>ERZ1034915.12-NODE-12-length-130013-cov-7.843665_pt1 | contig 130013 bp, 96 predicted proteins | sample MGYA00520592_ERZ1034915 | MGnify/ENA primary metagenome ERZ1034915 (study PRJEB33766, sample SAMN09781787) | gut metagenome | biome: gut microbiome | host: Homo sapiens | place: Madagascar | study: EMG produced TPA metagenomics assembly of the PRJNA485056 data set... | reverse complement strand
CGGGCGCAGCCCGACAAGTAAGGCCCGCTAGGGCCGCCCGCGAATGGAAGTGCTTCGCAAGTCGGCTGGAGTTCCGAGGCGAGCGGGGAGGTCCGGAGGGCGAGTGGCCCTCCGGAGCCATCCGCAAACGACCGGCACCCAGTTTGTGACCGGTAATGGCATGGAAAGGCGAATTAAACTTAAGTATTATTACAGGGTCACGCGCGATTGGAAAGCGGAGATGAATCTCCGCACTCCAAAGTTGACATCGGACGGCATTGGGCCAGATAAGGAAACGTAATATTTGAGTTGTTGCCTGTTGAACTTAAGTATCATTACAGGATCATGTGCAACAGGAAAGCGGAGATGAAACTTACTCCCGCAGAACGGGAGCAAGCCTTTCCGGCTCCGCACTCCAAAGTTGACATCGGACGGCATTGGGGCGGACAAGCAGACATGACATTTGAGTTGTTGCCGGTAACGGCCTGAACAATAAGCGCAACCTATTTATAACGGAGAGTAACTCAATGAGCAATAAAGGTTTGCACAACAGACAAATGAGGGAAACAAACAGACTCTTCACTCTGATTGAGCTGCTGGTCGTGATTGCGATCATCGCCATTCTGGCGAGCATGCTCCTGCCGGCTCTGAATCAGGCGCGGGAAAAGGCCAAGGCGACAACCTGCCTGAACAATATGAAGCAGATCGGGCTGGCGGACGCTCAATACGGACTTGATTACGCAGGCTGGCTTTACGGCCCCAAGCTGAAAGTTCCCCAGCCCGCCGGAGTCAGCGGCGCGTTGACCATGGACCGTTGGACCATTTCCATGGCAAATCTCGGCTACCTGCCGATGTACCATACCGGTCGGAAAGGGAAAAGCTGGCTGCCGGTCTGTCCGAGCATTTATCCCTTCGGTACGTTCGAACATGAAAATATGGGATATGCCAAGCGCGGGCTGCAAACGGGATATAATCAGAACAAGGATTGTTTCTGGACATTTTCCGGCAAATTTCGCTACATCGGCATGAATGGCGGCGTTCCGGATTCCACAATGAAGGAACGGGATGACACCGCCGAAGAAACGGTGCGCAATACTCCGCCGTCGGAATTCGTGACCACGTTCGACAGCTGCCAGAACGACAACGGCAACTACCGCCAACTGGTTTACGCGGCGTTCGACTGTTTCGGACTGCTCCATAACGGGCGCGGTTCGATCCTGTTCCACGACGGCCACGCCAAAGCCGACCGCCGCAAATACCACGTACTGAATTACGGACGGCTGCTTTCCGCTCCCCAACTCACCATCCAGATGCCGGATTGATCGCACCCATGAAAAGAACCTTGCCAAGCACCATCGGACACAAAGTGAAAGCGGGACTGCTCGACCGGCTCCGCACTCTTCCGGTCGGTTCCCGGCTGACGCCGGAGCGCCGGCTGGCCGAAGAGTATCAGGTCAGCCGCTCCACAATGAGCAAAATCCTGACCGAACTGGTCAACGAGGGATATCTGGCCCGCAAGGTCGGCAGCGGCACCTATGTTTCGCCCCGGAACACCGAAGTGCTGCCGTCGCGCCTGCCGTCGCAGAACAGCGGCGAACTGCTGGTCGCCTATCCCGACTTTTTTTCCTACGAGTTCTGGCACACGATCCACGAACTCGAAATCGCCGCGATGCACGCCAATTTGCATCTGGTCAACCTGCGGCTCCACCCGGAGTCGGATTCGGAGACGGTGCTCAATCTTGCCGAAAACTGCCGGCGGCTGACCGGCATCGTGCTGCTCGGAGGCACGCCGCTCGGACGGCCGCTGCTGCGGGAACTCGACAAACTCGGCGTGCCGGTCGTACTGCTCGGAAAGCTGGAGAACGGCGGCATTTACCGCAATATCCACTGTGTCCACAGCAACCATGTCCAGTCCGGCTACCTCAAGGTGGAAGCGCTGCTCCGCAACGGGCACCGCCGGATCGGCGTGGTGCTGAACGAACCCCCTTCGCCGACGATTCAGGAGACGATGCGGGGCATGAAGGAGGCCGTCCACAGCTATAAATTGCGATGGCACGACCTGACCATCTCCGAAAGCAGCATCCGCTTCTGGGAGGACCCGATGCACGGCGGCTATGTGCTGACCCATGAGGTGCTGAAGAAATCGCCGGACATCACCGGACTGGTGGTCGACACCATGCTCGGCGCGATCGGCGCGCTGCGGGCCCTGCACGAATGCGGCCGCCGCTGCCCGGAAGACGTCAGCGTGGTCACCGCGCTTTCCCACGCCGGGCTTGAGGAGTACTGCGTTCCCCGGCTTTCGTCGGTGATGATCGCGCACGAAAAACTGGTGGCCGCCGCCCTCGACCTGATCGGCGGCAGGCTCTCGGCGCGGGAAATCGTGATTGACGGAGAACTGGTCGAACGCGAAAGCATCCGCCGGCTTTGAAGGTTTGACTTTCGGCGGCTTGGGGCGCCGTCCCGGATTTATCTTTCGGGAACGAGTGGTAAAAATAAAGAAGGTGCAAAAAGAAAATGACTATGAACTGGAAAACACTGGGATTGGCCGCATGTGCGGCGCTGGCCGGCTCCGTATTCGGCGGAACGCAGATGAATCCGAAGTCGTTCGGGGCGCTGAAAGATATGCCGGTCTATATTCAGGAGTGGCACGTCTGGTGGGGCTTCCCCTACCCGGACCGGCAGCAGCCCTTTTCGCACATGAGTTCGACGCTGACCGCCGAGCGCGAACCGTGGCGGCTGAACTGGAACCGCAACGGCTATCCGCTGGTCGGGCTGTATGACGCGGCGAATCCCGAGATCATGCGCTGGCAGATCCGGTGCATGAAAGCCGCCGGACTCACCTCGGTCGCGTTGATGATTCACCCGGAATGGAATACCGGCATCGGCTTCATTCAGGAGGAACAGGCCAACATCATCCAGACGGCGCTCGACATTGCCGCCGAGGAGAACTTCCCGATTTTCTTTATGGACGAGGTCGCATTCCGGCACGGGAGCGCCGCGCAGAAGATCGATGTGTCGGTCAAGCGGATCACCGATTTCATCAAAAAATACGGCAGCCATCCCGGTTTCTACAAAGTCGACGGCAAGCCGTTCTACTATTTCCAGACCTACGGCTGGAAGGTGTCCGCACCGGAAATCGAGCGGATGTGCGCCGAAGTCGACCGCGCCACCGGCGGCGTCTATTGGGCGATGTTCGGCCCGGTGACCCGGTTCGGCAAGGTTCCGCAGCTTTCGATGATCGTGGACGGCGCCAGCATCCACCGCCGCGACCGCACCACCCGGGAGTGGCGGCTTAAGGAGCAGGACCCGGCGGTGATTTTCGCCAACGGCCGCAAATTCGGCAAGAAGATCGCCGATATGCAGTACCCGAAGTTCGACGGCACCGGCCAGCCGTGGCGGCAGACCGGCGTCGCCCAGTACGGCATGGATGGCAGGATGCTCGAAACCACCCTGCTCGACAGCCTGAAGGCAAAACCGGATTTCATCATGCTCTCCAGCTGGAACGACTGGGAGGAGGGGGCCAACTTTGAGCCGGGCTGGGATTTCGACGGTTTCGCGGGCGATCCCTACACCTACTGCAAGGTAATCGCCCACCTGAAAGGAGTTGAATTCGTACCGCCGCCGCCGCCGCCCAAAGAGGCGGTGCATCCGGCAGTCTGGGAGAAGCTCGGCTACGGCGACGGGGCCGGGCCGCTGATCGAACGGATCGACCGTTCCCACGTCCGCGGCGGCGCGCTGACCGTGACGGTGCGGGACAGCGCCGGCGAAGTGACCGCTCTGGAGGCGGTGCCGGAGGGGGATCTCTTCTGGAAAGCGCCGCAGACTCCCGGCGGCAGCGCCTCGGGTACTTTGCAGGCCCCGAAATTTTCCGCGCCGGTTCAGCTCGCCAACGTATTCGGCTTCACGCCGGGACGGGCGGTGCCGGTCAAGGAGCCGAGCATCGAATTCCGGCTGCCCGGCGGCGCGGAACTGCCGGACGAGTTCGCGGTCGGCGTCGCCTGGGCGTTCAACCCGGAAAAGCCGCTGCAGCCGGTTCAGGCGGTTCTCTCGAACCGCATCCCGGTCAAGCTGCGCGAGCCCAAAGGCGGCGTCCGAAACGAAATGACGCTGGACTTCACCCCCTATCCGCGTTCCGGCGCGCTTCCCGCCGAGAACTGGAACGGCTGGCAGGTCGGGGCCGCCCTGATCCCCCGCCCCGCCGACCTCTCCCGGCCGCTGAAACTTCAGGCCAACGGCGTGAAGCTCGGACTGGTTTCACTGCTCGGAGCGCCGCGCGACGAACGCACGCTTACCGACGGCGAAGCGGTTGACTCCGAGGGGAAGATCAAGAAGTTCCACATCACGCTTCCCGATGAAATCCTCGCCGCTCCGGGGGCACACTTCCTGTGGCTGCGTGCCCGCGACGCCGCCGGAAACTGGGGCAGCCCGGTGCTTTACGCGGTACCGAACTATGAGTTCTTCGACCGCGAAGCCCGTGCCGCCGTGCCGCAGGAGCCGGAGCTTCAGGTTCCCGGTGCGATCCTCGCCGACAACTGCAGCCGCGCCGGTAACTGGAAGGGAGGCAGCGTGAAAGTGGAAACCGTCGAACAAAAGCAACTCTCCGGACAATTGCGGATCGCCAACTCACTCGTTCACCGCGACCTCAAGCCCGCGCTGGACCGGGGCGGCTTCCACCTCACTTTCGATGCGAACCACAGCAGCTACCAGCGCAAGATGATCGTCTGGCTCACCGATGCCGCCGGAAAGCACGGTTACGGCGTCGCGTGGGATTCGGCCAAACCCGATCAGGCCGGAGGCTCCGGCGTCGTGCAGATCGTGAAGCTCGACAGCGATACGCCGCTCGACTGGAACAACAGCGGCAAAGTGCTGGCCGCCGCCGATTCCGGCCATCCGGCGGTATCGGAAACGCCCGCCCGGTTTGAATTCCTGCGCAATGGCGACAAACTGACCGTCAGGGTGGACGGCAAACCGGTGGTCACCGCCGCCGATCCGGATTTCAAACGGTTCGACCGGCTCTATTTGCGCGGCAACGACAGCCAGACCGTCGACCGCATCATCCTGACACCGTAAGGGAGGGCCTCCGGCGGCCGGGGGCGCTTCGCCCCCCGGTCCCTCCGACCGGCAAGATGCCGGCGCCGGGTACGGTTTTGAGATCTTTGTTGCGCAAAAATCTCAAAACCGGAGTTATTAATATATGGGGTATGATAGGTCTATAAGCGATATCTGCCACCGGGTGCTACCCGATCGAATTGCAAGGGTGAAGCGCCTTGCCCGTCGGAGACAGTCACGGCAACGGCACCTTGCCGCCGCGTAGCGCACAAGGTCTGGAGGCCGCAAGACCCGCCTGTCTTCAAAATGGCAGGCTTTCCCCGACGACTCGTCTCTGGTGGGGGGGTAAAGCACCTTGCCGCTGCTACAGCGCCTGCCGTGAAAGCGACACGGCTTCCCCTTTCGAAAAGTCGGCAGTGTTATTCCCCTCCGGCTGTCCGGGGGGACGCGACGGTTTTTCCCGGCCGGTAGACCGGCATAAAACAGCGCAAGGCCGGTGCGGAGAGTTTTTGCTCGATCAGATCGATCAGCATTTCCGTCCCGGCGCGTCCCATTTCGGTCAGCACATGGTCGACGACGCTCAGCGTCGGATCGGTGAAATTGATGAGTTCAAGGTAATCCAGTCCGATTACGCTCAGGTCGCGCGGTATTTCGACGCCGCTTCGGCGCGCCTCCCGCAAAATTGAAATTCCCACCAGCGAATTGTAGGCGACGATCGCGGTCGGCGGTTGCGGCAGCGCCATGAAGTAACGGAAGGAGCGTTCTCCTTCAAGCTCACAGTAACGCTCATCGACGGTTGGTCGCGGCACGCACGTTTCCCCATTGAAGAGCAATGCGGGATCGGAGTCGCACAACCCGTTCCGCTGGCAGGCGCGGAAAGCCTCCTCGCGCAGAAAGGAATCTCTGGGAAGTTCCGCCAGGCAGCCGCCGGCGAAGCCGATCCGGCGGTGTCCCGCCTTCACCAGCTCTTTGACGGCCAGCTCGATCGCGGCGCGGTTGTCGAACACCACCCGGCTCAGGCCGGTTTGCGCGTCCGGCTGGTCGATCGCCACGATGTTCGTGCTGACCTGGAGCAGCCGGTCGATCCACTCCGCATTGGAATCGGAATGGATCAGGATCACGCCGTCGATGCGGGCTTCCGCAATCTTTTCGGCGCAGCTTTCCGGCAGTTCCCGGCTGCTGATGTTCAATACCAGCAGATTGTAGCGGCGGTCGCGCGCCGCCTGTTCGGCGCCGCGGAAGATCGCCATCTCATAATCATTACTGAGGCTGCGCCAGCGTTTGGGCTGGACGTAAATTCCGAGCGTCATGGAGCGGCGCGTCTTCAGGCTCCGGCTCGCGAAATTCGGGTGATATCCCAGTTCAGCGGCGACATCCAGAATCCTCTGCCTCACGGAGGCGCTGAATTTCGTATTGCCGCGCGCGCCGTTCAGCACGGTGGAGACGACGGCGATCGAACAACCCGCCGTCTCCGCCACCGTCTTCAGTGTAACATTGTTTTTCTTGTGCATAAGCTCCGCCTTCGGTCCGGTTTGCCGGTCCGCGTTAAGTATAGCCGGTCGGGGAGGAAAAGTCAATGGAAGCGGCGGAAAAAAGAGCCGCCTCGTTTTTTACCGGAGAGTCCGGTCAGGGGCAGCGGGCCAGCTCGTACCAGACGGTCCTGTCGCGGCCCGTATCGAAGTCGAATCCGGCGGCGTTTCGGGCGATCCGCCTGTTCCGTTTTCCGTTTTCATCAAGGCTCCACACATCCCAGCGGCCGTTTTTCAGCTCCAACCGGCCCCTGACGGGAAGAATCCGCGCGGGGGCGGTTCCCGGCAGGCTCCAGCCCTTTCTTCTGGCGTTTATGTCGCCGGAGTTTATGCTGCTGTTGACGGCAGTAAAGAGCAGCCGAGGCGCTTTTGCGAGGGATTCGCTCTCTCCCCCCGAAAGAAAGCAGACTCCGAACGGCGATTCCATGCGGAAGGCGCAGTCGGGCAGTTCGAACCGTTCACCGGCGTCGAAAAAGCCTTCCACACCCTGCACCCGGGCGGTCCGGATCAGGAAGCTGCCTTTTTTCCAGTTGCGGACGAATTCTCCGGTATCCCCTCCGATGGTGTCCCCGGTATAGCGCGGGAGCTTTTTCGCGTCGGCGAACGGAATCTCGCCGGGATATTTTTTCCCCGCTTCCCGCTGCGGATACAGCATGCGCAGTTTGTGCTGTTCGGGAACGGAAAACATTCCGTCATGGTAAAAGCCGGGCGAACGCGGTTTGCCGAAAATGTCTTCCTCCGCAAGCCGGTAATAGACCGTCTGCACGGCGGGGCGGATCACTCCCGCGCGCAGCAGGTAGGCCGCGAGCGGGAACGTCGCCAGATACGCGGTGTCGAACCTGACGTCGAGGCGATGGCCGATCCGGTTGTCGTTGCCGCCCTGCGAAGCGAAGACATAGAAGCCGTCCCACTCCTGGAAAGCGTGGATCGTCGCGAAAAACGGCAGTCCCGCCGTCCGGTACTTCGACCGCTGAAAATCGGCGATGGAGGTGCGGTGCTCGCTGGAGACCAGCGGCATATCGGAGAGGGACGACATCGAGAAACGGGCGAAAAGCTCTTTGGTATAGGCGTTTTCGTTGTACGGCGGTTTCACGAGGTCGTTCCAGCGGTCGCCGGGGAGGAGGCGCGTTTTGGCGTCCACGCCGTCCATATACCCGGCGAAACCCCAGTACAGATGCGCATCCATGAAGTCCATGCCGGAACCGGCGGAGGCGGAATGGTGGTAAAAATTCTCTCCGAAATTCGAACCGGAAAACACTCCCCCATAGCCGAGGCCTTGCACGAATTGCTTCCATTCGGCGAACGCCCCCTGAAGCATGTCGTGGAAATAGCGCACGGAATCCGGTTCGCGAAGTTCGAAATCGAACGCCTGTTCCGGCAGCCCCCGCCGTTTCCGGTCGGCCTGATACTGTCGATTGAGGATTGCCCTGGCTCTGTCGGGAAGGTTGCGCGCCAGCGAGCCGTTGTGATAGCCGATGCTGATCTCGTTGACGATGCCGAGGCAGGCGAGCTGCGGGTCCCGGATCAGCGGAATGCCGGTGTAACGGTTGGGCCGGCAGTAGAAACCGCGGACCCACCGCTTCACATACTCTTTGACGTCCGGGTCGAACATCATCAGAAGTTTCAGTTGATGAATGCTTTTCCCTTTGAACCGGTACGGAATCTCGCCTTCGGCGGGGCACAAAGAGGCGTCCACGATCTCGTTGGTCACGTAAATTCCCTGTTTTTTCAACGCCGCCAGCAGGTAATCCAGCTTTTCCAGCGCCCTGTCGCTGAATTCCAGGGTGCTTTTCGTGCCGTCAGTGAACAGCGGTTCGCACTGCTGCCAGCCGGGAGCGAGGTGATGCAGCCGAACCATGTTGACGCCGAGGGCCGCGAGCTTTGCCGCGAGGGCGTCCGCCTCCGCATGGCTCTTCCAGTCAAATACGCGCGAGGCGACCAGATTGATCCCGAACCAGCGGACCGTTTCACCGTTCGGAAACACGAAATCGCCGTCCCGGACTTCCGCCCAGCCGAATTTCCCGGCCGGTTTATGGTTCAGGAAACTGTGGTTCGCGATGGAATCCGGCTCGATGGAGCGGATCGTGAATGGAACGCCCGCCGCTTCCGCCGGTTCCTTTACGGAAATGCGGATATTGTGGACATCCATCGTGACCGGAACATGGCTCTTGATCAGCACTTTGAGGGAATGGACGTTTGCCGGGGCGCGGTAGGAGCAGGAAAAGTTTTCACTCTTGCCCGCCGTGTGACGCAGCGGAATTCCCTTGCCGTTTTCGCCCTGACTGAAAACAGTCTTCCCCACGGCATCAAGAAAGACGAGGCGGAGCTGCGTGTGTTTCGCATCCGTTCCGGCCGGATCGTCGAAATCGATGCCGGCCGTGACCGTGACTGCGCTTCCCGGAGGAATCTCCGCCGGAACTGTCCGGGCCGCCTGATAATAGGAGGCGCCGTCTTTGCGGAATTCGACGCGGTTCTCCGCCGCATTGAAACGGGTCCGGATCAGTTGCCGGCCTTTCATATCCGGGGAAAATGAGGTGTCGATTTCCAGACCGGAAAGCGAAATGCACAGACAACCAAGAGCGACAATCAGGAATTTCATGAATAAGCCTTCTTTTATTGGTAAATCTTCCACAGGGGGATCAATGTTGCTTTCGACTCCGCAGCGACGTGCGAATCCACATACAGGACGTTGACTCTCAGGCTGCCGTGGCGGGTGAAGTCGATCCCTTCATACCCGGAGTCGTTGTAGTGCCAGTTGGTGTTGTCCGTCGCGAGGTTGGTCTGCGCGGGCTTTCTGACCCGGGAGACCGGGGCGCTGGCGCAGATCGTGTCGCTCCATTCGCCCTTCCCGTCCAGAACCGCGTAATCGGCGACCCGGCGGTTCTGCGCATAGCCCGGAGCGTTGCTGTTTCTCTGCACATATTGCCGGCAGCTGAATACGCCTTTCATCAGTGCGGCCTGGTTGTTCTCGTAATGATTCTGGCGGGTCACATAAAGTTTCAGCAAAGTCATATACCAGTAATCCCCCGCGGAGCCGGAGACACTCCGAACCTGAACGATCCTGTCGTTGAAATCCCCTTGATAGAACGAGTGGTAAGTGCCGATCTGCTTGAGGTTCGACCGGCAGTTGGAGTTATGCGCCGAGGCCCGCGCCCTGTTGAGGGCGGGCAGCAGCAGCGCCGCTAAAACCGCAATAATGGCAATCACAATCAACAATTCGATCAGTGTAAATTTCTTCAGCACTTTCATGATCCGTCTTCTCCAAATTTTGTTCCACCAGATAAAAACCGAACGTTTCATCATTAATACCATATAAAGAAATGCAACAGTCTGCCGTCTCCTTGAAATATAGCCGCGAAAAACGAAAGACTAAACGTTTCATCTCTTAATAGTATGACATAAGAGAGCCAGATTGTCAAGAGGGAAACGGAAAAATCATCGAATTTTTCAAAAAAAACAGCGCCGGCTATCCGAATGCCGAACCGCTCGGCAAATCCCCGGGCGGGAACTTTTCCGCCGGTAAAGTGATGCTTTCCGAATGAAACTGCTTGCAAAATACGGATTCATGCGCTATTTTATAAAGACCTTTTATTAATAATTCTGTATTGGTTTCCGGCAATGAATCTGAGGCGGCTCACATTTCTCTGCACCGCAGTGCTTTTTCTGATCTGCGGAATCGGCTACGGCGGGACAACCGTTGCAGCCGAAAAGGCGGAATGTGCCCGGTTGCGCAATTATACGGTCTGCGACGAAACCATGCAGGAAGGGATGGAGAGCGCCCGGCTGCGCCAATTCGATTTCTACGGCAGTTCCATCCTGTTTTCAGAAACGGAAGTCACGGAAACCAATCTGCTCCGTCGACTCGGTTCCTCGTCGGAACAAGTGGAGATTCAGGTCCGAAGCAGCGCTTTCTTTTTCCTGCCGAAACATTCCGGAACCCGGGAGGTTTTTGAGGAGAAACTGCCTCCAGACTCTTATTGTCAGCTCCCCGAAGGGCGGGCTCCGCCGTTTTCCTGCTGCTGAATCTCCCGGAATTTCTGTGCTTTCCTCTTTCTCCGTTTCCGCGTCATGTCCGGAAAAAGCGGAGGCATTTCAAAAACATTCGGAGTGAGTGCTTCCGGAATGTTTTTGCAGTGTCTTCCGCAGTCGGAGAGTGTTTTGAATTCATCGAATCTCCTGTTGATTTATTCCAATCAGGTTCAATACCCCGCCTTTGGGGTGACTTTTAAAAGTCACGGAATTGTTTTTCACGATGCGAAAAACAATTCCGTATACGGCACCGGCACCTTGCCGGTCGAGGGCCGGAGCGCCCTGGTCGCCGAAGGAGAAATCCCGGATACCCCGCTGTTTGCGGCGGGGGAAGTTTATTTTCCAGAATCATACTGTTCAATCACCGTTTTCGTTCAGGAATGTTTATCATATGAATACCGTTGTTCAATATCCCGCTTCCATTACGATTCTGCCCGACCTTACCGCTTCCGGCTGCGATGAGTTGCTCAAGCGGCTGTCGGAAGTTGCCGTCAAAGATGCGCACGCCGCCAAATGCGGCGTGCCGGCGGAAAAAATCTTTGAGCTGATCAAGGCCCGTGAAGAGCAGTCTTCCACCGCGGTGGGCGGCGGCCTGATGCTGCCTCATATCCGGCTGGCCGGACTCGAACAGCTGGTCGTCGTGTTCGGCCGGTTCGCCGAACCGTTCGCCGGCTGTGAAACTCCCGATGAAATACCGCTCGATATCGCCTGTCTGCTGCTGGTGCCGGAAGAAAATCCGGTGGAGGGCCTCCGGTTCATGGCCGATCTCGGCGGCTGCATCCGCACTCCGGCGAAGCGCACCCGGCTTTTTGCGGCGCAAGACGCCGATGAGCTTCGGGAAGTGCTGGCCGAACAGCGCACGCAGACCCACACGCTGGTAGCCGCGGATATCATGATTCCCGCCCGGGTATTCGCGACGCCCGGCATGCAGCTCAAGGAAGCGACCCGGCTGATGGCGGAAAGCCACCAGGAGATCATCCCCGTGCTGGACGGCAAAAAACTGGTCGGCGAACTCAGCAGCGTCGAGCTGTTCAAACTGGGCATTCCGGATTTCTTCAGCCAGTTGAAAAGTGTCGGATTTATCCGTTATTTCGACCCGTTCGAAAAATATTTCGCGGTGGAAGCCGCTTCCCGCGTGGAAGATGTGATGAATCGCGAACTTCCGTCATTTCATCCGGACGCCACTCTGATCGAAGTGGTGTTCGCGATCAGCGTTCTCAAACAGCCGGTAATTTATGTGACCAATCATAAACAGGAGCTGCAGGGAGTCATCAGCCAGGCGCAACTGCTCGGGCGAATCATCAATCTTTAACCAAGGTACCGTTTTATTATGTGGACAGGAATTACAATCTTCATCCTCGCCTACATCGCGATCGCGTCGGAAAAGGTGGATAAAACCATCGCCGCCATGATCGGCGCAGGGCTGATGGTGGCGTTTCACGTCGCCGACTTCACCGAAATGCTGGGGAAAGTCGACCTCAACGTGCTCGGGCTGCTGATCGGCATGATGATCATCGTGAACGTGATGGCGACCACCGGCGTCTTTGAATATCTGGCGGTGCTGATCGCCCGGCAGACCCGGGGCAACGGCGTGCTGGTGACCGTCGAGTTTCTGCTGGCGACAGCGATTATCTCGGCATTCATGGACAATGTGACCACGATCATTCTGATGGCGCCGATCACCATTCTGATCACCCAGCTGCTCGGACTGCCTACGGTGCCGGTGCTGATTCTCGAAGCGCTGTTTTCCAACATCGGCGGTACGGCGACGCTGGTCGGCGACCCGCCGAACATCCTGATCGGCGCGAGTTGCAACCTGAGCTTCAACGACTTCATCATCAATCTGGCCCCGGTGGTGCTGCTGATCATGGCGGTCTGCCTCGGAGCCGTGGTGCTGCTGATGCGTAAAAAACTTCAGAGCAACCCTGATTCAGTCGTCCAGGTGCAGCTGACCCAGCCCCGGCGGGCGATCCTGGATCCGGCCCGGCTGAAACGTTCGCTGATCGTCTTCGCGCTGGTGCTGCTCGGCTTCTTCACCAGTCGCCTGATCCATCTGGAGCCGGGTTTGATCGCGATCTGCGGAGCTTTCGTGATGGTGCCGGTCTGCCGGCTTGAACTGGCCCACATGCTCGAAAAGGTGGAGTGGAACACGATCCTGTTCTTCTGCGGGCTGTTCATGATGGTCGGCGCCCTTGAAATCGACGGCGTTTTCACCCTGCTCGGCGAACACATGGTTTCACTGACCAGGGGCAATTTCGCGCTGACGATGATGATCATCCTGTGGGGTTCCGCGATCCTGTCGGCGATCATCGACAACATCCCGCTGGTGATTTCGATGATCCCGCTGATCAACTCGATCGTGCCGGTTTTCGCCAGGCAGATGGGAATCGAAGCCGATATCGAAGCGATCCGCCAGCAGATCAGCGAACCGCTGTTCTGGTCGCTGGCCCTCGGCGCCTGTCTCGGAGGCAACGGTACGCTGATCGGCGCTTCCGCCAACGTGGTGATCAGCCAGATCGCCCACAAGAACAATTACAAACTTTCGTTCAAGGACTTCACCTGTTACGGCGCTCCGATCATGGTATTGAGCGTCTTCATCAGCATGGTCTATCTGTTCCTCCGTTATATCCATCAGTGGTAAGCGGCTCCGGCGGCGGGTCTTCGCCGCCGGAACTTGAAACGACTGTTTTTTCGCCAAACCGCCGACTTGCGTCTTGCACGTCTGCGGTTCGGGTGTTATATTACCTGAGAATTTTGTATATAACATCCGGCCGTTTCGCGGCTGAATCAGGAAACAGTCACTATGTCATATCAGAAAATCAAGATTCCCGCCGGGGACCGCATTCTTGCCGGAAAAGACGGCAAACTTCAGGTCTCCGACCGTCCCGTTGTCGGTTTTATTGAGGGAGACGGCATCGGTCCGGATATCACGAAAGCCTCGATGATGATCTGGAACCGCGCAGTGGAAAAAGCCTACGGCGGCAAGCGCGCCATCGCCTGGATGGAGCTTTTCGCCGGAGAAAAGGCCAATGAGGTCTACGGTGAACCGCTGTGGCTGCCCGGTGAAACCGTCGATGCGATCCGTGAATATCTGGTGGCGATCAAGGGACCGCTGACCACCCCGATCGGCGGCGGCATCCGTTCGCTGAATGTGGCGCTGCGCCAGCAGCTCGACCTTTATGTCTGCCTGCGTCCGGTCCGGTACTATGCGGGTGTTCCTTCTCCGGTGAAATCTCCGGAAAAAACCGATATGGTGGTTTTCCGTGAAAACACCGAGGATATCTACGCCGGAATCGAATGGAACGCCGGCACCCCCGAAGTGAAGAAGGTGATCGACTTCCTGCAGAATGAGATGGGCGTGAAGAAGATCCGCTTCCCTGAAACCTCCAGCATCGGCGTGAAGCCGGTTTCCGTCGAGGGCAGCGAGCGGCTGATCCGCGCCGCGATCGAATATGCGCTCAAGAACAACCGCCGCAGCGTGACGCTGGTCCACAAGGGCAACATCATGAAGTTCACCGAAGGCGGCTTCAAGAACTGGGGATACGATCTGGTGCGGCGCGAATACGCCGACGTGGCGGCGGTCGCGGCTGACTGCGACTGGAATCCACCGGCCGGCAAACTGCTGGTCAAGGACTGCATCTGCGATGCGTTTCTGCAGCAGATCCTGACCCGTCCCGAAGAATACGATGTGATTGCGACCATGAATCTCAACGGCGATTATGTCTCCGATGCGCTGGCGGCCTGCGTGGGCGGCATCGGCATCGCGCCGGGAGCGAACATCAACTATACGACCGGTCATGCGCTGTTCGAGGCGACCCACGGCACCGCGCCGAAATATGCGGGGCTGGATAAGGTCAACCCGTGTTCACTGGCCCTGTCCGGCGAGATGCTGCTGCGTCACCTCGGCTGGACCGAAGCGGCCGAGCTGATCAACCAGGGAATCGAAAAGGCGATTTCCGACCGTGTGGTCACCTATGATTTCGCGCGGATGATGGAAAATGCGACGGAAGTCGGCTGCTCCGACTTCGCGAAGGCCGTGGTCGAACGGATGTGAGAAACTGCCGTTTTGCAGTCCGGGAATGAGGAGTTGCCGGGCGCGGCGGAAAATATTTAAAACTGAGGTCAGTAATATGAAGCTGGTTTCCATTCTGAATGAAGAGCTCGTATTCACCAATGTCAAAGGGGTCAGCCGTTCCGGGATTTACACGGATATGCTGCGTCGGGCCAAAGATGCTCTCCAGCTTCCGGTCGATCCCGACCGGCTGGTTTCCGGCATGATCGAGCGCGAAGACACCCTTGAAATTCCGTATGAGGGGGTTGCGCTGCCTCATATGCGTACCGAGGAGATCGATGATCTGTATATCATCATCGGTCTTCTGCCCAAGCCGGTCCAGCTGCAGAGCATCGATCCCGAACAGTGCCAGCTGGTGATCATGTCGCTGATCTCCTCCGAAACCAGCGATCTCTATTTGAAGGCGCTTTCCGCGCTGATCCGGTTTCTCGGCACCGGCAAGAACCGGCAGACGCTCTGTTCTGCGGCGAATGCGCGGGAATTCCTCGACATTCTGCGTTTGGCGGATGTGAAGATCCGGAGCACCCTGACCGCGGAGGATGTGCTGGTCCGCAAGGTCACCGCGTTGAAGACGGACGACAAGCTTTCCACCGCTCTGGATATGTTCAGCCGCGACGACCGCGACAAGCTGCCGGTGGTGAACGATCAGGGCAAGCTGGTCGGCGAACTCTCCGCCACCGAAGTGCTCCACCGCTTTATTCCCGAATATATCTTCCGGCTGGACAACCTTGATTTCGTGAACAGTTTCGAGCCGTTCAACCGGATTTTCAAGGAAGAGAACGAGCATATCGTCGGCGACTACATGCGTCAGCCGGAGCTGGTGGTCAAACCGGATACTCCGCTGATCCAGTTCACGGTCAAAATGACCAAGAACAACGTCAGCACCTGCTTCGTGGTGGACAGCGACCAGAAGTATTTCGGGGAGATCATGGTGAAAGATATTGTGAAAAAGGTATTGCGTGGTTGATATGGAAACCCTGTGGTTCTGGGTCGGAACGATCGTTTTTGTCGGCACTTATGTCCTGATCGCTTCCGAAAAAGTGCATAAGACCGTGGCGGCGCTTCTCGGAGCGTCGCTGATGATGTTTTTCATCCTGCCGGGACCTTCGCATTCCGGCGAAGGACATGAGTCGCGGGAAAGCATGGTGACGGAGCAGGCCGTTTCCGATGTGGAAACGGCGGAACAGGCGAAAATGACGGAATCGCCTGCGGATTCGCAACCGTCTGCGCTTCAAAAAGTTGAGGATGCGATATCCCATGCTGACGGCAATATGGCGGAAAAAGCCGGCAGATATGACAAGCTGGATACTTTCGCCCGCTATTCCAATTTCGACGTGGTTTTCACACTGGCGGGAATGATGCTGCTGGTCAACCTGCTTTCCGGAACCGGCCTGTTCCAGTATGTCGCGATCAAGTGCGCGAAGCTCGCGAAGGGGCTGCCGATCCGTACCATGATCCTGCTGGTGTTCGCAACCGCCGTTCTGTCGGCGTTTCTGGACAATGTGACGACCATTCTGCTGGTTGCACCCGTCACTTTGCTGGTGGCCAATGAACTCGGTGTGCCGCCGATTCCGTTCCTGATGGCGGAAACGATGGCCTCCAATATCGGCGGAACCGCCACATTGATCGGCGATCCTCCGAACCTGATCATCGGTTCGGTCGCCCAGCTCGACTTCGCGGCCTTCCTGATCAACCTGGCGCCGTTCATCGTCGTGGTGATGATCCTGTACAGCATCTGCCTCTGGGTCTACTACTCCAAACGGATGAAAGTAACGGTCGAAAAACGGGCGCTGATCATGGAACTTGATGAAAACGCCGCGATCACCGACCGCCACAACCTGCGGCGCGGCGGCATCGTAATGCTGTTGACGATCATCGGTTTTCTGGTCCACGGCGCGGTCGGGCTTCAGCCCTGCGTAGTGGCGATGGCCGGCGCGGCGCTGGCGCTGGCGCTGTGTAAGGTGGATGTGGACCACGCCCTCGAAAAGATCGAGTGGAGCACGCTGTTTTTCTTCATGGCGTTGTTCATTCTGGTCTGCGGCGCGGAGCAGTGCGGGCTGATGGCCAAGATCGACAATGTGCTGCAGCTGATGGGCGGCTGGTCGGTATTGACCATCGTATTGGTGATCATGTGGGGCAGCGCGCTGGCGGCGGCGGTGATGAACAACGTCTCCTTTACGGCCGCGATGGTCACCGTGGTCGCTTCGTTCATCGCGGCGACTCCGGCCTTCCGCGACAGCGTCGAATGCCAGCATCTGCTGTGGTGGGGACTCGCCCTTTCCGTCTGTCTCGGCGGCAATGCTTCGCTGGTCGGAGCCGCGGCCAACCTGGTGACGGTCGGCATTGCCGAAAAGAACGGATACAAGGTGAGCTTCTCGCAGTTCCTGGTTTACGGGGTGCCGGTGACTCTCGGCAGCATGGTGCTCGCCTCCATCTATATCATCGTACGCTACTATTTGTATTGCCAGGGATGATATGAACAGCAATTCCGTCGAATACCGCGAGCTTTCCGTCATTTCTCCGGAAATGACGGAAGAGATGACGGAACTCTACCGTCAGGCCGGCTGGCTGGCCCCGGAAGAATCAGGAGCATTCATTCCGCGTGCCATGGCAGGTTCCACGGTTGCGCTGGGAGTTTTCGACGGCTCCCGGCTGATCGGGATGGGGCGTGCGGTTTCCGACGGCGTGTCGGATGCCTACATTCAGGATATCGCCGTTTCGCCGGATTACCGCAAACGGGGCATCGGCGGCGAAATCGTCCGCCATATCGTCGCCGCGCTGCGGGCCCGCGGCATCGACTGGATCGGACTGGTCGGAGAACCCGGAACCGAGCACTTCTATGAAGAGCTCGGTTTCACCCGCAAACCCGGCTATACCCTCTGGAAGCTCTGATTCGGAGCTCTCAGGGGCGCAGCGGAGCGAGCAGCAGCTCTTCCGGCTTTTCCGCCAGCGCGAATCCGGCGATCTTTCCGGTGAAGCCGCGCAGCGTCACCGTGTGCCGTCCGGCTGAAAACGGAATGGGGCGGTTAGGCCTGCCGGTGTAGGTGTGGGCGCCGAGAACGCGCCATTTTTCCTGCGGACCGGGCTGGCCGAGCAGGATCAGTTCCGATGTTTCTCCGCCGTCGATGCTGACCGGAATTTTGCGTTCCGGCCCCGCCGTGCGCAAAAAGAGATAGTAATTCCCGGCTTTCGGAACATCCGCCGTAAGTTTCATACCCTCCTTTTCGGCCGGACCAGTCGTGCCGCGGATCACATTGGCCCGGTCTTTCGCAAGCAGCGCCGCGTCTCCGGTCGAATCGGCGTAGACGGAGACCGGGCGGGAGAAGCCGTCCGGCAGCCGGATCAGGAACGCCCCCGCATTCAGCCGTGCCGACGTGATTTCCGACCGGTCTATGGAGACGGTCAGCGTGACCGGTCTGCCGTAAGCCAGCGTGCCGGTTTCAGGAGTGACCCGGATAAAGCGGCTCGCCGCGTTGCGCACAATCCGGAATTCGGAACGGAAAGCCGGGTCGGTGACCGTGACCGTGACTTCGGCAGGTTCCGCCGGAACCGCTGCGAATTCGATCCGCGCCGCGTCGACGTGGATCGGCACCGGGCGGAACGGCAGGTCGGAGTGAAGCACACCGACCGAAGGCGCTCCGGCGCCGGTCGTCAGGCCGGGGACCGGTTCGCCCGCTCCGATGCCCGGCGAGCCGGCGGCCAGCGTGTAATTGCCGCGCGCCGCGTCGACGAAAACCGGCGGCTTGGCGATGCCGTGGCGCTCCTGATTGTACTGCCGCTGCAAAGTGCCGATCAATCCTTTCTGATTCGTGAGCAGCAGGTCGTAGTCGAAATCCGCGATGGCGCGGAAGATTCCGACCACCGCCAGACTGCCGGAGACTGCCGCAAGGTTGTTGCGGCCATACCCTTTGAAAATCCGCTTGAGCGCCTCATTCTCCTCCTTTTTCCCGCCGTAGCTGCTCAGGGCCGACCAGTCGCCGACCATGGTGTTGTGCAGGAAATAGAGCTTCCCGCGTCCCGCGACACTGTAGTTGTTCTTGATCGCGGTGTTGGTGAAGCCGAGTTCATCGCCCGGTTTGCAGAAAAGATTGCCGACCAGATAGGAGGGACCGGCCAGGCAGGGGGCGGTGCTGACGCCGCACAGGACGCCTTCGCTCTTGTTGAACAGGAAACGGCAGTTCTGCTGGCCGCCGTCCAGTTCCATGCCGTCGTCGTTGCCGAAGGCGAAATAATTGCCGACGATTTCGGCGTCGCGACAGACGCTGCCGTTCACGGAACCGTTGTTCATACCCTCGACCGCATCATTCCAACGGTGCCGGTCGCTGCCGATGAAATCGTTATAGCGGAATACCGCCTGTTCCGTGCCTCCGACGAAAATGCCGTTGGGTCCGGCCGGGTGCGAATAGAACCAGCTGTTCGCGGTGCCGCGCGGATCGTGGATGTAGTTGCGTTCGACGAGGATATCCCGGCAGTCCTGAATGCGGATTCCGGCGTCGTTGTTGAGCGCGCGCCCCGCTTCGTAGAATTTGCCGTCAAGTTCGGGGCGGCGCACGCCGATCCGGCCGAAGCCGGAGATGTCGCAGTTCAGGATCCGGATATGGGCGGCGTCATCCAGCCGGATGCCGTTGATCCGGCCGCCGCGGATGGTCAGCCCGTCCAGAATCACGTATTCCGCCTGGTCGAGCCGGATCACGTCGTCCGCCGCCGTACCGCCGTCCAGCACGAAGCCGGGCTTGGCCGTGTAGCGCACATACCCGTCGGGAGCGCCGGAGTCGCGGATGATCAGCGGCAGTTCGGTGCCGGGGCCGAGTTCGATGGTCCGGCCGACCGGGACGCGGCTGGAAAGCGTGCGGAAATTCCGCTCGATCACCTCTTTTTTCCCGGCGTCATCGACGGTGAGCCGCAACTGATAGGGGGTATCTTCCTTCAGGTTCAGCAGACTGCCGCGCGCGCTTTTTTCCGGCGGCTGGTAGGCGAGCGGCAGCGCCGGAATCCACCTTTGCGTTCCTTCCGGGCGGAAGCTGACCTCGCAGCGGAAGCCGTCGAGGTCCGAAGCGCGGCGGTGGTTGAGTTCGATGCTGCACGCTTCGTAGCCGGGAACCAGCTTTACAGGCGGCAGCTCCCGGCGGTACTCCGCCTCCGGAAGCAGGCGGAAGTTGCTGAAACGTGCCATCGCACCGACATATTCCGGGGCGGAAACGGTGCGGCACAGGAGTTCGATCCGGTCGGCTCCTTTCGGGTCGAATTCGACGCAAAGCTCTCCGGGGCGGACCCGGCTGCGCCGGGAGTCGAGCCGGTTCAGCTCTTTGCCGTCCCGGTACAGCTTCACCTGCAAATAGGCCATGCCCGGTTTGCTGCCGCTGACGGTCCCGCAGAATACCAGCGGCACTTCCGGAAGTTTTCGCAGCGTCCTGATCGCGGAGCCGTCGAACCGGCTCTGCTTTTCCACCTTGAGCTGCAAGGCCCCGTTTTCCTCGGAGAGGGAAAGCTCGTTGCGGTTCTGGTTCCGCCACGCTTCCTGCGGGAGCGGAAGCGGTTCCGCCGCAACGGCCAGCACCGCCAGCACGCCGCCGATGACCGATTGAAGTTTCCGCATGGTGAATATCCTCTCTTACCAGATATGATCGAACCAGAAATAGTTGTGCTTTTCGGCGGAATAACTCCCGTCCTTGCGGGCCATCAGTTCCGCGTGGGATACTTTGGCCGCGTGCAGATCCGCAAATGCGATATTGACCGCCTGACTGTGCCGCCGCGACAACACCTTCTGCTGCCAGATTTCCACCCGGGAGCCGTCCGTGGAGCCGTCGTAGCAGTTGTAGGCGATATCGCCTGCCAGCAGCCGGAGCGACGGCTTGCGGATCGACCGGAATTCATGCCATCGCTGCGGATTGGAGTTTTCCTTGCCCGCCTGTTTCGCGGTGCTGGTCAAATAGGTGTTGAACGCATAGCTGTTGTTCATGCCCTTCGGGTCATGATCAGGTTTGACGTTCTGGCCGTCGCGCCGGCCTCCCGGGCAGAGCGCCACGGGCATCACATCATTCTCAAACATATTGGCTTCCGTCACGGAAGCCACCGGGCTGCCGCCGAGGTAAGGCACCAGCGTGGACTGCTGGAAATTGGGCGCGGCCGGCCCGAACAGGAAGCGCGCGGTCCAGCCGGCGTCGTCTTTCCACATGATGCTGCCGTTGTTGTCGTCGGAATACAGCGCGGAAGCCGTCGCGATCTGTTTCAGGTTGCCGAGGCACTTGGCGGCGTGCCCCGCCGCGCGCGCTTTGTTCAGCGCCGGGAGCAGCATCGACGCGAGAATGGCGATGATCGCGATTACGACCAGCAGCTCGATCAGGGTAAAATTTCGTTTCATGGCAGCCTCCTGTCAATTCTTTTTACGACGGATTTCATCACGGACTTTCAATATGGTGCGCAGCGCCGAAGCCAGCTCGGCGGCGGCCGGTTCCAATGGGCGGTCGGAGTGGATGATGTCGGAAACCCCGCCGTAAATGATTTCGGTCAGCGGCGGAGAGTCCACATTGTATTCGGCGGACATCGTGTTCATCTCGTTCAGGAACAGCAGGTCGCGCGGATCTTCGGAGTCGATGCTCGCCTGCGCCGCCTGCTTCAGGATCGGAATCCCGTAGCGCCGTTGACCGATGTACTGCTGCATTCGTTCTCCGAGCAGGAAGCGGATGTACTTTCCCGCCAGCGCATTGTCGGCGCACTCGCGGCGCACGCAGATCAGGTCGGTCGCCTGCGTGGTCACATTCCGGCCGCCCGGAATCTCCGGCAGAGGCACCGTGCCCCAGTCGTCGAAACCGCTGTGGTGAATCACGCTGTACAACTCGCGGTCGGCCATCGCCAGCGCGATGTCGCCGTTGTGAAAGGGGCACTCGACTTCCGCGCCCCGGCTGACGAAACCGTAGACGGTTGTGCACAGCTCGCGCAGCAGCGCCATGCCCCGGATTGTTTCCGGGGAGTCGATGCAGACCCGGGTGGAGCCGTCCGGCAGGCGGTCGATCAGCTTGCCGCCGGCCCGGAAGATGAAGTTCATCCAGAAATAAGGGCGGTCGAAATAGGTGAAAACCCGCTCCGCCGGGTAGTGCCGCCGCAGGGTGCGGATCAGCCCGATGAACTCCTCCCAGGTCCAGTTTTTGCGGGGGGCGGGGAGACGGTGGGCCGCCAGCATGCCGCGGTTGAAGAAGATCACCCGGGGCGAGAAGATGAAGGGAATTCCGAACAGCCGTCCGTCCGGTTCGCTGAAGCCGCGGAACGGACGGCTGAAGAAACGCCCTTCGTCATGGATGCACTCCGGCAGGAAGCGTGAGAGGTCCATGTAGTCGTCGCGGTGCTCCTGCAATTCAAAGGTGGTGCGCAGTTCGAACATGCCGCGCCTGAATCCCCGGCTGAACCGCAGTTCCGGCAGTTCTTCGGCCAGAAATCCCAGCATGCCCGGAATCCACTCCCGGAACGGCTGGAAGATCACCAGATGGTTGCGGATCAGCCGGTTTTCCCAACCGTGCCGGACATAGGCGCCGCGCCGGGAAACACATTCGATCACGCCGTCCTGTTCCAGCGACGAGACCACATGCTGCGCGACCAGAAACGAGATATGCAGCTCCGCGGCGAGATCCCGCGCTCCGGGCAGTTTGCTTCCCGCCGGAAAGCGCCCGGATTCGATCCCGTCCAGCAGGAACTCCCTGCCCTGTGACAATTTGTCTTTCACATCCCGTTCTCCTGAATTTTCGGTTCCGCATTAATTATGATACATCTTTCTGACTAAGTCAATAGGCTTCCAATAAAAAATCGAAAAAAATTTTATCCCGAATTTGACTCAGTCAATTTGCGGGGCATAAAAAAGCCCCCGGAAATTCCGGGAGCCTTTCGGGAAAAACCGAAACTCAGAGCGCGTCGTCCTGCGCGTTGGCGGGAAGCGGCATTTCAGCTTCGATCATCATCTTGCGCAGGTCGTCGCGGTCGATCGCGCGGAAGAACGCTTCCTCCGACGAAATTTTTTCGTCCCGCACCAGCTCCATCAGCGCGCCGTTCAGCGTGCGCATGCCGAGCTTGTAGCCGGTCTGGATGCTCGACTCGATCATGTGCACCTTGTTTTCGCGGATCAAGTTGCTGATCGCGTGGGTGACGAGCAGAATTTCCAGCGCGGCGACACGCCCCTTGCCGATCTTTTTGCAGAGGGTCTGCGACACGATGCCCTTCAGCGATTCCGCGAGCATCATGCGGATCTGGTCCTGACGGTTCGCCGGGAACTGCTGGATGATACGCACCGCAGTACGGGCGGCGGTGGTGGTGTGCAGCGTGCCGAACACCAGGTGGCCGGTTTCCGCCGTTTCCAGCGCGATTTCCATGGTTTCAAGGTCGCGCATTTCGCCGACGAGCACGATGTCCGGGTCTTCACGGAGGGCGGCGCGCAGCGCGGCGGCGAACGAACGGGTATGGCGGCCGACTTCGCGGTGGTTGATCAGGCACTTCTTGTTGGGGTGCACGAATTCCACCGGGTCTTCAACCGTGATGATGTGGTCGGTGCGGGTCCGGTTGATGTAGTCGATCATCGCGGCCAGCGTGGTCGATTTACCCGAACCGGTCGGCCCGGTGACCAGCACCAGCCCCTTGTTCAGGGTGCAGAGGTCGCGGATCGCGGGCGACAGCCCCAGCTGTTCGAAGGTCAGGATGTTCGCGGGAATCACACGGGCCACCACGCCGACGCCGTGCAGGTCGCGGAACACGTTCACGCGGAAACGGTCGCCGGTCGGCAGCGAATACGCGAGGTCGGTGTCGTTGCATTCGCGGAACTGGTTCTGGTTGCGTTCGCTCATGATCTCGAAGACCAGCGCCTCGATGTAGTCGCTGTCGAACGGGTCCGAGTTGGTGAATACCATTTCACCGTCGATACGGTACGCGACCGGGCAGCCGCTGGAGAGGTGCATATCCGATGCCTTGTGCTCCAGCATGAAGTTCAGAAAAGCGTCAATGTGCGGCATAGCAAGAAAACACTCCTGTTCTATTTCAAATTATAAAATCATTTGTTGAAAATATTATCATTTGCCTGTTTTTTCAAGTGGAGAATGCGAAAATCAACCGTTTTTCCACAGCGGGATCAGCCGCCTCCGGCGATCAGCAGCTCCGGCCGGACCTCCCGGCGGAAGCACTCCGTTTCCCGGTCGATCAACTGCCGGATTCCCTGAATGGCCAGACGGCCGATTTCGCGGTCGTCCAGCCGGGCGGCGCCGAGCACTCCGGCGGCAAGCCCGGTCCGGCGGTCCCCGTCGAGGAGCACCATCGGCAACTGCTCCGGCGCAATTTCCAGCTCGCGCAGCGCATCCTGCACGCCGCTCTCCATGCTCCGGCTCATCACGATCAGGCCGTCGAACTTCTCGCGGCGAAGTGCGCCGAGCAGGGTTTCGCGGGCGCTTTCGCGCGCATACCGCGAAACGAGCGCGGTGCATTCGACGCCGGTTCCGGCCAGCGCGTCTTCGACTCCGGCGCGGATCGCCTCCACCACCGAATGGCCGCCGGGGCCGCACAGGAACAGCAGCCGGCGCGGGTTCCGGGCGCACAGTACGCCGGTCAGTTCCGCCGCCGTCCGCCGGTAGGATGCGGTCACGAAGCTGAGCTGCCCGGGAGCGGCGGAGTCGGGCACGCTGGTGATGAACAGGGCCGGAGCGCGGTTTTCCAGCAGTTCGCCGAGGTAGCCGGCCTCGCGGTGTTCGCCCCAGACCAGCAGCCCGTCGACGGTTCCGGCGCGGAAGAGCGGCCAGTAGCGGCAGTTCGCGTCGCGCTTTTCTCCGAAAAGCAGCAGCAGGTTGCTGCCGCTGCCCTGGAGCATCTCCTCCATTCCGGCGAGGATGTCCACGAAATGCAGGTCGGTGAACACATGGTCTTCGGCGTCCAGCTGAGACGGCACCAGAAGCCCGATCACTCCGGCGCGGCGGCGGAAAAGCCGCTGGGCGTTCACATTGGGGACGTAATCCAGCTCCCGCGCGGCGGCGAACACCCGCTCGCGGGTCGCCTCCGGAATTTTGGTGCCGGTGCGCCCGTTGAGCACCTTTGAGACGGTGCAGGTGCTCAGCCCGACGTATTCCGCCAGGTCGCGGATGCTGCACCGTTCCCGTGCGGCGTTCTTTTTTCGGTTGCCGGTCATCGTGGTTCCGTCCTGAAATAATGGATGCTGAAGCATAACAATAGCACTTCCCGCGCCGATTTTCAACCCGGATTCAATCCGAATGGCGGCAGGAGGGCGAAAAGCCCCGCCGTTTCCTGAATTCCGTCGCGAAATATTGTGGCGAGGAGTAGCCGAGCATCGCCGCGACCTCCTTGACCGAATGGCTGCCGGAGGCGAGGATTTCCGCCGCGCGTTCGGTGCGGAGCTTCGCATGGTACTCGATCGGCGTCGTGCCGAGTTCGCGGGCGAAGAGCCGGTAGACGGAGGCGGGGCTGAGCGCCAGCGCCCGGCACAGCTCCTCCAGCCGCAGCGGACGGTCCAGACGGGCGCGCAGGTAATCCTGCGCCTGCTGGATTTCCACCGACAGTCCGGCCCGTCCGGCCAGCTTGGAGAGATAAAGCAGAAATTCATAGGTGAAGGCCGAAGCCTCGTGCGGGTCGCCGTTGGGACAGAACGCATCCGCCCGGTCCAGCCAGCGGTTGAACTCCTCCGGGGCCGCCGGGCGCAGCAGGTCGACTTCATCGAGATTCAGCGCGCCGGTCACGCCCTCCAGCGCCGCGCCGCGGATGATCACGGTACGTTTTTCGGCATAGTCGGAGGTGACTTCCATGCAGCTTTCACCGCCGTCCGGATGGCCGAGGAATATGCCGCCGGGGCCGATCAGGTGGCGGCGGCCGTGCCGGGTGAACGCGAACTCCCCGGAAACCACGAATTCGACCGCGAAGATATCGGAGTTGCGGCGATGGCGGAAACACCCTTTCACCCACTCGTCCCGTCCGGCGGAGCGGATGTAGACCGGCAGCCGGTTCCGCAGTTCGCCGCCGCAGCCCGGCCCCGGCACGAAATGATGCAGCGGATACTTCCCGACATCGAAGCCGTCAAGCTCCGACGTCCCCACGGTCAGGTGCATTTTTCTTCTTCTGAGCATAATGAAAGTATTCCTAACGATTCTGATAATATTTTATACGTTTATACACACTTATCCTGTTGGATTTCTGCAGATTTTCAGATATAATATAACTGTGATTTGAGAATTAATCAAAAGGAATACCGGCATGAGCGCAATACAGCAGAACACTCACCCCCATACCCACACACTTGTTCCCGCTCTGCGTAAAAGAGAGGCGGCAAGGTGCCGCAGCCGGGTAACGGGATGTGCGTCGTCACTACGTTCCTCCTACTTATCCCGCTGGAGAGTTTCGCTCCCCCGGCCCCTCGTTGTCTCTCCTGTTCCCGCTCTGCGTAAAAGAGAGGGGTTCGGGGGAGAGAAAGCGGCGGCTTGCGCCGCGTCTCTCCCCGTACCAACCAATCCGAACATCTCTTTTGTTTCCGGCAAGCTCTTACGCCTCCGCCAATGCTCTCCAAGCGGCAAGTCGGAGCAAAAACGTGAAGTTGTTTTTCCGCAGAAAAGCGGGAAGACAACTTCACGTTATTGCGGATCTTCCTTCCCCGCCGGCCAACCACGCCACCGCCTGTCGACCGTCCCGTACCCGGCACCGGCACCTTGCCGGACGCAGGGGGCGCGGGGGGCGGCGGACACGCCCCCCGCATACCGCCGCTTAAGGCCGTTCACCCTTATTGAGCTGCTCGTGGTGATCGCAATCATAGCGATATTGGCGGCGATGCTGCTGCCGGCACTGCAGCAGGCGCGGGAACGGGCGAGGGAGGTGCAGTGCCTGAACAACCAGAAACAGTGCGGAGTGGTGTTCGCATTTTATGCCGATGCGAACAACGGCTGGATGCCTGCCGCAAAGTTCGCGCTGCCGGACCGGCCGGGGATCAGTTTGCCGTGGCGGGTGGCGCTGGGGCAACTCGGATTCATGCCGGAGTGGGAGGAGGGGAAACGGAGCTTCGGGAACTGCCCGAAGAACCTCGATTACCTGATCAGCAACGAGAACAGCTACGGCATGCAGATGGGAAAGGCGGAGCTGCCGGGATGCGGCCTGACGTGGAAAACCGGCGGGGGCGAACTTTTTTACGCCCGGCGGGAGACCCGGTTCGGGAGCGGCGACCTGCTGTGCGCGGATTCGACCCGGGCCACGGTCAACACCACGTATGAAATCTATTACATCGGCTACGGCCGGGGCGTGGCAGTGGATTCCGGGACCGGCAAGAACCTTGCGATCCGGCACGGAGATAAGGCGAACGTGCTGTACGGCGACCTGCACGCGGCGGGGAAGCGGTACTCCGAAGCGGCGCAGGAACAGGCTTACAACTATACATTCCGCCGGTGAGGGAGAAATACCATGAGATTCCGTCGAATTGCGATTCTGTTTCCGGGCCTGCTGGCCGGTGCGCTGTGCGGGGCATCCCCGACGGTGCTGGACCTGACCACCGCCGCCGGAGCCGTCAAAGTGGAGGGAAACATCGGCAGTTGTCCCCGGAACGGCAGACTGGAGCTGACGGTGCCGGCGGCTTCCGGGCTGTATGCGGAAAAGGGGCTGTTCCCGAATATCCGCTTCGCGCCGCGGAATGGGAAATATTTCGATTTTTCAGAGGCGGGCGTGCTGGCGGCGGAGGTGGAGAACCTGTCGCCGTATCCGATCGACATTGTGCTGGAAATTCAGGGGGAGCTGCCTGACGGGCGCAAAGCACTCTCGAAAAGCGGCATCGCGCTGAATGCGGGGGAGAAGAGCGTGCTGCGCCACCGTTTTTCGCCGGTGGTGAACACGTCTTTCGCGCCGGGCGGAGTTTTCGACCCTTTTCCCGGTTTCCCGAATCCGCGCCGTCCCGACCCGGCGAGGATTACCCGGATCGTGCTGATGTGCCGCCGTCCGATGCGTGAATTCCGGTTCGCGGTTTCGCCTTTCGTCGCGGAAGCTCCGCCGGAACGGCCTGCCGCCGCACTGGCTTCGCCCGCCGCTTTCTATCCCTGCATCGACCGTTTCGGCCAGTACCGCCACGCCGACTGGCCGGGTAAAATCCGGCGGGAGGCGGACTTCGCGGCCGCGCGGGAACGCGAGGAGAGCGATCTCGCCGCCCATCCGCCCGGAACAGCCGGACGCACCGTTTACGGCGGCTGGGCCGACGGGCCGACACTGAAAGCGACCGGACACTTCCGGGTGGAGAAATACCGGGGGAAGTGGTTTTTCGTCGATCCGGCCGGAAAGCTTTTCTGGTCGTTCGGAATCGACTGCCTCTATCCGGCCAATCCGACCTGCGTGGACGGCAGGCGGGAGTATTTTGAATGGCTGCCCGAACGGGACGACCCGAAGTTCGGCGGCCTGTACGGCGTGAACCGCAGAAGCTCCGCATTCTACCGGAAGAAAGGGATCGAAACTCCGCGGACCTTCGATTTCCATCTCGCAAACCTGCTGCGCAAATACGGCGACTGCAGCCCGGAACAGTTTGCCCGGATCGCCGCCCACCGCCTTCCCTCCTGGGGCTTCAATACCGTGGGCAACTGGAATACCGCCGAAGTGCGCCGCATCTGCCGGATGCCCTATGTGGTGCAGGCGAAGGCCGCCGGTTCGCCGTTGCTCGGCACCGCGCCCTACAACCTCTACGACGTATTCGAGCCGGGCTTCCAGGCTGCGATCGAAGCGAATATGAAGCGGGAGTTCCGTGCCGCGCTCGACGATCCGTACTGCATCGGCTTTTTCGTGGACAACGAGGTCCGATGGGACAAACTGCCCCGGCTTGCCGAACATGTGATCGCGATGCCCGCGGAAACGCCTGCCCGCCGCGCGCTTGCCGCCCGGCTGAAGGAAAAATACCGCACCATCGACGCGCTGAACCGGGCGTGGGGGACCGGTTATCCCGGCTGGGACGGCCTCGGCAGGCTCCCCACCGGGAAGCGGATTCCGGAGGCCGACTGCCGCGACTTCAACCGGCTGGCCCTGGAGCGGTATTACCGGAGCTGCCGGGACGCCGTCCGGAACGCCGCGCCGCGCAAGCTCTACCTCGGCAGCCGTTTCGCGGGTTTCCAGACACTCGACGCCGCCGAAGCCGAAGCTGAATACGCCGATGTGGTCAGCGCCAACCTCTACTACCGGTCGATTGCCCACTACACCGGCGTTGCGGACAAGCCGCTGCTGGTCGGGGAGTTCCACTTCGGCACGACGGTTGCCGGCTCCGGCAGCCCCGGCCTGCAGGAGGCGTCCGGCCGCGAGGAGTGCGCCAAAGCGTTCACCCGCTACTGCGAAAGCGCACTCTACAACCCCAACTGCGTCGGCGTCCACTATTTCCGCTACGCGGACCAGCCGGTTTCGGGGCGCACCGGGGACGATGAAAATATGCAGGTCGGCTTCGTCGACGGCTGCGACACCCCCAACCAGCCGATGATCGACGCGGCACGGCGGATCGGAAACAGACTCTATGAAATCCGGCTGAAGCGTTGACATGCGCCCGAGTCCCCCTGACGCCGCACCGGCGTCTTTTTTTCTGTCGTGAAAAATCACTTTTTCCGGATCAAGGCAGTTGAAAATTAGACATGGCTAACTATATTATATGGAATCCGGAAAAAGAAACACAATCAACACCCGGAACCGATGCCGCAACCGGACGGGAGCGGCGGCGTTCCGGAAGGAGAAAATTAGATCATGCGAAAAATTCCCCGGAAGTATCTGTTCACCATCCTCGGCGCGGTGCTGATCGCCGTACTCGCCGCCCTGTGGCAGTTCTACGGCTCGCCGACCCGGGTGGCATTCGTGAACTATCCCGAATACATCCTCGCCCCGATGCTGGATCAGCCGATCAATTCGTCGGTCGAGGTGGTTCCGCTCAAATGGACCGAGAAAAACGGCGAGGAGCTGAAGAACTACGACTGCATCATCTTCTTCGGGATGGGACTCAACTTCACCGAAAAGCAGCAGGAGATTCTCTCCAAGCTGAAAAAGCCCATCTACACCACCGCCTCCACCCGCAAGGAGACCGCACTCAATACGCTGACCGACGAGCAGCTCGACAAACTTCAGCAGTACCTCGGCGGCGGCAAGGAGAACTTCCGCCGGATGCTCGACTTCATCCGCTACGACATCGACGGCAAGCGCATCAACGCGCCGAAGCCGGAGCCGCCCAAGAAACTCGAACGGCGGCCCTTCTTCCATATCGCCGAGGAGGATTCGTTCAAGACCTATCAGGAATACCTCGACTGGTATAAGAAGACCGGGCGGTACAAGGAGAACGCCGCGACCGTCTGCGTGCTCTCCGGCAACGGCGGCGGCGCGCTGGAGGACCTGATCGGCGCACTGGAAAAGAAAGGGATGAACGTCGTCGCCGCCAACGGCATGTGGAATCTGCTGCCGATGTTCGAGCAGGTCAAACCCGACCTCGTGATCTATCAGCCCCACGGCCGCCTCGGCGAAAAGGCGGTTGAATTGCTGCAGAAATACAATATTCCGCTTTTCTGTCCGATCAAGGTCAGCCAGCCCTATGAGGAGTACCTGAAGGACCAGCGCGGCATGACCGGCGGCATGTTGAGTCAGAGCGTGACCATGCCGGAGCTGGACGGCGGCGCGGTCCCCTTCGTGCTTTCGGCGCTCTACCGGAACAAGCGCGGCCTGCTTGAGTTCCGCACCATTCCAGACCGGCTCGAACGCTTCGCCGAACTGGTCAGAAAGACCACCGACCTGAAGCGCAAGCCCAATGCCGACAAGAAGATCGCGATCATCTACTACGGCTCCATCGGCAAGGAGGCCGCGACCGGCGGGCTCGGCGTGTCCCAGTCCATTTTGAATGTGCTCAGGCGGCTGCAGCAGGCCGGCTACACCACCGGCCCCCTCCCGGAAACCGCCGAGGAGCTGAACAATGAGATCGAGGCGAGCAACGCCGCTTTTGGCACCAACGCCGGCAATGCCGCGGCGGCCCGGGCCGTGCCGCGCGTGCAGACCGTCACCATCACGCCGGCCGACTATCTGGCGTGGGTCAAAAAGAGCATGCCCGCCGACCTCTACGAGACTGTCACGGAGCGGTACGGCGAATTTCCCGGCAAATCCTTCCGGACTCCTGAAGGCAATATGGCCATCGGGCGGATTCAGTTCGGCAACGTGATCCTGATGCCGCAGTCGCTTCCCGGCGAGGGCAGCGACGAGAACAAGCTCGTCCACGGCGTCAAGATGGCCCCGCCGCACACCTATATCGCGACCTACCTCTACTTGCGCCACGGCTTCAAGGCGGACGCGATGATGCACTTCGGCACCCACGGCAGCCTCGAATTCACCCCGTGGAAGCAGGTGGCGCTTTCCAGCTACGACTGGCCGGACGTGCTGGTCGGCGAGATGCCGCACTACTACTTGTACATCATCAACAATGTCGGCGAGGCGCAGATCGCGAAGCGCCGCAGTTACGCGACGATGGTCAGCCACCTGACCGCTCCCTTCATGCAGGCCGACGGCTACGGCGCGGTCACGCAGCTCCATGAAAAGCTCGAAAACTACGAGGTTGCGGAAAATCCGATGCTCAAGGCCGAATACGCCAAAACGATCGTCGAAATCGCGACGAAAGAGCACTACGACCGTGATCTCAAGCTCTCGCCCGACTTTGCGGCGGGCAAGCTGAACGAGGAGGACCTCGGCAAGCTGCACAACTTCCTGCATGAGATTCAGGATGCCAAGGTCAACCGCGGTTTGTACGTGATCGGCCGCCCCTACTCCGAGGACGAGGCGAATGAGACTGCCCGGCTGATGACCGTCGACGCGATCGCCGACGCGCTTTTCAAGGCCGACCTCGAAGCGGGCAAGGTCAGAGAGGAACAGCGCAAGGACCTGCATTTCTTCACCGAAAACTACCTTGCCAAAGCCCACGCCCGGGCGAAGGAGGCGCTGGTCAACCCGGAGAAGTTCAAAAAGAAGCAGGCCGCTCCGGCGCGTCCGCAGGGCCATCCGCAGGGGATGTCCGCTTCCGCCGACGATATGCGCAAGATGATGGAGTCCGGCAAGCTGCCCGACGGCCGCGCGATTCCGCCGGAGATGGCCGCCGCGATGCAGCAGATGGCCGGGCAGATGAAGCAGTCGCGTCCCGCCAGCCCGCCGCGCGGGATGGGAATGCCGGGCCGCATGCAGCAGCAGGCGCCGAAACCGAAACCGGCCCCGGAGGAGATCACGTTCCAGGCCAAGGCGGACCTGCTCAAATCCACCGAAGCGGAACTGGCCTCCATCGTGAATGCGTTCAACGGCGGCTACCTCTACCCGTCGCCCGGCGGCGACCCGGTGCTGAATCCCGACACCGTCCCGACCGGCAAAAACCTCTACGGCATCGACCCGGAACGCACTCCGACCAAAGAGAGCTACGCCGTCGGCAGACAGCTCGCCGAGGCGCTGATTCAGGCCAAGCTCAAATCGACCGGCGAATATCCGAAGAAGGTCGGCTTCTCGCTGTGGGGCGGCGAGTTCATCCGGACGCAGGGGACCAACATCGGTGAAATCTTCTACCTGCTCGGCGTCGAACCGATCTGGGATTCGCGCGGCCGGGTGCAGGATGTGCGGCTGATTCCGATGTCGGAGCTGAAGCGTCCCCGCATCGACGTGGTGGTGCAGACCTCCGGCCAGTTCCGGGGTGCGGCGACCAGCCGGATGCGGCTGATCGACAAGGCGGTCCGTCTGGCCGCGACCGATCCGGACGGGGAATTCGGCAACTTCGTGCGCGAGGGTTCGCTCGAAATCGTGAAGGCCCTGATCGCCGGCGGCATGTCGCCGGAACAGGCCAAATCACTCGGCAACGCCCGGCTCTTCGGCGGCGTGAACGGCAACTTCGGCACCGGCGTGACCGGAATGGTGCAGAACAGCGGCCAGTGGGAGGATACCAAAGGCATCGCCGAGGTCTATCTCAACAACATGGGCGCGCTCTATACCGACGAGCACTGGGGCGAACATGTGCCCGGCGTTTTCAAGGCGGCATTGACCAACACCGACACGGTGGTGCAGTCCCGTTCCTCCAACAGCTGGGGACCGCTGTCGCTGGACCATGTCTATGAGTTCACCGGCGGCCTCAGCCTCGCGGCGCGGCATGTGACCGGCAAGGACCCCGACGCCTATTTCAACGATCTGCGTACGCCCGGACGCGCCAGAATCCAGGAAGCGGGCGAGGCCGCGATGGTCGAAGCGCGCAGCACCGTGCTGAATCCGAAATATATCAAGGAGATGATGAAGGAAGGGGCTTCCGCGACCGGCAGTTTCGTGGAGGTTTTCCACAACACCTTCGGGTGGGAAGTGATGAAGCCGGATATGCTCGAAGACCACCTGTGGCAGGAGTACAAGGAGGTCTATGTCGACGACAAGCTCAACCTTGACATCCGGGAGTACTTTGAAAAGAACAATCCGGCCGCGCTGCAGGAAATGACCGCCGTGATGCTCGAAACCGTCCGCAAAGGTTACTGGAAAGCCGATGCGGAAACCATTCAGCAGATCGCGAAAACCCATGTCGAGCTGATGAAGAAGTTCGACCTGCCTCCGACCCGCAACGAGAAGCTCCGCGAAATGATCAAAGAGCAGCTCAAGGACCCGGAATTGCGCAAGGAGTATGAAAAGCAGGTCGCCAAGACTCTCGAACGGCAGCGTCAGCTCGCCGAAGAGCGGAAAAAGGCCGAGGAGGTCAGCGGTCAGAAACTCAAGGAGGAGGTCATTGAACAGCCGAAACAGAGTGACGGCGCCAGGCGTTCGGCGGTCTATATGATCTTCGGCATCATCGCGGTCGCGCTGCTGGCAATTTACTTCGGCAACCGCCGCAAGGATAAAGCCGCCTGACAGCCGGCGGTGACGGAACCGTAAAGACAGCAGGTCCCGCGATCAGCGGCATCGCGGGGCCTGCTTTCCTGCAGCGACCGGAGAGGGGAGGCGATCCTCTTTCTCCGGCCGCCGGAGGCCTTTCCCTAGAATTGGCGCATCAGGTCGGAGCAGACCATCAGACAGCGCGGCAGGTGGAAGAAGGTTTTCCATTTGCCGCCCTTGAGCATATGCGTCGGCTCACCCTGCCGGTTCAGGTAGGCGAACCATTCGCCGTATTCCGGATCGGGGAAACGCTTCCACGTCCATTCATCCACCTTGCGGAACCACTCTGCAAAGTGTTCGTCGCCGCTGGAACGGTACGCATACAGACAGGCGATCAGCGCTTCGTTATGAACCCACCACAGTTTCATGTCGTGCTGAAGCTCAATATGCGGCTTGCCCAATGCATCCATGAAGTAGAAGATGCCGCCATGGCTCCTGTCCCAGCCGAATTCAAGGGTGGAGGAGATGATTTCGCAGATTTGCCGCTCCTTATCCGGATCGCCGCCGCGACGGGCGAGAGCGTTGAGCAGAAACCACATCGCTTCAAGCACGTGGCCGGGGTTGAGCATCCGCCCCTGACAGCTTTCGAGATCAAGCGAGCCGTCGGGCAGGATGTTTTCAAAGACCAGCTTCCGGTCCGGCTGCCAGAATTTATTCAGCACCAGATCGACGGCCCGGTCAAGCTCGGCGCTGTAACGGTCGCCGCCGAGAGCGTCGTCGAGAATCAAACCGAGATTGGCCAGCATCATATAGTGACCAAGCGACAGATAAGACTGCTTGCCGGGAAGGGATTTATTCCACTGCCCCGCCGGGTTTCCGGATTCAATGCGCGTGATGTAGGAGTTCATCGCCTCCTCGGCAGCCTGGCGGTAAACCGGTTCCCGCGTCGCTTTGTAGAGCACCGCCGCCCCCATCGCGGCAAAACAATCCGAAAAAACGCTGTACGGAGCCATCGACGGCTCCCCCTTGCGGTTCAGCGCGAAATAGTACCAGCCATTCGGATCACGCCCGTTCCTGTACAGGAAATCAAATCCTTTTTCCGCGATCTCCAGATAGCCGGGCCGACTGAAGCGCGACAGGTGCAGTTCGGCGAATACATACACGATCCGCCACTGCATCCACATATATTTCGCAAAATCATAAACCGACCCGTCCCGGTCGAGGCAGGTGAAATAACCGCCACATTCCCGATCCACACAGTGCTTTTCCCAAAAGGGTATCACGCTTTGCGTCAGTTCCCGTTCATAACGTTCAATCACCGGCTGCCAGTTACTCATTCGTCACCTCATCCAGACTGTAAAAACAAAGATAACTAAAACATTTTTATTGCGACAAAGCATAATATAAATGGAGTTTTACGAAAAGCAAATTTTTATATCGGTGAGAATCAAAAACCGTTGCAAGTGCGCCTTACCGGCTCCGTGATTTCACCAGAGACGGTCTGCATAAGCTGCCGGATCAGAGAGTCCGGAGTGACCGGGTCGATGCGGAGCAGCCGGAGCCAGTCATCCTCCCGGGAGAGCGTGATCAGCCCGGCATTCGCCAGCAGCCGGCGAAGCAGGCCGGGACGGTCGGGCCGGAGGGCTTTTTCCGTCAGTACGTAATCGAGATCAAGATCGAAAATAAAGCCGGGATGCTCTTCCGGAACGAATCCGGCGGCGGCCAGCCGCGCGGCGAGCCATTCCTCCTCGAACACCCGGTCCGCCAGCGGCCGGAAACGGTCCGGATCGTTCAGCAGAAGGTTCAGGTCCGGCCATGAAGCGTCCGCCGTTACCTGAATCCGGCTGTCGGCGCAGCCGGGATGGTCGGCGTGCGCAACCACAATCGAACGTGATGCGATTCCGGCCTTGACCGCAAGGTCGAGGTGCTCGTCGTGGCACAACCGGCTGATCGCGGCTTTCACCGCCGCCGGTTCGCGGAAGTCGACCGCCGCGATCCATTTCCGGCGCTCCGCTTCATCGGCGGCGGCCCGGCCGAAAGCGGGCAGCGTGTCGGTGTGGTGGTCGAAGGTGACCACTGCCGGGGCTTCGGCAAGGGTGCTTCGGTACGAGGCCCAGGCTGTCAGCACCTGATGATGGAGGTCGACGGTTTCGATTCGCATCATTCACTTTTCTTCCTGCCGTATCTGGCGCGCGGCAGGAAGAGGCAGAAATTCGAGCCTTTGCCCGGAGCGGTTTCCAACTGAATCCAGCCCTGATGGTTGGTCACGGTACCGTAGACCATCGCGAGCCCCATGCCGGTGCCGCGCCCGACAGGTTTGGTGGTGAAAAACGGCTCGAACAGTTTCCGGCGGATTGCTTCGGACATGCCGCAGCCGTTGTCCGCCACCTGGATGAACACGTAATCGGAGAGCTTCGCATCCGCGTGTTCCGGCGGCGGGGTGAAAGGCAGCGGGGCCTCGGAAGCGGGGCCGGCGAAGAGCGTCAGGCGTTTTTCGCCGGTGTTGTTCTCCATCGCGTCGATGGCGTTGATCATCAGGTTCAGCAGCACCTGCTGGAGCTGCAGCGTATCCGCCCGCACTTTGCCGACCTGCGGCAGGACATGCAGGGAAATCTCCAGATCCTGCCGTTTCCGCGGGCCGAGCAGCGCGAGACTGTTTTCGATCACCGGCTGGATATCCAGATCAACCACCTGATACTTGCCCTTCCGGGCGAAACCGAGCAGCTGGCTGGTCAGGTGTCCGGCCTGTTCGGCGATGGTGGTCACTTTTTCCAGATGGCGGGTCACCTCGGGGTCCTCCGGCGGATGCAGCAGCGTGATTACGTCGATATGGCCGAGGATCGCATGAATGTAGTTGTTGAAGTCGTGGGCGATGCCTCCGGCCAGCATGCCGAGCGCTTCGATCCGCTGGGAGTGGGCGAGCTGTTCGCTGAGGCGGGCCTTTTCTTCCGCGAGCCGGGTCTCTTCGGTGATGTCGCGGCCGATCAGCACCAGCAGAATCTGCCCGCGCATCCGGATCGGGGAAAGGGTGCAGGAGAGCACAATGCGACGGGGGGATTTTTCATCCAGCACACACCGGAACTGCACCGGCTGCTCCGGCACACTGCCGAGATGCACGATCCCGCTGTCGAGAAGCCGGATGCGCGGATAGAGCAGCTGGTTGATCAACTGGGCCGGATTCTCCACGCCGAGCAGCTTTCCCGCCGCGATGTTGGCGTCGATGATCCGGCCGGCGGGATTCAGCATGATGATCAGCTCGCCGGCATTCTCCAGCACCATCCGGTAGCGGTCCTCCCATTCGCGCAGGTTGGCCTCCAGCTCCTTGGAGCGGCCGTAGCTGCCGATGAACGCGAACAGGATGTCCAGCGGACTCTTTTCGCCGGAGCGGATATCGACTTCCAGTTTTTCCAGATAGATCGTGGTCATCACAGCCAGCCAGACGGAGGCGATCAGCCGCGCGATGAAATTGCCGTCAAGGACGGTGCGCTCCAGACCGATGGCGGTCGCGATTCCCAGAAAAAGCGCAGTCCCGATCAGCTGGGTAACCAGAAACCCTCCGCAGACGCAGAAAAAACGGTTCAACCCGAAGTTTTTCAGCCGGGTGTAGGCGATCGGCAGCACGAACAGGTCGAGCAGATGGGACAACGCCACCAGATTCATCGAATTGCGGCTTTCGCCGAGCAGGTGGTCCAGCGCGGCGGCCGGCAGTCCCGAAGTGATGGAAAATCCGAGCCAGTTGCACTCCAGTCTGGTGATCTCCCCGATGTAGAGATAAAGCCCGTACAATACCACAATGCCGATGATGGTCCGCTGCGCCGCCAGCGTTCCCTCCGTGATGTAGACCATCAGCAGCGCCGCCAGAATCGGCAGGAAGATGATCGTGTTGCCGACCTGGAAATCCAGAGTGCCGATCAGCGTGACCCGCAGATCCGCCGCCCCGATGAAATGTGAAAAGAGCAGCAGCAGGCCCAGCGACATGAAAAACGGAGCCTTGCCGATCGCGCGCCGCTGGCTGTAAAGCAATGCCAGTCCGACGAAGATGAATGTGAGCTCCAGAAAGGTGAGCAACAGCGCGTGCAGATACTCCATCAGTGTCGTCCTCCGTGCGGCCGTAACAGGAGTTCCGCCCGGAGCCGCTTGCGTTTTTCCCGGACGGCCCGCATCTGAAGCTGGCAGGCGTTCCAGGCGTTGTGCCAGATCACGTAGAAAGTCGGTCCCAGCGCGACCAGCGGATTCGCATAGGTGAGCGCCAGAAAAATGGTCAATGTGGTGTTTTTCTGCCCGAGCACCTGGCTGGCTTCGCGGCGGTAGCGCCTGCCGCCGATGAACCGGCCGAAGTAGAAGTTCACGAAACAGATCGCCGCCGACAGCAGCGCAATCTTCCACAACAGATGCGTGTCGATCGATCCTTGCTGGCCGTGCAGGAATTGCGACGCATTCGCGATGATCAGGAAGATCGCGATCACCCATGCGAAAAAGGAGACGTTCTTCAGCTTTTTTGGCAGCTCCCGGTAATTCTTATAGAATTTACGCACCGGTATCGCCAGCAGCAGGGGGATGCCGACCACGATCAGCAAACTTTTGATCACGTCGAAAAACACCGTCGGCGCCGGGTTGCCGATCGCGACCGGAATCAGGAACGGGAACAGACAGGCCATCCCGAAGTTCGTGGTCAGAAACGCGCTGACCGCGAAATCGATCCGTTCGCCGAGCAATCCGACGATCACCGGCGCGGCGGTTGCCGTCGGAGTGATTCCGGTGAAGAACGCGACCTCCGCCAGTTCCCTCTGGCCGAACAGCATGAAAATCCCCCAGCCGCCCATGCCGACCGCGACATTGGCCAGCAGGATATAAAGGTGGTTCCATTTGATCGACCGCATGGAAAAACGCACCTGCAGCATCACCATGAACATCATACCGACGATCAGCCATCGGATCATCCAGTTCAGGTGCGACGCCCACGGGCAGAAGTAGCCGACGATGAACGCGCCGAACAGTGCGAGATTGCGGAAATACGCCATGTTCACGGTTCGGGACTCCCCAGGTATTGCCGGACCGCATCCAGCAGGTCCTCCGCCACCGGAATGCCGCTCACGTCGGAGTTGCGGATCACTTCGCAGCCGTAGCCGGTTTTCACCAGATAGACCTTGCCGCACCCGGCGGCACGCCCGGCGGCGATATCGCTGAGCCGGTCGCCGACCATCACGGAGTGCGGACAATCGATCTCATATTTCTTCGCGGCTTCGAGCAGCATGCCGGGGGCGGGCTTCCGGCAGTTGCACGGGCCGGAATACTTCTCATGGTGCAGGCAGTAGAAAAAATCGTCGATCTCCGCGCCGTCGCCGGCAAGCAGTTCGCGGATGCGCCGGTGAACGGCGAGGACATCCGCTTCGGAGTACATGCCGCGGGCGACGCCGGACTGGTTGGTGACGACGATGGTTTTGAATCCGTGTTGTTTGAGCAGCTTCAACGCTTCGGGAACTCCGGGGATAATGACGACCTGACCGGGATCGGAGAGGTAGTCCACTTCAACGTTGACCACGCCGTCGCGGTCGAGGAAAAATGCTTTGTTCATAGAATCACTCGCTCAAAAGTAGCCCGTATCAAAAATATTCCGCACCGGCACGTCGCCGGCCGTCGGGATGGACAGACCCGCCTGCTTTCAAAACGGCAGGCGTTCCGCCTCCCGCACTTAAAACTGCCTCCGCCGTCGAAATTACCCTGTCGCCTCTTGGAGTGCGAATCGCTTTCCGGCTCTATTTAGACACATATTCCCAATCGGTCAATCTGCAAGACGGCGTCCGACTTGAAAGCGGAACTGAAGTTCCGCACTCCAAAGACGCTTTGCGTCGGAGGAGCAAGCCTTTCGCGACGCACTCCAAAGACGCTTCGCGTCCCGGAAAGCTCCCGCCTCCTCAAGGCCGCATCTGCAATTACAATCTCCTGTCGCCGCCCCTCGCGGCGGCTCCGCGCTCTGAACCGCCCGCTCAAAAGCGCGTCGCTTTTTTGAGCGGGCGCGCGCTCCGCCGGGCGGTACTGCCGCATTGCGGTCGGCATCCGCCGACCTTACATTTCGCTTTGCTCCGGCCCGCGCCTGCGCGATCCTCCGCCAAGCGACCAACGCTGTTCACGCGCTGGACCGCGACCGGCAACGTGCCGGTGCGGAATGCCGCTTCGCGGTTTTATTTTATGGGAGAGAGCGGGATGTTTTCAAACACCGTCGCGGTTTCTTTCGCGAACCGCTCCCGCACCCTCTGCGCCACCTGCCGCCTGATCTCCACCGTTTCGCATACGGCGTACAGCGTCGGCCCCGACCCGGTGATCTCCGCATTCAGCGCCCCCGCTTCCTTCATCGTGTCGCGCAGCATCCGCAGCAGCGGAAACTTTTCGTACAGCGCAAACGCCAGATCGTTATGCAGATTTCCGGCGACCATCGCCGCGTCGCCTTCCCGCAGGCCCCGCACCAGCTTTTCCAGCTTCTCCCGGCCGCCGTTCCCGATCCGCGCCGGGTCAAGGTGAGTATACGCCCACTTGGCGCTGACCGGGAAATTCGGGTTCACCACCAGCAGCGGCGGCGGCGAAACCATCCCCTCCACCGGCCGGAACACCTCCCCCACTCCCGTCGCGACCGACACGTGCGGATATAGGAAAAACGGCACGTCCGCCCCCAGCGTCAGCGCCAGCCGCGCCAGTTCGTTTTCCGGCAGCGCCTTGAAGTGTCCGTTCAGCCGCCGCAGCACCGCCCCGGCATCGGAACTGCCGCCGCCCATTCCGGCAGCCACCGGAATCACTTTTTCAATGTGAATCGTCCAGGAGGGCAGAATTCCGGCGGCTTCGGCATAGGCCAGCGCGGCCCGTCCGGCCAGGTTTTCCAAATTTTCCGGCAATCCCGGCAGCGAACTTGTGACCCGGATTCCCGGCGCACCGTCATAATCGACGGTGATCACATCCGCCGGATACGGCAGCGGCAGGAACAAGGTTTCCAGTTCGTGATAACCGTCGGGACGGCGGGCGGTAACTTTCAGGAACAGATTGAGCTTCGATTGAGAGAATTCACGCTCGATCATCTTTCCATTCCTTCCGCCGCTTCCCGCTTCAGTTCAGTTCGTCCGGAGTACACGGCGCAAACTTGAAACCGTACTGGTCGTTGTAGCGGCGCGCTTCGGTTTCGATCGCGACCGCGAGCTTCAGCGCGCGCAGGCCCTGTTCGCCCGGCACTTTCGGCTGGCACAGCGTACCGGTCATCCTGCTCCGGTTCACCGCGAGGATGAAATCCTCCAGCTCGGCGGCCAGCGCGTTCTTTTCGTCGAGGTTCACGTCCTTGCGGGCAAGGCCGATCCGGTTGCGCTTGAGCACCATGCCGAAATGCTTGCCGTAGTCCATCGAAATGTAGCAGTCCTCCTGAAACACCCGGAACCGGCGCAGCGGCTCCTGGCTGACCCGGCTCGCGGTCAGGCTTGCGCAGCTGCCGTTCCTGAACTTGATGCGGGCGTTCACGATATCCTCGGTCTTGCTCAGCACCGGAATACCGACCACGTCGAAGTGCTCGACCTCCGAATCCACCATCGTCAGCACCAGGTCGATATCGTGGATCATCAGGTCCACCACCACGCTGACCTCGGTGCCGCGGCGGGGCAGGCCCGGACGCGGCGGCGGATACTGCGCCAGGCGGTGCGCTTCGATAAAGCGGGTGTTCGCCGCATATTTTTCCAGGAAATCCATCGCCGGGTTGAAGCGTTCCACATGGCCGACGCCGAGCACCACGTTGTTCTTTTTCGCGGCTTCGACCATCGCCTCGGCTTCAGGGACGCTGGCGGCGATCGGCTTTTCGACCAGCACATGTTTGCCCATTTCCAGAAGCGGGATCGTGGTGGTCGCATGATAATTCGCCGGAACTGCGACGCTCAAGGCATCGCACTGTTCCGCCAGCTCGCGCCAATCGGAAAAAATCTTCAGGTTGAATTCCTCGCCGACCCGCTTCGCGGTTTCGCTCTGCACGTCGAAAATGCCGACCATTTCGGCATTCGGGCTCTGCGCGTACAATCTGGCATGGTGGCGGCCGAGCGCGCCTACTCCGATGACTCCGACCTTCAGCTTGCTGTCAATTTCCATGTTGAAAAAGATCCTTGAAAAGTGATTCCACGTTCATCATGGGGTAATATACACGTTTTTTCGATAAAAACACGCCGCAATCGCTGTTTTTCTTGGCGAAATCGGGCTTTTCATGGTATATTCAAAGCGTGTACAGTTCAATTTCGCAGAAAGGGTCACGGCATGAATCAGAAATTCCGCTTCAACCGGGTGTTGCTCAAGATCAGCGGCGAGGCGCTCAAGGGCGCGCAGGATCACGGCTATGATGCCGAGGCCGTCCGCAAGGTGGTCCGGCAGGTCAAGAAAATCATGGACCAGGGCGTCGAAGTCGCGCTCGTGGTCGGCGCCGGCAACATCTGGCGCGGCGTGATGGGCCGCTCCGGCGGCATGGACCGGGTCAACGCCGACTATATGGGCATGCTCGCGACCGTGATGAACGCCCTCTGCCTGCGCGACTTTTTCACCGCCGCCGGAATCCCCGCCGTCGTGCAGAGCGCGATCAAGATGGAGCCGATCGCCTCCGGCATCAACCGCGACGCGGCGGTCAAGGCGCTGGAATCCGGCCAGCTGGTGATCTTCGCCGGCGGCACCGGCAGTCCCTTCTTCACCACCGACACCACCGCCGTGCTGCGCGCGCTCGAAACCGATTGCGACGCGGTGCTCAAGGCGACCAAGGTGGACGGCGTCTACACCGCCGACCCGGTCAAGGACCCGTCGGCCCAGCGGTTTGCGGAGCTTTCCTTCGACGAGGCGCTGGCCCGCCAGCTCAAGGTGATGGATTCGACCGCATTCTCGATGTGCCGCGACAACGACCTGCCGATCATCGTGTTCAATTTCGGCGAAGAAGGCAGCTTCGAACGCATCCTGGCCGGAGACACCTCCGCCGGAACCATAGTCAGTTAGCAGAAACAACGCCGGAGGTTTTATGGCGATCCATCCCACCGCAGTAATCGCGCCGTCGGCCCGCATCGGCCGCGATGTGCATATCGGCCCCTATTCGGTGATCGGCGAAGATACCGTGATCGGCGACGACTGCTGGATCGACGCGCATGTGAAAATCTCCGACCAGACCACCCTCGGCCCCCGCTGCCGGGTCTACTTCGGCGCGCTGATCGGCGAAGAGCCGCAGGATCACCGCTTCCGCCCCGGCACCAGGGCGAGCACGGTGATCGGCGCGGAAACCACGTTGCGCGAATATGTGACCATCCACCGCTCTCCGTTCGAAGGCGGCACGACATCGGTCGGCGACCGCACGCTGCTGATGGCTTTCGTGCATGTCGGGCACGACGCCCGGATCGGCAGCCGGGTCACGGTGGCGAACCAGACCGCGATCTCCGGACATGTGATCATCGAGGACGGCGCGGTGCTCTCCGGCTACATCCTGATCCACCAGTTCTGCCGGATCGGTGCGCTGGCGATGGTCGGCGGCCGTACGATCGTGCGGCAGGATATTCCTCCTTTCTGCATGCTGGCCGAAAACGAATGCATCTGCGGCCCCAACACCATCGGCCTGCGGCGCGCCGGCTATGAAAGCGCGCAGCGCATGGCGATCCGCAAGGCGATCAAGAGCTTTTTCTTCCACGGCCTCAACGCCGCCAATGCACTGGCCGAAATCGAAGCGATGCCGGAGAAAATGCCGGAGCTGGAGCATTTCGTGCACTTCATCCGTACCACCGAGCGCGGCATCATGCCCGGCGATCCCGAGCTGGCCGCCCTCGGCAAGCATCATGCGGATGCCGAAGAACCAACCGAAGAACAGGATTCGAAACCATGAAACCCAATGTATTTTCTCCGATGGCCATACTGGCGGCGGCGCTTTGTCTGGCTGCCGGCTGCATCGCCCCGACTTCGCGCCTCCACTACGACCCGGCGGGGCAGGATGCGGTGAAGATCGCCGTGATCCTGCCGCTCTCCGGCCCGAATCAGGCCTACGGCAGGCGGATTCTCGACGGTGTGGCGCTTGCGGCCGACGAATTGAACAACGGGCCCGGTATCGATGGCCGCCCCGTCGAACTGCTGACCTATGATACGCAGAGCAATCCGGATACCGCGGTGGAACGGGTTCGGGAAGCGGTCCGCGACGGCGCCGTTGCAGCGGTCGCCGGCTACAACTCCACTGAACTGGACGCGATGGATGGGGTCCTTCGCCGCCGCCGCCTGCCCGCCATCACCCCGATGGCCACAATCGACGGACTGACGGAACAGAATCCGTTCCTGTTCCGCAGCTCGTTCACCGATTCCCAGCAGGGCCATGCACTTGCCGCCTATGCCTGGTATTGGCGCAAGCTGCTCCGCCTCGGCGTGATCATGAATATGGAACCCGACGACGAGTATTCCCGCAGCGTCGCCCGCGAAACCGCACAGGCGTTCAAGGACCTCGGCGGCACGGTGGTCCGCACCGTCGAATTTTCCGGGGAAAGCAAGGATCTCGTGCCGACGCTGCGTTCGCTGCTCACCGCCGGGCCTCAGGCGATCGTCGTCCCGACGGAAACGGCGATGGCCGCAGCCATTGTAAAAGAGCTGCGCGCGCTCGGCTATCAGGGGCTGCTGCTGGGCCCCGACAGCTGGGATGAAGAGAGCTTCATGCGCAACTGCGGCGACCGGCCGGGGGATTGCGCCTATATCGCCTTTTACAATGAAAAGAACAAAACCCGCGAATACCGGTTGTTCCACGACAGCTTCCGAGAAAAATATTCCCACGAGCCGGGCAGTTGTGAAGCGCAGGGGTATGACTCGCTGAAGCTGCTCGCCATCGGCCTCGGCAATGCCCGCAGCATTGAGGAATTCACCCGCAATTTGCTGACAGTGCGCGGTTATCCGGGCGCGGCAGCCTCCTATACCTTCCTGCCGCCCGCGGCGGAGCTGGACCGGACCATGTACATCAACACCATCCGCCCCGCCGGCAGGAACAACCCGCTGCCGCACGGAACCAACAGTCGGTCGTTCCCGTACTCCAAACTTGCCACTTACAACAACTGACAGGAGCCGTTCCCATGTGTTATATCGTCAATCGTGCGGCGCAACCGCCCGATCTCGCCGGCGGATTCGATTCGCCCGGCTGGAGCGCCGCTCCGGCAATGCCCATCGCCTGCGTCCGCCCGGAAGGCAGCGATCATGTCCCCGAAGCCGCCCTGAAACTTCAGTATGACGCGACCGGAATCTACGGTCTTTTTCAGGTTCGCGACCGCTATGTGAGATGTGTCGCAACCAAATGGAACGACCCGGTCTGCTGCGACTCCTGCGTCGAGTTTTTCGTGCAGCCTGCCGGCGGCACCGGTTACAACAATTTTGAAATCAACGCCTGCGGAACCATGCTGGCAATGCACGTGGACAATTCGCGCCGCGACCAGCGGAGACTCGCTCAGGCCCGCTTTCTGACCGAACAGGAACGCGAAGGCATCCGGGTCTTCCATACCATGCCTGACTCCCTTCCCGAAGAGTTGCCGGGGCCGGTCGAGTACCGGGTCGGATTCTTCCTGCCGTTCTCCCTGTTCCGCCGGACCAATCATGCACCGGTTCCGGTCAAGGGAACCGTCTGGCACGCCAACGCCTACAAGTGCGGCGACCAGACCAGCCATCCTCACTGGCTGAGCTGGCGGCCGGTCAGCCGCCTGAACTTCCATTTGCCCGACTGCTTCGGCCAACTGATCTTCGACTGACTCGGGAGATGCCTCCGGCGGCTCGGGGCGCCCCCGAGACTCCCGACCGGCAAAGTGCCGGTGCCGGAATCAGTATCTATAACTGTTTATTTGCTCTATCGGCGGAACTCGCCTCCGGGTGCTACCCGGTCGTGATCCAACGGCGAAACCGTTGGCCGTCGGAGACGCCTGTGCGCTACAGCGCCCAGCTACCGGAGCCTGATTGTAAATCAGGCCGCGTAGCGCACAAGGTCTGCCGCCTGCCGCGAAAGCGGCATGGCCTCCCCCGCAACTCGCCACCAACGGCCGGTGGCGTTTCGCCCCCCCTGACCGGCAAGATGCCGGCATCGGGGTTATTCTCTATCAGTTTATTCGCTCTATCGGCGGAACTCCGCACCGGCACGTTGCCGGTCGTGATCCAATGGCAAAACCGTTGGCCGTCGGAGACAATCACGGCAACGGCATGACCTCCCTCGCCTCCGGGGCTGCCCCCTCCGACACCTCCGGGAGTTTTCCAAAAAAAATGGACAAAAGTTCCGGCGCTCTTGCCATACGGGAAAAGAGGCACTATATTACAACGGTAAGGTTATCAATATATTCAGTCGGCATAAGGTACTATGAACAGATTTCGGGCAATTGTTGCGGGGACGGCGGTCATGGCGGCAGCGACGCTCTGCGGAGCTGAACAGCCGTACGAACTCAAACCCGACAATCAGCTGGAAGTCAACTCAGTGCTGGCTTCCGTCAACGGCGAACCGATCAGCCTGTGGGATGTCCTGCCCGCAACCCGGCAGCAGGAATATCAGGCTTATGCGGCTTATTCAGGCGACCGGCTTTACGAAGCGATCCGGCAGATCCGGCGCAAGACGGTCGACGACCTGATCGACCGGAAGCTCCTGATCGCGGATTACCGCGACAAGCCTTTCGAGATCTCCAATCAGGAAATCGAGGCCGAACTCGACAATATCGCGGAACGGATGGGATACCGGGCCCGCAGCGAATTCATCCGCGAAGCGCGTGAAGCGGGCAGCTCTCTGGAAAAGATCCGTAAAAATGTGGAGGAAAGCCTGATTGTACAACTGATGATTTTCCGCCGGATTCATGTGGCGGAAAACGTGACTCCAAAGGAAATCTACGAATATTACAAAGCCCATTCCGAAGAGTTTGTGAAGCCGGAAACCATTGAGCTGGGCCTTTTGCTGCTCTCCCCCGACCGCAAGGATCTGGAAGCGGTGACTGCGGAAATCAGCAAAAAGCTGGCCGCCGATCCGGAAAACTTTGCGGCATTGGCCCGGCAGTACTCTTCCGGACCGGATGCGGAAAACGGCGGCAATCTGGGGCTGATCGAACGTCGCCGCCTGCGGCCCGAATTTGCAGCGGCCATCCCCTCGCCGGAAAAAGGGAAGGTCTGCGGCCCGATCAGAACCGGAGACGGCGTTTCCTTTCTGAAGGTATTGAATCACAATCCGGCGGAGCGTCGGGAATTCCGGAAGCTGACGCCGGAAATCCGCCGCCGCATCGAACAGGACAAGCGGGAAAAAATCAGAGATGAGTATGTGAAGCAGTTGCGTCAGAATGCAATCATCCGTTATTTCTTTTAATTGGCCGGGATGGGGTTGATAAATCCCCTCCCGGACATTATATTCTTAAATCTGTTGTTTTTTACGTTATGATGACGACGAGCAATCGTGAACCTTTGACCAAATACGAGACTGACGATGAAAATTTACTGCGCCAAGTGTAATCATGTATTCAGCGCGGAAGTTCCGGCGGATGGGGATTCCGTCCCCTGCCCGAAATGCGGTGCTCCGGTTAAATTTCCGGAAAACAAACTTGGTCCCGGCACTGTAATCGGTGACTTCGTGATTGAGCGCGCCTTGAGCAAGGGCGGCATGGGCGAGGTTTTTCTGGCCAAACAGATTTCTCTGGACCGCCCGGTGGCGCTGAAGGTGCTGCAGGATAAGTTTCTGGATGACAAGGAGTATGTCGACAGCCTGTTCCGCGAAGCCCGTGCCGCCGGCAAGATCAGCCACCCGAATATCGTGCAGGCCTATGCGGTCGGCGAAGAGGACGGCATCTTCTATTTCGCGATGGAGTTCATTCGCGGTGAAACACTCAAGCAGATTCTGAAGCGCGAAAAGAAGCTTGAATTCACCATGGCCGCCCGTATCATCCGCGAAATAGCCGGAGCGCTTGATGCCGCATGGCGCGAACAGAAGCTCGTCCATCAGGACATCAAGCCGGACAACATCATGCTCGACGGCAACGGCTTCGCCAAACTGGCGGACCTCGGCCTCGCCCGGGTCGCCAGCACCGACCAGGATGAGGAAGTCGGCGACGAGGTCATGGGAACTCCGCAATATATCAGTCCCGAGCAGCTGACCGGAATTCCGACCGATGTGCGCAGCGATATCTACAGCCTCGGCGCCACGTTCTATCAGTTCGTGACCGGCCGGTTTCCCTATGTTGCCGATACGGCGGAGGAGATCGCCAAGATGCACGTCGCCGGCAACCTGACGCCGCCGAAGGAGATCAATCCGGAAATTCCGGATGAACTCAATGATATCATCATGAAAATGATGGCCCGTTACCCGGAAGACCGCTACCAGACCCCGCAGCCTCTGATGAAAGCGCTCGACATATTCCTGCGCAACTATCAGTCCGGCAAAAGCAAAGTGCCGTCGCTCAATCTGAATTTCGGGCAGAAAACTGCTTCCCGGCCGGTTTCCACACAGACGGCTCCAAATAACGGAAAAGTGACGGATGGCGTCTCTGCTCCACAAATGGCGGCCCCGAAGCCGTTCGATTTTGGACAGATGAAACCGCTCGGCTTCGGCAATGAGAAACCGGCGGCTCCTGCTGCGCCGGCCGTCCCGGCGGCTCCGTCGGGCCCGGCGATTCCGTCACTTTCCTCCGCTCCCGCTCCTTCCCTGAGCTTTGGGCTCAAGGAGGATAAACCGGCGGCTCCCGCTGTCCCGGCAGCGCCGCAAATGACGGAAAATTCCGCCACTTTGAGCTTGGGACTCAATAAGCCGGAAGAAAAACCGGCGGAACCGAAAGCGGAAGAAGCGCCTCAGGACGACGTGCAAAAACCGCCGTTTATGCAGAAGGACGCCGCTGAATTGGCCAAAATCGCCAAACAGGCGGAAAAGATCCGGAAACGGGAAGCCCGCCGCCAGCGCTGGGAAGAGAAGAAGATCGGCAAGAAACTCAAGATCGCCGGAATTGCCGTCGGAGTTCTGCTGATTCTGGCGATCGCTCTGAGCATCACCCTTTACTGGATGGCGGGCGCGGGCAAACTGCCGGAATCGCTGAAGCCGACCGGTGAGAAATTCCGGGCGTTCATCGACGGCAAGGTGGATGCCGCCAAAGAGGAAATGGCGGAAAACGCCAGAAAGAAGGAGCAGGAGGAAGCGGCGGAAAAAGAACGGCTCGCGGCAGCCGAAGCCGCCAAGCCCCGGCAGGCTTATCTGGACGGCGTGGAGGCGGCCTTCTCCGCGCTGCGCAGCAATCCGGATCAGCCGGAGAACTTTGTGAAGCTGGCGGAAGAGCTGTTCGACCGCTATCCGGCCCCCCGGAATGATGCGGAACGCAAGGCTTATGATACCCTGTTGCCGATGTACGGGCGTTTTGACGAGGTCTGCCGCGTCCAGCCCGCCCGTGACGCCGCCCGGGCAAAACACGAGGCGCAGATCGAAGCGCGCCGCGAGGCCGATGCGGAAGCGCGCAACGCCAGCGCGGAAGCGGAAGCGGAAGCCAGAAGGCAGCGCGAAGAAGCGGAAAGAGCCGCCCGCGAGCAGGAGGCCCGACTCCGGCAACAAGCCGAAGAGAACCGGCGCATGGTGCAGGAACGCACTGCGAGGCTGAAGGCGAATCTGGCCGGTTACTATCCGGCGATGGTGGCCGGTTTCAACCGTCAGGTGTTCGACAACGACCCGGAAGCGCTGAAGCGGGCGATTCAGGTCAGCCGTGAGGCGCTGATTCCTTCGGTATCGGATTCCGCGGAAGAGAAACGGCTGATCGCCCAGATGGAAAGTTTCCGCCGGGAGCTGCCGAAGGAGGCGGAAAAACTGCGCAGGATCATCGCTGATTTCGGAAAGATCACTACGAAGAACTTCTTCAGCATCCAGCCGGGCAACAATATCCTCGACATTGTGAAAGTCGCTCCGGGAGTGGTGCAGTACCGGCTGTCCAACGGCACCATCCACAACCTTGACCTGAAGGACGCCCGGATTCGCCAGATGCTTTTCAGCCGCCTTGACCGTTGGCTGAAGATCAGCAATTCGGAATTCTATTTCCGGATGATGAGCCGGGAATATACTCCCGACCTGCAGAAAATCGCCCCGAAGGGATTCTGGCAGCAGTGCATCGTGCCGTTCATCGAAGCTGCTCAAAAATAACGGAGGGATCATGGAATTCAAATTCGTTCACAACAATTTCAACGTTCTTGATCTCGAAAGAAGCCTGAAGTTTTACGCGGAGGCGCTGAAACTTAAGGAGGTGCGGCGGATCGCTCCGGCGAGTGGTGAATTCATCATCGTCTACCTCTCCGACGGCAGCAGCAAACACCTGCTGGAGCTGACCTGGATGCGCGACCGTACCGAGCCGTACGACCTCGGCGATGAGGAGTTCCACCTCGCCTTCGAGACCGACGACTACGCTGGAGCCCTCGCCAAACACAAGGCCATGGGCTGCGTCGCCTTTGAGAATAAGGAGATGGGCATCTACTTCATTCAGGATCCCGACGGCTACTGGCTTGAAATACTCCCGACCAAATAAATATGTATTCGGTTGTGCACCGCGATTGGTCGATTCTGAATAGCAGATTGTGGAGCGTTTCCTTCGCTCTCTTTACCGTTCCGGGATTCCACTCGACTCTTTCTTGCAGGAGGAAAGCAGGGATGTATGACTGAAGCCGGTTTTATTTTGGAAGTGTTGACGTCCCCAGTCGAACGACATGAACTTAGTTTTACGAAAAGTAGTTGTATTGGCGGCATGTCTGGTGCTGGTCTTCGCCGTTGCCGGATGCCGGTCGGTGCCGGAATACAGATGCGATCAATTTCCGGAATCAATTGAGACGCCGCCGGAAACAGTGGCGGTGTTCTACACTCCGGGAGCTTCGGAGTTGCTGGTGTTCGGCGATTGCGCGTTGGCTCGGGAACGCTTTATCCCGTGTTCCACTTTCAAAATCGTATCAACCCTGATGGGGTTGGATTCCGGCATGGTTTCCGGCAAGTCCGCCCGGCTCGGCTATGACGGGCAAAAGCATGAATATGAGGCGTGGAACAGGGACGTCACCCTGCAGGAAGCCTTTCAGGCCTCCTGTGTCTGGTATTATAAAAAGCTGGTTGGAAAACTCGACAAATCCTATGTGCAGCGCACCCTCGACCGCCTTCATTACGGCAACGCCGACATCAGCGTCTGGAACCGCAACGGGCACAATGTGTTCTGGATCGAGTCGAGCCTGCTGATCTCCCCGGAGGAACAGGTAGCGGTCTTGGCCGACATCTTTTCCGGCGGCGCCGGGTTCAGGCCGGAGCACGTCGCGATTCTCCGGGACTGCATGGACGCCGGAACCGTCGGTGATTTCAGAATGTACGGCAAAACCGGGACCGGGCGCAACCACAACACCAATTTTCTGGAGTCATGGTATGTCGGTTTTGTTGAAATACCGGGAAAGGACCGGGTATTTTTCGCCATCCACGGCGCCGATCCGAAGCGGAACGTCGCCAGCGCCTCGCTCCGTGAAACGATCGCGGCCCTGATCCGGCAGCTTGGGCCGATTCTTCAGAAGTACGCCGGCTATCTTCCTGAAAACGGTTCCTGACATCAGGTCATCGTGCGGCGGAAACGGATCCAGGAGATCACGAACAGCACCGTGCCGATCACCGTCAGCCACAGGAACGGTTTCCAGACCACATCCAGCCCCGCTCCGCGGTACAGGATCGCCTGGCTGAATTCCACGAAATGGGTGGTGGGCGCCAGCTGCATCACCAGACGGACTCCTTCCGGCATGCTCTCCTGCGGCGTCATGCCGCCCGACAGCATCTGCATCGGCATCAATACCAGAATCAGCAGCATTCCGAGCTGGGGCATATTCTGCGCGGTACAGGCCAGGAAAATCCCCAGCGAAGTAACCGCAAACAAATGCAGCGCCATTCCCAGCATGAACAGCGCAAACGACCCTTCCGCCGGAACTCCGAGCATCCCCCGGATCACGAACAGCAGCGACAGCCCCGCCGCCGCCATCACCACCAGCGCCATCGACCAAACCTTGGAGGCCATGATTTCAAACGAGGTCACCGGCATCACCAGCAGATGTTCCAGCGTGCCGTGTTCGCGCTCCCGGATCAGCGCCGCGCCGGTCAGGATGATCGCGAGCATCGTGATATTGTTGATCAGCTCCATCACCGAACCGAACCAGGCCTGGGTCAGATTCGGGTTGAACCGGTTCCGGGTTACGATTTCGGCAGGCAGTGCCGAAGACCCCTCGCCGCGGTTTACAAACGTGTTGATTTCATCCGTCACGATCTGCTGGATATAGCCGCTCCCGGTGAACGCCTGCGACATGCGCGTCGCATCGACGTTCAACTGAAGTTCCGGACGGTTTCCGGCCAGCACGTCCTTCTGGAAATCGTATGGGATCACCAGTACGAACGTGTAGTCGCCGCGGTCCATGCCCGGGTCGATTTCAGGGCGTGAAATCGGAATCGGCCGCAGAAAACGCGGCGGGAAAAAAGCGTCGGCAATGCGCTGCGAAAGCTGCGAATTATCTTCGTCGACGATCGCCAGCGCCGCGTTGGAAATGGAGTCCGGCGTCGCGGTGGCCGCGATGTAGACTCCCACTGTGAAAGTGTAGAGGATCAGCCCCAGCAGCAGCGGGTCCCGCATCAGTCCCCGCAGCTCCTTGAAGCCGAGCTGAACGATATTTTTTATTTTCTGCATCATCGCCGCGCGTCTCCTCTCGCCGTCATGAAGCCTGTTTCTTCTGCAGCACAATGCCCAGCCCGAGAATCACGGGAATCGTCAGGAACAGGTAAAAAAGCGGCATGTGCAAATCGGAAAAGGCGAGCGCCTTGTTGAATACTCCGCGGCTGACCAGCAGCATGTGCGTGGTCGGATACACGTTGCCGATCACGCGCCCGAATCCCTCCAGCGTCGTGACCGGGTTGATCAGGCCGCAGAACTGGACAGCCGGCAGCAGCGTGCCGATCATGGTCAGGAACATCACCGCGATCTGGCTGCGCGTGACCGAGGAGGCCAGAAGCCCCATGCCGGTCGAGATGATGCAGTAAGCCAGCAGCGCCAGCACCAGCGTCGGAAGGCTTCCCTTGATCGGCACGTCGAATATCGTCACGGCCATCACCAGCAGCAGCAGGGAGCTGAGCATCGAAAACAGCACGTACGGCAGCTGTTTGCCCAACAGGAATTCCGCCCGGGTCAGCGGCGTCACATACAAGTTGATGATCGACCCCATCTCCTTTTCCCGGACCACCGCCAGCGCCGCGAGAATCGCCGGGATCATCATCAGCAGGATCGGAATCACCGCCGGAACCATCGCCGGCAGGCTCTTCACATCCGGGTTGTACCGGTAGCGCGTCTCGACGGAGGCCAGAGCCGGATTCTCAATGCCGGAGTGATATTTCGCCCGGTTCGCCAGCCATTCGGCGTGCATCGCTTTCACATAGCCCTGAACCGTCTCCGCCCGCATCGGCATCGCGCCGTCGATCCAGAATGCGACCTCCGGCGAATAGCCCTGATCGACCATCTTCCCGAATCCCGGCGGAAACTCCACGACCAGACTGAGTTCCCCGTTCCGCATACGGTGATCGAGGTCCCTGTAATCCAGAACCGGCGGTTTCTCCACGAAGTAGCGCGAACCGGCGATATTCAGCGCATAGTTCCGGCTCATTTCGCTCTGATCGCGGTCCAGAACCGCAAAGGAGAGGTTCTCCACGTCCATGCTGATGCCGTATCCCATCACCAGCATCAGCAGCAGCGCGCCGAACAGCGCCAGCGTCGCCCGGATCGGATCGCGGCCCAGCTCCAGATTCTCCCGCCAGCAGCAACTGTACCAGCGCTGAAAGCTGAAGATCGAGGAAAAAAAGCGCGCGAATTTCGACGGCTCCTTCTTCGGCTCCGCCGCAGTCAGCACCGCCTTTTCCTCCGCCTCCGCCCCGGATTCCGGGTCCGCGTCGCGCAGGTAGCCGATGAACGCGTCCTCAAGTGTTTCCGCACCACGCGCCTTGACCAGCGCCGCCGGAGTGTCGCAGGCGAGCGATTTCCCGGCGTGCATCAGCGAAATGCGGTCGCAGCGTTCGGCCTCGTTCATAAAGTGGGTGGTGATGAAAATCGTGACCCGGTCGCGCCGCGACAGCTCGATGATCAGCTCCCAGAAGCCGTCCCGCGCCACCGGATCGACGCCCGAAGTCGGTTCGTCCAGAATCAGGATCTGCGGCCGGTGCACCACCGCCGCCGCCAGCGAGAGCCGCTGCCGGATTCCGAGCGGCAGGTCATCGGGGAAGCTGTCCGCCACGCCCTGCAGCTGAAACCGGTCCAGCATCTCCCCGACGCGCGGAACCACATCCTTTTCCGGAATCCGGAACAGCCGGGCGTACAGCAGCAGGTTCTGCCGCACGCTCAGTTCGCTGTACAAAGAAAACGTCTGGGTCATATAACCCAGTTGGCGGCGCACCGCCATATTGTCGTTGCCGATCGGCTTGCCGAAAAGCCACGCTTCGCCTTCGGTGGCCGGCAGCAGGCCGGTCAGCATCCGCATGGTCGTGGTCTTGCCGCAGCCGTTGGAGCCGAGGAAACCGAAAATTTCACCGCGCCGGATCCGGAAACTGACATGATCCACGGCGGTAAACGAACCGAACCGTTTGGTCAGTTCGCGCGCTTCAATCGCGATCTCCTCCCCGTCACCACCGGGCAGGGGCGGCACGACCAGCTCCTTGTGAGCCGCGCGCTTGCTCTCCGGCAGAAGCCGGATAAACGCGCTGTCCAGGGAGTCGCTGCCGGTTTTCTCCAGCAGCTCGCGCGGGGTGCCGGTGTCGAGGATTCTGCCGTCGTCCATCGCGATCAGCCAGTCAAACCGCTGCGCTTCATCCATATAGGCGGTCGCGACCATCACGCCCATCTGCGGCTGCTCCGCCCGGACATGGTCGATCAGGTCCCAGAACTGGCGGCGCGCCAGAGGATCGACGCCGGTGGTCGGCTCGTCCAGCACCAGCAGGTCGGGGTCGTGAATCAGCGCGCAGCAGAGGCCGAGCTTCTGCTTCATGCCGCCGGAAAGTTTGCCCGCGGGGCGGTTCAGAAAAGGGTACAGCCCGGTACTGCGCGTGAGTCGGTCGATCCGGCGGCGGCGTTCCGCCGCGTCATGTCCGAAGAGGCGGGCGAAGAATTGCAGATTCTCCTCCACCGTCAGCGTGAAATAGAGGTTCTTTCCCAATCCCTGCGGCATATAGGCGATGCGCGGACAGACCCGGTTCCGGTGCGCTTTGCTGCGCATATCGCCCCCGAGGACGATCAATTCCCCGGTCTGCATCGCATGCGCCCCGGTGACCAGCGACAGCAAACTGGATTTGCCGACGCCGTCCGGCCCGATCAGTCCGACCAGCAGCCGCGGGCGGATCTCCACCGACACCCGGTCCAGCGCCAGAGTCTTTCCGTAACGCAGGCTCAGTTCCGTGATCCGGACCACCGGCTCCCCGCTTCGGGGATGTTCCGGCTTCCGTTCGCTCACGGCAGCCTCTTGAGTTCCAGAAACGCGGGCCATTTCGCCTCCGAATCAAGCTTCACCCATGCAACGCCCGGAATCCCGGTCTTGACCATTTCCACATATTTTTTCAGAAGCGCCGGATCGATCCGCGCCTTGACCCGGAACATCAGCTTCTGCCGTTCCACCTGGGTTTCCACCGTTTTCGGCGTGAACTGCGCGACGCTCGCGACATAGGAAACCTCCGCCGGAATCGGAATATCCGGCACCGCGTCAAGCACCAGCCGGACTTCCGCCCCGATCGGAACTTTGCCCGCAACCTCCTCCGGCAGGAAGAAGGTCATGTACACGTCGGTCAGGTCCACCAGATTCAACACGCGGCCGCCCGAGGAAAGCACCTCGCCGGGCTGGGCGATCCGGTACTGAATCCGCCCCTCGCGGGGCGCCACCAGAAGGCTGTCGTCGATGTCGGCCTGAATGCGCGCGATATCGGCGTCCGCCGCCTGAATCGAAGCGGCCGCGCCGTCGGCTTCGGCTTTGGCCGCGCTGATCGCCGCCTCCGCCTGCTTCACCCCGGCCTGCGCCGCCGCCAGCTCGGCCTTCGCCGCAAGGAACGAGGTTTCGTCATCTTCATACTGCTGCTTGGAGGCCGCATCTGCCTGACTCAGGCGCTTGGAACGCTCGTAACGCTTGCGCGCTCCGTCGAGGGTGCTTTCCTTTTGCAGCACACCGGCTTTGGCCGCCTCCAACTCACTGACCCGGACCTCCACCATCGCTTTGGCGCTGGCCTCCGCCGTCACCGCCTGCCGGCGCTGCGCTTTCGCCTGCGCCAGCTGCGCCTCCAGCACATTGGTCTGCATCAGCGCGAGCTTCTGCCCTTCGGTCACGAAGTCCCCCTCGTTGACCATGATCGTCTCGATCCGGCCGGCCAGTTTCGTCGCAATGCTGACCTCCGTGGCCTCCAGACGGCCGTTCCCGGAAACCAGATGGGCGTTGCCGTTCCGTTCCGCTTCCCGGTACGATTGGTAAAAATAGTATCCCGCTCCGGCCGCCACCACAACCATCAGCAGCCAAATGACCTTCTTCATATCACACACCCTCCTCTGAATTCCCGCATTCCGCAGGCATACTCCCCAGGCATTGTTTCACGGCGGACGCACTCAGCCGTTAACCTGGTATTGAAGATATCACGCAACTGCGTTGTTTTCAAGCGATATGCCCAAAAACAGTCCCTGCCGCCGAAGGCACGTGTGGTTTTCCGGTAAATTTTGTGTTTTCCTCTTGACAAACGGAATCCGGTTTGCTATAATTAATATAGAAAGAAACTGATATATATCAAAAAAGATTATTAATATTTATGAGCAAATACTCCGAAATCGCCGAGCTGGTCAAGCGTCGAATCCGCAAGGAAGACTACACCGTCAACCGTTTCCCGGGCATCCGGAAGCTGGCGGAGGATTGCGGCGTCAGCTACCTGACCGCCCGCCAGGCGATGCTGAAGCTGGTGGACGACGGCGTACTGCTCCAGAAGGAAAACGGTTACTTCTCGATCAATCCGCAGTGGAATCGGGACAAGGCGGAGTTCAAGGTGGCGTTTCTGACCCATCACCGCGCTTCCGATTACTATGTCTGGGAAAATGCGGTGATGACGGCGGCGGAAAAGCTCGGGGTCTTCTTCCGGCAGGTTTATTATACGCACGATGACGATCCGGTGATCGCGGAGGTGCTTTCCGGCGACTTCGACCTGATCTTCTTCAAGCATAACATCCTCGGCAACCCCTTCTGCCGCAATCTGGTGCTGAAACACCGCGACAAGGTGGTTTCGCTGTTCCAGGACCTGACCGAATACGGAGTGCGGTGTCTTGACGGCGCTTCGCCGGATGAGGCGGTCCGGCTCGTGGACCATCTCTACGGGCTGGGGCACCGGCGCTTTGCGGCGGTCAAGGTGGCGGGGGACTCCAGCTCCGGCAGCAGCAAGATCGCCGCCTGGGAACGCCGCCTGAGCCAGTACGGATTGAAAAACACCGTGTTCGAAGTGGCCTGCCGCCACACCAGCTACACGCTGATTCCGGCTTACGAACAGGCTGCGCGGATCGTGAATGCGTCGCCGCGCCCGACGGCAGTGTTCTGCACGGCGCTGGAGCTGGCGATCGGGCTGAACCGCTACTGCCATGAACAGGGAATCACGGTCGGGCGCGAGCTGTCGGTCTGCTCTTTCGGCCAACCGGAGATGGCGCGAATGCAGGTGCCGTCGATCACGGTGATCGATCGGCCGCCGCCGGTGGAAGTCGCGGAGGAGATGATCCGCGATGTGATGGACTCCGGCATCGGCGAACCGGTCAAACTGATGTACCGCACCGGCGTCGGCAATCTGATCGTCGGCGAATCCACCGGCCCCCTTACTCCATCGCAACACTGAAAAAGGAGGATATCCGTATGAAAACCCAACCGAACACAGCGCCTTTTCCCCGCCGCTCAAGGCCGACAATCGCAAAATTTACGCTGATTGAGCTGCTCGTCGTGATCGCTATCATCGCGATACTGGCGAGCATGCTGCTGCCGGCGCTGAACAAGGCGCGGGATGCGGCGAAAAAGGCGGCCTGCGTCAGCAATCTGCGCCAATCGCTGAGCGGAATCAGTTTTTACGCCGATGATTTCAACGGGGTTTTCAACTGTATAATCAATCATACCGGCGGCTCAGAGAACTCCGACAACTGGGTTTCGACGCTGTACGGCGGCGACTACTACAAATTCCCGGAATACATCAAAAACCGGAAAACCTTCGTCTGCCCTGCCGCGGTGGTCCCCAAGGTCAACCACCGGAATATCGCATACGCGATGTACAACCGCCGCCGGGACGACCCCTATTATCTGAAGAAGGAAAAATTCGGAGATTTCGCGGTCAAAAACGCGCCCGGTTTCGTCGCCTATGCGCAACACAAGTTCAAGCTGCCTTCGCAGTTCGTGCTGCTCACGGACTCCTACTGCGGCAATGCCGGGTCACAATACTACCGGATGCCTTATTTCTATTTTTCCCCGATGAAGATTTCCGATCTGACCGATTACGCAGGCGTTCACCTGATCCACCAGAACCGGACGAACGTCGGTTTCGTCGACGGGCACGTCGGTTCGATGTCCGACCGGGAGCTTCTGAATTCTCCCGGAGAGATCACCCATACCTACAACCAGTTCGGCCAACCCCAGAATATCAACGAGTGAGAATCCAATGAAACGCGTGATTGTTTCCGCCCTGCTGTCGTGCCTGACCGTTTCCGGGATTCAGGCGGCCGAATACCCGGCAAAGCCGGAAACCCTGCAGAATGTCCTCGACCGGCTTGCCCCCGGCGACACGGCCATTCTGGAACCGGGCGTCTACTACGGTTCCTTTACCCTGAAAAAAGCCGGTACGAAGGCGCGCCCGATCACCATCCGGGCCGACCGGATCGCCCGCGGCCGGGTGGTGCTGACCGGAGCCGACCGCACGCTCCGGGAGGGCAAAAGCAAGTGGACATTGGCGGATAAGACGACCGGACTCTATTCGGTGCCGTTCGACCACAATCCGGTGCGGGTGCTCTACTCGGGGACCGACCTGATGCCCTATTCGACGCTGGAGGGACTGAAGTCCTTCACCCTGCTGACCGGCTGTCCGGGACCGGAGCACGGATTTTTCCATGCTCCGGCGGAGAAGAAACTCTACGTCCGGCTCCACGCGTCGAAATACGGCCCCGCCGATCCGAACCTCCACCTGATTGCGGCGGCTCCGGTCACCGCGCCGGGTTACAACGGTGAAAAAATCTCCCGGCCGGAACACGCCAACCTGACCATCCTGCCGAAGGGCGAGGGACACATCGTGATCGACGGATTGACCTTTGAAACGCCGGGGGCGGCGGGAGTGCTGACCAACGCCTCCGACGTGACTGTCCGCAACGCATGGTTCGACGGCTGCCGCTTCGGAGTGTTCGGCGGCGGCAGCAAGCCGGAGGAACTGCCCGCCCGGGTCGTGGTGGAACATACGCTGTACCACCACAGGCCAGCTTTCGAGGACGTCGCGGATGTGATCGCCAGGTACAAAGACACTCCCGTTTACGGCAAATATTCGATCTTCTGGTGGCACCGCAAGGGGAGCTACTGCGACCGCGAAGTGATGAAGAACTACGAAACCGGCATTGCCGGAGGGATCGGCCGGGACTGGATCATCCGGCGCAATCTGGTGTCGGATGCGTTCGAGGGGCTCTCCACCTGGAGCAATTCGTGGAGCGACGGCCTCGAAGTCTCTGAAAACATCTTTGAAAACATCGTGGACAATGCGCTGGAAGCGGAAAACCACGCCGCGAATATGACCATCCGCCACAACGTGTTCAAAAACTGTTTCGAGGCGATCTCCTGGCAGCCGCTGGACGGCACCCCCTGGCCGGGTCCGGTTTTCGTTTACGACAATCTCTTTTACGCCACCCCGGAATTCCGGGCGATCTGGCCATGGCGTCCTTCGGTCTTCAAAATCGGTGCGGAAAACCGCAACTGGTCCAAGCCCCGCATGGGCGCTTTGAAAGAACATGAAATGCGCGGGCCGGTTTCCAAGCGGTTCGCCTTCGCCCCCGGAGCGGGCTTCCTCGCTTTCAACAACACCATTTTCCACGAGCACGGCAACTTCTTCAACAAGCCCGGCCCGCTGGAATGCGAACTGGTGAACTTCCGCTTCTTCAACAATATCATCGTGACCGCCGCATTCCACAAAAACGCCAAATACCGGGGAAGCCTGATGGAGTTCTACAACAATCTGGTCGTCTCGCCCGGCAGCGCCGAACAGTCGAAGCTGCTCGCCGGAGAAGGCGGCAGCGTGCTCGACAGTGTGGAGGCGCTGCAATTGAAGGCCCCCGCCGATTACGATTTCTCCCCGCTCGAAAACAGTCCGGCCCGGAATGCGGGAACTACCGCGATCCACCCGGCTTCCCATGCCGACATCGGCGCAATACCGGCCGGAACCTCCTGGAAAATGCCGCCGGTCGGACCGCTGACCGACTGATTTCGGCTCTCCGGCTTTCAAAAAACGCGCAATCGGGTTATATTATATGAAGGAGAATAAAACCCGATTACCCGGAGGAGGAGAGACGATGATCGAATGGCTGGATACTTTACAGGAAGCCCTGAAGCCCTACCCATGGGCCTACAGCGCAATCGTAGCCGGAGTGCTGATCCTGGTCGCATTTCTGGTGAACTGGATCACCAAGCGCATCCTGCTGCGCGGCCTGCAGCGGCTGCTGAGCACACTCCCCGCCCACGACAGCGCCGAGAACAAAGTGCGGCTGGCGATCATCTCCCGGCTGGCCAACATCGTCCCGGCGCTGGTGCTCGCCTACGGCGCGGCGGCAATACCGGATGTGCATGAACCGCTGGAAATCGTGATCCGCAACGTGTGCAGCGCCTTTATCGTGCTGACGGTTTCACTGGCGCTCGCAAAAATCCTCGACCTGGTCGAAATCACCTACAGCCGCCGTCCCGATGCCGCCGCCAAGCCGATCAAAGGATATCTGCAGCTGCTGAAAATTTTCATCTTCACGGTAGCGGTGATCCTGATCGTCGCGACGCTGATCAACCGCAATCCGCTGATCCTGCTGTCGGGACTCGGCGCGATGGCGGCGGTACTGATGCTGATTTTTCAGGACACCATTCTGTCGGTGGTCGCCGGCGTACAGCTCGGTACCAACGACATGGTCCGTATCGGCGACTGGATCGAAATGCCCAGCCAGAACGCCGACGGCGACGTGATCGAAGTCGCGCTGCACACCGTCAAGGTGCGCAACTGGGACAAAACCATCACCACCATCCCGGTCCGCAAGCTGATCACCGACTCCTTTAAAAACTGGCGCGGCATGCAGGAAACCGGCGGGCGGCGCATCAAGCGCGCCCTCTATCTGGATCAGCGCAGCGTGCGCTTCCTCGATGACGCGGAGATCCGGCGGCTCGAAGATTTCGTGCTGCTCGACGACTATCTCGAACACAAGAAGAAAGAGTTGGCTGACTGGAACGCCGAACTTGCCAGGCGTGGCGCCAAACCGATCAATGAACGCCGGGTCACCAATCTCGGCACCTTCCGCGCCTATGTCGAACAGTATTTGCGCAATCATCCCGGCATCCATCAGGAGATGACGCTGCTGGTGCGCCAGCTCCAGCCCGGAGCCACCGGTATTCCGCTTGAAGTCTACTGTTTCACCAATGACACCCGCTGGGCCGTCTATGAAAAAATCCAGTCGGATATCTTCGACCATCTGCTGGCCATCCTGCCGGTCTTCGACCTGCGCGTCTTCCAGCAGTGCAGCGACACCTCCGGCATGGTCGTCACCTCCCCCGCGCTGATTTCGAAATAACATGGGGATTTTGCCTTTGGCGACCAAAGGCAAAATCCCGCCAGTCAGGAGCGAGAGAAACGAAGCCAGAGATAACTGCGCTCGGCGGGGAGAGTGCAGGTGAGGCGATCAATTCCGGTGACTTCGAATTCTCCGTCTCCGGCAATCCGGCGGATTGTATATTCCCGCGGATCGACCGGCAGCTCGAACTCATGCCCGGATCGGCTGTCGAGGTCGCGCAGCAGGATCAGGTGACAGACGGATTCACCCGCCCCGACCGTGAAAAAACCGGATGTGGTCGTACCGTCAGGGCAGGGGCCGACCGGCAGCGTGACCCCACTGTACAGCTCTTCGCGGTACGCTTTCCAGACCGGCACGATTTTTTTCAGCGCCTCGCGGCACGTTTCCGACAGCGAGCCGAGTTCGCACCAGATCAGGGGGGAAGCCGCCATCACCGAACAGAAAATCCAATCCATCGGATAGTGGACCGGAGCGAGCGGGTCACCGGCGTACTTCTCCTGGTTCCGTTCCGGATTCAGGCATTCGAAGCGCAGCCGCACCGGCGGAATCGCCTGCGCCAGCTGCCACAGGTTGCGGAGTGTGGCGTAAGGCCACCAGCGGCGCCAGTCGGAATAACGGTTCTCCACGAACAGCGTCCCGAATTCCGGCATGCCGAAGTAGCCGGGGCGCACTTCGGCGGTCACGTCGAGGTCGAAGGTCAGCTTTGCGCCGCTGCGCTCCATCGCGCTCCGGAAAAAGCGGCGCAGGTTGGCTTCGCCTTTGCGGGTGCGCGATTTAACGCCGTCGATCTTGATCCATTCCACTCCGAACTCCCGCTCGAAGCGGCAGACGGTTTCCACATCCTTCTCCCAGTTCGCGAAATCGTCGGCGGAGTCGGGGGAAAACCAGAGGCCGATGCCGACGCCCAGTTTCGAGGCTCTCTCCGTCAAGGGAGCAAGACCGTTCGGGAAACGCCCCGGATGCACCTTCCAGAAATCCGGGTTCACCGCGTGATACCCCTCCCAGACGCCGCCTCCGGCCTGCTGCGCCGCGCTGGAATTGACCGTGACGCCGCTCTGCCAGCCGTCGTCGATCTGACAGGCGTCGAGGCCGATCCCGGCGGCGATTTCCAATTCCCGGAGCATGAACTTCTCATTCAGCGCCTGATCCCGGTTGCGGTCGCCCCAGGTGTTGCTGATCGCGATTCCGTCCCGGCCGCAGCGCGGCGGGCGAAGCTCCCGCTGAAACTCCTGCAGCGCGCGCGTCAGGCCGCAGCGGCCGCCGGAATAGCCGATCGCCGCCCACGGATAACGGTCGCCGTGCAGACGCAAACCCCGGCAATCCCATTCAAAATCGACCGGGTCGGCAATCGGACGGGATTCCGGCAGCGGCGCCAGCTTCAGCAGCGCGATCCCCACCCCGGAAAGCGGGCTCTCCACCGCCCACAATACCCCCCGCAGCCGCAACGGTTCGACCGGCCCGAGCCGGTATTCGCGAATATCGAGCAGATTGTCGTGCCGGTCGGTCTGGTCCGCAAAGCGGAACTCCAGCAGCCGCAGATGCGGCGAGGCTGCTTCCAGATTTTCGCAGCATTCGAAAGCGGCGGACCTCTCCGCTTCCGGGGCCGGGTCGATCTCCAGCCCGGTCGGGCCGGCGGCTTCCGCCACGGCGGCGGCCGCCAATTCGGACTCCCGTTCCACCGTGATTGCGGCGGCCCCGGCGGTCACCGCGAAATGATAGCGGGCGGTTCCAAGCTCCAGCCGGGCGTGCAGCGCCGGAGCGCCGGTACAGGTCAGCGGCGCGGCGAACGTCTCCCACCGCGCATCGGAAATTCCGGCGGCGATATCCGCCGGAGCCAGCAGCTCCCGGCCGTCCAGCCGGACCGACAACGGCGAAAGCCCCTCCGGGAGCACCAGCCAGCGCCGTTCGAACCGGCGATTGCCGACCGCGACGACTCCGGCTTCATAGACCGCAAAACAGCCCTCCGGCACGACAGCCCCTGAAGCGGGCGTTGACGAAAGCATCATCCTGGAATACCTTTCCTGAAATTCATTTTTTCCATGAAGCGAGCGGGCCCGATTCGGGACGGCGAAGAATCCGCACCGCAACCGGTCCGGCGGCCGCCTCCGGCAACGGCGCGATAAAGACTTGCCCCGCCTGCGCCGCATAAGCGGGAACCAGCCCGTTGGCGAAAGGAACAAGGCGCACCCGTCCCGCTTTCCCCCCGCCGGGCCCGATTTCAATGTTGACGTCATAATCGACCGGGCGCAGCGGCCGGACCATCAGCAGCGGAACGGTTCCGCCGCGCGAGCCCGCCCGCACCTCAAAATCGGGATTCTCCTGCTCCAGCAGCGGCCCGCTTCCGGCAAACTGCCCGGCCGACATCGGCACCAGAAACGGCAGGCCGCCGGACGGAGTCCCCGGCGGAACGAGCCGGAACACCACCAGCTGGTCTCCGCCGCACGGAATGCTTCCCAGCGGCACCGCCGCCGGATTCGCGGCAAGTTCCGCCCGGAACCGCTCCAGCTCGCCCGCCCCGGTGGAACCGTCGTCCAGCGCCAGAATCACGGTGTCGCCCGTCTGCGGCTTCGTGTCAAGCCCCGCCGTCGGGTTGCGGAACAGAAAGTGAACGCGCTGCCGCGAAGTGGCGATCACCCGGCTCTCGCGCGGCACCTCCCGGCGAAGCTCTTCAATCACACTGCCGACATCGGGCCGCCAGTTCATCTTGGTCACCGCGTACCGGCCGATCAGGAAGTAGCTGCCGGCGGTCAGGGCCAGCGTTCCGAAGCAAAGCCCCCACAGTTGGATCGAAGCATGCCGGTTCCGGGGAATGCCCCGGCCGATGAAGCCCAGCAGGGCCGAACCGCGCCCCCGGTTAAGCCGCGCGGCATTCAGAACCGCAACGGCCAGCAGCAGAACCGAAATCTCCACTCCGTACTGCATTACGATATTCTTCACATCCGGGGAACTTTGCAGACATACTCCGGCCAGCAGCGGCAGGGCCGCCACGGCAAGTTTCGGATTCATCAGCACCGGCAGCGCCAGCGGCAGCAGCAGCGAACACACGAAAGCGAAGTTCTGCCACTCGAATACCGTCCGCCAGAACGCAGCCGGACGCAGGAACGGCGAACAGAACACTTCCAGCGGCGTACTGCCCAACGCGGAGTAGTGGAACATCTGCGCGTAGCTCGCATGAGCGAACAAATTCGGCATCACCACCGAGGAGATCACCAGAAAGAACGCCGCGCAGCCGAGGAAGAGCGCCGTTCCCGCCAGCCGGCGCCGTTCCGCCAGCCAATAGAGCGCATAGCCGGCCCAGAAGACCGCCGCCGTCTCCTGAACCAGAAAGGAGAGGAGAAAAAGAACGGCCATCCCCATCCGGTTCTTCCGGGCGCGGCACACGAAGAATCCCAGCAGGACCGGCACCAGAAAGTTGATCGGATGGTATCCGTAAAACAGCGACAACGCCTGTCCGTTCAGCACCGGATTCAGGAAGGCGGCCGCGCCGAAAGCAAGCGCGGCGGCGACCGGCAGCCGCGCCGAGCGCGCCAGCGCATAAGTCAGCGGCACCGCCGAACCGAGCAGCAGCGCATTCACGGCAAAGACGGTGACTGCGGCCGGGTGAAGCCGGAAAAGCAGCGCCATGACCACATTCGGCACCGGGTTCCAGTGGCCGGCGACGGCGAGAAAATCACTCCAGGAGCGGTTTTCGCCGAAAGCAAGCCGCAGGTAATTTTCCGAATACTCCCCCCAGTCGCTGAAGAAAAGGAAAAATTTGTCGCAGGCGCGGCACTGGATTCCGAAATACCACCAGACCGCGGCGGCGAATCCCAGCCCGGCCAGCACAACTCCGCAACGCGGCGGCAAACGGCGCCACCGGCGGTAATTCTCCGGCGGAAACGCCGCGCCGAGCCGGTAGAATGCGATTCCGCCCGCCAGAACCGGCAGCAGCAGACAGAAATAGGATTCCGGCCACAGCAGCAGCGCCGGAACCGGAACCAGCAACGGAAACAGCGCCCGGTTCAGCAGGCGCAGTTTCGGAAAGAAATCGCGGCTGAACCATGCCGCTCCCGGCAGGATCAGCGCCCCGAGCGCCAGCGTAACCGCCGAGATTTCCGCCGGTATCGGAGAATTTTCCACCAGATAGTGGATCTGGTTGATGAAAAGCATCCAGAAATACAGGAAAAGCAAGCTCCACGCCCCCGCCATGCCGATCAGGGCCGCCAGAAGCAGCTCCCGCCATGCGGAAACGCCGCCTGCCGTCTTATGCTTCATCATCAGTGATTCCCGGTGAAAGTTTCAGTTTCTCCTTTCAATGTAACCGCAACTTTCGCCGATTTCAAGGAGAGGGGCCGCAAGAACAGCCGATTTTGAAACCGCGCCGGATCTCCCGGGCGGCATGTCTTGCGGTTCTCTCACGGGAAGCCCGCCGCCTTAGAGTTTATCCCTAAATAAGCTCTTACTCCAGTGCAATGCTCTGAACCGTAAATTCCTGAGCGGGACGGAGGCGGCTGTCGCCGTCGAAGTTGCGGTAGAAGAAGAACAATTCTCCCCGCAGGTTTCGACTGGAGATATTGCCTGATTTCCGCAGTTCCTTCCCCAGGCGGAGCCGATAGGTATGCCACCGGCCGTCGCCGCGCAGCTTGATTTTCCCCGAATACTGTCCCGACCAGTCCTGCGAGGGCAAAAGCAGTTGAACCGAACCGGACTTCGCGCTCCGGATCCGCAAGACCAGATATTCCGGCGAACGTCCGATTTTTCCGGCATCGAAGGAAAGCATCGCCGCCGGGACATCGCGTTCTTTTGAGGCCGGAAAGACGACTTCCAGTGCAAGTTTCCCCTGGCGCCGGAGCAGGCGGGTTTTGCCGGGAAGGCTGGTGCCGCTCTCCTTCATATCGGAAAAGCCTCTGAATATATCGGGCGCCAGCAGGTCGGCCGCATCCGCCGGCAGCTCCTCGGCCGTCACCCCGATCAGAACCGGCACCGGCTCTTCGGCCGGAATATAATTCACCTTGCCGTCCCGCGCCGCCTGTGCAGAAAGAAAATCGAAGGAAGCGATCGGAACAAAAGGCCGCGGATTTTCCCACTCCATCACGAATGCGCCGACTTCGGCCATGATCGCGGACCGGCAGCGGATTCCCACCTTTGCCTCCGGCAGCTGGGAAACCGCCCACCAGTCGCCGATGTTGGTCTGGCCGCGCAACGGAACATCCACTTTCGTGCCGTCCGAGTAGTTGATCCGGTAGGCTCCGGCCGGACTGTTCGTCTTGCCCCAGCCTGCGGTATGCAGAAAGAAGAGCCGGGAGGCCCGTTTGCCGATTTTGATATCGCGGATTGCCGCCGGAAAACGCGGGCGGGCCGAACCGCGCAATACCAGGCAGGAACGTCCGGAGTTTTCGGCCGGATCAAGAATATCAAAGAGGATGCCGCCCGCCGTCTGCCGTCCGAGCGGAACCGTTCGGAAATCATTGCGTCCCTGGTCGAGCCAGCCGCCTTCGCCGTCATTGTCGACCTCATCGGCGAATCCCCGATTGGCGTATGGAGCCAGGTCGACAGGCGACAGGCGCGATTCGACCGCGGAATATTCGCGGTTCTCCGCTTCGACGAGCGGCCGCGCCTCCGCCCACAATACCGGAGTCGCCGTTGCGTATGCAATCAGGTTGCCGAGGTAGACCGCAGCCGCACTGTCGCTGTTCCGGCAGAGGACCGCATTCAGCTGCGACAGCACAATCCGGCCTTTTCCGCTGGTTCCTTCGACGATCGCGTTGGAGATCAGGTCGGTTTTATTCAGGCCCGGTCCCCGGACGGCGATGGCATTTATGGTATGCGGCGCGAAGGAGCCGCTGACCACATAACCGTGATCCGGGTTGTTCCAGGTATCGAATTCATCCCGCGAAAGCCCCCGGAACACCGGATGGCCGGGGACGACCAGATCAATGAAATTATTTCCCTTGCTGAATACTTTCTGCCCTCCGGGCATGGATGAATCCGGGTTCTTCTGCTCAAGAACCAGAAGTATGCCGCCGCGTTTCCTGACAAGGTCGTCCACTTCCGACGACAATCCGGGATTTACGGTCTGCGGTTCAGGGTATTCCGCCGGCACGATCAGGCAGCCGCCGTCGGGGACCGAGGAGGCGGATGCGACGACCTGATGCGTTATCCCGAAGCCGTTCAGGATATTCCGCAGCTCCGCCACATTGCGGGGAGCCCTGGTGTCGAGTACGCATACCGGCCGGACCGGGTCGATTTTCCGTGCCGATACGGCGCGGGGCGCGATGAAAAGATCGAACCAGTTCTGTCCGGCCGTCTCCCCCCGGTCATTCAGGAGCGTCAACCGCAACTGGGCTTTGCCCTGCGGCAGTTCCGGCAAAGTAAGTTCATATGGCGTAACCGCCTTGGCCAACGGTGCAATCTCGGGAATTTCCGTTTCGCCGCAGGGATAACTTGTCCCATCCGGCAGCACGACCGAGAACTTGAGCTTCAGGCCGGCGGCCTTCTCCGGGGTGCCGTTTACGACCGAAAGATTCCACCGGCTGGAATCGCCGGAGAAGAGGTTCTGTGGAAAGAGCCCGTTGTCCGAATGCAGCACCGGCAGCAAAGGCTGCGTCCAGACCGTCGCGACCGGATTGGACTCGAACCAGGGCGCAAATCCGGCATAACGGTCGTCGAGCCGGTAGAGCGTAAAAACCCGTTTGCCGAACCGGGCCTGCGCCCAGGGGCCGAATCCCGGCGCCAGCGCCTGTTCCAGCGGGGCGCAGCCGATGAAGCCGATCCCTTGCGGATCTCCCCAGCTCGGCGAACGGCCCGCATATTGCATATATTGATCGACATCGCCGGACCGGAATCCCGGTTCGGCCTTGATTCCCCAACTGAAGCCGACCGTTTCCCAGCTGATCAGGGGATGTGCCAGACGTCCCCGGGGATTGCGTCCGTAAACTTTGCATTCGCCGTCATAGTGGTAATCGGCCCGGTCGCGCCAATGCACCCACGGCTCGTGCAGCGCGGTGTATTCGTGCCGGTCGTGCACATCGGTATCGAGCTTCGCATCGCCGAAGTCGTGCCACTGGGCAGCGCCGGAGAAAGTGCTCACCGGGCGGTTCTGCCAATCGTGCCGCCGCATGAGCCCGACCTGCCGATTCATGAACTCCTGCACTTTCGGGCGGCCGAAGTGGGTCACTTCATTGCCGAGACTCCACATCACCACCGACGGATGGTTGCCGGTGGCGTTCAAAAATTCCAGCAGCTCCGGGAAATTGTTTTTTTCAAACTCATCATTATCGAGAATATTGGTGAAGCACCAGGCCCATTCATTGTAGATCATCATGCCGAGTTCGTCGGCGATTTCGTAACCGGCCGGCAGCAGCGGCATATGCGCGGTGCGCACGATGTTGTAGCCTTCGGCTTTCAACTGCTTCAGATAGTTTTCGATTTGGCGCGGAGCATTCTCCAGGTCACCCGGAGCACCGCCGTAATTACGGGAAGCGATATTCTGGCCGAAAAGGTAAATCGGCTTCCCGTTCAGCAGGAATTTCCCGTCCGCAATCCGGAAGTCGCGGAAGCCGAACCGTTCCGTGGCGCAGGCGAGCGTTTTTCCGCCCGCGTTGACCCGGAAGGTCAGAAAATAAAGATACGGCTGATCCGGCGTCCAGCGGCGGGGTGCGTCAAGAGGAATCTCCAGACGGCCGGAATTCCGGCCGGGCTTCAGCAGCAGCGACAGAGGCGAATTTTCGCCGGTGCATTGCTTCTCGTCACCGCGAATTGCGGGCGAAACCCGTCCGGTCAGTTCTGCTTTCACGGTTTTTCCGGTATGGTTTTCGAGCTCATAGAGGACGATCAACCGGTCGGATTTCAAGTCGGGCGTCAGGCGAAAGCTGCGGATTCTGATTTCCGGTTCAAGCGACAGGGTGACGCTTTGCCATAGCCCTCCCTTGATGTCGCCCGGTCCCCACAACGAACCGTAAGCGTGAGTCGGTTTGTATCTGGAGCCCTCCTTATTGTGCCAGAGTCCGAGGTGGTCCGAAAGAACGCGGAGCGCAAGAACATTGCGTCCCGCCTTGGCGGCGGCGGTTCCGTCAACCTCGAACCCGGTGAAATCGCCATGGTGCGAGCCGATCGGAACGCCGTTCAGGAAAACCTCCGCCCGGTAACCCGCCACATCGAATTTCAGAATGACCCGCCGTTTTTTCAGGTCGTCGGGCGAGAGTTCGAAGCTTGTCCGGTAATACCCCTTTACGAACGGCTTTCCGGCATCTTTCACATTCGGATATTGCCGGTACCAATCCAGGGGGACCGCGATGGCGTCCCATTGGGAATCGTCGAATTCAGGAGCCGAGAATTTGCGGTCAAGCTCCGGCGACTCGGCAAAGGGGGCGTCGGAGGTTTCCAGCCCGGAACACTTCCAGGTTCCATTGAGCGAACGCCGTTCCGCGGCGGCCCGGCCTGCAAAGGCCGGGCCATGTGGAATTTCCGAAACGGAAATCACTCCGATCCGATCCGCCGGACGGGGCGGAGGAGCATATGGCTCCATTGCGGACAAAGTCCGCGAAAAGGCACATAACACCCCTAAAAACAACAGACTGCGCATAACAGATATCTTTTCCTCAATCACTGGCGTCCCCAGTAGTTAATATCACATTCCTGATCATAGGAACTCCGTGTCACGATTCCCGAATTCGCATCCATCGCGGACACATGACCATCCAGCCAGACGACATTGGTCTTCGTGCCGTGACGGAATGCCAGAGTGGACCATCCGCCGCCCTGCTTGAATCCCCAGCCGCCGGTTCCGAGCATCGGGGACCAGTGCTCATCGTCGTTGTAGCGGGGATCGTCCTTCCCGATATATTTATCCCCGACAAAAACAACCGAGGAGGGCTTTTTGAAATGGCCATATTTGATATACTTATTATAGTCATTCCTGTTGCCCAAATTCGGGTTTGTCTGAATGCTCAGGTATTGCGCGTTATGACCATAGCCGAATTCATCCCTGATGTTCGGACAGAACATGGGTTTATATTGCCTGGAACTCTCAATATAATAACCGGATGCGTCCGCCGATGTGGGCAGCCCGAGATAAGAGCGTAATTTTCCGGGCCACAGGTTGACGTGCCGCATTTTGTCTTCCGAACTCGACCCGGCATCAGTGGGGGCCATGGTGGGGACGGTGCAGCCCTCAAAATCATCGCCGTATAAAGTTCCGGCGGTACCGATCTGTTTCAAGTTTCCCGAACAACTGATCGCATACGCCTTTTGCCGAGCCTGATTCAGGGCGGGCAGCAACATGCCGGCCAGAATCGCAATAATCGCAATTACCACCAACAATTCAATTAATGTGAATTTTCTTTCCATAATGATCCTTTCCGACTGCTATTGAGCCTTGGTTGTTTTACGTTGAATCAGTTCCGCAGGAACTTCAAGCCGAACCCGGTAATCCGGCTGTTCAATCAATTTCTGAATGGCTTCGGCCGCAAGGCGGCCGATTTCGAAATCATCGACCACGATGGTGGAGACCCAGCCCTTTTCGCTTTGAAAGCTGTAACAGGAAACCACTTCCAGATTATCCGGCACCCGGTATCCCGCCGCCGCCAATACTCCGATCGCCTCCTCCGCCATCGCATAATTATAGCTTAAAATCGCGGTCGGCGGCAACGGCTGCCGGAAGCGTTCCACCGGTAAATCTTCACATTTCCGGCTGATATCCACCCATTCCAGTTTCAGGTCCGGCCTCTGTTGTTCCATTTCCCGCACCGCAAGATCCATCTGTTCGACCAGAAAGCGCGCCTTGCCGGTTTCGCGTAAATACATGATGCGCCGATGGCCGCGGTCGAGCAGCAATTGCAGCGCCCGCCGGGCGCCTTCGCGCGTCGCGTTGATCACATAGTTGAACGGCGCTTCCGGTTTGCCCGGCAGCGTGACGGCAAACACCACCGGCAGGCCGGCTTCGACCGGCTCGCGCCAGTACTCCTCATCCGGCTGCGCCCCCCAGACCAGCAGTCCGTCGATATCCTGGGAGCGGATCAGCGACATGTATTCCCGGTTCTCCTGAAACTGCTCGTCGTTGAAGATCAGCAGCAGCCGGTATTTGTTTTCTCCCAGCCCTTCTTCGATGCCGCTGATCAGCCGCCGCAGATGGCCGTCCTCGAAAATATGCATTTTCATCTGCCTGTAGGAGGGAACCAGCAGCCCGATGATCCCGGCCCGGTGGCTGAACACCCGGCGCGCATTCGCGTTCGGCACGTATTCCAACTGCCGGGCACACTCCTGTACCCGCTTATGCACCTCCGGCGGAATCGTTTTCGCTTTCTCGTGATTGTTCAAGATCCGCGACACCGTGCTGATCGACACGCCAGCCAGCGCTGCAACATCGCGGATCGAACATTTCTTCAAACTCATATTTTCCTCGCAGAGTTTAACTCGTTATGGAAACACGTTTCCTGCCTATATTATACCAAACTTTCCACTCAATGTCAATATGCGGAACAAAAAAAATTGAAAAAGAATCAAATTCCGATTTTTCCCGGAATCCCATTTGCAAAAACAGAATTTCCGGTCTATAGTTAACTTGTTATCCAACGATGTGAAACAAGAGGTTCCATGATGAAAACCATGCTCCCGGCCGTCGCCGCCGTGCTGTTTTTGCTCGCCGGATGCGCGACCGCCCCCCGATATCAGAAGATGCTCGTCGTGGGCGACAGCCTCACCGCCTGCGCCCCCCTGCCCGCCCTCGGCTGGAATCATGACTGGGGCCTCGCCGCCACCGCCCGCGAAAACGACTTCGTCCACCGGCTCCATGGGCAGCTCAAGAAACACTCCCCCGCTCTCCGGCTCGCCGTCGACAGCATCATGTATCAGGACGAAATGACCGGCTGGGTCCACCTGATCCCCTGCGACGCCGACCTCGTCGTGATCCAGCTCTCCGAAAACTATCAGGGCGGCATCTCCCTTGAAGAATACCGTGACGCCTACGCCCAGATGATCGACGAACTCCGTGAAGGCTCCCCCAAAACCATCGTCTGCCTCGGTCCCTGGAAAAACACGCAACTCGAACCCGTGATCGCCGAAGCCGCCCAAAGCCGTAACGCGATTTTCGTCTCCCTGCGTGAAATTTACGACGATCCGGCCAACCACGCCGCTTCGGAAGGCGTTTATCCCAAAGCCGGAGATTTCCCCGGCGACCGCGGCATGGCCGCGATCGCCCGCGCCATTCTCGCAGCGCTGTAACTTTGCCTCCGGCGGCCGGGGGCGCTTCGCCCGGGCTGGAGTGGCTCTACGGGCACTTTACCGCACCGGCACGTTGCCGGTCGTGATCCAACGGCGAAAGCGGCATGGCTTTCCCAAGGGGAATTGGCCTCCGGTAACCGGGGTGAAGTTCCATAACACAACATAACTCAGGAAAGGTAAGAAAGATGAAACGGATTGCACTGCTTTTGACGGCGGTTCTGTTCTGCTGCGGAGTCCGGGCGGAAGAGATTCGCAAGGTGCTGGTGATCGGCAACAGCATTATGAAACACGGGGCGGCTCCGCAGCTCGGCTGGAACACGGACTGGGGCATGGCGGCGACAGCGGAAGAAAAGGATTACGCCCATTTGCTGCACAGGAAGATCAGCGAAACGGCAAAACAGGCCAAAGCGCCGGAACTGCAGCTCGCGCGGATTGCCGATGAGAAACACATGCTCGGCTGGGACAAACTGAAAAACAGCGGAGCCGACGTGATCGTGATTCAGGTTTCGGACAACTACCGGGGCAAACAGACCAGAGAGGTGTTTCAGAAAAACTACGAACAGATGATCCGCGATCTGCGCGGCGACGGAAATCCGATCATCGTCTGCGTGACCAACTGGGGCGGACCGACCAAATTGACGCAGATGATCCGCGAAGCGGCGGCGGCGAACAACGTGCTGTTTGCGGACATCGCCACGCCCGGCGCGCTCCCGGAGAACCGGGCGGGCAGCGAAGGGCACTTCACCAACGGCGGCGTGAACTGGCATCCCGGCGACCGCGGCATGGCGGTCATCGCGGACACGATCTACGCCGCAATCGAATCCGCGCTGAAGCAAAAACTGGCCCGATAAAACATCCCGCGCCGGCACGTTGCCGGTCGGGAGCAAAAGGCGTAGCGTACAAGGCCTACACCCCGCAGGAGGGGTAGCCCCGGCTCACCGGCACAGAAAAGCGCCGAGAATGGCGGAAACCAGCAACAGATACATAAAGGAGATGCGGGTTTTCAGCATGATCACGGTAGTCGCCGCCGCAATCAGCAATGCGGAAATCCGCAGGTGAAAGCCGTGAAAATCCACCGTCGCCCCGGTCAGCCACTGCCAGATGCCATGCCACGGGATATCGGCGGAAAAGACCGACAGCTCCGCGAAGATCACCGCCGCCGACAGGATCAGCCCGAAGGAGGCCGGTTTCATCCCCGCCAGAAAGCCCTGCACCGGAAGGCTCTGTTCGTACCGTTTCAGAAGCTTGATCGCGAGAATCACCAGAATCAGCGCCGGAGTGATGATTCCGGCGGTCGCCAGAATCGAACCGATCACGCCGTGCTGGGTGAAGCCGACATAAGTGGCGGTGTTGATTCCGATCGGTCCCGGCGTCGCCTGCGCGATCGAGACCAGGCTGGAAAACTCTTTGGGAGCGAGCGGCTTGCCCGGTCCCACCAGTTCGGCGGTCAGCAGCGGTACAAGCATATAGCCGCCGCCGAAGCAGAGAAGGCCGAATTTGGCGAACACCAGATAGAGCTGCAGAATCGTCATTGCGCCGCTTCCCCTTTCTCCGGATGGATTTTCTTCAGGGCGGAACCAACTCCGACCTTGATCAATCCCGCCGCGATCGCCGCGACGATCAGCCACGCCGGACTGATCCGGAACACCGAAAGCCCGACGAAGCAGCCGATTGCGACGCACCAGCCGAATACGTTCCTGACCGCCTTTTTGCGCATTTTGAGCGCAGTCACGACCACCATGCCGACGATGCAGGCGATTACGCCGATAAACGCTCCCTGCACATAAGGAGTCTCGATCACGTGCCGGATCGAATCCACTCCCGCCGCGATCAGCATGATGATGACCAGCGACGGCAGCACCGATCCGGCCAGCGCCGAAAGCGCCCCGCTGTATCCGCCGATCCGCCAGCCGACGTAGATCGCGGAATTGCACGCGAGAATGCCCGGCACGGTCTGGGTGATCGTGATCATTTCAACCACGTCGTCGTCGGTCAGCCAGCCGCGGCGGCGGACGAACTCCTCCTGCGCGGCCGCGATGATCGCGTACCCTCCCCCCAGCACCAGGCTGGTGATTTTGATATAACTCCAGAACAGAATCCAGTTGCGTTTCAGCAGCGATTCCTGCCGGAACGCCTCCAGCGATTGCGGCGGCCGATCAGACATTTCAGCGGTTTTCCAGTAAAAATTTCAGCCCGTATTGGATATGCAGATCCCAGAAGCTCCACTGGTGGGCGCCCGGAGCTTCGAGATATTCGTAGTTCGGGAAGTTCAGCTCCCGCATCTGGTCGCGGAAACGCAGGTTATCCTGATACAGGAAATCCTCCGTCCCGCAGACCGTCAGGATGCGCGGCGTCTCCGGCGCGTTCACCGCTTTCGCGGCCAGCTCGAACAGGTCGTTGCCGCGCGGGATCAGGTCTGAAGCCGAACCGAAAATATTGTTCAGTTCCCGGCCCATCGTCTTCCAGTCCGCCGACTCCATTCGCGCCCGGATGTCCGTCACCGACGACAGCCCCACCGCCCCGGCGTACCGGTCCGGGCGGCGCAGCGCCAGCTTCAGCGCCCCGTAACCGCCCATCGACAGCCCCGCCGCGAACGTATCCTCCCGCCGCGGACTCACCGGAAACAGGTTGCATACGATCTCCGGCAACTCCTCCGACAGCATCGTCCAGTAGCGGTATCCCTCAACCATATCCGTATAGAAGCCGCGCTCCCCATTCGGCATCACCACCGCGACCTCATACTCCGCCGCGTACCGTTCGATCGAACTGCGGCGGCTCCAGATCGTGTGATCGTCGCTCAGGCCGTGCAGCAGATACACCACCGGGTAATCCTTGCGGCCCGATCCCGAACTGGTCATTCCGATCTGCGTTTTCACCTTCTGCGGCAGAATCACGTTCATCGCACAGGCCCGGCCCAATACATCCGAATGAAACCCACACTGAATAAATGCCATCTTCTATTCCTTTTCCTTTAGGAAATTCATGTCACAACTGCCGGAATATCCCGTCTTCAAGCCTATGCCCGGCAGACGGGAACCTTGGAGTGCGGAAATCCATCTCGGCTTTCCAATCGCACATCCCTCTGCAGATGCAAGGAACAAATTCAAACTTCCACGCCAATTCCTCAGAAGCTTTCCGGGAAAGCCCTGCCGCATTCGCGGCGGGCGGGTCTTGCGTCCCTTGCCCCCGACCGGGCTGCACCCGGTGGCGGATACCGCCGATAGAACAAATAAACTTACAGATACCAGCCCCGGTTTTGAATTTTTTGCGTTGCAAAAAATCCAAAACCGTACCCGGCGCCGGCACCTTGCCGGTCGGGGGGACCGGGGGGCGAAGCGCCCCCGGCCGCCGGAGGCTGCCTCCCGTCAGAACCCGAATTCGGGTTGGACGATGCCGAATTCGTCGTCATCGTCCGGCGACGGAACCTGAATGCGCGGCTCTTTAGGCACAGATGGCGCCGCCGGTTTGTGACGCGGTTTGCGCGGCGGCTCCGGATCGGCGGTCAGCACCAGCGGTTCATCGAAATTCGGCGGCTGTTCGACACCGAAGTCGACCGGATGAACTTCGGGAGGCGGCAGTTCGGAATGGGGTTTCGCCTCGCCGGCTTTCTTCTTCGGTTTTGCCGGTTCGGGAGCCGCCACTTCTTTTTCCATCACGACAGTGGCGCCGTCGGCGGTATCCCACGGCGGAGCATCCTCCGTCACTTCCGGGACTTTTTTTGAGGGTGCCTGAGCGGATTTTTCCACAGTTTCCGTTATTTTCGCCGTCACTTCCGACGCCGGTTTCTCAATTTTTTTCACAGGTTCGGAAAGCTCCGGCGGATCGACCGGTTCGGCAGCCTGCGGCACCGCAGCGGTTTCACCGGAAGCCGTCCCGGCATTTCCGTTTCCGCCGCCGTTCGCCGACTCGTCGTTTTCATCCGTTATTTCGTCGTCACTTTCCGTTTTCAAGCTCAATGCAGCCAATTCCTCCGGCGTCAAATAACGGTTATGGGTGATTTTGACGATCGGTTTGGAGGAGATCAGAATGCCGCGCGCCTTCGGGGAGCGGGCGGGCAGTTCCATCAAATTGAGTTCAGTCTGCTGTTGCTTGCCGCGCGCTCCGGCGACAGTCAGCATATAGACGGCATCGGCGCGGGGAGTCAGAAGTTCCAGCTTGCAGCCGACCGGACAGAGATTGTACTCCTTGTCCAGAATAAAACCGCCGATGGCGGTGCGCTTGCCGTAATATTTGCCGCTCTTGGTTTCCCGGTAGATCACGCCGAATTCGGTCGCCGCGTCGTACTTGCGGAAATCGTAGAGCTTGCCGATGAAAAGCTTCTCCGGCGGCAGCGCGATCACTTTGTACGAACCGGATTTTTCCACACACAGAAAGCGGTCGAATTCGTTGCAGGCAAGAATGTCGTCGCTCTTGATCGAAGTGCCGACGTAACCGTTCTTGCGGTCCCAGCCGACCTTGATGTTGTTCAAAGCGGCCTCGCGGCGGTCGATCTTCTCGAAATGCTCGATCTCGGTGCGGCGCGGGAAATCTTTGCCGTATTTGTCTAGCAGTTTCCGCAGGTAGTTGATCGCGTACTTCTTCAGCGAACCGAGATTCTTTTTGATCTCCTCCATTTTGGCAAGAACCTCGGCCAGTTCGCGCTGGTTCTTCTCGATGTCGAAACGGCTGATCCGGCGCACCGGCAGCGCGAGCAGCTTGTCGATATCCTGATCGGTCACGTCGCGGCGGAGCAGGTGGCGGAACGGAGCCAGCCCGGCATGCACCTCGGCATATTCCTCCTTTTCGCTCTTGCACTCCTCGATCTTCTTGTAGATGCGGTTCTCGAAGAAAATCTGAGCCAGCGTCTTGGCGTGGAACAGGTCCTCCTGCTTGGCGAGGTCGATTTCCAATTCGCGCTTCAGGTATTCCAGCAACTTGTCGGCGTTGCGGCGCAACACTTCGGAGACGCTCATCTGCACCGGGCGGTTTTCACGGATCACGGTCATATTCACCGAGATCGACACCGAACAGTCGGTGTACATGTAAAGCCCCTGCATCGTCTTTTCCGGATCGTAGCCGCGGGTCGGCACCACCTTGATTTCCACCTTGTCGGTGGTGTAGTCATTCACGCTCGAAATCTTGATTTTGTTCTTTTCGGCGGCTTTTTCGATCGATGCGACCAGTGTTTCGGTGGAGGTGGTCGCCGGAATTTCACGGATGATCAGGTCGCGGCCGACGATTTCGATCTTCGCGCGCAGCGTGATCTTGCCGTTGCCGTCGTTGTATTCGCGCACATCCATCAGCCCGCCCTGCTGGAAATCGGGATAAAGCTCGAACTCCTCTCCCCGCAGCACCGCGATTTCGGCTTCGAGCAGCTCGTTGAAGTTGTGCGGCATGATCTTGGTCGCCATGCCGACCGCGATGCCGTCGCTGCCCAGCATCAGCAGAGACGGGACCTTCGCCGGCAGCGTTACCGGCTCCACGCCGCGCCCGTCGTAGGTGTCGACGAACTCGGTGATGTCGTTGTTGAACAGCACCTCATGGCCGAGCGGCGAAAGGCTGCACTCGATGTAACGCCCCGCCGCAGCCGGGCTGCCGGTCAGGATGTTGCCGAAATTGCCCTGCCGGGTGATGTAATACTCCTTGTTGGCCAGCACCACCAGCGCATCCTCGATCGAAGCGTTGCCGTGCGGATGATAGTGCATGGTGTTGCCGACCACGTTCGCGACCTTGTGGGTGCGTCCGTCGTAGACCTGATAGAGCGCCCAGAGCACACGGCGCTGCACCGGCTTCAGTCCGTCGTCCACATCGGGAATCGCGCGGTCCTTGATCACATAGCTGGCGTATTCAAGGAAGTTCCGGTCCATCATGGTCCGGAAATAGTCGTTATTGCCGCGGTAGCGCTCGGCGGCAACGCTGTTCGGATCGCCGTTTTCCGCCGTATCGTCGTTTTCGGAAACGACTTCGGCGTCGAGCGGAACCGGCGCGTCCAATTCGTTCTTTTCCGGTTCGTCACTCATATTTGTGCACTTTCAGGTTGTTCATGATGTATTCGCGCCGTTTCGGAGTGTTGTTGCCCATGAAGAAGCCGAGCAGTTCCGGCACGTTGCGCATGTTTTCAAGGGTGACCGGCTGCAGTTTGATGTCCTCGCCGATGAACTGGCCGAACTCCTTCGGCGAAATTTCGCCAAGCCCCTTGAACCGGGTGATCTCCGCCTTTTTGCCCAGCTTCGCGGCGGCCGCGTCACGTTCGGCGTCGCTGTAACAGTAAACCGGCTTCTCTTTCGGCTTCTGCACGCGGAAAAGCGGCGTTTCCAGCACATACAAGTGGCCGGAGAGCACCAGCTGCTCGAAGAAGCACAGGAAATAGGTGATCAGCAGATTGCGGATGTGCAGTCCGTCCACGTCGGCGTCGGTCGCGATCACCACCTTGTCGTAGCGGAGGTTTTCGATATCGTCCTCAATGCCGAGCGCCTGCATCAGGAAGGTCAACTCCTCGTTGCTGTAGATTTTGTCGAACTTCTCGCCGTAGCAGTTCATCGGTTTGCCGCGCAGCGCGAAAATCGCCTGACAGTTCACATCGCGGCAGACCTCCAGCGACCCCGCCGCCGAATCGCCCTCGGTCAGGAAGATCATCGTATCGGATTTTTCCAGATTGCGCGGCCATTTGTCGCCGATGTGGAACTTGCAGTCCTTCAGCTTCGGAATGCGCAGCCGCGTCTTCTGCTGGGTTTCGCGCCCCTTCTTCTTCACTTCCTGAATCTGGCGGTGCATCTGCTCGTTGCGGGCGACCTTGTCGAGCAGTATTTCGGAGACGTCCTTATTCTTATGCAGATAGTCCACGATCGCGTCGCGCACCGCCGCGACGATCGGCCCGCGCACGTCGGTATTGCCGAGCTTGTTCTTGGTCTGGGATTCAAAGACCGGGTCCTTGATCTTGATCGCGACCGCGCCGATCATGCCGTCACGGATTTCGTCGGCCTTGTAGTTCTTGCCCGAAAACTCGTTGATTCCCTTGAGCACCCCTTCCTTGAATGCGGAGAGATGGGTGCCGCCGTCGTTGGTGTACTGGCCGTTCACGAAACTGAAACTGGTTTCGCCGTAATTGTCGCTGTGGGTCAGCGCGAATTCGATGGTCTTGGAACGGTACGCGATCACATTGTAGAGCCGTTCCTCGCCGGTTTCGGATTCGAGCAGGTCCTGCAGGCCGTTGGCGGAGAGATAGCGCTGGCCGTTGAAATAGAGCGCGAGGCCGCTGTTCAGATACGCGTACATCCAGAGCCGTTTTTCAATATACTCCAGCTTGAACGCATAATTCGGAAACAGCGTCGGATCAGGGATGAACCGGACGAACGTGCCGTTCTTCTCGCCGCACTCTCCCTCGTTTTCACCGGTCAGCACACCGCGCTCGAAGGTCGCTTCGTGAAATCTGCCGTCGCGGACGGCCCGGACCAGGAAGAATTCCGAAAGCGCGTTGACCGCCTTGGTGCCGACACCGTTGAGTCCGATCGAAAACTTGAACACATCGTCGTTGTACTTGCCGCCGGTGTTCATCACGGAGACGCATTCGACGACCTTGTCGAGCGGAATGCCGCGGCCGTAGTCGCGGATGGTCACTTCATTCCCCTCGATGGAAAGCTCGACCCGCTTGCCGTGGCCCATGATGAATTCATCGATGCTGTTATCGATGATCTCCTTGATCAGGATATAGATGCCGTCGTCCGGATGCGAACCGTCGCCCATGCGGCCGATATACATACCGGGCCGGAGCCTGATGTGCTCCAGAGCGGACAAGGTTTTGATGGCGCTGCCGTCATAAGCGACGCTGTTTTCTTCCGGCATAACAAAAAGCTCCGAACGCTGGTACAATTACATGGACAGATTAGGAAATGTACCATTTTTTTGCAAAATTTCAAGGTAAAATCCCCAAAAAATCTCCGGAAACGATTTGCACGCCGCCAAACACCGCACTATATTAAGGCGTATTTTCATGGGCTGCCGACTTAGCTCAGTTGGCTAGAGCGGTTGACTTGTAATCAGCAGGTCGTGGGTTCGATTCCCACAGTCGGCTCCATATTTTGGCCTTTGCCTCTCTCCCTACTGCTCACGCAATGGCTGGAAAACCCGCTGGTTTGCTTTTTACCGATTCCGCTGTATGTTTGATACCAGACAAAGATGCGGAGGAGTTTTATTATTATGATACGGAAAAAAACTGTTTTCTTCCTGCTGGTCCTGATTCTGGGAACAGTGCTGCCCGCCGCCGAGGCGGCAACTCCGGTTCAGCCCCTGCCGGACGGAAAGATCGTGATCGTGGTCAAGGATTACGAGCTTCTTAAAAATACAGCCGCTCCCCCGACGGGGGATGCATCCCCCGGAAACGGCGCAACAGGCGAAAGGCATCCCGCAGGCATCCATCCCACGGAATGGTGGAACGGCGTCAGGGCGTGGGGAGCGCAGGTCAGGCAGTGGTTCGCGGACCAGGCGGGCGAACTGCTGTTCCTTGCCATCGGAATCGGCGTTACGCTGCTGATCGCCGCGGGCATCACCTTCCTCACCCGGCGGATCTTTACGCTCCGCTGGAAACATATGCCGTACACCACACTCCGGCAGCGGCTGTACGAGGTGTTTCACCGGCCCACCTTCTGGTTCCTGTGCAGCATCGGCATATTTTTGAGCGCCCAGCCGCTGCTGCGGGAACTGCCGCCGGTCTGGTTCACGGTCTGGCTCCGGCTGCTCTTCGCGGCGCTGGCGGTCTGCGTATTCTGGGGAGTATTCCGGCTGATCAGCCTGTTCGACGACGTGCTCAAGGCGCGCGCGCTGCTTGATCCGAGCCGCCATATGGATACGCTGCTGATCGACCTGATCCGCAAGACGGTCAAAGTCGTGGTCACCGTGATCGCGGTATTCTTCGTCGCCCAGAATATCTTTGAACTGAACATCACTTCGCTGCTGGCCGGGGCCGGAGTGGTCGGACTGGCGATCGCATTCGCGGCCCAGGAGACCATCGCCAATGTGTTCGGGTCGATCATGATCATCCTGGACAAGCCGTTCGCGGTCGGCGAGCGCGTGAAGATCGGCGCGATCGACGGTTCGGTCGAATCGGTCGGACTGCGCAGCACCGAAGTGCGTTCGCTCGACGGCAACCTCTTTTCCGTCCCGAACCGGCAGGTCGCCGACGGTGTGATCGAGAACATCTCCCGCCGGCCCAACATCAAATACCCGTTCTCAATCGCGCTCACCTACGACACGCCGCCCGAAAAGATGGAGGAAGCCTGCAAAATCCTGCACGAGATCCTCGACAGCCATCCCGGTTTCGATACGGCCAGACAGCCGCCGCTGGTTTTCTTCACCGACTACAAGGATTGGTCGCTGAATATCAGCGTGATCGTCTGGTTCAACACGCGCGACTTCCTGCTTTCCCAGAAGTGGAAGCATGAGATCAACCTTGAAATCCTGCGCCGGTTCAATGCCGCGAAGCTCAAATTCGCCCGCCCCGCCAGTACGGCTTTCCTCGCGGGAGACCCGGATTATCCGCCGGTATCCGGCTCCGTGCCGGTTTCCGGCAGATAGGCGCCCAGACCGCGCAGCTTCCGACGCAGCAGTCCGATTGAAACCCGGCGCACGTCGCCGGTTCCGGCGGCAAGTGCGGCGGCGGCTCCGGCAGCCGCTCCGGTAATCATGCACGCCGGCATCACCCGCAGGCTCGACTGCACTTCGCGGTCGGTCGAGATGCAGCGGCCCGCCGTCAGCAGGTTCGTCACCTCCCGCGGAATCAGCGCCCGGTAGGGGATGCCGTAGTTTTCGCCGGGGAGGTAAGCGGTTTCGCGCATCCGTTCGGCGACCCGTTTCTGCCGGGCGGCATCAGGAGTGGAGGCGTGAATGTCCACCGGATAGCAGAAGCAGCCGATATCGTCCGCGAAATGGCGGCGCGCCAGATAGTCCGCAAAGCAGAGCCGGTAATCGCCGCAGATCCGGCGGCTTTCGCGCACTCCCAGCAGCGCCGCGGTCGCGGTCAGGTCGGCATATTCGTAGCCCGGCACCCGGCGGCGGTAGAAGTTGTGGATGATCTCCGCGACGCGGCGGCCTTCGACGTAGCCCCGGGTCACATCCTGCTCATCGGTCGCGTCGACGCCGTAGATATGGCCGAGATTGCCGGAGCCGGAGCCGGAACCGTATTCGGAAACGCCGACGATATGGTATTCGTCGAGCGGAATCTCATCCCGGTAGCGGAACCAGAGCTGTCCCGCTCCTTCGCCCCGCCGCTCCGCTTCGCGCATCCGATCGAGGTTGATGTTGGAGTACTGCACGCACAGCGACGGGCTCATCGTGCGGCCCGCCTCGTCCCCGAGTTCAAAAGGGACGCCCGCAGCAGCGGCGACCAGCCCGTCGCCGGTCGCATCGACGAATATGGAGGCGGTCACCTTTTTAAGGCCGCGCGAGGTCGCGACCGCCAGCGCGTCAATGCGCCCGCCGGAACGGATTACGTCGGCAACCTTCACCGCCAGCAGCAGCTCCACGCCCGCTTCGGCGAGCTTGTCGTCACAGACCCGCTTCAGCACTTCGGGGTGGATGTGCTGCCAGATTTCATCGACGGCGGGAACCTCCATCCGGCGGCACATCTCCGAAACCAGTTCGTAGCAGATGCCGGAGGCGACCCGGTGCACCCGGTCGCTGATGTGGATGAAAACCGGCACCAGCCCCGAGGTGGCCATGCCGCCGCAACAACCGGTCTGTTCGAGCAGTACCACCCGGGCGCCGCTCCGGGCGGCGGCGAGCGCGGCGGCGACTCCGGCGGGACCGGCTCCGGCCACCGCGACCTCGGCTTCGGCCAGAACCGGCAGGTCAAGTTCGGGAATCATCGCGACGGCCCCCGTTCCGGGAACCGGAACAGTTCGTGCCGCCGCTTTCTGAGCTGTTCGAGCCGCTTTTCATTTCCGGCCGGAACCAGGTGGATCACATCGGCGCTGATGCCGTCGAGCTCAACCGGGATACGCCCGTCCGCTCCGGCTTCCGCCTCGGCCTCTTTCCCGGAAAGCATTCCGTAAAGGGTATAGCGGCCGGGCGGCGCGAACACCGTTCCCCGCCGGACCGTGCCGGGGATGCGCCACGGATAGAGGCCGTTGTCCGTCGCGCTGTAGATCCATTGGTAGCGGTCCAATTCGGGGCGGGCGAACAGCGTGCGGGTCAGCATCCCGTCGGCGTGGCGGTAGTCGCGCACGTAAAGTTCGCCGCCGGTTTCGGCGACCGGACGTATGCCGTGCCGTTTCATCAGGTAGCCGACAATCCGGCCGTCCCGGGCGCGGTCCAGCCCCGGCGTGTGGTGATAGAACCAGACCACCGAGCCGGAAGGACGCTCAAAGCAGGTCAGGGCGGGGCCGCCCGCATCCTTGAACACCACCTTGCCGGGAGCTCCAGTCCAGGTGCGGCCGTCGCGGAACTCCAGCCTGCCGACCAGCCCGGCGAACTGCTCCGGCGCATTCATCGCGACCGGGTCCCAGCCGAACACCTCCGACCACATCGTGCCGTCGATCCGCCGACCGGCCGCGGCCCCGTGCAGCACCAGCACCCGGCCCGGCGCGCCGTCCACCCAGCCGATCAGCGTTTTCACACTCCGGGCGGAAAGCGCGTAGCAGTCGTTGATCACCAGTTTCGCTTTTTTTTGCTCCTTCGCGTCGAACAACTCCGGGGTCAGGCGGCTGACCGGCCAGTTCTCCTGTTCGGCTGCGATGGAGAGCTTGCGCTGCCGGGGCCCGGCGTACAGCGCGGTGGTCTCCTGCAGGGAAAAGACGCGGTTCAGATCGGGGTTCGGCGTGATCGTCTCCCCGAGCGCGGTGTGATTATAGGCGAGGGATTTGGCCAGATAGTCGCGGAACCGGTCGTAGTCGTAACGGTTCTCCGGTTTGCGCTGGTCCTCCATCAGCGCGCTCGGCCAGTCCATTTCAAGCGAATCATAGGGAGCCGAAGCGGCGATGTCGAAAATCGCGGCGTAGGAGAACTCCGGCGCCCAGTAGATCGGGGCGTGCCCGCCTTTGCCGGACTCCGCAATCAGCCGGTGGTGAACGCCGGTTTCGCCGTACACCTTGCGCATCGCCCGAGCCAGATGGAACGCCTTCAGCACAGTATTCGGGTGGTAGAAATAAGTCTCCTCCACGAAGCCGCCCAGATTCGCGGAACGGACGTTCGCGATCCAGTCGTTGCCGTTGCGCCAGTCGTCGCCGTTGTTCATCAGGAAATAGCGCACCCCGTGCCTGCGGAACGCCCCGGCCGCATCGGCGTGCCAGCGGGCAAAGGCGTAATGGCGCAGCACCATATCCAGATAGCCCCGTTTCACCTGCTGCGGCTCGGCCTTTGCGGTTGTGTAGAAGTTGGAGGGGGTCACCTTGTGTTCGCTCCACGACCGGTAACCGAGATCGGCGGGACTCCAGCGGAATCCGGCGTACATCTCAAAGTAATCCCAGAACTTCAGCGTGCGCCCGCCGAAGTACGCAATGCCGTGGTCTTCGCCGTTCAGAATCGCCGGCGCGTTGCGGTCGATCTTCTCCGGGCGAACCCGGAAATTGCTGTCGATGCTCTGGTATTCGGGCAGTCCGTAGTTCGCGAACCGGGCGGCGACCGCCTGCCAGATTTCGCGCCATGCGGGGGAGGTGTAGTCCATCTTGTGATGGCGCTCGTTCAGCAGTTCGTAGGAGTCGAGATCGACCGCCAGAGCGTCCAGCTCCACCGCTTTCTGCCACAGGAAGGGGCCGACTCCCTGATAGGCGGCGGTCATATTGTGAGCGCGCAACCACTCCCGGGCGCGCAGCAGTTCCCGCAGACAGGTGTATTGCTGGAATGCGAGATTCGGCACCAGCTTCTGAAGTTCGAGGAAATTGCGGCGGCCCTTTTCGGTTTCGAGGCAGTAGACGCCGCTGCCGTGGACGTTCCGGTGCTTCAGCTCCGGAAGCATCGTCGAGGGGGCGCTGTTCAGGAAGTACCAATACGGATCATTCCACACCCGGAAGGGATGCCCCGTACTGCCGTCGGCATAGCGGATCGCGGTCCCGGCCAGTTTGAAGTTGAGTTCCCCTTTCCCCTGAAGTTCGAGAAAGAACATCAGCGTATCGACATGTTTCCAGTCGGGATTTCCCCACTTGCCCGCAACCGGGCGGAAGGCCGACGCCGGAATCACGACCTTTCTCCACTCCTTCGCCCCCTCCAGCGGAATTTCCGCAAACCACTGGTTCTGATAGAAACTGAAGCCCGAAAGCCGCTCGCACAGCCGGATGCGGAGCCGCTGATCCCCTCTGCGGTGGGTCACTTTGAGTTGAAGTTCGACCGCCTCGACCTCCCGCAGCGGGGCAGGCGCGGGGCGGGAATCCTCCACCGCGCTCTCGATGGTGCCGGTTTTCTCCGTGCCGGAGCGGTTCGTCCAGTGGAAATTCACGCTGTACCGTTCTTCCGCCGGACGGTCGCGGTAGTCGAGACTCGCCAGCGGCGCGGCGCTTCCGCCGGTATTCAGCGACCAGTCGTGCAGAATCTTCTTCTCCTCAAGCGTGCCCGCGTAAGCCGGAATCGCTCCGGCTTCAAAACTGCCGGGCGCGGGGTTGTAACAGTCAACGCGCCGCACCTGTACCTCCCCGATCCCGTTGTGCAGCAACCGCAATTGCAGTTTCGCACTCTCCTTCGGCACCCGGAACACCATCGACAGGCGCGTCCACTCCGGCGCAACGGCAAGGTTTTCCGTCGAAGTGAAGGTCTGCACCACGCCGCCGTCCGCCCGCAGCGCAACCGCCTGCAGCCGGTAGACTCCCTGCCGCAGCGCCGCCGGAATCCGCACTTCCGCTGCATACGCGACCACCTCGCCCGGTTCGACCGCCAGCGGTTCGGTGTCCGCCAGATAGCTGCCCGGCCGGTGCGATGTGAGCACATGGCGGATCATCCCGTCTTCGACCCGCGCATTCCAGCCGCCCGGCCCCTCCGCGAAATCCCGCCGCCGCTCAACCGCCGCCGATGAGATCGCCGCCAGCACCCCTAAAAACAGTAAAATCTTCCTCATGTCATTCTTCTCTGATTTGATCAACAGCTTCCATCCCGTCCGCCCTCCGGGCGTTCCGCGAAGTTACCTTACCGGAGTCCCTTGTCGCAGCCGGGGACGCGCCAGGTGTCGGCGGTGACGCCCGGCCACAGCGCGCCGCCCGCTCCCGGCATCAGCCACGTACACTTGAACCAGCCGACATGGCCGTCCACAAACGTCACATTGGTTCCCTGCAGATGGCGCGAAGCCGGATAGTGAACGCCGCGCGCCGTACTTTCCACCGAAATATAGTTGCCGAACCGGTCGGGAGTCGGAAAAACACGCGATTCGGCATAGAGGCCGGTCGCGGAAGCCGCCTTGACCCGGTTCACCGTAAAGCCGCGCGTGGAGTTCTGGGCGAGATCGACCTGAACATAACTGTAGCTGCGCCGGTCCACCGCCGGAGCTTCCGCCAGCGCGGTCCCGCATTGAAGTTTGTACTCAAACGCGGTATCATCCTTGTAGAGGTCGCTCGAGTCCCCTTCGATATACGGCAGGAACAGCGTGCGCCAGCGGACTCCGGCCGTGGAAAGCGGCGCGGGCATGATGTCGCGGTTCGCCTGTTGATACATCGCCGCGCTCATGCCGAGCTGTTTCATATTGCCCGCACAGCTGATCTGGTAGCCCTTGGCTCTCGCCTGGTTCAGCGCCGGCAGCAGCATCGCCGCCAGAATCGCGATGATGGCTATCACAATGAGCAGCTCAATGAGGGTAAATCGGCTCCGGGATTTCGCCTTCGGCGAGCAGGGCGCTTCGCCCCTGCACCCCGACCGGCAAGGTGCCGGCGCCGGGTACGAAGCGGTGGACAGGCAGTGGCGCGCTCGGTCGGCGGTGGGAGAAGATTCGCAATAACGTGACGATATCTTCCCGCTTTTTTGCGGAAAGATATCGTCACGTTTTTGCTCCGACTTACCGCTCGCAGAGCGTTGGCGAAGGCGTGAGAGCTTGCCGAAAATATGCGAAATGTTGAGGTCGTTTGGTACGGGGAGAGACGCGGCGCTTCGCGCTGCTTTCTCTCCCCCGCGCCCCTCTCTTTCCCGCAGAGCGGGAGCAAGGAGCCGTATAAAACGGTTTCTTTTCATCCTGTAGTTCCTTTCCGGATGTTTTATTGATATTATACCACCGAATTCCTTGACTGTATGGTAGGATCAGGCTATTTTTTATAAAAATCGTGCTGTGTTTTATGGAATAAGGTTATTTTTTATGATAAGAACGCCGGAACACCTGCGGGAACTGCTGCAGAAACTGGACGATCTCGCCGCTGTCGCCGGTGTCGGTTTCCGGTGGAAAGTGAACGGGGCGATGCTGCTGCCGGAGCCGGACCTGCCGCTGCGCACCGGCTATCACGACGGCGAATCCTTCTGTACGGCGGTAAAACGGCTGCCCGGCGGGGAGTCCGGCTGTGTGTGCAACGATTCGCGGGAGATTGCCGCGCGGCTGCGGAGCGGAGACGGTCCGTTCGTGAAACGATGCCACGCCGGGGCGGTCGAAGTGATCCTGCCGATCGCGGCGGGACGCGGGAAAGCGCCGGGCGTGGTGATGGCCGGGCCGTTCCGGGAGCCGGGCGGCAACTGCCGTTTTCCGGAACTGGAAGAGGAGTTCCGGCAACTGCCGGAGCTGAGCCGCGAGGCGCTGGCCGGCTATATCCGCCTGATTCCGCCCCTGTTGCGCGAACCGGTGCGGCGGGCCTATCTGGAGGGGGCGGGCATCCTGCCGGTATATCCCGCCGACGAGCGGATCGCCGGGCTGCTGGAAAAGGTGCGGGAAAATCCGCTGCTGACCCCGGATGAACTGGCCGACGGGCTTTTCCTCAGCAAATCCCGGTTGTTCCATCTGTTCCACGCCGAATGCCGGATCGGGCTGGGCGAGTATCTGCTGAAGCTGCGGCTGCGCGAAGCCCGCCGGATGCTGCTCTACGGCGACTGGCCGATCAGTCGGATCGCGGTGCGGACCGGCTTCGCCGACCAGAGCCACTTCACCGCGCTGTTCCGCCGTGAGTTCGGGTTGCCGCCGATGAAGTACCGCCGCGAGTTCGGCCGGGCTCCGGCGTAGGCGAACGGCGGAAGCGGTAGGTGCGGCTCCAGCGTCTGGTTTCGCCCGGTTTCAGATGGATTTCCACAAAGATTTCGGGACTGATGAACTCATTCTCCTTGAAGCTGACCGCGAATTTCCGCGATTCGAAGTCGCCGCCGATCCGGATCGCATACGGAAAATCGGGATGGGCCAGCTCGAAACGGTTTTCCGCCGCCGGGATCAGCGCGCGCGACACCAGATAACATCCCGCCGGAATGGTGCGGAATTCGGAAAACAGCCGGTTTTCGTATCGGCACCACGCGCCGTCCCGCTGCAGCGGTTCCGCCGCAAACCCGGTCCTGATCGTGTAATTGCGGTCGTCCAACCCCGGTTTCAGGTGGAAGAAGTTGTGGTTGTACTGGCTGGTCGCGATCGGCCTGCGGCCGGTATTCGCAAGCTCGTAGCGGATCGTCAGCTCGGCGGAAGCCGGATCGTAGCGGTATTCCTTGCCGTAGCGATAGCCGTAACCCTGAAAATCGTCGATGCTCTGAAAGAACGCGATCCCCTGCGGCGACGGCCGCGTTTCGGTTTCCAGGAAACGCACCACCGGGTAGGGGTGGAAAAAATCGTATTTTCCCCCGACATCCTTGCGCAGCACGCCGACGCCGAGTTTCAGGAAACATTCCCCGATTCCGGCCTCCGTGAAGCCGGGCGGCTCCTCCAGCAGGCCGAATTCGTCGCTGAGCCCGGAGGCGGAGACCACCGGCATCCCGTCCAGCTTCAGCTCCGCGACCGCGCCGAGCAGATCGAAGCGGGGGCGGAACTCCGTCTCCAGCTTCGGAATCTCCTCCGGTCCCGCGATCCCGATCTGAATCGGGCCGACCGCCAGCGGATGCAGCGCCAGTGCCGGAAACGCCGATGCCGCCAGAAAGAACAGGAGTGGAAACTTCCGCATCCTCACTCCCCGATCCGGTAATCCAGGTCGTCGATATACATGCCGCCGCCCGGAGAAGTGATGATCAGCAGGCCGTTCTCCGCCCCTTCCGGGATCACGCCTTCGAGCGTCAATTGCTGATATTCGCCGGTGATCTTCGGAGTTTTCAGGTCGAATTTCAACAGCTTCCCCTGCTTCGACCAGTTGATCTGGAGCCGGGCGCTTCCCTGCGGTTCGCAACTGCGAAACCAGCCGGTGAGCTTGAACGGCCTGCCGCCCCGCGCCGGAATCCCGCGCGCGATGAAGTTCCTGTCGCCGTCGAACACATGGCAGGCCCCTTTTCCCGTTCTGGCGTATTCGCCGGAAAGCTCGACCGCCGCCCGGTTCACGAAATTGAAGCCGCGCTTCGACTCGAATTCGCCGTCGGTTCCGAGCAGGTTGCCCGCCGCGAGTTTCGGACGACGCTCCTCTCCGGGCAGGCCGCGCCAGCGGGGCCACTGCGGGACTTCGACGGTATCCGTCGAGGCGGAGTTGCCGTGCACGTCCTCAAGCAGCGCATAAGCGACCAGCTGATCTTCGGAACCGACCTCCGGAAGCTCCGCGCTCCACGCCGCGCCGTCGCGAACCATCGGCGCGAGCTTCCACGGCACTTTGGATTCGGCGCGGAACTCGAACGGAACCGGCATCGTTTTGTAAACCAGTTGAACCTGCTTCAGCTCCGGCCCCGCTGCAGGAGTCACGGTAAAGCGGAGCTTCTCCGCCTCCTCTTTCACCACCGGCGCAGGGGCGTCCGGCCACTCGAAGGGTTTCGTCAACGCGGCGCGGAAGAAAGCGGCGGAAATGGTCTCGGCCTGCCCGACCAGCTGGTGGTTGTCGTTCGGACGGATCAGCAGCCGTTTCACGCCGGGTATCTCCCGGTAGGTTTTCAGCACCAGCGGCATCCAGAAAAAGATATCGTCGGTGCCGGAGAGCAGCAGCACATCGGCCTTATATCGCCCGATCCTCTGTTTGGGATCGAAACAGCCGAGCCATTCGTCCTGTTCCGCTTTCGGCGACAGCGCCAGCGGCCCGAAATAGCCGCCGAAGTAGCCGGGCAGGTCGCGGATGTAGCCGCAGCCGTACTTGACCACCGCCGCCCGCAGTTCCGGTTCGTATCCGAGCAGCAGCAGCGTCAGGTGGGCGCCCGCCGAGGAGCCGACCGCCAGCAGTCTGCCGGAGTCGACCTCCGGCTGGTTCCGCAGAAATTCCAGCGCACGCCGCGCGAACAGCACGCCGTTGCGGATCGAATCGCGCTCCGTGCCGAAAATATGCCACTTTCCGTCCTGCCTGGCCGCCATGCCGCCCGCCTCCTCGAACACCGAAGTCGGCGGCGTGCGCGGCGTCTTGCGTTTCTTCCCCTCCCCCGCCCAATCGATCACCAGACAGGCGAAGCCCTGCTTCGCCCAGCGCGGATTCGGGTCGAGCGTGGTCAGCCCCGCACCGTGAATCTGCAGCACGCCCGGATATTTCCCCGGTTTCTCCGGGCAGGAGTACCACGCGAAAATCCGGGTCGGTTTGCCGTTGAAGTCCGCCCCCCGGAAGGTCAGCGACCGGGTGCGCACGCCGTCCTCGACCTTTTCCGACAGGATTTCAGTTTCCGGCGGCAGCTCCCTGAAGTCCGGCACCGCGAAAAAGCGGTCGAGGTCGGGCGCGGCCGCACAGAGCGCCGCCGTGAACAGCGCCGGCAGCAGAAACGACTTCTTCATCATGTTTGAACTCTCCTTATTCTTAAGCGTCATGTGTAAAGGCAAGCCATCAGACTTCCCGCAACCCATTATTAATAAACCCGGTTTTGAGATTTTCGCGCAGTAAAAATCTCGAAACCGTACCCGGCGCCGGCACCTTGCCGGTCGGGGGGACCGGGAGGCGAAGCGCCCCCGGCCGCCGGAGGCAAAGTCCCGGGGAAGCCATGCCGCCTTCGCGGCAGGCGGGTCTGCCTGCCCTTTCGGGCAGCAGACCTTGTGCGCTACGCGGCCTGATTTACAATCAGGCTCCGGTAGCTGGGCGCTGTAGCGCACAAATGTCTCCGACGGCCAACGCTTTCGCCGTTGGATCACGACCGGCAACGTGCCGGTGCGGCAAACCGCTTATAGACCTGTCATATCCCATCCACAGGCAGCGCCGGGATTTCTCCGAACCAGACTTCGTCGACCCATTCGCCGCCGTTGTCGGTGCCGACGATCAGGTGGACCGTCGCCGCGTTCGCCGGAGCCTTGCGGGCGAGCTTCACACACTGATAGTCGGTGGTCAGCGCGGGCGTGACAAGGTCGTAGCGAATCAGTTTCCCGTCGGCGTCCTGCCAGTTGATCTGCACGCGCGAACCCTGATTGTCGCGCACGCCCCGGCAGTAGGCCTGAAGCTGATAGAATTTACCTCCGTCGACCTTGCTCCCGGCGAAATAGTTGCCCATCCGGGCCGCGCCCTGGCCGCGCACAGCGAACCTGCCGGAGCCGTCCCACACCGTTTTCGGAGTCTGTTCGACCTTTTTTTCAAAGTCCTGATGGTGGAGGGTTTTCCCTTGCGGAATTTCCACCTTGACCGGGGTGTCGCCGCCGGGCGTGGCGGAGAAACGCAGGTCGTCGAGGTTGGAAAACTCCATCCAGAAGCCGAAGCCGCCCGAACCGGAGCCGCAGCGCACCAGAAATTCGTTCCACCCCGGCTTGAGCTCAAAGTCGAGCTGATCCTCGCCGCGTCCCGGCGTCCCCTCTTTGGTCCGGTCGTCCGTCGGCTTCACGGCTTTGCGGTTCACCCAGATACGGGCGCGGTAGTCGACGCCGTAGGAGAGGCGCACCTTGCGCGCGTCGGGCGAATGCACCCACGTCACCGCGTAACGGGCCAGCCCATCGCGGGGCGGTTCGCCGCAGGAGACATCGACGTAGGGCGTCAATCCCTGCAGCTGCTTCCAGTTGCGGAACTCCTGCGGAGAAGGCGGCGGCGTATCCATGCCGACGGCGGCTCCCGCTCGCCAGCGCAGCGGCGGCACGGGAGTATAGATCGGGGTCAGCTCCAGATAGCTGATCGCGGCGGACTTGCCGGATTCCGGGACCAGTTCGAGTTCGCCGGTTCCGTCGCGGAAAGGCACTGGCGCGATCAGCATCGCGTCGCGGGCGGTGTTGTCGTCGCCGGAGGAGATCAGTTTCCCGACGGTTTCGCCGTTGCCGCGGACCGCCAGCGAACCGTATTCTCTGCCCGACACATACCCGAACCGGAGCCGGTACAAACCGGTCGCCGGAATCGGCAGCCGCAGCTTCAGGGATTCGCCCGGTTTCGACACGAGCACCTGCTGATCCTGAAAATCCGGGGCGATCCGGCCGCTCGGAACCAGCCTGCCGCCGGAGGCGGTCCGCAACAGCGCGTCGCCCGCCAGGGCTCCCTCCGGCGGCACCGGCCAGCCGTCGTGAAAGTAGAACGGCGGCAGGATTCCGGCGGCGTGAAGCTGCCCGGCAGCCAATTCCAGTTCGGTGCGGAAGCTCCAGTAACGGTGTGCGTCGAGCAGCTCCGCCAGCCGGTCGGCGAGCTGGCGCAGCGCCGGGCGGCGATTTTCCGGAATGCCCGGCAACGCCTCGCGGATCGCCGCCAACTGTGCGCGGAAGCGCCGCAGCTCCTCCGGCGGGACCGTCGCGGCAGCCTTGCGCAATTCGCCGTCGAGCCGGAATGCACGCAATTGATAGGCAGCGAGCGTAAGATTTGCGTTTCCGCCGGAGAGCGGCAGCGGTTTGCCGTCCGCCAGCCCGGATACTTCCGATCCGGGAGAAAATTCCAGCGCGCACTCCGCCGGGAACGGCATCAGGTTCACCGCGTAGAAGCAGCCGGGGCCGGTCCACACCGCGACCGGTTCGCGTGCCTCCTGACGCGGCATGAACCTGCACTTCGGGAGGCGCCGGTACTCCCGCAGAAATTCCCGCAGCAGCGGCTGGCCGACCGTGTAAGTATTCGCGCCGTCGGCGAGGAACTGCGCGTCGGCGATGCCGAGTGACAGCGCCCAGCGCTCCAATACGTTGCGTCCGGCCGGATTCACGATTGCGGACATCCAGGTGCGGCGGGTATCGGCGGGATAACCGAGCGACTCCGGCGGAATCACCTCGCCGGTCGCCTCGAAGTAAGCGCCGCTGTTGCGGAATGCGTGGACGCCCGGCTCCGGCTTCAGCAGCATTTGCAGAAACCGTTCACGGTTGTTTTCGCCGCGCCCCCGGCGGCCGTAGGAACTGCCGCCGAAGACCACCACGCCGTCGATCGCGGCCAGCCGTTCCGGATCGACTCCGGCTCCGCGCTCCATCGTTTCGACGTAGAGCGACAGGTCGGGGCGGGCCTGCCGCAGGATTCCGGCCAGCTCGCGGTAGAGTTCGGCGATCTTTTCACAACGCCAGTCGATCCAGCGGTCGCGGTGATGCTTCATCAGTTCCGCATGGCGCAGCTCGAAACGGTCGGGATCGTCGGCTTTTACCGGCAACCTGATCCCGGTTTCCCGCTCGAATTCGCCGACGGTGAAATCGTCGTACCCCCAGTCCAGCGAATGGAAGTTGTTCAGCGCCGGATTCGCCCACTGCATATTGCGCAGTGAAATCCCCTTGAAGGCGGGCGAATGGGCGTAACGCTGCGCGAACTCCCGCACCAGCCCCAGCGTCCACGCACGGTTGTCGGGATGGAGCGGCCCCCAGCAGACGGCGGGATAACGGTTCAGCCGGCCGTTCTTGTTGCGCAGCCGGTTGGCCTCGTCGGCGCGGACCAGTTCCCGCGCTTCCGGGTGAAAGTCGAAAATCGCGTGCAGCCCGTACTTCTCCGCATTCAGCAGGATCACTTCGGCGAGGTCGGAGGAGGCCGGAGAGGTGAAGCGGCAGTTGTAGGCGCTCGGATAAAGTCCGAACTGGTAGACCGCCAGTGTCGGCCACAACGTATCCGCGCCGATGAACGCCATCGTCTGCGCCCAGCGGTCGGCGGCCTTCAGATACTCCGGCAACCCTTTGCGACGGTCCGCGCCGTACATCCCGGCGAAGTTGCTCCCCTCCTCGTACCAGTTGGCGAAGCCGCGCCCCTCGTCCGGCGTCGGCAGCAGCGGCGGCAGCGCGTCGCCTTCGACCCGGTAGATGCGGATCTTCGCGGCGGCGGCGCGGACTCCGTCGCGGGCGTTCGCGACCAGCAGCCGCAGGTCGGTCGAATTGGGGCGGAACAGCAGCGAATGGGTCAGCATTCCGTTGGTCAGCGGATATTCGTGCCCGGTGTCCACTCCGCCCGCAATCGGGTAATCCGCCGGAACCGAATCCCGCACCGCAATCGCATAGGTGCGGAACGCATCGTCGGGATAGTCGATTTCGGCGAGATAGAGCTTCTGCGGCTCCGGCACCGTGAATTTGTACGCGAAGAATGAGGGTTCGCGCGAATTCATGTGGGTCAGCCAGCTCACCGGCCCGGATTCCCGGTAGGAGCCGAACGATTTTCGCACCAGCCGGGTCGCGCCGCCGCCGGAATGGTCGGGAGCTTGTTTCACACAGTCGATTTCAGCGAGCAGCTCTTTCCGCACCGGGCCGTCCACCGGCAGCGCGGGACGGTTTTTGCCGACCACCGCCAGCCGGAAGAGGGGCTGCTCCGGCAACGGCTTGCCGTCCGCCTCAAATGAAATGTCGTGCACTCCCGGCTCCGAAGCCGGAATCGCCAGCTCTCCTTCAAAGCAATCCCGCGCCGGTATCTCCAGCCGGTAACGGCCGATCTCCCTGTCCGCGGAGCGCACCACCGCCTCCAGCACGGCCGGCTGCGGCGCTCCCGCGCGGATTTTCAGCTTTAACACATCTTTCTCTTTCAACACCGCTTCCCGTACAAACCGGCCGGTCGCCTCGGAGATATTCAGCCGTTTCGCAAGCTCCGGCGCAGCGGGCCGGATCACGATCCGATTGATTTTACCGAACGGCGTCCAGTAGATCTCCTGGCGGAGCCGCAACCGGTGCTTCCCGGCACTTATATAAAACGTGCCGTCGCCATACTGATAATCGCAGCCGTCAAGCAGAAATTCATATCGGTCGGCGGTGACCGGCAGTACAATCTCGTACCAGCCGGTCTCCGGCACGGCGAAATCGTAGTCGAACCAGCCGTTGACGCGGGGTTCCCCGCCGTCGCCGCTTCGCCCGCTCAGGTTTCCGGCGGCGCGGATCAGCTTCTGCTGTTCCGGCGGAACGCTGGTGGCGGAGAATTCCGCGGCGGGAATTACGATTTCCTGCGCCGTACCGGCAAGAAGCAGTGAAAACATACCTGCAATAAGAATGGAACGCATTTGAATTTCTCCGGTCATGGTTTACAGTTTCGGCGGCATGGTATCCCAGTCGGTCCAGCGCGCCGCATTCCAGGAATTCGATTCCCCGTCCCACTGCAGCGTCAGCGGCAACGGCGGAAAACCGAATCCGGCGGCGTGTCCGTCAAGAAACGCCACATTGGCGCGATTCACGTGGCTCAGCTTGATTCTGGCATTCAAGGCGGTGTTGCCGAGGTTGGAGGCGCAGAACTCATAATCACGGATCGTGAAACCGTACCCGTCCACCAGATACATCTTCGACGAAGGCGATTTGTATTTGCCGATCCGGTAGACCGGGTAGACGTCATAGCCCGCCAGGTTGGTCCCCATGCGGCCGTTGCAGGAGTAGGAGCACCAGTTCGGGTTGATGTCGATGTCCGCCGGGCAGACGAAAGGATTGCCGGACGGTTTGATGCCGGGTTTGGCGTATTTTTCATAGGTGCGCCCATTCGAGGCGAGCGCGAATCCGGCGTAAGGCGCAATCTTGTTCGCCCAGCCGTAATAGTGCGCATCCAGGTCGCCGCCGGTGAAATCCTTGGCCGAAGTTCCCAGAAAGTCGTCGGAATCCCCCATATAGGCCACATGGGCCAGCCCGAGCTGTTTCAGGTTGTTCAGGCAGGTGGTGCTTTTCGCCCGGTCGCGGGCTTTGTTCAAAGCGGGCAGCAGCATCGCCGCCAGAATCGCGATGATCGCTATCACCACGAGCAGCTCAATCAGCGTAAATCTTGCGATGGTCGGCCTTAAGCGGCGGTATGCGGGGGGCGTATCCGCCTCGTGCCGCACCCCCTGCGTCCGGCAAGGTGCCGGTGCCGGGTACGGGGCGGTCGACAGGCGGAGGCGCGGTCGGCCGGCGGGGAAGGAAGATCCGCAATAACGTGAAGTTGTCTTCCCGCTTTTTTGCGGAAAAACAACTTCATGTTTTTGCTCCGACTTGCCGCTTGCAGAGCATTGGCGAAGGCGTAAGAGCTTGTAAGAGACAAGAGAGATGTTCAGATTGGTTGGTACGGGGAGAGACGCGGCGCAAGCCGCCGCTTTCTCTCCCCCGAACCCCTCTCTTTTACGCAGAGCGGAAGCGGAAGAGAGAACGAGGGGCCGGGGGAGCAGAGCTCCCCTGCGGGATAAGTAGGAGGAACGCAGTGACGACGCACATCCCGTTACTTGGCGGCGGCATCTTGCCACACCTCTTTTATGCAAAGCGGCGGCAGGAGAGTTTCGTACTGTCAATCGCCTGACCTGGGGAAAAAATCTGCTCTTCATGGCCTTCTCCATTCCGTTGGAAGTTACCGGGTTGCCGAATCTCTACCGTTTGCCGCCCTCCCGCTTTGCCGTGGATTCCCGGACGATCAGCTGCACGGGAACGCGGATTTCCTCGATCGCCCGCCGCGGCTCCTGCAGACGCTTCAGTACAAGCTCCGCCGTCTTCCGTCCGATGGTTTCGGGGTCCTGCCGGACGGTGGTCAGCGCGGGCGAGATGTACGAACCGAACTGCAGGTCGCCGAAGCCGACTATGCTGAGCTCCTGCGGAATCCGCAGCTTCAGCGCCCTGGCGGCGTCGTACACGCGCAGCGCGAGGTAGTCGGTGGTCGCGAAAAAAGCGGTCGGAGCATCCGGCCGCCGCAGGATCGCGATCAACTCCTCCGTCAGCTTCCGGCCCGCATCGGCTTCGGAACAGTGAAAATCCAGCCGGGTCACGAACTCCTCCGGCAATTCGCCGCCGCTTTGTTCGATGGCGGTCCGGAAACCGTTCAGCCGGAACAGGCTGTTGCTGGCGCTCTCTCCATAGATGCACACGCCGAACCGGCGGTGTCCCAGCTCCGCCAGATGGCGGCCCGCCTGCAATCCGCCGTCAAAGTCGTCATTCAGCACCGAGTCGCACCACAACCCCGGCCGCAGCTGTTCGATCACCACCACCGGCATCCGGGCCATCTGCTTCATGCAGATCGACGGGATATTCAAATGCTCGTCGGAGCAGCCGATCACCAGCGCATCCACCTTATGCTTCAAGAGGCGGATCTGCGACTCCTCGGGGGCGCTGGTCCCGGCGATGAAGATCGGCAGGTAGCCGGCCCGGATCAGGGCGGCCTGCATCCCGGCGGCTATGCCGCCGAAATAGCGGTCCGAAAGCGACGAAAGCAGCACCCCGACGCTCCGGGTCGGTTCCCCGAACGCAGCCTTGGCGACCAGGTTCGGAGAAAAGCCGACATGTTCGGCCAGTTCCAAAACATGTTTAACCGTATCTTTGGCGACGCTCTCGGGATTGGAGAACACATGCGAGACGGTAGCGGGAGAAACCCCGGCCATCTTGGCAAACTGACGCATCGAAATATAAGTTTCCGCCATTTCCAGACTCCCGTTGCCATTTATCTAAACACGTTTATATTATGGGAAAAATTTTGTGCGAAGTCAATACCCGGATACGGTTTTTTTGCAAAAATTTTCCGGGATTCCTCTTTTTCCCCTTGCGCCAGGTGTATCGTTTTTGTATACTGTATTAACAGGACAATACATTTCGGAAGGCGCGGAAGATGCGATGAAAAAACTCAGGAACATGCGCAAATCGGATCTGATTTACGACCGGCTGGCGGACCGGATTTCGATGATGGCCGACGGGGACCCGTTCCCGTCGGTGCGCGAATTGATGACCGAATTTGAGGCGAGCCAGTTTTCCGTGCTGCCCGCCGTGAGGAAGCTGCAAAAGCAAGGCTTCCTGAAGTCCTACATCGGGCGCGGCTCCTTTGTGTGCCGCCGGGCGCGCGAACGCCAGGCGAAACTGGTTCTGCTGACTTCGGACTGGCCCAGCTACGGCAACGCCGAATTCGACCGGCTGTTTCTCGCGGAAGCAGGGCGGCGCAACCACCGGGTGCGTGTAGTCCACTACCCGTTTGCATCGGACGTCTATTCGATGCTCGACGAAATCCGGGGAGCGGATGCAATCCTGCTTGAACCGCTGCGGATCGACAGCTTCACCGCCGAGCAGCTCCGTTCGATCCTGCAGGCTCCGGCACCGGTGATCGTCTGCCGGGCGGAGATTCCGATCAACGGCATCCGCTATGTGGCCGGCAACGCGATGATGGCCGGTTCGGTGACCGCCAACTACCTCCACAGCATGGGGCACCGCCGCATCGGAATCCTGTGGACCGAACCGCACAACCGGACCATGCGCGACCTCGTCGACGGCTTCCGCACCTACGCCCGGTTCAACGGGCTTGAAACCGAACTGCTGGACTGCGCCACCGAGTATGGCGAAAACGCCCTCGACAATACCCGGGCTTTCCTGCACCGCTATCTCGCGGAAGTACCCGTCCTGCCTTTTTCCGCCCTGTTCGTGGTCTCCGACGAAACCGCAGTCGCGGCCCTCGACGCCCTCGAAGCCGAAGGGATCCGCGTGCCGCAGGAGCTGAGCGTGATCGGGCAGGGCATGATCGATATTCCGGGACGTTACCGGGGACGACTCACTTCGGTCGGCCACCCGCTCGAAACGATCGTCAGCCGTGCGCTGGAAATTATCGATACGCTGCAGAAAGGAGATTTTCAGAAGGAAACCCAGATCAAAATCGATCCGGTCGTATTTGAAGGTGCAACCGTAAAACCGTTTTCTGAAATTCCCGTGGTCCAACACTAAATAAGGAGAAGGAAACATGAAACGTAACTGCTTTACTTTAATTGAGTTGCTCGTCGTGATCGCAATCATCGCGATTCTGGCGGGGATGCTGCTGCCGGCGTTGAATCAGGCGCGGGCCAAAGCACAGCAGGCCAACTGCCTGAGCAACCTCAAACAGCTCGGCAGCGCCCATCTGATGTATGCGACCGACAACAATGATTATGTAATCTTCCGGCAGAAGGAAGGAACCACGATGAGGAACCATCCGTCCGCGCTGTATGACTTCGGTTATATGAAAAAGCAAAGCAAGGTCTGGGTCTGCCCTTCGGCGCCGGATTCCCGCTGGCTGAACCCCAATTCGACCTACGGCATGTACGGCTACCGGTGGGATGCCAACAAGGACAAACAGGCCGAATGGGCCGGTTCCTATGCGGTGAACCCGTCGGCGGACTACATGCACTACCGGCTCAATCGGATGAAGGTTCCGACCGAACTGATGATGCTGGGAGACTCGACCACCGCGTCGGACAACACCCTGACCTTCGACGGCGGTTCCAGATCATGGCGCGGCATGCCGTTCTACTACTGGACGCCGCAGGCGGCGACCGAGGATGCAGGGCTTCACGCGGCCCACGCCGCCAAGACCAACATCGTGCACTTCGACGGCAGTGCCCGCACCTATTCGCCGAATGAGCTCAAAGCCTCCAAGCTCCAGATCACGGTGGTGTGGGATTCGACCGGCCATGTCAACCTGCTGTAGAACAAGGAGAATCAGCATGAAAACTCAGCTTGTCACGACAGTCGCGCTGGCGCTGTGCGTCTCCGCCGCCGGAACGGTGTTCGACTTTGAGAAGGACCTCGGCGGCGGACGGTACGACCGCCGTTATGCGAAGCTCAATACCGCAACTCCGCTCTCCGGCTCCGGCTCTCTGGAGATCGACACCCGGCAGGGCGGCGGCGAGTGGAACGCGGCGTGGAGCCTGCCGAAGGGAATCCTGAAATCCGGGGAAAGCTACCGGATTACGTTCCGGGTCAAGGTGCTGGAAAAGCAGCAGGATGCGCCCGCGCACCTGCTGGTGCTCGCCCGGCCGCTCTCCGCCAGCCACGGCCTCTCCGACGCCGGAATGGTCACGCTGGAAAACGTCGGCAAGGCGGAATTCGTGACCTTCCGGCTGAATATTCCCAAAGCGCCGGACGACTACTCGCTGCAATTCCATACCCATTTCAAGGTGCACGCGCTGGTGGACGAAATCACAGTCACTCCGGCGAAACTCGAAGCGGTTCCGGCGCAGCCGCAGGCGGAACCGGCCGCCCTGCCTGAAAAGCTCCCCTCCGGCGCCCGGGAGTTCCAAGTGGACCCGGCGGAAAAAAGAAAGCAGAAAATTTTCAACGCAAAGGAGTTCGGCGTATCGGCCGATTCGCCGGACAACACTGCCGCCTTGCAGAAAGCGATCGATGCCGTCCGCCGGAAAACTCCGGCGAAACTGGTGCTCGATCCCGGCGTATACCGGTTCGGCGGCGATAAGCCGGTGCTGTTTGACGCGATCACCGATTTCGAGTTTGACGGGCAGGGCGCGACGCTGCTGTTTCAACGCACCGGCGGGCGGCAGCTGGTCGCGATCCATCACTGCATGCGGAGCGAATTCCGCAACTTCACGATCGACTGGGACTGGGAGAGTGATCCGCTGGCCAGCGTGGTGAAGCTCGAATCGGTTTCGCCGAAGCTGGAAACGGTGCGGGTGCGCTTCCTCGACTGCGACCGCTTTCCGAAGCAGGAGGTGCGCGCCGCGGACCTGAACCGGCTCGATCCGGCAACCCGGCGGCCCGATCCCGCCCGGGCGCTGCGCATTCCGCTGGAGTTCTACAAGGGGCAGAATAAGCCGCAGGTGCGCTGGATCGAACCGAACCTTCTGGAAATCACCGCCAAACCCGGCACCTTCCGGGCAGCGGAAGCCGGCGACACCTTCCTGCTGCGCCACTACGTGTACGATCTCAACGGAATCGACCTGCGGATCAACCGCCACCTGACTCTCGACAACGTCACGATCGCCTCGGCCCCCGGCATGGGAATCCTGACCGCCGGAGCGCAGCACCACTGGCAGTTGCTGAACTGCAGAATCGTGCCGCCCGCCGGGTCGAAGCGGCCGTGCAGCACCACCGCCGACGCGATGCACACCACCAGTTCGGCGGGCTTCTTCCGCATGGAGAACTGCGAGCTCGGCCACAGTTGCGACGACACGATGAACTTCCATGACCTGAACGGCTACGCGGTACGGCTCGACGACCGCCGGGTGATGGCGACCAATCTGAACTACCACCCCGGCGATTACTTCCGCAAGGGCGATCCGATCGAGCTTTGCAACGCCGATTTTTCGCCGACCGGCTTCACCGCGAAAGCGGTTTCGGTCAGGCGCAACGGCAAGCGGTGCGAAATCGAATTCGCCGAAAAGGTGCCGGAAGGGGACAACTTCATCGTCTTGAACCGGCGTTTCGGCACGCGCAACCTGATCTTCCGCAACAACCACATCCACGACTTCCCGCGCGGACTGCTGCTGAGCGCCGAGGACGTGACTATCGAAAACAACCGCTTCGAGCGCGGCATCGCCTCCGGCATCAAGCTCGAAACCGGTTACACGCTTCAGGTGTGGAGCGAGGGCTACGGGGTGCGCAACATCCTGATCCGCAACAACCGGTTCGACCGGGTCAACCCGATCGGGCGCTACCCGAATGAAAACTCGCCGGACATCTACATCAACAGCTACCTCGGCACCGATCCGTCGCTGCGCAAAAGCACTTACCCGATCATCCGCGACGTATGGATCACCGGAAACGAATTCATCGACTCGACCGGCTCTCCGGTCTACGTCTGCACCGCCGACAACGTGACGGTCAGCGGCAACCGTTTCGTGAACCGTTCGGAGCTGCCGGTGAAGTCCGAAGCGCGCGGCGCGATCGGCGTCAGCGATTCCGGCACGGTACAGATATTGAACAACGTGTGGGAAAGTTCCCTGCCCGGCGTGAAAAGCGGCCTCCTCTACGATGCCGACACGGTAAAACAGCCGCAGTCCGGCGGCAACACGGTCAAATAACGGAAGGACGGCCCATGAAGAAGATTCTGGTTTCGGCCCTGATATCGCTGTTCGCCGCGGCGGGAATAGCGACGGAGTTCAATGTACGCAACTTCGGCGCGGCGGGCGACGGAAAGACGGACGATCTCGAAGCGTTCCGCAAGGCGGCCGGAGCGTTGCGCAAAGCGGAGTCGGGAAGTACGCTCACCATTCCCAAAGGGCGCTACCGCCTCTCCCGCGCTCTGGCGCTGGACCATCTGCCGCCCGGCGCCGCCGTCATCGGCGAGGCCGGTACGGAACTGTGGTTCGACGATCTGCTGCGCGGCGGCATCGAGATTGCGGAAACCCGCAAGCTGACGCTGAAAAACCTGCAGATCGGCTTTTCGCCGGTCAGCTGTCTCTCCGGCAAAGTGACCGCCCGTCCCGACCGCAAAAGCCTGGTTGTCGCAATTCCGGGGCTGGACCGGTTCGGCCAACCGGGACTGCGCACCATGCTGCATATCTTTACGCCCGAGGGAAAGATGGATCACCGCTTCCACCGCACCGACGTGCGCAAGGTCGAACCGGCCGGCAAAGGATTGTTCCGGATCACCTTCGACCACCCGATCAATGACGACGCGGTGGCAGGACAGACGGCGGTGCTGTTCCTGCGCGGCGGCCGCCCGGCGGTGAACAACAACCGCAGTTCGGACGGGATTTACGAAAATCTGCATGTCGTAAACGGCGGCGACCTCGCTTTCGGGCTGCGCTACTGCGACGGCATGACCTTCCGCAACTGCCGGATCGGCAGCCTCGACCCGGCAGCACGGCCGATTTCGACCGGGGCAGACGGCATCCACAGCAAACACGCCCGGCGGGGGCCGGTAATCGAAAACTGCGATTTTTCCGGCATGTCCGACGACGACGTGAACCTTTCCACCACCTTTCAGAACGTCGCGTCAACCGACGGAAATACGGCGCTGCTGGTCGGGGACAACCGCGATTACCGCCCCGGCGACCGGGTCGCGCTGTACGACCCCGAAACCAGCTCCACCACCCAACACCTGACGGTCGCGGCGGCCGAACCGGCGAAATGGCGCAACCGCGACGCAGTCAAAGTCACCTTCGACCAGCCGCTGAATGCGGCGGAAACCCTCGACTCGCTGAAACTGGAGAAACCCTATGCGCTGCTTTTCGGCCACAAGGGAAAACTGCCGGCGCTGGTGTTCAACCGCGAGACGGTCCACGCCGGAACCGTGATCCGAAACAACCGCTTCGGCAACAACCGCGCCCGCGGCCTGCTGCTGCGCACGCCGGACACCCTGATTGAAGGCAACACCTTTTACAACCTGCGCGGTCCCGCGATCCTGATGGCCTCCGAGGGAATGTGGATGGAGTGCGGCCGGATCGAAAACGTGACCATCCGCGACAACCGGTTCGAGGAGATCAGCCGCAGCCCGGTGCTGTTTTCCACCATCAGCTACCGCAGCAGACGCGAACCCGGCGAACGGTGGAACCGGAACCTGACCGTAACCGGCAACACCTTCACCGGCTGCGGCGCGCCGGCGGTGGAAGGCGGCGACACCTTCGGACTGCTCGGCAACCTGATCCTGCTCGAAAACGTTTCGGGCGCCGTCGTCTCCGGCAATACGTTCGGTCCGCGTTCGCCGCTGGCGCCGAAACGGGATGCGGTGCTGGTCAGCAACAGTGAAAATGTAAACGTTTCCAACAACCCGGAGCAATGAAAAAATGAAAAAAAGATGGCTGATTCCGGCGCTGGCCGGTATGGTTGCGGCGCTTCCCGCCGCCGAATATCATGTGGACTTCAACCGGGGCGACAACGCCGCCGCCGGAACCGCCGAGGCGCCGCTGCGCACCTTTTTCGCCGCGGTGAAGAAGGTGCAGCCGGGCGACACGATCCGGCTGGTCCCCTCCGACCGGCCGATCCACGCGGTGCTGATGCTGAACAAAGTCAAAGGCACAGCCGACAAACCGATTACGGTGGACGGCGCATTCAACACCCTCACCGGAGCCGCCCGGGTCAGGGCGAACGAGGCGGCGGCGGTCTCCCCCGGATTGTATCGGATGAGGATCAAAGACCCCGGCGAGGCGATGGTATGGCGCTTTTTCATGCTGTTCGACGGCAAACAGCAGCGCATGGGGCAGCATTCCAAACGCGAATGTGCGCCGATGAAGAAACCCGAAGAACTGAAGCCTTTTGAATGGACGCTGCTGAACCGCACCGATCTCTATTTCCGGCTCCCCGACGGACAGACGCCGGAGACGGTCCGGGTTGAAATCCCGCGCATCTACAACGGCGTCGGCGTGGCCGGGGAATCCGAACACATCATCGTCAGGAACCTGATCGTGAAGCATGTCTGGAACGACGGCTACAACATCCATCACGCCTCGAAGAACATCGCCTTTGAAAACGTCGCCGCGATCGGCTGCGGCGACGACAGCGTCAGCGCCCACGAGAACTGCACGATCTCCGTGAAAAATCTGGTCGCGATCGGCAACGGCACCGGCGTCTGCCACGGCGGCACCGCCGAAGCCGACCATGAAAACATGTACATCGCCGACTCCGACAGCCGGGATTTCTTCGTGCTGAACCGCCGCAACTCCTTCCGCAACATCGCGGTCGAGGCCTCCGCCCCCGCCACCAGTGAAATCGGCGACAAGGGGGATGCGGTGCTGGAAAATCTCCGGTTTCATTCCGAAAAACCGGGAGCACGGTTCCGTACTCAGAATGCGGGACAGGTCACGGCGAAAAACGTCGAACTGTTCAACCACACCTATCTCGGCAACACCCCCGGAATTGCCGTTGTAAACGACCCGGCTTCCGTCAAGGCCGAAATCGCGAAAAGGAAAGCGGAACTTTTCGCGATCTTCGGCGACAAATTGACTGCGGCATTGGCGGAGCAATAGTTCCGGTCGCCGGAAGCTCCTCCGCCGGTCACACCGCCGGGCGCGGCTTGGCCGGCTTATCGCCGCCGGGAGGATCGACCGCCGGAACACCCAATACCGGAATTTCAAGGTATTCGAGCGTCTCATCGTCGGCGCCGATGCCGTAAACCGCCAAAAACATCGGGACACCGCCCGCTTTGCCGTTCACGGCTTCCCCGAAAGCGGCGGTCCAGACGTCAACCGTCAGCGCCAGTCCCCGATCGGTGGCGCTGACGGAATCGAACCGCGCCAGAGTGTTGTCTGCATCCGAAAGATGGTCAAGCGCGACGCTGGCGCGCCAGGAACCGACCGCCGGATCAGGACGCCGCCCGGTAAAGATGATCTCCCATTTGTCGGCCCGGTTGTTCCACACCAGACGCGGTACTTCGTGCGGCGCGGCAGTCACGGCTCCGGTTTTCAGGTTGCAGATTACCCGTGTATCCATAAGAAAGCTCTCCTGTTTTATTTTTTCCGCCCCGGCGCCGTTTCCGGATGTCGGGGCGGAAAAGTGTTGTCTGCCGCGAATCTCGGCGTTATTCCGTATCCGCCACTTCTTCCCACTGCCAGACGCCTGCTGTGCCGGGCGCATAGGTACAGGCGGGCAGATCCGCTTTCGCGAGGTACAGCTTGCCCGCGCTGGTGTAGTACAGCCCTTCTTTCACATCCATTCCGAAGTAGAACGTTTTGGGTTCTTCGTGCGTGCCCGGAGCCGGGTCGATGGGCCGGTAGATCGCCAGCATCCCCGCCGAACCCGGCATCTGGTGTTCCAGCGAATCCACCGCCTGAACCACCCGGTACGGCCGCCCTTCGTGATTCACGATCTCAAGCGCGTCGTAATGTGTGCCTGCCGTCCATGTTTTACACAGCGGCGCCAGCGTGAACGCCGCCGCGTCATCCGCCGCCGGAATCGCCAGCGCCGCCACCCGGACCTGCATCGAACGCAGCAGCTTTTCCGCATCCGCGACCGGGTCAGACTCCGGCGGAAGCTGTTCCGCCAGCTCCGGCAGACCGTCCGTGCCGGTCACGATCCGCTTTCCCGCCGCCTGTCCGTCGAGCAAGTTGCGGTAGAGTTCTTCAGTGATTTCGACGTATCCCGCCGGGATGGTGTATTCCCCGGTTGCTGGATCGAAATCAAAGTGAATCTCATCAATATAAAAGCCGTCTTTCCAATAGTATTTCATCTTATTCTCTCCTTATCGTCCAATGGCAATCCAGTAAATTGTAAAGTTTCCTGAGCCGGGATACCCTTTTACAATCACATTCAGTTTGCTGTTCCCATCAAACGCCGCCGATGCGATCAATCCCGAACCGGTGGCGGTGGCAGTGGCTACGAACGCTGAATTCGGGAATGCAATCGGTAAAGTGGCACTTGTTGTACCGTCAGCGGTTATATTCAACACAGCTCCCCACTGTACAATCATTCCGCCGGGCAATTTGAAGTAGCCGGGACGAGCTTTGGATTCCGTAATATCTGTATCAGTCAGCAAACGCCGCCAGGCATCCCAGATTGTCCCCTCGTTGGCATTGGAACGGCTTCGGCGGCTGTAAATGATCCCGGTATTGATATCGCAGGCCAATTGCCAATTAAATACATTTACAGTTCCATAGCGTACCACCATCAGGTAGAAATACTGATTGTCCTTCGGTGCGTTCGTACACAATCCACACGTATAGAAGCCATTTTCCGTTAACGTATTCAGGTCGACCCTGTCCTGAACAGGCATTGTCGGATTACCGGTAAAATGGTTGATCAGTTTTCTGTACAGATCGCCGGGCATTAGCCCTGCCGTAGTTATGTTCACTATATCCGCATCACTGATCAGCCTGTGCCAGTCGGTAATAGTGAACGCATCTCCGATATTTGTTCGATACATATTGCGTTCCCAAACGGAAGTACCAACTGCACCGACCGCAGAAAATGTCTGTGTCAGATAGTTACCGCGACGTAAAACAGTCAGGGTTCCGGGTAATTTTGCATTCGTACCCGGATAATTGATATGGTCGGCACCTCCTCCGATGAAATAGAAGCCTTGTGTCGTCAATTGATTGAAGTCAATGGGATCGGCAACGTTGTACAGTTCAGGATAGATACCGCGCGCAGTCAGTCCTGTGAGCGTTGCTTTGTCCGCCGCCGCCATCAGACCCGCAGCCGAAGCGGTAGCGGCGGGGAGCGTCACCGCGCCGGAACCATCCGGTATTTGGCCGTTCACACTTTTAACGGCATCCTTGCTGATTTCCTCACCGCCGTAGGTCAGTTTGCCGTCAGCTTCTGCAAATTTGTCCAATGCCGTTTTGTTGGCGTGGGTGTGTGCTTTGCCGACCGCGTCGGCGATTTGCGCGGCAGTGGTCGCGCCCACCGCATCGGCGGTCGCAGCATGATCCACAATGCCGTCGTCATCGGTATCGTAAACCGATTTGAGCATGTCGCCGGAACCGCTTCCCGCCGGTCCCGGTTCCCCCTGCGGGCCGGGGTCGCCCTTGTCACCTTTGTCGCCTTTTTCACCCTGCGGGCCTTGCGGGCCGGTTTCGCCGGGATCGCCCTTGTCACCTTTTTCGCCCTGCGGACCCTGCGGGCCGACGGGACCGGGGACGCCGCCGCCTTCGATCACGATCTCGTCGAGCTTCTGATCGACTTCGGATTTGGTATAGTAGTTCCCGAGCGGACGCGGCTTTGCGGGTTTCCCGCCTTCGGCCGGGGGATCGACCGCCGGAACACCCAACACCGGGATTTCAAGGTATTCGAGCGTCCGGCCGTCCTCCGCGAGACCGTAAACCGCCAGGAACATCGGAACTCCCGAACTTTTCCCGTCCACCGCTTCCCCGAACGGCACCGTCCACACATCCACCGGAATCGCCAGCCCCTGCTCCGTCACCGTGACCGTGTCGAACCGCGCCAGAGTATCCTCTTCCGCCGCAAGATGGTCGAGCGCGACGCTTGCACGCCACGACGCCACCGCCGGATCAGGACGGCGGCCGGTGAAAACGATCTCCCAGCGGGCGATCCGGTTGTTCCAGACCAGTTGCGGCAGGTCCGCGGACGCGGAGGCCACCGTTCCGGTTTTCAAATTGTAAATCACACGTGTATCCATAAGAAATTTCCTTTATCGCGGACTCCCTCCTGACAGAAGAACAGGGAGGAACATCCGCCGGTTAAATCGTAAACTCCACACCGGGTCAGAATCAGTGTCTGGTTTCAGAATTCCCTACTGCGAAACTGAAGCGTATACCACCGCGACCCGCTGCGGTTCTTCGCCTGATTTCAGGGAAATGTTCCGGATCAGGCCGGAATCGTCAAGCTCCTGTGCCGTGATCCGGTACTGGCGGCGCCGGTAAGTCACACTCGACACCTCGCCGAGCTGCCGCCACTCCGATTCGAGAAACCCGAGCCGGAATCCCTCCCCGCCGTCCGATTCCTCTCCGTTCCGGGAGACAACACAGGATACCCGGCGGTTGCCGACTTCGCACCACTCGGTGACATCAGGATTGTTGAACAAATCCCACGCAAAACAGTCGAAAACCTCCGGCCCCGGCTTCCGCGCGGAACCGCCCTTGATTGATTTGATCGCCATGATTCGATACTCCGTTTGAACTTGCGTGACCTATTCCCGATTCGGCTGCGCCTGTTCGGCCGCCAGCTGCTCGCGGTAGTATTCCCGCCACTGTTTCAGCTCCGAAATCGGAGAATAACCGATCGCCTTTCCACCGACCGCCACCCAGCGCTGCTGGACCGTCGCCCGGTTCGCCAGCATTGCGTCGATCGCTTCGAGCGTGATCTCCGCAGTGCTTCGCGGATCGAAATCCTCCGCGGCGTGTTCGAGGTCCTGTTCCAGTCGGAAGCGCCCGGTTCCGGTCACCGCTCCCGCCGTCTTCTGCTGATAGACGTAAAGTCCCGGAAGCCAGTCGTCGGTGCGGAACACAAAATTGTCCGCTTCGACCGTATCGATCACCTTCACCTCATCCGCCACGGTCCCGGTCAGTTTCACCGCCAGCGAATCGGCGCCTGCGGCCGGAAGCCGTACTTCCGACCAATTGTAGAACTTCAAGTTTTCCATCGTGTCATGCTCCCAATTGTTATGGTTTGCTTCTCTTCCCTTTGCGGTTTCGTCAACCAAATCCGCCGTAAAAACAGGGAAACAAGCAGAACTTGCCGTAAACCGGCAATTGGGGGAGTTGACAAATTGCGTTCCGGTATACGGTCTGCATTCGCCGGACCTGTTTGTTCAACCGTTCGCAACGGAAAGGAAGAAAGATGTATCAACGCAAAACAACCGGAAAATGTGTCCGGTGCCGCCGGAACGACCCGATCGCCGGGGATACGCTGTGCCTCCAATGCCGGCTGGTCAGGGAAGCCCGGAAAAGAGTGCTGGCCGCACGGCAGCGCCGTTTCAGGGAACTGGCCGGGCAAATCGACTGTACCGGCCGGAACGGTATTTTTGCCGGTGATCTGCCGGGCAGCGAACCCGCCGATTGCTTCGGCGCCGTCATCGAAGAACCGGAACAGTTTGAATTATGCCCCGTTATTCCGAACAATCCGTTTTCCGACAATTCCGGGAAGAAACGATAAGAGTTTATCCCTAAATAAGCTCTAAGGAGAACAAGATGCAGCAGAATTGGAAAGAACTTGCCGACCTGACCGGATATGAAGTCGAAAAACTCTATCAGTCCGTACGTCAGGAAGCGATCCGCGAACTCGCCTTTCAGGAGCTTGCCGTCACCCGCATCCTGAAAGACCTGATCGAAATCCGGAAGCATTCCCCCAGACACGCCGATCTTCTCACCGACGCCGCCGGATTACCCTTTTCAAGCTATGAAGAGCTCGGTGACCGGCACCGGATCACCAAACAAGGAGTTTATTCCATCATGAAACGGTATGCGAAATCGTATGGCTGGATCGAAGGAATCATGCAGATTCGCGCCATCCGCAACACTCGCGGCGTCCCCGATCCCGAATCCCGCAGGCGCATCGCTTCATGGCGCGAAAAACGCCAGACGGAATTGCACAGGGGAAAATAAAAAACAGAAAAAAGAAACAATGGTACCGGAGGAAAGCAATTTCGCAAAGTGAAGAAAACGTACACTTGAAAATCCGTGTACTTTACTCGTGTACTTTCCGTGTACTTTAAAACTATCTATCTAACTTTATCGGCCTATATTTGCCTTTATTCAAAAAAAAGACAAAAAAAATGGTACCGAGGGCGGGACTTGAACCCGCATGGCCGTAACCGGTTGATTTTGAGTCAACTGCGTCTGCCATTCCGCCACCCCGGCACATTATTTCAGCCGAATATTGGAAATTTTAAGCTCAACGTGATAAGATTTTGAGTCTAGCGCGTCTGCCATTCCGCCACTCCGGCTTGTGTTTATAACATAATCCGGTGTTCGCTCCTTGTCAAGCCGCGTTTGAAAAAAAGCGTCCGGTTTTCAGCTCGAAGCTTCAAACCGGACGCCGGGGAAGGAGCGGATCAATCCTTATCCGGATCGAGGAAATACTGGTCGAATCCGTACTCATTTTCGACCAGCAACTTATGCTTCAAACCGAAATTCGACAGCTTTTCGACCGTCTTTCCGGCTTCGTCGCGCAGCCTGGCGTCGACCGGAGTATCAGGCGTAACCGGAACCACCGTCAGCACGGCTACGATCTGCGTCTTTTTCACCGACTCCGACTCCCCGGAAAACACCCAGCCGAGAAACGGGATGTCTCCGAGAAACGGCACCTTGCTCACGCTCCGCACCAGCGCCGACTTTTCCAGCCCGCCGATATAAAATACACCGCCGTCGTTCGCCATCTGCAGACTTGTATTCAGCACCGTTTCGCTGGTGCGCGGTTCGCCGTTGCCCTTGAAACCGAGCAGATTGGTGTTGCTCATCGCAACTTTGATCTGCGATGCTTCGGTATTCACTTCCGGCGTCAGTTCCAGTGTGAAACCGAACTCCGCCTGTTTCGTAACCCGTTTCTTATCCTTCCGGATGGTGTAGGAACAGGCGCTCGTCCAGTCGTCCACATCCGTCGTGACCGGCGGCGTCACGGTGTTGTCGGTCAATGTCACGGAAACATCGTAGGCTTTGCAGGTCCGCCCGAGGTTCCTGCCGTCCGCCCGGGTCAGATACGCGCCGGATTTGTCCAGTGAAATATTGTAGTAGGTGCGGGTGTTGATCTTCGTGCGGGTAATCACCACTTCCCCTGTATAGCCCGCCGGCCGGATATTGATTGCAAGCCCCTTCTCCTGATCGACCGCATTCAGCGTGTAGTCCGTGTTCCACGCCGGAATCAGCAATGCGTCGCTCAACGTCACCGGACCGGAATCGCCGGCGGTCTCCTCTCCGGCCTCAATCACCGGAATCCGGGTCACGCTTGAAATCGTGCCGGTGCAGCGGTTCATGATCGAGGTCCGGCCGGAGGTGATCACCTTCGCCTTGCTTTTCGCGACCAGGAAATCCAGATATTTGGAGTTCCACTTCGGATTGAAGTTGAAGGCGCTGGTGTGTGAACTTTTGATCAGGTTGGAGGCGACGTTGTTGTTCAGGAAGTCCCAGCCGCTCGCGTAGCGCGCCCCCGCCGCGAAGAGGTCCGCGCCCGGACCGTTCTTCCACGCCTGAAAGTCGATGCCGAGATTGCCGTCGTTTTCGCTGTCGATCTCGTAGATTTTATAATCGACCAATGCCTCGGTAACCGGCGCGTCGTACTCCTTGAGAATCCGTTCGATCGCCTTCTGGCTGAACGGGCTGGTATAGAACATCAGCGCATTCAGCCCGACATCCGCCCGGACGGTGTCGATGCCGCCCTGCAATTCCACATCATCGTCGGCTTCAGTCATGCCGACCCGCCGCACCAGAGCGGCCAGCGTCGCCGAATCCCAATATTTCGGATAATAAAGGAAGAATTTCCGGCCGGTCTCCGAAGCCAGTCCGGGTTTGTCAAGCATCTCGACGATCTGGTCGATGCTCATGCCGTTTTCGACCGGTTCAAAGCGGTATTGCTCCGCGGAAACAATCAACATTCCGGTGCCGTCCATATAGCGGATCGCCTCAACCTTGGTGTCGTTGGTGTCGACCCGCCGCGACCGCACCGCCGCCATGATGAACGGGCGGATCTCATACGGATCGGCGTGCTTGAGCACATAGACCCGGGTGTAGACGAACGGATCGTTGTTGGTGTTCACAAAGGTGATCGCGTCGGTTTCGCGATTTACCTCGACGTTCAGCAGCGGCAGCACCTGCGTCGGCAGCGGCGAAGGCGTCGGTTTGTCCCATTCGGCGGCGGCGCGGAGGCCCGGCAGAAGGGCCGCAAATGCAAATACGGCGGCGATGATTTTTCTGTTCGTTTTCATAATCGCGGTTTTCTCCATTTAAAATCCGGTTTTGTTCGCGGCCGCCAGTTCGGCGGCTTCGATCACTTTGCCCGCGGCCGGATTCGGGATATTCTTCGTTTCGACCGGTACGGCGCTCATCGTCACGAACACCCTCATTTTGCTGTCCACCTTGCTTTCGGCGCCGAAAAGGTATTTCAGCACCGGAATTTCGCCGAGAAACGGCATGCCGTTGTACTGCTCGGTCACCACGTGCTTGTCGTAGACCGCCAGCAGTTTTTCCGTGCCGGCCTCAAGGGTCAGGTTCGAGCTGAAACTGTTGCTGTCAATGGTCGCCACGCCCTGATTGTCGGTTTCGACCAGCGAATTGACTTCGAGATTCCAGTTGCACATCAGCGTCAGCGCCTTTTTGGCCGGATCATCGCCGAAGCAGATCACCGGCGAACTCAAATAAAACGAAAATTCACTGCCGTCGAGCGCGTCAAGCGAAGTGGTCTGATTCTCGTCCTTCACGATATTCTGCAGTTGCGGCGTGAATTTGAAGCGGTAGGAGGCATCCTCCCACGAAGTCGCCGCCGGAGTGGTGAAGTCATTGGTCAGCGTCAGCATCGCGGAGGCGGCGGTCCACGCCTTGCCTTTCTGCGCAAGCATCCGCAGGAAGGTCGCGTCGAAGTTCGGGGCGACCAGAATGCCGCCCAGCCCGGTCGCATCCCAGATTGGTCCGCTCGACAGGATATTCGTGAAATCCTGCAGATGCTCGACCGAGTAGAAGTTCGAGAAATCGAATCCGGTTGCGAAAATTTCCGCCCCCGGGCCATTTTTCCACGCCAGATAATCGATGCCCAGTTCGCGGAAATTGTTATCGCTGATCACATAGATGTTCAGTTGAACCTGAAGCTGCGGCAGCGGGCGGTCGAGCGCGGTCAAAAACTTCAAATATGCTTCCCCCTGCGACTTTGAACTTTTCCAGTAGAACATATTCGAACCGACATCGAAATAGCTTGCGCCGGAGCCGAATCCGTCGATGAAGGTCTGCGACACGACATGGTTCATATTTTCACTGGTACGGTACTTCCCGCAATAAACGAACCGGGTCACGCCGTCGCCTTCGATGGCCGAACCGTTTTCATCGATTTTGGGGGATGGGTAGTCCAGCTTGGCGACCATGTCGTCGATGTAGGGGAGCAGCTGACTGCCGGTGGAGACCACCAGATATTGTTTTTTCCCCGCCGCGTAGTCCAGGCTCTGGATCGTCGACTGATCGTCGAACCGTTTGATCGCGCCTTTGATGAACGGCAGGATGTCATGCGCCCTGACATGTCTGAGTTCATAGGTCTTCGTGGTCATGTAGTGCTGGTTGCGGTCCTCGTTGAATACGATGGTGCGCTCTTTGCTTTCGGCCGCGAATGCGGCGGCGGACATGGCACCCGCCAGAAGCAGGGCCGTGATCCGTTTTATACCGCCTGACTGATAGTTCATGATGTATCTCCTGTAACTGACCGGTTGTTTTTCTGGCCGCCCCATCGGCGGATTTTCCGGACGCACCATAGAGAAGCACTTCACGTGCCAAGTCTCACGGCATATCTCATATCGTACTTATAATAAAATAATTACGTTTGAATTCAGGACAATGATTTATTTTCAATTCCTTACAATTATGTAAACCGGAACCTTGCGTTTTACAAAACCGGGAGAGTACGGCGATAAAGCGACACCGATCACTGAAGACGAGTTGCAAAGAAAATCTGCCGTTTTGAAGGCAGGCGGGTCTGTCCGCCCTGCCGGGCGGCAGGGCTTGTGCGCTACGCGGCCTGATTTGCAATCGCATCTCCGGCAGCTGGGCGCTGTAGCGCGCAAGTGTCTCCGACGGCCAACGGTTTCGCCGTTGGATCACGACCGGCAACGTGCCGGAGCGGAGTATCGCCGATAGATCATAACGCGCCCCGGTCCCGGGCAAAGACAAAAAAACACGCCGGATCATCGAAGGGGGGGATTTCGAACGACCCGGCGCGCAAAAGGGACTGAATAACTCAAACCAGCCAGGCGACTGCAATTGAAGCCGCCGCTATGAAAATTACCTCGCAGGTAAATTTACTCATCCATCAGACTCCTGTACTTCCTCATACTCCGGAGGAATCATCCTGTTGATCCCTCTTTCTGTTATATAGTATACCCGTCTGGAATGGCCGGAATATTGCCGCAAGATTGCAAATCGGCAATCTTCGCGAAAAATCAGCAATTTTTCGGAAGTTCGACGGTAAAACAACTGCCTTCGCCCAGTTTGCTGGCGGCGGTAATCTCGCCGTGATGGGCGCGCACGATCGCCCGGACCAGTGCCAGCCCGAGGCCGTTGCCGGGACGGGTACGGCTCGCGTCACTGCGGAAGAAACGTTCAAAGATATGTTTCAGGTCCTCTTCACGGATACCGCAGCCGGTATCCGCAACCCGGAACAGGATCACATCCTCCTTCACCGTCAGCGAAAGCGTGATCGTTCCGCCGGGCGGCGTGAATTTCAGCGCATTGTCGATCAGGTTGGAGACCACCCGCTGCAACTTGATCCGGTCTCCCCGGAACGGCACCGCCGCATCCGGCAGTTCCGCGGCCAGTCGCACATCGCCGTCTTCGGCCAGCGGCTGGAAAAGCTCGGCCGCGCGCGCGATCATTTCGCGCAGGTCCAGCAGTTCGGCTTCTGGAGTTTCGATATTGGACTCGGTCTTGGTAATCTCAAGCATCGTATTGATGATCTGGATCATCTGGCTGCATTCGTCGGCCACCACGCCGGCCAGCTCCCGGTAACGGCCCAGCTCGGGGGGCCCCTCGACAGTCACTTCGGCAAGGCCCCGCATCCGGGTCAGCGGAGTGCGCAGATCGTGCGCGACATTGTCGGTAACCATCTTCAATTCATTGAACAGTTTTTCCGTATTGGAATTCATTAAATTGAAAGTGCAGACCAGTTCATTGATTTCAGCGCCGCCATCCCCTTCCGGAACCCGCCGGCTGAAATCTCCGCCCGCCGTCTCGCGTGCCGCATCACTGACGCGCAGCACGCCGTTCACGAATTTGCGGGCGATCAGCCACCCGACCACCGTGCCGACAATCAGGAAAAAACTGAAAATGCCGACATGGAGCAGGGTATATTCCTCAATCAGTTGCTGGACCGGCTTCAGGCTCTGCCCGACTTCCAGCGTGGCGCCGTCGAACAGCCGCAGCCGCATGATCCGGAAATCGGAACGGGCGCTCCCACGGACGCTGAATCCCGGCGTCAGTTCCCCGGCGTCGGCAAGTTCCGCACTATTCGGGGATGACGCGATCAGTTTGCCGTCGGCGCCGTACAGCGCGTACCAGACGTTGCGGACCCCTTCCAGCCGGGCGCGATTCTCAAAACTGCTTTCCAGCATCTCCAGATGGTTGGCGGGATGCAACTCGCGCGAATAGACGCCGCCGGAACTTTCCTGCCTCAATTCATAGAGTTTTCCGTGCTGCACGCCGAAGAAAGTCTGATAGCGTTCGTCGCCGCCGCTCTTTTCAAAACCGAGCAGCAGCACGACGCCCGGCAGTTTTTTGCGGAATGCATCGAATTCGCCGCGCGTTACCGCGCTGACCGGAATTTCCCGGTCGAACTGGCGGTAACGCTGCCCGGTCAGATATTCATAGAGAAACTGGCGGGCGCCGGCTTCCAGCTGCCGGTCGAAGCCGTTCAGCAGCCCGCGCCGGATCGTCAGGTGCGCGATCAGCACGCAAAGGGCCGACGAGAGGGCGAACAACAGCGCGTAGCGCAGCGCGATCCTGAATTTAACGGTGTCGAAAATCCGCTTCCGGCTCAAGGACATAGCCAAACCCCCGCACCGTATGGAGCAGTTTTTCTTTGAACGGTTTATCAAGTTTTTCGCGGAGCCGGCACATCCGGGTCTCCACAATATTGGTCTGCGGGTCGAAATTGTACTCCCACACGTGTTCCATGATCATCGTTTTGGAGACCACCCGGCCCGCATTCCGCGCGAGGTATTCCAGAAGCGTGAACTCCAGCGGCTGGATATCGATCCGGGTGGAACCGCGGTACACCTTGCGCGACAAAAGATCGATCGACAAATCGCCGACCGTCAATGTGGAAGGCTCCGCCGTCGCGCTGGCCCGGCGCAGCAGTGCCTGAATCCGCGCGATCAGCTCCGAAAAGCTGAAAGGCTTGACCAGATAGTCGTCACCGCCGGTCTGCAGCGCCCGGATCTTGTCATCGACCGAACTGCGCGCGCTCAACACGATCACCGGTAATTTGATTCCGGCAGCCCGCAGCTTTTCGATCAGAGTGAAACCGTCCAGGCCGGGCAGCATGATATCGACCACGGCGAGGTCGCAGGATTCAGTGGTCGCCTTGAACAGGCCGTCCCGTCCGTCCGCCGCGTGGACCGTGGTGTAGCCGGACTGCTGCAACCCCTTCAGTATGAAATCGGCGGTTCTGGCATCATCCTCCACCAAAAGAATCTTCATAATCGCTCTCCGGCTGGCTCCTTCGTCTTTTCTCAAGGTTATACTGTACAATATTCACCGGACGTTGTCAAGCATCATTGCCGAATTGCAATCCGTACGCTTACGAACCGGTCGCGGCGGGTGTAATCCGCAAGCACGTCGATCTCATCGAACCCGCCGAGCTTGACGAAAAGTTCCGCCAGGCGGGGCGCCTGCGGCGGCGAAAGTTCAAAGATCGCCCGTCCGCCCGGATTCAAATGATCCGCAAGTTCGCGGGCGGCGCGTTCGATCAACCGGAAACCGCCGTCCGGGGCAGTCAGGGCGAGCTGCGGTTCAAAAAGCCGGACCTCCGGCTCAAGCGCCGGGTACTCCTCCTGCGTCACATACGGCAGATTCGCTCCGACCAGATCGAAGCGTTCCCCCGGCAATTCCGAAAAGAGATCCGACTGCAGGAAGCGCACTTCACCGCCGCAGCGGACGCGATTGCGCCGCGCAACCTCCAGCGCGTCGGAGCTGACGTCCACCGCCGTAATCCGCACGTCGGGGCGTTCCGCCGCAACCGCCAGCGCGATCGCTCCCGAACCAGTGCCGAGATCCAGCATCGAACCGCCCTCCGGCAGATGTTTGACCGCATATTCCGCCAGCAGTTCCGTCTCCGGGCGCGGAATCAGCACGGCAGGCGTCACCTCAAGTTCCAGATCCATGAAATAGGCGACGCCGAGCAGATACTGCAGAGGTTCGCGGTTCGCGCGGCGGCGGGCCAGCTCCCGGATATGCCGCTCCAGCTCCGCCGGAACCGGTTCGCCGGCGCACAAAAAAAGTTCCGGCCGCGAAATCCCGGCCAGCTCCGTAATCAGAAGGTCGCTGTCCACCGCCGCCGAAGCGATTCCGGCATCGGCGAACATCCCGACCAGTTCGCGGCGCAGTTCCGAATAGGTAATCATTCCTGCGGTATTCCCCCGTTATTATCATTTTTCATAATATAGCGGCGGAGGAATATTTTGCCAACCCGAACCTCCGGCAATCCCGCAATAGATAATAATTCCGGCCGCCGGAGGCATTCACAAACGGCGCAGGCTTTCGCGTTCGGTCAATTCCACATCGAGCAGCATTACCCTTGACCCGATTTCCCCGGGAGTGAAGATAATCTTCATTGCGGCGTCAATCATCACTTCAGCGGTGGAACCGGAAACGGCGGTCAGGCGCGGGCAGGTGAATTCTGCCTGCACCGTGTCAGAAAATGCCGTCACAATGCTGACATCCTCCGGACACCGCAGCTTCAAGTCGGTCAAAGCCCGCAACGCCCCCGCCGCTCCCGATGCGGTATCGACCACCAGGGCGGTCACTTCCGGGTGATTCCGCATCACTTCAAGCGTCTGGTCGTAGGCGCATTTCATGGAACTGCCCCAGTTCTCCATGATTTTGACCGGTTTTGCGATATCGCTCCAGCGCATCTTACGGCGGCGGACCGCATCCTTCATTCCCCTGAGGCAACTGCGCGACGCGATGGTGGTGGGCAGCTCGTTCGGAATAATGCCGATATGGCGGTGGCCGGCGGCGATCACCGCATCCATTTTCAGGAACCCGGACTGCACATGGTTGCGCCGGATGCAGAAAATATTCCGGTAAGAATCGATATCCTCGATCTCTCCGGCCACCACCACCGGCACACCGATTTCGTCCAGCCGCCGGATCACGTTCGGCGTGAAACTGGTGCAACTGGCCAGAATGATCCCTTCGAGTTTCCGGCATTCCCGCACCAGCTCGAACAGCAGTTCGTAGTCGGAATCCGGCTGCATTTTCAGATTCAGCAGCAGCCGGTTGGAGCGCATCGCGGCGATTTCGGCACAATGCACTTTGCTCCAGATATCGAAACTGAAGAAATCGGGATAGACGATGATCACTTCACCGCGGACGCGGCGGCTTGCCGGAGAGCTTTTCATCATCTGGTTGCGCGGCAATACAAAACTGCCCACTCCGATCTTCCGGGAGACATATCCTTCGACGGCAAGATCCGCCAACACGCGCGTCATCGTCGAACGGCACACTCCGAATTCTTCGGCCAGCATCCGTTCCGGCGGCAGCTTCGCGCCGACCTCCAGTGCGACGATGCGGTCGAGCAGGGCCTGTTTTACCTGATGACGGTTCAATGGAACGGTTCTCCCGGTTGCCGGAATTGCGATTTGATCATTGTATACCATACCGGCGGAACTGTCATTTTTCAAGGAGTCCGACCGCCTTTCCGGCGTCGTTCCGGAGCCTCCGGCCGCCGACTGCGCCGAAGGTGTTGCCGTCAAGCGTGACCTTGCCCCGGACATTGCCCAGAATCCGCACGCCGTCGCCGGTGGTGCTCTGAATGCGGTTGTTCCGGCACACCAGTTCGATTTCCGATTTGCCGCCCTGCAGCTTCACTGCGTCGTTCAGTCCGTTCCGGATGGTGTTGTTTTCAATCACCGCGCCGGCGATCGGAGCTCCGGGAGAGTGAACCCAGATCGAACCGAACTTCTGGTTCCAGTTCACGCCGCCGCAATCGACGATCCGGTTGCCGCGGACGGTCACCCCGTCGAACGGCCACGCACTGTGTCCGGTCGAAACCTGAATGCCCGCCACCGGCTGCGCCCCCCGGACGAGGTTGTTTTCGGCTGCAATATTCACTCCGCCGTACAACCCGATCCCGTTGCCCCACCAGTTCGACTCGGAGGTGTTGCGGCGAAACAGGATGTCGCTGTTGCTCCCGACGAGTCCTCCGCCCTTGTCGGTATTGGAAAACGCGGCGAAGGAGTCGTCGCCGTTGCCGCGCGCATGGCAGTTTTCGATCAGTACCCGGTGAGAATTGTTGTTGACGTTGATCCCGTCAGCCTTGTTGTTGCGGAACCGGCAGTTGCGGATCACTCCATCCCGGCAGTTCCCGATCCAGATGCCGACGCCGCACCGCTCGATCCAGAGATTCCGCAACTCAAAGTTCTCGCCGGAACCGACCACGCCGCGCTGGAACGGCTTTCCGCGCCGCCGGCTGAAACCGATCACGTGCAGGTCGCTGACCCTGATATTCCTGCCCGCCAGCCGGAAACCGAGGTTGCCGTTCCACGGCCCCTTGTCGGAAGGCAGCACATGGGTCATCAGCGTGGAGTGCCACATGCCCGCGCCGCACACCGTGACGTTGTCCAATTCGAGGATGCCGTCCTGCCGGAACACGCCGCGCGGAATGTAGACTTTTTTCCCCTGTTTTTTCGCTTCCGCCACACACTTGCGCAACGCGGCAGTATCATCGGCGCCGTCGTCGGCCGTCGCGCCGAATTCAGTGACCGGCAGCGCATCCGGCGGGCAGGGCAACGGCGGCGGAACAAGTTCAAAATCGACCAGATCGATCACATAAAAAGGCGCATCGTCACCGGCGCTTTTCAGCAGTGTCAACACTGTTCCGGCCGGAAATTCCCGGTCCAGCAGCAGCCGCGCCTCATCGAAGAAATTGCGTGCGAAACCGCCCGGCTTCTGCGCAACCGCCGGATCTTCCAGCAGTCCGCCGTCGGAATCGGCATACAGCCAGGTATACCGGGAGTGAAGCGGAAGTTTCGCCGCCGGTCTGCCGTCGGCCAGCACGCTCAACGTCGCATCGATCCCGCCGCCCTGCGGCGCATCCGGGATGCAGCAGCGCACCACGATTGAATTGAACGGTTTTTCGGCCTTGAATGAGATCCGGTCGCCCTCCCGTTCCAGCCGGACCGCCCGGCGGGTCACCGCTTCCGCGGCGATATCGCCGCGTTTTACCGATTGGAGCAGCGTGCCGGTGTATTCGGCATCCGCCGCAAAACAGGTGATGAAAGGCACGTCGGCCCCGGCCGCACCGGATGCCGCAGATGTATCCGCGCTTTGCACACAACAACTCAACAGCAGCGCAACTCCCGCAGTCAGGTACTGTTTCATTTTGCTTTCTCTCTCCCTGTTATTCAGCCAGTTCATATCTCTGATCATCCTTGTTGCAGCGGCCGTACCGGAAAACTCCATACTTCTGCCGGCCGCTCTCCACATGCCCGTCATACATCAGCACATTGGCCTGCAGCTTGTGAACGAGGCCGAGCGTGTCGAACGCCGCCTTGTAAAACTGCGAATACCCCTTTTCGCCGATATAATACCAGCTGTCGAACGTAGTCACGAACCGTGACGGAGAAACCGACTTTCCATCGGTCGTATCGTCGGTCCGGGCCGTCGAAGCCGCTTCGATGTCCACCGCCGTAAAACGGTTTCCGGAATTTTTCCAATAGCAGTTGAAATTTTTCGAGGCGTTGTCTTTCGTCCGGGCGCCCCGCTTTGCATAGCTCCAGTTCTCATGCTGAAAGAAGAACGGAGAACTGGCGGGACAGACCGCGATCCACGCATGTCCTTTCTTTTTCGTATTATATTTCGGCAGATAACTGAGATTCGCCATGCTGATCGCCCACCTTGCCTGATTCAAAGCTCCTGAAAACGACGGCGAAGCGGCCGCCTGCAGTCCCGGCCCGTACAGAAATTCATCGTAGTCGGAAATGTACTGAAAATCAGCCAGACCGATCTGCTTCAGATTTCCCGAACACTGCACCGCCCTCGCCCGGTCCCGCGCCGAATTCAACGCCGGCAGCAGCAGCGATGCGAGAATTGCAATGATCGCTATCACGATGAGCAGCTCAATAAGCGTGAAATTACACGGCAATGATCTCCGGCCGACCTGTTTTTCTTCCATACCGCCTCTGTGCATCCGATCCTCCAAAATAAGAACCAAAATATTTTTTCAAAAATTGGATTACACATATATTATGACAAAAAGTATCCCTGATGTCAAGTCCTGCGGAAAAGATATTCGTTTTTTTACCGGCTGCGGGCAGAATTGCGAATCTGCCGGGCGGACGCCTATTTGCCGGAAGCCTCACGAACGATTTCGGCAAATTCCTGCGGAGAAAGCTCGGAAAGATGCTTGCCTTTGCGCGCCAGCTTCTCATTGACCTTGATCGCCGTCTCCGTCATCCGTTCATGCGTCTCCTCGGAGCCGCCGACCAGATAGAAATTGTCTCCTTTGGTCACCCGTTTGTGACCGTCCTGATTATCCAGGCCAACGCCCAGCATCAGGCCGTCCGGAGATGGTTTCGGGGTATTCTCCATTATACTCCTTTACTTCAGGGTTTGACCAGGATATCCGCGAAATCGCCGTTGTAACCGATCTTTCGCAACAGCCAGATATGCGGCTGCAGGAAGCCGAAGTTCGCGAGATTATGCGAATCCGTCCCGAAGCTCAGCTTCAAGCCTGCTTCAATCGCCCGGCGGGTGAATTCGGGATTCGCGGAATTCTGGTGAAAGTTGACTTCCGCCGCCATATTGTATTGTTTCAGCACCGCGATAATCCGGTCGAACCACGGTTCTTCATCGAAACCGCGCGCCGCCAGAATCCGGGTCGGATGCGCAAGCACATTGATTCCCGCTTTGCCGTGGGCTTCGACCAGAGAGAGCAACTGCAATCCGCTCTCTTCCGCACTCAACCCCTGATCGATATAGTGGGTCGCCCCGATCTTGAACGGCAGCGATTTCAGAATTTCCGGTTCCAGAACCGGCTCTCCCGCGCGGGAAACATCCACTTCAAAACTGACCCGGAATCGCGGGTCGGCCGTCGTCACATACTGTCGGAACAGCTTCATGCGCGGTTGAACCGCAGGCGAATCGAATCCCTCATCGAACCAGCGGTGTCCCCAGAAATCCCGGTTGGTATAGTACAACTGGCCGGAGTGTTCGGTAATCACCGCACCGGTCAGGTTCAACTGATCCATCAGGTCCGCCTCGATTCCGATGTCCATATTTTCACTGCAATAGGCGAACGGCGTATGGGTGTGGCAGTCGAACCACTCAAAACCGCCGGGCAGCCGGAACGATTCCACTTCAGTACGGACCGTGCCGTCGTCGCCCAGCTCGACCATCGCATAGCGGAACGGACTTTCACACAGCGCCGGAACCGTCACATACGTACATTTACCGTCGCTGAACTGCGGAACTCCCCGGTGACAGTGTGCGCCGATCGACAGCACACAGCCGGTCTCGTGCATCTTGTGGATCACCGCATCATGATTCACATAGTTGTAAAGACAGTCAGCACCGGACGGCAGCACCGGAACATGCTGGAATGCCACCAGATTTCCCGAAAAATTCCGACGCGCCCGATCGAAACGTTCCAGCTCCTGCGGCAGGCGTTCGGAATTGTAGCCGGGACGCTCCGGATCAGCCCAAAACGGAAGAATCCGGGCGTTTCCGATTTCCAGATAATCGGGCGGCTGCGGAAATACCTGATAGAACATTTCCGGCGCCGGATCGTGATTGCCGGGCAGAACCAGCACCGGAACCGGAATTTTTTTCAACAGTTCCGCAATCTCCTGCAACCTCCCGAATGCCGCATGGTCACATGCTCCGGCCGGATCGATCAGATCGCCTCCGATCAGCACCGCGTCCGGCCAGCCTGTAATCATCAGCATCTTCACAAAGCGGTGCAGAAAAAAGTACGTGTACTCGCCTTTGCGCTCCGGATGTTTCCAATTCGCCGTTTTCTGATAGTGCAAATCGGCGGCGACAGCAAGTTTCAGGCTCATTTTTCCACTCTTTCCAGTAATTTTTTGCAGCCGTGTTCATCGACCGCCACAAAAGTGCATTCCGCCCGGACTGCGACCTCATTTCCAACCCGTCCGGTCAGTTCAAAAGTCACACTGCTGCGCCCAAACCGAGATTCTCCACCAGAAAAATCGATGATCTCTCCCGCCCGGACCGGTCTTGAAAGCACAATCTCCCCGAACCGGTATCCGACCATATGCGGTTCACCGGTGCATTTCATGGCATGGATCGCAGCATGTTCCGCAACGAAATCAAGCATCCGGCCGCCGTAAAGCACACCGCCGAGGCTCAGGTCGAGCGTCTTTACCAGCCTGCTGCCAAGATGAGTTTCCATCGTCGTTCTGTCTCCGCAATTCTTTTGCGGTTTAATATACTATATCTCCGCAATTCCTGCAACCCGGCATTCCCTGCAAACAGGGGGATTTCAGGGTAGTTGATTTTGGCTGAAATAAAAAATAAAAAAATATCGATGTTTTTATATCGAATGGGTTGAAATTTCCGTTTTTCCTCTTATATTATATGGCAACGCAAGATGATAGAGGTTGATGTAAAAAAAATTGTAATTTCCGGTTTCAAGCCGGTTTAATATATTTCCCTGTTCCCTTTTCCCTTCTCCCGGCCGGGTGCCTCCCTGTACCCGGCCACTTTTTTGTCCGGATTCCGGTATGAAATGAATAGCGTGGCGCAGATCAATAAGGGCGGGTATAGCACGCCCCGTTGCCGGCGGCGCCGTAACTGACCCACATCAGTTCGCGTGGATTCGCGCGCAGGAAAAGGTCGCCGTTTCCCTGAATCGACGGATCGGCTTCATTTCCGGCCGCCTGCCAGCCGCGTGACCGCAGGAAATCGGAGGTGTTGCGCAACAGTTGCTCCGGGGAATTTCCGCTGTTTTCAAAGGAGCCGTAAACTGCTTTGCGTCCGGGAAACTCCACAACCTGAACGGCCTTCGCCCCAACCGGCAGCGGCGGCAGCGATGCGGGCCATTCCCCCGGCCCCGGCAGCTTCAATGGAGAAGTGATGCAGAACATCGTCAGCGGTTTCCCGTCTCCCGAATTCACGATCAGCCACCGTTCCACTTGGTTTTCACCGGTTTTGTAAGCGACCCGGATGGTATCGCCGGCGGCGCGAAGCTCTTTCGGATCAAAGTTCCCCTTCAAAAAAAGAATCAGGTTGTCGAACGTCGAATCGATGCGCCGGACTTCCAGTTTCAGGCGCACCCCGTTCACGATCATCGGTTCGATAAGCAGTATTTCCCGGTCGATTCCTGGAATCGAATCCACTTTGGAACTCAACACCGATCCGCCGCCGGAATACGGCCACAGGGTAAATACTTCCGCGCGAACGGCAAAAAAGAAAAGGAACATTATGAAGACGAATATGCTTTTTCGCATCATAATCATTCCTTTACAATGAAAACGTTTCCTGATCGCCAACTCCCGGCAATGCTTTATGCTTTTACCTTTTAAGTGTCGCGAGAAAATGCTCCATGCGGTTTACCGCTTCAATGATATCCTCGGCGCTTGCCGCGTAGCAGCACCGCACGAATCCTTCGCCGCACGCGCCGAACGCCGAGCCCGGCACGACCGCCACTTTTTCAGCTTTCAACAACTCTTCCGCAAACTCTGTCGAACTCAATCCCGTCGACCTGATCGACGGAAATGCGTAAAACGCCCCTTTCGGCATCAGGCACTCCAGCCCGATCCGGTTGAAGCCGTTGACCATCAGGTCGCGGCGTTCATGATAGCTGTCCCGCATCTGCTGCATCGACTTCGTGCCGTTGCGCAACGCTTCCAGCGCCGCTTCCTGCGCCATCGTCGACGCGCACATGATCGAATACTGGTGAACCTTCATCATCGCGTCGATGATCTCCCGCGGCCCGCAGGCGTAACCCACCCGCCATCCGGTCATCGCGAACGCCTTCGAAAAACCGTGCAGGAAAATCGTCCGCTCCCGCATTCCCGGCAGCGACGCGATCGAAACATGTTCGCCTTCATACAGCAGTTCGGAGTAGATTTCGTCGGTCAGTACGATCAGATCGTGTTCAACCGCAATCTCGGCGACCTTTTCCAGATTTTCGCGGGACATCACCGCACCGGTCGGATTGCACGGGAAATTCAGCAGCAGCGCCCGGCTTTTCGGCGTGATCTTACGAAGCAGAATCTCCGGGTCGAGTGCAAAACCGTCCTTCGCATAAGTTTCGACCACCACGGGCACGCCGTGCGCCATGCGGATTTCAGCCGGATACGACACAAAACACGGCTCAGTGTAAATCACTTCATCGCCCGGATTCACCAGTGCGCGCATCGCGATATCCAGCGCCTCGCTGACGCCGATGGTGACGATGCACTCGTTTTTCGGATCGTATTTGACGTGGTAATTCTCCTCCACATAGCGGCAGATTTCCCGGCGCAGCGCCGGAGTGCCGAGGTTGGAGGTGTAGCTGGTATGCCCTTTTTCCAGCGAAAAAATTCCGGTTTCCCGGATGGTCCACGGCGTGGTGAAATCGGGTTCCCCGACGCCGAGACTGATCACGTCGTCCATCGTATTGACCAGATCGAAAAAGCGGCGGATGCCGCTCTTGGGCAGAGTTTGGATATGGTCGGCAACCAACGGCCTACGGACACACTTTGAGTCGTTCATATTCTTCATCACTTTGCATAATCCTGCCGGATTCTTTGTATTTCTTCAGCATAAACGAGGTGGAAGTCGAGAGCACACCCTCGATCGTCGAGAGCTTGGCCGAAACGAACGAGGCCACTTCCTGAAGCGAATTCCCCTCAATCGTCAACAACAGATCGAATCCCCCGGAGACCAGCGAAAGATCGATGACCTCCGGGTATCGCGCAATACGCCGCGCCACCTGGTCGAAACCGCCTTCGCGACTGGGTGTGACCTTCACCTCGATAATCGCCTTGACTTTGTTGTCTTCCAATTCCGATTCGTTCAGAATCGCGGTATAACCGCGAATCACGCCGCGCTTTTCCAAATCCGTAATCGCAGCCTCGACGGCCGCGGCATCCAGTCCGGCCCGCAAAGCGATTTCAGATGCGCTCATGCGCGCATTTTCGCTGAGCAGGTTCAAAATTTTCGATTCCATGATACGCTTCTCCGAAATAGTTGAAAACCTGTTCCGATTAATATAGACCCGTTTTAAATGATTACCAGCGCAACGCTCCGAGAACCCAGAAAATCACGCCGTTGTAAATAAAGCTGTCCATCACGTCAAAGACGCCGCCCATCCCCGGAATGATGTGCCCGGAATCCTTCACGTCGCAGGCCCGTTTCAACGCCGACTCCGTCAGATCCCCTGCCAGGCTGCCGATCGCCAGCAGGATTCCGGCGGCGACGTACCACGAGAGCGAAGTTCCGAGATTCTGCATCGGGAGCCGGCAGAACGGCGCTTCCGCATAGATATGCCAGAAAATCAGGCTGATGCCGACGGACATCGCCATGCCGCCGATGGTTCCCTCCCACGATTTTTTCGGACTGACGGAAGGGCAGATTTTATGATTGCCGCCGGGCAGATAGCTGGAAAGCTTTCCGAAAATGTACCCGCCGGTATCCATCGCCTTGGTCACCAGAATCAGGAACAGAAGCTGCCGGGCGCCGATGTTCAGCGGAACCGGCCCGACCGGCAGATTGCGGTTGAAGTAGACCAGTGCGACCAGAACCAGCGGAAATCCGGTCAAGATCAACACCCCGATGGAAGTCAGCACCTTTTCAATCGCCGCCTTGCGGTCTCTGCTGAAAAGCAATATCAGCCAGCCTCCGATTCCCGCAACCGCGATCGTTGCGGGCAGCACCGCCGCCATCACTTTCGCCGCCTCGGATTTTTCAAACAGAATCAGCACATTGAAGAGCATCAGCACGAAAAACAGCACACCGCCGGCCATCGCCGCCAATCGAGGATAACTTTTCACACCGAGCCTGCCGACCATTTCGCAGACTTCATACACCACTGCGGCAAATACCAGCGGCACGATCAGCGCATACAAATACGGTCCGCCTGCGGGCCAGTAGATGATCGCCGCAAGCAGCGCGAGCAACAACGGAAAACTGATGGCGCGGTATTTAAGCACTTTTCTGAAATTCCTTTTTTAAAAAAATTCTATCAATAAACGATCCGTTACAACTCCGTCACTTTTCCGCTACTTTACTGTCTTGAGCGTAAAAACGGCAAAAATAACCCTGCGCCAGCACGTTATCGGTCGGGGCCGAACGTCGGCTTCGACGACCGGGTGAAAGCACCTTGGCCGTCGAACATTCTATCACAACCGGCGCCAAAAGCTCCCGCACCTGTCCGGGCCGCATCCGCAATAACTTGCCGATACCGCCGCCCCTCGCAACGGCTCCGCGCTCCGAACCGGCTGTTTCAAATCCGCTTCGCTTATTTGCAACAACCGCGCGCTCCGCCGGGTGGTACTGCTGCTCCGATTGCGGTCGGCACTTGCCGACCTTACATTTCGCCCGGCTCCGGACCCGCGCCTGCGCGGTCCTGCACCGGGCGACCAGCGTTCCGCCGCTGGACCGCGTCCGGCAACGTACCGGTGCGAAGTGCCGCTTTGCGGTTTTTATTTTTATTTGCGGCCTCCGAAGCGCCGATCCCTCTGCCCATACGCTTCCAGCGCTTCCCCAAACTCTTTTTTTCCGAAATCCGGCCACAGCGTATCCGTCACATACATTTCCGAATATGACAGTTCCCACAACAGAAAGTTACTCAGCCGCAGTTCACCGCTGGTACGGATCAGCAGATCCGGGTCCGGAATATCCGGCGCATACAGATAATTACGGAAACTCTCCTCCGTCACTTTTGGAAATCTGCCGCCTTTTTCCGTCATTTCCGCCGCCATTTTATTCACGGCATCCACAATTTCCGCGCGTCCCCCGTAATTCAACGCCAGATTCAACGTGCCGCCGTCATTTTTCTCCGTCATTTCAATTGCGTACAGCAGCTTTTTACGCGCCCCCGGAAACAGGTCCTCCGTCCGCCCGATCGTCCGAAGCCGGATTCCGTTCTTCATCAATTCCGGCAGTTTGTCGTCGATGAACTCCTCCAGCAATCCCATCAGCGCCGTCACTTCCGCAACCGGCCGTTTCCAGTTCTCGGTGCTGAATGCGTAAAGCGTCAGAAATTCGACGCCGTATTCCTGAGCCGCCTTCAGCACCTCCGTAACCTGCCGCGCCCCCTGCCGGTGCCCTTCCACCTTCGGCAGGCCGCGGCGCTCGGCCCAGCGGCCGTTTCCATCCATGATGATCGCGACATGCCGTACTTTCACGTTTTTCAAAGCGACACCCCGCCGAACATATTCTCCTCCACCGCCAGGCAGATCGCATGGTAAACCGGCAGATGCAGTTCCTGAATCCTGTAGGTCTCCGTCTCCGGCACCGCAATCACGATATCGGCGTACCGTTCGCACGCGCCATGCTTTGAACCGGTGAGCAGAATGGTTTTGATTTTTTTCAGCTTCGCCGCCATCATTGCGTAACGGACATTCACCGCGCCGCCGCCGGTGGAAATTCCGAGCAGGATATCTCCGGGCGTCCCCAGCGCGTAAAGCTGCTGCGCGAAAACCAGGTTCGGATCGACGTCATTGCAGAACGCGCTGGTAAAACCGGGATGGGAGAGCAGTGAAATCGCCCGCAGCCCGCGCTGCAGCCGTTCTCCGAGCAGCACACCGTCCTCGCCGAACAGCTCCTCCAGCTTCGCCTGTTCGTGCTCCGGCAGTTCCCGGCGCAGCACGAATCCCTTCAGGAATTCGCCGCAGATATGGTCGCAGTCCGCCGCGCTGCCGCCGTTGCCGCAGGTGAAGAACGTGCCGTTGGAACGGAACAGGCCGGTCAGCTCCTCCACGGTTTTTTCGATCGCCGCCGAACAGCTTTCCAGAACCGGATACCGGTTCAAAAGTTTTTCAATTTGATTTTCCATAAGATTTGCAATTCCCCCTTCTCCGATATATCTTATTACAATAAAATAGTTGTCGAAGGGAGCTTTTTCAATCCCGTTTCCGCAAAAAACCAGGGTGGATTTCATCTCCGGTGCAGCGGTTGAAGGATTGACAATAAGCCGGTCAACAGGTTGTTAATAGATTGTGCAGCAATTGTGAACGGCGTTATAGCCAACATTGGTTCAACCGTTTATCAATAGAGTTGTCAACAGAGGAACGGCCCTGTAATCGGTTGCAAATTCGAGATTTGTGAGGTTATTAACAAAAAAGTCCGCCCTCTGCTGTTACTTATTTATAT
>ERZ1034915.10-NODE-10-length-132313-cov-40.797237_pt1 | contig 132313 bp, 100 predicted proteins | sample MGYA00520592_ERZ1034915 | MGnify/ENA primary metagenome ERZ1034915 (study PRJEB33766, sample SAMN09781787) | gut metagenome | biome: gut microbiome | host: Homo sapiens | place: Madagascar | study: EMG produced TPA metagenomics assembly of the PRJNA485056 data... | reverse complement strand
CCAAGAACATTCGCCTGCGCAAGCGTCTGCTCAACGCCACCGACCGCAAGAAGGCTGCCGTCCGCGCCGGCCAGGTCAACAAATAAGCGCTGAGGTTTATAACCGCCAATAAGAAAGGGCGTCGACCGCAATGGTCGGCGCCCTTTTTGGTGCAAGGGGGTCAGGTTAGTTTGCACCGCCACAAAGGTGCCTGTCCCCATTGTGGTGGTTTGGCCAGCTTAGGCGGTGGGGAGTCCCGGCATGTTGGCGGGTTGCTGCGGCTTGAGGTGGGCGTTGCGCCAAATGATCTGGATGATGTAACCGAGCGTGAAGACGAAAGCTACGCCGCTGATGAAGTCGCCTACGAGAGGGATTGCCGTGAGCACGCCCGCGATTATGCCGCCGACGGCTGCCATGGCGTAGCGGTTCTGGCTGTGTCCGACCATGCGCGCGATAGCACAGCCCGCGAAGGCTGCCGAGACCAGCGCGATACCGATAACGCCGCACATGAGGGCTCCAGCAAGCGACAGACCTGCGATCGAGATAATCAGCAGCAGGACGGTGGGGACGACAGCCACCGTGCCCAGAAGACCGCTCACCCATAGCGGCGTGGGACGCTGGTGGAGCATTCCGGCAGCGCTGGCGGTCGCACGCGGAAAGACGAGCTCGAGCAGCAGGGCGACAAAGCAGGTGGAAAGCGCCGCGGCGACGATGCCGCCGATGACATCGTTGGCGGTGGAGGTGTCCTCGTGCTCGGTGTGGTCGATCTTGAGCGCGCCGACCTCGGCCCCTGCCGCGCGCTCGGGATCCTCGGAAACGTGTGCGTTCACGGTGCCGGAGATGCGGGCATTCTTGCCCAGGATGAGCTTGTCGGCCCAAACCTCAACATCGCCATCGACGGTGCCATCGATAGTCACCGTGTCGCCCGCGAGCGCCGCCGACTTGACAGAGCCGCGCAGGGCAACCGTCTCGCCTATCGCATAGAAACAGTTGGCGGTGCTATCGGTATTGAGAACGACGTGCTGGCCTGCGACGGTCACGCTGCCATCAACCGTGGTCTTGGCGATATCGATGGTGCGTGCTGCTAGGCGAACGGCGCCGCCCACGGTGCAGTCGCGAATCGAAAGCGAATCGCCCGCAGCGATAATGTCGTGGTCGATGGATGCGTCGTCCAGATCGAGACTCTGGCCTGCCCAGTACAGATCGCCCTCGACGCCGGACGGATTTGAGTCAGTTTCGGTCGCAAGTACGTTGCCTGCGGTGTCCGTGCCGGCGAACGACGCCGTGGGAAGCGCGGTGATCGCCAGCGCGATGAGTGCGAATAGGATGGTGATGCGGCCCCACGCTTTACGGCGCTGGGTCGACGGGAGTTGATTGCAGGGCATAGTGAATCCTTCGTCAGATGCTCGACATGTACCTAACAGGGTACCCAACGCGCGGGTGCTCTAAAAGAACCTCTCGGTTGCATTTCGAGGTAAAAGGTCATGCCAACTACTTTTTGCGGTGCAAAAAGCGCGCGATGTCTTCCTCGGTGGGGCTTTTAATGTCAAAGCGCAGCGACAGCCAGCGCAGCCCCATGGTCACCGCGACGCACACGATGAGCGCGGTAACGTTGGTGACAAGACCGCTCATGACGAGGCAAACATAGCTTGCCGATCCGGCGATGGCTGCGATGGCGTAAAAGTTGGTGCGTTGGAAAATACCCGGCACGACGCCCATAAATCCATCGCGCAACATGCCGCCGCCCACCGCGGTGAAAAAGCCCATCATGATGCAAACCGCCGGCGCAAATCCGTAGACCAGGGCCTTGTCCGCTCCGGTGGCAGCGTAGATGCCGACCGAGATGATGTCGAGCAAGGGGATGAGCTTTTCGGGCTTATCGACGATTGCCGGGAAGATGTAGATGATGGCCGCCGTGGCGATGGAGAGCGGCAGGGCCATGGGCTGGTTGAGAATGTAGACGTTGCCAACTTGGAGCGTCATGTCGCGCAAAAGACCGCCGCCGAGGCCGCAGACGACGGCCAGTGCGACCGCGCCCACCAGGTCGAGCTTGTGCTCGCGCGCGACCAGCACGCCCGAGATCGAGGCCGCGACGACGGCGAACATCTCGAGCCAAAATGGGATAGCGACCATGGCATCCGAGGCGTGTGCAGTAACGGTCATAGCGGCGACAACGGGCAAGATGGGATCCTTTGGGTTGTTGGTTTAGGCAATGCCCGTACATAGTACATGGTTGTCGGTCGTTACGGTCCCATTCCTCGGCAAACGGTCGGCAGCGGGTGTTGGTGTAGAAGAAACATGTACGTCACCCTCCAAAAACGACATTATTTGACATCTTTGGAGGGTGACGTACACGTTTGGATTGAGCCCACGGCATGCGTGAGTCGATTTGCTCACATCCAGTATATTTTCCCACTTCAACGGACATAAGAGTTGGGTATCGGCTCAAAGCGAGAGGTCCTCAATGGATACCCCTGTTCTCATTTCGCATAAAACCGCATGGCTCGTCCATCATGCACCTCAGAATTTGGTGCAGTCTCTTGCGCAGCACGACTACCAGATAGGCGCGCGAGGCATCTCCACCCAGCAACGCGTTGCACGCATACGACAGGCCCTTACCGACTGCGGCATTCCACCCGATATGCTCAAGAATATCGACATCTCGGTTGTATTCGAATTCGAGCGAATTCGAACCAAAGGTGTCATCTGCCACATCCTTGGACAAAATCTTCCCTACGAGCATATTGACGAGTTGACGCCTGGAATCTTCATCGCCGACGAAGCCTTCACCTTCGTGCTTGCTGCCGAGTGGATGGATAGGACCGAATACCTCGAATACGGCTATGAAGTTTGCGGCGATTATCGTATGGGGTTCAATCCCGTCGACCCTTATATCGAGCAACCAGCCACCACCTCCAAGGAGCAAATTATCGAGCTGCTCGATATGCACCCCGGCAAACCCGGTGCCACACGCGCGCGACTCGCGCTCAGGCATATCTACGACCATTCGGCCTCTCCCATGGAGACCGCTTCGGCAATCGCCCTCTCGCTCCCAACAAGCGAAGGCGGTGTTGGCATTCGCGGCATCGAGCTCAACAAGCCGCTCGAAATCCCTCAAGGTCTTTGGCACTGCGCCAAAGCTCGAACGCTCAAAATCGATGCGCTCGTAACCTATAAGCGCAGGGAGCTCGGTATTGAATATAAGGGCGGCTTTCACGATGAGTTCGAGCGCAAGGGAGCAGATGCGGAACGAGAGGCCGTTCTCGCCCAAATGGGATATCGAATCGTTACGCTCACTTCGGCTCAGTTCAGCAGCCAGCTTGCCTTTCACCGCGCCATGAACAACATTCGCGAAGCACTCGGCATGCCTCGCTGCACCGATGCCGAGTACCAGCGAAAGCAAAACGAACTGCGCAAGGCACTTATCCGCAACTGGAAGAGCGCGCAAGGCGAAGAGACGCTTACCGAGTAGCGTCGCCCCGCGAGCTCAATCCAAACGTGTACGTCAGCCTCCAAAGATGTCGAAAATTGTCGGTTTTGGAGGGTGACGTACATGTTTTTGAGGGAGGGGCGGGTTCGAATCCCTCCTCCTGCGCGTTATTGAAATGTGCCCAAAAAGAAAAAAGCCCCATTGCTGGGGCTTATACCATCTAATGGCGGAGGAGGAGGGATTCGAACCCTCGTGACCTTATACAGGCCAAACGGTTTTCGAGACCGCCGCATTCAACCACTCTGCCACCCCTCCGCGTGGGGTAAAAACAAAGCAGGCTCGAAGGCCTGCTTTGGAATTAACTGGCGGAGAGTCAGGGATTTGAACCCTGGAGACGCTTTTGACGCCTACACGATTTCCAATCGTGCTCCTTCGGCCACTCGGACAACTCTCCGTTAAATGCGAAAGTCAGTATACACGAGGAATCGCAAAGTGCAAACAGAAAAGTTGGCATTTTTTAAAACGCTGGGCGACGCTCGGCGCTGCGGTGGGGTTTGGAGCACCAAAAAACGGCTTCCGACCAGCGTGGTTGATCAAGTCAATTGTTCAAAAGAGGTATTTATAAACGCCGCGGCAATGAATTTAAAAATATCTAGTCAGCCGAGCGAACCACTGGTATGCATTTCGCGACCACAGCCTTGCAATCGCTGACCTGCGGTTTGGCTCAACTTGTCCCCGCGGCATCGTATCTTGTCCACAAATCCGTCAAGCTCTTGGTCGGCATTTGGTTAGAACACGCATGAAGTTCCGTGTGAGTATGGACATATGTGGAGGTCATGAGGTTGTAGCTGCATATTCTTGCAGCCTGGGAGGTTGAAAGATATTATTACCAAGTCTTTTCCTGCTTCAGGCGCACCTTCACGACCTGAAGCCACATTTGCCCAGAGGAGGTGACAATATGAAGGCTTATGAACTGCTGTTCTTTGTTGACCCGTCGCTCGACCCCGAGACTCGTCTCGCTGTTATGAAGCGTATCGATACCACGATCGCTGAGGGCGCTGGCAAGGTCGACTCCGTTGACGAGTGGGGCAAGCGCAAGCTCGCCTACGAGATCAACGACCTCACCGATGGTGACTACACCCTCATCAACTTCCACGCAGATCCTACCCAGATCGCCGAGCTTGATCGCGTCCTGCGCATCACCGACGCTGTGGTCCGCCACATGATCGTCCGTCGCGACGACCAGGAGTAAGACTGTCGTTTTGGACTGGGCTTGTGCCCCAAGAGGAAGTAGTGAGTTATGAGCATCAATCGAGTGAACATCACCGGTAACCTCACCCGCGATCCCGAGCTGCGCGCCACCGCCGGCGGAACCCAGGTTCTGTCCTTTGGCGTCGCCGTGAACGATCGTCGCCGCAACGCGCAGACTGGCGAGTGGGAGGACTATCCCAACTTTGTCGACTGCACTATGTTCGGCACCCGCGCCGAGGCCGTGAGCCGTTTCCTAGCAAAGGGAAACAAGGTCGCGATCGAGGGCAAGCTGCGCTACAGCTCTTGGGAGCGCGACGGCCAGCGCCGGAGCAAGCTCGAGGTCATCGTCGATGAGATCGAGTTTATGAGCTCCCGTGGTGGCCAGGGCGGCTACGATCAGGGCGGTTACGCCCCCGCAGCCCCCGCGCCCGCAGCACGTCCCGCCGCACCGGTGGCCACGCCGCCCGCGGTCGACGTCTACGATGAGGACATCCCGTTCTAAGGGTTGTTCACCTATTTTTGAGTGAGAGGCGGCTTCGGTTCGCCGAAGTTGCCAAATGAAAGGTATTTTGACATGGCTAATGATTTTTCTGCACGTCAGCCGCGTCGTAAGTACTGCCAGTTCTGCAAGGAGAACACTGAGTTTATCGACTATAAGGACACTCAGCTTCTCCGTAAGTACATGACCGACCGTGGCAAGATCAAGCCCCGTCGCGTCACTGGCGCTTGCACGCAGCATCAGCATGACATCGCCAACGCCATCAAGCGCGCCCGCGAGATGGCTCTCCTGCCGTACACCGTCCCCGTGGTTTCCTCTCGTGGCAACCGCGACCGCGGCTAAGAAGGGAGACGCATCATGAAGGTTATTCTTCTCGATGAGATCAAGGGCAAGGGCGGCGAGGGTGACGTCGTAGAGGTCGCTCAGGGTTACGCTGAGAACTTCCTGTTCCCCAAGAAGCTCGCTGTTGCCGCCACCAAGGGCAACCTCAAGCAGCTTGACGAGCGTCGCAACAACATCGCCAAGCGCGAGGCCGTCCGTCTGGCTACCGCCAACGAGACCAAGGCTGCCTTCGAGGGCAAGACGGTCACCGTTGACGTCAAGGTCGGCGACGAGGGCATCCTCTTTGGCTCCGTTACCGCCGCTATGATCGCTGACGCCATCAAGGCTCAGCTCGGTATGGACATCGACCGCAAGCGCGTCGAGCTCGGCAAGCCCATCAAGGTTGCCGGTGCCCACACCGTTGCCATCTCGCTGTACCGCGAGATCAAGGCCGAGGTTGTCGTTCTCGTCGGCGTTACCGCCGAGGAGCTCGCTGCCGAGGCTGAGGTCGAGGAGGCCGCTGAGGTCGCCGAGGCCGAGACCGCCGAGGTCGAGACTGAGGCTGCTGCTGAGTAGCATTTGCTGCGACGCAACAATCTTGTTCTAAGAAGGGCGCTCTGGGAGACCAGGGCGCCCTTTTGCTTTTTAGCGCTCTGCAAGTGCCATAGAAGACGATGCGGTGAGGTCTATTTGTGGGACCGTTCATCCGTTTCGTTCGGTGATGATTGTCGAGGCGCGGCTCGTTTTTGGACCGTGGCTGATACTATGGATGCTCGCAAGCGATATGAATGAGGATGCTCATGGCATATGACGATAGGGAGACCGGGCTGACGGTTGAGGACCGTGGCTCAAAGTTGGGTCTTCCCCAAAACCAAGATGCAGAGGCCAATGTACTGGCCGCTATGCTGCTATCGCCCGAGGTGGTCGAAGAGGCCCAGGTCGAGCTGCAGCCCGATGACTTCTACCGGCCCATTCATAAGACCATCTATACCGCGATGGTCGATATGTACAACAGCCGCATTCCCATCGACTCCATCTCGCTGATCGATTACCTGCGAAGCATCAACAAGCTCGATGCCGTGGGCGGCGAGGCGTATATTTTGGAGCTGATGGGTCAGACCCTGTCGCTCGTCAACTGGCAGCACCATGCCGCCATCGTGCGTCGCGACTCGATGCTGCGTGAGCTGATCGGTGCCACCAACGAGATCAACGCGCTGGCCTATAACGCTCCCACCGACACCAAAGAGGTCGTTGAGCTGGCCGAGAGCAAGCTGCTCAAGGTCACGGCGCGCGAGGTTAAGTCGAGCTACAAGACGCTGACCGAGTTTATGGTCGAGGCCTATAACGAGGCCGAGGAAGTGTGCCAGGCCGGTGGCCAGGCTGCGGGCGTGCCCACGGGCTTCCCGTCGCTCGACCGCATGCTCATGGGTTTTCGCGAGGGCCAGCTCATCATCATCGGCGCCCGCCCTGCCGTGGGTAAGACCTCGTTCGCTCTCAACTTGGCGCTCAACGCCGCCGCTGCGGGCTATACCGTCGGCTTCTTCTCGCTGGAGATGTCGGGCAAAGAAATTGCCCAGCGCCTGATTTGCGCCTATGCCATGATCTCGATCAGTGACTTCCGCATGGGTCGCATTAGTCCCGAGCAGTGGGCCAACATCAACGAGGCCACGCAGACCTTGTCCAAGCTCGATATTCTGATCGACGACACGCCCGGCACCACGGTGACCGAGATCCGCGCCAAGAGCCGCCGCATGCTCCATAACAAGGAGAAGGCCATCATCATCCTGGACTACTTGCAGCTGGTGAGTCCTCCGCCGGGACGCCGCTCCGAGAGCCGTACCGTTGAGGTCTCGGAGATGTCGCGTGGACTGAAGATCATGGCCAAGGAGCTCAAGATCCCGCTCATCGCGCTGTCGCAGCTCTCGCGTCAGGTCGAATCCCGTACCGGCAAGCGCCCGCAGCTTTCCGACCTTCGTGAATCGGGCTCCATCGAGCAGGACGCCGACATCGTTATGTTCTTGGACCGCTCCGCCGATGAGGCCGAGGCCTCGCGCGACGATCGACCCGACGAGGGCGTTACGCGTATCGTCGTGGCCAAGAACCGTTCGGGCCCGATCGGCGACGTCGACCTGATGTTCCTGCCGGCATCCACCAAGTTCTATGAGCTTGATGGGGCGCATACCGAGGAGTAGGACAGGCGCCCGTTGCACGGGTATACTGGGAATGTTTTGTGCTTCTGCGTGCCGGCGTGGCGCGTAGACAGTCCATGAATGTAAGGAGTAAACATGCCGTCAACCGTTTTGGTCGGTGCCCAGTGGGGCGATGAGGGCAAGGGTAAGATTTGCGACCTGGTCGCCGGCGACTTCGATGCCGTCGTGCGCTACTCGGGCGGCAACAACGCCGGCCACACCATCGTCGTCAACGGCAAGAAGTACGGCCTGCACCAGGTGCCCTCCGGCATCATGTATTCCGACCACGTGTCGGTGATCGGTAACGGCTGCGTCGTCAACCCCAAGGTTGTCCTTGAGGAGATCGACATGTTCGAGGCCGACGGCATCACCACCAAGAACCTCAAGATTAGCGGCAACGCGCATGTCATCATGCCGTACCACATCGATCTGGATGGCGCCTTTGAGCAGAAGCTCGGCAAGAAGAACATCGGTACCACCAAGCGCGGCATCGGTCCGTGCTACCAGGACAAGATGGCCCGCATCGGCCTGCGCATGCAGGACATGCTGGACGAGGCACTGTTCCGCGACAAGCTGGAGACCGCTCTTGCCCGCGTGAACCCCGAGCTTGAGCTCATCTACAACCTGCCCACCTACACCGTGGACCAGATTTGCGACGAGTATCTGCCCATGGCCGAGCGCCTGCGCCCCTACATCACCGAGACGAGCTTGCTGCTCAACAACATGATCGACGAGGATAAGGACCTGCTGTTTGAGGGCGCCCAGGCCACGCTGCTCGACATCGACCACGGCACCTATCCGTACGTGACGTCTTCCAACTGCACCGCCGGCGGCGCCATTACCGGCTCCGGCGTGGGCATGAAGAACGTTGACCGCGTGCTGGGCGTCATGAAGGCCTATATCACCCGCGTCGGTTCGGGCCCCATGCCCACCGAGCTTTCCTATGAGTCCGAGGCCGGTCACACGCTGACCGAGGAGGGCTATGAGTACGGCGTGACCACCGGTCGCCGTCGTCGCTGCGGCTGGTTCGATGGCCCCATCGCCAACTACGCCTCGCGCGTCAACGGCCTCACCGATATCGCCCTGACCAAGCTCGACGTGCTTTCGGCTTTCGACACCATCAAGGTGTGCGTGGCCTACGACGTCGATGGCGAGCGCTACACCAGCGTGCCCGAGCATCAGGTGCGCTTTGAGCATGCCAAGCCCATCTACGAGGAGCTCCCCGGCTGGAAGTGCGACATCACCGGTTGCCGCAGCTTTGATGAGCTGCCGCAGGAGGCTCAGGACTACGTGGCGTTTATCGAGGATCTGGCACACACCCGCGTGACGTTCATTGGCGTTGGCGCTGGTCGCGAGCAGATCATCAACCGATTCTGGAAGTAATCAGGACTATTTGGTTATTGCGATATACCCCTTTGCAGCCCGGACGGGCGGCCGAGGGGTATATTTGCTTGCAAAGGGCTCGCGCGGAGCGGGCCATTCATCCATAGAGGAGGCACCCTTGAAGGCGGACACTCAAACCATCGACATCCTGTTGTTGGGCAGCGGCGGCCGTGAGCATGCTTTGGCAGCTAAGCTCGCAGCATCACCGCGCGCCGGCAAGCTCTACATCGCGCCGGGTAACGGCGGCACCGCGAGTTGTGGCGAGAACGTTGTTCTCGACGATTGCGATCCTGCGGCCGTGGCGGCGTTTGCCCAGAGCCACGGATGCGGACTCGTGGTGATTGGCCCCGAGGCTCCGCTCGTGGTGGGCGTGGCCGACGCCGTGCGTGCGGCAGGTATCCCGTGCTTTGGCCCGGGTGCCGAGGGCGCTCAGATGGAGGGCTCCAAGCTGTTCTCCAAGCAGCTCATGGAGCGCGCCGGTATCCCGACGGCAGCCTACGGCTCGTTTACCGACGAGGTTTCGGCTCTCGCCTACGTGCGCGAGCAGGGCGCCCCGCTGGTCGTGAAGGCCGACGGCCTTGCCGCGGGCAAGGGCGTTATCGTGGCGACCGAACTTGAGCAGGCCGAGGAGGCCGTGCGCGAGTGCTTTGGCGGCACCTTTGGCGATGCCGGCAACACCGTGGTTATCGAGGAGATGCTCGTTGGTCCCGAGTGCTCGCTGCTGGCCTTTACCGACGGCAAGACCGTGCGCCCCATGGCCACCTCGCAGGACCACAAGCGCGCGCTCGAGGGCGACAAGGGCCCCAACACCGGCGGCATGGGCGTCTACAGCCCGGTGCCCATCGTGACCGACGAGGAGCACGCCACGATGGTGAAGGTCATGGAGCAGACCGTTGCCGAGCTCGCTGCCGAGGGCATCGACTACCGCGGCTGCCTGTATGGCGGCTTTATGCTCACGCCCGCCGGCCCCAAGGTGCTGGAGTTCAATGCCCGCTTTGGCGACCCTGAGACGCAGGTCGTGCTGCCGCGCCTTAAGAACGACCTGGTTGAGGTCATGCTCGCCTGCGCCAACTGCGAGCTCGATCAGATTGAGCTCGACTGGCGTGACGAGTGGGCCGTGGCCGTTGTCCTGACGAGCGCGGGCTATCCCGGCAGCTACGAGAAGGGCAAGGTCATCACCGGTATCGCCGATGCCGAGGCCATGGAGAACGTGACCGTGTACCACGCGGGCACTGCCGTGGTGGACGGCCAGCTCGTGACCAATGGTGGCCGCGTGCTTGCCGTGACCGCTCTGGGCGACACGTTCGAGAACGCGCGCAACCTTGCCTACGAGGCCTGCGAGAAGATTGATTTTGAGGGTAAGACTCTGCGTCACGACATCGGCCTGCGCGCGCTGCGCGGCCGCGACGCCTGGGATGCCTAAAGTCCGAGAGGAATGAGACGGATGGACGAGAAGAACGAGGAGCTCGTGGACGCGCAGATCGTCGAGGAGGACAGCCGCATGTATGGGCACGCCGAGGGCGAGCCTGGCGGCGAGGTCGCTGACGAGCCGGTGCTGGTGCTGGGCGATGATGACCCGCACGATGCCGAGCTGCACGAGAAGATTCTTTCGGAGGAGTGCGCCTGGAAGGGTAAGATCCTCGACGTCCACCGTCTTGAGGTTGAGCTGCCCAACGGCCACCGCAGCGCCCGCGACATCATTCGCCATCCGGGTGCGGCGGCCGTGGTGGCGCTGACCGAGAGCGGCAAGATTGTACTGGTGCGTCAGTACCGCACCGCCATCGACCGCGTAACAGTCGAGATTCCCGCCGGCAAGCTCGACCCGGGCGAGGATCCGCTTGATTGCGCCAAGCGTGAGCTGCACGAGGAGACGGGCTTTAGGGCCGGTCGCATTCGCTTTTTGACGTCGATTGTCACGACCTGCGGCTTCTGCGACGAGATCATTCATATCTACCTGGCCACCAAGCTCGAGTTCGACGCGCCCAACCCCGATGATGACGAGTTTGTCAACGTGGACCTGGTGCCGCTGCACGAGTTGATCGACGCCGTACTCGACGGCAAGATCGAAGACGCCAAGACCGTCGTGGGCGCCTTGGCCTGCGATAGCATCGCGCACCGTTTGGGCGGGGCCGAGCTCTAGGTTACGCGGTTTTACCAAACCGCGTAACGAGTCGACGCTGCAAACGCCCCTAAGCGGCAATCTGCCTTTCAATCGTCGCTCGCGTACCGAAGTACGCGTCGCTCCTCTTTCAAGGCACCTTGCTCGCTTAGGGACGTTTTCGCTGACGCTGCCAGAACATCGGCGTTATGCTTGTTGGGACGCTTTGTTTTCAGCCTGACCGGTTCAACCGGATTTCTCACGCCATTTATTTCTCTTCGAGGATTGCATGTTTAAAAGGTTTCTCTCGTATTACGAGCCCCAGATGGGGCTTTTTGTTGCCGATACTGTTTGTGCTCTGGTGCTTGCCGCCATTGACCTGGCGTTCCCCATTATCCTGCGCAATTTGACCGGTGGGCTCTTTACCCAGGGTCAGGCTGCCATTATGCAGGCGCTCGGTATGATCGCGGTGGGTTTGGTGCTGATGTATATCATCCGTTGCGCCTGCCGCTACTTTGTGAGCTACTGGGGCCACGTGATGGGCGCGCGCATGGAGTCCAAGATGCGCGAGGACCTGTTTGACCAGTACGAGCGCTTTAGCTTTGCGTACTTCGACCGTAACAGCTCGGGCGACATGATGAGCCGCGTGGTCAACGACCTGTTCGATATCTGCGAGGCGGCGCATCACGTGCCCGAGTGGATCATCATCTGCGGCATCGAGATTATCGGCTCGTTTGTGATCCTCTTTACCATCGCCCCGGTGCTGGCGCTCGCCATGGCTGTGGTGACGGCGGCGTTTGCGGTCATCATGTTTTGGCAGAACATGCGCATGCGCGAGGTCTTTAGCGACAACCGCAAAAAGATCAGCGGTATCAATGCGCAGCTGCAGGATTCGCTGGCGGGCATGCGCGTGGTCAAGAGCTTTGCCAATGAGGAGACCGAACGCTTCAAGTTCCGCGCCTCCAACAATCGCTATCTTTCGTCCAAGGAGAACATGTATCACGCCATGGGCGTCTATACTGCGACGTATGGCCTGCTCTCGGGTGTGCTCTATGTGATCGTGGTACTGCTGGGCGGCTGGCTGGTCGCCCAGGGACAGCTGCAGGCGGTCGATATGGCGACCTTTGCACTCTATATTTCGCTGTTCTGCACGCCGCTCGAGACACTCGTCAATTCGGCCGAAACGTATCAGAAGGCCATCGCCGGCTTTAAGCGCATGGACGAGGTACTCTCGACCGCGCCGGATATCCAGGACAAGCCGGGCGCCACGGATCTGCAGGTGACCGCCGGCGCCGTGGATTATCACGACGTGTGCTTTAACTACGAGGACGTTGAGCTGGGCGAGGGCGATGCCGAAGAGCGTCCCGTTATCGACCATATGAATCTGTCCATCAAGCCCGGGCAGACCATCGCTTTGGTTGGCCCTTCGGGCGGTGGCAAGTCCACGACCTGTTCGCTGCTGCCGCGCTTTTATGACGTGGCTGCCGGATCCATTAGCATCGACGGCCAGGACGTGCGCGATGTGACGCAGCAGAGCCTGCGCCGCGCCATCGGCCTGGTGCAGCAGGATGTCTACCTGTTTGACGGAACAATCGGCGAGAACATCGCCTACGGCAAGCCGGGCGCTACGGCAGAAGAGATCGCCGAGGCCGCCCGTCGCGCCAACATCGATGCCTTTATCGAGTCGCTTCCACAGGGCTATGACACGGTCGTGGGCGAGCGCGGCAGCCGTCTTTCGGGCGGACAGAAACAGCGCGTTGCCATCGCGCGCGTGTTTCTCAAGAACCCCAAGATCCTGATTTTGGACGAGGCGACGAGTGCTTTGGATAACGAGAGCGAGGAGGCGGTGCAGGAGTCACTCGAAGAGCTGGCACGCGGCCGCACCACGATTATCATCGCCCATCGTCTTTCGACCATTAAGCATGCCGATGAGATTGCGACCGTTGAGCATGGTCGCGTTGTGGAGCGTGGCACGCACGAGGAGCTTCTCGCCCGTGGCGGCACCTATGCCCGTTACTATCGAATGCAGTTCGAAGGTGCGCGTGCGCACGAGCTCGACTGATTGATATGACAGGAAGTTTATGGCTGACAAGAACCCTTTGACTCCGGAAGAAGTGACGGAGTTATTCTCCGAAATCGATGCATCCGGCGTCTTGGATCCCACGCTTGCCAAAAAGCGAACCGAGCGCATGCGTGAGAAGGAGGCTGCGGCCAAGCGCGGTGACAAAGCGGCGCTAGCGCAGCTGCGCAGCGAGGACCGCGCGAGCCAGGCAAAACATATCGACCCGCTGTCCGAGGACGATCCTTCGGGCTCGCAGGTGAGCCATACCATTACGAAGACCGCGATGGCCGTGGTCATCGGTATTCTGGTGCTGATCGTGGGCATGCAGATCGGCTACGGCGTGATGCGCCGTCTGAATACCGCCAACCTGTCCGAGAGCGTTTCGGTGGATACCGTCTCGACCGCGCTCAAGGGTGGACTCGAATGGGGCAACGGCTTTACGCAGTTCCCGCTTGATTTTTCTGTCGACGAGGCCGATGAGCGCACGGGCACGGTTGAGGTGACGGTGTTGGACACGTCGTCTGCCAATGAGCTCGAGCTGCTGTCCAACGGGCAGATCCAGGCCGCGGCGCTTGCGACCAACGCCCTGCTCAACGACAAGATTGACCGCGTGGTGTATAACGTTCACGCCTATATCGACGAGGATAGCAACATTCAGCACGATTCCTTTTTTGGCATGTTCCCCGCGCGGGGTCATCAGAGCGCCATTTTGACGTTTGTGTGGACCAAGAGCTCATCCAACGCCACGAGTATCGACTGGAAGATGCGCATCGTAAGCATGGACGACACCATTGCCGAGCGCATTCAAAAACAGGTGAACTCGGTTTCGTCGCTGATCGAGGACCCGGTGGTGAGCCAGACCAAGATTGACGAGGAAAAGGCCGAACGTGACCTGGAGCATCGTCTGCATGGCCGCGAGATTTTCCGCGGCGGCAAGCCCGATCGCTCACCGTCCGATCTGCTGGAACAGGACAAGAAAAAGTAAGACGCCATCATCCCGCGTGAGCCACAAGCCCCGCGGGATGATTTTTTAATCCCCGTCCCAGAAAAATCATTATGCATAGAAAGTCATAATTATCATTTCGTAAACATTTCGATGAAATTAACGCCATGAGGCATGCTTGCGGTTACAATACCGCGAGGCCTAACTACACACCTTTAAGCCGGTCCAGAGAGACCGGGAAGGAGCATTATGGCGAACAACCATACTGCGGGCACTGCTGCCCGCACCTTCGCGCCCAGCGAGCTTTGCCAGCGCATGCTGGCCAAAACCAGCAAGGGCACCTGCGGTCCCTGCATCCTGTACCTTGAGGATGGGACCATTTTTTATGGCCGTGCATGCGGTGCCGAGGGTACCGCGACCGGCGAGGTCTGCTTCAACACCTCGCTTGAGGGCTATTTTGAGGTCATGACCGACCCGAGCTATGCCGGCCAAATTGTAACCATGACCTATCCGCAGATCGGTAACTACGGCATTGATGAGACCGATGTCCAGTCGGCCTTCCCCGGCGACGCCGCCCGCCCTGCGAGCGCTCCGGCTATGCGCGGCATGATCGTTCGCGACATGTGCGCCACGCCTTCTAACTGGCGCTCGGCCGTCAGCGTGCCGGAGTACCTGCGCGCTCACGGCATCGTCGCTATCGAGGGTGTCGACACCCGCGCTCTGGTGCGCCATCTGCGCGACAATGGTTCCAAGATGGGCATTATCTCGACAGAGATCTTCGACGTCGACGAGCTCGCCGAGCGTCTGGACGCAGCGCCCACGCTGGTGGGCGAGAACCTGGTCAAGACCGTGAGCTGTCCCGCGCCTCACGAGTTTGTGGCCGCCGACCTGCCTGCCACGCATGGCTTTGCGCTTGCGGCTGCCGCTCCTGCCCGTCACAAAGTGGTCGCCTACGACTGCGGTGTGAAGCGCGGTATTCTGGAGGGCCTGGTCCGTGCCGGCTGCGACCTCACCGTCGTGCCGTGGGATACGCCCGCCCAGCAGGTGCTCGACATGAATCCTGATGGCGTCTTTTTGTCCAACGGCCCCGGCGACCCCGATGCCGTGGTGGAGACCTACGAGCAGGTGCAGCAGCTGATCGGCAAGGTGCCGGTCTTTGGTATTTGCCTGGGTCACCAGATGATCAGCTTGGCCTGCGGCGCCCAAATGGAAAAGCTTAAATTCGGTCACCGTGGCGGTAACCAGCCGGTTATGAATCTGGTGAGCCGTCGCGTGGAGATCACCGCGCAAAACCACGGCTTTGGCCTGCTGTTCCCCAGTCTGGGCAAACTGATTCCGGAGCTTTCCGGCGGCGAAACCGAGCATGCGGCCGATGGCGACCTGCGCGCCTGGGTGCGTCGCGGCGTCGCGCCGGTCGTGATGAACGAGCGCTTTGGTCGCATTCGCCTGACACATGTGAACCTCAACGACGGCACCGCCGAGGGCATCCAGCTGCTCGACGCCCCGTGTTTCTCGGTCCAGTACCACCCCGAGGCTTCGCCCGGCCCCACCGATGCCCACTATCTCTTTACCGCCTTTACGCGACTCATGGACGGCGAGGAGAACTACCTGGACATCGACACCGCGAAGGACCGCCTCGCCGGCTGGAATTTCGCCGAGTCCGAGAACGCTGCGACCGAGGAGAACTAACATGCCTAAACGTACTGACATCAAGCGCATCCTCGTTATTGGTTCGGGCCCCATCGTTATTGGCCAGGCCTGCGAGTTCGACTACTCCGGCGCCCAGGCCTGCAAGGTGCTCAAGGAGGATGGCTTTGAGGTCATCCTGGTCAACTCCAATCCGGCGACCATCATGACCGACCCGGGCTTGGCTGACCGCACCTATGTTGAGCCTATCACCGCCGAGTTTATCGAGCGCGTGATCAAGAAAGAGCGCCCGGACGCGCTGCTGCCCACGCTGGGCGGCCAGACCGGTCTGAACGCCGCCGTCGAGCTGGCAAAGGACGGCACGCTCGACAAGTACGGCGTCGAGATGATCGGCTGCGACCTGGCCGCTATCGAGCGCGGCGAGGACCGCAAACTCTTTAACGAGGCCATGGCCGAGATCGGCCTGGAGGTCGCGCGCTCGGGCTATGCCTACAGCGTGGCCGACGCCGAGGCTATCGCCGAGCGCGTGGGATATCCCTGCGTACTGCGCCCGAGCTTTACCCTCGGTGGCGCCGGCGGCGGCATCGCGCATACCCACGAGGAGCTCGTCTCCATCGTGAGCCAGGGCCTTGAGCTCTCGCCTGCCCATGAGGTGCTGGTCGAGGAGTCCATCGAGGGTTGGAAAGAGTATGAGATGGAGGTCATGCGCGACCACGCCGGCAACGGCATCATCGTGTGCTCCATCGAGAACCTCGACCCCATGGGCGTGCACACCGGCGACTCCATTACCGTGGCGCCGGCGCAGACACTAAGTGACCTTGAGTACCAGCGCATGCGTGTCGCGTCGCTCGCCATTCTGGAGAAGATTGGCGTCGAGACCGGCGGCTCCAACGTGCAGTTTGCCGTGAACCCCCAGACCGGCCGCCTGATCGTCATCGAGATGAACCCGCGCGTGAGCCGTTCGTCCGCACTGGCCTCCAAGGCCACGGGTTTTCCCATCGCCAAGGCCGCCGCTCGCCTGGCCGTGGGCTACACGCTCGACGAGATCGTCAACGACATCACCAAGGCAACGCCCGCCTGCTTTGAGCCCACGATCGACTACTGCGTGGTCAAGGTGCCGCGCTTTGCCTTCGAGAAGTTTAAGGGTACCGACCCCACGCTCACCACGCGCATGAAGGCCGTGGGCGAGATTATGGCGATCGGCCGCACCTTTGAGGAGGCCTTCGGCAAGGCCATGCGCTCACTGGAGGACGGTCACCAGGGCATCTGCGCCGGTGGCAAGGAGGGTGCCGACAAGCTGAGCGACGATGAGCTCGCTCAGGCCGTGGCAACCCCGACCGAGCACCGCATCTTCTTTGTGGTCGAGGCCCTGCGCCGTGGCTGGGACATCGCCCACATCCATGCCATCTGCGGTATCGATCCGTGGTACCTCAACCGTATCAACGACATGGTGCAGGTCCAGGAGAGCATCCGCGGCCTGCGTGTGGAGGATATCGACGCCGACGCGATGCGCCTGCTCAAGCAGTACGGTACGAGCGACGCCGAGATTGCCGCGCTGACCGGCTCGGACGAGCGCTTTGTGCGCGCCTATCGCAAGGGTCTGGGCGTGGTTCCTAGCATGAAGACGGTCGATACCTGCGCGGCCGAGTTCTCGAGCGCCACGGAGTACCACTACAAGACCTACGAGAACATCTACCGCACGAGCCCGGTCGCCAAAAAGTGCGTGGCCCCCGATGAGACCACGCCGGCAGATAAGCCCAAGGCGATGATTCTGGGCGCCGGACCCAACCGTATCGGCCAGGGTATCGAGTTCGATTACTGCTGCGTGCACGCGAGCTACGCGCTGGCGGCCCGCGGCTTCGAGACCATCATGGTCAACTGCAATCCCGAGACCGTCTCGACCGACTATGACACGTCCGACCGTCTGTACTTTGAGCCGCTCACCTACGAGGACGTCATGGACGTTATCGATGTTGAGCGACCCGACGGCGTCGTGGTGACGCTCGGCGGCCAGACTCCGCTTAAGCTGGCGCGCATGCTCGAGGAGAGCGGCGTGAACATTATGGGCACCAAGCCCGATGCCATCGACTTTGCCGAGGACCGCGAGCGCTTTGCCGCCCTGCTCGACAAGCTGGGCATTATGTATCCGCCGGCGGGCCAGGCAACCTCGTTTGAGGAGGCCGAGGCCGTGGCCGCGCATATTGGCTACCCGCTGCTGGTGCGTCCGAGCTACGTGCTGGGCGGCCGCGGCATGATGATCGCCTACGATGCCGAGCATCTGCGTGATTACATGGCCGAGGCTGCGCGCATCAGCCCCGACTACCCGGTGTATCTGGACCGCTTCCTGGAGGGTGCGATCGAGTCCGACGTCGACGCCCTGTGCGACGGCGAAGAGGTGTACATCGGCGGCATTCTGGAGCATATCGAGGAGGCTGGCATCCATTCCGGCGACTCCGCGACCTGCATCCCGCCGTTCAGCTTTAGCGAGAGCCTGCAGGCGAAGCTTCGCGAGACCACGCGCCGCATCGCGATGGCGCTGGGTGTACGCGGTCTGGTCAACGTGCAGTACGCCATCAAGGGCGAGACCGTCTACGTGATCGAGGCCAACCCGCGCGCGAGCCGTACCGTGCCGTTTATCTCCAAGGCCACCGGCGTGCCGCTGGCCAAGTGCGCGGCGCGTATCATGGCCGGCGATTCCATCGCGAGCCTGGGCCTGCCGAGCGACGAGCGCCAGCTCGATTGGTTCTGCATGAAGGAAGCCGTTATGCCCTGGGGTCGTTTCCCGGGCGCCGACGTTATCCTGGGGCCCGAGATGAAGTCGACGGGCGAGGTCATGGGTATCGCCAAGAGCTATCCCGAGGCATACGCCAAGACGCAGCTGGCGATTGACTACAAGCTGCCCGACCCGAGCGCCGGCAAGGTGTTCATCAGCGTGTGCGACCGCGACAAGCGCCACATCCTTTCGGTCGCGCGTATCCTGCGTTACCTGGGCTTTGACATCTGCTCCACCGAGGGTACGGCGCGCGTGCTGCGTGGAGGCAACGTGACGTGCGAGATCGTGGAGAAGATTAGCGGCCCGCACGACGGCGAGCGCCCCAACATCGGCGACCTCATCGCCGATGGCAAGATCGCGGTGATCATCAACACGCCGTACGGTCCGGGCTCGCGCGGCGACGGCTATCTGCTGCGCACCGAGGCAGTGCGACGCGGTGTGACCTGCGTGACCGCGATGTCTGCCGCCAACACGTACGTGAGTGCCATCGAGGCGGTGCGTGAGGACCAGCAGGGTCACGGCAGCGCCAACGACATGGGCATGGACGTCATCGCCCTGCAGGACCTGCCGCAGCACACGGTGTAATGTGACCTGGTCGGCCGGGGCGGCAGCCGGACACTTTCTCTCGGAAACTGGGCTTCGCGAAGTTTTCCGAGAGAAAGGTCCGCCTCCCGCCCCGGCCTGCGGTGACTTGGCCGCACCGTGTGCTGCCGAAGGGGCTTTGCGCGATGACTTAGGCTAAAGAGGATACGAATGTCGAGCGAGGATTTTGTTCCTTGGGGAGCTTGGATTTGGGCTCTACGTGGGACGGAATCCTCGCTCGTTTTGTTGATGGGACATTTTCCTCGCTCGGTTGCCCACGGACCGTGCGCTCCGGCTATTGCATCTTCGTGGTGAAGGTCGTCTTGCCAGCGGTGATGTGCACGTGGAGTTGGGTTCGACTGTCGCAGCTGATGAGGACGCCGACTTCGAACGGGGCTCCCGGATGCCGAGCAAGGCGGAAACCTGTCACCCCGGGCTTCCGCACAGAGTCGATTAGGGGGAGGGACAACCTCGCCCGCGTCGTGCTTGCGATAGCTTGACAGGAATTATTACGCAAAATCTAAGATGTTTCAAAGACGCGAAGTAGATGATATATTTTACTTCGCGTTTCCTAATGGTTTTGAATTTTGCGAAGTAGGTTGCCATGAAACTTATAGATCGCCCGTTCTACATGAGCAAGCTTTCCAAGGTGGCAGGTACGCCTGATATCAAGGTGATCACCGGAATCAGGCGATGCGGAAAATCGAAATTGCTTGAGGCGTTTGCCAGCCAACTTCATTCAAACGACCCCTCAGCCAACGTCATACACGTCAACTTCAATCTACTTGAGTTCGAGCCGTTGGCGGAATACCATGCGCTGCATACATATGTTGAAAAGCACTATATCGAGGGTTGCCGGAATATCGTCATGATCGACGAGGTCCAGATGTGTGAAGGGTTCGAGCGGGCTATCAACAGTCTTCATGCGTCAGGGAAATATGACATTTACATCACGGGGTCGAACGCCTTTCTTCTCTCAAGCGACCTCTCGACGTTGTTCACGGGAAGAACGGTGGAGATCGAGGTCTTTCCGTTTTCACTTGCGGAGTTCTCGGCGTATCACGAGATCACTTCTCCAGCCGAGGCCCTTGCTCGCTATGTCCGCGAGGGAGGAATGCCGGGTTCCTATATCTACCAGGACGAAAGGATGCGTTTCTCATACATCTCGGATGTGCTTGAAACTCTTATCCTGCGCGACATCAGACAAAAATATCGTATACGTAATGCGGAGCAGCTCAAACGTTCCTGCGAGTTCCTGATGGATAACGTCGGAAACATCTCTTCTCTCAAGGGGATGGCGGCCGAGCTGTCACGAGCGAACCTAAAGATAAGCGACAAGACGCTGGCTGTGTATATCGACTACCTGTGTAATGCGTTTGCGTTCTACCGGTTTCGTCGCTTTGACGTCTCAGGAAAGAAATACCTGTCGACGGGAGATAAATACTACCTGTCCGACCATTCGTTTCGCTACGCCGCGCTTGGCACGAAAAAGCTCGATTTTGGCCATGTTTACGAGAATATGGTGGCAATCGAGCTTATGCGCCGCGGATGGGAGGTCTACGTGGGCGTTCTCTACCAAAAGGAAGTAGACTTTGTCGCCATCAGGCGTGACCGTCGTGTCTATATTCAAGTGAGTGACGACATTTCCCAAGAAGCGACGCTTGAGCGTGAGCTTGATCCGCTGCGACGGATTCGAGACGCCTATCCCAAGTGCGTCATCGCCCGAACAGGGCACGAAACGACTGATTGGGATGGCATCAAGGTCGTCGACCTGGCACGATGGCTTATGGGTGAATCAGGCGAGCTGGCCGTCTAGCACGCGATGACGCGGGCTGAAACGAACGAGCGAGGATTTCTAAACCCAGTAACGAAACAGCCCATCACCCTCCGCAAACCTCCCATTCCAAACCAAATCAGCCAACGTACGTCATGGCAATCCCCGGTAGGTCCCCGGGTGCCCGCGGCGCGCCGGGTTTATTATCTGAGCGACTTTGCGAAGCAAGGGGAGCGAAGATAAAAACCCGGCGCGCCGCGGGCACCCGGGGACCGCAGGGACGGGAGCAGCTATACTACTCTCAGTAGTTAAGGGTCGCGGATTCGCTGCGTCACCGCTCTCAACAGGAGGTCTATGTTTATGGCAGATCAAAAGCCGGTTGTCGGGATCATCATGGGTTCCAAGTCCGATCTGGGCGTTATGGAAGGCTGCACCGCCGAGCTCGAGGCACTGGGTGTGCCCTATGAGCTCGTCATTGCGAGCGCGCACCGCACGCCGGCGAAGGTCCACGAGTGGGCTTCGACTGCCGCCGATCGCGGTATCAAAGTGATTATCGCCGCCGCCGGCAAGGCCGCCCACTTGGGTGGTGTCGTGGCTGCCTTTACGCCGCTGCCGGTTATCGGCGTGCCTATGAAGACGAGTGACCTGGGCGGTATGGATTCGCTGCTGTCGATGGTGCAGATGCCTTCGGGCGTGCCCGTGGCCTGCGTTGCCATCAACGGTGCCAAGAACGCCGCCATCTATGCCACGCAGATTCTGGGTGCTTGCGACCCCGAGTACCGCAAGGTTATCGAGAAGATGAAGCAGGAGATGGCTGACGCCTAAGCGTTCCGCCGTTTCACCGCAGTATAAGGAGAGCCATGTCCGATTATCAGGGAAAACGATTCAAGGCTTCTCAGATTCCCGATCCGTCGAAGCCGGGTGCTGCCCATGCGGCGCAGCAGGGTCGGACATCCTCTCCTCAGCAGCCGCGTGCGCCGCGCCCCGTGACACCGGCGACGCATCGTCGACAGGACGCGCCGGCCGCATATCGTCCTTCGTCTTATAGCTCCGCTAAGAAGCCGCCCCGGTCTTCATCGCATGCCGCGCCGTCGGATTACACCGAGCCGCCGCGCAAAAAGCGCCGCTCCATTATTCCCATTCTGCTCATCATCATCGGTATCGGTCTGATTGTCGCCGCCGCCGCTATTTTTATTAATGCCCAGATTGGCTATAAGCAGGCGAGCGATTCGTATCAGAAAATCGAGAAGCAATATGTAAGCGATAAGGATGCCAGCGGCGTGCCGATTATCGACTTTGATGCGCTTGCTCAGACGAACCCCGAGATTGTGGGTTGGATTTACGTGCCGGGAACCAACATCAACTATCCCGTGGTGCAGACCAACAACAACTCCAAATACCTCAACACGCTGTTCGACGGAACGGCTAACGCGTCCGGTGCCATTTTCCTGGATAGCGATGACACCGCGCCGGGAATGGTCGACCAGCAGACCACGATCTACGGTCACCATATGAACGACGGGTCGATGTTCAACGTGATTTCGGACACCACTGATCAGGCGACGTTCGATAGCATTGAATATGTGTACTACATCACGCGCGATGCGACGTATAAGCTGCGTCCGCTGGCGACCAAGGTGGTCGAGGACACGTATGCCAAGGCGCGCACGACCAATTTTGAGGGCGACGATGGGCTCAAGAACTACCTGTCCGAGATGCTCGACGGTGCCTCTGCCGTGGCGAGCGATGCCACCGATCGTGCCGCTTCGGCAACTAAGGTTGTAACGCTCGTGACCTGCCGTTCGCTGTCGCTGAGCAACACGCGCGCCGTCATGGTGCTCACGCCGGTCGAGGAATAAGTTGTTCGAGAGTAGCTAAAAAGGCCCCGTCCCAAATTGGCTACTCGACGACGGTAAGGGAGAAATGATGCTCGAGAGTGGCAAATTGATGCCTTCGATTGATGCTTGGCTGCGCGAGGCCAAGGCCGATGCTTCGGCGGCAGGCTGTGGGATGTATCTGACGCATAACGGTGTGGTGCGCGCGACGCCCAAGGCCGAGGTGCGCGGAGTCGAGACCGATGGCGTGGCGCCAGGCCACAGGGTGGGCGGCATGGTCTTTGACTACGACGCCGAAAAGGTACGGTCTGCTATCGAGGCCACGCGCGCGATGCCGGGTATCGGCTATGTGCGCGTGTGGCTGGCAAGCGGCGAGCTTGCCGTAGGTGACGACATCATGCTCGTGCTTATCGGCGGGGACATTCGCCCGCACGTGGTCGATGCGCTGCAGGCGCTCGTTGGCACCATCAAGAACGAATGCGTGAGTGAGGTCGAGCGCGAGGCGTAGAGGCTTGCGTCGATAGAAGTATCGTTTATAAAAATGCCCACCGGTACGTGTGATACCGGCGGGCATTTTGCGTTTTGGGCGCGGTGAGCGCTACACGCGCGTCGCATCCTTGGGGCTCATGGTCATGCTCTGGAAGCGGTTTTCCATGTACTCGTTATCGAAGTGCTCTCCGTAGAACTGTGCGACGGGAATGTCCGGCTCCGTGCCGTTAACGCGCTGGTACCAGTAGTCGAGCGACTGCAGCGTCATGACGCCGTCGACCAGCATGATAACGGTAAAGATGACGGTGGCCGAGTAGCGGCTCTTCCAGGGGATCTTGTTGATAAGCTTAAGCAGCCTCGGCAGCAGCAGCTTGATCCAGATGAGGCCGCCCAGGCCCCACAGGCAGGCGAAGCCCGTGCAGGTGCGTCCGCCCGTGAGGACCACGAGCGGATCGGGCAAACCGAACAGCGTTATGTGCGAGTAGCTCCACGAGACCACGCCAAACGCGGTCTGCATAAACCAGCCCACGAACACCTCAAAACTGGCGCCGAGCAGGGCGCTCACCAGGAAAATGATGATGGGGTTCTTTTTGTAGAAGCGATTAAGCACCATGGTCATGAGCACGGCGCCAAATCCGTAGATGGGGCTGAAGGGGCCAAACAGCATGCCGGCGCGGTTCTGGTAGACGCCCGGGTCGTCGACCGTCATGTGCCAGATGTCCTCGGCGATCAGGCCGAGCACGCAGCAGACAAAGAATACCCAGAACAGGTTGAAGTAGTTGAGCTTGATGTAGCCCTCGCCGGTTTCATCGCGGCCGAGCATGCCCTCGGCGGCGGCGTCGCGGTCGAGCATCTCCTGCAGGCGGCGCTGCAGTTCGCGCTCCTGGCGCAGCGTGGGGTCGACGGTGGCCGAAAGCGCGATGAGGATGCCGAGCTGGATCGCGGGGCGCAGCAAGAAGGGCCCAATGCCCTGGAGCATCACGTCGACCAAAAGCTCGACGACGGTAAACGCGATAAGGATATAGGACAGACGGGCGGCATTGCGGCGCTGGTTCTTGATAAGGTCCAGGCCAAAGATGATTAGGATGACGGCACTTGCCGCAGAGAGCATGATGCCGGCGACGATAAGGCCGACCGCGACGAGTGTGTTGTCGCCGAGCTTGGCGGCGGCGTTGCCGTTAATGAGCGCGGTGATGACCTGCCACATAAAGGCGCCGACTGACGGGAGCGTTCCCACGCCGGACAGGATGCACAGGACGGCGTACACCTTAATGATGAGCGGGATCTTCTTGACCTCCGTGGCGCTGGGGACGCTGGGGTCGAGTTCGTTTCGATCCATATAGAACCTTTCTCGCTTTGTTGTAGGTTATAAGGATACGCCGCCGACCTGCCAAAAGACAGGACGAACGTCCCAATTGCAACTTTGTAATCCCCAACGGTGGACGCGGCGGCCATCTGGGGCGCGGGCGCTTGCACTGGACGGACCGATAAAATGTTTGGCCGCAAAACGGATTATTAGCTCGGTGGGCTTTTAAAAAGCGCTGCTCATGCGCTGGGGAGCGCGTCGCGCCGTGCGTATAATAAGGCGGGTAACGCCAAAATACGAGGCTCTGAGGGGATGCCATGTCTCAAGAAACCATCCGCGCGGCCGAGCGTGCCGCGGGACAGGTGAACGCCATGTCGACGTATGATCCGGACTCCGACCAGCTGCATGAGGAATGCGGCATTTTTGGTGTGTGGGCGCCCGATCGCGACGTGGCTCGACTGACGTACTTTGGCCTGCGTGCACTGCAGCACCGCGGCCAGGAATCGGCGGGAATCGCCGTGGGCGACGGCGGCACGGTTATGGTTCGCAAGGACCTGGGCCTGCTCGACCGCGTGTTCTCCAACGCCGACCTGTCGACGCTCTCCGGCCAGTTGGCTGTGGGCCACGTGCGCTATGGCACCGCCGGCGCCAAAAGCTGGGAAGCCTCGCAGCCACATCTTTCGACTATTAATAGTGTCATCATCGCGCTTGCGCACAACGGTACCCTCGTCAATACCGACGAGCTGCGTCGTCAGCTCATCGAGCTGGGCGTGCCGTTCCTCTCCAACTCTGATTCCGAGGTCGCGACCAAGCTCATCGGCTACTTTACCCAGCGCACGGGCCATCTGCGCGAGGGCATTCGCAAGACCATGGAGCTTGTGCGCGGCGGCTACGCCATGACACTCATTAACGAGCAAGCGCTCTACGCCTTCCGCGACCCGCACGGCATTCGCCCGCTCGTGCTGGGTAAACTCGTGGACGAGGGCTTGGACCAGGCCGACGCCGCATCCGTTTCGCAGCTGCCCTCGCAAGACGGTGCCGCGACGGTCGACGCTGCCGTCCGTGTCACGCGCGCCGGCGGCTGGGTCGTTGCCTCCGAGACTTGTGCACTCGATATCGTGGGCGCCGAGTATGTTCGCGACGTCCGTCCCGGCGAGATCTTGCGCATCAGTGCCGAGGGTTTGGTATCCGAGCAGGGGGTGCCCGCTGCCGAAGAGCCCGCTAACTGCATCTTTGAGCAGGTTTACTTTGCCCGTCCCGACTCCATTATGAACGGCAAGAGCGTCTACGCCTGCCGCTATGATATGGGCCGTCAGCTGGCGCACGAGGAGCCCGTCGAGGCCGACCTGGTCATCGGCGTGCCCGACTCCGGTCTGCCGCCTGCGGAGGGCTATTCGCACGAGAGCGGCATTCCCTTTGGCGAGGGCCTCATCAAGAACCGTTACGTGGGCCGCACGTTTATTGAGCCCACGCAGGAGCTGCGCGCCATGGGCGTGCGTATGAAACTCAACCCGCTGCGCGACAACATCGAGGGCAAGCGCCTAGTCGTCATCGACGACTCCATCGTCCGCGGCACCACCATGGTGCAGCTCGTCAAGATGCTGCGCAACGCCGGCGCCAAGGAGATTCACATCCGCATCAACTCGCCCGAGGTCATCTGGCCGTGTTTCTATGGCATCGATACCGACGTGCAGTCGCAGCTGATCAGCGCCAACAAGACGGTCGACGAGATCTGCGAGTACATTGGCGCCGATTCGCTGGCTTTCCTTTCGGTCGAGGGCCTGCTGAAGGTCATGCCCAAGGGCGGCTACTGCGATGCGTGCTTCACCGGCCGCTACCCCGTGGCGATTCCCGAGAGCTTTGGCCGCGACAAGTTTATGGAGGGCTTTAAGCCCCGCAACCTGGATAAGCCGCTGCATTTTGACGACGACGCCGTGGTCGAGAAATACGACGACCGCAGCTGGGAAGAGGAGCACGGCGAGGCCTAAAACCTGCCATGTAGGGACAGGTTTATTTTGGCAGGTTTTATCTGCTGTTTTGTTGATATGACGGCGCGCACCGCTGCGGTGTGTGCCGATATGAACGCAACTATGAGCACCGTTTGGCGCCCGCGCGGCGCCACGGTAGTGGGAGAGGAAGGCTCAGATGAGCGACAGCAAGCATGTGACGTACGAGGATGCCGGCGTCGACACCGCCGAGGGCGGCCGCGCCGTCGACGCTATTAAGCAGATGGTCAAGGACACCAACCGCCCCGAGGTCATCGGCGGCATCGGTGGCTTTGGCGGCCTGTTCTCGGCCGCCGCGCTTAAGGATATGGAAGACCCGATCCTGATTAGCGGCACCGACGGCGTGGGCACCAAGCTCGTGCTCGCCCAGATCATGGACCGTCACGAGACGGTGGGCCAGGACCTGGTCGCCATGTGCGTCAACGACATTTTGGCTTCGGGCGCCGAGCCGCTGTTCTTCCTGGATTACGTTGCCATCGGTCACATTGAGGCCGAGCATATGGCAAAGATCATCAAGGGCGTTGCCGACGGCTGCAAGCTCGCGGGCTGCGCGCTCGTGGGCGGCGAGATGGCCGAGCATCCGGGCGTCATGGCTCCGGCCGATTACGACCTCGCCGGCTTTACCGTGGGCGTCGTCGACCGTCCCAAGATGCTCGACCCCGCGAACGTTCGCCCCGGCGATGTGATCCTGGGCCTGCCTTCCACCGGCGTGCACTCCAACGGATACTCACTCGTGCGCAAGGTCATCGGTGTTGACGGTATCAAGCCGGGTACGCCCGAGGCCGCCGCTAAGGCCGAGGAGCTAAGCCGTCCGCTCGAGGAGCTCGGCGGTGCTTCGCTGGCCGACGCTCTGCTGGCCCCCACGCGCATCTACGTCAAGCCGATTCTGGAGCTGCTGCGCGGCGGCGCCAACGTGCACGCCATCGCCCACATCACCGGCGGCGGTATTACCGAGAACCTCAACCGCGCGCTCGCCGACGACGTCGACGCCGTGGTCACCCGCAACGGTGCCGAGATGGGCTGGGATGTTCCGCCCGTCATCACCTACGTGTCGCGTCAGGCCGAGCTCGCGCCCAACGAGGCATGCAAGACCTTCAACATGGGCGTCGGCCTGTGCCTGATCGTCGCCCCCGAGGACGAGGCTGCCGTGACCGAGGCCCTGGTCGCGCTGGGCGAGAAGCCGTTCCGCGTGGGCGAGTGCGTCGAGGGTTCCGGTAAGGTCGTGTACTCCGATGAGCGCTAGCGAGCAGATGGCTGCTGCCGAGGGCCTGGGCTTTGTGCCCTACACCCGTCCGACCGGCACCGATACGGCCGAGCCGCTTAAGATCGGCGTGCTTATCAGCGGTTCGGGCACCAATCTGCAGGCGCTGATTGACCTGATCGCCGTCGGCAAGCTCAACGCCTCGATTGAGCTTGTGGTGTCGAGCCGTCCTTCGGCCAAGGGACTGCAGCGCGCCGAGCGTGCGGGCATCCAGACGCTCACGCTGTCCAAGGATGTCTATGCCGACCCCATCGCCGCCGACGAGATCATTGCGCATGAGCTGCTCGAGCGCGGCTGCGAATATGTGGTCATGGCCGGCTACATGCGCATGGTGCACACGCCGCTGTTGGCGGCGTTTCCCAACCGCGTGGTCAACTTGCATCCGGCGCTGCTGCCGAGCTTTACCGGTGCGCATGCGATTGACGATGCCTTTGCGCGCGGCGTCAAGGTAACTGGCGTGACCGTGCATTTTGCCAACGAGGTTTACGACAACGGTCCCATCATCGCCCAGCGTGCGCTGGCTGTCGAGGAGGGCTGGGATGTCGACACGCTCGAGGAGCACATCCACGCGATTGAGCACGTGCTGTATCCCGAGGTCGTGCAAATGCTCGCCGACGGCCGCGTCCACGTGCTGGAGAGCGGCAAGGTCGCCGTGGACCCTGCGAAATAGCAACTCGCTTTGGTGAGCGGTTGGGCGTAGCGAATACGCCTAACCGCTTTTTTTATTGCGTTTTGGGCCGCATATTCTGCGAAGATGGTAACGACTGGCCATATTTTGTTCACCGCTACAGCGTTTATTATGCGATGAGAGCTTTTGAGGCTCGCGAACCAAATGATAGTAAGAATGCCGGGATTTGTTAAGCCGAACGGCTATTTCCGACTGCGCTTAACTGCTTAACTGCCACATCTTAAGAATTGGCTGCAGGCTATCAAATGAATGCGACGTCGAGGTAAGCAAATAAAGAATCCCGCTCAAGATGATAAAAATGAGGCTGTCTCATTGCAGCCCCATTGATTTATTTGGATAGTCCGTAATTTACTTCCCTTCATGTCAGAAAGCACTACATCCTCAATGAAGATTGCTGTCGCAGGGGCGTTATCAAATGCTAATGCGTGTTTGTTGCCAGTGTGGATAATCAAGTCTGCCTAAATAATTCCGTGTTTGATTTCGAACGCAGACGAAGGCTATGGCATTAAAGCCGTCAGGTTTTCTAGAAATTGGCACGGTGGGGGCTATATCGATTGCGAGGTTTTGAAGGGTTAGTCGTCTGACTGGAGGGTGGGGCTAATGAAACCAAAAAAGGAAACCATTGCATTGCTGTCACTTGGCTTGGGCCTTTTCGCACTGGTCTACGGGCTTATAACAAAAGCGATGTTGTCTCATCGTTATACGTTTAAAGCCCCTCTTACCAGCATGGAGCTTTCGGTTTTAGCAATTATTGGAATCGGGTTTGTTCTACTGATTGTCGGTGCGCTTCTATTTCTAAGTGTGCGCTATACATCCAAGAATGTAGTTGATATTGACTCGACGCGGAATAAAGGCAAGGTATGTCCTTATTGCCAAACTCGAATCATAGGAGATGCAAAACACTGCCCGAACTGTGGTCAAGAGTTGGGTCAATAAGAAGGGGCTTGAGATGCCAAGGACAACGGTAACGATTTGTGCTCACGGTCAAATTGATACGCCAAGAGTCTTAGAGATCTGGAAGAGCATTATTGAGGGCGCCGGCTTTCAACAGAAACTAATTAAGGGTGAACCTTGTTGGTCGAAGGGCGACGGCGTACTGATGCTGCAGCGTAATTTTACGATTGCCTTTGGCGAAAGGGAAATTGTGCTTGAGGGATGGATGGGCGATGCTCTCTTGGGTGAATCCGATTTAACGGGCGTTAACGGGTGGATGCAAAAGAAAAAGATGAAAGGTCTTCTGTCCCAGGCGGAGGGTGCAATCAGGAGCATAGTCTAGACTGCATTAGATAGCGATATGGCGTTTATTGATGACTGAAATGCATAGTTGGGCCATAAAAATATAAGGATACTGGTAGCCGGGTGCCCGATTTAATTTGGACACCCGGTGCTTTCGTTTATCTTGCCAACAAGATTCAAGTCAACGATATTCGGTCGTCATTGGTTTTTGAAAAGACTTGGGTTAAGTGGCAAGTGATCGATGTTGAGGGTCAAGCGAAGGACATGGATATGTCACTGTCTTCGATTGGCAGTGATTCATCTTGACTTGATGCGGGCAAGCGATTTTGTCGCGTCTGTCGTCAGGGCATGACTTTTGTTCCATGTCAGCTGGGGGCCGAAATCTAAACAAAGTAGTCAATGGCGGCCACAAGACGATAGAACGTTAGATAAAAGCGATCTTTGTGGATAGGGGTAAAATGAGAAAAGCAATCGATTTAATAGCAATTGTTTTATTTGGAGCAATGGTTATATACATTGCTTCGGTTGTTTCATCTAATGGGGCGGCTGCCCAATATACTGTGTCAGGCTTTTGGGGCGGATGGGTAGACTCTCCAAAAGCCTCAACTGTCGCATTTTGGATAGTGCTCGTGTATCTTGGGCTAGTGGTATTGACTTGTTCGCTGTGCTGGAAGAGCCCTCTATTGGTGTTGGCGGCTGTAGGCGCGGTCTCAATTATGGTTTTCGTCAATCCATCTTATTCAACTTATATCTGCTACGTTTTGTTCGGTCCGGGGCATTTCATTGGAGACCTGCTTATGCCCATTGCGTCATTTTGCGGATCGGTTATTTTTGGCGGTCAATTTGCCTTTGAAAACGGATATGGCTGGTTTGTAAGGCTGATTTGTGTCTTGTTCTGGTCAATGGGATTCTTAGCGATTGTTGCAGCTCCGGGCGAGTTCCTTAGCGAACTGTTCTCCGATTCTGGAACGACACAGTCAGCATCGAGCAGAAGCACAAGATTTGATTGCAGTGACGAGATTGATAATTTATTGCGCGATGCCAAGATGGATCGGATCCAAGAAACGTTGGATGACATTAAATACTGGGAAATTCGAAACGGAGGCCGCAAGTAACTGTGTCGATATTACGCGGTTGAAATGAAATAACTTAATACGTGGCACAAGGTAGATGATGTCACTGTGCCGTAGCGACTTGTTGTGTCTGCTGGCGTGCTGCATGTAGGGGACCAGACCGCCGTCGCCTTTCGGTGACAATGGCTGGTTAGTGATTGATTGCGATAGTTAACCAGCGGGCTATGAGGAGGATAATATGTCACTGCTGCCAGTTGACCATGAGCCATTTCACATGAATGCAGGCGAACCGTCTACACCTCGCATCGAGTTAATTTATGATCTTGAAGAAGAAGCGCGAAGACTTGAAGATGACTATCAGGTTCTAGTGGATGCGTTATGCGACGATATCGTTAAAAGCGAGGGCGAGGATGAAATACGGTCGAGCATTGAGCATCGAATTGGCATGCTGATAAACATCAAAGAGAGTCAGCGCCTCTGCTATGCCCAAATTGAAGATTTGGTGCCTAGACGTCATCCTTGTCCGGTTCCCCCGATGAAAAAACGTCCCAATTGCTGCGATGAGATTGAGTGTGAATGCTGTGGCGCAAAAAACGAGATAGATGCTCAATTCTGTGAAATATGCGGTAGCCCCATTGATATGGGCGACATATGGCGTTATTGCAAGGAGTGCAGGGTTGCATACGGTAGAGAAATCAACTTTTGTCCTGAATGCGGTTCAGCAATAACCGTCGAGATTAAACGAAAAAGGAGATAGCGTCTCGATGCTATATGTTTGCCCTTACGCGTGAAAGCGTAATTGGCGACATACCCAAAAATGATGAGACGCGCGAATGGGGGACCCTGTCGATAACACCCGGATACTCCCTGAGGAACCATTTATAGCGGTCACGAGCTGGCAGCAGCCTAAGCGCGGATTCAGTTTTATAATGATCGTGCCAAGCCCTTGATAGATATCGGTTAATGAGAGCAGCAAGTTCTGGATTGTATTGGGCTTTATTGCGAACATCGCCTATCTTGAGAAGAATGAGCGTGCATTCTGTTAAAGCTTCAATATAAGTCGGGGACGGAATGTCAAACTCGGGGCTAGGCATTACGGGCATGCCCGGTTTCGCCATTATGCAGTCTGTGATTTCCGAACCATCGCTTTGCAGAGAATATGAACAGGCTATCCCCTGTTTTAAGAGGTAAAACCATTTTTGTTGGGTACCCATTTCAAGAATAGTTTCCCTTTTTTGAAATTGCTGGATTGAAGCCATTGCCGCCAGCTCAGCTAATAGGTTTTGATTGTCACACGGGACGTACTGACAGAAAAAATTGGGATCTATGGACACGGGATCGCTCCAACGGGCACATATCGTTAACAAATGCTAATCAAGCATAAGACACGCCGTCGGGGGGGGGCATTATCAAATGCTAATGAGATTCTGTCCTTTTCGGAAATTTCAGAAGTGCATAAAAATGGAGTGCCGCTGCGCCGCTATTTGCAAGCTATGTCTTTCGTAGCTGTGTTGTTGCCGCTCGATTTGCTCGAAGGATCTGATGCTGGATAAGGACAACGTCCATTTACTTGGCGATAGTTGCTGGTTTAATTGTATTCCCTACTGCTTGAGCTTCTCTTGACGCCGGGGCCATCTCTTCTTGCCTGTCAGTTACAGTAGTCGACTCTTTCGCACGGAACAAAGCTTCTAGCATTGAGATTATCTGGGGAAACGTCTAGAAAGTTCGGTCCTCAGCTTCAAATTGCGCATAATTCTATTTATCATCTATATAACATCTTGTTATCAAAACTGAGCGCAAGGAGGCTGGATCAATGGGTGAAGCAGATGGCATGGAGCTGATTTATTCGCTTATCGGCTATCCTGATGAAACCGAGTGGCTTGAGTTTAAAGAGAGTAATAGCGATCCCGCTAGAACGGGGCGTGACATCTCGGCGCTTGCCAATGCTGCCGCCTACTGCGGCCGCGCATATGCCTATAAGATCTGGGGCGTGAGCGACGGTACTCATGAGCTTGTGGGTACCCAGTTCAACCCATATCACGCAAAGGGTAAGGGGAACCAAGAGCTTTTGATGTGGCTCAAGCTTGCGCTCTCAAACAATGCGAATTACGAGTTTGCGGTTATTGATCATGAGGCAAAGCACTTTGTGGTGCTGAAAGTGCACGCCGCGAGCGCTCAGCCGGTCTATTTTGATAAGACAGCCTACATTCGAGAGGGCTCTTCGACGGCAGAACTGGTTCCCGGTAGTGCGCGAGAGGCGGAGCTGTGGCGTCGCTTGCAGGCAGGGAACGCGGAACTCGCTGTAGTTGAGAGAGATCTGACATCTCGAGAGGTCGCCGAGATACTAGATGTTGATGCGTATTTTGAGTTGTGCAGATTGAGAAGACCTGTCGATTTGGACGGAGTGATGCTTGCTCTTTGTGAACAAGAGCTGATTCGTCGTCAAGATAACGGCCGATATAGTGTGACGCGCCTGGGAATGCTTCTGGTGGGAAAAAAGCTCTCTCGCTACCCGGAGCTCAGGAAACGCATACTGCGAATCGTGCGATATGCGGGAAAAGGCAGTTTTGACATTGTCGGTGATACTGAAATCGACAAGGGTTACGCTTTAGCGCTTCCACAGGCTGAGCAAATGGTCATGTCGATGATTCCGGCTGCTGAAGCGCTGGACGGCGCATTTCGGCGCATCCAGACGGCTTATCCTCAAAGGGCGATTCGCGAACTGCTATCAAACGTCGTGATCCATCAAGACATTGCTGACAATACGGCGGGGCCTCTTGTTGCGATTTACGACAATCGCATTGAGTTTTCTAATCCCGGTACAACGCTTATCCCGGCAGAGCGCGTGCTCAATGCTCAGCCGAAAACGCGAAATTCGATGATAGCGTCCCTCATGCGCCAAATGGATCTTTGCGAAGAAGGCGGTACGGGCTGGGATTTAATCGTAGATTCGCTCGAAAAAGCCGGCATGCCTTCACCGGTTATCAAGAGTGAGGGCGGGCTGGGAACGCTCGTGACGCTCTATTGCGACTGTCCGTATACTCGAATGAAAAAAAGTGAGCGAAAAAACGCCGTGTACTGGCATGCCTGTCTTTTGTATGCCCAAGGTGAGTCGATGAGCAATCAGTCGCTGCGAGAGCGTTTTGGACTTTCCGATGAAAAGAAAAACACGGTGGCGATGTCTCGTCTAATCAAAGAGTGCCTGGAAGAGGCATTGATTAAGGAAGAGGACGAGGATGCGGGTTCCAAATACAAAAGGTATATTCCGTATTGGGCCTAAAGACAGGAAGTGAAAAGAAGGAGGCGGCATATGTCTGGTAATAACGAAGCGCTTTTTATGCCTGAGCTGGTGTTTTTTGATTGGGAGTGTGCGACACCGGATGAGGTGTTTGCACGGCTCGAGGGCGAGCTCGCCCCGCGCGGCTACATTGCCGAGGGTTGGCTCAGCGCCGTCCGCACGCGCGAGGACGCCTATCCCACGGGTCTCGCTATGCCGGCGGCAAACATCGCCATTCCGCATACCGATCCGGGATTTGTGGCCAAGCCCTATATCGCGGTGGTAAAGCCCGCCGCACCTGTGATGTTCAACGCGATGGCGGGCATGGGCGCCCCGGTGCCGGCGCAGATCGTCATCAATCTGGGCATTGCCGAGCCGGGCGGCCAGGTCGAGGCCCTGCAAGCGCTTATGAATATCTTTATGGATGCCGACGCTGCAGCCGACGTGCTCGGCCAGACCACGCCCCAGGGCATGGTCGACGCCATCCGCCGCCACTTTTAGGGTGGCACTTGGGGACGTTCCCTTTCTGCCGGCACTTGGGGACTGTCCCTAACCGCCGGCAGAAAGGGAACGTCCCTAGCTGCCAACTGCCAGACCTGTCCCCTTTGCACCAAAATGGTGCAGATTAACCTGTCCCCCATGCACCAGGTGTGTCGCGGGGGCTGCGTTGTGACACAATGGCGTTTGTTCGATTCGTGATGCGAAAGGCCAAACATGGCAAACAAGAAAAAGAACCCCGAGGTCGCGCCGACGTCCGAGCAACGGTCCCGCGCCGCCTCCAGCTCTCGCAAGAAGCAGCGCAAGACCTATGTGTCCAAGACCGTCAAGATTGTCCTGGTGGTCATCGGCGTGCTGGCGATGCTGCTCTCCGTCTCGGCCATGGCGTGCTCCGGCCTGATGTCGCAGACCGAAAGCGCCAGCTCGGGCTATAAGCTCACTGGTGGTGTGGCTGCTACTATCAACGGCACCAACCTCACTGAGGACACCGTGACCAAGCAGATTATGAGCATGCGCACGTCCTATGGCTACACCAAGGACAAGGACTGGGCGCAGTACCTGGTCGACAATGACCTCACGCCCAAGAAGTACCGCAAGCAGCTCATCGACTCCTACACGCAGCAGATTCTGCTTCAGCAGGCGCAGAAGGAAAACGGCGTGACGGTGTCGGACGAGGAGGTCGAGAAGGCTTGGAAGGACGCGTGCAAGAGCGCGGGCGGCGCCAAGACCTTTAAGAAGACGCTTAAGACCTACGGCTACACCGAGGACACCTACAAGGATTCGCTCAAGGAGAGCCTGGCGCAGCAGAAGCTCAAGGATGCCGTGGCACCCACCAGCAAGCCCAAGGACAGCGAGATTGTCGATTACATCAATGAGAACCTGTCCAACTACAACGATGCCCGTCGTTCGTCGAATATCCTGATCAAGGTCGCTTCCGACGCATCTGACGAGGACAAGGCTGCTGCCAAGGCCAAGGCGCAGGAGTGCCTGGACAAGATTAACTCCGGCGAGCTGAGCTTTGAGGACGCCGTGGAGCAGTACTCCGACGATACCGGCTCCAAGGATAAGAAGGGCGATGTGGGTTGGGACAAGCTCACCACCTTCGTCGACAGCTACCAGGCGGCGCTCGAAGGCCTTAACAAGGGCGATGTGAGCGGCGTCGTCGAGTCGACCTATGGTTACCATGTCATCAAGTGTACCGACTACTTCCATGTCGATGGCCAGGTCGATGACATTAAGCAGGTGCCCAAGGACATCAAGAAGTATGTCTCCAACGTGGTGAAGACGCAGGCAGAGAGCACTGCGTACAGCGAGTGGCTGGAGCAGTACAAGAAAGACGCCGACATCACCGTTAACCCCATGCCCAAGGATGTGCCGTACAACGTCAGCCTGAAGGGCGTCACCAAGAGTTCGACCGACGATTCGTCGACGACTAAGTAATCATGGGGCGGCGCTCGTGCGAGTGCCGCCCGCACTATTGAGGAGGATTTGCAGATGACCAACGAAGAGCTGCAGAAGGAAATGATTGCGGCCATGAAGGCCAAGGACAAGGTTCGCCTGTCTATCATTCGCCAGGTTAAGGCCGAGGTGAAGAATATCGAGGTCAACGAGCGCCGCGATGTGACCGAGGAAGACGTCAACAGCATGATCAAGCGTCTGATTAAGCAGACGAGCGAGACGCTGGAGATGTCCATCAAGGCCGGCACCGACCAAGAGCGTACCGACAATCTGACCGAGCAGGTCAAGATTCTGGAGAGCCTGCTGCCCGCGCAGGTTTCGGGCGAGGAGCTCGAAGCCCTGATTGATCAGGTTATCGCCGAGCTGGGCGCCACGTCCAAGAAGCAGATGGGCCAGGTCATGGGCGCGCTCGGCAAGGCCACCGGCGGCAACTTCGACAAGCCGGCCGCGGCAAAGATTGTCGGCGTGAAATTGGCGTAAGTGCCGGCCGATACATAGTTGATGTTGAGGGGGGCGTGACCATTGCGGTCGCGCCCCTTTTTTGATGGCAGCTGAAGGGCACTCATTGGGGACAGATTTAAATGAGTGCCCACTCCCCGGGTACTCATTTAAGTCTGTCCCCAATGAGTGCCCAATGAGTGGGCGGAAGGTTGCGGGTTCTTTACGGGAATGTAGTGTGGGCTGCGGAAACGTGGTTCTTTCCGTACAATAGTTCAACTCGTGTAAACGCAGGGAAGGGACATTCATGGCAGACATGATCGAGATCAAGCATCTCAACAAGTACTTTGGCGACCTGCATGTGCTCAAAGATATCAATCTCACCGTCAAGCGCGGCGAGAAGCTCGTAATGATCGGGCCTTCCGGCTCGGGCAAGTCGACGCTCATCCGCTGTGTCGATTATCTGGAGGAGCCCACGTCGGGCGAGGTCATCATCGACGGCACACCGCTCACCAAAAAGAATCACCTGGAGATGGCTCGCAAGTATAGCTCCATGGTGTTTCAGCAGTTCAACCTGTATCCCAACATGACGGTGCTCGGCAACCTGACGCTCGCGCCCATCAAGCTGCAAAAGAAGAGCAAGGAGGAAGCGACCGAGATCGCCATCGCCGCGCTCAAACGCGTCGGCATGGCGCATAAGGCCGGCGAGTATCCGCAGAACCTCTCGGGCGGTCAGCAGCAGCGTATCGCCATCGCCCGCGCCCTGTGCACCAAGCAGCCCATCATCCTGTTTGACGAGCCGACCTCGGCACTCGACCCCGAGATGGTCCAGGAAGTTCTGGACGTCATGATCGAGCTTGCGCAGGAGGACATCACCATGATCTGCGTGACGCACGAGATGGGCTTTGCGCGCCAGGTGGCCGACCGCGTCATATTTATGGAGGACGGCCGCATCCTGGAGGAGGGCACGCCCGAGCACTTCTTCGATAACCCCGAGAACCCGCGCTGCCGCGAGTTCCTGTCCAAGATTCTGCACTAGGCGCGGTGATGGACATGACGGATATGACGAGGGCGGCCGTGTCGCGCCGTCACTTTTTGCAGCTGGCGGGCGCCGGCATGCTTGCGCTGACGGGGAGCGCGCTTACCGGTTGCGGCAACTCCACCAGCGGCGAGGGCTCCGACAAGGGGTCCAAGCTTGCGGCCATCAAGTCGCGTGGTCATCTGAATGCCGGCGTCAAGAAGGACGTTCCCGGTTACGGCTATTACGACACCGCCAAGGGTCGCTTTGAGGGCATGGAAGTCGATTTGTGCTACCAGATCGCCGCTGCCGTCTTTGGCGTGAGCTACAAGGAGGCCCGCGCCCAGGAGCTTGTCGAGTTTACTGACGTAACGCCCAAGACGCGCGGCCCGCTGATCGATAACGGCCAGCTCGACGTGGTCGCGGCGACCTACACCATCACCGACGAGCGCAAGAAGAGCTGGGATTTCTCGACGCCGTACCGCACCGACTACGTGGGACTCATGGTCAAGAAGCGCTCGGGCTTTACCTCGATCGAGGATCTGGACGGCAAGGTCATTGGTGTGAGCCAGGGTGCCACCACGCAGGGCCTGATCGAGCAGATGATCAAGGACAACGGCTTTCGCTGCGAGCCCGAGTTCAGGGCCTTTAGCGGCTATCCCATCATCAAGAGCTCGCTCGACGCCGGAAATATCGACGTCTTTGCCATGGACCGTTCCACGCTGGCCGGCTACATGAATGAGACTGTCGAGCTGCTGCAGCCCGAGGTCAAGTTTGGCGAGCAGGGCTACGGCGTGGCGACCAAGAAGGGTTGCGACCTTTCGGCCGTGGTCGATCAGGTGATTTGCGATCGCCTGGCCGATGGCTGGCTCGATCAAGAGGTCAAGACCTGGGGTCTTGTGTAAGCGTTCGTCCAAGGAAGGAATCAAATGCTCGAAGGATTATTTGACGCCGACCGTTGGTCGACGACATTTCAAAACATGGGGCCCTTCTGGGAGGGCTTTGGCGTGACGCTGCAGGTGGTCGTTGCCGGTCTGCTGCTGTCGCTGGTGCTGGGCACGCTGCTGGGCGTGTTCTCTACCACTCGTTCGCGCGTGCTGCGCGCCATAAGCCGCGTGTACGTTGAGTTTTACCAGAACACCCCGTTGCCCGTGCAGGTGCTCTTTATGTACATGGCCGGTCCGCAGTTTTTGCAAGCCATAACCGGCGCCGACCAGCCGGTGCGCATCGCGCCGTTCGTGCTGGGCTTCTTGGGTGTGGGCCTGTATCACGCGGCCTACATTTCGGAGGTCATCCGCACTGGTATTGAGGCCGTTCCGCGCGGTCAGATGGAGGCGGCCCAGAGCCAGGGCTTCACCCGTGCGCAGGCCTACTGGTACATCGTGCTGCCCCAGACGTTCAAGATCATCCTGCCGCCGCTGTGCAACCAGGCGCTCAACCTGGTCAAGAACACGTCGGTGCTCGCACTCGTGGCCGGCGGCGACCTTATGTACCGTTCCGATAACTTTGTGAGTCTGTACGGTTACCTGCAGGGATACATCGTCTGCTGCCTTATGTACTTCATCATCTGCTTTCCGCTCGCCATGCTGGTGCAGTGGCTCGAGCGCCGCTCCAAGGAGCGTCCGCGCGGCGTGAGCCTGGCCGAGCTGGGGCTCGACAACGTAGAGGAGGCCTAGCGCATGGAAATCTTCAACGCGACCAACCTGCTCTACATTTGGGGCGGCTTTGTTAAGACAATCGAGATCTCGGCGCTGTCGATCTTTTTCTCGCTCATCTTTGGCACGGTGCTGGCGCTCGTTAAGAGCTATGCGCCCCGTCCATTCCGTATTTTGGTGAGCGCCTATATCGAGTTGTTCCGTTGCACGCCGAACCTGCTGTGGATCCTGTTTATCTACTTTACGGTGCAGGGTTTGGACATTGTGATTTCGACCATCGCCTTTACGCTGTTTACCAGCGCTGTTATGGCCGAGATTGTGCGCGGCGGCCTCAACTCGATTCCGCGCGGCCAGTTTGAGGCGGCGCAGAGCCAGGGTTTTGGCTTCTTTGCCACCATGCGCTACATCATTCTGCCGCAGACGTTTAAGACGATCATTCCGGCGCTGTTTAGCCAATGCACGACCGTCATTAAGGACAGCTCGTATCTTTCGGGCATTAACGTGGCCGAGCTTATGTACACGGCAAACGTTGTGATGGCCCACGCGATCGATCTGTCGCAGGTGCTTATGCTCTACGGCCTGGTGTTTGCGATGTACTTTGTGCTCAACTTTGGTATCTCGCTGCTGGTCCGAGCGTATCAACGCCGTATTGTGGCAGCGTAGTCCTGCTTCCCCAAGCACGGCACCTTGCCCCTCAATCGTCGCTTGCGTACATTTAGTACGCGGCGCTCCTCTTTCGGGGCAATCTGCCGCACTTGGGAAACCAGGGCGGTCGTAAGTGACAAAATGAGAAACGAGGACAGCCTTTTTCTCATTTGTTAGAAAGGAATCGCGATGAGCGATCTGGAGAATAAGAAGAGTCCTGTGGTCATTACCATCGCGCGCGACTTTGGCGCCGAGGGCCACGAGATTGGTCGCATGCTTGCTAACGAGTTGGGGATTCCGCTGTACGACAACGAGCTGCTGGTGCGCGCGTCGCTGCGCGCGGGCGAGTCGCTCGATAAGATGGCGGCCTACGACGAGCGCCTGGCCGTGGAGAACATGGCGTTTCTGCCCGACCGCTACGATGCACGCTCGTACTCGGACAAGCTGTTCCAAAAGATGAGCCAGGTGATCTTGGACCTGGGCGAGACCGAGAGCTGCATTATCGAGGGTCGTCTGTCCGATTACCTGCTGCGCAACAACCCCAACCACATCGCCGTGTTGGTGACCGCTCCCTTTGAGGACCGCGTCGAGATCGTGCGCAAGAAGCGTGGCCTCAACAAAAAGAAGGGCGCCAAGCTAGTTAAACAGCAGCAGAAGGCGCGCGAGGCATTCTACAAGCGCTACAGCGCCGGCAAGTGGAAGATGACGAGCGGCAAGGACATCGTCGTCAACCGCGCCAAGCTGGGCCGCGAGGGCTGCAAGGACGTCATCGCCGCGGCCTACCGCTACAAGGTGGCCCAACTCGAAGGCTAGCCGACTAAAAACCACCACAAAGGGTACAGGCACCTTTGTGGTGGTTTTTGTTTTAGGCCGAGGGGAAGGCCTTGGCGGCAGTGCCTATCCTCGGCTTTTGCATAGTCTCGATCTGTAACACCAAGCCAGCGAAAATGGCTCTAACTGTTACAGATTGAGATAAACCGTTCGGCCGTCAGCCCAACGTCTTGATCTGTAACACCAGGCGGCATATTTGGTCTCTAACTGTTACAGATTGAGATGCAGCGTGGCCGGCCGGCACAATATCTCGATCTGTAACAACTACGATGCTCAACGGGCTCCACGTGTTACAGATCGAGACAAAGCGACCGACAAGACCCCAGACCACCACAAAGATGCCTGTCCCCATCGTGGTGGTTGGGGCGACCGGTATAGAAAAAGTCCCCGCCGGGCGTGTGCCCGACGGGGACTTTGCCGTTTGGTGGCTAGCGCTGCGGGTGATTACTCGCCCAGCAGGCTCTTGGTGATCGAAGCGGCGGCCTTCTTGCCGGCGCCCATCGCCAGAATGACCGTAGCGGCACCGGTGACGATGTCGCCGCCGGCCCAGATGCGGGGATCGGTGGTCTGGCCGGTCTCCTCGTCAGCGACGATGTAGCCCCACTTGTTGAGCTCCATCTTGCCGCCGATCTTCTTTGCGAAGGGGTTGGCGTTGGTGCCGATAGCCGAGATCGCGACGTCGCAGGGGATCTCCTCGATGGCGCCCTCGATGGGCACCGGGCGACGACGGCCGGACTCGTCAGGCTCGCCGAGCTCCATCTTCTGGACCTTGACGGCGCACACGGAGCCGTCCTCGCCAGCGACAAACTCGAGCGGGGAGACGAGCGGCAGAACCTCGACGCCCTCGGCCTTAGCATGGTGCAGCTCGGCGCGACGGCAGGGCATCTCGTCCTCGGTACGACGGTAGGCGATGATGGCGTGCTCGGCGCCCAGGCGCTTGGCGGTACGGACGGCGTCCATGGCCACGTTGCCGCCGCCAAAGACAACGACGTTCTTGCCGTGCTTGGTGGGGGTGTCGTACTCGGGGAACTTGTTGGCCTTCATCAGGTTCACGCGGGTGAGGTACTCGTTGGCGAAGAAGACGTTGGGCAGGTTCTCGCCGGGGACGTTGAGGAACTTGGGCAGGCCAGCGCCGGTCGCCACGTAGATGGCGTCGAAGCCCTGATCGAACAGCTCCTCGGCCGTGGCCATGTTGCCCACGACGGAGTTGTACTCAAACTTGACGCCCATGTCCTCTAGGCCGTCGATCTCGCGCTTGACGACTGCCTTGGGCAGACGGAACTCGGGGATGCCGTAGACCAGCACGCCGCCGCCGGTGAAGAAGGCCTCAAAGACGGTAACGTCAAAGCCGTTACGGGCGAGCTCGCCGGCGCAGGTGATGCCGGACGGGCCGGAGCCGACGACGGCGACCTTCTTGCCGTTCTTGGGGGCCATCTTGGGCGTGGAGGCGAGCTCGGGGCGGTCACCCAGGAAGCGCTCGAGCTGGCCGATGGCCACGGGCTCGGACTTCTTACCACGGATGCACTTGCCCTCGCACTGGTTCTCCTGCGGGCAGACACGGCCGCAGATGGCGGGAAGCATGGAGTCCTCGCGGATGGTATCGAGAGCGCCGCCGAAGTCCTTCTCGCGGATCTGCTCGATAAAGCGGGGGATGTTGATGTTGACGGGGCAGCCCTCGACACAGAACGGCTTCTTGCAGTTGAGGCAGCGCTCGGCCTCGGCCAGCGCCATCTCCTCGGTGAAGCCCTTGTCGACGGGGCGGAAGTCGCAGGCGCGCTCGGCAGCCGGCTCCTCGTTATCGGGGGTGCGGGGCGACTTCATATCGGCAACGAAACGACCGTTAACTAGTGGCATGCGCAGCTCTTTTCCTCATAGGCCTTGAGGGACTCGCCCTCTTCGGAACGGTAAGCGGCCTGGCGGGCACGAAGGTCATCCCAGTCGACCAGGGTGGCATCGAAGTCGGGGCCGTCGACGCAAGCGAACTTGGTCACGCCGCCCACCTCGACGCGGCAGCAGCCGCACATACCGGTGCCGTCAACCATGATGGGGTTGAGGGACGCGGTGATGGGGGTGTCGTACTTCTGGGCGGTGAGGGTCGAGAACTTCATCATCGGAACGGGGCCGACGCAGAAGACCTGGCTCACGGCCTTGTCCTGCAGCAGGCGCTCCAGCGGAGCGGTGACAACGCCCTGCTCGCCGTAGGAGCCGTCGTCAGTGGTGATGTGGATGTGGTCCTCGTCGAGGAGCTCGCGGAACTGGTCCTCCATGAGCAGGAGGTCCTTGGTGCGGGCGCCCATGATGGCGTGCACCTCGTGACCGGTCTCGACCAGGTGCTTGGCGACCGGGAAGGCAATTGCCAGGCCGACGCCGCCGCCAATGACGGCGCAGGGGCCCTCGGCCATCTCGGTGGGAACGCCCAGCGGGCCCACGACGTCGCGCAGCGACTCGCCGGCCTCGTAGGTGGAAAGCATCTCGGTGGTCTTGCCGATCACCATGAAGATGAACTCGACCCAGCCCTCGTCACCGTTCCAGCCAGCTAGGGTAAACGGGACACGCTCGCCCGTCTCGTTGGCGCGGACCATGAGGAACTGTCCAGCGTGCGCATGTTTGGCGATTGCAGGCGCCTCGATGCGGAACTTGAACACCTTCTCCGAGAACTGCGTCTTCTCCAGGATCTTATACATAGAACCCCTCTCTTGTTAGGGCTACCGAACCGTGCCTCCACGGAAAAGGACGACAGCCCGAGTAAAACCGTACGCGCACAGGCGTTGTGCAGACATACGGTGCAAATTATACCCTCATGGACATGCTGTTTACGTGTGTCTTCGGCGGTTGGGAAAAGGGTTTATCCACTTCGACCTACCAAATAGGGATAGGTTTATTTTGGTCGGTTTTATCAGGCAAAACGGCAAAGGGGGCCGGCCTCGGGTTGTGATGAGGCCGGCCCCCTTTGGGGTGTTATGCGTGTATGGCGGCGCGGGGTTTATTGCGATGCGGCCACCGGGGCGTTTCCGCAGATAAAACCTGCCAAAATAAACCTGTCCCTAAACGGTAGGTTTTAGTGCTTGCCGTTGGCGGAGGCGGCGCCGTTGACGTGGTCGCGGGCGTAGATTACGCCGTGGACGATGGCCAGACCGGCGGCATCTGCGGCGCGGGCGCAGGTGTCCTGGAAGTCCTCGGCCTCGCGGGCGCGCAGCTGCTTGAGCACATAGTCTGCCACGGCCATCTTGCCGGGAGGGTTGCCGATGCCGGTGCGGATACGGCTAAAGTCGCGGCTGCCCATCTTGTCGATGATGGAGCGCAGGCCGTTGTGACCGGCATGGCCTCCGCCCACCTTGACGCGCACGTCACCGGCGGGAATGTCGAGCTCGTCGTGAATCACGAGCAGCTCCTCGGCCTTGATCTTGTACTCGCGGCAGAGCTTGGAGATGGGTCCGCCCGAGGTGTTCATGTACGACTGCGGCTTGACCAGTACAATCTGGCGCTTACCGCCCTCTTCCTCGGGATCGTTGATGTTGATGAGCGCGACCTCGGCGCCGGCCTGGTTTTTCCAGTACGTGACGCCGGCCTGACGGGCCAGCTCGTCGATCGCCTTAAAGCCGGCGTTGTGGCGGGTCTCGGCATATTCCTCGCCAGGGTTGCCAAGCCCGGCAACCATGCGAATCTTAAGCGGCTGTGCAGCTGCCATAGGCTTCCTTTCGTTACATAAGAAGTTCGTTCAACGACAAAGGCTACCACGCCCGCCGAAGGCGAGACTTCGTTTCAGCGAAATCCCACCAGACAAAAGCGTGGCCGCGGCAGAGCGAGCCGTCGGAACAGAAGAAACCCCCGCGCGACCTTTGCGAAGCAAGGGAGAGCGCGGGGGTTTCTTCTGTTCCGACGGCGATGCGCCGGGTTGCAAGGACGATGCGACTACAGCGCGAAGTCGCCGCCGACGAGCGTGGAGACGGGCTCCTCGTGGTAAACGGCGGAGATGGCCTGAGCGAACTCCTCGGCGACCGAGATGGTCTTGATTTTGCCGCCGACCTCGACGGGGATGGCGTCGGTGACGACGCACTCGACGATGGGGGCGTCGTTCAGACGCTCGATGGCCGGACCGGAGAAGATGCCGTGGGTGGCGCAGACGTAGATGTCGCCGGCGCCCATAGCCTTGAGCTCCTTGACGTTGGCGCACAGGGTGCCAGCGGTGTCGATCATGTCGTCGTTGATGATGCAGGTCTTGCCCTTGATGTCACCGATGATGCCCATGACCTCGGCGGCGTTGTGGCGCGGACGGCCCTTGTGGGCGATGGCCAGGTCGCAGCCGAGCATATCGGACAGCTTTTTGGCGGCCTTGGCGCGACCCACGTCGGGGGAGACGACGACCAGGTTGTCGGTGTCGAAGTGCATGTCGTTGTAGTACTGGCCAAACAGCGGCAGTGCGGACAGGTGGTTAACCGGGATATCGAAGAAGCCCTGGATCTGGCCCTGGTGCAGGTCGAGGGTGATGATGCGGTTGACGCCGGCGCGCTCGAGCAGGTTGGCGACGAGGCGGGCGGTGATGGGCTCGCGCGGGCCGGCCTTGCGGTCCTGGCGGGCATAGCCGTAGTGGGTGATAACGGCGGTGATGGAGCGGGCGGATGCGCGCTTGGCAGCGTCGGTGGCGATGAGCAGCTCCATGAGCATGTCGTTGACGTTGCCGCCGGCCACGGACTGAATCAGGAAGACGTCGGCGCCGCGGACGGTCTCGTCGTAGCGGGCGTAAATCTCACCATTGGCGAACTGCTTTAGCGTAAGGCCCGAAAGCTCGACCCCAAGGTACTCAGCAATCTTCTGAGCGAGGGGACGGTTGGAGGAACCGGAATACACGCGGATGGACTTGCGCATATTCTCCGACTTCTCGGGATCATTAATCGGCATTACCCTTCTCCTTTATACATCGAATGCCATATAGATGCCTTGTTGCATTGTAACCGCGCGGCGGGGTTTATCGGGTCCTGATAACGTCTTTACCGCCAACGGACACGAACCGACCACTCATCCGGCCGCGCAGGTCAGCATAGAAAAAGGAGCCGTCCCCATGGAACAGCTCCTTAGATGCTTGGTAAAACGTTATACCTCGTCGTCCTCGTGCAGACGACGGCGATAATCGGCGGCCCAGCCCTCAATATTTACCTGACGGGCGCGGCCCAGACCGAGCGCGTCTGCCGGGACCGGCTCGGTGATGACGGAGCCAGCGGCCACGAGCGCGCCGTCGCCGATCTGGGCGGGCGCGACCATCATGGTGTCGGAGCCAATGAAGGCGTCCTTGCCGATGACGGTCTTGTGCTTGTGCACGCCATCGTAGTTGCAGGTGATGGAGCCCGCGCCCACGTTGACGCCGGAGCCCATGGTGGTGTCGCCGATGTAGGACAGGTGCGGTACCTTTGAGCCCTCGCCGATCGTGGACTTCTTGATCTCCACGTGCGTGCCGGCCTTGGAGCCGTCGAGCATGTGGGTGCCCGGGCGCAGGTAGGCGCGCGGGCCGCAATCGACGCCGTTCTCGATGACGGCCTCAATGGCGATGGTCTCATCGATGGTGCAGCCGCTACCGACGGTGGTGTCGGTGAGGCGGCTGTTGGGACCGAGCTGGCACTCCTCGCCCACGGTGACGTGGCCGATCAGGTGCGTCTGCGGCCACACGACGGTATCGCGGCCGATAACGGCATCGGGGCCGATCCAGGCCTGCGTGGGGTCGATGAAGGTAACGCCCTCGGCCATCCAGTGCTCGTTGATGCGGTCGCGCGCGATGGCGGTGAGCTGTGCGAGCTGGATGCGGCTGTTGACGCCCAGGCCGTCGCGGTAGTCGTCGCAGTGGAAGATGGAGACAGCCTGGCCGTGGCCCTTGAGGATCTCGAGCATGTCGGGCAGATAGTACTCGGACTGCGCGTTGTCGTTGCCGATCTCGTTAATGTGGGCGGCGAGCTGCGCGCCGTCGAAGGCGTAGCAGCCGGCGTTGCACTCCAGCAGTGTGGCGGCCTGCTCGGGCGTGCAGTCCTTCTGCTCGATGATGCGCTCGATCTGACCATCGGCGCCCAGCTTGATGCGGCCGTAGCCAAAAGGGTCGGGCGGGGTCATGGTCATGACGGTGCAGGCGAGCTCGCCGGTGGCGACGGTTTGCGCGAACTTGGCGACGGTGTCGGCGGTGATGAGCGGCAGGTCGCCGTTGAGCACGACGACGGGGCCTTGCGTGATGCCACAGGCCTCGAGCGCGACCTTCACGGCATGACCGGTGCCCAGGCGCTCGGTCTGCTCAACGCACTCGACCTTGGTGGCACTGGTGGCGTAGGCGCCGTCGATGAGGGCGCGCATCTCGTCGGCGTGGCTGCCGATGACGACCACGACGCGGCTGCAGCCGGCCTTGATGGTAGCGTCGACGATCCACTGGACCATGGGCTTGCCCAGGATCTTGTGCGAAACCTTGCAGTGGTTCGACTTCATGCGGGTGCCCTCGCCGGCGGCGAGGATAATTGCGGTTGCGTCCATGTGATCTCCTGTTACGTTATAGAGACGTGTGTTTGGAAACGATACACGGCGCAATATGATACCGCAGGCATATGTTGAGCGCGTAGCGATTGGTTTGCGGCGGTTGAGGTTTGCGCCGCCGGCGTGGCGTTTGCGCTGCTTGCGTGCGGCGTTGACGGTGCTGCGGAGCTGTCGTTTGAGCGAGGGGACGGGGGTGCCCGTGGACAACATACAAGAGGAGTTTGGCGGCGAGCCCGTCGCGGCATTCTCGATGTCGCATCCGGCTGTGCCGGCACTCTATATAGTGCTGACGCTGGGGCTCACTATGTTCTCGATGCAGCCGGTGCTGATTGTGCTGTCACTTGCGGGCGGGCTGGCGTATGGATTTGCGACGCGTGGGGCTGCCCGCACGCTGGGCGCGCTCCGCTGGCAGCTGCCGGTGATTTTGATCGTTGCGGTGCTCAATCCGCTGTTTAGCGCCTCGGGCTCGACGGAGCTGTTCCGTATTGGCATGCGCGCGGTGTATCTGGAGAGCATGGTATACGGCCTGTGCATGGGCGGGCTGTTTGTGGCGAGCGTGCTGTGGTTTGAGGCCGCGGCATCGATGCTCGAATACGACAAGGTGCTTGCGCTGCTGGGCAATGCCGCACCGGTGATTGCGCTCATGATCTCGATGTGCATGAGGCTTATCCCGCAGTTTTTGCGCCGTGGTCGTACGGTGTTGGCGGTGCAGGATGCGATTGATGTGCCGGGCCGCGCGCCGGCCGACCCCGTGCGTTCGCGCTTGCGGGCATCGAGTGTGTTGATGGGCTGGGGCATGGAAGATTCGCTGGAGCGCGCGGACGCGATGCGCTCGCGCGGGTGGGGTGCCGCGACGCGTCGTACGACGTATGCGCGGTATCGATTGGGGCGCAGCGACGTTGCCGCGCTGGTTGGGCTTGCGTTGTTTGGTGCTGCCGCGGTGGCGGTGGCGTGGACCGCGACGACGCAGTATTCGTTTTATCCGCAGCTCTCGGTGCCGGCGCCGTGGCCGGGCTATGTCGTGTACGCTGCCTGGATGGTGCTGCCTTGCGCGTTGCATGCGATTGATGAGAAGAGGTTTGGCTGATGACCCGGTTGGATAACTGCTCGGTAACGGGCGGGGCGTGCGGCTCCGATGTGCCTGCGATTGAGATGCGGGGTCTGAGCTTTACCTACCCCGGGGCTGAGGCGCCGGTACTCGACGAGCTCGACTGGTCTGTTCCCCAAGGTGCGTTTGCACTGCTGGTGGGCGGTACTGGGTCGGGCAAGTCAACGCTGCTCTCGCTGCTCAAGCCCGAGATTTCGCCGACGGGCGAACGTGCTGGCGAGCTGCGCGTGCTGGGCGAGAACGTTGCCGATATGGACGTTCGAGCGTCCGCGGAGCTCGTGGGCTATGTGTTTCAGGACCCCGAGAACCAGATTGTGTGCGAGGCCGTGTGGCACGAGATGGCGTTTGGCTTGGAAAACTTGGGTATGTCGCGTGACGAGATGCGCCGTCGCGTAGCCGAGACCAGCTATTTCTTTGGGCTGGAGGATTGGCTCCACCGCGATACCGATACGCTTTCGGGCGGACGCAAGCAGCTGCTGTCGTTGGCGGCCGTGCTGGCGTTGCGCCCGCGCGTGCTGCTGCTCGACGAGCCTACGTCCCAGCTCGATCCTGTTGCCGAGAAAAATTTTCTGCACGCGCTGTTTCGCGTGAACCGTGAGCTGGGCTGCACGGTTGTTGTGGCGACGCATCAGCCGCGGCCGATGCTCGAGTATGCGACGTGTGCGTACCGGATTGAGGGCGGCCGCGTGCGCGAGGTGGCGGATATGGCTTCTTTGGGACGCCGAGAATCGCTGTTTTCCGATGACATGTTGGGGTGGGGTGCCATCCGATGTGCAAAAACAGGAGTATTCAGCAGGCGTGAGGACAATTTGGGCTCTCTGGAGTCGCCCGTGGACGCATCGAGCGCGAAAAAAAGTTCGGAATTGGACAAATCGTCCGAATTTGTGGCGCAAACGTCGCTTAAGAACGGCTCGGAAGCCTTCCCGCGCACGGATGGAAGCAGAATACTCCAAAAAATGCACGCTGGGTCGGCTACCACCCTGGCAGGGAGCTGGTTTCGCTACGATCGCGCGGGCGGTTGGGTGCTGCGCGGGCTCGATGCGTCGTTTTCGGCTGGCGCGGTGCATGCGGTTGTTGGTGGTAACGGCTGCGGCAAGTCGACAATGCTTTCGGTGCTGGCGAAGACCGCCAAGCTGCAGCGTGGGCGCATGGTGCGTGGGGCGGCATCGGCGGCGCTGCTGCCTCAGAATCCCAAGGCGTTGTTGGTTGCCGAGACGGTGCGCGACGAGCTGATGGAATGGGCTTCGACCTGCGGGTACGGCGAGGATATGGCGCGGGAGCGCGCGGTGAGTCTGGGGCTCGCGGGCTTAGGGGAACGCCACCCCTATGACCTTTCGGGCGGACAGCGTCAGCTGCTTGCGTTGGCAAAGCTGCTGTTGATCGGCCCCGAACTGCTATTGCTCGATGAGCCCACCAAGGGTTTGGACCTGGCCAGCCGCCGCATCATCGCCCGCGCCCTGCGCGACCATGCGCAGGCTGGCGGCACCGTCGTCATGGCGACGCACGACCTGGACTTTGCCGAGCAGGTTGCCGATGACATTTCCATGATGTTTGATGGCGAGATCGCCTGCATGGAGCCGCCGACCGACTTCTTTGCCGACAACGTGTTCTATAGGGCGTGATGGGATGACGGACTGTCGTTTCTCGCGCTTGCTTGCAAAACTGGAGATCCCGCTGCTGCTGGCGGTGCCAGCCGTGATGGCTGCGGCGTTGCTGGCGGGCGTTGAGCAGGCGGCGCTTGCCATGCTTGTCGTGGTGGCACTGGTGCTTGCGCTGTTCTTTGCGGGTTACGAGGCGTCGCGCCCGGGCCTGCGCCAGATTATGCCCACGCTGGTGTTGGCGGCGTTGGCCGCGGCAGGGCGCATCTTGTTCGGTCCCATTCCCGACTTTAAACCGGTGAGTGCCATCGCCATTATCGCGGGGGCGACGCTTGGTCGCCGCAATGGTTTTATGGTTGGCGCGCTGGCGGCGCTGACCAGCAATTTCTTTTTTGGACAGGGCATGTGGACGCCGTGGCAGATGTATGCCTGGGGCCTGGTTGGCTATGTCGGCGGCGCGCTGGCGCATGCGGGTGCGTTCGACCGCGCCGACGGCACCGTGCGCATGCCGGCGCTGCTGGCGTATGGCTTTGCCTCGGGCTTGCTCTATGGTGTCGTGATCAACGCGTACGACATTATCGGTTTTGTGCAGCCGCTCACCTGGGCGGGCGCCGTGGCGCGCCTTGCCACGGCGGTGCCGTTCGATATTACGCATGGCCTTGCGACCTGTGTGTTTTTGGCTGCCTTGTATAAACCCTGGTGTCGCCGCATCAACCGCGTTGTCGTGAAATACGGGCTGTAGGGCTGGTTGCGCCGGGGCGGGAATCAATACTGCCGAAGTGCCATTTCAAAACTATACCGGCTTACGGGGCTAGATTGGCGCGGGCCGACCATACCAGCATTTTTCGAAATAGGGCACACCGTCTACCTGCGGTTTTATTATCTTGGAATTGCATATGGTTGGGGGTTCGCGATTCAGCCCCGTAAACCGGCATAGTTTTGGAATGGCCGGCTGATATGACGGGCATCGTGGCCCTTAGAGAGCCAAATTGATTCATTTTCCTCCGTCCCCAGATGTCCCCGGGGAATCAGTTGACGGCGCTTGCCACGAAACTGGCCCATCTACTACGTTTAGCCTGATACTCCCAACCATGACCGCGTTTTATGAAAAACCGCAGGCTTTCTACCTGCGGTTTTCTTTTTTCGTTGTTCGCTGTGGTTGAGGGTGGTGGCTTAAACGTAGTAGATGGGCGTGTTTCGTAGCGGATGGGTCACGCGGATACCCTCACAAGGCCCAAAAATGATCCGTTTTCCTTCGTCTCCGGGGGCAGCTGGAGTTAGAGCTCCAACGTAAGGGTGACGGGGCAGTGGTCGCTGCCAAAGATGTCGCCGCGGATGCCGGTGTCGCGTACGTTGTCGGCGATTGCGTCGCTTACCAGGAAGTAGTCGATGCGCCAGCCTGCGTTGTTCTTGCGGGCATTAAAGCGATAGCTCCACCAGCTGTAGACGCCCTCGACGCCGGGGTTTGCCGTGCGCCAGGTATCGGTAAAGCCGGCGTTGAGTAGCTCGGTGAACTTGCCGCGTTCTTCGTCCGAAAAGCCCGCGTTGCCGCGGTTGGACTTGGGGTTCTTAAGGTCGATCTCCTCGTGCGCCACGTTAAAGTCGCCGCAGGTCACGACGGGTTTGCCGGTCTCGCGCTCGAGCGCGTTCAAAAAGCCGCGGTAAGCATCGTCCCAGGCCATGCGCACATCGATGCGCGCGAGCTCGTTTTGGGCGTTGGGCGTGTAGACATCCACAAACCAAAACTTGTCGAACTCGAGCGCGCAGACGCGGCCCTCGGTTACGGCTTGGGCGACGAGTGCGGCAGCCTCACCCTCGCCGGCGTAGGGTAGCAGCGCGTCGGCGCGCAGCACGCGCAGCGGTTCCTGGCGGCTAAAGACCGCAGTGCCCGAATAGCCTTTACGCTCGGCGTAGCTCCAGGTTTGGTGATAGCCGGGCAGGTCAATATCGACCTGGCCTTCTTGCAGCTTGGTCTCTTGCAGCGCCAGGATATCGACGTTGAGTTCCTGCGCGATCTGGATAAAGCTCGGGTCCTTTTTGAGCACGGCGCGCAGGCCGTTGACGTTCCACGAGGCGAAAGTGTAAGTCTGAGGCATGGTGTCCTTTCGACGGGGTTGGCAGGCTTAAGATTAACGCAACTAGAGCGGGGCGGAGTCCGCGAGTGATAGTGCGAACGCCGCCGTCCCGGAGACTCGGACGGAGGACATATATGACGCAGGCAATATCGGATCCCAGGCAGGCCTCCGCCGCGCTGGCGGAGCTGTTCGAAACCCATAGCCACGTGGTCTTCTTTGGCGGCGCTGGTGTTTCCACGGCAAGCGGCATTCCCGATTTTCGCAGCGTGGACGGCCTGTATCACCAGCAGTTTACCTACCCACCCGAGACCATGCTCTCGCATAGCTTTTACGAGGCGCATCCGGCCGAGTTCTTCGACTTCTACCGCACCAAGATGATCGCGCTTAGCGCCAAGCCCAACCGCTGCCACACCAAGCTGGCCGAGTTGGAGCGCGCCGGCAAGCTCGATGCCGTGGTGACGCAAAACATCGACGGCTTGCATCAGATGGCGGGTTCGCAGCGCGTGTTTGAGTTGCACGGATCGGTTCATCGCAACATTTGCCAGTCGTGCGGCGCGATCTATAGTGCCGAATGGATTTGCTCGCGCGAGCACGAGGACGCCGCGGGCGTGCCCGTGTGCCCCGCGTGCGGTAGTCGCATCAAGCCCGATGTGGTGCTCTACGAAGAGCCGCTCGACGAGCATGTGTTGACCGGCGCCGTTGCCGCCATCGCCGCGGCCGATGCCCTCATTGTGGGCGGGACCTCGCTCGTGGTGTATCCGGCGGCAGGCCTTACGCGATACTTTACCGGCGATACGCTGGCCATATGCAACCTTGCTCCCACCGATCAGGATGCAAATGCCGACCTGCTGATTTCTTGCGACATCGCGGCCGCGTTTGCGTTCTAGCCCGCGCGCGCGGATACAATAGAAAGACTGAGTGCAAAGCGACCCCGCCGCCAGCGCCCGAGCGCGGCGGCGTGGGCATTTTAGGAGGATGTTCATGGCGAACGACAGCAAGACATGGCGGTGCGGAAAGTATGAGCTCAGCTTTGACCGTCCGCGCATCATGGGCGTCCTCAACGTGACGCCCGATTCGTTTAGCGATGGCGGGGAGCACTTCGACCCGGACGCCGCGATCGAGTATGGCCTGGCGATGCTCGACGCCGGCGCCGACATCATCGACGTAGGCGGCGAGTCCACGCGCCCTGGTTTTACCCCGGTCAATCCCGACGAGGAGGCTCGCCGCGTGCTGCCCGTGGTGCGCGCGCTGGCCAAGGAGGGCGCCATCGTCTCGATCGACACCCGTCATGTGGCGGTTGCCAAGGCGGCCGTGCGCTGCGGCGCCTCGATCGTCAACGACGTGACCGGCTTCACCGACCCCAAGATGGTCGAGTTTGTTAAGACGAGCACCTGCGGCGTCATCGTGATGCATGCCGGCGAGGTCGTCGCGCCTACCCGCACGCACGCAACGGTGCAGCTCGATACCTCGGCAGCGGCGTTTGTTGCCGAGAAGGCGCGCGAGGCGGCTGCCGAGGCCGCGCGTGAGGCCGAGAAGCCGGCTCGCCGCCGTCGCGGCAAGTTGCTGGGCGAGCCTAAGCCGGAGACCAAGCTTCCGGGCGGTGTGGTGCAGCCCTCGTTGCCGTTTGGTGAACCGGAACCCACGTCTGAGCCTGCAACCGAGCTGGGGCAGGAGACGCCTGCCGCCGAGACCGCCGCGCCCGCGCCCGAGGCCGCGCCCGCAGCCACCGAGGCCGCATCGGAGCCCAATGATCACCTGGCCGCCATGATGCGCCGCAGCGCCCGCCGCGAGGAAGCCTACGTGCCCACCTCGCAGCTCCGCCGCTTCACCCTGCCCGATTCGGCGCCCATCATGCGCCGCGTCATGGGCTTTCTGTCCGACCAGGCCCGCGCGCTCATCCACGCCGGCGTGTCGCGCGACCGCATCTGCATCGATCCCGGTCCGGGCTTTGGCAAGACGGCCAACGAGGACATCGTCATCCAGCGCGAGACTGCCAAGATGGCGTCACTGGGCTATCCGCTCATGTGCGCCGTATCGCGCAAGCGCTTTGTGGGCGCCGTCTCGGGCGTGACCGAGGCCGCCGAGCGCGATGCCGCTACGTTTGGCGTGTGCCTGGGCGCCATCCAGGCCGGTGCCAACATCGTGCGCGTGCACGACGCCGCGGGTTTTGCGCAGTTCCTGAACGGCTACTGGGCGGTTGCCAGGCCGCAGCCGCGCCGCGCGTTTGTGGCCGTGGGCTCCAACCTGGGGCACCGCTGTGACAACATCCGCGCCGCACGCGACATGATCGCCGAGATCCCGCTCACCTGCGTGTCCAACTGCTCGCGCATCTACGAGAGCGAGCCGGCCTACGAGATGCGCCAGGACGCGTTTGCCAACGCCGTCATCGAGATTAAGACTGAGCTGGCACCGTTGGTGCTGCTCGACGAGCTCATGAAGATCGAGGCCGAGCTGGGGCGCGACCGCTCCAAAAAGGCCAAGGCCAACGGCCCGCGCACCATCGACCTGGATCTGCTGTGGATGGACGGCGAGACCCACGGCGGCAAAAAGCTGCGCCTGCCGCATCCGCTGATCGGCGAGCGCGACTTTGTGCTGGTGCCGCTCGAGGATCTGATGCACGACCCGGCGCGGTTCTTCCGCTACAACGGCGTCGAGGTCAAGGAGCCCGAGGATCGCGTGGGCCATATCGTGGGCGAATTGGGGCGTATGTAGATGATCGAGATGAATGCTGTTGCCGCCGGCACCGAGCTCGACGCGGCGCGTGACGCGGGCCGCGAGGGCATGTCCGCGGGCTGGTGCGCGTGGAGCGCGGGCGATGCTTCGCTGACGTTTTCGCTGGTCGTGCGCCCCGATGTGAATATGCACGCCTTCCACGGCCTGCCGTTTGTGGCCGCGATGGGCATGATGGATGCGCTCGTGGGCACGGCTTCGACGCCGGGGTTGGGCCTTGCCGGTAAGGTGGGTATCCAGTGGCCGAGTGACATCGTGTGCGGTGCGCCTGCGTTTGAGACGTCACTCGCGCGTGTTGCCGTGAATGGCGGTGCCGGTGCTGCGGGCATGTTTGCCGCGGTGACGGTTGATATTGAGCGTGCGGCGCTGGGTGAGCTTGGCGTGGATATGGCAGATGAGGCGCTGATCGAGGCATTGGCCGCCGCCGTGCTGGTCCGCGTGGGCACCTGGGCGGTTGCCGCCAACACACCACAGGGCGCTGCCGGCCCGCTGGCTCCGGTGCTGGGCGAGTACTTTGACATGGTGCCACTGCTGGGTCGTCAGGTCGCGGCGGTGTCGCCCAACGGTTTGCCGCTTGCGGTCGGTGTGTTTGCGGGCCTGGACATCTGGGGTCGCGCGACCATCAAGACTGATGCCGGCGAGCAGGAGTTTCCGCCCGAGGCCGTACGGATTCGCGGACTGTAACGCGAGGCGCTCGCGCTCAAAGATAGCGATGACAACAAGACCCTCCTCGGCTGTGCCGGGGAGGGTCTTGTTGTCTGGGGAATGGGTTGTCAGCACCCTATTCCTCAAAACTGAAAAATTTTCGATTTTGAGGAATAGGATTTAGCCAGCTCGACCTTTCACGAGGTATATTCGTTGCAGAGTCTATTCCTCAAAACTGAAAAAATTTCAATTTTGAGGAATAGCAACGAAAGACCGCAGGGAGACCGCCAATGAAACTCATCAATAGGACGTCGTATATGGACACGTTGACGAGTCTTATCGGCGTGCCGGATATCAAGGTCATCACGGGCATTCGCCGTAGTGGAAAATCGAAATTGCTCGAGGCCCTTCGCGACTACGTAGAGGCCAACCTGCCCGATTCGAATATCATCCATATCAATTACAACCTCGATGAATTCGAGGGCCTGCTCGAATACCATGCGCTACTTGCCTACGTAAAAGAGCGTCGGGCGCCCGGCAAGCAAAACTTCCTGCTTATCGACGAGGTTCAGATGTGCGACGGCTTCGAGCGCGCGATTAACAGTCTCCACGCGTCCGAGCAATACGACATTTTCATTACCGGATCGAACGCCTTTTTGCTGTCGAGCGATCTGTCGACGCTCTTTACGGGGCGCACGTTCGAGATCGAGGTGTTCCCCTTCTCGTTTGAGGAATACCGTTCTTACGGCGACGAAGGCGAGGTTGACCGCGATTTCGACGAGTACGCGAGGACCGGTGGCATGTCCGGCTCCTACCCTTATCCGTTGCAGGAGCAGCGTTATCAATATCTCTCCAACGTCTTTAAGACACTCATTGTGAGAGATATCGTTCAACGGCATAACGTGAGAAACGAATCGGCCTTGCTGTGCATTGCCGATTACATGATGGACAATGTCTCCAACATTACGTCGGCCCGCAATATAACGGACGTTTTGAATGCGGACGGGCTCAAGATTACGAACAAGACGGTCGGCACGTACATGGGGTACCTGTGCGACGCGTTCGCCTTCTATAAGGTGCGCCGATATGACATTCGCGGCAAGAAATACCTTAAGAGCGGAGAGAAGTATTACCTGGCGGACCACGCATTTAAATACGCCCTGCTTGGAACACGCGACATGGATTGGGGCCGCGTGTACGAGAACATGGTGGCCATCGAACTGCTGCGCCGCGGATACGAGGTGTACGTCGGCGTGCTCTACAAAAAGGAAATTGATTTTGTAGCAATCAAGCGAAGCGAGAAACTCTACATTCAGGTGAGCGACGATATCAGCTCGGATAAGACATTTGAACGCGAGATTTCACCACTGCTGAGCATTGGCGACGCGTACCCCAAGATGATTCTCGCCCGCACGCATCACGAGGCCACGGACCGCAATGGGGTGCAGATTGTGGACCTGGCGAGGTGGCTGTGCGGCGAGGCCTAGCAGAAAGTCCTATTCCTCAAAACTGAAAAAATTTCGATTTTGAGGAATAGGATTGGCGGCTGGTTGCTGCGACCTGGCGTTTACTCTATCCCAGCTCCTGCATGCGGCGGTAGATTTCGCAGATGCCCTTGATGGTGAGTTGCCCGTCGACCACGTCGAAGGCATCGGTCGAATCGGCGACGATGCCGGCGAGACCGCCTGTGGCGATAACGGTGGCATCGTCGCGTCCCAGCTCGCGCTTCATGCGCGCGACCAAGCCCTCGGCCATGGCGGCGGCGCCCATCACGGCGCCGACCTTGATGCATTCCTCGGTGTCGCGGCCGATGGCGTGCTCGGGCGCCTCGAGCGGAACGCTGGCGAGCTTGGCGGCACGGGCGGCAAGCGCGTCCATCGAGATGCGGATGCCCGGCGCGATCGCTCCGCCAATGTAATAGCCGTCCTCGTCGATGACGTCGATATTGGTCGCGGTGCCAAAGTCCACCACGATCGCCGGGGCGCCGTAGAAGGTCTCGGCAGCGACGGCGTTGGCGATGCGGTCGGCACCAACGGCCTGGGGGCGCGCCGCCCGCAGCTTGGTCACCGCGGCCGTCTGTGGCCCAATGACGATGGCGTCTGCCGCGATGCGGTCGGCCACGGCGTGCCACTCGCGCGAGAGCTGCGGCACCACGCCAGCAAAGGCGATCGCGTCGACCGCGCCGAGCGAGAGGTCGTACATCTTAAAGAAGCCCATCAGGCGCACGTGGATCTCATCGGCGGTGTAGGAGCGGTCGGTGGGCATGCGCCACGACTGCACCAGCTTGTCTCCGTCAAACAGGCCCATGGCCGTCTGCGTGTTTCCCATATCGATAGCGAGCAGCATGTCTACTCCAGGTGTCGGCGTAAAAGGACGCGCACCATTGTATACGTGCCGTCGGCGGCGCTCGGCTGCGATTCGTTCACGGCGATATGGGCTGAGGGGTTTTAAATATGAAGGAATTATGCTCTACGAGATTTTCCTTGCCGTTTACCGAACTCCCGAGTAATATTCATTCTTGCGCACATGAGGCGCCCAGACATTGCGGGGTGGAGCAGTCTGGTAGCTCGCCGGGCTCATAACCCGGAGGTCGTAGGTTCAAATCCTGCCCCCGCGACCAAGAACTTGCAGCTCGTCGGCCTAGCCGGCGAGCTTTTTTGTTATTCCGGGACCGTGTTTTTCGGTCCAATTCTCAGCCTCTCAAACAAAATCTCGATCTGTAACATCTAGATCCGATTTGGACGGCTAGGTGTTACAGATCGAGATATACCGGTGGGTTGGATCCCGTTTGTCTCAATCTGTAACATCTGGGGCCCATTTTGCCGAGTAACCGTTACAGATCGAGATCTTTCGGCAGGCTAGATTGGTTTGTCTCGATCTGTAACAGGCAGGGGCCAACAGTGGGTCTAGATGTTACAGATTTAGATTGTTGAGGATGGGTTGAGAGGAATGTCTCGATCTGTAACATCTAGGGTCGTTTTTGGCCTGTAGGTGTTACAGATCGAGATTTTCCGACGGAACGCTCTCGTTTATCTCGATCTGTAACAGTAAGACCCGGTTTTGCTGAGTAACTGTTACAGATCGAGACAAACCGACGGGCCGCCCCGCCCCATCCACCTGCCGCTACCGGCTATCCGCCGATTTCCGTTGTGCTGCTGCACTTCCATGCCATATCCTCTAGATAACTACGCGGCAACATCGCCGCCGCGCCTACAAGAGAGGAATGTCCATGACCGCACCTGCATCCAAGCTGCTCCAGCCCATTACGGTTGGCCCCCTTGAGCTCAAGAACCGCATTATGTTCCCGCCGCTTACCACCGGCTACGAGGAGCGCGACGGTTCCATTGGCGAGCGCAGCCTGGCTTTTTACGAGCGCCTGGCCCGTGGCGGCGTGAGCTACATCGTCATCGGCGACGTCGCTCCCGTCATGACCGCGAGCCCCACGCCCAAGTTAGCGACCGACGCCCAGATCCCCACGTTTAAGGCGCTGGCCGACGCCGTTCACAAGCACGGCGCCAAGGTCGCGCTGCAGCTGTTCCACCCCGAGTACGACGTGCCCGGTGTCGGCCGCATGGTCATGGGATCCATGGCCGCCGCCAAGGCCGCGCAGGAGGCCAAGGCCGCCGGCGACGAGGAGACCTTTGCCGCCAAGATGGCCGAGTCCAACGAGATCCGCAACCAGGCCTACGCCAAGCTGCATCACGACATGCAGCACTTTGTGAACGAGGCGAGCGTAGAGCAGCTCACCCAGATCAAGGAGGCCATCGCTGCCTCGGCCGCTCGCGCGCAGCAGGCCGGCATCGACGCCATCGAGGTCCACGGCGACCGCTTGGTGGGCTCGCTGTGCTCGGCCATCCTCAACCAGCGCACCGACGAGTACGGTGGTTCGTTCGAGAACCGCGTTCGCTACGCGCTGGAGGTCGTCGCTGCCATTAAGGAAGCCGCGCCGCAGCTGATGGTGGAGTACAAGCTCCCCGTGATCATGGAGAACCCCGACGGCACGCCGCGCGGCAAGGGCGGCCTGCAGCCCGACGAGGCCTGCGAGTTCGCCAAGCTGCTCGAGGGTGCGGGCATCGACATGATCCAGGTTGCACAGGCCAACCACACCGGCAACATGGGCGATACCATTCCGCCCATGGGTGCCATGCCCTACAACTGGACGCTGCCGGTGGCCGAGCGCGTCAAGGCCCTGGTCTCCGTGCCGGTGGCAACCGTCGGCCGTGTTGTCTCGGTCGAGGCCGGCGAGAAGATTCTGGAAGACGGCGCCGCCGACATCATCGCCTACGGCCGCTCGCTCATGTGCGACCCCGACATTGCACTGAAGGCCGCCACGGGTGAGCCCATCCGCGAGTGCCTCAACTGCAACAAGGGCTGCGTCGATGCAATTCAAAACCGCAAGTACATCTCGTGCGTGCTCAATGCCGAGAACGGCGACGAGGCGACCATCGCCATTAAACCGGGTGAGGGCGACAAGAAGATCGCCGTGGTGGGCGGCGGCATCGCCGGCCTGGAGGCCGCGCGCGTGGCGGCCAAACGCGGCTACGACGTGACCGTCTATGAGGCGAGCGATCACTTGGGCGGCCAGATTGTGCTGGCGGCCGCGCCTCCGCGCAAGGATGAGATTATGCGCTCGGTCGAGTATTACGAGAAGATTCTGCCCGGCCTGGGCGTGAAGGTTGAGCTCAACCATGCCGCTAGCCCCACGGATCTCAACGCCGCCGACGCCGCGATTGTGGCTGTGGGCGCGCACGACGTGGTCATCCCCGTTCCGGGTGCCGACTCGGACAAGGTCGTCTCGAGCTGGGACGTGCTGGCCGGCAAGGTGGAGCTCAGCGGGCGCGTCGCCGTCATTGGCGGTGGCCTGGTGGGCACCGAGACTGCCGAGTACCTGCTGCAGCACGGCTGCGAGGTGGCGATCGTCGAGATGCTCGACAAGATTGCCGCAGGCGAGTCCGAGACCATTCTGCCGCTGATTATGAGCGACTTTGCAGAGCACAACGTGGAGCAGCACGTTAAGACCCGCCTGACCGCCATTACCGACGAGGGCGTGGAGGCCGTTCGCACCACCGAGGACGGCGCCGAGGAGCCGGTGAAGATCGCCTGCGATTACGTGGTGATGGCCGTGGGCTCCAAGGCCAACGCGTTTGACCTGGACGGCGTGACGGTGCCCGTGACCTGCGTGGGCGACTGCTCGGGCGAGCGCACCGCCGATATTGCGAGCGCCATCCGCACGGCGTATCACGCGGCCAACGAGCTGTAGCAAACATCGCGGCGGGGCGGGGCGGTAGCACGGATCCGCCTCGCCCGGCTGCGTCCCGTCGGGTGTCAACCGGTGCGGGGCCTGCAAGCGCAGCAGGCCCCGCCCTTTTTGTTTTGCTCCGGTGGATGGCAATGCGCGGTAATCATGAGGAGTAAGGACGTCTACTGCCTTGCCGATTACTCAAAATTATTGGGGGAGGGGTTAATAACTATATCCTCTATGCCAAAGGACATAAAGAGATGTCAATTTTGTTGACAAGCGAATGACGATTAGCTGCGAGCCAGCTACCAGCGTAAATAATCGATAAAGAAATGTCGTAAATTGGTGCCAAATGCCCAGATAACACCGCGTCTATTTTAATTAACTGCTTTGAGCAAACAGCAAAATGCTACTATCTAACATGCACGTTAGAAAACAGGTAAACGTTTAGGGCTAAGAAGTGGCAGGTATGTCAGAAGCAACAAGGACTCGCACGCATGCGCCCGAGGTTAGGCAGCGCGCCGTCGAGGTCCTCCAAGAGGGGGTCGGTCATCGTGCCCTCGCCGCGGAGCTCGGCATTCCCCAGGCCACGGCTCGTCAGTGGGCTCGCGCATATGCCGTGGGCGGTGCCGACGCCGTGCTCAACGCGGGCTCGCATCACCGCACGTATTCGTATGACGTCAAGCTCGCCGTGGTAAAGGATCGCCTGGAAAACGGCCTGACGGTTCGCGAGGCCATGATTAAGCACAAGATTCCCAGCGAGTCTTCGGTCAAGACTTGGTGTCGTCAGTATCGTGATGGCGGCGCCGCCGCGCTTATCGATAAGCCGCGCGGTCGCAAGCCGCGCGTTAAGCAGGCAGAGTAGCAAGAGGGTGCGCCCACAGGGGCGCATTTTTTTGCCGCGCCAACTTTTTGGACCGCCGCGAGCCTATCGGGACATCCTTCAACGTGGCCAATAAACCGCGCGCAGTGGCCCGTGCGCCCGTCGCTGCGATAGGGGGGAGTGTCGCCTCTCTGCTCCAAAGCGGACGTGCCCTTACCCCGTACGCCTAAAACTCCCCAGTTGACCGAAAACCTGCCGCCGCTACTCCTCAATTGAGCTATAACGTTAAACAATTGCAGCGTTTTTGCATGGGGGAGTGATGGTATGACGCTACTGTATTTCCTTACCCTGTTTCCGCTGGTACCGGCATTGGGCATGCTGCTCGCGCGTGGTGACCGCGCCCGCGATGCGGTGGGGCTCATAGGCTCCGGCATTATTATGGCGGTGACAGTTGTAGTTGCCGTCATGTTTTTTGGCGCGGGTCCGCAGAGCTTCGAGGTGGCACCCGGCACCTCGCACGTGCTCTCGATCATCAGCTCCGCCATCGACGTGATCCTGTGCGCCGTCATCCTGTATAGCGCGTGCAAATATAGGAACGCGCTCACCACGGTGCTCGGCATAGTCCAGTTGGTGGGCTCGCTCGCCTTTGCAGCCATGACACTGCCCGCGGCCGAAGCCGTCACGGCGACGCCGCTCTACCTGGATTACATGAGCGTGATCATGGTCCTCGCCGTCGGCATCGTCGGCAGCCTAATCTGCGTGTATGCCCTGGGCTACATGAAGGACTTCCAGGCCCACGACGAGCACGAGGCAGCGCTGCGCGGGCAGACCGCGCCCGACCGTCGCCCGCAGTTCCTGGCGCTTATGTTCCTGTTCCTCTCGGCCATGTTCGTCATCGTGACGAGCGACAACCTTGAGTGGCTGTTCTGCGGCTGGGAAATCACCACCGTGTGCTCGTTCCTTATGATTGGCTACGCACGTACGCCCGAGGCCATCAAGAACGCCTTCACCCAGATCATCCTCAACATGCTGGGCGGTATCGCGTTTTTGGCGGGCCTTATGTTCCTGCACGTGAACGGCATGCCGCTGACCATCTCGGGCATGATCGAGCTTTCCGGCGCCGGCACCGCGCAGTCCGCGCTGCTGGTGATGCCGGTCGTCCTGCTGTCGCTCGCCGCACTTACCAAGGCCGCACAGATGCCGTTCCATACCTGGCTGCTGGGTGCCATGGTTGCCCCCACGCCCACGAGCGCCCTGCTGCATTCGTCCACCATGGTCAAGGCCGGCGTGTTCCTGATGGTCAAGCTCAGCCCGCTCTATGCCATCTATCCCGTGACCGGCTTTATGGTCACGAGTGTGGGCGCCATCACGTTTTTGCTGGCAGCCCTTATGGCCATCTCGCAGAGCAACGCAAAACGCGTGCTCGCGTACTCCACCATTTCCAACTTGGGCCTCATCAGCGCCTGCTTGGGCGTCGGCGCGCCCGAGGCCGTATGGGCGGCCATCTTCCTGATCCTGTTCCACACGGTGGCCAAGTCGCTGCTGTTCCTGTGCGTGGGCACCGCCGAGCATCATATCGGCAGCCGCAATATCGAGGACATGGACGGCATGTTCAGCCGCATGCCGCACCTGACGCGCCTGATGATGCTGGGCATCATGGGCATGTTCGTGGCGCCGTTTGGCATGCTCGTGTCCAAGTGGGGCGCCCTGGTGGCGTTTGCGCAGACCGGCAACGTGCTCATGATCATGGTGCTCGCCTTTGGCTCGGCCGCGACGTTCTTCTTCTGGGGCAAGTGGCTTGCCAAGCTTTCGGGCGTCGACCCCACGGCTCAAAACGTTGAGGTCAATGTCCATAAGACCGAATGGATGGCGCTCAACACCATCGCCGCGCTGCTGATTCTGTGCTGCGTGGCGTTCCCGGTTATCTCGAGCGGTCTGGTGTCGCCTTACTTGGCCATGGTGTTTGGCCGCGTGCCGTACGTTATTGGCAAGGACGCCATGTATCTGATGGTGGTTATCGTGGCGTTTATCGCCGTGGTGCTGCTGACTTCATTCCGCGTGAGCAACAAACCGCACGTAAACGTATATCTTTCGGGTGTGGGAACCGACAATTACCGCCATTTCCGCGGCTCGATGGGGCACGAGGTAAAGGCCGAAAAGCGCAATTGGTACTCGGAGGACGCCCTTGGCGAGAAGCGTATTGGCCCCGCGGGTAGCGTCGTGTGCTGCAGCATTATCCTGTTCGCGCTGCTGTGTTGCGCGTGGATTGGGCCCGAGCGGCTTGCCATGAGCGCGCCCTCGGTGCTGCGTGGCAAGTATTTCGAAGGCTCGGGTGTCGTGGGCATCTTTATTGGCACCGTGGCGTTTGCCTTGATTGCGCCGCTTGTGGGCGGCCTGATCGACGGTCTTGACCGCAAACTTTCGGCTCGCATGCAGGGCCGCGTGGGCCCGCGCCTGCTGCAGCCCTTCTACGACGTTGCCAAGCTGCTGCGCAAGGCCCCTGCCAGCGTAAACACCATGGACGACACCTATATGGCGTGCGCGCTCATCTTTACCGTGGTGGGCGGCGGCATCTTTGTGTCGGGTTCCAACACGCTGTTGTGCGCCTTTATGGTTACGCTCGCCGCAATCTTTGTGGTGTTGGCGTCTGCCTCGACGCAAAGCCCGTTTGCCCAGGTTGGCGCCGACCGCGAGCTGCTGCAGGTCATGAGCTACGAGCCCGCCGTTCTGTTGATGAGCGTGGGTCTGTACCTTGCCACCGATAGCTTCGACTCCATCGCCGTGACGGGGCAGTCGGCCCCCATCATCGTGTACAGCGCGCCCATTTTCCTTGCGCTGCTCGCGGTGCTTACCATCAAGCTGCGCAAATCGCCGTTTGACCTTTCGTACTCGCATCACGCGCATCAGGAGATCGTCCAGGGCGTCGCCACCGAGATGAGCGGCGGCACGCTGGCCAAGATGACCCTTATGCACTGGTGCGAGACCGTGCTGTTTTTGATGTGGGTGGGCATGTTCTTTGTTTGGGACAACCCCGTGAGCTGGGTGGTCGCCCTGGTCGTGATGGTCGCGACGTATTTTGTCGAGGTCCTGATCGATAACACCTTCGCCCGTAGCACCTGGCGCAGCTGCTTTAAGCTCGGCTGGGGCGTGGCGCTGGTGTTTGGCCTGCTCAACCTTATGCCCATCCTCGTCGACGTGTTTATTTAGGAGGCGGCATTCATGGATCATAAAATGTCGCGCTCGCCGTGGGTTATTCATTACGACGGCTCGAGCTGCAACGGATGCGATATCGAGGTGCTGGCCTCGCTTACCCCACTGTTTGATGCGGAGCGTTTTGGTGTGGTCAACACCGGCAATCCCAAGCATGCGGATATCTTTTTGGTGACGGGGTCGGTCAACGCGCAGAATCTGCCCGTCGTGCGCCAGATCTACAACCAGATGCTCGAGCCCAAGTGCGTGGTCGCCTGCGGTATCTGCGCGTGCTCGGGCGGCGTATTCCGCGATGCCTACAACGTGATCGGCGGCGTGGACCGCGCGATTCCCGTGGATGTGTACGCGCCCGGGTGCGCCATTCGCCCCGAGACCGTGATCGACGCCATTGTTGAGGCGTGCGGCATCCTGGATCAGAAGGAGGCCGTGATGCGCGCCGGCGGCGATCCGCTTACCGTGGGCGGTGCCGCTACCTGGGACGGTGGCGTTGAACTGGGCGAGGACGGGTTTGTGGCTGCTGCGGGGGCCGGGGCCGGTGTCGGCGCAGGCACGGCTGACGGTGCGCCCGCCGCTGCAAAGGAGGCCGAGTAATGCAAAAGGCAATCTATACCACCGTCGGGATCGACGAGCTCCTGGCGCATGTGCAGGCGCTCAAGGGCGCCGGCGCGCGCTTTGTACAGATGCACGCCGAGCGCTGTGTGGACGACGGGTCGTATCGCCTGGTCTATACGTTTATCAACGTCCGCGCTGCGCAAGAGCATATTGCGCAGGACGGCAGCTATGCGATTGAGAACCTGGTAGTCGAGGGCATCGACCGGTACCAGGAGATTCCGTCCATCAGCTCGTATTATCCGGCGGTGTTCCCGTTTGAGAACGAGGCGCATGACCTGTTTGGTCTTGCCATCACCGACATGCAGGTCGACTTTAACGGCTTTTTCTACCAGGTCTCGACCGCCGAGCCCATGAGTGTGATCACGCCCGAGGTGAAAGCCGCGCGCGAGAAGGCCATGAAGGTCCGCGCCGCCGCCGAGGCCAAGGCGCGCAAGGCCGCAGCCGAGAAGGCCGCTGCCGCTGCTGCTGCGGGGGAGGGCGCTGCCGTCGCTCAGCCCGCTGCGGCTGCCGGCTCCGATGCTCAGCATGACGATGCCGCTGCCAAGGCCGCGCTCAAGGCTGCCGAGATGGAGGCAAAGCTCGCCGCCATGGACCCCGAGAAAGCGGCCAAGGTCCGCGCGGCGCTTGCCGCCAAGGCCGCCCGCGACAAGCAGAAAAAGGAGGCGTAAGGTCCATGGCACATCGCTCCGTTATTCCGTTTGGCCCGCAACACCCGGTGCTGCCCGAGCCGCTTCATCTGGACCTGGTGATCGAGGACGACCGCGTCATCGAGGCAATTCCGCAGATTGGCTTTGTGCACCGCGGACTCGAGAAGCTCACCGAAAAGCGCGACATGCACCAGTTTGGCTACATCGCCGAGCGCATCTGCGGCATTTGCGCCGTGGGTCACAGCTGCGGCTATGCCAGTGCCTGCGAGCGCATGCTCGACATCGAGGTGCCCGGCCGCGTGCAGTATATCCGCACCATTCTTCATGAGCTTTCGCGTATTCACTCGCATCTGCTGTGGCTGGGCCTGCTCGCCGATGCCTTTGGCTTCGAGGCGCTGTTCTATCGTTCGTGGACCCTGCGTGAGCAGATTCTCAAGATCTTCGAGAGCACCTGCGGTGGCCGCGTGATCCTTTCGATTAACGAGATCGGCGGCCTTAAGCACGACATCGAGGACTCCGAGCTGGCGGGTATTGTCCAGACACTCGATGCCATGCGTCCCGACTACGAGGCCCTGGTGCATACGTTTTTGGACGATGCCAGCTGTGGCGAGCGCTTGCATGGCGTGGGCGTGATCAGCAAGAAGGATGCGCTGGAGCTTTCGATGGTCGGCCCGTTCGGTCGTGCCTCGGGTGTGGACTACGACGTGCGCATGTTTGGCGACGGCGCCTATGCGGACCTGGCCGCGTTTGAGCCCATCGTGGTGACCGACGGCGACTGCTATGCCCGCTGCCAGGTGCGTTGCGCCGAGGTCACACAGGCCATGGACATCATTAAGGAGCTTGTGGGCAAGATCCCGCATGACGGTATCGGCGGGCGCACCAAGCTCACGCCGGCCGACGGTGCCCGCGGCGAGGTTGTGATTGAACAGCCGCGCGGTGAGGCGTACTACTATGTGCGCGGCAACGGCACCAAGAACCTGGACCGCTTCCGCGTGCGAACACCGACGTCGCAAAACCTGGCGGGTCTGACGCATGCGCTGCAGGGCGTGCTCCTTGCCAACGTGCCCATGATTATCCTGACCATCGACCCCTGCATTAGCTGCACGGAAAGGTAGGCGCGGCATGAGTTTACTGACATTTGCCAAGACGGCCTTGGGTTCTATGGTCAAGCAGCCGGTCACGGTTTGCTATCCGCAGGAGAAGCTCGCAGCGCCCGAGCGCCTGCGCGGACATATCGTCAACGACATGGACGTGTGCATCTGCTGCGGCATGTGCGCGCGTCGCTGCCCGGCGGGCGCACTTGCGGTCGATCGCAAGGGTGGGACGTGGTCGATCGACCCGTATGCCTGCGTGGTGTGCGGCGAGTGCATCGAAAGCTGCCCCAAACACTGCCTGACTATGGACACCGCCCGCACCCCAGTTGCGGCGGATAAGACTCCCACGGTAGAAACCAAGCCGGAGTAGCGCTGGGATGGGGCCGGTGGGGCAAAAATGCCCCACCGGCCCCGCGCTTAAACGAGCGGTGGAGCCGCCGCGAACAAAACTATGCCGGATTACGGGGCTGGATAGCAAACCTTCGACCACACAGAAAAGCGCAAAAACAAAACCGCAGGTAGAACGCCTGCGGTTTTTCATGAAATGCGGGCATGGTCGGGGGTACCGGGCTAAACGTAGTAGATGGGCCAGTTTCGTGGCGGACGCCACCGACTGCTCCCTTGGGGATGGAAGAAAACGGGCCATTATGACCAGTCGATCTCGAGTCGCACCCGTTTTCCTGCGAAAACCCTCGTGTCCCAACTTTGGTGAGACATTTGTCTCACGCTCAAAACCGAATCTGGAACGTGTGTCACCTGCCCTAACTGTGTCTCATTTCGTAACTTTAGGCTGATGCAAGGTCTGATCCTGCGAGAAGGGAGACACGATGGGTAAGTACGCGAGGGGTCTCTTGGCGGTGATACTGGCCGTAGTGCTGGTGTTGCCGGCTGCAGCATTTGCCATGCTGCCCGAGGCCAACGCCAGGTCCAGCACAGGAATGGACGGACCGGAAATGGCCGGAAAGGTCGTCGACCCCGATACCAGCGGTCGCTGGGAAATCTGGGCAGCCGGCCACAGCGGCAATAAAGTAACGACCCAAAACGTCGGCCGAATCTGGACCGACAAAACGGTCAAGGAGACCGGAAAAGACGGAGCGTCAGATTTTGTGACCACGCTTTCGGCGATGTCCTCGACGTCCAATTCAACCGTGACGGTCACCACGCCGCTCGATATCGTGATGGTGCTGGATGCCTCTGGCTCGATGGATGATCCTATGGGTGGCGGAGATCGCACCAAGCGTATCGATGCGCTCAAGAGCGCTGCCAACAGCTTTATCGATACTATCGCCAAGCAAAACGAGAGTATCGAGGGTGTCGATAGGCAACATAGGGTTGCCATTGTTAAGTTCGCGGGCGATAAGTCCAACGATATCGGCAACGATACGTATCGTGACAAAGGGTACGTCTACAATAACACGCAGGTTATGAAGGACCTGATTGATTGTTCCGGCAGCAACGTGAAAGCTCTTAAGGATACAATTGCCGGTATTAAACCCGCCGGTGCCACACGTGCCGATTATGGTCTGGAGCTGGCTAAGGACAGGACTTCTGGTCGCAAAGACGCCAAGAAGATTATTGTCTTCTTTACTGATGGTACGCCAACGAGTCAAAGTGAATTCAATTCTAAAGTCGCTAACGCTGCCGTGACGGCTGCCAAGGACATGAAGGACGCCAAGGCCACCGTTTATACCATTGGCATCTTTAACGGTGCGAATCCCAGCGCCGTCGTCCAAGACTCGCAGACAAGTAAAGAGAACAAATTCATGCAGGCCGTGTCGAGCAACTACCCCAATGCTACGGCATGGAACACTCACGGCACGCGTGCGGAAAACTCCGATTTCTACAAGTCGGCGACCAATGCCGAAGAGCTCAAGAAGGTCTTCGACGACATCTCACAGGCCATTACGTCGGAGCCGCCTTATCCGACCGAAATCCATAAGGGCTACGACGAGACCAAGTCCGGCTACATCACGTTTACCGACGAGCTGGGCGACTTTATGCAGGTCGACGGATTTACCGAAGTCGTCATCAACGGCACGCCGTTTACCAAGGTGAGCAAGGCGATCAACAAAGAAACCAATACCGACACCTACGAGTTCGCCGACAAGGCAAAAGACCTGCTTATCACCGTGCAGCGTGCCGGCGATGATAATCCCCAGAAGGGCGATATCGTAACGGTCAACATTCCCGCGTCGTTGATTCCGCTGAGCCACTTTAAGACCGTAGACGGCAAGCTTTCGGTCGACAGCGTTAAGCCCATCCAAGTGAAGTATGCCTCGAGCGTGAAGAGTGTTGCGCTCGACAACCTATTTACGCCTGAGAAGGTCACGGGGCTCAAGGCTTACATCGAAAAGAATACGACCGTTGCCGATGACGGCACCAAGACCGTTAACTTCTACGCAAACAAGTGGAAGACCGGTGCGTTGGGTGATACGGTTGCGAACTTTGAGCCGGCCGATACCAACCGCTACTACTACTTCCAGAAGCAGACTCCAATTTACACCGATAAGGAATGCACACAGCCTGCAAAGATTTCACTGGCAGAAAAAGGCACCTATTACTACAAGGATGAGTTTGAGGAGCAGGGCGAGAACAACGAGGCCAAGTCCGCCACTGCCGTCATCGAGTTTATCGGCGGCGACGCTGCGAAGTTTGACGGCGCTATTATTGCCGACAAGGACGGCAACCTTTCGTTTAGCGTGGGGACCGCGCGCCTGGCCTTTATCGACGAGCTCCACACTACCAAGGACAGCGTGGGCGGCAACAAGACCAGTACCGCGACCGACGTTCTCAACCCCATGTGGAACAACGTGTCCGCCAAGGCGGGTGCTACGCATGTCAATTCCTACTTGGGCAACAACGGCAAGATCAGCTATAAGTACGACATGACGCCGGCAAAGGTTGACACCAAGGCTAGCTTTGGCCTGACCAAGGTGCTCGAGGGTCGCGACTGGACGAAAGAGGACAAGTTTGAGTTTGGTCTGACGTCCGAGAACGGTGCCCCGATGCCTGCGGCTACGACTGCGATCGTGCACAAGGCTGACCTGGACCAGGGCAAGGCTGCCATCGACTTCGGCACGATCGAATACACCGAACCTGGCACGTACGTCTACAAGGTCAGCGAGAAGAACGCCGGCCAAACTATCGATGGCATCACTTACAGTGGGAATGTCGCGGAGATTACCGTGACGGTAACGCCCAACAAGAAGGGCGAGCTCAGCGCTGACGTACAGGTGACTTCGGGCGAGACTGAGTTCAAGAACATCTACGCTGCAAGCCCCGTCGATTCGAGCGTTACCGACGAGATCGAGGTCGTCAAGTCTCTGACCGGCCGTGGCCTCAAGGCCGACGAGTTCAGCTTTGAGCTGCGCGAGGCCAAGGGCGAGGACTCTGAGCTTATCGAGACCGTCAAGAATGACGCCAACGGTAACGTTACGTTCAAGGCCATCAAGTACACCGAGATCGGTCAGCACACCTACACGCTGCGCGAGGTCAAGGGCAATGCCGGCGGTGTCACCTACGACGAAAACTTCTACATCATCGTGACGACCATCAGCGATAACGGCAAGGGCCAGCTGGTGGCCACGCACAAGCTGAAGGGCGCCGAGGACGTCAAGAGTATCAAGTTCAAGAACGCCTACACCGCGAATGCTGCCGAGGCATCGCTTGCGGGCATCAAGAACCTGCAGTTCGCCGACGGTCTGACCCCGGCCGACATCAACGGCAAGTTCACCTTTACCGTGACCGGTGAAGAGGGCGCACCCATGCCCGCGAACGCGAGCGTGACCAATGATGCCAAGGGCAAGGTCGACTTTGGCAAGATTACCTTTACGCTCGACGACCTTAACAGGGCTCTGGGCGAGAAGTCCGAGAAGCGCGAGCACACCTTTACCTACACCGTGACCGAGTCCGGTAAGGTTGCCGGCGTGACCAACGACGCCAAGCTGTCGCGCGAGGTTTCCTTCACCGTGACCGATGACAGCAAGGGCAATCTGAGGGTGTCCCGCAAGCCGGATGGCAACGCAGCCTTTACGTTCACCAATACCTATAGCGTGACGCCTGTCGAGACGAGCGTCACCGACCAGATCACCGCGACCAAGTTCCTGACCGGCCGCGACATGGCTGAGGGCGAGTTCTCCTTCGAGCTCGTCGAGGGCGAGGGCAAGGACGCCAAGGTCGTCGCCACCGGCAAGAACGCCGCCGATGGCAAGATCACGATGAGCACCATCGAGTACACCAAGGCCGGAACGCACGCCTACACGCTGCGCGAGGTCAAGGACAACGCCGGCGGGATCACCTACAGCGATGCCAAGTTCAACATCGAGACCACCATCACGGACAACGGCGACGGTACGCTCAGCGCCACGCATGTTCTGAAGGACGTTAAGGAAGCAACTTTCGAGAACACCTACAGCGTGACCCCGCTCGACACAGAGCTCGACTTTGGCCTGAGCAAGGCCATTGACGGCCGCGACTGGACGGATGGGGACGAGTTCAGCTTTACCATCACCGCCCCCGAAGGCGCCCCGCTGCCCGATCCCGCAACCGTAACCGTGAGTAATAAGGACGCGAAGGACGGCATCGCCGCCATCAAGTTCGGCAAGATCCACTACACGGCTGCCGGAACCTACAAGTACGAGATTCGCGAGAACGCGGGCAACGCGGCAGGCATGACGTATGACGGACATGTCGCGACCGCCGAAGTGACCGTGACTGATAACGGCAAGGGCGTCCTGACCGCCAACGTCACCAAGAAGGAAAGCGGCCGCTTCACCAACACGTACCGCACTGAGCTCGATTACGCCGCGGCCGGCGGCCTTAAGCTTAGCAAGGCCCTCTCCGGACGTCCCATGACCGAGGGCCAGTTCACCTTTACCGTGACGCCCGCTGACGCGGCTTCTGCCAACGCGCTCGGCCTGCACGAGGGTGCCAACGTGTACAAGTCCCCTGCAGCGACAGAGGGAACCGTCGGCCTGATCGACATTCTGGCCGGCAAGGAGGTCAAGTTTACGCAGGCTGACGCCGGCAAGACCTTCAAATACACCGTGGCCGAGACGAACGACCACAAGCCCGGTTACACCTACGACGATGCTGTCCGTACCGTGACGATCGCTGTCACCGACGATGGTGCCGGTACGATTACCGCTACGACGACCGTCTCCGGCGGTCCCGAGGGCACGCACGAGACGATCCACAAGAGCGGCGAGAACAAGGTTGAGAGCGCTCTGGTCCCGTTCAAAAACAGCTATAGCGCATCGACCGATGCGCACGGTGGTGACGTTGCTCAGATCGTTGCCACCAAGACCCTGACCGGTCGCCCGATGGTCGACGGCGAGTTCTACTTTGGCATCGCCTATGCGGGCGAGACGGAAGCCATCGAGGGTACGTGCATTACCAACGTTAACGGCCAAGTGAGTTTTGGTGCTCTGCATTACACGACCGAGATGCTCGCCGACCTGGTAAACGCCAACCGCGCCATCCGTACCGACACGGATGCCAAGCTTGCATGGACCATCAACTACACGGCCTTCGAGTACACGTCTCCGCTCGCAGCAAAGGGCATTACCGCCGCAAAGCCGAGCTTTAGCTTTAAGGTCATCGTCGTCGACAACGGTGACGGGACTCTGACGGCGACGCCCGCCTACGACGGCATTCAGCCCTTGTTCGAGAACGTCTACGGCGCCGATGCCGCTGATGCCGCGCTCGCTGGCACCAAGAAGCTCCAGGCAGCTGAGGGCCTGACCCCGGCCGACATCGCGGGTAAGTTTACCTTTACCGTGACCGCTGACGAGGCGGGTGCCCCGATGCCCGAGCGCACGACCGCAACCAACGACGCGGCCGGCAACGTGGACTTTGGCAAGATCCACTTTACGCTCGAGGACCTCAACCGCGCCCTGGGCGTGACGGACGATGCGACCGATAAGGCCGAGGCAGACGAAGCTGACGAGGCTGAGGCCGACGAGGCAGAGGCTGAAGAGGCCGACGCTGATGTCAACGCCGACGAGCCCAGCGACGAGTCCGAGCCCGCAGCCCCCACCGCCCCGCGCTCGCACACCTTTACCTACACGGTGACCGAGTCCGGTAGCGCCTCTGGCGTGACCAACGACGTCAACGCCACGCGCAAGGTTTCCTACACCGTGACCGATGACGGTGCCGGACACCTGAGTGTCGCGCGCAATGGCGACGACGGTGCGGCCTTCACGTTCACCAACACCTACAGCGTGACGCCTACCGATTCGTCCGTGACCGATCAGGTCAAGACGGTCAAGCGCCTGACCGGCCGCGACCTTGCAGCTGGCGAGTTCACGTTTGATCTGCTCGAGGACGGCGTGACTGTCGCTAGTGGCACCAACGACGCCAACGGCACCGTTACGCTGAGCCCGATCCACTATGAGGCGCCCGGCACGCACACGTACACGCTGCGCGAGGCTTGCCCCAACGCGCTCGGCCTGTACAAGGGCGTCACCTATGACAGCGCGACCTACACCGTCGTGACGACCGTCACCGACAACGGCGACGGCACACTGACCGCGACGCACAAGCTCGAGGGAACCACCGAGTCGGCTGGCTTTACTAATAAGTATCACGCCATGCCCACGCAGGTTTCCATCGGTGCCATCAAGGTGCTCGAGGGGCGCGAGCTCAAGAAGGATGAGTTTAGCTTTAAGCTCGTTGGCGAGGACATCGAGTCCACCGTCACCAACGATGCCGACGGCAAGATCAACTTCGACAAGTTCGAGTACGACGAGCCTGGTACGTACGCCTACACCATCAGCGAGGTCAAGGGCGACGAGGCCGGTATGACCTACGACAAGTCCGTCTTTACCGCGACCGTCAACGTGGTCGACGACGGCGAGGGCAACCTCAAGGCGAACGTCGCCTTTACCAAGGGTGACAAGAGCGTCGAGGGTATCGTGTTCAACAACACGTACAAGAAGCCCGAGACCCCTACGCCGACGCCCGACCCCGGCACGCCCAAGACCGTGACGAACATCGTCAAGACGGTCAAGGGTTTCCTGCCCACCACGGGTGACCAGCAGGCCGCTGCACTGCTTATGGCATTTGTTATTGCCATGGCCGGCGTCGGAGCCCTGGTCTGGGGTATCCGTAAGCGCTAGGCACATCGACGGAGCCTGGGGCCAAGGGCCCCGGGCCGCCGGCGGGGAGCAAGAAACGAAACATAGCCCCCACCCCACCCCCAGCCGCCACGGAGGCATCTCCCTCCTCCGTGGCGGCACTTTTGTGCGACTGCTCTATAAGTTGCGGTGAAATACGGACTGTTTGGCGGCCCTAGGGGGCACAGCAGTCCGTATTTCACCGCAACTGAGTCGCCGATTCTTTGAGTTACCCTCGCAGGTAGGCGATGGCGATTTGGGTGCGGTTGCGTAGGCCCATTTTGGCCAGGATCGAGCTGATGTGGTTTCGCACGGTGCCTTCGCCCATATAGGCGGTGGCGGCAATCTCCTTGTTGTCGAGGCCGCGGGCGATGAGCTCGGCGACCTCGAACTCGCGGTCGGTCAGGCCGGCAAAGGCTGCAGGCCGGCGGGGCGTGCCGGCCTCGACGTCCGTCCCATCAAAATCGACGTCCTCGATTGCCTTGCCCTCCAGCACACGCTTGCCATCCATGACCTGCGCCAATGCCGGCGGGATGGTGGCGACATCGGTCTTGATCAAGTAGCCACGGGCGCCCAGCTTGAGCGCCGACACAATGTACTCGTCATCCGAAAACGTGGTCAGGAACACCACGCGTGCCGCGGGGTCGCGCTCGAGGATCTCGCGCGCCGCCGAAAGGCCGTCACGCCCCGGCATCTGGATGTCGAGCAGCGCGATATCGGGTGCGTGCTCGGTGTAGAGCGCGACCGCGTCGTTGCCGTCGGCGCCGGTGCCCACGACTTCGATCTGCGGCTGGGCACCCAGGATAATCTTGAGCGAATCGACCACCAGGCGGTCGTCGTCGACAATTATGAGCCTCATCGGGCCTCATCTCCTTGCTGTTTGGGGACGGTGGCAAACACGCGCCAGCCGGGGGCGCCGGCACGCGGCCCGGCGGTAAAGGTCCCGCCAAGCGCCTCGATACGCTCGCGCATGGAGCCGAGCCCCATGCCTTCTGCGATGCCTCGGCTGTTTGTCTTGGTCGCGCCCGTGCCGTCGTCGGTAACGATGAGCTGGTAAAACGACGGATGCTCCATGCATCGCACGGTAACGTTTTGAGCACGGGCGTGGCGTATGGTGTTGGAGAGTGCCTCGCGCAGGATCGCCGCAAAGCAGTTGGCGACGTTGGCGGGTGCATGCTCGGCCAAAACCTCAAGCTCAATCTGCGGCCCGCCATCTGAGCGCGCGCCTTCCGCGATGCGCTCGAGCTGTACGGAGAGATTGGCCGCGTTGTCGTTGAGCGCATGGACACTGGTGCGTACAAGCTGAAGCGCCTCGTCGACCGTGCGCTTGACGTCGGCGAAGTCGGCGGCGACGCCGGGCTCGTTGGCGTGGACCACACGTAGGGCTTCGGTTTGCAGTGAGGCACGCGTGAGCTGGTGGCCCACGTTATCGTGGATCTCGCGCGCGATGCGTGCGCGTTCGGCGAGCGTCGCGAGCTCGACCTCGTAGTCCTGGCGGTCGGCAAGGTCGCGGTTGCGCGCCTCGAGCGCGAGGGCTCGTTCCTGCAGTTCGTCACGGGTGCGACGCATGCGCTCCTGTTCACGTTCCAACTGGGCGGTGCGCAACGACAGTAAGGTGGCGGCGACCGAAAGGATGGCGGTCAGCAGGAGCGTTCGGGCGGTAAGCACGTCGGTGCGAAGGTCCGCGACGAGCGCACAGGCAAAGGCGGAGCCAATGCCCAGCGCGACCCAGGCGTGCTCACGGCGCACGCGCCGCGCGATGTCGTAGAAGGCGAGGGGTGCAAACGGCACAAAGGACGGCACAAAGACGGCCGCGATGATGTAAGCGTAGCTCGCGGCCTCGCTGGCGCGGCGGGCGCGCTCGCCTTGCGCGACCTCGGTCAGCGCGGCGATGACGACGCCAAGGCAAAACGCCGCAACCAAGCGGGCATCCACAGCAAGGCCCAGGGCGGCCGCGATGCAGCACGCCAGCACGATCGATTTGTCGAAAAGCCTGTTCATACGGGTATTGTACGCGATGGCGCGCGCGGGGGAGGCCCCACCGGGAGCAACCGTGACATTTGTCCCAGCAAGGGGGACCGCGACTATATCTCGCCGACAATCATTTTACCTGAACATTTTTGGTAGCTGTATCTATCATTTTTGCTAGATACAGCTACTATTTTTGCTAGATAGATTTATCAAAAGGAGGCTCTAGGTGTATAGGCGCAAGATATCGACCGTGTTACAGCAAAGACTCATGGGGCCGCGTTCCTTTATTCAGGTGGTTATGGGTCCCAGACAAACTGGCAAGACCACGGCCATCAAGCAGGCGGTCAAGGCTTGCGGGCTTCCGTGTCGCGTGGCGAGTGCCGATTCGTCGCGCGATCTCGCGGGGGATTGGATCGACCTTGAGTGGCGCCAGGCTCGGCAGCTGACAAGTAATGGCTCGCGTGCCATCCTTGTGCTCGACGAGATACAAAAGGTTACGGGTTGGTCCGAGACGGTCAAGGCCCTGTGGGACGAAGACTCTTGGAACGACACCGAGCTTCTTGTGGTGCTGTCCGGTTCGTCGAGCTTGCTTCTCGGCAGTGGGCTGACCGAATCGCTTGCGGGGCGATTTGAGCTACTGCGTTCGACGCATTGGAGCTTATCCGAGATGTCCGAGGCGTTTGGATATAGCCTTGAGGATTACCTGATGTTTGGCGGGTATCCGGGCGCCGCAATCCTCAAGAGCGATGTCGACCGCTGGCGCGAGTATATGCGCGATTCGATCGTGGAATCGACAATCTCGCGCGACGTATTGCAGATGGAAGACGTGCGCAAGCCGGCGCTCATGCGAGCCCTCTTTGAGCTGGGCGCGCAGTATTCGGCGCAGGAGATATCGTATCGAAAACTGCTGGGGCAGCTCGACGATAAGGGAAACACTGATACCGTGCGCCATTATCTTGATCTGCTGTCCAAGGCGGGCATGATGAGCGGGTTGCAAAAATACGACGCCAAGCAGGTGAGGTCGAGGGCAAGCTCGCCGCGACTGCTTGTGCATGATCCCTCATTAATGTTCTCGATGTGGCGCGGGACGGGTGACTTGTTGGCTGATTCTGCCCTGCGAGGGCATTTGGTCGAAACTGCGGTGGGCGCCCGGCTCATCGCGCGTGCTCAAACAGAAGGCTTTGAGCTGTATTGGTGGCGTGAGGGCAATCTCGAGGTGGACTTTGTGGCGAAGCGTGGCGATGACGCCCTTGCGGCGATCGAGGTTAAAAGCGGCCGCGTGTCCAAGAGCGGTATGACTGAGTTTTTGGCGCAGAACCCTCAGGCGAAGCCGATGATTGTGGGCGATCGTAACGTTTCGGTTGAGCAGTTCTTGCGGGATGAGGTGGAGCTGTTTTAGCTGGTGATTGCTACGTCGCGGACGGGCCAAAGTAATCAGAAATGCAAGCCCCACTTACTTAAGATTTGGGACAAACACATCTGATTGCTTTGTCCCGTGGCGATGCCGGTTCTGTTGGCGCCGCACTTGTGACAAAGCTCACTGGTGCGGGCCGCCCGCTCCTGCGATGATGCAATCGTACCGGGCCGCAATCAACGGAAGGGCCGCCTCATGACTGACATCGTCCACGTCGAAAATCTCGTCAAGCGCTACGACGATCTTATCGCGCTCGACCACTTCAACCTGAACATCGCCCCCGGCGAGATCTTTGGCCTGCTCGGCCCCAACGGCTCGGGCAAGACCACGTCCATCAACTGCATCCTGCAGCTGCTTGCCTACGACAAGGGCACCATCGAGCTGTTTGGTGAGCCCATGACGCCCGCCCGCTACGACCTCAAGCGCCGCATCGGTGTGGTGCCGCAACAGGTGGCGGTGTTCGACGAGCTCACCGTGCGCGAGAACATCGACTATTTCTGCAGTCTCTACGTCAACGACCGCAAGCGCCGCCGCGCGCTGGTGGACGAGGCGATCGACTTTGTCGGCCTGGGCGACTTTACCAAGTTCCGCCCCGGCAAGCTCTCGGGCGGCCTGGCGCGTCGTCTCAACATTGCCTGCGGCATCGCGCACAAGCCCGAGCTCATCTTTTTTGACGAGCCCACGGTGGCGGTCGACCCGCAAAGCCGCAACGCCATCCTGGAGGGCATCTGCCGCCTGCGCGACGAGGGCGCCACGGTGGTGTATACCAGCCATTACATGGAGGAAGTTGAGCAGATCTGCAGCCGCATCATGATTATGGACGGCGGGCGCGTGCTGGCGCAGGGCACCAACGACGAGCTCAAGCGCATGATCCAGATGGGCGAGAAAGTCGTGATCGAGGTCGGCGAGGTGCCGAGCACGGCGCTCGCCGCCGTTGCGAGCCTGCCGCATGTCCTGGACCTGGCGGCGACGGCGGGCCAGCTCACGTTCTCGTGCGAGGCGAGCCCGCATAACCTGACCGACATCCTCGACGCGCTGCGCTCGTACGACGTGCCGCTCGGCCGCATCTACTCCGAGCCGCCGACTCTGAATGACGTGTTCCTCGAGATCACCGGCCGCGAGCTGCGCGACTAGGAGGCGGCCATGTTCAACACCATCATCATCACGCTCAAGACGCTGCTGCGTCGGCCGAGCACCTGGGTTTGGGGCGCGGTCTTTCCCGTTGCGCTTTCCACGATGTTCATGTTTATGTTTGCGAACCTGAGCTCCGACGGCAAGGTCGACCCGGTGCCGGTGGCCATCGTGGCTGACGAAGCCTGGGACGCGTCGACCTTTAAGGATGTGGCGACATCGCTGGCTAAGGAGGGCGACGACCAGCTGCTCGATGTGAGCGAGTACGAAGACTTGGCTGCCGCGCGCAAAGCGCTCAAGGCCGGCGAGGTCGCGGGCATCTATACGGTCGATGCCGCGGGCACGCCCAGGCTCACGCTGCTATCGAGTTACGACAGCTCGCGCGCCTCGTCGGTGCTCACCGACCGCAGCATCCTTGAAACGGTGGCAAGCTCGTATACGCAAAACGCCGAGCTCATGGCCCAGATTGCTCAAGATGACCCGGCGGCGCTCGCCGACCCGGAGGCGGTCGCGCGCGCTCTGTCACTCGAGGGCGGAACCCGCCGCGTGAGTCTGACGCGTGCCACGCCCGATGGCACGGTCATCTACTATTACGCGCTCTTTGGCCTGGTCGCGATGATGTCTGCCGAGTTTGCCGCCTTGAGCGTCGTCGATTTGCAGCCTAATCTGTCGGGCCTTGGCGCGCGCCGCTGCGTGGGTGGTCTTTCCAAGACGGCGTCGCTGGCCGGCATTTTTGTCGGCTCGTGGCTGGCTTCCTTTGCCTCGATGGCGATCGCGATTGGCTATGTGCGCCTGGTCGTGGGCGTCGACTTTGGCGGGCGCGAGGGGCTGTGCCTGCTGGGCGGTGCCGCCTCCGCACTTGCCGCGACAGGCCTGGGGCTCTTTGTGGGCACGCTGCCCGTTAAGGGCGGCAAGGCGTCCAAGTCGGGCATCCTCACGGGCTTCGCCACCACGTGTGCCCTGTTCGCCGGTCTCTACGGCGAGCCGGCGATGGCGCTTGCCGACGACGTCGCCCGCGCCTGTCCGGCCGAGTGCTGGCTCAATCCCGTCAAGCTCATCTGCGACATGTTCAACCGCCTGTATTTCTTTGAGGACTTGGGCCCCTTTGCCGTGCGCGCGGGCGCGCTCGTCCTGATGGCCCTGGTGTTTGTCGTTGCCGCCACGCTGGTGTTTGGAAGGAGTCGCTATGAGCACCTTTAAGACCGCGCTTCGCATGGCGCTGGCGCACCCGTTCTACCTGCTCATCTATACGGTGTTCATCTCGCTCATGGGCGTATTCATCGCGGCGTCGGTGAGCTGGAATTCGTCGCAGCTCACCGAGTACAAGCCCTACGACACCAACGTGATCGTGGTCGATCGGGACAACAGCGACCTTTCGCGGGCGCTCACCAAGCACTTGGGGTCGCGCTTTGACATGGTCACAGGCGTCGGCGACGACACGTACGATCTTGCGGACGCGCTCTCCAAGAGCAACAGTGCCAAGGGCAGCGCCGACTGCGTGTTCTTTATCCCGGAGGGATTTGAGGGCGACCTGATCGCGGCCGCCCGTGCGGGGGAGACCTTGCCCAAGCTCGACGTGACGTACGGCTCCGGCACCATGGCGGCGGCGCTTTCGTCTGCGGAGGCCTCGCGCTGGATCTCGCTCGCGGGCGCCGCGGCGGCGCTTGAGCCTGCCGCCTCCGACGGTGACGTCGCCAAGGCCGCCGAGCACGCGGCCGCAAAGCGCGCCGAGGTCCAGATCGAGCAGGTCAAAGTCGACTCGATGGCCGCTGCCACGCTTGGGTCGTATTTCAACTTTGGCGCGTACGCGATTATCTCGTCGGTCATCGTGTCGGTGGGCCTGGTGTTCTCGGGCATGAACGAGCCCGAGCGCGTGCGCCGCATGGATGCCGGCCCGGTCTCCGAGCGCCAGCGCTCGCTCGCCGTGTTCGCGGCCGCCGCGGTGCTCACCGTCTGTATCTGGCTCGTGTCGAGCATGATGGGCGTCGTGGGCTTTGCCAGCGCGGTTGCCGAGGTCGGCGTGGGCCGCGTGTGCCTGGCGCTGGCGGCGACATTTGCCCTGGCGTGCACGCCCCTGGCTGTTGGCTTTGCGCTGTCGAGCCTGGGTGCGCGCGAGGAGCTGCTCAACGGCGTGGGCAACCTGCTTGGCATGCTCATGACGTTTTTGGGCGGCGCCTGGATGCCACTGTCGCTCATGGGCTCGGCCGTGCAGACGGCAGCGCACTTTGTGCCGACATATTGGGTGAACGACGCGATCGGCAAGGCGCTCGCCGCGGACCTGACGTCTGCCGTGCTGGGTGACATCGCCTGCGACCTGGGCGTCACCGTGCTCTTCGCCGCCGCCATCGCCGCCGTAGGCCTAGCTCTCACGCACGCCAAAGCCCGAGCCTAGCCATCGGGTACTCATTGGGGACAGACTTAAATGACCAAGAGTAGTCATTGGGGACAGACTTAAACGACTAGTCATTGGGGACAGTCTTTGCCGATCGGCCGTTTTGCCAGTAGGGTTGGCAAGGACTGTCCCCAACTGCCGGCAGGAAAGGAACGTCCCTAACTGCCGGGTGACTAGTTTGAAATAAATGCCATATGTCGAGCAAAAATAGTTCGCCTAGATTTACTATTACCCTAGAAAAGTAGCAGAAGGCTAACAATGGGGGATGGTATGGCGACGAAACAGGCCTACGTCCAGGTTAAGGACCTCAAAAAACACTACGGCGACGGCGATGCGCGCCTGACGGTGCTCGACGGCATCAACACGTCCATCAACCGCGGCGAAATCTGCGTTATGCTGGGGCCCTCGGGTTCGGGCAAGTCGACGTTCCTCAATCTTATCGGCGGCCTGGAGGACGCCGACGGCGGCTCCATCATGGTGGACGGCTGCGACCTGACGACGCTCAAGCCCACCGACCTGGGCGAGTATCGCCGCCGCGAGCTGGGCTTTGTTTTCCAGTTCTACAACTTGGTGCCCGACCTTACCATTAAGGAAAACATCGAGGTCACGGCGCACCTGTCCAAAAACCCGCTCAATGTCGATGACCTGCTGCGCTCGCTGGGCCTCTACGAGCACCGCAACAAGTTCCCGCGCCAGGTCTCGGGCGGCCAGCAGCAGCGTTGCGCCATCGGCCGCGCGCTCGTCAAAAACCCGGGCCTGCTGCTGTGCGACGAGCCCACGGGCGCGCTCGACTACAAGACATCCAAGGAAATCCTGCAGCTCATGGAAGACGTCAACCGTACCTACGGCTGTACCATCATCATCGTCACCCATAACGCCGCCATCGCCCGCATGGCCAACCGCGTGCTGCGCCTGCGCGACGGGCGCATCGTCGAGGACGAGCTCAACGAGTCGCCCGCCGCGGCCGCCGAGCTCGATTGGTAGGCGGCGCCATGTCACCTCTCGCAAAACGACTCCCGCGCGAGCTGCGCCGCAATATCGGCAAGTACCTGGGCATCTTTTTGCTTATGTGCGGAAGCATCGCCCTCACGTCGGGCTTTTTGCTCGCGGCGCACTCCATCGCCTGCCTCATCGACGACATGCGCGACGAGTACACGATTGAGGACGGCCGTGTGACCACCTCCTTCGAGGCTACCAAAGACCAGATCAAGGCAGCCGAGGATGCAACCGACGACGCCGGCGGCGTCACGCTCTACAAGAATTTCTCCATCGACGCCATCATCAAAAAGACCGCCGGCGACGATGGCACCAAGCGCACGCTGCGCACCTATGCGCACCGCACCAAGGTTGATATCGCGTCCTACTGTGAGGGCAGGCAGCCCAAGGCGGACGACGAGGTGGCAATCGACCGTGTCTTCGCCACCAACAACGACCTCGCCGTGGGCGATAAGGTCGAGCTTGAGGGCCGCACCTACACCATCTGCGGCATCATGACGCAGCCCGATAGCCAGGCGCTGTTCCTCAACAACTCCGACTTTACGGTCAACACTATCACCTATGGCGTGGCCGAAGTGACCGACGCCGGCTTTGCCACGCTCGAGGACGCCGGCGGTGCGCCCGCCTACACCTACTCCTTTACCTTTAACGACCGCGACCTCTCCACCGCGGACCGTATCGATGCCGAGCAGGATATGGTCGAGGCGCTGGTGGATGCCGATGCGCGCGTGGACGACCTGACCGATGCCGATTCCAACCAGGGTATCGGCTATGCGCGCGACGATGTGGACGGCGACTCCATGATGTGGACGACGCTGCTCGACATCATCATCGTGATCATGGCGTTTGTCTTTGTGGTGCTCACCGACGCCACTATCGAGGAGGAGAGCGCCATCATCGGTACGCTGCTCGCCAGCGGCTATCGCCGTCGCGAGATCGTGTTGCACTACCTTGCGCTTCCCGCCATTGTGGGCGTGCTCGCGGCGCTGCTGGGCACCGCGCTCGGCGTCGTGTTCTTTACCGAGCCCATGCGCGGTCTCTATTACGGCTCGTACAGCCTGCCGCCCTTCCAGGTGTACTGGAGCTGGGAGATCTTTGTGAAGTGCGCCGTGGTTCCTGCCTCCGCGCTCATCCTCATTACGCTGGTGGGCCTGCTCCGCAAGATGGGAAAGACCCCGCTGCAGTTTCTTCGTCACGAGGCGGGCGGCAAGTCGGGTACCAAACGCGGTTTTCAGCTGCCGGAGCGCATGGGCTTTGTCTCGCGTTTCCGCCTGCGCATATTCCTGCGCAACCTGGGCAACTTCGCCACGCTCTTCGTGGGTATCGCGTTTGCGTCACTGCTGCTGCTCTTTGGCCTGGCGATCCTACCCACGATGACCCACTACGCGGACAACCTGGAGACAAGTCTTGTCGCCGAGCACCAGTACACGCTCAAGGCGCCGTTGGAGCTTGAAGGCACCGCCGAGGAACGCGGGCAGTGGTCGGCGCTCGAGCGTCTGCAGTCGGTGGACGGCGCGCTCCTCACTGCCGCCCAAGATGCCGACGACGAGCTTGACGACGCGGTCGATGCCGCGCAGGCGGCGGCCGATGCCGCGACCAGTTCTCCGTCTGCCGAGAGCCTGGCTGCAGCGCAGGATGCGCTCACCAAGGTCCAGGACAAGAAGGACGCCCTTTATGCGCGCCTCGACGATCTTGCCGACGCCCTTGGCTGCGACCGTGACGAGACCATCGATTTGATCGAAAAGGCCTCGAAGATCGATACAGACAACGACGACATTCATCCCGTCAATACGACCGACAACGGTGCGGGCGCAATTGCACAGGCCGAGAAATACGCCGTCTACCAGCTGCAATACGACCGCGGCGATGGAAATGGGCAGGAGACGATCTCCATCTACGGCGTCTCGTCCGATTCTCGCTACTGGAAGGGGCTGGATGTCGGGGACGGGCGTGTCGTCTTTGGCGGCGGCCTGCTCGACAAGTTTGGCTGGAGCGAGGGGCAGAAGGTCACGCTCCACGACAAGTACGAGGGCAAGGACTATTCCCTTGAGTACGAGGGCAAGGACTGCACCTGGGGCTCCAAGTCGGACATGAATATCTATATGGGCATCGACGACTTTAACGAGCTGTTCGGCAACGACGCTGCCTACTTTAACGGCTACGTGAGCGACGAGAAGCTCGACCTCGATGCACGCTACTTTGCCGGCGACACCACGCCCGATGACATGCGCGCCGTGGGCGACCAGTTTATCGGCATGATGAGCGACATGATCGGCATGATGGTTGGGCTCGCGGTGTTCATCTTCCTGCTGTTTATGTATCTGCTGACCAAGGCCGTCATCGACCATAGCGCCCGCTCGATCAGCTACATGAAGGTCTTTGGCTATCGCGACGGCGAGATCTCGCACCTGTACATCCGCTCGATCACGCTGTGCGTGGCGGCATCGCTCGTGCTGAGCCTGCCGGTCATTATTGGCTCGCTCACGGCCATCTTCCGCTCGATGCTGCTCGCCTACAACGGCAATATCGAGATCTACGTGCCCGCTTGGTCCATGGCTGCATGCGTCGGCATTGGCTTTGCGACCTACCTGGTCGTGGCGCTGCTACACACGCGCTCTATCAAGCGCGTCGGCCTGGCCGAAGCCCTCAAGGTGCAAGAGTAGCCCCTTATTAGTCATCGGGGACGTTCTTAAACGACTAGTCATCGGGGACGGTCTTTGCCGATTCGCCGGCTCGCTGGCCGGGCTGGCAGGGACTGTCTCTAACTGCCGGCAGAAAGGGAACGTCCCTGGCTGCCAGGTGGCGGGTGGCGAAAGAGCGTCCCTACTCATTTAAGTCTGTCCCCAATGAGTGGTTTCAGTCATTTAAGTCTGTCCCCAATGAGTGCCTAACGACTCGATGTTGCGCTTGACTTCGACCCTGCTTTAACGGGTACCATCCTCTATGTCTGTAACGCCATATAGACCGAGGGGATATAACTATGACCGCAACTGCACCCACAGCACCCGCTAAGGTGTACTTTACCAACCTGCGCACGCATGCTCGCGAGAGCCAGCTCGACAAACTCAAGCGCCTCATTCGCCGCGCCGGCATTGAGCAGATCGACTTCGAGAACAAGTTTGTCGCCATCAAGATTCACTTTGGCGAGCTGGGCAACCTGAGCTTTTTGCGCCCCAACTACGCCCGCGCCGTCGCAGACGTCGTGAAGGAGCTGGGCGGCAAGCCCTTCCTCACCGACTGCAACACGCTCTACGTCGGTAGCCGCAAAAACGCGCTCGAGCACATCGATACCGCCTACCAGAACGGCTTTACCCCGTATGCCACGGGCTGCCAGATCATCATCGCCGACGGCCTCAAGGGTACCGACGAGGCGCTCGTCCCGGTCGAGGGTGGCGAGTACGTGCGCGAGGCCAAGATCGGTCAGGCGCTCATGGACGCCGACATTGTGATCAGCCTCACCCACTTTAAGGGCCATGAGCAGGCCGGCTTTGGCGGCGCCATGAAGAACCTGGGCATGGGCGGCGGCAGTCGTGCTGGCAAGATGGAACAACATGCCGCCGGCAAGCCGAGCGTCGATACCACCAACTGCGTAGGTTGCCGTGCCTGCGAGAAGATCTGTGCGCACAACGCCATCACGTTTGACGACACGCGCGAGCGCGAGCTTGCCAACGGCAGCACCCGCACGGTTCACGTGGCCACCATCGACCACGATCGCTGCGTGGGCTGCGGACGCTGCATTGCGGCGTGCAACCAGGACTGCATCAAGCCCGACTATGACGCCGCGGCCGACGTACTCAACTACAAGATCGCCGAGTATACGAAGGCCATCGTCGACGGCCGCCCGAGCTTCCACATCTCGCTCGCCATGGACATCAGCCCCAACTGCGATTGCCATCCCGAAAACGACACGCCTATCGTCAACGACATCGGCATGTTCGCGAGCTTCGATCCGGTCGCCATCGACCAGGCTTGCGCCGATGCCGTTATGGCATCCGAGCCGCTGCCCAACACCGAGCTCACCGACAGTGCGGCCAAGATGGAGCATAATCACGAGCATCTGGAGGGCGAGCAGGCCAAGGACCCCTTCTGCATCACGCATCCCGACACCGATTGGCGCGCGTGCATCGCGCACGCCGAGAAGATCGGCCTGGGCACGAGCAAGTACGAGCTCATCGAGGTCAAGTAGCGCCTGGCTATTGGACAAAACAAGCGCATTCGTGGCGTAATTCAAGCAAAAACCGCCCGCGAGCACAGCGCTCGCGGGCGGTTTTCCGGAAGTATGCGGCAAATTTCGAGACCGCCGAGCACACGACGTTTTTGGCAACAAAACCCCTGATAAATTGTTGATAAAACTGCGGTCTGGTCGGCAGTTCCAGATTTTGCCGCATACTTTCGAAAATAGGGGGTCAGATAAAGCCCCGGACGCCGCTTTTTGCCTAAAAATTCTCGTCGAGGAAGTCGTCGACCGTGTTCCAGTAGAGCTCGGGGTCGACCTGTGCGCTCTTGGCGTGGGCGGCGCCGTGGATGGTGAGCTTTTGTTTGACCTTGCTGGCGCACGCCTCGTAGTTTTGGCCGAGCATGCTGTACGGCACAAAGGTATCCTGGTCACCATGGATAAATAGCATGGGGACCTTTGCGTGCTTGAGCTGCTCCACGCTGCTGGCCTTATGAAAGTCGTAGCCTGCACGTACGTTGCATACCAGATTGGCCACGTCGAGCAGCGGAAAACTGGGCAAGCCAAATACATCCTTGAGCTGCAGGGAGAACTCGTCCCAAACGCTCGTGTAGCCGCAGTCCTCGATAATACACTTCACGTTTGCCGGCAGAGATTCTCCCGCCACGTTCATGGCGGTTGCCGCACCCATCGACTCACCAAAGACCAGGATGCGCGCCTTGGGGTCTGCCGCAACAATCCGCTCGATCCACGCGACGACATCGAGTCGCTCGGGCCAGCCCATGCCGATATAGTCACCGCCGGAGCGCTCGTGGGCGCGGGCGGCGGGCGCGAGCACGTTCATACTGCGGTCGTGGAATCGCTTGACGTATCGGGCCATGCCGATGGGCTCGTTCGTATATCCATGCAGGCAGACGGCATAATCGTGCGTGTTCTCCGACGCCGCGAAATACCAGGCAGCTAGTTCAGTCCCGTCATCTGCGGTAAGACTGCTGCTCTCGCGGTTCTGCTTAAACCAAGCCCGCGCTTCGGTCTCCTCGGTATCCATCTGCTCGCCCTTTTCGGCGTTCTTGCTGTCCTGCATCATCTTCATGGTGTATGGCGCCTGGGGGTTCAGGGCAAAGTCGAACAGAAAGTTGCCGGCAAATCCGAGTAGTACGACAACGAGCACCGCCACGGCGATGCAGGCTATCTTAAGGCCCCGATGAGGACGTTTATTTTCAGCCATAAACCGCTCTCCTGTAAGATGTTAATACATCAACATTTAATGCAAGCGCATTATGGATGTTCGCCGTTGATGCGTCAACAAGCAAAGAATGGGTAAACAAAAGGTCACGTAAGGTGCAAATTTCGCACGTACCCAGACGCTTTGATATAGTGTTGAGAACTATTTATGTTGGAGGATGTAACCGGCATGTCCGATTCGAGCGACAGTTCCAAGCCGCGACCTAAGGCCGCGGCCGTTCCGCAGTACACGGTGGGCGAGGAGATCATGAACTCCGTCACCCATGGTGTCGGCTGCCTGCTGGGTATCGCAGGCCTCGTACTTCTGATCGTATTCGCCGCCCTGCGCGGCGGCGGGCCGGCACATATGGCCGCGGCCATCGTCTACGGCGTCAGCATCATCCTCGAATACCTGGCCTCCACGCTCTACCACGCGATTCAGCCCGAGCGCGCCAAGCGCGTGTTCCGCATTATCGACCATAGCTGCATCTACCTGCTCATTGCGGGCAGCTATACGCCGTTTTGCCTCATCACACTGGCAAACGACGGCGGCGCTGCATTGTTCTTTGCCGTATGGGCAATCGCCATTATTGGCATCGCGCTCGAGTGCTTTTTGCGCGAGCGTCAGCCGCACTGGGTAAGCGGCTTGGTCTACCTGCTGATGGGCTGGCTCGTCGTCTTTAAGCTGCCTGCGCTCGTGGCGCTGCTGAATCCCGTCGCGTTGGCGCTGCTCGCCGTCGGCGGCGTGTGCTACACCGTGGGCGTGCCGTTCTACATCGCCAAAAACGTGCGCTACCTGCACAGCGTGTTTCACCTGTGGGTGCTCGCCGGTAGCATCTTCCAGTTCATGGCGGTGATCCTCTTCGTAATCTAACGACCGAGCCTGCGCGCGGATCCGCCCAGGTGGCCGCCGGGCGCAACCGCCTTATCCGCCATCTACGTCTCCTGCCAACGTCCCGAATCTTGGAGGTTCGAGAAACTCCCGATGGACATAACCATCTCCCTTATCACCACCCTCGTTTTGACCCTCATCAACGGCTACTTCTCTATGTCCGAGATGGCCCTCACCACGGCCAAGCGCGCCGTGCTGGAGCACGAGGCCGAGGAGGGCGACAAGCGCGCCGAGCGCGCCATCAAGCTGGCCGCCGACTCCGACCAGCTGCTGGCTACCATCCAGGTCGCCATCACGCTCGTGGGCTTCGCCTCGTCTGCCGTCGCCTCGACGAGCCTGTCCGACCCGCTTGCCACGTGGCTCATGAGCTTTGGCATCGCGCCGCTCTCCGCCATCGCGCGCGGGCTGGCACCGGTCATCATTACCGTCGCCGTCGCCTTCGTGTCCATCGTGATTGGCGAGCTCGTGCCCAAGCGTATCGGCCTGGCCAACGCCGAGGGCGTGTCCAAGCAGGTCGTGGGACTGCTTTCCGTGTTCCAGAAGATTGCTCGCCCGCTCGTGTGGCTGACTGGCGCTTGCTCCGATGGCCTGGCCCGCATTCTGCGCATCAAGAGTGCCGACGACCGTCAGAACGTCTCGGAGGAAGAGATCAAGTACATGGTCTCGGAGCAGGACGACCTGCTCGACGAGGAAAAGCGTATGATCCACGAGATCTTCGACCTGGGCGACACCGTTGCCCGCGAGGTCATGGTGCCGCGCGTGGACACCACCATGTGCGAGGACGACGAGACGGTCGCCAGCGTGCTATCCACCATGCGCCAGACCGGCTTCAGCCGCATCCCCGTCTATCACGAGGACCCCGACAACGTCGCGGGTATCGCGCACATCAAGGACCTGATCCAGCCCGCGCTCGACGGTAAGGGCGACCAGCCCATCGCCGGCTTTTTGCGCGACGCCACCTTTGTGCCCGACACCAAGGACATCCTGCCGCTGCTGTCCGAGATGCAGACCTCGCACGACCAGATCGTGGTCGTCGTGGATGAGTACGGCGGCACGGCTGGCATCATCACCATCGAGGACATCGTCGAGGAGATCGTCGGCGAGATCGAGGATGAATTCGACCCCGACAACAAGTACCTCACGCGCCTTTCGCGCCGCGAGTGGCTCGTCGATGGGCGTTTTTCGTGCGATGACGCGATTGAGCTTGGTTGGCCGCTCGAGGAAAGCGATGATTATGAGACCATCGCCGGCTGGATTTTGGAGCTTTGCGACTCGGTGCCCGACATCGGAGAGGTGTTTGAGGTCGCGGGGTACAAGTTTAAAGTGCAGTCGATGCGTGGCCAGCGCATCTCGCTCATTCGCGTGATCGCTCCGGCCGAAACCGATAAGAAGGATTCCGAGTCTTCGGTAGACGAGCCGACGACGTCGGGTGCGGGTTCCGCGAATCCGCACGACGGCGACGAGTAGGACAAGGAAGAGTAGGGGAGAGTTATGGCAGGCCTGTTCAACATCCTTAAGGTCACCGTCAGCGAGGACAAGATCTGCGCGCATGTGCTGGTGAACCCCGGCATGCCGCTCATGACCTCGGAGGACATCGAGGCCACGGCGCGCGTGTACTACCTGGTGCCGGCGATTGCCAAGCATCTGTGCCTGGGCGATTCCGGCCGCGAGTTCCAGGACTGCATGGGTCAGACCGAGCTCTGCCATCTGCTGGAGCACGTGACGGTCGAGCTCATGAACGAGACCGGTCTTGCCGGTAGCATCTCGTGCGGCCGCACGCGCGTAAGCGAGCATGACGAGCGTGTCTTTGAGGTCGAGCTTTCGTGTCCCGACGACGCACTGGCCATCGGTGCGCTGTCGTCGGCCACCTTTATGATGGACTGGGCGTACCTGCACGCCGACCAGCCTGCCCCCGACGTGGAAGGCACGGTCGCGGGCCTGCGCAACCTGGTGCTGGGCATGCGCGCCGAGGCCGAGGGCAAGGATCCTCACGAGGCCGTCGCCGCCGCGAACGGCGAAGATGCTGCCGAGGACGAGGGCGCTGACGAGGGCGATGTGTCGGTCGACGCCGAGCCCGTTGCCGATGCGACCGCCGAGCCCGTTCCCACCGAGCCCCAGGGCGTCCCCAACTTTGAAGACGAGCCCCAGGTGGCGATTGATACCGAGGGCGCGGTTGTCGAGAACCACGAGGCCTCCGCGGCCGTCTTCGGCGGCGCGGCAACGGCTCCGACTGGGTTGGCGCATGAGGGTGGTCTGCCGCTCGTAGACGGTGCCGGCGGGGATCCGGCTGCCACTGTTGCCATGCCCGCCATGCCGCAGGAGTAGGTTCGCTCGCTCAACACCATCATGTACCTGCGTCTTTGCCGTACGCAGATGAGCGGGGCGGCAAGTGTTGCGCTGCGGGTATAATGGACAGCATTCAAACGGTGGGCACCGACGTGCCCGCAGGAGAGGAATGATCATGGGTAAGACTTTCAGCTTTGTCTCCGGCGCACTTTTTGGTGCCGCTGCCGGCGCTATTATCGGCGTTGCTCTGGCCCCGCGCTCGGGCGCCGAAACCCGCGCCATGGCTGCCGATATCGCCAACGACGCCTGGGACAATATGCGCGACACCTATGAGCACAGCGCCGAGGAGGCCCGTGCCGCGGTGAATGACTTTGGCCCGATGGTCGACGCCAAGACTGACGACCTACGCGCCAAGGTCGACCTGGCCCGCGAGCGCATGGACCAGCTGCGCGAGCAGCTCAACGACGCCATTTCGGGCGGCAACGTGACGCCTGCCGCCGACGTCGTGGTCGAGAACGCCGTCGAGGCTGATGCCGAGGCTGCGGAGCCCTCGACCGAGGCATAATGCGCGCCGGGGATTTTGTCGGCGCCAAGATCTATCGCAAGCCTACCGAGGACAAGCGCACCAAAAAGGACGGCACGCCGCGCAGCCCTAAAAAGCTCGGAAAGATTCACTTTCCGGTCTTTACTCCGGGCGGAACGCGCGTGGTGGGCTTTATGGTTCGCCAGTCCGACATTGCGGGCATGATCGAGCGTCCCGACCGATTCGTAGCGCTCGACGCCATTGGTGTCTACGAGGGCGCCATTGCGGTCGATGACGTCAAGGACACGTACGATGCCGCCGCTGCCAAGCGCCTCGACATCAACCTGGACGATTGCATTATCTGGGTCGGTATGGACGTGCGCACGGAATCGGGCGACGTCGTGGGCTATTGCTCGGACGTTGAGTTCAAGCCACGCTCGGGCATCGTGCAGGCATTCTATGTGACCGCCGGTGCCGCTTCGAGCGTGCTTGTCGGTGACACGCAGGTGCCGCCGACGATGCTGCGCGGCTACGAGAACGGCGCGATGATCGTTTCGGACGAGGTCAAGGCGCTCGGGTATTCGGGCGGCGCCGCTGCAAAGGCTGCCGAGGCCAGTGTCGTGGTGGGCGATAAGGTCAAAAAGGGCGCCAAGGTGCTCGATGACAAGGGATCGGTCGCCGTGGACAAGGGCAGTCGCGCACTGGGCAAGCAGCTCGGCAAGACGCGCGGCATGTTCAAGGCCTTTAAGGACGAATACCAAAAGGCGAGCGGAGGCTCGTCAAAAGCTACAAAATAGCGACGTACCAAATGATGGGAGGCAAGCCGGAGACCTGTTGCTCCGGCTTGCTGTGTTTATGGGGGAGGGCACATGCGCCAAAACGGATCCAACTTAAACGGGCGTTCGGGTGCGCGTCCGACGGCGCGCCGCGACCTGGGGCAGCTGCCCAGCGGTCAGCGTCGACGTCGCCGTAAGCCCGGCGCGATGTACCTCAACCATAGCCGTGGGTTTAGCGATCGCAGCGCGCGCATCGGCAACGGGCGCTCGCCGCGCCGACCGTCCCGTCTGCCCTATGCGCTTATCGCCGTGGGCTGTGCGCTCGTGCTGTTTATCGCTGCCGTCGTGGGCTACGTCAACCGCAGTGTGGACGTGGAGCTCAACGGCCAGAAGACCGCGGTGCGTGTGGGCTCTACGCTGCAGAATCTCATCGACGACCAGGAGTTGACTGACACCTACGACGCAGGCGACCTGCTGGCCGTCGATGACAGCGTGCTCAAGCGCCATGGGGGCGAAAAACTGTCGGTTAAGGTGGACGGCAAGCGCATAAAACAGGGTAAGTGGAAAAGCCGCGAACTTGAGGGCGGCGAGAAGGTGACGGTCAAGGATGGCCGTAACACCTACGAGAAGCATGAGGTTCAGGCTACGGTTATCGAGCCCAAGCTCAAGGTCGAGGGCACGGGCGCTATCGAGTATGTGCAGACATGGGGTGTCCAGGGCCGCTCCGAGGTGTGGGTTGGTGAGCAGTCGGGCAAGACGCAGGACCGCGGCGAGGTTGTGCCCGCCACCGATTGCGTCGTTGCGTGCGCCAGCGTGGCGCCCAAGGGCAACAAAAAGTACGTGGCGCTGACGTTTGACGAGGGTCCGAGCGGCGCCACCAAACAGATCTTGCAGGTGCTCAAGGAAAAGGGCGTCACCGCGACGTTCTTCCTTTCGGGCGATGCAGCCGAGGCCTCGCCTGCCACGGCCAAGGCGATTGTCGATGCCGGGTGCGAGATCGGATCCAACAGCTACAGCGACGATTCGCTCAAGGGTCAGGACCGTGAGGCGGTACGCGAACAGATCATGAAAGGCACCGATGCGATTAAGTCGGCGACCGGCGTGAAGACGATGCTGCTGCGTGCTCCCTACGCTGCCTTTGACGAGCAAAACTGGATTGATGCGATGGACCTGGTCTCCGCCGTGGTCTCGTGGAATATTGACTCGGGCGACTGGCTGCTCAACGGTGCCGACGAGCAGGTCTCAACGGTGCTCGATTCGGTGACGCCGGGCAATATCGTGCTGCTCACCGATAGAGACGAATGCGCCGAGCAGACGCTCGAGGCGCTGCCGCAGATTATCGACGGCCTTGTCGCCGACGGTTACAAGATCGTGACGCTTAGCGACCTGGTCAAGACGGACACGTCGCTGAGCAAAAAGCTCACCTCGCTGACGAAGGTCGCCATGCCCAAGGACGCCGTGTACCCCCAACTTGCCGAGGGCGATGACACCACAGAGTAGTCATTGGGTAGTCGTTTAAGAACGTCCCCAATGGCTATGTCACGGATACGTCAGCGTTTGGTATGCCTGCAATGTGCAGCGCATAAAATCGATGCCGCAGGGCGATGCTGATGCTATAGTTACTGCGGTTAATGAGGGTCAAGAGAAAGGTTACAGGTGAAATCCAAACCTCGACCATACAGTCGATGACCCCATGCAGGTGCTTTTTTGCGCATGCACGGGGTGTAAGCGTCGAGCGGCGTGCCGCCCGCGCATGCGTATACATATCCAGAAGCCCCCGGACGCCGCACGCGCGGCCGCGTCCGGAGGAATAATGATGGGGAGCACCATTGAATTATCTGAGTGAGATGCTCAAATTGCCGGTCTTGGACGTCGACGGCGAAAAGCTCGGCGTGGTCAACGATTTTGGCATTGCAACCGGCGAAGTTTTTCCGCACGTGACGTCGCTCGCGTTCCGCGGTCCCGGCAAGACGCCGTTCATGATCAGCTGGCGCAAATGGGTCGACCGTATCGACGAGACGGGCGTGTACCTCAATACGTCTGCCACCAACATTCGCTTCTCGTACCTGCAGCCGACCGAGCTCCTGCTGGCGCGCGATGTTCTCAATAAGCAGATTGTCGACACGCAGGGCATGAAGGTCGTGCGCGTCAACGACATCAAGTTTTCCATGTCGGGCGAAAATCAGCTGCGCCTGCTGGGCGCCGAGGTCGGTGCCCGCGGTCTGCTACGCGCCATCAGCCCCGCGCTCGAGCATATCGTTGAAGGCTTTATGAAGCACCTGGGCAAGCCGCTCAGTGAGGATATCATCGCTTGGTCCTACATGGACCTGCTCGACCGCTCGACCAAGAACATTCAACTCTCGGTGTCGCACAAGACGCTCGGCGAGCTGCACCCTGCCGACATCGCCGACATTATCGAGCAGCTCGACCCGCGCCTACGTGCGCAGGTGTTTGCGCAGCTCGATACCGCCCAGGCAGCCGAGGCCATCTCGGAGTTCGATGACGACGAGCTTATGACCGAGATGCTCGAGGGCCTGTCCGACACGGACGCATCGTCGATGCTGGCCATGATGGACCCGGACGATGCAGCCGACCTGATCGACGAGCTCGATTACGAGAAGGCCGAGAAGCTCCTGCGCCTGATGGGCGTCAAGGAGGAGAAGGCGATTCGTAACCTGCTGGGGTATGAGGACAACACCGCCGGCCGCATCATGACCTCGGAGTTTGTCTCCCTGCCCGCCACGGCAACGGTCGGTGACGCCATCGAGGCGATTCGCGAGCTCGACGAGGACTTCGAGAGCGTCTACTACGTCTATACCGAGGATCCGAGCGGCATGCTGACCGGCGTGCTTTCGCTGCGCACGCTGATCGTAGCCGACCGCGACGCCACGCTGGGTCAGCTGGCCTATCGCGACCTGGTCTACGTGTCGCCCGACGAGGACCAGGAAGACGTAACGGACGAGATGACCAAGTATGACCTGGTCGCCATCCCCGTCTGCGACGAGAACCGCCACATCCTGGGTATCGTAACCTTCGACGACGCCATGGACGTTATCGCCGAGGAGCATCAGGAGGACCTGCAGATCGCCGGTGTCGGCTCGGGCGACAGCGCGTCGGACGACTCGACGAACGTGCTCAGCTGGTTCGTGCATCGCCAGTACTGGGTTGTTGTATGGGGCATCGCGTCGTGCATCATGGCAACAGTACTGGGGACGGCGCTTGGCTCCGCGCATCTGGTGGTGTTTCCCATGTGCGCCATGCCGCTCGTATTGCTGGCCGCCTCGCGCATGGTGTCGTTCGTCAAGAACTACTTCCTGGAGTACGACGGCCACGACGACGAGCCCAAGCCGTACCTGGGATTCTTCTTCCAGAGCACGGGCATGGGCCTGATCTTGTCGCTCGTGACCTACCTGTGCGCGCAGCTGGTGCGCACCGCCGCGTTCCCCGATGCCCCCATGTTCGAGGAGCAGCTCTTTACCGGATGCTTTAACATTGCGGCCATCATCTGCCTGGTTGGCAACATGAGTGCCGTGATTTACCTGATGGTGCTGTTCTGGCGTGACGAGCACGACCTCAACACGTCGGGCACCGCCATGAACGTTATTGCCGTCATGATCTCGTGTGTGGCGTATTGCATCGCCGCGGTGCTGCTCGCCATGTCAGTCATGGGTTAGGTGGTCGCGTGCAAAATACCAAGCAAAAATCGGGCACCAAGCAAAAGCTGACCATCGCGGCCATCTTTGGCGCTATGGGTCCCGGTCTGCTGGCGGCGCTTTCGGGCAATGACGCCGGTGGCATTGCAACGTATTCCAGCGCGGGCGCCAGCTATGGCTACAAGATGCTCTGGATGCTTCCCGTCATGACCGTACTGCTTATCGTGACGCAGGAGACCGCGGCACGCTGCGGTTGCGTCACGGGTAAGGGCTTGGCATCGCTCATCCGCGAGCGCTTTGGCGTACGCAAGAGCGTGCTGGCCATGGCGGCGCTGTTGATCGCCAACACGGCCGTGACCATCTCGGAGTTCGCGGGTATTGCGAGCGGCCTTGCCCTGTTTGGCGTTCCGGCGAGCATTTCGGTGCCGCTCGTGGCGCTGCTGGTGTGGATGCTAACCATGTCGGGCAGTTTCCAGCGCATCGAGAAGATTTTGCTGCTGGTGAGCTGCGTGTTCGTGACCTATATCGTCGCTGCGTTTATGGCTGGTCCCAACTGGGGTGAGGTCGCGGTCGACTTGGTCGTCCCCAACATTCAAAACGATCCCAACTACGTGTCGCTCGTGGTCGCGACGATCGGTACCACCATCGCGCCGTGGATGATCTTCCTGGCGCAGAACAACGTGGTCGATAAGAACGCGGGCGAGGACGATATCGTGCTGCAGCGCATCGATACCGTAAGTGGCTCGATTGCCGCCGATATCATCGCCGGCTTCATCATTATCACGACCGGCACGGTGCTGTTCCCGGCGGGTATCCAGATTAGCGATGCTGCCGACGCCGCTCGCGCGTTGGAGCCTATTGCCGGCCAGTGGTCCACGGTGCTGTTCGCCTCGGGCCTGGTCGCCGCGAGCTTCTTGGCCGCCTGCGTGCTGCCGGGTGTTACGTCCAGCGCCATTTGCGAGGCATTTGGCTGGGAGCGCGGTGCCGATCGCAGCTGGGACGAGGCTCCGGTCTACCGCGGCATCATTACGGCCATTATCGGCATCTCGGCCGTGCTGGTGCTCATGCCCGGCGTCGATCTGTTCCAGATCATGATGACCTCGCAGGTTATCAACGGCGTGCTACTGCCCGTGGTTCTGGTGTTCCAGGTGGTTATCGCCGCCGATCGCCACATTATGGGTGCCAACCGCAACGGCCGCGTATGGAACGTGCTCACGTGGGCGACCATCGGCGTGATCACGGTGCTGACGGTTGTCATGTTTGTCCTGCAAGCGATGGGCTACAGCGCTTAGCGCCTCTTTTGGACTCCAAACAGGCCGCTGCCATGGGTTGCGGCCTGTATTTTGCCTGATATAGGGGGTTAGTAATATGCGAGTGGACAAATAATGCCAAATATGAGTACTGTTGCCTGGCCGATAGCATTTACGACCAAAAAAATAATGAACATAGCTAAGAATCTGTTCATTAAAAGCGAGCTCCGAGTCCTAAGCTGGACATTCTGGCCAACTGGAAGGGTAGCGCGCTACCGCAGGGACGTCATTTTGGGTGGTTTTGCCTGCTACTAAAATGGTAACAGTACTCATATTTGCCCCTTTTTGTCCACGACCCCTTGGAGCCGGCTCGAAAAGAGTGATTTTGGGTTGTTTGCTGCGGGTGTGGGCTTGGAAACAACGTTCGGGGTGGCGAGGCGCCCAGAATTTGGTCGCAAGGAGGGCGTTCCTCGGCTGTGTCAGGAGTGTCCCTGGGTGCCGGCACATAAGGAACGTCCCTAACTGTCGGAGGGGGTGCCTGCCGTGGCGGGCACCCCCTCCGGATGTGGGAAGTTTGCGCTGCAGGTTACTTGTCGGTGCCCAGCTTGTGCGGCTTGAGAGCGAGCGCATTGACGAGCGCGTCGGTGGCAGACTTGACGGCCGCCGGCTGCGGATCGTTGACGTGATCCTCGGGATGCACGGGCAGGTCCTTCTTGACTGCATCGTGGATCAAGTTGAGGTACTCAGTCACGCCAGTGGTCGACAGGTGCGTGCCATCGCCATCGAACAGGTCGTTGCGATTGGCACTGTATCCGTACCAGTCGATAACGCGCACGTTCTTGTAGCGCGTAGCAGCGTTGGCGATGGCCTGGTTGGTAGAGCCAACCCACGGCTGCGGGCTGCGCGTGTTCACAAACACCACAATACGCTTATCTCCTGCATCGGTCATGATGGCGTCGATCTGGTCGTCGGTTACCAAGCCGTTGGTGCCCAGTGCAAAGACCACGATCTTGCCGGCAAGGTTCTGTTGGAGATAGCCCTCAAATGTCGCGCGGCCCGCATCAAACTGGCGGCCCTTTTCGGCATCGATATGGCTGTGCGGGAACACGCCGTCAAAGGAATCAACGGCGCGCAGCGACACGGAGTCACCGATCATCAACAGGTCGTAGGAGCCATCGGGGAAGCCGTCGTTGTCCTTGTCGGTGTCGTCGGCCGCCTGCTGGTCGGTGGGCGCGGTGTTTTTGGCTTCCTTGTTGAGGACTTCGGCGCCCTCACCGCTCAGCGCGGAGGTCTCCGGCACAAAGATCAGGCCGCCCAGCGCGATAACAAGCACGATGCCGCAAGTGGCGCACACGGGAATATGCGCGCGCACCCAGTTGGCGGGCGTGGTGGTGCCGTCGCGGAACTCGGATACGGTGCGCCCAAAGGCGCCCTTTCTAAACGGCGTCTCGATAAAGCGATATGAACATTCGGCTACGGCGACCACCAACAACACCTGCAAAATGTACTGCCACCACGGCGTATCGTTGATGTTGGCGACCGGGTTCATGAGCAACAGTAGCGGATAGTGCCACAGGTAGATGCTGTACGAGCGCTTGCCAACCCACACGAGCGGCTCGGCGGACAGTGCGCGGGCAACCATTCCCTGGGGCTGCACGCAGGCCGCGATGACCATGAGCGTGAGGATGGAGCATAGCAGCGTGCCGCCGCGATACTGGAACGCGGTGTAGCCGTTGGTGAGCGCGACCATGGCGGCAAGGCCAACCAGACCCACGACGCCCAACACATCGATGGATGCGGGCGAGGACCAAAAGCGCACGAGGGCGCTCGGCTGTGCCGGGACGGTCTCGGCTGCGTTGTCGGCCTTCTCGCTAGGCTTGCCCTCGGTGTTCTTGCCGTGCTTGGCGGCGCCAGCCAGGCGATTGAGCCCCAAACGATGAGCGAGACACACCGGCGCCAGGTCGCGATCGGGGATAAAGGCCATCCAGGCGCCCAGCAGCAGCGAGAAGACGCGGGTGTCGGTGCCGTAGTACACGCGGCTGGGGTCGGCGGCAGGGTTGTAGAGCACCATCATGGCAAGGGCGGATACCGCTGCGAGTCCCAGGACCACACGGCGCGTGTTGGGCTTGCTCATGTGCATGGATACCATAGCGAGCAGCAGCGGGGGCCAAACCAGGTAGAACTGTTCCTCGATGGCGAGCGACCAAAAGTGCGTAAGCGGCGAGGGGTCGCCCAGGGCGTTGAAGTACGAGACGTTTTGGGCAATCTGCCACCAGTTGTTGAAGAACAGCAGCGACGGCAGGATGTCGGGGCGCATCTTGGTGAGCATCACGTGGTTAAAGATGGTGCACAGCGCGCAGGTCACGAACACTACCGTTACCACGGCGGGGACCAGGCGGCGGATGCGGCGAATCCAGAAGCTCTTAAGGTCGATACGGCCGGTCTTAGCGACTTCGTTGAGCAGCAAGCGCGTGATCAGATAGCCCGAAAGCACAAAGAAGATCGTGACGCCAAGCAGGCCGCCCTGAGCCCACGTGAGGTTGAGGTGATAGAGCACCACCGCGACGACGGCAAGCGTGCGAAGGCCGTCAAGGGCAGGGATGTAGCGGGACTTGGGGCGAGCAGGCGTCTGCTCCGCGGCGGGAGTGTTGGCGCGGCCCGCGTTGTTGGCAGAAGCGCGATGGGGGCTCGCGGTGCGTCGCGGCTCGTTGGCACGGCGCTCGCCCTTCACGCGTTCGTGCGGCGCCGGCTCGTTGCCCGTGCGGCGTCGACCGCGCGAGCCCGATTGCGAGAATTGTTCCATAAAACATCATCCAATGACGAGAATAATCAGCACGTATTCATTGTAGCTGCCTGCCCCTGTGAATGCTTGCTGCTGGCGCAAGCTCAAGCGCGCGTCCACATCAAAGTGGACTAAAGTTATATGGGGTGCGAGAGTGCACAATCGTTGGTCGACGGTGGGCGCAAAGCCTGAAGACGAGGAGGTTTCCATGGCGGATCACAGCATCGTTGCGGTGTTCGGCAGCATGAACATGGACCTTTCGGTGGCGTGCGAGCGCATGCCGCGCGCGGGCGAGACCGTCGGTGGCAGCGGTTTTATCACCAACGCCGGCGGTAAGGGAGCCAATCAGGCCGTTGCCGCTGCGCGCATGGGTGCGCGCACGTGCATGATCGGCGCTGTTGGGCGCGATACCTTTGGCGATGCGCTTGTGGCAGGGCTCCAGGATGCCGGCGTGGGCGTTGAGTTTGTGGCGCGTCGCGATGACGTGGAGACCGGTACCGCGACTATCATTCGCTGTGAGAGCGACAACCGCATCGTGCTGTCGCCGGGCGCCAACCATGCGCTTGCGGGCGAGGACGTTGCCCGCGCACTGAGGCGCTTGGTGGCCGACGAGCTCGACGGCGATGCCAGCGAGATTGCCCCGGCTGCCGGAAGCGTCTTTATTGCCCAGGGCGAATGTGACCTTGCAGCGACGGCCGAGGCGCTTGCTTGCGCTCACGAGCTGGGGTTCTATACGGTCTTTAACCCTGCGCCCGCCTGCGATTTGCCGGCAGGAGCGTGGCCTGCGGTCGACTTGGTCTGCCCCAACGAGACCGAGTGCCAGATGCTGACGGGCATTCTGCCCACAGATGATGCGAGCTGCGTCGCCGCGCTCAATGCGCTGCTCGACAAGGGCGCCGGCGCCGCGGTCATCACGCTGGGCGGCGCCGGCTCGGTTACGCTCGGCGATGGCGGTGAGCCGCTGCGCATGCCGGCGCTTTCGAGCGCGGTGGTCGATACGACGGCCGCGGGCGATACGTTTATTGGTGCGCTTGCTGCAGCTCGTCTGGAGGGTCTGCCGCTCTTTGAGTGCATGGCCGCGGGTGCTCGCGCCTCGGCGGTGACGGTATCGCGCCTGGGCGCTCAGCAATCAATTCCCACGCGTGCGGAAGTCGAGCACAAGTTTGGTTTAGACGGTTTGGATGTAAACGGAGAAGCGGAGTAGAACAATGGCAACCAAGAAGCTGATCCTTGATCTGGATATGGGTGTGGATGATGCGATGGCGCTGGCCTATGCCATCGCGAGCCCCGAGGTGGAGCTCGTGGGCATCACCACGTGCTTTGGCAACGTGCGCGTCGAGCAATCGGCGCACAACTGCCTGGCGGTGCTCGATCTGCTGGGTCGCCCCGAGGTTCCGGTATACCTGGGCGCCGATCGTCCCATTAAGGCGAACGAGCCCTATACGCCGCCGGCGTCCACCACGCTCATCCATGGTAAAAACGGCATTGGCGGCGCGAGCGTGCCCGCATCGCCCTACGAGCCGGTGGGGGCGACATCGGCCGATGGTAACGCGGCGGTCGATTATCTGATCGATGCCGCTCGCACCTATGGCCCCGATTTGGTCTATGTGGCAACCGGTCCGCTCTCCAACTTGGCGCTTGCCTTGGAGCGCGATGCGGCGGCGATGATGTCCATCGGCCGCGTGGTCGTTATGGGCGGCGCCCTTACCGTACCCGGCAACGTGAGCGCGGGCGCCGAGGCCAACATGGCAAGCGATCCCGAGGCTGCCGACGCCGTGCTGCGCTCGGGCCGCAAGCTCACCATGGTCGGTCTGGACGTGACGCATCGCGTGGTGCTTACGCGTCGCGATATCGCTGGCTGGACGGGTTCGGGCACTATGGCGGGTTGCGCGTTTGCGGGTATGGTCGAGCACTACATCGGCTCATACGAGATGAACGCGCCCTACCTGGGTGGCTGCGCGCTGCACGATCCGCTGGCCGTGGCCGTGGCGATCGACCCCACGCTCGTGGGCGCGCTCGGCTGCAATCTGCGGGTTGACCTGCTGGGCGAGTATCGCGGCCGCACTATCTGCGATGAGCGCCGCGTGGCCGACCCCGACAAGAGCGCGCTTGTGGCGCTGACCGTCGACGCCCCGCGCTTTCTCGCCGAATTCAAGGCACGCATGGCCCACGTCTTGGGCTAAGTGCTTCCTGCGCCCCGTCCCAAATTAGCTACCGAGTAAATGCATCCGTTGGGGGAATAGTTGCGTCACTTTGCTTGACAACAGACTAAACTGGCTAATAAACATTTACTATTCTGTTTAGATTGAATTTGCGGTCGTTTAGTTGCCGAGCCACGGGTGGTCAAGCCACGATGTCCGGTCACGACCGATGCTAGGGGGAACCATGGCCAAAGCAAGTGTCCGCGAGATCAGCCGCATCACCGGCTTTTCGCCCGCGACCGTGTCCAACGCGCTCAACCGCAAGCGCAGCGTGAGCGAAGAGACCGCTAAGATCATCCTTGAGTGCGCGCAGTCACTCGGCTACCAGCAGTCGACGCAACTCGAGAGTATCCAGTTCGTGCTTGCGCGCAAGACGGGCGCAATCCTGGACGAGAGCACCTTCCATCCCGCGGTTATTGAGGGCGTGGAGCGCCAGGCGCGTCGCCACGGCATGAGCACGAGCTTTGTCTCGCTCGACTTTAGCGACCTGGACGCCGTGCGTCCGCAGGTCGAGGGCCTGATTGCCGACCCGTCTGCCGCCATCGTGCTGATGGGTACCGAGCTGGGTGAGGAAGATTACGCCCTGTTCGCCAACGCTGCCGCCCACCTGATCGTGCTCGACGGCTGGAGCGACCGCCAGTACTTTGATGCCGTAGTCATTGCCAATACCGATTCGGTGCTGCGCGCCGTGGACTACCTTATCGAGAAGGGTCACAGGCAAATCGGCTATCTGGCAGGCGATCTTCGTATCCGCAACTTTAAGGATCGCGAGCGCGGCTATCGCCAAGCGCTTGAGGACGCGGGCCTTGAGGCCAACCCGACATGGCACGTCACGCTGGGCACCACGCTCGAGGGCGCTTATCGCGACATGGGCGCGTGGCTCGACAACGCCTCGCGCGAAGATCTGCCAACGGCTTTCTTTGCCGAAAACGACGTGCTCGCCGTGGGTGCCATGCGCGCGCTCAACGAGCACGGCATTCGCGTGCCCGATGATGTCTCGATCATCGGCTTTGACGACCTGTCGTTGGGCGCTTTCTCCAACCCGCCGCTCACCACGGTTCACGTTCCCAAGCACGAGGTGGGCGAGATCGCGGTGCGCCGCCTAGTGGGCAACATCCGCAATCCCAAGAGCTACACCTGCAAAACGGCTGTGTCGACCTATTTTGTCGAGCGCCAGAGCGTGCGCGAAATCTAGGCGGAGACGGCATCGTCTGCGGCGTGTCAAAGCACGCCAGGGCGGTAAACATAACGCTACCAAGAGAGGATCCTTCGGGGTCCTCTTTTTGTTTCCCTTGTATGTTCAGTTTGTTTACATACCGTTTAGGCTGATTTCTCTACCGTTTACGAGACTTTCGCGCTAAACTTTTAAACAAAAGAGTAAAACATTTAGTAAACAGAACAAAACGAAACATGCGTCTGTTTACTGAACATGTGACTAGGGGAGGACGTACATGGATAAGATCAAGCTCGGTTTTGTGCCCACGCGCCGCAGCATCTTTAGCGCGCCGGACGCGATCAAGTATCGCGGTCTGACGGCTGACCGCCTGCGCGAGATCGGCGTCGACATCGTCGATATCGACGACATCAACGACGAGGGCCTGTTGTTCGACGACAGCCATATCGAGCCCATCGTCGAGAAGTTCCGCACCGAGGGCGTCGACGGCATCATGCTCTGTCACGCCAACTTTGGCACCGAGTACGTCTGCGCCCGCCTTGCCCGCGAGCTCGGCCTGCCCGTGCTGCTGTGGGGCCCGCGCGACGAGCGCCCCGAGCCCGACGGCACCCGCCTGCGCGACAGCCAGTGCGGCCTGTTCGCCACCGGCAAGGTGCTGCGCCGCTTCCAGGTGCCCTTCACCTACATGTCCAACTGCCGCCTGACCGATCCCGAGTTCGAGCGCGGCGTCTGGGACTTCTTGGCCGTGTGCAACGTGGTCAAGACCTTCAAGCACACCCGCATCCTGCAGATGGCCACCCGTCCGTTCGATTTCTGGTCGACCATGTGCAACGAGGGCGAGCTGCTCGAGAAGTTCAACATCCAGCTTTCGCCCATCCCCATGACCGAGCTTGTCCAGGCCGTGCGCGACGCCCAGGCTGACGAGCAGGCCATGGCAGCCATGCTCGCCCACATTGGTGACAGCTTTGAGATCTGCATCCCCGAGGACAAGGTTCCTGCGGTCGCAGGACTCGCCATTGCCATGAAGCGCCTGGTCGAGAAGTACGGCTGCAACGCCGGCGCCATCCAGTGCTGGAACGCCCTGCAGGACGAGTTGGGCATTATGCCCTGCGCCGCCAACGCCATCCTCAACGAGATGGGCATCCCCATCGTCTGCGAGACCGACATCCATGGCGCCATCACCGCGCTGATGGTCGAGGCCGCCGACCTGGGCCGTCACCGCGGCATGTTCGCCGACTGGACCGTGCGTCATCCCGATAACGAGAACGGCGAGCTGCTGCAGCACTGCGGCCCCTGGCCCTGCAGCTGCGCGGCCGTCAAGCCCAAGCTCACTTACCCGCTGGCTTTCGATCACCCCGGCGCGCTGACGGCCGAGGCCAAGCACGGCGACCTCACCCTTGCCCGCTTTGACGGCGACAACGGCGAGTACTCGCTGCTGCTGGGTAACGCCCGCGGCATCGACGGCCCGGCCGGCATGGGCACCTACCTGTGGGTCGAGGTCGACAACCTCAAGCGCCTCGAGGCCAAGATCGTCGAGGGTCCCTACATCCACCACTGCGTCGCCATTCACGCCAACGTGGTGCCGGTGCTCTACGAGGCGTGCAAGTACATCGGCATTGTCCCCGACCTGTACGACCCCATCGAAGAAGACGTCAAAGCTTACCTGCGAGGAGAGTAGAAATGGCAACTATCGAAGAGCTTGAATCCCTGCGTTGGGACCTTCGCCGCGATTGCGTCGATATCATCATGGCTGGCGCCGGCGGGCACATCGGCGGCGACATGTCGGTCATCGATGCGCTGATGACCCTCTACGCCAACCACCTCAACATTTCGCCCGAGACCGTCGACGATCCCAACCGCGATCGCTTCGTGCTCTCCAAGGGCCACGCCATGGAGGCCTACTACGCGGTGCTCTGCCACGAGGGCTATCTGGACCTCGACGACGTCAAGGCCCGCTTCTCTAAGTTCGGCAGCCCCTACATCGGCCACCCCAACAACAAGCTCAAGGGCATCGAGATGAACTCGGGCTCGCTGGGCCATGGTCTGCCCGTGGCCGTCGGCATGGCACTCGCTGGCAAGATGGACGGCCGCGACTACCGTGTCTACACCATCATGGGCGACGGCGAGCTTGCCGAGGGCTCGGTCTGGGAGGGCGCCATGAGCGGTGGCAACTACCAGCTCGATAACCTGTGCGCGCTCGTGGACCGCAACCGTCTGCAGATCAGCGGCAGCACCGAGGACGTCATGAAGCAGGATTCGCAGGAGGAGCGCTGGGCCGCCTTCGGTTGGAACGTGCTGTCCATTCCGGGCAACGACGTCCAGGCCATCGACGCCGCGCTGACGCTTGCCGCCGAGACCAAGGGTAAGCCCACGGTCATTATCCTCAACACGGTGAAGGGCTACGGCTCGCCCGTCATGGAGGACAAGGCCGGCTGGCATCACCACCTGCCCAACGACGAGGAATATGCCCAGATCATCGCCGATTTCGCTGCCCATAAGGAGGCCATCAATGGCTAACAAGATCGCCAACCGCAAGGTTATCTGCGACACGCTGCTCGAGGCCGCCGCAACCGATAAAGACATCGTCGTCCTGTGCTCCGACTCCCGCGGCTCCGCGTCGCTCACGCCGTTCTTCGACCAGTATCCCCAGCAGTCCATTGAGGTCGGTATTGCCGAGCAGGATCTGGTGAGCATCGCTGCCGGCATGGCTTCGTGCGGCAAGAAGGCCTGGGCCGCCTCGCCGGCGTCCTTTGTGACCACGCGTTCGTATGAGCAGTGCAAGGTCGATGTTTCGTACTCCAACACCAACGTCAAGCTCATCGGCATTTCGGGCGGCGTGTCCTACGGCGCCCTGGGTATGAGCCACCATTCCGCGCAGGATATCGCCGCTATGAGCGCGATCCCCAACATGCGCGTGTATCTGCCGAGCGACCGCTTCCAGACCGCCGAGCTCGTGCGCGCCTTGGTCGCCGACAACAAGCCGGCCTACATCCGCGTGGGGCGCAACCCGGTCGAGGACGTGTACGCCGAGGGCGAGTGCCCGTTCCAGATGGATCGCGCCACCTGGGTGCGTCGCGGTACCGATGTGACGCTTGTCGCCACCGGTGAGATGGTCCGCCATGCCGTGGACGCCGCCGATTTGCTGGCCGAGCAGGGCATCTCGGCTACGGTACTCGACATGTATTGCGTCAAGCCGCTCGATGCCGAGGCCGTGATCGAGGCCGCCGGCGCCACGCGCGCCGTCGTGACCGTCGAGGAGCACAGCCCCTTCGGCGGCCTGGGCTCTATGGTCGCGCAGGTGGTGGGCGAGCATTGCCCGCGTCCGGTCAAGTGCCTCTCCCTGCCCGACGCGCCGGTCATCACCGGCACGAGCCCCGAGGTCTTTGCGCACTACGGCCTCACCGGCGAAGGCATTGCCAAGACGGTCGCTGAGTTCCTGCCCGCAGAGTAATTGGAATGTGACAAAGGGACCGTCCCTTTGTCACATTCATTTTGAAAGGGGTGGCCATGGGCCGCTACATCATCGGAATCGATCAGTCCACGCAGGGCACCAAGGCGCTGCTGGTGGACGAGGGCGGCCATTTGATCCATCGTGCCGACCGCTCGCATCGCCAGATCATCAACGAGGCCGGCTGGGTGAGCCATGATCCGGCCGAGATTGCCGCCAATGTGCTGGCCGTAGCGCGTGCTGTGGTGGAGGAGACCGGGGTCGACCCGGCCGACGTCGCCGGCATCGGCATCTCCAACCAGCGCGAGACCACCGTTGCCTGGAGCCGCACGACGGGTGAGCCGCTGTGCGATGCCGTGGTGTGGCAGTGCGCCCGCGCCCGCGAGCTGTGCGATGAGCTTGCTGCACGCGAAGGCGTGGCCGAGCTGGTGCGTGACACGACGGGTCTGGTGCTCTCGCCCTACTACCCGGCGGGCAAGATGGCCTGGATCCTCGCGAACGTTCCCACGGCTGCCGAGGCCGCGGCGGCGGGCGAGCTGTGCCTGGGCACCATCGATGCCTGGGTGGTCTGGACGCTCACGGGCGGCGCGGAGTTCCGCTGCGACTGGTCTAACGCCAGCCGCACGCAGCTCTTTGACCTGCGTCGTGGCTGCTGGAGCGAGCCGGTGTGCCAAGCCTTTGGCATCGATCCGGCCTGCCTGCCGCAGGTGACCGATTCCGATGGTCTGTTCGGCATGACGAACCTGGGCGGCTTTTTGCCGGCGCCCGTGCCCGTTCACGGCGTGCTGGGCGATAGCCACGCCGCCCTGTTTGCACAGGGCTGCCACAGCCGAGGCATGGCCAAGGCCACGTATGGCACCGGTAGCTCGGTCATGATGAACGTCGGCGACGAGTTTGTCGCCAGCTCGCATGGGCTTTCGAGCTCGCTCGCGTGGCGCATGGACGGCGTGACCGAGTACGTGCTCGAGGGCAACGTGAGCTATGCCGGCGCCGTCAAGACGTGGCTGCGTGACGACCTGGAGCTCATCAACAACCCCGAGGAAGTCACCGACCTGTGCTATGCCGCCAACCCGGCGAGCCGCGTCTACTTTGTGCCGGCGTTTACCGGCCTGGGCGCGCCGCACTGGGCAAGCGACGCCGAGGGCTGTGTCTTTGGCATGACGCGCACCACGGGCCGCGCGGAGTTCGTGAAGGCTGCCGACGAGTCGATCGCCTATCAGATCTTCGACGTGATCGATGCGATGGTCGAGGATTCGGGCGCGGCGCTGGCCGAGCTTCGCGTTGACGGCGGGCCCACGCGCGATGCGTACCTGATGCAGTTTGAGAGCGACCTGGTGGGTTCGCCCATCCGCATCGCGAGCAACGACGAGATGAGCGGTCTGGGCGCGGCTTGGGCTTGCGGCATTGCGCTGGGCATGTACGCGCGCGACGTGGTCGACGTCTACGGCGCCCGCGGCATCGTGGAGCCTTCGATGCCTGCCGACGAGCGAGCCAAAAAGATCGCCGGCTGGCGCCACGCTGTCGAGGCTACGATTTCATACACTGCCTAGGCGGCTGTGCGGCGCCCAAGGATTATTCTGGGACGGGGATTAAAAACTCATTGGTCCTCGTCCCAGGTAGCTAATTTGGGACGGGGCTTTTTTGACTGGTATGATTGGTGCGATCATTTCAACCAGCTAAAAGAGTCCCGTCCCAAATTGACTACCGAGAGGATCTGCCATGGAGCGCATTGCGAGCTTTTCTGTCGATCATCTGCTGCTTGAGCCCGGCGTGTACGTGAGCCGCATCGACCGCGATCCGGCGACCGCTACCGCCGTAACCACCTTTGACCTGCGCCTGACCACGCCCAACAAAGAGCCGGTCATGAACACGGCCGAGTGCCACACCATCGAGCACTTGGGGGCGACGTTTCTTCGCAATCACGCCGAGTGGTCGAGCCGTATCGTCTACTTTGGTCCCATGGGCTGTCGCACGGGCTTTTACCTCGTCGTGTTTGGCGAGGTGACGAGCGAGGAGATCCTGCCGCTCGTGCGCGAACTCTTTGAGTTCGTCGCCGGCTTTGAGGGCGATGTCCCCGGCGCCGCTCCCGAGGAGTGCGGCAACTACCTGGATCAGAACCTTCCCATGGCCAACTGGCTCGCGCGCCGCTACCTCGACCGCGACCTGGCCGATATCGACGAGAAGCACCTGCACTATCAGCAGGCATAGGGCTGCTCGTAGGATCAACGTTTGCAATGGAAGCGCCTCCGCACTTGCGAGGGCGCTTTTTCGTGCCGAGCGCTCAAAACGTATATGTTTGTTCTAGAATGTTCGTATAGTCACAATTACGAACAGGAGTGAACATGCATATCTACTCTGTCACCGACCCCGAGTTCAAGTCCTACGGTCACGTGTGGGACGACGTGCCCTCCAGTCTGACCACGCCGCTTGTCGAGGCGCTTTCCGCCACACCCATTCCCGAGGGCAGCAAGTACGTGGCCTCCGCGCCCGAGCTCGAGCAAGTCGAAGGTGCCGACACGCTCGGTCTGCTCATGTACGGCGGCCGTCCCTTCCAGCTGGGCTGGTGCAACGGCCACAACACGAAGCTCAACTGCCTGGAGTATCACCGCGCCAGCGAGTTCAACCTGGGCGCCCGCGACTTTATCCTGCTGCTGGCCAAGCGCGAGCAGATCGTCGACGGCAAGCTCGACACCGCGCAGGTCAAGGCCTTCCGCGCACCCGCCGGCATGCTCGTCGAGGTCTATGCCACGACGCTCCACTACACGCCGTGCATGGTCGACGACGGCGGCTTCCAGGTGATGGTAGCGCTGCCCGCTGGCACCAACGGCCCGCGTCCCGAGGCCGCAGCCGACATGCCCGCCGCCGGTGACAGCTACTGCTACTGGAAGGCCGACAAGTGGGTCCTCTGCCACGCCGACAGCCCCAAGGCAGCCGAAGGCGGCTACGTGGGCCTAACCGGCAAAAACCTCGACATCACCGTGGACTAGAGTCTTCTGTCTCAATCTGTAACATCTAGCAGGCTAAATCGCCTCTACCTGTTACAGATTTAGACAAATCGCAGGGGGCGACCGAAAGATCTCGATCTGTAACACCAAGCCCGGTCTTGCCGGCCTAACTGTTACAGATCGAGACAAACTGGCCCAGACCACCACGAAGGGGACAGGCACCTTTGTGGTGGTTTTTTCTACAGCTGACTTCGCAGGTAGTCGAGCATATAGGGAACAGCAAAGCGTACGTAACCGCGGCGGGCCTGTTCGATTACGCCGGCGTCGATGAGGCGTCGGCGATATTTTTGGGCGTAGTCGGGTGTGACCGACATGCGCTCGGCAACATCAGAGATGCGCGACGCGCCGTCTTCGTCGTCTGCCATCGCGACGAGAAACGCGACGTCTTGGTCCGACAGTGCGGCGAGCGTCGTCTCGCACACATCGTTTTCGAAATCTACTTTTGACGCCTCGATGGCTCCGTCGACCTGCTCTTGCGTTACGCGCTCTCCTGCCTGGCAACGATTGGCGATGTTGTAGCCGATGAGCTGCAGCATGTAGGGTGAACCCTGGGTTGCGCGAGCGGCATCCAGCCGAAGATCGCCTGGGATATCAAGGCCGAGCTCTTCGAAAGCTCGCTGATAGTAGGTATCGACATCTCCGACTGAAAGCGGTTCGAGTGTGACTTTGCGCGCGCGGTTAAGAAACGTCAGCACGCGGTCATTGAGCGTCGCCGAGACCGCTCCCGGAAGGCCCGCCATGACGAGTGCGACGTTGAGTCCCTCGCCGACGAGTTCTTGATAGGCGGTGACGAGTTGTCTGATCTCGGGCGAATTGGCCTGGAGTTCATCGATAAGGATGAGGATGCCGTGTCCTTGCTCGGTCAATTTGCGCGCCAGCTGCGTGAGCTTGAACTGGAAGCTCTTGGTTTCCTGCACATCGCGTGTGAACTCAAGGCCGGCCGAGAAACCGAAGACGCTCAGGCTGCCGCCCGTGAGTTTAGGGAGATGGCGTTTGTTGGCATAGGGCTCGCCCGCCTCTTGGATTTTTTCAACAATGCGCTCGAGCATGTCCTCGGAGGCAACGGTGGGCGTGGCGACGACGAAGCCAAGCTTGCGAGCGCGATCGGCGAGCTCCCACAGGAGAACCGTCTTGCCGCTGCCTCGCTGACCGAGCATGAGCATGGCGCGGTCTCGATTGCCCGGCTCCTGTTCAAGGCCGGAGATGAATGTCGAAATCACGCTCCCGCGCCCCACCAGATAGGACGGGCGATTTCCAAATGAGGGGGAGAAGATGGTTTCAGTCATGAGTCTCCTTTCCTTTTTTTCCTATTTTTTCCTTTTTTTCCTATTCAGTCAAATTGCCTGTTGACCGAAGGCGGTTACGTGGGTCTCGCCGGCAAGAACCTCGACATCACCTGCGACTAACCTCACTAACTTGCGGTGGAATAGTTCCTGTTTGGGGGCTACAGTGCCAAAAACGGGAACTATTTCACCGCAACTGATGAGACCACCACGAAGGGGACAGGCGCCTTTGTGGTGGTTGGGTATCAGAAAGTGTCAGGCGCGGGCGGTCGCTGGGCGTCTGCGTGCGAAAAGAAGTGTCGACCTGTGTCGCTGCCGTTGAGCGGGACCCCGTTTACGGGGATACTGAAACCACGACAAGCAGCGTATGAAAGGATCGATGCATGGCTTTCCGTAATGACTTCCTGTGGGGCGGCGCGACGGCTGCCAACCAGTGCGAAGGCGCCTACAACGTGGACGGCCGCGGTCTGGCCAACGTGGACGTGGCTCCGCACGGCCCCGAGCGCTACGCGGTGGTCTCCGGCCAGCGCAAGATGCTCGACTTTGAGGACGGCTACTACTATCCCGCGCAGACCGGCATCGATTTTTACCATCACTACAAGGAGGACATCGCCCTCTTTGCCGAGATGGGCTTTAAGACCTTCCGCATGAGCCTGGCCTGGACCCGCATCTTCCCCAACGGCGATGAGACCGAGCCCAACGAGGCCGGCCTGGCCTTTTACGAGGACGTGTTCCGCGAGTGCCAGAAGCATGGCATCGAGCCGCTCGTGACCATCACACACTTCGACTGCCCGATCCACCTCATCAAGGAGTACGGCGGCTGGCGCAACCGCAAGCTCATCGACTTCTACAAGAACCTCGCGACCACGATCTTCACCCGCTACAAGGGCCTGGTGAAGTACTGGCTCACCTTTAACGAGATCAACATGATCCTGCACCTGCCGTTTATGGGTGCCGGCCTGGTCTTTGAGGAGGGCGAGAACAAGGAGACTGTCGAGTACCTGGCCGCCCACAACGAGCTCGTCGCCAGCGCTTGGGCAACCAAGATCGCTCACGAGATCGACCCTGAGGTCAAGATCGGTTGCATGCTTGCCGCAGGTAGCTACTACCCCTACAGCTGCCGTCCGGGCGATGTGCGCCAGGCGCAGATTGACAACCAGAGCAACTATTTCTTCGTCGACATTCAGAGCCGCGGCTACTACCCGGCCTATGCCGTCAAGAAGCTCGAGCGTCTGGGCATCGATGTGGGCATGACGGATGAGGACCGCGAGATCCTGGCCGCCAACACCGTCGACTTCATCAGCTTTAGCTATTACAGCACCCGTTGCTCCGCCGGCGCCGATAACCCCGATGTCGAGCGCACCCAGGGCAACGCCTTCGCCGGCGCCAAGAACCCCTACCTGCAGGAGAGCCAGTGGGGCTGGGCCATCGATCCGCTGGGCTTCCGCATCACCCTCAACGACCTGTACGACCGCTATCAGAAGCCACTGTTCGTGGTCGAGAACGGTCTGGGCGCCAAGGACGTTGTCGAGGAGGACGGCTCCATCAACGACGATTACCGCATCGACTACCTGCGCCAGCACATCGCTGCGATGCGCGACGCGGTGACCGAGGACGGCGTCGACCTGCTGGGCTACACCACCTGGGGTCCGATCGACCTGGTCTCGGCCGGCACGGGCGAGATGTCCAAGCGCTACGGCTTTATCTATGTCGACCGCGATGATGCGGGCAACGGCACCCTCAAGCGTTCCAAAAAGAAGAGCTTCGATTGGTACAAACACGTCATCGAGACGAACGGCGAGGACCTGGCCTAAGGCTTTCCCAACAGCCACAGCTTCCTAACTAAAGCGCCCGGCGAGCAGCTTGTGCTCGCCGGGCGCTTTGTCAAAGGGGCACTCATTGGGGACGTACTTAAATGAGTGCCCGCAGAATGAGAGTGGATAATCTCCCGTTTTTGGCCTGTGTGCAGGCTCAAGGTGGGAGATTGTCCACTCTCGTTGTTTGGGTGTCCAAAAATCCTCGCTCGTTTGGCGCCTGGGGACACTCTTTGTCGAATGCGGCGGCTGCCGAATGTGGGCGCCGTCCTTGCTATGCCACGGTTACGGCGACCTGGGCGTAGCGGCTGCAGGGGCGCTCGGCGCGCGTCTGCACGGTAAGGGTGAGCACAAGGCGGTCGCCGGGCCGCGCGTCGGCGGGCACGATGAAAGCGGTGTCTACCGTGCATTCTTGCCACAGCGACAGATCCTGGGCGCCTGCATAGCTCGACGGGTCCACGGCGACATCCCAATGTACATCGAAGCCCTTGCCGTCGGGGTCGACGATGGTCGCTGTAAGGTCGACGCGCTCGCCGGCTGTGGCGCTGCGGTCGGCCGTGGTCTCGACAACATGTGCCGGATGCGAGCAGGCTGCCGGATCATGGGCACACCATTGCGCGCGGGCGGCAAAGTCTTCCTGATAGGCACGCAGATAGGGATTGAGATTGTCGTCTGCGGGCGTGCCGATGGAGGCAAAACCGGCGGGCGCGTTCGCACCGGGATGCCCGTCAAGGAACATGCGGCCGAGCAGCGTGTCAAAGCCACGGTCGTCGGCTCCGCGCAGGCCAAACGGCAGCAACGGAATATAGGTCATGCTATCGCCCTCGGCCATAAAATCGCCGCGCTCAAACTGCATTGCGGGCATGCCTTCCAAGCCCCAGTCCAAGCGCGCATGCTTGCCAAACTGAAAGCGCTCGGGCTCGTTTTCGTACACCTTGCCATCGCCATAGAGCATATAGCGCGCCATAAGGGGGCCGTTGCCTTGGGTGAGGTTCTGTGCAGGCCAGGGCGCCTGGAACAACGGCAGCGTATCGGGCTGAGCCATCTTGGCATCAACGTAGCCGCCGTACATATAGGGCACGCACCAAAAGATGAGCTCAGGAAAAAGCTCGCGCCCATGGTCGAGCCAAGAATTGTCCTGCCCCACGCCATCGGCAACGCCCATCACACGCACCTTCTGATAGACACGCTGCTGCACAGAAGGCCACTCAGGCGTATCACGATAACGCTCGGCAATGCTCATCAAGGCGCGAACGATAGTATTCATACCGCCCCAGCTGAGCAGCCAAAGCGTGCGCGGATCATCATCCAAAATAGCCTGAGCAATCACGCGAGAACCGTCAGTCTCCTCACGCACATCACCTTCAAAGGCAACATTGCCTACAAACGTACGCTCAATCATCTGAGCAGGCGTGGGAAACGGCGGCTCACCGGCGGCAGCGGCATTCGCCTGCAGCTGCGGCCAAGCCTGGGCATACTCATTGCTCCAAAGGCTCTCAATCCAATGCTCAGGAAACGGCCGATACTCACGAAGCTCGCCGGCTAGCGGATCGGGCTCATGAGGCACAACAGCCCACTCATAAGAGCGCCGCCCTTTGGTCCGCCAATGCGAATTCACCTCGCCGAGCGTATGAACCCCATCCCCAAGAAAGTGATACTGCGAAGCCGTATACACCACAGCCTGAACATCAAGCAAGTTGAGATACAGAGCCAAATGAACGAGCGAGTTCATATCATCGACTTCCATATCAGTAGTAACAATCACCCGAGTTAAATCGCGAGTCATAAAAAGCTCCAACCAAATAAATCTCAGCCAGTTACGCGCAAGGCAAGACGGGACCCCCGCCCTCATCGCCGTCAACCCGGCGGCCCGCCGGAAGCGCTCGTCCAGGGTCTACAGCAACGTCAACGCAGCGGGGCCGAGGGCTTACCTCTGAAAATATTCCGCAGGGGGCGGCCCGGTTGCACAGCGCGAAGCGCGTAGTGCAACCGGGCCGCATGCCCGAGGACATTTTCAGAGGTAAGCCCTCGGCCCCGCGATGGGATGGATTACTTATCGACCCTGGCCGACCACTCCCAGCAGCCCACCGGCTCGCCGTCGATGAGTACGTTGCCCCCGTCGAAGTCTTGATAACACAGGTCGTTGAATTGGTGGATCCACACGCCATGGTTGAACGTCTTCTTGGCCGAGCCGTCGGCCTCGCGATGCACGCCGGTCAGGTCCTCGACATGGCTAAAGTAGGTGAGGTGCACGTTGGCGCCGGCTTCGCGCAGACGCGCGAACAGCGGCAGCACAGTCTGCTGCGGGGACACGAGCTCGTCGCCCTTGGAGTGCGTAAACCACAGCGGCGTCTTGGCCAGGGCGGCGACGTCCTCGTCCGTGGCGTTGTACCACGGCGCGCAGCAGGGAAGGCCCGCGGCGAAGAAATCGGGGTAGTCGGCGCACAGGCGCAGGGTCATAAAGCCGCCGTTGGAAAGACCGGCGACCACGATGCGGTCGGTGTCGATGCGGTCGGCATGCTCGGTGACAAACTCATCGATAAGTGCCTTGAGCACGGGGGAGTAGATGCTCTGGTTGGAGTGACCAAGCTGCTCGACGCCGTTGTCCATCCAAAACGTGGGCGACTGCGGCACGAGCACCCAGGCAAAGCCGCCAAAGTAGCGCTGGATCTGCGCCTGGCTGATGGCCGTCACGCGGTTGCCGATATAGGCGCGCGTGGCACCTTCGCCCTGCGTGGCGCCCTTGCCCTCGCCGGCGCCGTGCAGATACACCACGAGCGGTGCCTTTTGGGGCATGGCCGTGGCCTCGGGCGCAAAGGGGTTGAAGCATGCCGAGTCCTCGGCCTTAAAGCTGGGCTCAAAGAAGCCGTATTCGAGCGCGATACCGTCGACGGCGGTCTTTTGCGTGGCGTTGCTCCAGCCTTTGAGCGCGGGGCAGATATCGCCACGGCAGGTGTCGAAGACCAGGCCGCAGGTGGGATCGTCGCCGTCATTGCCGGGAAGAGCCGCGAGCTGCGTGATGTGCAGCTGGTCATCGAGCATGCGCGAGCCCATGACGCCGCCTTCGATCTTTTTGGTCAGGCGCTGCTCGGCGACCTCGAGTGCCACATGGGTGCCCACGGCGAGCTTACGTCCGTTCTCGTCGCACGGATATGCGGCGAGAATGTCGATGTAACCCACGGAGGGCGCGGCATGGTCGGCGCCGCGCTCCTTGCGCATCAGAACCTCGCCCGAGCGCTCGTGACGCTCTACATATATATGGAAGGTGTTCGTGTCGATGTCGTTGGCGCGCACGGTGCACGGCAAATCGAGTACGACCTTGCTGATCCAGGGGCCAAAGTCGCCCAAGGTGGTGACGGTTGCGTAGGTACACAATTTGAGTTCCATGAGCTGCCTCCCTTGCGCCGCTAGTGGGAAACAAAAGCGGCAATACAATCTAAACATGTTTAGTGTAATCTAGAATTGAAGAATAACCAGATGAACTCGGTAAACGGCAAAATTGAACACGCCATGAACTACTAAACATATGTTTATTAGCTTCTAGCAGGGCTTCTGTTGATGAGTTAACAGGTCATAGAGGTGTTAATCATAATAAAAGCCCACGTAAAGAGCCATATATCAATAGACAGTCAAAGAGACCATCTTCCGCCATTCAAATACGTTCACCCCCGATTTCCTACCGTTCGCCGGACTCTGCACGGTAAAATTGCCACAAATGAGGCGCTCCGTGTAAACTAAAGCCCGTAAACGTTCAGTAAACACTTTGTTTACGACAGCGTATCCAAGGGTCCGACAACCGTAAGGGGTTATAGTCGCCGGGCCAAAGGCGTGCCTACGCCCAAGGGGGCTGGCACACGAAGATATGGGGAGGGGTCCCATGGCAGTAGATAACAAGCAGATTGCCACCGATGTCCTCGAGCTCGTGGGCGGTGCGGAGAATGTCACCGTCGCCACCAACTGCATGACGCGCCTGCGTCTGACGCTCAAGGATAACAACAAGGTTGACGTGGAGAAGATCAAGAAGGTCAAGGGTGTTCTGGGTTGCCAGTTCGCCGGCAGCCAGCTCCAGGTCATCATCGGCCAGAACGTGCCCAAGGTGCTCGCCGAGTTCGTCGCCATCTCCGGCGTCAAGCAGGGTGAGGCCGTCAACGAGAACCTCGATGCTCCCAAGGAGAAGTTCGAGCTCAAGAACCTGCCCAATATCATCCTCGACTATCTGTCGGGCTCCATGACCCAGCTCATCCCGCTGCTCATGGCCGGCGGTCTGTTCCGTACCATCGCGGCCGTCCTCGGCCCCACCATGCTCGGTGTGCTCTCGGCCGACGACCCGACCTATACGTTCCTCTACACCACGCTGTACGAGGCCACGTTCACCTTTATCCCCATCTACCTGGGTTATGCCGCGGCTAAGAAGCTCGGCGCCAGCCCCGTGCTCGGCATGCTGCTCGGTGGCGCCCTCATGGCTCCGTCCGTTGTGACGGCTGCCACGCAGGAGGGTGGCGGCATCATCTCCGTCTACGGCATCCAGATCGCTGCTGCCAACTATCAGCAGTCCGTCCTGCCGATCATCCTTTCGGTGCCTGTCCTCTACTTCGTCGAGAAGTTCTTTAAGAAGGTCATGCCCGACGTGCTCTCCACGGTCTTCACGCCGTTTTGCACCATGATCGTTACCATCCCCATCGCCTTCATCGTCCTCGCCCCCATCGGCAACGAGATCGGTACGCTGATCGCTAACGCCCTCTTCGGCCTTGCTGACCTTGGCGGCATCGGTATCCTGATCGTCATGGCCGTCCTCGGCGCCTTCTGGCAGCTCTTCGTGGTCTGCGGCATGCACATGCCCGTCATCCTGCTCGCTCAGGTTCAGATCATCGCCGCCGGCTACGATCCCTTCGTCTTCGTTTCCACCAACTGCGCTATGGCCGCTGTCTGGGGCTGCGCCTTCGGTGCCTTCCTCAAGATGAAGAACCCCGACGAGAAGTCTCTCGCCATCGGTTACGTCATCTCCGCCATCGCCGGCGGCGTCACCGAGCCCGCACTCTTCGGTATTCTCATGCGCTTCCGTCGCACCATGTTCGGTATGTTCATCGGTGGTGCTATCGGCGCTGTGTTCTCCGGCCTCATGGGTGTTACCTACTACCTCGCCGGCGGTGCCTCCAACTTCCTGGTCTTCACCAACTACCTGCAGGGTGGCCAGATGAACACCGTCTGGGCTATCGTCGGTATGGCAATCTCCTTTGTCATCGCCGCTGCCGTCGTCTTTGCCTGCGGCTTCTCCAAGGAGGAGCTCGCCGAGATGGAGGCCTAAGGCCAAGCCATTCGGTCGACTACGACCTTACCTACACGACAGGGCCCCGTCAGGCGCAAGCCCGGCGGGGCCCTTTTGCAAGGTAGACTGGAGCGGGCAAGTGGCGCCTGCCTGTCGGGGCTTGCTAAGCGACAGGGGCTTTTGCACCAGGGGTTTCCGCGAAAGCTTCTGCCGGTTCGCAATTCCTTTATCGAGCGAAAGGACATGCAGATGAGTTTGGGAAAGCTGACCGTCAACGGTCGTCAGGACGGTTTTTTGTGCGAGGGCAAGCCGTTCTTTTGGTTTGCCGATACGTGCTGGAGCGCATTCACCAGCATCTCCGAGGCCGACTGGGATTACTATCTGACCCGTCGCGCCGAGCAGGGCATGAACGTGCTGCAGATCAACACGCTGCCGCAGTGGGATCGCTGCTGTCCCGATCTGGGCATTTGGCCCTATGCCAGCGAGGACGGCGTGCACTTTGATTGGTCCTGCCCCAACCAGGCGTATTGGGATCGTGCCGCCGCCATGTGCCGCGCGGCCGTCGAGCACGGCATTCGTCCGGCGCTCGTGCTCATGTGGTGCAACTACGTGCCCGGTACCTGGGGTGCCAAGATCGTCGAGCGTTGCGGTGCCGAGATTATGCCGCGTGAGGAGGTTCGCGCCCACGTTGCCCGCGTTGTCGAGAACCTGGGCGAGTTCGACCCTGTCTACGTGGTGACGGGTGATACCGACTTTGCCGGTGACGAGGCGATCGCCTATTACGAGGACGCGCTCGACGAGGTCGTCAAGCGCGCGCCCGAGGCACTGCGCACCATGCATATCAACCGCGGTAACCGCACCATTCCGGCGCAGTATCTGGACCGTCTGGACTTTTATATGTTCCAGCCCGGCCACAACTACGAGGGCCAGCCCGAGGCATGGCGTCTGCCGCAGGACTTTATCGCCAGCTATCCCAAAAAGCCGATGGTCAACTCCGAGCCCTGCTACGAGCAGATGGGTGCGTCGCGCAACGTGTACTGGCGTTTTACCGCGCAGGATTGCCGCGCGAGCGTATGGTCGTCGATTCTTGCCGGCGCCAGTGCCGGCGTGACCTATGGCGCACACGGCGTGTGGAACTGGCAGACATCGCGCAGCCAGGGTTCGGTCCTGGGCGAGGGCTTTGATATGCCGTTCCGCTGGCAAGAGTGCCTGCAGTTTGCGGGCGTGTGGGACTTTGGCGCGATCGAGCATGTGCTTGCCGGCCTGGGTGCCACAGCTGCCGACGACGCGCTTGCCGTGGTTCCAGCGCAGGAGCTTCTCGACGACGCGCGCGAGGCCATTCGTGTGGCGCGCGTTGGCGATCGCGTCGTCACGTACCTGCCGCGCACCACGGCGCTCAAGTTTAAGCTCGACGGCGCGCGTGGCTGGACGGCGACGGTCCTCGACATGGAGGACAAGCGCATCGCAAAACTGCCCGTCCGCGACAACGGTGACGGCACCGTGCGCGTGGCGCAGCATCCCTTTGAGCACGACGCCCTGGTGGTCCTGACTCCCGAGCACTAACTTCCGAGCTTCAATCCCGAGTTTCTCCTTCGGCCCGGGTACCTCCCTCCCTTTCTCCGACATCAACAACCCAGTCCCCTTTATAAGTTGCGGTGGAATAGTTCCTAAATGACAGCCCGGGCCGGCCAAACAGGAACTATTTCACCGCAACTGCTGTCGCGGTCGGTTGGGGGCTGATGCGTAACAGTTCGGGTGTCGTGCGCGTACTAAGACCCATTCTCCATTAAAATGGTTTTCCGGACATCTAAGCGGGTGGGGGTTACCATGAGGGACCTGGGAGACACAACCGCATATTTGCGCCGGGGCATACGGGAGATTCTGTGCCTGGCGCTTTTCTTTTTCACGTTTTTGGCCGGCGAGTACTTCTTTGACGTACGCGTGGCCGAGTTTGTGCCAGCGAACGAGGTTGTTATCTACGAGAGCATCGTCGTCGGCGCGAGCGTGATTGGCTATTTTGTGCGTCCTCTCCTGTACTATCGCCGTCCCCAGGCAATCGATGCAACGAGCGATATGACGGGCGTGCTGCTGGTGTCGGCATTGCTGCTGCTGATTATGGCGGCGCAGTTTCAGGTCGTGATTGCGGGCGGTCTGGTGGCGTGCTGCGCCTTGGGCTACTGCGGATCGACCGCCCATGCCAATCTGGCGCGGCGTTTTGCGCAGACGCCTTGTCTGGCACGTGCCGTGGCGGTTTCTTATGCTGCGGGCATTTTGGTACAGGTGCTCAACCATATGGTGATGCCTGCGGGCATTCCTCAACAGTTTGTTCTGGTCGCCTGTGCGATTGCGCTGGTTGGGCTGCTTCACGGTACCCGCCGAGCTAAATTGCGTGATGAGTCTGCGCCGGAGTTCGAAGCCGAGATTGCCGAGCTATCGGTCGATGCGTTGGAGCATGGCGCCAAGTGGCGCGATAATCCCGAGGCAAAGGCGGCCTTCCAAGGTGCCGTAGTGCGCTTGACGGTGGCGACCGCCTGTCTTACCGGCGTATTCGCGGCTCTCAACGCCGGTCTTACGACCTCGCATGCCGCCGGCGCCATCGATTTGGGCGACTGGCCGCGCTTGCTGCTGGTCGTGAGCGCGCTTGCCGCCGGCGCCCTGTATGACCTGCGAGGACGCTCGTATATGAATATCATCATGACGTGCACCGCCATGTTGTCCACGCTCTCGTTCTTCGTGCTTATCACCGATGGCAACGGCGGTAATGCGCTCGCCGCCACGATTATCTTTTACCTGGGCACGGGCTTTTTCGTGGTGTTCTTCACCGCGAAGTTCGCCGCGATTTCGATGTATGCGCGCTGGTCGTATTTGTGGCCGTGCATGGGCCGCGTCATCAACAACATTTGCTCAATGCTTGTGACGGCTCCGGCGGTGGCGATCATCTCGAGCCAAAACGTGCTAATGGCGGTGGGTGTCGTACTCGTGCTGTTTGTCGGCATTGCGATCTCGCTGCTGGGACAGTTTGGACAAGGCGTTGAGGACGAAGCGGATCACAGAGGCCTGGCGTTTGCCACCGACGATCTTGGCAAGAGCCGTGTGCCCGATCAGACCGACGCGGTGCCCCTGGAGGCGCCGGAGCTTTCGTTTGACGATCGGCTCGATGGCTTCGTTGCCGCCTTTGGGCTCACCAAGCGCGAGCGCGATGTTCTGGAGGCGCTGGTCGTTTCGGACGACAGCGTGCAGGACGTGGCGGCGGCACTCTTCCTTTCGCGCTCAACGCTCTATCGCCACATCGCTTCGATCAACAAAAAGACCGGTGCCTCCTCGCGCGTAGCCCTCATCAACTTCTTCTGGTCCTGGACACCCCAAGACTAGCTAACCACCACAAAGGGGACAGGCACCTTTGTGGTGGTTTTTTACCTGCAAAAATATGAATATGAGACATTTGTCACCTGCCGTTTTGGTGCTCAAAGGCATATGAATGTGATGCTGAGCAGAGCAGAACGGAGGGGGTGCACCTATGGCGTCTCGGGGTTGCGCGTCTAATAAAATTGCGGGCGCGCTTATCGCCGTGGTGGTCTTTGCCGCGGCGGTGACACTCATGCGAGTTTACGTTGCCGGCGACCATGGCACTCAGGGAAAGACTGCCACGCAAGTGTCGCTCAACGATTGCGCTGCCGTTCCGGTGGCGGTCAAGCTTATCGAGGACGGGGAGGCGCGGACGGCCTATGAGACCGACGATGCCGAACTGGTCGCATCGACTTTTGCCGCGCTCGATGGCTGCACCGTGGGGGATGCGGTGGATGAGCGGACGAGCGATGCCGGCCGAACGCTCGTCTTTGTCTATACGGATGGCTCGGAGCAATCGGTAGAACTTGAGGGCAAAAACATCGTGCTCGATAAGACGGCGTATCGACTTAACGGTGCCGATGAGTTATGGCGGCAGCTTGCCGCAATCAAAAACAGCTAACGAAATTAGGGATGTACGGGATGAGTGACTTGAGATTCTGCCCGGCGTGCGGGGCGCAGCTGCCTCGGGTCGCCGGCGTGCCGGTGCGATTTTGCCCGGGGTGCGGCGTCAGACTTGAGGGCGTTGTGGGCTACTCGGGCGCCGTGGGGGCTACAGATGGGGCGACTGCCGATGACGATGCGGACGAAGGCGGCGACCCGAGTGTGGACGCGCCGGCCGATGCGCCGGTGGAGACTGCCGGCGTCGCGTCGTCTCGTGACGCAGCCACGACGGATGCGCCTCACATCGGTGACCTTGAGCTTCATGCCGCATGCGATACCTCTGGCGGTCAGGCACTCGCGCAGGTGGCATTGCCGCGGGATTGGCGTATCGAAGAGGCACATCTTGAGCGTAGCGGTAGCTTCGACTGCCCGATTTCGGTTGGCGTGACGGTGGCGGGCCCTGCGGGCGAGCGGATTGTGTACCGCTCCGAGCTCTGCTACGTGGATGCGGGCGCCGTTGCCAAGCGTATTCCCACGCAAACCGAGCGCAAGGCGTTTATGCACGTGGAGGCAGCTTGAGACGAGCTGGCCCATGCCTGCGCGGCACAGCTGGGCGCGCAGGCGGAGGTTGTGGCCGAGCAGCCGTACCCATCGAGCGCGGCGGTCGATATCGAGCACGAGCGTGCCCGCGTAAAGCGCGAGGCGGCAAACGACTTTGCGATTCAGGGCTTTTCGATGGAACCGAGCGATGTGATCTATGAGTGCGGCATGCGCCGATATCAGCTTGTGGGCGCTCCAGTGCCCACCGAGCTTGCGGTGGCTGCCAAAGTCGAGGGCTATGTGGCCTCGATTGGCGGAATCGCGGGCTCTATGGGTAAAGGCATTGCCGCCGGGGCCGAGGCGCTGCTGGGCGTGGGCCTTTCGAGCGGGCTCATCGGCGGCGTTCTGGGTAAGCGCCTGCGCGAGCGCCAGGCGGCTGCGGCGGCGGGGCAGGGTGTCGCGCAGGAGCAGGCCTCGGATCAGGGCGATTGCCCAGACGAGGCGCCGTTCAAGCTGGGAGCGGCCGACCTGTTGCAGTGGCGTATCAGGGACAGCTTCTGCTTGGTTGCGCCAGAGGGCCGTCTGGACGAGGCGGCCTCTACGGCGCTCGCCTCAATGGCATCGACCCTGCGGCTCAACCCGGAGATTGCGCGCGAAGCGTCCGCTCAAAAGCAGCAGATGGTGCTCGAGCAGCGGCAACGCACACAGATGAATATCGCTCAGCAGCAACAGCAGTTTGCAGCCTGGCAGCAGATGCATGCTTCGCAGCAGGCGGCGTTCGACAGCTACCAGCAGGCATGGTTCGATCGCAGCGATCGTCAGCACGCCGCGAACATGGCCGCCAGCGCGGCCAATTTCTCCAGTGCGGGTGTGGGAACGGGCGCCGCCTCGTATTCCGATGCCATTCGCGGAGTCAATCATTACACCAGGCCCGACGGCACCGATGTCGAGGTTTCGGTGATGGCGGACCAAGCTTGGGTGAACGGCTCGGGCGATGTGATCGGCACGCGCGATGGCTTTGAGCCTGGTTTTGGCTGGACGGAACTGCCTCGTCAATAGCGTGAGCGGGCTATGTCTGAATCGATGCCGGGCGTGTTTCTCGGCACCGTGGTAAAGAACGGGAAAGGAACAACGATGAGGGAGACGGTTATTTCGCGCACGGCGTTTGTCGCGGCGGCGGGAACGGCGCTGCTGACGCTTGCGGGGTGCGGTGGACAGCAGGCGCAGGATACGACGGGCTTTAACGATGATCGCCCGGTGAAGGACAAGATGGACGCGGGCGCGACGTCGGGCGATTCCGGCGATGCGGGCGGCGGCGCGGATACGGACGGCAGCTCGACGGATGCGTTCGATACGTGGTCGGACGACTGCTGGGATGCGCATCGCAACATCGGCATCGCGGCATTGCTCGAGCTTAAGGGCTGGCAGTTGCAGGAATTTGCATCGCAACAGGGCTATACCTGGCAAGATGCGCTCGAGATGTACGAGAACGAGGCAGGCCGCGTACTCAGCGTCTGCAATATCAGCAAGGACGGCGCAACCGAATGGCTCGGTGAGGACGAAATCGGAAAGCTCGACAAGGGCGGAACCGGGAGCACCGTGATGTTTACGCTGCAACTTGCGGGCTATTCGAGCTGCGAGGATGTTATCGCGGGCTTTTCGGTGCCGGTTGAGGACCGGGCACAGATCACCTCGGGCTCGTGGATCGCGTGCGTTTACGGTTCCAACATGGCGCGTCACGTTGCCATGGTGAGCCCGATGGAAAATGGCGACTATCGCCTGGACCTCATTACCGAGGAGGCTATCAAGACCGGTACGTTTACCCAGGGCGGCGGTGCCCCCACGATTGACGAATTTTGGCAGGAGAAGACCGGGCGCGCGCTCGGCTAAGCGCGACGCGACCGACATCACAGCGAGGGATAAACATGATGAATGAGATAACGATGAGCCGCGCGGCCTTTGTGGCGGGCGCGGGCGCGGCGGCTTGCGCGCTGGCTGGCTGCTCGGGCACTACGGGCGGCGCGGGTGGCGCTAAAGCAGCGAGCACAGCGGACGCCGCCTGCGTGGACGACAATGCCAACGTGACGGTCTATGCCGCAATCAACCTGGGCGGTGCCGATCTGGTGCGCCTGCTCAAACATCAAAATTATGAGTGGCAAGGCGAGAACGTGGGCTACGGCGCCGTCGATGACGCGGGATTTTTCGCCTTTACCTTTTCCAAGGTTTCGGACGATGTGGACGAACTTGCAAATAGCGCGATACCGCTTTCGGAGTCCGAGTACGAGGAGCTTGAACCGGGCGGCGGAGACGATAGCGTGGCGATCTTGCTTTCGGTGGCCGGTTATACGACGGGCGACCGCGCGCTTGCCGGCGCAATTGGCGATGCGGCGATGGTGCAGGAGAAGTGTACGGTTGACGATTCCGCGTATTGGCTGGTCAGGGCACTCGACGGCAGCCGCTATGTGATTTCGGCCTACGACACCGAAGACGATGGCGACAGCGCTCATGACATCTATATCTACAACGAGGCTTTTATTCGCACCGGCTACCTGAGCGGCGGCGACCAGATCGATATCGATGAGCTCTGGAGCCGCCTGACTGCCAACTCGTAGCGCTGAAGCGGTAAACAACCCATCCCCTCAATAACTTGCGGTGAAATACGGACTAATTACGGCCCCCGGGGGCCAAACAGTCCGTATTTCACCGCAACTGCTGAGGGGATGGGGTCTGTTTCTGCGCTAGCGATAGTCTTTCCACAGCGGCAGGGGGAACAGGACATCCTCGAACTTTGCCCATTCGGTTTTGTAATCGACTTCGTCCGGACGGGCCAGCCAGCGGCCTTCGAGGCCGTACATGGCGGCCAGAGCACATGAAAGCGTCTCATCGGCGTCGACGCCTTCGGGCACCAACCATGACGGCACTTCTGACGGGTGGGTGGCAGTGCGTGAGTAGTCGTTAAAGTACTCGTGCATCGGGCTTTCGGGCGACATCGCCTCGGTATTGAGCGTCTGAAACAGCATGACGAGCTCGGGCTGGTTGGCGTTTTCTGCGACAATTAGGCGCAGGTACTCAGGAATTTTTGGCTTTTGCCCCTCAAGGGCGCCACCGGGGGCAAACAAAGTCAAGTAGTCTTGGGTGCTGGAGCTGCGCCTGTAGTAATGCTGAATAACCTCCATCAAAAGGCCCTGCTTGTTACCTACATAGTGAAGCACGCCCGCCTGGGTGATCCCCACCTCGTCTGCGACTGCCTGCAGCGACATACCGTTATAGCCACGCGCGTTAATGATCTTGACGGCAGCGAGCACAATCTGCTCAAGGCGCTCTTGCGCGGCATTGCTGCGCCTCGAGGCTGTTCGGACCGATTTCTTCTCTTGCTCGTTGATCATGAAAATCCATATCTCATGTATCGGTGCCCGTCGGCTCCGTACCGTCTTTGTCGTACTTGATGCTAGCCCAACTTGGCTCAAATGAGACGGCGCAACAGCCCTCTCAACAAAAGTAAACACCGTTTAAACGGCAATATCGACCGTTCGCCGCAATAAGTACTTACTAACCACTAAGTAACTGTTGCAAAGGATTACTATGCAAGCCGTAGAAGTTACTTACTATTTAGTAAGTAGACTTCGAGCAGTTCACGATGGGCGTACCCCAAATCGCGCTCGTTGAGGGGTGGCGTTTCGACCCCTTTTACGCCACCCCATTGCGCGGACTGCGCAGGCAACATCTTTGAAGGGAGAACTGTCAAAATGGCAACCCAAACGTCAACGGCGATCGATCCCAACGCCATTGCCCCCGACACCGGCAAGCCCATGACCAAGACCGAGACATGGCGCTTTATGATCGGCTTTATCATCTTCGGAATCATGTGGATGATGTCGGGCACGATCGGCTCCAACGTCTTGTTCCCCGAGCGCTTTAACGGCCTTAGCATTGGCCAGCCCGAGGCAATTCTCGCAGCGATGAACTCGGTCGGTTCGATCTTCGCCCTGTTCTCGAATCTCGTTTTCGGCGCGCTTTCCGATCACTGCCACAGCCGCTTTGGCAAGCGTACGCCGTTCATCGTCCTCGGCGGCTTTATCTGCGGCTGCGCCTTCTGGAGCACTTCGGTCGCGACCACGCTTCCCATGATCGTCGCCTCCTGGTGCGTGCTGCAGATTGGCCTCAACTGCATGCTCGCTCCTGCCGTTGCCGTGCTTTCCGACCGCATCCCGCTTAACAAGCGCGGCACGCTCTCCGCGTTCTATGGCGGTGGCGCAACGGCCGGCCAGTCGATCGGCACCATCATCGGTACGCAGTTCCTTGCCAACCCGGTGCCCGGCTTTATCATCGGCACGGTCTCTTGGTTCCTGACCGGCATTCTCGCCATCATCATTTGGCCGCGCGAGAAGTCTGCCGCTCTTGCCGAGGGCGAGCAGTCCGAGAAGCTCAACCTCAAGTCGCTGCTGCTCATGTTCGTTCCGCCCACCAAGAACTGCCGTGACTTCTACCTGGCCCTCTTTGGTCGCCTGCTCCTCATCTTCGGTTACTTCTGCATCAATGGCTATCAGCTCTACATCCTCGAGAAGTACATCGGTCTTCCCGTGGCAGAAGCCGGCGCGGTCCTTTCGAGCATGTCTGTCGTGATCATGGTCGTGTCGCTCGTTGCCTCGCTTACCTCGGGTGCCATCTCCGACAAGATCGGCCGCCGCAAGCCCATCATCCTCGTCGCGACGATCATGATGTGTATCGGTATCGCCCTGCCCTGGCTGCTTAAGTCCGTTGCCGGCATGTACGGCTTCGCCCTGCTGGCCGGTCTTGGCTACGGCATCTACTCTTCCGTCGACCAGGCGCTCAATGTCGATGTTCTGCCCGATAAGGAGAACGCCGGCAAGGACCTGGGCATCCTCAACATCGCTAACACCATCGGCCAGATTCTTGGCCCCATCGTGACCTCGGCAATCGTTGTCGCCACCGGCTCCTACTTCATGGCGTTCCCGATCGCCATCGTGCTCATCGCTGTGGGCTATGTGTTCATCATGCTCATCAAGGGCGCCAAATAATCCGCCACTCCCTTTCCTTCCGTCGGGCTGCGTTCGCGCCGCCCGACGGGATCCGACTATTCAATCGCTTAACTTGGAGGCGTTATTATGACCACCGTCGAGCAGTACAAGGTGTTTAAGCTCGAGCTTGCGGGCACCGCGGCCGGCAATCCCTATGTCGAGGTCGAGCTGTCGGCGCGCTTCGATCGCGCGGACGGCCAGGACAGCTTTGAAGTTCATGGCTTCTATAAGGGCAACGGCCGCTACGGAATCAACTTTATGCCCGAGAGCGCCGGCGTCTGGAACTACACGGTGAGTTCTAACGACCCCGAGCTCGATGGCGCCGCCGGCTCTTTTGAAGCCACGCCTGCCACGGGCGAAAACCATGGCCGCGTGCTGCTGGCAAAGGACGTGCTCGGCCACGATGCTCCGTTTATCACCGATGAAGATTTCAACTTTGCCTACGAGGACGGCACGCGCTATCTGCCCTTTGGCACCACGTGCTATGCCTGGACCAACCAGGATCTTCAGCTGCAGGAGCAGACGCTTCAGACGCTCGCCGCGGCGCCCTTTAACAAGATCCGCATGTGCGTCTTCCCCAAGTTCTACGACTATAACGTCGAGGATCCGGCGATGTATGCCTACGAGGGCGAGAAGGGCAACTTCGACCACTACCGCTTTTACGAGCCGTTTTGGGAGAACCTCGAGCACCGCATTGAGCAGCTTGATGAGCTGGGCATCCAGGCGGACCTTATCGTTTTGCATCCGTATGACAAGCCCGAGGACTGGGGCTTCTCCCGCATGACGCGCGAGGAGGACATCTTCTACCTGACGTATGTTGCCCGCCGTTTCTCGGCATACAAGAACATCTGGTGGAGCCTTGCCAACGAGTGGGACCTTATGCCGTGGAAGCCGGCCGAGGACTGGGACCGCTATGCCCGCATCATCATGGCGAACGACCCGTATGGCCACCTGCGCAGCATCCACAATTGCCGCGAGATCTTCGACCACAGCCATCCGTGGATTACGCATGTGAGCTACCAGAGGTGCGATCTTAAGAACACGGCCGAGGATGTCACCATGCTGCGCGCGCAGTATAGCAAGCCGGTTTTGATCGATGAGGTCGGTTACGAGGGCAACATTAACTGGGGTTGGGGCAACCTTACGGCCCAGGAGCTTGTCCGCCGTTTTTGGGAGGGCAGCCTGCGCGGCGGCTATGTCACGCACGGTGAGACCTACGTCGACCGCGGCTCCAAGCTTTGGTGGGCACATGGCGGCAAGCTCTACGGCGAGTCGCCCGAGCGTATCGGTTTTTGCCGCCGTTATATGGAGGCGCTGCCGGATGACTTTGATTGGGTGCCCGACGAGGTCGGCGTTCTTGACGGAACGTTTACCTGGGACGTTACCTGCATGTCAAACGACCATGGCCACGGGACTGCCGATGTCGTTATGTACTTTGGCTTTAACCGCCCGGCGTATCGAGAGTTTGAGGGCGCCGAGGGCAAGCATTATACCGTCGATGTGATCGACACGTGGAATATGACCGTCGAGACGCTCGAGGGCGCCTTTGAGGGTAAGTTCCGCATCGATCTGCCGAGCCGTCAGTACATGATGCTGCGCGTCCGCGAGGTGGAAGCCAAGCAGTAGAGACAATCTCAGACAAGACTAGCCGATGCCGAGACGGTTTCCCGTTCCGGCATTCGGCATTTGCAGATGCAGACAAGAGGAGTGGAACATGAAGGAATACTTTGGTATCGACGTGGGCGGCACGGCCGTTAAGTGGGCTGTTTTGGGCGAGGATTTTTCCATTCGCGCGCGCGGAAGCGTGCCGACCGGTTTTACCACAGCCGAAGAGACGGTCGAGGCGCTGATTGGGCTTGTTGAGCCGTACCGCGACCGTATTTCGGCCGTAGGCGTGAGCGCCCCGGGTGGCATTTACGAGGGCGATCTTGATGGCACGATTCATCGCGGCGGATCGCTGACCTATATGGATGGATGCCCCCTGGGAAAAATCATGCGCGAGCGCCTAGGTGTGCCCGTCGCCGTTAACAACGACGGCAAGTGCTGTGCGCTGGGCGAATACGCGGCGGGAGCGCTGCGCGGTACGCGGTTTGGCGTTGTGCTCGCTATCGGCACCGGCATCGGCGGCGGCATCGTTATCGACGGAAAGGTCCTGCGCGGCGCGCACTGCTTTGCGGGCGAGTTTAGCTTCTTGCGCAACGACGTGACGCGTCCGGCGAGCATGGAGAGCACCTTTGCCGGTACGGGTGGATGGCGTGCGCTGCGCGATGCGGCCGTTGCCGAAAAGGGACTGCCGGAGGATTCTCCCGTAGATGGACGTCGAGTTTTCGAATGGATTGAGAGCGGCGACGCCGATGCTCAGCGTGCGCTCGATCGCTATGCGAGGACCTTCGATGCGCAGCTTGTTAACCTTCAGGCGGTAATTGACCCCGAGGTATTTGTTATTGCGGGCGGAATTTCGTGCCATCCCGAGCTTATCGATGCCCTGCGCAAACAGATGCCCATCGCGCTTGCAGGGTACGAGGGCGGCCTCGCCGGCATTCCCGAGCCGCAGATTAAGGCTGCGGAACTCGGTAACGACGCCAACTTGGTTGGCGCGGTTCAAGAGGCCATGCGCTTGCAGTAGTTGCTGCGAAAAGTACCACGAAGGGGACAGGCACCTTCGTGGTGGTTTTCGGCCGCGGGCTTGGCAAAGCATGTCGGCAGTGATGGGCTGGCTGCGCTAAACTGTGAAGCACGAACGCCTAATCGAGAGGAGCCCGCATGGAGGCTTACAAGCAAGAGTTCATCAAGTTCATGGTTGAGTCCGACGTTCTTAAGTTCGGCAGCTTTACGCTCAAGAGCGGCCGTCAGTCCCCGTTCTTTATGAACGCCGGCGCCTACGTGACGGGCTATCAGCTCAAGAAGCTGGGCGAGTATTATGCTCAGGCCATCCACGATAACTTTGGCGACGACTTTGACGTGCTGTTCGGGCCGGCCTACAAGGGTATTCCCCTGGCTGTCGTGACCGCTATCGCCTACCACGAGCTGTATGGCAAGGAGGTCAAGTACTGCTGCGACCGCAAGGAGGCCAAGGACCACGGCGCCGACAAGGGCAACCTGCTGGGCTACGAGCCCCAGGACGGCGACCGCGTGGTCATGGTCGAGGACGTCACTACCAGCGGTAAGTCCATCGACGAGACCTATCCCAAGGTCAAGGCTGCTGCCGATGTCGAGATCAAGGGTCTGATCGTGTCCCTCAACCGCATGGAGGTCGGCAAGGGTGGCGTGACCACCGCGCAGAAGGAGATCGAGGCCAAGTACGGTTTCCCCGTCGCGAGCATCGTCTCCATGGCCGAGGTCGTCGAGACCCTCTACAACCACGAGATCGACGGCAAAGTCGTCATCGACGACGAGCTCAAGACCGCTATCGACGCCTACTACGAGCAGTACGGAGCTCGGGAGTAGTTACGCGGGTTTACCAACCCGCGTAACGGCTCGACGCTGCAAACCCGCCAGAGCGGCAATCTGCCTTTCAACTTCGGCGGCATGACCAGAAGGTCAATGCCGCCTTGTTTCAAGGCACCTTGCTCGCTCTGGCGGGCTTTCGCTGTCGGTACCAAAACATCGGCGTTGCCAGAGTAGTCATTGGGGACGTTCTTGTTTGACTGGTCGTTTAAGAACGTCCATTACAGTCGAAATTGTCAGCCCGGGACCGTCTCGGGCTACGATTGAGGCGCGCCCAGAACGGGCCGCCGACCGGGCGCCCGCGCACGGCCGAACGTCCCTGCCCCCGAGAGGGCCCGTTGGGTGCTGCCGGCGCGGGACGCGCCGCCCCCGACGGCTGATAGGAAAGTGCCGGGCAGGTGCCGCGGCTGGTAATGTGAGTGCCGAGGGGGAGGCCATCCGGTCGAACGACTACCGGAAGGATACCACCGTGAAAGCGCCATCCACCAGGCCCGCGGCCGTGCTCGGCCTGGACGTCGGCAAGTCATCGCACTGGGCCTGCCTGATCGACCGCGACGGGGAGGTGCTGGCCAGCGCCCCCGTCCGCAACAGGGAGGCCGAGCTCGACGCGCTGTTCGCCTCCGCGCCCGCCGGCACGCTCGTCGTCGTCGACCAGTTCCGCAACATAGGGTCCCTCGCCGTGAGGCGGGCCCGCGCCGCGGGGCTCGGGGTCGCCCACCTGCCCGGGCTCGCCGCCAGCCGCGCCGCGGGCCTGTTCGCCGGCGAGGCCAAGACCGACGAGCGCGACGCCGCGGTGATCGCGCGGACCGCCCTGGGCGTGCCGGACTCCCTGTCGGGGGTCCCGGGCCGCGGCGAGGCCCTCGAGGCCGCCCGCGCCCTCTCGTCGCAGCGCGACCACGTCGTCGCCTGCGCGACCAGGGACAAGAACCGCCTGCGCGCGGTGCTGCTCGAGTCCTGCCCGGCCCTCGAGGCCGCGGTCGACCTGTCGGACCGGCGGTGGCTGGAGCTGCTCGCCGGGTTCGGCGGGGCGTGGGGGATCGCCCGCTCCGGGGCCGGGGGCCCGCGGGCCGAGGCCGCCGGGGAGGCCGCGGCCGCCTCCACCGCGCCCCTCGAGGCCGAGACGGCGGCGCTGCTCGAGGGCGACGAGACCTACGCGTGCCTGCTCACCGTTCCCGGCATCGGCCCGAGGACCGCGGCGCAGCTCGCGGTGTCGGTCGACATCGGGAGGTTCCCGGACCACGACCACCTGGCCTCGTACTGCGGCATAGCCCCGAGGGTGAGGAGCTCCGGCACGTCGGTGAGGTCGGTCAGGGCGTCCAGGCGCGGCGACGCGAGGCTCAAGTCCCTGCTGATCTTCTCGTGCAACAGCCTGGTGAGGTCCTCGGGGCGCTGCGGCGAGTACTACCGGGCCTGCAGGGCGCGGGGCATGGGGCACGGGCGGGCGCTCAAGGCCGTCGCGAGGAAGCGGCTCAGGGCGATATACGCCGTGATGCGCGACCGGGTGCCCTACCGGGAGTAGCCCCGACGGTTGACAAAACTATAGGAACACCCAATGACTACTCGGAAATGAGCGTGGATAATCTCCCGGGGTTGATTTCCGATCTCAGCCGAACACATTGAGTGAATAGGCCGTTCCCAC
>ERZ1034915.9-NODE-9-length-132987-cov-576.347569_pt1 | contig 132987 bp, 173 predicted proteins | sample MGYA00520592_ERZ1034915 | MGnify/ENA primary metagenome ERZ1034915 (study PRJEB33766, sample SAMN09781787) | gut metagenome | biome: gut microbiome | host: Homo sapiens | place: Madagascar | study: EMG produced TPA metagenomics assembly of the PRJNA485056 data... | reverse complement strand
AAATTTGAATTTTGAAATTTTTGCAAATTTGAATTTTGAAATTTTTGCAAATTTGTTTGGAGGCCCCGACCCTTTGGAAGAAACTGGAAGCCCATTTACCAAAATATGGGCGCCCCAGCTTGTTAAATATTTCACAATTTGCATTTGTAAATTTTAGGGAAGTTTTGGTAAAAGTCTGGTAATAATTTGTTCGTCATTTTGAACAAAAACGGTTCAAAAAACAAGTGATTTCTTGTGCGGTTTTTCAGTCTAAAAATCCTTGACTTTCGCGCCGAAAGTGCTATAATCATAATTGCTAAAGGACAAGAGACAAGCCCTTGAAGCAAAAGTTGAACCTTGAAAACTGAACATAGCCCGCGCGGAGTGGACGCCGCATAGCGGGAACAAATAACAAATTTAGGAAGGAAGTTGCACATGAACAAATATCAGATTGAACGCGCGAAGAACCTTAACTATTATCTTCAGCGCTGGGAAGAATCGGAAGGGCTTGCGCCTGCTGAAGGCGTGAACTGTGGCGCGCGTGGCCGTGCTTTTGAGCTTGAAATGACGCGCGAACGCAGCCAGAAAATGGATGTAGCGCTTGACGGCTACGTCGATAATACCGTACAGATAATGATTAACGGGCAGAAAGTTTTTTGCCCGCTTGAGTGCAAGACCTGCGGTGGCCGCGTTGAAAGCCTTTACCGTGGCCTGCAATATCAGGCAAATGACAGAAAACCGCGTTTTGTGGTTTATCGCCTTGACTGGACTGGAAAGCCGTCCAAACTAACCGGAATAGCTCCAGAAGTTCACACACCCGCGCTTCTCATGCCTGTATGGTTTTTCCTTGCAGGGCTTGAGAAGTTCGGCAAAATCAGAACATTGACGGGCTTCGACAAGCACGGCAGACCAAAAGAAGAACGCTCCATTCAAACCAGCAACAAGGGATGGCATAGTTTCCTTGCATGGTATACTGAAAACTATGGCTATGTTTACAATCCGGAAGCCGTCTATGATATCCGCGAATTTGACGGAATGGCTCTGCCGGAGACGATTTGACAAGAAGGACGAAGAGCGGCACACCAGCCGCTCTTCCTTTTAGAAAGGAGAATTTTGCAATGACACTTGGACAGTTAAAAAGCCTGAATCAGATGGATAACCATATCTGCGTATATGAAGCAACGACTGGTTATCGGCTGGAAAATGCGACTCACAACGGGAAGGACGGATACGGCGTGTATGAACGCTGGTGGTCTGAAGAAGAGCTGGACACTGCGCATGTCGTGAGCTTCTGCGCTCGCTTGAGCTATGATAGCCCCCGTTGGCCTGAGCTGGTCGTGTATGTTAGATGGGACTTGTATGACAAGTTCCAAATACTGAAGGAGGACGAATAATGTACTTTACACTTGGCTTCGCTATCTTTGCCTTCCTTGGAGCTGTCGGCCTGATAGGCGGTATGCTCTACGACCAAACGCATAATGTATAAGACACGGCGCGCGAGTCGGCACGTTAGTTCAGAGCGTGCCGACCGCGCGCTTCTCATATCTGAACTTGGTATCGGACAAACCTGCGCTACATTTCACGACGTCGAACGCGCCGCAAACATTGATATAACAGATAATGCAATTATTTTTGTGCGCGGAAAGCGCAGTGTTTTGATAACATTCTATCCCGCGACAATGAAACAGATTAGTGATTTATTTACAGCTAACGGAGAAAAAGCGCCTGCGGCACTTCTTCGCGCGGCTTTAGAAAATTGGAAGAAAATAGAAAAATGGCAGAAAATGGGGAAAATTGGAACGGTTATTTGACCGTTCCTTTTTCTTGGAAAGTTCGTTAGTTATTTCACAAACGATTACATTTTGTGAAATTTTTACCGAAATTCGTTAGTTATTTCACAAACTAGCGATTTAGACTATGATAGTCTAAATTGGCAATTTCTGGCCATTGACTTCCCCGCAAATGTGTGGTAGAATTAGGCATACTTGAAAAGGGGGATTTTCCAATGACTACTACCGCCATAAACTACAACGAACTCTGCGCCTACGTTGCCGCCAATGAGCACCGCCTGCCGCCGATTGTGAATAGCATCCTTATCAGTTGGGGCGAGCTGGAAGCTCCGTCAGCCGATACACTGGAGCAGGCACGCATTGAAGCTACCGATGTGCTGATCGAGGAATTCTGCGAAAAGCTCGGAGTCCTCGAAGGCGAGGTTATCCTGCCTCCGAACATCTGCTACGGGCAGCCGCGCAATGCTCTATGCTGGAAAATGCGCGGCTGGAATTGAGCGGGATTATTTCCCGCTCCTTTTTTATGAAAATTTTTGTTTTAGACTATCATAGTCTAAATTGGAAAGAAAATAGATTTGACATTATAGAAAATTCGTGCTATAATAAATATAGAAATTGAGAGAAAGGAATTGATTACCAAATGTATATAAAGGAAATTTATGTTGAAGATGCGAACGCGCCCGAATTTATTCGAGCAATGAATCTGCTAGGGGCTAATATTCCCTGCTTTGTAGAGCATCTAGGCGATAACCTGATAAGGGTCGAGTGTCGCCGCGAAGATGCGGGAGCTGTGGAACGCTCTTTTGCAGAATTTGTTTGAGCTGATGAAGCTCAAACTTTTTCAGAATTTTTAGACTATCATAGTCTAAATTGGAATTTTTTGTGGGTTGACTTACGAAAAATTTTGTGATATTATATAAATACAATAAGAAAAGGGGTTTTTGAAAAATGGAACTAATAAAGAAGGACTCGTGCGGAATTGAAATAAATTATATTGAAATGGGCAAGCTTGAGTGGCTTCTGCAAGAGGCAAAAATTCCCTATCGAATAGACTATGTTATAGGGATGCCTTCTGTGCGATATTACGGCCACGGAGAGAATTTGATTTGTGATGCAATTTGTCATAGCGGCAGTTATGGGCATGAAGAAGGGCTTCTCGAAATAATGGGCCTGACTCGCAATGGCGATTCTGTTGAGGGTTGGCTTACGTCTGAAGAAGTCTTTGATCGCATTTCTGAAGATTGGAACAAAGGGAACTGAAAAGTTCCTATTCCAAAAATTTAGACTATCTTAGTCTAAAATTGCCGAAATTTCTTATTGACAAGCGCGTGGTTATATGTTATACTTGGTACAGAAATTGAGTGAAGGAGATACCACAATGAAGGAACTTTCATCTTATACTTGCCCTGCCGAAGGCGATATAGATTGCCCCTATTATAAAAATGGTTATTGCTGTATAGACGGCAATCCCGCTGAAGAGTGTGATGATTACGCTTGGTATAACGACCTGCGGCTCGAAGAGGAAGAAGAAGCTGAGCAGGAAGAAGAAGAGGAACGACTCGCGCAGCTTGAATATGAAAGAAAGCTAGAAAAAATGTTCGGGCGGGGCTTTTAAGTCCCGCTCTTTTGGAATTTCTACAAATTTAGACTATCTTAGTCTAAAAATTCTTAGAAAAATAGTTGACAAATTGTATATAATATGATATTATATATTTACAAAACGAAAATAGGAAGGGAAAATAAAATGAAAATTATAATGGACAATGAATCTAAAACTTTACCTTTTTATCAGATTGAACTTGGAGAAGTGTTTTTGTGGGATGATGATATTTTTATGAGGACAGAATCTATTCAATCTGAGTACGGGGATATATTTAACGCCGTTAAATTAAAAAACGGCGAGATGTTAGAAATTGATGATTCTACGTTTGTTTTTCCACTAAAATATAAATTTGAAACTTGGAGGGTGTAAACAATGAAATGTTCTGATTGTGTTTATTACTATGCCGAAGAAAATGACCTATTCACTACTTGCCATTTTGTGCGGCGTTGGTCTGATGATGTCGCGCCCTGTGAAGTAGAGGATGATCCAACAATAGATGAATATATAGATGAAGACTGGTAAAATATACCAGTCTTTTTATGGAAAATTTAGACTATCTTAGTCTAACTTTTCTCCCAAAATCTATTGACAAACTAAAATTTATGTGTTATACTTGACTCACAAACCGGAAAGGAATTGATAAAATGAATAAAACGATTGCTGTAATTCTTGGAATCATCATTGTTGCGCTTTTGTCCGCAATTAGCGCGGGAATCACTCTCGGCCTGATTTGGGTGTTGTGGTGGGCGCTCACTAAGTTAGGCATTATTGCTTTCGCGTTCAGCGCAAAAACGGCGTTTCTAATGTGGCTTGTTTTATGGATTGTTAAGCTTGTGTTTGGCGTTGGAAAGGAAGTGGCAAAATGAAAGCGTTCTACCGATTTATAACTATCTTTTACAATGGAGAAATTTTGTGCAATCGTCGCACGAACTTTCAACTTGCCGATGAAATTCCAGAAGAATCTATAAAATACGGTAGTTGGGATTTACTCGAATGGGCACATCATAACTGTTTGACAAACGATGTCGCAGTAGAAACTAATCGAAAAGGTCTTCGACGTTTTGGCCATTATGACAGCTTTCTTCCTATTGCAACAGAAAAGAAAAATCCCGAAATTGATATTGTGGTAGTTAATGAATATGACGAAGCACATCCACCAATTCAACAAATTCTTAAATACCACGACGGAGAAAAAGCAATTCAATACCTTAAAGAACGTGGCTTAACCATGTGTCCAATGAGTGGAAAGTAATTTCCACTTTTTGGTTTTTCTGGAATTTTAGACTAACTTAGTCTAAAATTTGTAAAAAATATATTGACAATTTATATGATATATGGTATTATATATTTACAAAATAGAAAAGGAGATTTGAAAAAAATGGTTAAATTTGATATTAGCAGAATGACAAATGGACTGACTGAAATTGGCAATCTTTACGCCATTTATGGTGAAAATCGTGAAGGCCGCACTCGACTTCTTGTTATAGGACAGCCAGAAACCGCAATGCATATTAAAGTTCCTGTTATTGATTTAACTTGCCCGCTTCAGACTTGTCATTATTATGATAAAGAGGACAGCGCCGCTGATGTGTGCAACGACTTTGGCATTGACTCGCAGACAGCGCGGTATTTAGATGATTACGCCGCCTTTACTCTTATATTCCAGCATGACGAAGGGGAAGATTGAAAATCTTCCTTTTTCTATAAATTTAGACTAAGTTAGTCTAAAACAGAAAGAAAAATTTATTGACAAACTGAAACTTATGTGGTATTATATAAACACAGTAAGAAATAAATAAATTTTGGAGGAATAAAAAATGTATATTGAAGATTTGCGCAACGAAAAGAAGAATAAAACATTTGACTACTTTCCACGTGGGACTGTTCTTGTAAAGAAAATCGATCCTAACGAATTTTTCATAAAAACTGATACAACAGATGAAGGCAATGCTATGTATCTTGACAACGGAGAACTGTTTTTTGTCGACAATAATGAAATATGTTGTGAAGTAAAACATAAACTTATAATCGAAGAATGAGCGGACTTCCCGCTCTTTTTTCAGAAAAACTTTTTAGACTACATTAGTCTAAATTCCAGAAAAATAATTGTTGACTTTCCACAATATTGTGATATAATAATAATCGTGAAGGGGAGATAAAGTCCCTCACTAATAAGGGCGGCGACCTTAGCGCCATTAAGAAAGGAAATACCATGAACGACAAGAAGATGACTGCACGTGAGTTTTACACCACCATGATGGAGAAGTACGACCTCACCGACGAGCTGAACGCATATTGCGTGGAAGCTCTCGCAAGCCTCGACCGCCGGAACGATACGCGCAAGAGCAAGGCCGCAGAGAAGTCCGCAACTGAGAACGCGCCTATTCGCGCGGGCATTATCGAAGCGCTGTCGGCTGACGGCTGTGATGGTCTGACAGAAACGGAGCTGGGCGAAGCTCTTGAAATCACGCATAACAAGGCAGGCGCGATTGCGCGTGGACTTGTGAAGGATGGCCTCATCAGCGTGGAAGAGCGCAAGTTCCCGAAGGTGGGCAAGCGTAAGGTTTATTTCGTTGAGAAGTAAACCGAAGAGAAATGGGAGATAATCCCATTTCTTTTTTTAGGAGAAAAATTAGACTAACTTAGTCTAAAAAGTTCTTAAAAATTCTATTGACAAATTGAAATTTATGTGGTATTATATAACCACAGTAAGAAATAAACAAATTGAAAGGAAATTTAAAAAAATGGAAAATAATAATAATCTTGTTAGTCTCAGAAAGGCCCTTAAAAAACTCTATCAGACCGTTTTTTCTTGGTTAATGACCGCGCTTGCTATATGGTGGGGATATAGTATCCTTGTTTCTCATTTCGGATTGCCAAAATTCAATTATATTGAAATCGCGGGCTTGTGCGTAGGCATAAAGAATGTTTTAAGAATATTTTTACAGTGGGGAACAACAGAACAGAAAGATTGAGCGGTTTCCCGCTCTTTTTTAGGGCGTTTTAGACTACCATAGTCTAAAACAATAGTTGACAAAATTGGCACATTATGATATAATATAGACACTAAAAAGGAGTTGATAATAGATGACAATAAATGACTTTTCTATTGGAGATAAATTCGTATATCTTCACCGTAAAGTAATGTGTGTTCCCTACTCTCGATTCAATTATGGTTATGACATTAATGCGGTTGATATCAAAACTGGCACGGCTCTTTATATTCCTAAAGAAAGACAAGTGCGGCCTATCAAAATTCATTTTTCATATGCCGCACAAGATTCTGTAAAAACCTTTGACAAACTTTTTATAGGAGACAAGTTTTTTTATAATGAAAAGCTTCTTATTAAAAGTAATTCATTTGTCAATAGCAAACTCGACCGCGTCAATGCTTTCTGTTTAACAAATGGCAGACAATACTGCATATGGGATAATGAAGAAATTTATCCAGCCTATGAAATAAAAAAGAAGTATTCAGAATGAATGAAATTTTCGGTTACTGTGGTTGGGATTTCGGTGGAGCATTAAACAATAAATTCCAAAGAAACGAATGGGTTCGCATTGGCCGCCGCATTTATCGCGTAGTTTTTCGTATTGGTTCTTGGCACTTGCTAAAAAGAATTTAAGAAATTTTAACAAACTTAAAACTAAAGGACGGATTTCCGTCTTTTAGATTTTTTATAAAATTAGACTAAAATAGTCTAAAATCACAAGCAAAAGCAACTTGACAAAACCGCGCAATTATGTTATACTTATTTTACAAAATAAGAAAGGAAATTATGTTTTATGTATAATCGTAAGCCCGCTCTTTGCTTTGATATGGATGGAACAATAGTTGATTTTTATTCGTTCCCTAATTGGCTTGACAATTTGCAAATGAAATTAGTCGGCCCTTATCTGCACGCAGACCCCCTTGGAAATATGCGCACTCTCACACGGCAGTTGAATAAGCTGAAAAAGATGGGATATAAACTTTGTATTGTTTCTTGGGGAAGCAAACAGGCAAGCGCAGAATATCTTGCACAGATTAAGCAAGCGAAAAAGAAATGGCTTTCTATCCATTTGAAAAGTGTTCACTTTGATGAAATTTGCGTTGTTCCTTATGGAACGCCAAAGTCAACTGTATGTTCATTCTATGATGAAAATGCAATTCTTTTCGATGATGAAGCACGCAATCGTGAAGAATGGGGAGAAAATTCATTCAGCGAAAAGGAAATGTTAGAAATTTTGAAAATTTTGGGAAAGTCAAATTGACTTTTCCGTTTTGGGTTTTTAGACTATTATAGTCTAAAATGGGGGTTGACAAACATGGTGTTCGATGATATAATAAAGGCACAAAATGAAAAGGGGAAATAAAAATGGCATATAACATAATTTTACGATACGATGATTTAAATGACACATCCACTGAAACTTATGGCTTGTTTGAAGCGAATTTGTGGAATGAAATTGATTCCCGTAGACAAGAACTCGCGCGGCTTATCCGATTTGACAAGGCGCTTCAGCAAAGACTTCAAAGCAATAAGACAATGACAGAGCTTGACTTCGCGTGTTGCGTAAATCTTTTTGAAATACATAGAGACTGGACGCCCGAACAAATTTTTGAAAGAATTTTTGGAGGTAAATAAAAATGGAAATTCGTAGGAAATTCAATAAGTCCGTAGAATATAGAATGATTAGTCGCGGAGATTGCTTCACTCTTTCTGATAAAATAGATGATATCTATATGAAAATAAGTTCTATTGAAGATAGTGACTGTAGAGAATGGAACGCCGTTCGCCTTTGTGATGGGGATGTTACAGTATTCCATGAACTTCAAGAAGTAATTCCCATTAGTGGGGTATTTGAAATTGACTGACGGAAACGTTAGTCTTTTCACATTTTTAGACTAACTTAGTCTAAATTTATAGAAAAAAACTATTGACAATTAGCGCGGCTTTTGATATAATACAATTACCAAATGAAAAGGAGACTTGAAGATGACGGTAAAAAATGCTAATGCAATGCGGGCAAGGTTCATAAAATTCTTTATGGAATATGCACAGGAAAACGGTGAAGATGTTGGCCTCGAAGCTGCGAATATTTTCAGCTTCCCCGTTGTCGCTGATGACGGTGAAGAAGGAAGCGTGCAGGTTGTTATCAAGATACCGAAGGATATGGACGGGGATGACAGTTATAGCCGCCGTGAAGAGTATGCTATGAATCAGGAAAAGAAAGCGCAGAAGGCCAAAGAGAAGGCCGCCGAAAAGGCAAAGAAAATTGCCAAAGATGAAGCGCGCCGCGAAGCGAAGAAAGCCGAAAAGGCCGAAAAGGGGACTTGAAAAAGTTCCCTTTTTATGGTTTTTAGACTAAGTTAGTCTAAAAATTGGGGCTTGTGAAAAAACTAACGATTGACTTTCTCGCGCAGTGGTGCTATAATAATACTTGCAAGGGAGCGAAGGCAAACCCTTGACAACATATGAAAAGGAATTGAAAAAAATGGAAAAGAGACTCGACCGCCGCCGCAAATACTACATGATTCTTGACTGTGAAACTGCTACATTACCCTGCGCCGCAGACCTTCCCGCCGACGCGAAGCAGAAGGTAGCTATTGCGAAGCCGCTTATTTATGACTTGGGATGGCAGATAATTGACGCAAAAGGTCGTGTATATCGCCGCCGCAGTTTTCTGATAAGCGAAATTTTCAGCGTTCCTGCCATTTTTGATACCGCGTATTATGCAAGCAAGCGTCCGATTTATCTTGAACGGCTAGAGCGCGGCGAAATTGAGTTAACCGACTGGAAGCGCGCGGTATCAGTTCTTGAAACAGATCTTGCAGAAGTCGCGGCAGTCGGCGCGTATAATTCAATGTTCGACTTCAAGAAAGCAATTCCATTTACAGAGCTTTACATAAATAATCTTTATTCCGCGCAGTTTTATTCTTGGCTTGCCCTGCAGGAACGCATTTGTGAAAACATCGCAAACGGCAGAACATATGAAAGCTGCAAAAAATTTGAAGGCGAAGTTTTTCGTTTTCATGGTATTACTTATCCTTTATTTGATTTGTGGGGTTTGTCGGCGCGGCACTTGCTCAACAATGACGAATACAAGCAGGCTTGTGTCGATAATGAATGGATAACGGCAAGCGGCAAATATTTCAAGACAAGCGCAGAAACCTCGTTCCGATTCCTTGTAAAAGATTTTGATTTTGATGAAGAACACACCGCACTTTCTGACGCAGAAATAGAAAGTAAAATCTTTACAGAGATTCACAAGCGGACAAAAGGCAAATATGAAATAGGAATTATATATTTTCCTTTCCGTGAGCTTGGAACGGTTGAAGCCTTCTTGAACAAAATGGAAACGTTGTAAAACGTTTCCTTTTTTGATTCAAGTTGTGAATTTTTTCACAAAATCCCATAGTTAGACTAACTTAGTCTAAAATAAATAAAACTTGACTTTTCAAAAAATTTGTGTTATAATTTATTCAGAAATTAGGAAAAGGAGATTTTGAAAATGATAGTTCGCACTTGCATTTCAAAGAAGTATGTTCTTAGTTCGGAAGAAGAGGAAGTCTTGAAGCGCGCTGCGAAGATTCTTGATAATCTGTATGCATACAGTCAGGAAAATGGCAGATGGGAAAAGGATTTTCAGGAAGCAAGAAATAGTTTGACATATATCCTTGAAGAGGTCGAATTCGATGGGGAAGTTTCTTATTGGAGAGACGACGACACTGAGAATGAAATAGTCGAGCAGGGATAATCCCTGCTTTATAAAAGTTAGACTACGGTAGTCTAATTGACGCGGCATTATCGAAAAATAACTATTGACTTTTATGAAAAATGGTGATATACTTTACTTACAAAATAAGAAAAGGAGAATTGAAAAATGACTGTTAAAAATGCGAATGTTCTTCGTGCGAAGTTTGTAGAATTTTTTATGAACTATGCGCAGAAAATGGGCGAAGATGTGGGGCTTGAAGGGGCAAGTGTATTTAGTTTCCCTGTCGTGGCTGACGATGGGGAAGAAGGCTGTGTGCAGGTAGTCATAAAAATCCCGAAGGATGAAGATGGAGATGACTGCTACGCCCGGCGCGAGGGCTACGCACTCAAGCTTGCCGAGAAGACGGAGAAGGCCACCGCGAAGGCCGCGGAGAAAGAAAAGAAAATTGCAAGAGACAAGGCACGCCGTGAAGCAAAGGCCGCCGAGCGTGAAGCGAAGAAGAAGGATGAGGAAGATTGAAAAATCTTCCTTTTCTTTTTTTTTATTTTAGACTAACGTAGTCTAAATTTTTATTTTCAAGTTTTACCAGAATTTGACAATTCATCCAGAATTTGACAATTCATCCAGAATTTGACAATTCACCGTGCATATCACGGCTTCCCAAATTTTACCAGTCGCGCATGATTCCGTGGTAAAGCCATACCTACTTGCGCGGCCACGCTTGTGGCGGTATGTGAGGACCAATGCCAAAAAGCTGGAAAAGCTGCAGCTGTAGCAGCTGTCGCGGCTGGAAAAGCTAAGCCATAAGCTGAAAAATTTTGGAAATTTGGATAAAAGCTGGAAAGCTGGAAAGCTAAAGCGCCTAAAGATTAAGGCCACCGAATTTTTATAAAACAAAAAGCTGGAAATAATTGTGCGGCGCTTCCAAAATTTTCCATACACGATTTCTGTTTTTATTGTATGGCAAATCACAAAATGCTACATTGTAAAAAAAAGCAACTTTTCTGACCATTGAGTTGTGCCGTATAAAGATGGCGCGAGACACAAATCGCGGCAACCAACTAGTCTAGCAGCTGTTTCCAAAATTTTACAACTTTCCAAAATTTACTACGGCTGGTAAAATTTTCCAAGGCGCACCTGTAAGTCCCGTCTGGAACATCGCCGCACCATCACAACCGATTTTATTCATTCTGAGCCACGAAAAATTTTCGAGAGAAGGATTGGATTCTAGAAAAGTTTTGGGAATACGTGCGCGAACAAGACTATCAATAAGTTGAATTGTGGGATTAGAGTAAGTTTCCTCCGACAGGATAATTTGATGAACAGATCACACCGCGCCGTTTTATTCCCAAAATTTGGCATAAAAAAATTTCCCCAAAAATTGGAGAAAAGATTAAGTAGGCCCTACTTATAAGTATCACTTATAAGTTAGACACACAGTCGCGGCCTCACGAGGAAATGCATATTTATTCATTTTTTTGTATATTTTCTATAAAAAAGAAACTTGATTTTGCATAAAACTTGATATTTCATTTAAAAAAAAATCCAAAAATTACATAAAAAACGCCTCCCCATGCCCCGCGCAAGGCCTCGACCATTAGACGACCGAGCGATGTGGAGTGGGCGTTCGCTTGTGTGTTCGTTGACTTATAGGTTGGCTACGCAGTTGAAAGCTACCGCACACCCGCTGAGTCAGTCGCTTTCCCACACGCAACCCCTCCCGTTAACTTATAGGTAGGACGCACAGTTTGGGGTTCAGTTGACTTATAGGTAGAGCTTGTGCTCCCTCCCGCGAGGCGGTTTGGGGTCCGTTTGTGGCTAAGTTAACTTATAAGTTGGGCTGTCAGTTAACTTATAAGTAGAACATACAGTTAACTTATAGGTATTACTTATAAGTTAACTTATAAGTCTTACTTATAAGTTAACTTATCTGCCTTACTTATATGCCTTACTTACAATATAAAGTGTAGGAGATTTACTTACTCTCCTAAAATTCACAGTCTAAAATTTTCTGTCCAACTGAAAAATTCACAAATTTTTCACAATTTTTCTTACTCCACCAACGGCGGAATTTTTGGAAAATTCTCTCGCCCCAAAATTTCTAGAATTTTTCTAGCACGCCGCACTTACCAAATTTCTGGAAAATTCTAACATCCTAAAATTCCTGTCTTACTTACAAGGCGGCGTTCCTACCAAAATTGGTGAAGGCGCACGTGTAGGTAAAATTGTAAGTAAGATAAATGTCAAGTCAAATGTCAAGTGTGTCAAATGACTTAACATTCTGTTTTACTTCCTTGACATTTGACTTAATTTACTTATTCACCCTACTTACAGGTGCGGCGTTACCTTCGCGCGAGGTCATAAGATAAGCTGAACTTGTACTCTTTCCAAATTTTTGGAAAATTCAGCTTACACAATAACCTTACCCGCTCCCGCGCGAGCTGAAAACCGAAAAAGGATTGGTTTTTACGGGTTTTTCTGGTTTTTAAGGTTTCATAACATATCCTAAATTCCTCTCAACAATTGCCGTCGCCTCATCATCCAATATTTCTTTGATTATAAATTCAGCTTCTTCAGCGGAATAACCATAGACAGCCAAATGGTGGATTTGCACACTCAGTGGCTCTTGTCTAAAGTTATGAAACCTGTCCAAAATCCATTCGCTATTAGACAAAATTTGGCCGCTGCTTGAAATTTCCTTTTTTAGTTCTTCTTTCCTTTTTTTATCAAAAAGCCGAACATTATTTATTTTATTTATATTATCTATTTTATCTATTTCTATAGTAATTTTTTGGAAAGTCTGGTCTAAATTCTTGGAATCACTTTCCAAAAAATTGGAATCACTTTCCAAGTTTTTGGAAACATCAAAATTAGTATTTTCATTTTTTTTATCAATTCTTGTCTTACTTACCTCCGCAGTTTCCAAATTTTTGGAAAAAATCGGTGGCTTCTTATCTCCACTTTCCAAATTTTTGGAATCAATCATCTTTTCCAATTTTTTGGAAACAGGAATTGTAGTAAACTGATAAATATTCCCTTGAATAAGATTTATATATCCTAAATCTTCAAGCATATTAATTGCATTATAATAAGTTGATTTCTTTATATCTAATTTTCCAAGAATTGCTGCAGGACTCAATTCCAAATTGAATCCATCAGCATTAGACGCCAAATAGAGATATAACTTTAAGCCGCCCGGACTCAATACTCGCGCGGCCTCCATCCACTCATCAATTCCTATTTGGAGAAAGTTCTCCTTGTATTTCTTTTTCGATATACGTATTATTTTCTGATTGGGCACACTCATATGTAGACTCCTTCGTAGACAATTTTGAATGAGTGCTCTTAAAATCTCTTACCACTCTTCTAAGTGTCGGAGTTTCATTGAAAAAGTAAACCATATTACGGCTATTCTTAGTATCAGGGCGTAGCTTCATTACTGTAAAGCCTTGGTCAATAAGATACATAGCCAATCGTAGACTGTAGCACTCAAATATTTTTTGGCTCATTTCCGTATTTTTCTCCTTTCAATTTAATACTTGGCACTTGGCACTTGATACAATTGTATTAACTAGACATCGCCTCCTTTATTTAGTCCAATCTTTATCAATACTAAATACAAACAACCCATTATTTTCTATCAAATAACCCTTATCTTTCAAATCTGTAATACCATCATAATAGGTCGTGCGCCCCATTCCAAACAACTGTTCCATCAACTTAGGCGTCAATTCCTTATTTGGCGCATCAGTCGCACAATACATCCAAATCTTGAACGCAGACGGTTTTAGTTCCATCATAGCGTCATACCACAGTCCCGCGCGAGAAAAATTCGTAGCATAATCATTACAAAAAGTTTTTATCCAAGTTGTTTCTGAGCCTATTATTCCATTCACTCCAGCATCAGTTTTATCAGTCAAATCCATTTCAAAATACCTCCCAAAATACAGTTCTTCACACATACGTTTTTCTCAAATTTTTCGTGGCTCCTAGCGACGATTTCTCTTGAACTTACACGCGCGTTCGCTCATTTGTGCGGCCTTACCTTCCCCTATAAGAAAAGCGCCCTGTCAAATTGACAGAGCGCGTATTCTATTTACTTTCTAAGACAATCATACCTATAAGTGCTGCTGGTCTTACTCAGCCAGCGCGTAAGTGGTGCGCTCGCTCTTGTCGATCTTGGTCTTGTCCTTGATAACAGTACCATCAGCAACACTGGCCTTGAGGATGCTCGCAACCTTAGTAGCAGAGCAAGGCTTCTCACTGAAGTCCTCCGCAAAAGCCGTGGTAAGTGCATCGGCCAGCTCAGAACTAATCTTACCCTCACTGGTCAGCACATTTGCCTTGAGATAGGTCAGATACTTCTCATTGGCAAGAGCTGCCTTGCTGGGCTTGTTCTTCGCGGTTTCCTTTGCCTTATCCATAGTGGCCAGAAGAGCGGTAGCCTTCTCAATCATCTCGTCATTCATCTCGCCATTAATAACTGCAACATAAAGCTCTCTAGTAGTCATTTTCTTTCTCCTTCTCGTCGGTATGGCCGCACGCGCCATTTAATTTTGTTTTTGTTTCTTTCTTTATCTTACATATATATTATAGCGAAAATTTGAGGGAAAATCAAATTTTCAACTTATAATTTTTATTTGAAAATTGTAGCCTGCTTTACTTATTAGACATTTCAAATCCAGTTTCTGGCTCACTTGTGCGGCAATACCATACAACATTTCCACCATCAGGTGTCGCACCAAAGGTATCTTTTGTAAATCCAATTGTCAAGCCAATAGTCGTATGATAAATATATGTTTCATCGTTAATTACCCATAGCCAAATGCGGCCAGCGTTTGAGCTACCGCAATAAGTTGAAACAATTGAATCTCCACTTATCATTAGTTCATGTGTTTCGCTATAAGCTAATGAATGTATCTCACCATTCTGATCGGTATAAGATTCACTTTCCCAAACGCCTTGAACCTGTGCCCATGACTGAATAAGCCAATTTCTTTCTTCAGGCTGCCCGACACAGCTTGTCAATATTAGACAAATTGCAAGAACTAAAAATATCAGTAATACAGACATGATCATGCGGCCTACCTTTGTCATCGTCTCACCACTCCAATCTTGTCTCGCTCAGGCGCACCTTCATTAATCCAATCGGAGAGGTCGCATATTACCTGTAAAGCATCATCATATATGGCATAATCAATAGTTAGAGCATTCAACCTATCTTTGAGCGAATCAATACTGATATACCAATCAATCTTAGAATTCGAGTTCGGCATAATCATTCTCCTCTCTAGTAAAACTGTCTTTACGCTCTAAAAGTTCCTCCCAGCCTTTGGGAAGGTAATACTTACTCCATTTCCAACTATATCCAAACTGAGCGGCGTAATCATTGGCGCCATGCGCCCGCCACCCATAACGGCTCAAAAATCTATCATACACTCGCGCGCGCTTTTCCTCGCTTGCTTCAACAACAAAGGTAAGAGAAGAAGAACAATACACACTCCGCACGGCTTCAATCCCTTCAAGAAATAACTTGCGCGCGATAGCAAAGGTTTCAAGCTGATGTCTACCAGTTATTAGATATTCATCACCACGTACATACCCATCTTCATCCAAATTGACAAGGCCAATCCAACGATTGAGAGCATGATTACGCTTACGCTTATCATAAACGAGCAATCCAATATAGAAAGTTGAAACGTTCTCCGTATCGTCCTCTTCCGGTATAAACTCAACTCTGACAATCTGGTCTTTGCCTACTGGAGCCTCAAGGCTGTAGCAAGTCGCGCCGTAAATCTTGTAATGTTTCATTCTCTTCCCTCACTTTCTATATATATTATATCAAAATTTTTTTATTTTTTCAAGCTTCGCTATCTTCAATCCGCTTACGATGTTTCTCTTTTCGCGTGTAAGTTTTCTTGTTTGTGAATTTCTGGCATTTCTTACGGAGCGCGCACCACTGAGCTAACTGATCGTGCGGCATTACTGTTTCGGACTTAGGAGAGTTCTCTTTCAAGTTCATCCCACCCTTCACAAGTAAGAGGTATATAAGTTGTATGCGCCCCACATATTGAACACGTCCAACCATTGCCATCCGAACCATCCCATATAAAGTGATGTTTGCACGAGGCCGATGTTTTCACCCGCCCAACAGACGCCTTATTACAATCCTGACAGCCCCATATATCAGGACTCCAAACGTGCCCACACTTAGGGCAAATCCATCCTTCTTTCATTTCAATCCTCCTTTGGCATCAGCACAAATGATTCTTCAATCTTATCATATCCCTCATCACTAATCGGTGTGAAAACACGCATCATCTTAGGACAAATAGTGCGTATCGTTTCATTCTCAACCAATTCTCTAAATGTATAATACTGGCCAAGTGTCCCAATACTTGGACGCAGAACCACAGATGTATAAACCTTGCCCTCTCTATCATAAACCGTCATCCTATATTTCATTCGTCTATACCTCTTCTCTCATTTTCTATATATATTATATCAAAATTTCGCTAAAAAAACAAATTCCCGCACGTTCAGTCTTACGAAAAGGCCTACTTGTGCGGGAACCATTAGGAGGAAAATTTAGCGAGCAAAGTAAAATACGTCAGAGTAGTTAGTCAGTGCGAGAACGTCATTCTTGGTGTCATAAACTATAGCCATCTTACCAATATCATACCAGTCAAACTGACCATCACTCTTGGTGTATTCTGCCACGCTGTAAATAGTATCATCACTTGTCGTAATAATCGCATAGCCACTAGAATCAATCTCCAGTGTATAACCCCAATCAACAATCATTTCGGGGCCAAGTTCAACACCATTTACCTCGGCCTGATACATAATCCAATCACCAGCGATTGGGTCATTGAGAGATTTAAGCGTAGTAGAGGGAGTAGGCTCCGGAGTTATGGGGACAGGCGTAATAGGGGCAGACGTTGCCGTACTTTTTATTTCAACAGTCTGTGCGGCGGTCGCACCACAACCAGTCATCAGTGCAAGCATAACTCCGCACAAAAGAATTAGACAAATTGTAGATATAATCTTCTTCATTTTACAAATTCCTTTCAATTTTGTTTTGTATTCGTTTTACCTATCTCTCTTGGATATTTGAAAGTGCCGCGCGGAGCCAGCCTTCATTGTCAGAATCGATCAGAAAAATCTCATCTTCATAATCGTCCTCAGCCATAACTTCAACACTCAGGAGGTCCCTACCAAACGCATCCTCAATACGCTTTGTTGCCTCAGCAAAAGACGGCCCTTCGCAAACGCCCCAGACAGTATGCTCGTCGCCACTCTCACCCATAAATTCATCCCAATAAGTTGCCTTGAATCTCAGCATTATTTTACCACCTTTCTGGCACACTAACCGTGCACCAATAGTCCATTTCACTTGTTTTCAGCCTCTCTCCCGTACGGAGAATTACCCACTCAAAATCACATACCAACTGATTCCACTGATACTCACACAGCTCTACCAAATCAAGATATGGCCACGGAACATAGGGGCTATAAGGTAAAACCCAAACCCTTTCTCCATTTAGCGGCTGCGCCTTTTGATATCGAATCCAATCCTTCTTGTTCATTTTACATTTCCCTTCCTTATTTTCTATAATAATTATAGCAAAAATTTTGAGGAATTTCAAATTTAAATGTCCTTATTATTTTTAATGAATATGGCACTCAGCGAGAGGAATTGATGCTTCCCAACTGTCGTAGACATAACCGTCAGTTCTGAACACGTAATAACGTCCCTCGGCCTGCTGGCACGTGGTATCGACACGGACAGAAAGGGTCGAACCATTGCGGCTTTCCATTATGTCGTAGAAATTGTCGATAGATGCAGGAGTGTGTTCATCAATCCACTTGTTGATTACATCACTCTCGCCATAATTTAGCGCCTTGAACGTAATCTGGTCAAAGCCCATCGGAGAGAAGTTGTCCTTGTCCAAGAACTCAAAACCATCGCGCAATATCATCACCATACGATTGACGCACCATTTTGGCTTTGCATAACGCCAAGCTGACAGATATTCACGGACGTCCGTTATGGAATAAGACAGAACATCAATCGCGCGCGGAATATCACTTTCTTTCAGAGACAGGTTATGCGTCTGAAACTCAACTTTGCAACCCAAATCACTACACAGGTTTGCCACTTTAGTTGCCCATCTCATATTCTGAGAAGGGTCGCACTCACCTGTAATTATGATAGTAGGCCACGTGCCGGTCTTATCACGATAGTTGGTGAGAAAATTAGACAGACGATTGAAATAACGCTGCTCATCAATATTATAAAGATCCTCAAACTTATAACCGTGCTTATGCCCACGTGCCACGCAAAACGGGCAATGATATACACAAGGCTGATACGGTGCAGAAATCTGTATGTTCATTAAAATTCTCCTTTCTTATGCTTTTTAATCAAAGTAAAACTACCATCTTCATCAGAAGTCCAACACATAAAAGAATCCCACTCATCAATGTGGCAGTCATTTGCTGGGTTTTCATAGTTGCGCCACTGAGTTATCAAGTCCCAGCCGCACAATTTACGCTCAGTGCGCTTTTCATTATGCTGACAAAGAGTTGAAACATTAGTGTCAATATAGATAAGCTCGTGAGATGTAAAGCCCCTAAACCATTCAAGATACTGAGTTCGCGCACATTCAGTCGGTGCGTTCGCATCAACAAGCGTGTCAGTACCACTCTGCATATTAGCCAGAATTCGATGCCAAATTAAGAGCCAAGCCCATTCTCTATTAGAGCGGTCAGCTGCGCTACCATTTATGGCCTCATAAACTTCTTCGGGACTAATAATGTCAAACCCATCAAGCCCACCTTCCTCTTTCATCTTATTGACGAACGTGGTCTTACCCGCGCAACATGGGCCGGTCATTATGATAAGTCTACTCATTCTGCGCACTCTCCTTCCTCAGCTCTTCCAAATCATCCTTCGCTTGTTTGAGAGAAATCTCAAGCTTTTCGATCTCTCTTATTGCGTTATTTTTCTGGCGCATATATGCGTCCAACCGCCTGTTATATCTTTCAATATCAACAAGAACTCTCTCAAGTTTCCTCTCAGCGGGCGTTCGTGTTTTTATCCAAGAAAAGTCTTTCTGTTCATTTCCCGCGACATATACAAGATAAGATCTATTTTTAGGATGCGGTGATTTCTTGTAGAAATTGAAGAACTCAGTGTAAGTTAGCACTTTACCAATATAAGGGTCTTGAAAAGCATTGTCGGGTTTCACATAAAAAGTAATCATATCAGACCCATAATGTTTACACCACCAATAAGTTTTGTTTTCATAAACCACGGGAAATATATCTTTAGACGCTTCTCCTCTATCATCAAACCTTATTGAACAAATCCAACCTAGTTTACTCATCTCTTAATCCCTCATTCCAATTTTCTCACATATATCAATTCCGCCATCAGTGCGTTTCATCAAAAATACCTCACCGTCTAAGTCCCACACACTTACTTCAATACAATGGCCATCTTTATCAACCACATCAATGCGATGCATCCTATTACCATACCGCATCAGAATTTTGGGAAATCTTGAACAGTCATTTTCCTTTTTCATTTTCTTTCCTCCTTATGCGCTTCAATGGCTATTCCATCACAGAACAGCACAACATAATATTCATTATTCCAATTATATAACGCTACACGAAACTGAAAGCCAAAATGTGATGTAAATGCGGCGGTATCAAAACATTCTAAAATTTCTTCATTGATTACTTCACACGAATTATTGAAAAAACTAAATGCGCAAACCTCATAACCATTCTGAATCACATCGTCCGCCAGCATATTAGCCCTCCATATATACGTCCGTCCATAGCCTATTCTCACCTTCACAATTCCAACTTACCACAATAAATACAAGATCCCTATAATCGCAACCCCAACGAACATCGACATTGAAATAATCCGGAGTTCCAAATACGTCATAACACGCATCTGTCAGTGCCTTGTCAATATCAATCGACCCACCATCTTCTGTTTCTTTTTCAGGATTCCAGCGGCCATTTTCTTCATAAAATGAATCAACTACATTCTCAATGATATCATCAAAATGCTGTGCACAGAAATCCCAAATATCATCAACTAGACCTATCGTTGCGCCTCTGCCTTTGAAACTATTGTATATTGCTTCAGCGTCTTCTTTGTGTATAAACAAAGACGTGTGAGTCATTTTACTAAACGTGTCTGGAATATTAACAGCCCAAATCTTCATTTTTTATTTCCCCTTTTCTTATTTTCTATATATATTATATCAAAAACTTTTGAAAAAAACAAGTTCCGCGCCCTCTAAGTAGAATGATAAGTTCAACTTAAAAGTGCGCGAAACTAATAAATTTATTCAATGGGTTCTTTATCTTGAATTGTCCAAATTAGACCGTCTTGGTCTATTATGTCATAGCGGGATGCTAGTTCGTTTATATCGACAGTCTCATCGAGGAGAACCTGATATTCATATCAGCTAGTTGAAACTTCTTTGTATCGCACTTCTCCTACGATAATAAAAAAGAATAAAGCAAGGAGAAAAATAACACCCAGACCTAATGATTCGGTCGAATGACAAATTAGCGTTACTATAAAAAAACTAATTGTAAGAATAAAAGCAATAGCTGCCAAAACAACCCAAACCTGTCCTTGATACTCAACAATTGAGTGCTGTGTAAGAATCGTCATTCCAGACATTCGGCTTCACTCCTTATCGTCTTTTCAGCAATACGCCAGATTGTGTTTAGTATCTCGGTTTCCTCCTCGGTCGTGCAAGTATTCTGATCAAGCTTATCAATTAACTTCCGACAAGCTCCCAAGGCCACAAGCCGCTGTATTGCTTCGGGCTTATAATAATCGCACTTATCTATACAGCCGCCGCACGTGCAGATTGCGCGGTCATTTGTGCCTTTGCAGACATAATATTCCATATCTGCAATCTGACCGCTGAATGAGCCATCTACACGGTCATATATATAATGCTTCTTCTTTATTGTATCAAAATATTTACACGCCATTTTAATCCCCCTTATATTCAAGCTTAGCACCGCAATACCCACAAAAATTAGTCAATATTTTTATCTTATCCCCAAGATGAAGAGCATTAACATAACTAACACCACCGCAACAGCTGCAACTAGCAAAAGGCGGGCGTATTGTGTCAAAGTTTTCATCTAAATCAAGCCACTCGCCTTTTACGCGGCCATCGGTCAAATCAACAGTGGGCACAGTATTCAATATATCTTCTATATCAGACCACTCATATAAGCAATGGTCAGACCACCCACCCACAGGACTTATAAGGAGAGGTTCACAATCGTCCTCTATGCGACGCTTGATTTCATCAATTGATGCATATTCAGTTAGCACGATTAATCCTCCTCAAAAACATCCATATACGCTAGATAATTCTCAATGATTGCATCATAATACATCTGTGCGGTCGCCCCATAATAAGGATATTCATTATTCCAATAAGTGCATATCGCGCGGTTATTATCCTCCCATAGCTGACAAAAATCCATCAACGGAATTTCAGCCTGCATTATATCAAGTTCTACAAAAGCTTTTTCAAGCGTACCTTTAAAATGATGAGACATATAATACTGCCCATCTTTTTCAATAGGCTGAAGATAGTCAACTAAAAGTCTGAAAATAGCATCTTTTGCTTGCAGAAAATTATACTTATCCATAATATCCTCCATCTAGCGCATCTCTCTTATATCTTTTACAATCTATTGGATTGCCATTACAACTCACTTCATAAATACACTTATGGCAATCCCGCACAAAATGTTCCTGAGAAATAGAGCCTTTTCTCTGTTCGTCTAACTCACAGAATATACCTTGCCAATGTGGACACTGAGTATTAGGAGCTTTACACAAGCCATAACCATATTCGCACTTATAAAAATTTTGGAGCATTTTATTTACCACCCAAGAACTGAATCTGTCGTTGGCGGTAAAGAACGTTCTTCTTTTACAAGATTGTTAATAATATTGATACTATCCTGCGCGGCGTTCTGTGCTTTCTTGAGTTCAGCCTGCTTTTTCTTTTCCAAAACGCGCGTCATTGACTGACAAAATTTGAGAGTTGCTTCATCATTTTCAGCATTTTCTTTTTTGGAATCAATCTGCTTTTTCCAATCCTGATAGGCCCACAAGTCAGCAAGTGTTTTGAATCCTATACGAGTACGATGACTTGAACCTCTATAACCATCCTCGTTAAAATAGACAGTTTCATCTTTAAGATTGAAATTTTCTGGTGCCGCGAGATAAAAAGACTTAAAAGTAGAAAAACCTAAAAAGACTTTGATCTTCTCAAGTGTATATTCGTAATCAACAGGCCGCTTACCGCGGAAGTAGTTTACTATTTTTGTTATTGCTATTACAGCAATAGCAAAAACCACAGCTAAACCCAGCGAAAAGAGTAATATTTTCATTTACAGCCCTCTCAATCCTTATAAATATACCACGCGCCACGTATCCCATCATTCTCATATCTAATAAGTGGCAGCATCCCAATACAAATAGTAGATTTGTTGCCTTGAATTGTATTACCGAAAGAATCGTCGTGCATATCGAAAAACTCTACCTCATAAACCTTCGTTGTCTCTATTCCCACAAGTTCTTCGCCAGCATCTTTATTGATAATTTCACATATTGAACGAAGGTCAAATGCAATATCTATCCCACGATGGTAAGTTTTTTCTATGTCCCATATCCCATTCGACCGATGAATCGCCGCTTTAGCCACCGCATGATTGATTGAGTATATAATGTTCTCCAAATGTTCATTCATAATTTTAAGCTCCTAAATAAATATAATATTTTAAGTCATAATCCTGATTAAATTCAATCTTATTTATATCACATATATCTCTATCTAGATCAAATGTACGAACAGGAATATCATCTCCATATTTATTAGCATACGATTCTAATTTTTCAATTAGCTCTCTAACTTTCATGGCTGTGCCTCATTCCATTCATCCCACCATCTATAAAACTCTTCTAGCTCTTCTTCTGTAGGCTGAGTGTCTTCTAACCCATAAATACAGCCAAAACTGAAATAACATCCATCAAGATCTTCTCTTGTTTCAACCCAATCTGGATATTTTATCCAGCCATATTTGCAACCCTGACAATATTTTGCTACAGGGTCAACACACCTTGTAGGTACTACATCTAAATCTAAGTTGATATGATGTTTGCATACTTTGCAATGATACATATAAATTATATTCTTCTCCAAGAAAAGATTTCCTCTTCGGCAATTCCATCCAGCATTGGAATTATTATTTCATCTATTGCACGCGCACAAGTCTCATAAGTCTTAAAAGAAGGTCCGAATCTTTGAGTTTCTGTATAAGTAGTAGTCCATTTACGAGTTTCTCTATTCAAAATAGGGTAATAATCTCCACTCCCGCCATTCTCTATGGAAAAACGCCACAAACACCGTTCAAGCTTTTCGTAGAGAGCGCGCCGTTGAAGAAGTTTATCATCAGTACAATAATTAGCTACTTCATGGAGAGCTGATGCGACACATCCAACGCCCTCTTGAAGTTTTGCAACTTTACCATAGCAATCTATAGCATAGAAGACTTTTCCATTATCTTCTCCGACTCTCTCAAAAGGACTTCTCTTCTCTGTCTTTGGCTTCAGAATAATATTACCCTTGCTATCAATTATAAACTTCTCCCAAAAATTCTCCGAAGTAAAATCGTAAGTCTTTCCATCAATCTCAAATTTTATAGCCGCCATTTATTGTTCCTCCATTCTCAGCTTTAAAATTATATAAGTTCTCCCTTATCTGTGCGCGGTCATAATTGTTATCTATCAGTCCATTGGACCTATGTGCAACCGCACTTATCGTGGCTGCATTGATTGTACTTATCATATATTTCAAATTTTCTCTCATTTCATATTCTCCTTTTCCTCATTTTCTATATATATTATAACTCAATTTTTATAAAAAAACAAGTTCCACGCTTCTAAGTCAATTGATAAATTTAACTTATTATGCGTGGAACTTTAGTTTTGTATTATCATTATATTATAGAATATTGATTTGTCAAATATCATTTTTCAAATTTTACAATAGCTCGCGCTATTACCTTGTTTTATCTTGCCAGCTCAATCTTTTATTTCTTCTCTTAGCTCACTTTTACCAATTTCCATAATCGCATAGGCAATTGCTTTCGTATCCTCCAAATTAGGATAATCATATCTATGATATATCTTCAAAAGTTCCATTGCACATTCAAGTCTTGTCATCTATCTACTTTCTTTTCTCCATCATTTTTTATATTTACTGAATAATTGACACAAGCCGCTTGTTTTGCGGTTATAGTAGTCAGTGTTGGAATATCCTCTGCCCCTAATTCATACATAATATTTTTTCGAGCAAAGCATTTTCTGCATATATATTCCGTTCCTACTGTAGATATTCCAATATATACCCATTCGTGATCAAATTCTGATTGGCGCATTTTATTAGCGAATGCATCATCAATAGGATGACACTTGACTCTTTGCCCGCGCTCTGGTGTCTTTTTATCACACTTCTTGTCCCATTTTGAACACCATCCACAAGGGGTTTCATATACACAGTTTATTGTTTCTGTCATAACTTTCACCCATATTTATCAGAGCACGGATCTCATAATCCTTATTCTCGCCAATTCCATATCCACTATATACTTTGCCGAGCGAGACAATTACTTGCTCTTCTTTAACATTAAACTCTTTTGCAATTAGCCGCTCGATATCTTTTGCATTTAATTCAATTGTTTGCTTTATAATTTTACCTCAATAAACCAAATCTTGTCCCAAGATACAAAAACAAATTCCATCTCCACCATTCTTAGGATTAGATGGGCAGTTAACACACGCTGGCTTTTCAAAAGCCATAGTATTAGCTTGAATGGTCTTTTCGCGCTTTTCAGGATAGAAACTACATTTAGTTTCATCACCTTCACAGCCGCACACATCACATTCTTTTGTGCCATAGCAGACTCCGTATGTGCTAAGATATGAGGTTTCTGGTATCCCAGTAAAAGTATTAAAAATATATCTACGTTCTGACCTTTCGTGATAACAATTACATTTACTCATTAATTCCTCCTTGATACATTTCCTTTTGTCATACAAAGTGCATCATTCAAACATTTCCCTTGACTGGCGAAGCCTTAAAATAAAATTATATCTTTCTTTATATGAGGCAATATAATTTTTATTGAGTTCAATAATATGACTGGCCGATTCCTCAGCCTCATTTCGAGAATAGCCAAAATTAGCCATACAAAGTTTCATAAATTTCTTACGTGTCATTTATTTGTCTCCATCATTAATCTAACCTTGCCATCAATATAAATCCTCTGAATATAATTCTTTCTCACCTTTATCACATTTGTGCTGACGAGTCGTAGCACTCATTTGACCATTATTCATGGCTACAATATATGCTTCATATCTATCATAAAAAGTTCCCCTCTCATCAAGGAAGCCCTCAATTGCGGCTGTATGAGGAGGGGTTATGCCTGCATCGTGCATCGCAGAATAAATGCTGCCATGACGAATTCCTCCAAAGACCGCACCAGTTCTTGTATCTTTAATTGCTGCGAAAATAAATATTTTAATCCTTTCTTTCATAATGCCCGGGAACCCATACTAGGTTCTCACCATTAACTTTTCCCAAAAATCAGCTTGAGCAGCTCAATATCGCACAGCACCCACACGCCGATCGCCATCATGTCCGCAGCCGTTGCCGGCGGTGTCGCTCCCGCTGCACAAGCAAGCGCGGCGAAAACTATAAAGCATATCATTTCGCGCCACCATCCATCTTCGCACCACAGTTTGGGCAGAAATCAAACATATTATCCGCATGATTTTTGCACGAGCTGCAGAAAACACCTAAATTATTTATCTTCTTAGGCGTTTTGCCGTGGAACATTTCTTCCCATGTCAACCACCGCCCATGCACCACCGGTGCAACATCAGCAACTGGCGTGCGATACAAAAGATTCCGAAGGAATTTTTTAGCGGTCGCAATTGTGATAGCAGCTTTTTCATCTTCTGGTGCATCTGGTTTTATTAATGCAAGCGCTACTTCGAGTTCAATATATTTAGCCATTGTTAGTTTTCCTCCTGTTCCAAAGCCCAGCCATATATTGACGGTATCCACTCACATCAAAATATTTTCGAAATACACCCCCAGCAGATGGTATTATCGCTCCACACTGCGAACACTGAGGTGCTTTGTTCTTTTCATTCCATTCTGCTTTACCGCCGCAAAACGGACAAGGTATTAATTCAATCATCCTTCATCTTCTCCAAGGCTTTCTTCGCCTTTTTCAGAAGTGTTCAGCCACGCTAAAATATCCGAATAGTCCTCTGAAAACTTTAGCTCGTTCTCAAACCCAAGAGTTTTATATATTAATCTACAAAGTTCTTTTTGATTGTTATATAACAGTTCCGCCAACTGCTGATTTGTCGCGGTTCGCATACGATCTGCATTGGTCAATGCTTTGTTAGAGGACAATACCACTAATCTCCCGTCCCTGCCGGCTTTAATCCATTCTTTAATCTTTTCAAGTCCATTTTCATATATCCATATTGCTAATTCCGCGGTTTCTTGCACAAGTTCCGGCGTCAGCCCCGTATCTAAATATTTCCGCAACATCGGGCAATGTGCAGCCGGTACCGCCGTACAAAATCCCCCAACAGCGGTACAGTTTCCGTTATCCTTATGACGAAAATCACAACGAAGGCAATTTACTGTTTCCATATCACTCTATCTCCTGCGACCAAAACTCGTGTCTACAATCAGGGCAACTAATATTCTCACCAGCATCAACAGGGCAAGAAAAATAAGTATCAACTACTTTAGGACAAATTACCACGACACCATCAAAGCAACGTGCATAAGGAAATTGTTTCAAAAACTCACTTTGATGCGTCTTGCGAGGATGTTCAGTAGACCACTTTTCAACAACGGCGACAAGTTCTTCTTGCCATTCATAAGTATAACAGCAGGAATTCTTACTAGCAGGGCAATTAGAGCAACTATCACCAAAAGATTTACACATTCGGTTGCGTTCCTTAATAAATTCCAAAGCGTCCATTACTTTACTTCCTCCCCTTATTCCGGTTTCGCAACAGCTTGCGCATCCCATACATCAATCGCAAAAGTTTGATCTCGAATGTCCCCGTCTACACCAAATGTATCGAGGAGCCACGCCCAGTCCTCCTGAGAGAAATCCTCTTTATAAAGCCAAGCGCTACGAACTTGTCGAATTATTACCATAATTCTCCTTTCTCAATACACATCTATTCCATCTACAACTTCATCAGACTCCCAAAGCTTCTCAAACTCCTCACAAGACTGAACAGTAAACGAACAATAGCTCATATTGTTTAGAATTTCAAACCATTCTGCCGCGGCATCATCCCCAATATCCTCAAAGTGAACGGTCTTTACTTCATAATCAGAGTCATGGCGCTTACAGAGCAGATTCAAAAAATATACAAGAGAAACACTCTTATAATTTTCCCCGAACTTTATTACTACATCGTTGGAATGATAACCATCATCAAGAATAATTGCTTTTATCATTTTTTAAAATTCCTTTCTTTTCACTTTCTATATATATTATAATAAAAATTCTTTAAAAAATCAAATCCCGCGTAGCTAATCTACGCGGGACTCTAAGAAAAGGGAATATGAAAAAGAAATATAGTGGTGATGCGTGGGAGGCTTGAACTCCCAAAAAACTCTACCTTGAAAGGGTAGCGGCTCTACCAATTCGCCTAACGCACCATCTTTCCGTAGCTGACAACGCTCCAAAACCAACTATACAGCAGTCCCCATTTTTGACTGCCTTCCACGCATTTCACCCTCATTTAAAAGGTTAGGGCGGCCAAGCAGAGGCGGATGACTTGGTTTTTAAGTAGAAAAGAGGCGTCATCTCTTTAGCTACTTACACACCTTACTCCAAAAAGCAATTTCATCAATGCGACTAACTACTGACAAAATTGAAAAAAACAAGAGATTTCCCGATTGTTTTTCGTCCGAGGAGTGGAACCCGCGGCCATCCTGTGGGCGGCCCGACCCAATCGAATTTTGTATAGGAAATTCAATCAAACCTATCGTGTTTTTGGACACGCAACCAATGCATCACGCACATCAGCGCTAAGTTTACGCTTCTTACTTAGACGTAGCTCATTTCCGGACGGAGTCTCGACCGACGACAAAGGGCCGCACCTGACAAATTTCTTGGCCTGTCAAACCAAGGACAGCTTCGGGACTCGAACCCGAGATTACGCCTTGATTGGCGTTGTTTTCCCTCGTTAAACTAAACTGACATATGTGCGTGGCCTAGGCATTTCAATATATCAACCACGCCGGAGGACTTCAGCCATATTGCTCCTCTTTGGTAGGCATTTATTGGTATCTAGACTTATACCTGTTGGCAAACCTACAAACCAACCGCCCTTACTGCAGTCAGACGGATTTTTTTGATAAGATGTAACGCCACTTATCCCGACGGCGGTTTTCAAGTAAAACCAACAAACTCAACCCTCACCCTCGTTTTGCGGGGCTGCTCTGTTCGTAATGGACGGAGCAGTACGTCCGACGACTATAATAACTAATAACTAATAACTGTATGTCGCCTTCATATCTAATTGAGCCAGAGGTGGATTCGAACCACCGCCTCCACATTCAAAGGCGCTCTAACCACTAAGCTATCCAGCTCATATTCTCTCTCACTTTCTATATATATTATATCGAAAATTCGAAAAAAAATCAAATTTTTATGACCAAAATTGCGGGAAAGATTTTTCCTCAAAATAGAGCTTATAAATCGCGGCCTCTATCATTCGTTCAAGACGCTGACCTACGCGGCTGTATTCCGCAGCATCTTGCGCTTTATCACTAAAAAACACGTCGTGATAATCATCAATTTGGCTCATGCATCTATCAATATGATCTCTTGCAACATTATAAGAATATAAGCCACGTTTCATCGCCATTAAGCCGCCTTTTCCATGGATACCATATTCCAAAGAGAACAAATTGATTCCATTATAAACGCCAAGTCCATCATTCTCAATCTCATCTGCCAAAAGATCGGCAAAGTTAATCATTCTCATTGCATTGTAAATCATCTTAGAATCTGACAGGCTGAAAGGTTTTTTCTCACTGACCCCTTCCATTCGCTTATTAGCATGACCTATCACACCTCTTATATTATAGAAAAGTTCAGTCGGATTCATCATTGTAATGTCCCAAAGGAACTCACTATTGCGCAGAGATGCAAAGATGTCATCCCAATAAGGATTCCATTTATGATAAGGTGCATAGAGATACTGAAGGGAATTAAGATCAGCCTTAGTCAACAGTCTGATAAAAGTGCGCGCATCAATTACATCAATATTACCTTCAGGAGAATATTTCAATGCAGCATTAGAACTTTCACATCTTACAATCTCTTCCATTGACGGCATTACAATAATAGCAACATCACAATCGCTTTCTTCATCAGCAAGACCATAATTGAAAGAACCATAATGCGCGGCGAATATAAGACGATTGCCATAAACCTTTTCACCAAGCTGATATGCCTTATTTACATATTCCTGCGGATTTATCATTGATATACTCCTTTCTTATTTAACATAATGTAATTCAAGTTCGTGAAGTCGAATGTTAAAAGAAGGATATGCGAATTTCATTTCCCCAATATACTTCTCAGCCAATGAACCACCCTTACCAATCAAAAGGCCGGGCCGTGCTGTGTAGATATCAATCTGGCCTTTTGCCCAATTAAAACTATATGAAAAAGGAGGACTTTTACTTTCCTCGCGCCAATCGCGCAATATTTGATGTACAAGTGCTGGGCTTTTACTCATTAAATATACCTCCTTTATGACACTTTACCTGTTTTAGCATACTCCCATAACGTGTCAAAATGCTCACAATCTTCATCGGGAAGCGAATTATTAAAACCAAGGAACAGACAATTGAAACAAGTCAATACATATGCCGCGTACCACGTTTTGTCAAAGCGCCTTTTAGATGATTTATCCACATCACGTGAGACATTTGCACACAAGTCTCCTCCATTAACACGGCGTCTTTCAACTTTAAACAAATGCGGCTTAAGCATAAGGGAAAGAACCTCACTCTTATCACACCGCCGCACTGTTGTGTTCTGGCGAATAAAATATTGAGTCGCACCTTCGGCTGTAAATATCAGAATTTTCTTCATTTATTCTTTCCCTCACTTTCATTTTCTATATATATTATAATTTAATTTTTATGAAAAATCAAATTTTTTAAGACATCGCCTTAAAATTAAAAATTGGCTTCCAATGGTCAATAATTTCAACGGTAGGCCGCACAGCTTCTTCAATCTCTTCCCAATTCTTGTAAGCGAAAGGTGCTTCATCAATGGTTTCTGCGCAAACATTTGATACAATGCCATCCATTGACTTTTCAAACTCATCTAAAGATAATTCTTTCCTTGCCTGAGCGCGAGACATAAGTCGTCCAGCTCCATGCGGAGCTGACAAGTTCCAATCAGAATTGCCTTTTCCACGACACAGTAATGTACCGTCTCGCATATTGAGTGGAATAAGACAAATTTCATCATACTTAGCTGAAATTGCACCCTTGCGAAGGATAGGTGTTTGAGTTGAAAAATCTATATAGTTATGAACTGACTCAACTGTCATTGTAACTTTACGATTTAAAATCGCGGCAATGTTATAAATAATATTCGCTCGGTTATATTTTGCCCACTTCTGACAAAGTGCCATATCGCGAAGATAGTTATTATAGTCATCATCTACTAAATAATCAAACTCAGATGGTGCGTCTTTTTTGATAGAAGCTAATGCTTCTGAAATTTCACACTGACGGCCTTCCTCTTTCAGCGTAGCAATAGCTGTATTACGCTTGTAAGTATATTCTTCAAGAATTCGCATTTCTGCTCTATTCTGATAATATTTTGCTACCTGAAGACCTAAATTGCGCGAACCAGTATGCACAACAATCCAATGATTACCATCGGAGTCTTCATCTATTTCAATGAAATGATTTCCCCCTCCGAGCGTTCCCATAGACTTAACAAAATAATCAAATTCACGATTATCATAAATTTCCTTACATCTCAACTTACGAAGGGTTGCCACACCAAGCTCAAAGAATGAGTCCCATACTCTTGCTTCTTTGTGTATAGCACTTCCTGATGGTATTGCTCCCTCAACAAGATGCTCCCGTAAAAATAGTAGCTCATCAGCAGTCAACGGTCTATCTATTTTTGCAGCAATAACTCCACAGCCAATATCAACACCGACAATGTTAGGACAAATCTTATCTTTTACTAGCATGGTAGTCCCTATTACGCATCCTTTACCAGCGTGAGCATCCGGCATTATTCGTATATGTGCGTTTTCTCCTATTGGCGAGGCCGCTAAATTGTATATTTGTTCTTCAGCCGCCTTTTCAATCTGACGCGCAAAAATTTTTACATCAAGCATTTCGTCCTCTCACTTTCTATATATAGTCGTATCAGAATAAAGTGCTTCGCGACCTTCTTTACGCCATACATCACATTCTTCTGTTATGAATGTATTGAGATCACGCCATATATGCCACGTAAAAGGAGCTTCAAAATTTATTAAGTCAAAAATCTTATCGCTAATGTAGCCCGTCTTGAGGTCATGAAATTCAAGAACGACAACGCCTTGAAGCCCAGAATTATCAGGATAAGGCTTAGCATAAAATTCCTTTTGTCTAATCCAAAAGCGGCCACGCCACAAATTGTCTCGTCTCATTTCTTCATTGAATTCACGCACAACTTTATTTACTTTTCGTAATGCCTTCTTACGATTCAATGTTCTCATTTTAGTGCCTCCTCCGCTTGTTTATATACACGCTTGACTTCGGCATACTTGTTTTCTAGCTGCTCATAAAGATGCTTCATATAATGAAGAGCAGCCTGTGCTTCACTTAACTGTGCGCGAGTATCAGCCAGATCATCCTGAGACTTCATTAAATCATCAAGAAGAGAAGAATTCTCCTGAATTAATTCCTCTTTTGATAGATTGTATGGCCATCGTCCAGTTCCAAGATCAATCAATTCGCTGTGCGGCGTTACCACCAGCGGAGCACCATTTTCCTGCATCAGTTTAACAACAAAGTCCATCTGAACATCATTATAAATTATCTTACCATTTTCCCAAACATCATAACCGCGATTCTTGTAATTCACTTATTCATTCTCCCCCTTTAAACACCCGTCCCAGTGATACTTATTTGTGCGGGCCAGCCAATAAATTGTGCGGCCATTACCATCTCGTGAGGAGCCAACCTCACCTTCCTTTGCCAACGAACGGAGAGCTGCGCCAGCAGAAGAAGGAGTTATATCTTCTTTGAATAATCTTTTAGCATCGCGCGCAATAGCATATACATCCTGACAGCCGTGATTATCAAGCACCTTTATTACCAATTCTTTTGAAGTCATTTCATTAGCTCCTTTTCTCATTTTCTATATATATTATAACATACTATTTTAAAAAAATCAAATTTCATTCAAAAAAAGACACTCCTGATAAACAGGAGTGTCATATATCAAACTCTAGTAGTATAGTTCAGATTTATCCAGCCTGCGCCGCTCTTGAGTTTGCCCCAATCACCAGATACTTCAACTATTGTGTAGGTGCCACGGTCGGTTATAGTACGAGCAATAGCATAATTAGTGCCGGGGCCTTTACGAATGTTAAGAGCATTTGAATTGACTCGAACGAGGAATGGAACTCCACTAGAACTGGTCGAATTATCAGATAGCGCGGCAATTTGCTTATCGAGTTTAGCCCACGTGTTCGGGCCAACAATGCCGTCAGCATCGAGGCCGCACTTCTTTTGAAAATTGAGAACTGCGCCCTTAGTAGAGTTGCCGAACACACCATCAACACCATAGGAGCCAATGTTATAGCCCAGCTTTTTCAGCATCGATTGAGCTTCTTTTACGTAAGCTCCACTATCACCAACGCCGATTGTCGGGCGGTTAGTGGATGGTTGGACAGGCTTAGCTGGTTCTTCTTTCTTCTCTGGCTCTTTGTTTAGCGCTGTCCAAGTAGCAGAGCCAATTATGCCATCAACGGTAAGACCCTTATCAGACTGAAACCTCTTGACGGCTTTGAGAGTGCCTTCACCAAACCATCCATCAGCACCAGCAGAACCAACATCATAACCGTGTGCGATAAGACGTTGTTGCGCAGTTTTGACGGCAGCGCCATGTGCGCTAACCCTAAGTGTCGGATAAGGATTAGAAGGCCGAGACGGCTGAGAAGGAATGACAGGGTCAGGAGTATCAGGAACAACGACTTTGCCCATCAGTGCGCCAACATCACGTCTGACGTCATCCATAGTTTTGCCAAAGCGATTAAACCATTGATAGACGTCATTATGATTAGAACCAAAACCAAACTTATAGCTATCATAATGGCAACAAATTGTCGGAATATCATGGCCGCGGTAATTGGCGGTGCCAAACGGGTCTATGTTATAGAGTTGGCAAATGTAGGCAGTAAATTCGACAGCTTGCTGATAGGCTTGTTCAAAATAAGATCTGCGACAAGGTTGGTTGTGCGCGTAATCGTCACATATTTCGAACTGGATCCAAAATTTATCATTAGGCACATTCTTATCACCATTAAGTGAACCATATCTACCAGAGCCAACGCCCCAAGGACGCTTCTCCCAAGGACCAGCTTGAATAGTAGCAACGCTACCGTCTGCAAGCTGACCAATCCAAGCATTTAACCCCGCCTGATTTGCCGCCATACGATTCCAGTGATTGCCATTATTATTCTTACCGATAAGGTTTATAAAATAATTATAATCAGGGTCATTAGTAGATGGCTGAACATAGCGCTTCAATGTTGGATTACCAGCACCGGTATCATGCCAACATACTCCAACGGGAGTGCCATTTGTGGTTTGATTATACCACGCGCCCTGTGTTTGAAAACATTTTATCAAATTCAAACTCATTTTATTTTCCTCCTTCTGTATTATGCTTTCATTATATAAAACATCCACATCAACTGGTCCAGAATATCCTGTAATAGAGCCTTTATCCGACTTTTGCCAAATGTCGCACTCCATTCCAGCTTGTGTGTCATAGGCGGCACACCATATAGATGCGCCAGCCTCTTTTAGCCTGTCAAGGTCAAAGCACTTGAAATGTGCGCGGGATGTATAAATACCCCAACGATATCCTGCACGTTTTATTGCTTCACCAAAATCAAGAGCCAGCTGAGTCAGTTTGTCTTTTGAAAGATTTAGTGTTTCTCCCTCTACGTCATAATAAATAGGAAAATCTACATGACGATTACCCAGTATGTTAAGTGCATAGGCAGCTTCCTGAGCGCCGCTTGTGGGTTGTTTGTCAGCACGAGTATAAACGCCGATGTTGAGGCCAGCTAACTTACAACCGCTAAACTGGATTTGAAATAAAGGATTAGTAAAGGATACGCCAGTTGCCAGTTTTATAATAGCAAACTCATAGCCATCCTTTTTAAGTTGTGCATAATCGGGCAGATTGCGATATTGATTTAAGTCTACGCCTGTCATTTGAATTGATCTCCTTTTGCAAAATCTCAATTGGTTTATATTTTTTATTCACACACCAGACCCGGCACCCAAGTATCCATAATACTTCCACTTCGAGTCATAGAATTCAACTAAACCCACATTTACCCAGCTTGAGCCATTATACACTTTAGCTTGATAAACCATACATTGAGTTTGTTTCGTTTGAGAATAAACTCGAACAATAACACTGCCATTGACAGTATGAGTTGCACCAGACGAAATTGTAGAACCATTTAAGGTTGCTTCTTGAATGGAAGTTGTGCTATCATCTTTTAAACTATAAGTAATAGTCAAAACTTCTCCTTTATTCAATACCGCTCCATTTGCTAAGGCTGTACCATTCCGTTTAACTGTTAAATTTATACCATTATCATAGTTGAGAGATAATGTAAAAATTGACGGTTCAGCAACTACTATAACAGTGACATTGCCACTAACAGTATGTGAATGACCAGATGTAAATGTAGTTCCATTTACAGTATGAGTCTTGATTGTATAATTAGCTGCTGGAATAAAGGTAAATTTCAAAACATCATTATCATAAATCGTTGCACCATTTGTCAATATACCAGTTCCCGCACCAGCAGGTGAGCTTGTGCGTTGGCAAGTTACAGTCGCATTTTCGGTGTTGATTGATAAAGTTCGCTTAGGATAATGAGTGCCAGAAGTAACAGTTGCTGTACCAGAACCATTTGCTGTTTTCTGGATACTACCACTCATTGCTACGAAAATCGCTGTAGAAACGTCAATCTTGACCTGTTTTTCGCCACTTGTTGATGAGTGCGTTACCACTACAGAAGCAGGAGATGGGGTTCCAATAAATTGTTTCGAACCACCATTTGTATATCCATCAATTTTAAGATAAGAAGTCTCTACACTAGAAGTATTATCGACTGCCGTAACTGTGATATTTGTCGTGATACTTGTACCATAGTTCGCTGTGCCCCAATAGGACTGGTCGCAACTTTCAAAAGTAACTGTAGTTTGATTGGTTAGTGAATTATATGATGTTGTATAGTTTAGATACGATGTTGTGCTCCAGCTATAAATCGTATTTTCAACACGATAAGATATCTGCGCCATTTAGAACACCTACCTTATGCAGTGCGTTTCCAAACATAGACCGCCAAATAAGGTGGCATATTGTTGTGGGCTTCTCCACCGCCGACATCGCCCGTGTAGGAACCGACTGCCCAATACGTACTCTTGCTACCGACATTCGGATAGCCAATCGGGGCATAGTCATTTCCAGCGCCTGCATTTGGATAAAAGATTGCATGGTTGTGTGAAGGTATTTGCTTTGTTGCTAGCGTTACCGCCGCTTCACCGCCTGTCGAACCAGCATTGTAAGTTGAACCTGCCGCAAGTAAAAATGTATCCTTAATCTGTTCCCACGTGCCAAAGCCAAAAAGCGTCTTTGGATTAGTTGCAACAGTTGACATATAAATCGCACCAACCGGATAGACAAGTTGCGCCACATTGACTTCTTTCAAAAACATTTGACCGGCGGCTGGGTTAGAAGGTTCAGTCGTGCCATAGTGAACATTTTTTGTCAGCTTAAGTGGGCCAGTCATCGTACCACCAGCCGTAGGTAAAGCTCCCAAATTCGTACAGGCTTGTGCCGCTGTGGTTGCTCCAGTGCCACCTTTTGCTATGGGCATTGTAGATTTATAAGAAATCAGGCCATTTGCAATAGACACGTCACCACCACTTTGGACACCGCCAAGAGAACTCCCAGCTTTGGGCAGACTATAATTATTTGCACCCGCCGCAATGCCAGCAAGCTTAGATTTTTCACCAGAAGTATAGTCATTGGATGACAACCCTTTGCCAGTTTCTTTATCAACCTTATTACCAATATCTGCTTGAAGCTCAGTTTTCGTAGTATTTAATTTCTGTATAAAATTATACCATAGGCGTGCTGCACCTGTAGTGCCTACGGGTTTTTCAGTTTGCGCCATTTGTATTCCTCCTTTACTCCAATTAGTAAGTCAAATTAGATGTATTTGCCACAGCCGTTCCACAAATCGTATCAACCTCATCTTCTGTTAGAAAAGGTCCTTTGATAAAACTGCTGTCATTAATTAGCTCAGACGTCTTTGTTGGAACGGTGATATTTACCTTACGAGTAGAAGTATTTACACTAATATCCGTTCCATTTTTCTGAATACCAACAATCACATTATGTTCCGCGTTTGAAGGTGCGTGCGTGGTTTGGCTATGCGTATAAGCTGCGTCATAATGTGATTTAAGAGTCGCGGTTAGGTCATTTGTAGATAAACCTTTACCAGTTTCAGCGTTAACCTTTTTGCCTAGCTCAGTTGCCATCGTAGTTGCAAAATTTGGGTCATTGCCAAGAGCTTCTGCAAGCTCATTTAAAGTGTCGAGAGTTTCAGGCGCAGAATTTACAATACCAGCTACTTTGGTATTTACATAAGTTTCGGTTGTAAACCCACTATCATTAGTAATATCACTTGTTTTAGTAGGAATCTGACTTATAATCTGCTGGCTTCCAGCTTTGAACCCTGAATAGTCAACAAGATCACTAGTATGTGCGGGCTTGTTAACATTATCTTTTGTAACAATTCCCGTAATTTTATCCAATATATCTTTATTACTATGGCTATGCCTCGCCGTTGTATTATCTGCTACATTTTGCGCCACCGTATTTATGAGGCTTTTCAATGCCTCATCCGAAAATGGCAGCTGTTTATAAGTTTTAGTTCCATCACCAATTTTTGCGCGGAGTTCACCTTCCGCTGTGTCAACCAGAATAATTTCGCCATTGAGAATTATAGGGTTGTTTTTTGTCCAGTTCGCACTGGTGTCTCGTTTATTTTGTATTCTTGAAAGAAATTCACGAGCCATTGAAAAACCTCCTAAAATAGAAACGCCCGCCCCGTTCGTTCAAAAACGAGGCGGGTTTTCATAGATTTATATTACCGTAGAAGAAGAACCGCAGTTAAAAATTATATAATCTGTTTGAGTTAGATCTTCAATTTTATGATTGTGATTGGCGACAGCAAACTCACTTGCATCATGGGAAATAATATCGCCACAATTGGCTGAATTGACCTTCCCTTCAATTTCAGTTTTGAGAGCCGCAGTCAAGTCCGTTTTAGCTACTTCACTCTTGCTTGCCAGTGCGCCAGTCGGGATAGAAATATTGACCTTCTTACCAGAAGGAGCGACTTTTGTCCCATTGACTTGAATTTCTTCAATGACATTGACCTGAGCGCCTTCGGCAATTCCAGAAAGCTTGGTCTTCTCAGTTGTCGTATAGTCATTGGTAGAAAGTCCTTTCCCTTCTTCCTTGTCGACCTTGCCGCCAATGCTGGCTTGCAGTTCGGTTTTCGCAGCATCAACCGCATCACTGACAGTCTTAGTGACAGAACCAGCACCTTCACCATTTAGGGTTGTAATAGCAGATGTATTCTTTTGAACTTCACCGGACAGAGTGGAATAATCACTTTGATGACTGGCCGCATAGTCAATCAATTCTTTGAAGGTGTCAATAGTATTATTATCAGTGATGTCAGTCGCAAACTTATTGATTGCATCTTTTATCTTCTTATCAACAGAGCCATCAACGGTGTCTGCGCCATTCAATTTAGTAATAGCATCAGCATTTGTCTTGATTGATGCTTTGATTGCAGTGTCATCGTAAGTTGCAGCAGTTTTCGCATCTGCAATCATTTGAACGACAGTCTTGTCGCTAGGAACAGTACCAACTTTTTCACTCAGCGCATTGACCGCAGTCTGTGCATTATCACCAGCCACTTTAGCTTCGGCAATAGATGTATCTTTGCCATTGGCATACTCTTTCGCAGCCTCTAATGCCGTATCTGCCGCACCTTTCGCGTCATATGCTGTAGAATCAGTGTAAGCGGCAGAGCCAAGACCATGAACTTTTACATCGGTTCCATCAAACTTTACCGTACCATTAGCCGTACCTTCAACAAGGGTATAAACCTTATCGGCAGGAATAGTAATGGTACTTATAGGAGTAGTTCCCCAAGCGCCACCTTTGCTCTTAGAATATAGGTAATACTTATAGGAGTCCTCTGCATCAACTTCAATTTTATATTGAGTATCGGTGTCTTGAATTTGACCCGCAATATAGCTTTCCAGCCCATCAATTTCATCGGCACTATAAGACGGTTTACTGGCAGCTTTCGCCCAATCATAAACATCGGCCGCGATGCCACTTGCCCAGCCCAATTCTTTGAACAACTTTACGCCATCGCCAACCTTGAACAAAATGGCCGGCTCTTGGGCAACGGCACCAGCTTTTGCTGGGACGACAACAATTGCAATTTCGCCATTCAGCAGCTTGGGGTTGTTGGTTTGCCAATTTGCAAAAGTGTCTATTTTATTCTGTATTCTTGTATTGAATGTAGTGTTTGCCATTTATATCACTCTCCTATAGTAAGGCCACTATTACCACCATTTATGATGAGAGTTTCATCAACTGCTTGGACTATCTTAGAAAGACTTACTGTATTGATAGACATAATACCGTCTTCACCAACGGAAATTTGGTCTTTCGCGGAAGAACCCTTGACAACACCAAGTTTTTCAGCGGTAGCAACAGGAATGTCGACTTTCTTATCAGAAATAGGAGCATCAGTTCCGCCAATGGAGATGGCTTCAAGGATGTTCGCTTGAGAACCAGCTTCGATTGCGCCCAATTTTTCCTTTTCAACGTCAGTATAGTCATTAGAGGACAGCCCCTTGCCAGCTTCAGTAGAAACCTTACCAGCAAGTGCATCGGCCAAGCCAGTTATCTTACTTTGACCAAGAGCCTTAATGTTGAGCTTACCATTCTCATCAAGTGTAAATTCTGTATCATCGACAGACTTTACAACATTGACTTCCGCACCAGTCGCTATACCAGCCAGTTTTTCGCCCTCGGCTGAAGTCATCAGGCGAGAACCTTCAACCTTGTCAACTTTTCCAATGAGGTCGTCTTTGGTCGCATAGCCATCAAGAACAACCGCGCCGCCAAGGTTATCCCAACCAGTGCCGTTCCAAGCAAAGTTATCACCAGCGCGCACGCCATTCACGGCATCAGCGCCTACAACATTCCAAACATCACCAACTTCATTCCCTTCAGAAGGCAGTTCGGCATAGGTATCTTTGCTACCTTTATAGCGCATAACGCTGGAAACTTTTGCATCAACTTCGGACTTTGTATAGACATTACCCACCTTAGTTTCCAAAGTGGAAACCTTAGTGCCAAGACCTTCGTGCACAACGCCATCGTCATCAGTATAACCATTGACAGTGTGCTCAAGGGCCGTCACGCTTATTGAAAGACCCTCAACTGTAGTAGTGTCTGGCTTTACCCAGCTGAGTTTACCATCAGCGCTTTTAACGAGTTGCGCGCCAGCGACAGCACCAGCAAAACCAACAAGGTCAAGCTTATCATCAGTTTTGACAAAAACATTCTCATTAATAGCGATGTTACCGCCGACTTCTTTAAGAGTTTTATCAGGTTGAATTACATAAAGAGTCGCAACACTGTTCTCAACAACAGCAATAGTTTGACCAAAATAATAAACGGTTTCAGAACTGCCCGCTTCTTGCGCGGTTGCCGCGGCTGCTTGAGCAAGTTCTAAACTTTCAAAATAACTTTTAGCGTCCAGAGGGAATGCCGTCTGACGGCTAAAAGCAACAGCAAAATCAAGAGTACCAAATGTTAGTGCCATTATATTTTCCCTCCTTTATCAAATTGTGATAGTGTAGCTGTTTGCCTTTGCGACAGGCTCAGCAAAATCAGTCGTATAAACTTTATAGTCAATTGCAGTCGCACCATTAGCGCCTTCAACAGCAATGGTGGATTTAGCAAATGCACTCTTGATTTCCGCGTTCAAGCCATTAACGTCCTTTACGGAGTTGACATCACGCAGCGTCGCGGGATAAGCAAAAACAACACGAACAGCGCCAACGGGAATTTGCACGGTGAAAGACTTACCATTGGCCCAAGCAGTATTGGATTTGTTAGACAAGCTACGAATCGCCGCACTATCAAGTGTATCCTTTGTAGTTTTAGTGCCATAAAAAGTATTACGGTAGCCAGTGATTGCATCAGAAGTTTTACTCTTAGAACCAGCCGCAATTTTAACTTCTGGGCTAGACGGACTACCAAGATTATCATTTGCAACTGCACCAGCTCCATGAGTTGCTTTAGCGGTTATCTTGTAGTTAGTACCATCAGCAACAGTAATAGCATCAAAAGAGCCGCTTGCTGTAGTAGCAGTATTGCCAGCCGTATCACTAATTTCCCAAGCCGTAGCAGTAATACCAGTAGCAGGACCGTAAGTATAAGAACCAGTGCTCAAAGTCGCGCTCCAAGTCGGAGTAACAGTAGTACCGACTTCATAAGCTTTTGCTTGGCTAAAGGTCAAACTAACAGACGGCTGAGTAGGAGCACCGGGCTGAAGTCTCTTAGAGAAAATTTGAGTAAAAGCTTCAGCAACAGACTTACCTTTGACAGCAAAAGTTGCTGTACCATTTTGAGTTTTGGTCAAATTACCGATTTGGCTGTAAGAGCCAGCCATTGTAATGTTATCGCCGAAATAAACATTGGACGCATCATAGTTGCCATCCATTGCTTTCCAGTTTTTACCATCATAAACATAGGCTGTATAAGATTTATGCGTGCCATCGATATCGTGGCTTACAATAGCGAAATCGCCAGATTGAAGTTTCGCATCGCCTACTGCGGTAGTAATTGCTGCAATATCGCCTGCTGCATCAGCAGACTCGGCTTGAAAGACTTGCGCGGCGCTTGCCCCACCGAAATATTCAAGTTGCTCCCAAGTTTTCGCGCCGTCGCCAATTTTTATCTTGACGCCGCCATCAGCTTCGAATTCGACACCAAGTTCGCCCTTGAGCAAGACTTGATCTTTATTCTCAAGCCACTTTGCTGTACTATCATTGCGCAGGACTATGCGAATATTAAATGTAGTTGTAGCCATCAGCGTTCCCTCCGTGGATAATTTTTACATTTTCAAAAGAATTTAGTGAAACATAAGTCAATGTTTCTTCATCCCATTGATAGAGAGTTCTTTCTTTATCTGCCTTATATATCGTATTGGCCTTGCCTATAGATGGAAAATCATAGTGAGTATCCGCATTTACCACGCGGGCGTCATCCTCACTCCCATCTCCACCAATATAAGGTAAAGCCTGATACGCGGTTTTGCCATCGCCAATTTTCAGACGGAAGGTATCTGTCTCAAAGGCTGGCTCTCCTTCACTGAGTATTGGGTTCTCTTCAATCCATTTATCGTGCAGACCGCGACGTAGTTGAAATGTGATTTTTATTACTCTTGCCATCATTTCTCCTTCGTCCAACCAGAGACGCCGCCGCCATCATATATAATGACATTGTCATCGGATTCATCAGGATTGGAGGTTGAGCCATAGAAAGTCTTCTCATAATCATAGAACTTGACTTGATAGTCCTCACTAATGTGCTCTATTTCATCAATAGTTCTAAGCATTAGATTTGTCCTCCTTTCAGAACATCAAACAATCTTTCTTTGATTGGTGCGGATACATAACTGTGTCCATTTGCCAATAAGACTCTGAGTTGAATAATCACGAGGCTCCGTTCTGGTGTCGTAATAATTCCGGGCGCGGCAAAAGACAAAGTATCTTCTTGGGATAAATCAACTTGAAGGCAATTTTTGGTAGAGTTGAATACGCAATCATCTGTTGATTTTTCCAAAACTATTTCTCCATTCTGAGAGTAAGACACAAATACTTTTTCAATTTGCGCCGCGTCGAATGGAATATAGAAATTATGACGGTGTGTACCACCACGAACCATTGTTTCTCACCTCACAGATTTTCTCTTCTGTAAAGTAGCTAAAACCGTTCTTTAGTCCAATAAAAACAGGCCGTGATTTCTCACGACCTATAAGTGTCTTATTTATTTGTAAGATAATTCCAAACATCTTCTGCGCTTTCAATAAGTATGGGTTTGCCTGTGTGGGTTATTATTCTCTTTTCAGATTTATAATGTCCACCAGCAATACCCCAAAGGTAGTATTTTATTACTCCCTCATCGTCATCCAGTACTCTCTCGAAGAGGTCTATTATCTTACGAGTTACGCCATCGAGTGCAGGAGCGTTAAGAGAAATTCCATTTTTGTCCAGCATATCTATCCAATCATCATATTCAACGGCTGAAATTAACAAGCCAATAAAATCTTCTTTGGATATTGAAACGTTTATGTCTTTTTTAGTTTCCATATGTATCTCTCCCAGTAAAACTTTTTACAATTTATTATAACGAAAATTTCGTCGAAAATCAAGTTTTTACTCTATACAGAGCGGGATTCCATTCATTTGTGATAAAACATCAGAATGTTCCTCATTACGAGAATCAAACTGTTCAATGTTATACCACAAATGTCCAGATATAGCAGAAGCATATGTTTGGTCTTCGTCCTGCGGCTCCTCATCAATTGAAGAGAAATCCTTTATCCATTCCACAACATCCGAAAGACTTTCGGCATCAACAATAAAGGATTCATAGTTGACAGGGCTGCCGCATTGTGCGAAATAAAGCATTTTGAATCACCATAATTTATAACCCTCGCGGAGAAATTGTTCATAAGGAACAACCGCGCGAATTGAAATTTTTGAATTGAGCATTTGTGCGTAGAGGTTTCTGTTCTCATCCTTTGGCTTCCAGCTTTCTCCATCTTTTTCCCAGTATTTTAGAAAAGTTGGTTCTTGTTGTTTTCCATCTTTTCCTTTTTTCTTTTTATGAAACTCCTTATTTGTAGAGCCTTCAAAAGCGGATGTAATCGCAACTTGAGTATCATCTAAGCGATAAGACTGTAAATAAACTTGCTCAAGTAAATCTGATGCTGGGATTAGATAACCACCGCCTAAATTATAAAGACAGACGGTGTCGGGCACATCATCTGTTGTCCCCATTGAAGCTATTTCAGCGAAAGCCCGCTTTAGTCCATCAATAATGCTTGCAAATGGCGCACGATTGATATCTTTATTGAAATAATAATTCGCAATATATTCTGAAAAACTTGAGCCAATCCATTCGCTGATCTGTGGATATTGAATAAGCTTATTTGGATGAATGTTAAATTTGAGTTCCTTTAGCTCAGAGCCATAGCCAGAATAGTTTTTTACTTGGATGCCGAACCCTTGGAAAAACTGAATATCAGCTTTCATTTGCTCGCCACTAGCAAAAGCGTCAGCTATTTTACCTTGTGCTTTTTTCCCAAACAAATGCGAAATGTATTGGAATAAAACATAAGTTTGAAACTCGCCAAAAGCACCAACTATATTAGCTATCGCGCCATTCCAAGTATATCCTGCAATACCTAATTTCCGGCTAGAAATTTGTGTGCGCCAAGCTTCTTGAAAAACATTTTGAAAATCTTGCGATGTTTGACCATAACCAATCGTAGTCATTATAAAAGATTTGATTTCTTCCTCTATTTGTTGTTGTTGACTAATATTCTTTTTTGCCAAACCTTTTTTACTTATCGCAAAAGGATTTGCATTGCCTTCTCTATCTTTCGTCCTAAGTTTTGAATTAGCTTCCCAAACAAATTCTTTTTTATTAGTTGTCAAGCTTATCAAATTTGGATCATTCAAAATTTGGTTTTTAAACCATTCAAGACTTTGCGCTTCAACTTTTAACTTACGCCCCATTGTGGCATTGACAACACCTTTTAACAAGCCAGTTTCGTCTAGTTTTTTCTCAATCGCACCCTTTTCAAGACCAAAGTCTATAGTAAGTGTGCCAGTCTTCAAATTGCCACTAACTGATAGCTTTAAATCAGTTTTTCCAACTTGACCTATTTTTTGGAGTTCAGCAATAATAGTTTTTTCTATCTTTTTAATGTAAGTATCTAAGGTGTTCTCAGCAACAGAAGCATCCAATTTAACGACAAGACGAGAAAAAGTGGCATCTTGATCCCATTGTCCTTTTGTAGAAAAACCATATTTACGATAAAGTGCTTGAGTAAGCCTGTCATTATCCAATTGCCGCAAAGCATTTGTATCTTGTTGAAATTTTGATAGTTTTTCTTTGACTTGCCGCACAAATTCTCCAAAAGAAGAAACCGTTGTCCCTAATATGGCGCTATAAAAAGTATTCTCTTTTTCTCGCAAAGCTCTTATATTACTCTCATAATTGCGTCGCTGTTTAAATTTGTAGCGGCCTGTGCGCGGCATATAATTGTTTGGGCCGTAAGGCGAATAAGTATGTAATACATCATTATAAACCGATCCCATCTACAAGCCCTCCTTTTAGATATAAAAAAAGAGGGGCAATTGCCCCTCACGATATATAAACAGTTAGCCTTTCAATGCCGCTGCCACTACGGAACTAACTGACCTGTGGCAATAGTAAGTAGATTTAGTGAAATTTCATTCTAAAAAAGAGTGTTCAATTTTCAGTATTGCAAACAATTCCAGCAAGCTGTGCAACAGCCGAACGTTCCGTGATTGGGAGATAAAGGGTTTCATATAATGAATTACCCTTCAGAGTCTCTTCCATTGCGCGCATACCATTATCAATCTCAAACATTCTACGGTCAGTTTGACTGTGATAGTCGCCATTTATCCAAATCTCAGTGTTTTCACCAGCGCGGCTTATAATATTACCAGCTACTTTGCGGGTTATATTCTGACCTTCACTTACATAGATAATACTGTTCTCAAAACTGCGACCTTTAATAAAAGGTAAGGCTACAAGCTCAATCTTACCAGAAGCAACAAGATTTTGAGTAGCTTCGCGGCCACCGAACTTATCCCATAATGGGGCTAAAGTCCATTCAAGCTTTTCATCCATTCCGCCTTTAAGATAACCAATATCTGGCACTCCTTCAAGCGTGACATTTGGACGTATATAAACAAGTTTTTCAAAAATACCTTTTTCAATGAGACTAAAACAAGCCCCACTCATTAGAAGATCCTTCATTTATACCCTCGGTTTCCCGATATTTTTAAAAAGGGATTAGACTATATCATCAACTTTTGTTTCAAAGTTGTCGCGCGCTTCGGGATTGCTCCCTACTCCCTGCCAGGATAGTCGTTGAACCTTCCGTTGCTAAAACGGCTTGGCTGCTGATTACCATACCTTGCGGCTTAGGCTTCCAGCAATTCACGCGATTTTCATTCTTAGGTCGCCCTAAGAAGGGGCAAGTTATTTACCCGAGCCAAAAACACCACCCAAAACTTTCACAGGAACACGCCTATCCATTAGAGAATGAACAGCAAGCTCTTGATATACATTGCGAGGTTTAATAGTTCCACAATAATCACTTTGGAGCGTCATATAATGAATTTTCTCAAACTCATTATTCTTACAAAAATATTTATCTATAACTTTACCATCAGTGTCATAGATAATCAAATACTGGTTTTCAACCAAGCCCATCCCCGCTGGTGTAAAAAATCCTGAATAGAAGTCTTCAAGCCCCCGCTCTGATGGATGCCACTCATAATAGCCAGTATATTTATCCATAACAAACCTCCTTTAGTTCCAAAGTTCGCTGATATCGCTTACAATCTTTTGGACAATGCCGTGTTCAAGGGCCTCGTCAGCCGTAAGCTCCCAATCTTTTACCAACTTATCACGAATATATTCGCCTGAAAAGTCAGAGTGCTCACGGATTACATCAACAAACTTTCCAACTTCTTGCTCATACTTCTTCATTGACTCAATTGCATTGGCGGCGTCCTGTGCAAGAGAAATTGAACCGTAGTGGAACAAAATCTTTGCGCTTTCAAGAGCATAACGCTCGTGGCAATGAAGGTAAATAAGAGCAGCCGCGCTAGCTGTGCGACTCATCATAATGCCAACTATCGGAGTAATACTCAGATTTATTACGTCTTTGAGCCATAGATAGCTGTCTAAACTACCACCGGGGCTGACAAAATAGATAATAATCTTCTTTCTCTTTGAAAGCTCTATTGCATCATCCTCCTTATTCCAGTAAATAATCTGGCGGCACATATCACCTATCGCTTCATCATCTACCTCGCAATCGAGCCAGAGACGACGCTCATTGAGTTCTTTGTAATACGCTAACAGGCTTGGATTAGCAAGCTGATAGTTAGCATCATCTCCCAAACCCAAAAACAGACCTAATTCTTCCATAGGCTCCTCCTTTGATGTGTTTTGCGGTTACCCGCATTTCTAAGTAGATTTTTTGTAGCTGATATATATAAAAAAGTCCACATTAGGCTTTTCTAATGTGGAGCTGTTGGCAGAGGTAACAGGACTTGAACCTATAAATACGGCGTCAAAGGCCGATGTGTTGCCAATTACACTATACCTCTAAATTTATATAGAAAAGAGATTTTTTAGCCTAACGCAAGGAAAATCTCTTGTAAAACCTTATATGGGTTGAGGGCGCCGTTTCAATCGCCCGCATCTGACTTGGGTTTCGTGTGCCGCACACTTTAGTTCTGGCACGGCCTACGCCTATGGCTACGTCCCAATTATGTCAGCCGGTATTATCTTCACCTGACTTTTACTACTTGTCTATCAACCCTAGTAGCACCGATACTGGGTATTGCCTTTTAACATAACTCTATCGCGTGGCTCTCTAAGAGTTGGCCACCGTTGCCTCACATTGATGCTAATCTAATTAGCTCAATAACGCATCCTCTCCGAGCGAATACCGACCTCAGCACTGCGAACTCAGTTTAGGCTTAAGTCCGACTTTTGGAAAGCCCCAGTGAATAAATTATACCAAAGCTCCCTTATCAATAATTTACATCAGCGCGACTGCCTAACAAATCGCCGAGCTTGCGGGAATGGCCATATTCACCGCTAACGTTTTAGCTTTAACTCCGCAGGAAACCCGATGATCAAGTAACCCGACTTATTTAAAATTCTTACTGCATATCCTCAAAAATACGAATAAGAATTTCTCCCAAATTTTCAGGCTCACGCGCCGTTTTGGTGGTTTTGACAGTTTTAACTGACTTGCAAGCATCAAAAATACTTTCAGCCGTCTGATCTATTGTCTGGGTCTGGGTCTGGGTCTTTTTAGTAGCCGCTTCAGACACCCAGCCCATTATGGTGTTAAATGAGTAGTTATTCAGCAATTTATCAAAATATGCTTCATACTCAACACTTGTTTTAAAATACTTCTCTCTTAGCTCAAGAAAACGCTTCTTATCCTCGGCCTTGAGCTTATCAGCATTTTCCTTCTGACGAACTTTTTCGTCATCTTTTTCTTTCTTCTCGGCTTCGGCTTTTTCAAGCGCATCCTGAGTATCAAATAGACTATGAAGAACATCACTATAATACTTCATTTTTTTCTTACTTCCTTTCAAATTTTTTAAACGAGGGCTTTTTTATAGAGAAGCCCAACTCTTTGCCTTGTTCGTTGGACTAAAATCCTCATTAGATTTTGTTATGTTCATAAGCAAAACCTCCTGTCGTTCAAGACATTTTTTAAAACGGAGGAAGAAGCATCTTCCTTGGTTGCAGGAGTAGGAATCGAACCTACGAAATCTGGCTTATGAGGCCAAACGGAGAACCTTCTCTTCCTGCCATATAAATTCAACTAAATATTACTGGGCCTTCGCCCTACCTCGATAAACCTTCAAGCATATTCTGCCACGCGGGAGATAAGTCTGAGCATACAGGCCGTCGCCCATACACTTCTTACCCCAGCAACAACATTGACTTGTTAGTCTTGGATAACCCCAAGTGTCTAATGTCGCCTAATCCGCCAGAGGATTGATTACCTCTACCTTTCACGGGATGTTCAGAAAGTAGTAGTTTCTATTACTATCGACATCTTTTTAATCTAAAGTCCCCGTTGTGTTCCGCTACTCGGATGCTGTAGAGTGTCAAAGACAGATTTCACATTCCCTGTCGTCTCAACGGAACGAGCTTATTGGCTTTTCCAAGGATTGCCACAGTCACCAACTAAAACCTAACTTGGATTCGGCTTGACTATTCACCAAGCTATCTATTGCGCTCGCCACTCCACGGCTGCGTTTACTTGCGATTCACTCAGCACAATTCCTGCTCTTCTTCCCACTTGAGCAACCGCTCTACTTCGGCTCATCTCTCGATAGCCTCCCAGTCCAGTATCCACAAGTATCCTTGTTTCGTTTCTGCTGTGCTAGCTGGAATTTCTCAGCCGGAACATCGAATTCCGTCTTCACTGAGTTAGTATTATTTAATTGAATATATGCCAGCGCTCTTAGCAAAAACAGAGGACACCACGTGTAGGTGGCACTAGCATCGTCCTCCTTTTGACTTTTTCTTTTCTTTATCTTATGTATATATTATATCAAGATTTTTTGAAAAAGTCAAATTTTAAGAAAGGAAATTTGAAAAATGAAAAAATAAAATTGTTGGCAAGAGAGAAAGGAATTGAACCTTTAATCTTCAGTTTTGGAGACTGCTGCCTTACCTATTGGGCTACTCTCTTATAGTGGAGCTGAGTATCAGATTCGAACTGATGCGGACACGAAGTCTGCGGCTTACAAAACCGCTCCAATCGACCACTATGGGAACTCAGCATTTTTATGGCCGGAAATGTTGGATTTGAACCACTCTTCTTGACCCCAAATCAAGTGTGCTACCATTACACCACATTCCCGAAATTGAACACCGCCAACAAAGAAGATTTATTAAATCTTCTCGCTGGGGCAATGGCTTATCACGTATGCCAACCGCTTATTAACAACTTTTACTCGCGCGCACGCTGGCTTGTTAGAACCATTTTACATAGAAAGCCGATAAGTAAAACACCGAAAACCTTATCATTTTGAAAGATTTTGTATTGAATAGCTAATTCGCAATCTTTGAAAGTTTCTCTCTCAACTTTCTATATATATTATATCGAAAATTTTGATAAAAATCAAATTTTCTGAATTAAAATTCTACGATAAACTTGTTTACCATTTATAGTAGCATCTGAACAACCGCCTGTCCAATATCCGCCATCCATTCCTTCATCATTATGACGACTCCATCCAACAATTTTAAATTGAGTAGGACAAAATTTGTCAAGAAATGAAATAGGAACACCCATTACACCATCATAGTCCTTAGGAATATTAGCTGTGCGGCTTACTTCAATTGCACGGAAATTATCATAAGTAGGATAATTTTGTGGGTCATAAGTTGCTGTTAAAGGAATTGGTTGCGCGGCTTTTGCAACAGGAAGAGTTGTAAACCAACCAATATTACCAAATTTTTTATCAGTGCCATTTAGCTGTTTAAAAGTGGAAACATTGAAATTGCCAATATGAACTTTGCCACTCATTAGGAGTGGAAAAAATTCTTTGTAAGTAATAGCATTTTTACTGCCAATTATCAAAAAATCTTTTTTGTAAGATAAAATCAAATTAACAAAGTCTCGAAATTGACTAAAGGGAGGATTTGTTATAACAATATCACAAACGGCAAGAGCATCTCGGCCTTCCTGTGAATCAAATGCACCAGAACCAATGAGTGGTTCAACCATAAGGTCAACTTTAGGACGCTTGGTATATTTATATGCTTTTCCATCTTTATTATAAGTCAAACAAACAAGTTCATCAAGTTCAAGACAATCAAAATTATTGACAAAATAATTTAAGAACTCACTTGTCAAACCATCATTACAATTGCATAAAACCTTTTTACCACGCAGGTCATATTGCAGAATCTCTTTTTCAATGTCTTGATATTGAGTATAAAACTCATCATTCTTTACAGTCTGTGCTTTGCGTAAATTTTCGTTCGCTGGCCTACTTTTGCGCATTTTATTATACAAATCCCTTGCATTTGGTGCTAATTTAAACTTAACAGGAGAACCGCCAAGTCGAATCATAAGTCCTTGATTTGCGACTCCATTGAGCGTCGCCGCGGAAATAGGAAGGCCACACTTTGTTGATAAACTGGCCGCTGTAAAGGATTCGTTGGGGCAATGCTCTAGCGCAGCAGCAAGCGCGATAATCCCCTTCTCTGTTAGCTTCATTTTACTTCCTCCGATTATATATCAGACCATGCTTCATCCGAAAAAGAAAGAATATCTTTCTTTTTAGAGGGAAGATTATAATCAATACACCATTTTCGAATAGCATTATCTGTTACTCCAAAATTTTTGCCAATAACTGTAAATGGTATATTACGAATCATTTCTTTTAACTCTTCACGTGACGGTCGATCTACTTTTTGCTGTAATAAATGTGTACATTCTAAACAATAAGAAGCATTTTTACTAATTTTTCTTCCGCATCGAGGGCATAATTTTTCTTTTCCTGTGCGTAAATTATGCTTTTCTTGAATTAATTCTTGCGCCCGATTTTCATCCCATAAAGATTCAGGAGTAGATGATAATTCTAAATAACCCGCATGAATTCCTCGATGACAATTAGCGCATACTAAAACGCATTTCTTCAATTCAACTAATTGTTTTTCAAGAGATTTTGTAATGCTATTACTTGCTCCAATGCTAAATTCTTTTGTCTTAGGATCAACATGATGAAATTCTAGTGCTTCAATATAGTTGTCAAAGCCACAAATGCAACATTTCCCACCCAAAACAGATGCTAAATCTTTTTTCCTTTTCTTTATATGATTATAAACATATTCAGAATTTTTTGTTGTAGTCATTTTATCTCCCTAACTTATGGTGCGCCTGAACGGTTACGATCCGTTGTAGTATGATTAAAAGTCATATATTCTTCCATTGAATTACAGGCGCATAATTTGGAGGCTCAGGAGAATTATGATATCTCGACCTTGCGGTTAACGGCCGCACGCTCTGCCTCTGAGCTACTGAGCCATATTAAAATGTACTGTGTTCTTGCTGTTGAGTGGTGTAGTGTATGGCGTATTAATTTAAACTGCTCTTCCTTATCTCCGCAGTACAAGAACTTTATTTCAACGCCTTGGCATCAGTACATACCTATAATATATCTGCCATTCTGGGAATTGATACGGCTTTTTTTCATCCGGCACCCTACTTCTGTTCCTTGACTTCCCCTTGATGAGAAAGCTGTTCAATGTTCTCAGATATAATTATTTTTAAAAATTGAGAAAGCACTGCAACATCCTCTCATTGCAAGAGCGGATGGATAATAAACGCAAGACTCACAAATCCAACTTACAAAAAGTTTTTGTCAATGAATAGTCTTTGAATGGCGCAGAGCCTTGGACACGAACCAAATAGCTGAATAGCTACACATCGCTTAGCAGGCGAGTCCAGTGCCTTACTGGTTGACTCTGCATATTGGCGCGGAACGGAGGTGTCGATCCCCACAAGCTTTCACCTGCCCACGGTTTTCAAGACCGGTCTCAGAGCCGTCTGAGTTCATCCCGCATTTTTTATGCTTCCAACTCTTCAAGAATTAAATCTCTTGGAAGAAATTGCTTACACAAATAACAAGAGCCAAAAGAAACCCCTTTTTGCACTTGAGAAAAATCTGCATTGGTATAATAGTTAATTCTCTTATCAAAACCAAGATATTGTAGTCCATCTTTTATATAAGGAAAACGCTTTTGCCCTTGCAAGACTGGGATTGGCAATAACATTGCATATGGCTTCTTTAGCTCAAATAAACGTTTTAAAACATTATCTTTTTGAGAAAAAGGTGGATTTGAAATTATGATATCATATTGTTCATCGGGTTCATAGAAAAAGAAATTTTTTCCTTCGTCAATATGAGAATAAATAACCTCAAAACCAGCTCTTCTAAACACTTGAACATATTGTGAACTTTGTGTGTCAAAAGGGTACCAAATCTTTATTGGATGTTCTTTTTGTTTTTCAAAAAGTTGCAAATACTTAATCAAAGGTTGAACAGCATATGCTGGTGTATATACTTCATCAGACGCTTTATCTGTTTTTACTGTTAAATATCCTTTATTTATTGCCATATTCCTCTTCCTCTTTAATGAAATCGAGCAAATCCATCCACAATTTCATCTAATGTGCGTGGCTGATATTCCATCCATGGCATCATACAACCAACACTATAAAATTGACAAAGATTTTTTGCCGAACGTTCATAAGGGTCATTTTCTATTTGATATCGTAAATTTTCCAAATATTCATTTTCAGCAGTTGTATGAAGATGACCAAATAACATAAATGTATTAGGGTCATAATCAGACTTATAAAACGGAATTGGATAATGACACATTATAACTTTTCGGCCATTATCAGAAATCTCTTTATAATCACGCCAATCTTGAAAGAATCGCCGCACAGTAGATGGAGGATTCTTCAAGTCGTGATTTCCAGCTATCAAATACTTATTACCTTTAAGTTGAGACAAGATTTTAATCCATTCATCGGATTTACCCCAGCAAAAATCACCCAATATATAGACATTATCATTCGGTTTAACTCTATTATTCCAATTCTCAATAAGCGCTGCATCCATTTCTTCAACTGAACTAAATGGTCGGCGATCAAATTTTAGAATATTAATATGTCCAAAATGAGTATCACTAATATAGAAATTCTTTGACATCCTGTCTCCTTTCTTGTATAATACAATAAGCTTGCAACCATTATAACATTATGGTAGGGGATATCAGATTTGAACTGATACGGCTCTCGCCATAGCATTTTGAGTGCCACGTGTCTACCTATTTCACCAATCCCCCATATTCTAAAACGGCTTACTTTCGTTTTTATTTATTATAGTCTCCACAAATGACAAAGCCACATATCACACATTGTGCGCCGGTGGTAGTTTAGCCGGAATCCATCCTCTTGGAGACTTATGGTGGGCAGGAGGGGACTCGAACCCCTATACCGAAGCGACAGCATCTAAGACTGTTGTGTCTACCAGTTCCACCACTTGCCCATAATAATGGAAGCTTCCCCGTAGGAGGTTTACCAACCCCAATCGACTGTGGTCTTTTAAGCCTTGACATAGTCATCGAATGACCAACGATACACGCCGCTTAGATGTTTTTTAATCGCTACTCATGCACTTTCGCAATTAAGGGAACAAGAAACAGTAAACAATCCCAAAATGGTGAGCCAGATTGGTGTCGATCCAATTATTCCCGAAGGAGACGGGTTTACAGCCCGTTGCGTTTGCCGATTCGCTACTGACCCATATTAATGGCAGTTTATTGAGATGCCAGCTCATTTATTTATCTAAGATCGATAACAGGAGTCGTACCATTACTACCATAATAGGTAGGATACTTACCATCCCAATGCTGTGCATAAGTATAATCAATTAGCGCATTTGTTAGAGACGCGGCAACCTTCGCGTTGGCTTCTGCTTCGGCTTCTGCACGAATTCGAGTCGCTTCTGCTTCGGCCTGAGCCTTAGCCACCATTGCATCTGCATCAGCCTGTGCCTGAATTACCTGAACTTTAGCCGCTGCTTCGGCTTCAATAACTTCCTGCTCAGCACGAGTCTGTGCGGTGAGCTTATTCTGTGCCGCAACCTGCTTTGCTTCAACAGCATCAGTAAAAACATCAGTGAAATCCATGTTCTCAACAGAGGTAGAAACAAGCTCTATGTTGTAATTAATTAGTTTCTCAGAAAGATCTTCTTCTATTGCTGAAGCAAGTTCACTTCTCATGCCCACTAGCTCTTCTGCAGTATATCGTGCGCAAACTGTCTTAACTGACTCAGTAATACAAGGCATAATAACGGTTTCATAATAATGAGTGCCAATGGTAGAATAAATCGTCATTGCATCGCTCTTACTAATCTGGAAGTTAATTGTATAAGTCATAGAAACTTCCTGAATATCAGAAGAGAAACACATCAAATCAATACTCTGCTTCTGAACGCGGTTATCCATCTTAACTATCTTCTGCCACGGAGCTTTTAGATGAAAGCCTGAATCCAGTGTATAATTCTCAACCTTACCAAATGTAGTGACGATACCAGTGTTGCCAGTAGGGACTTTGGTGAAACAAGAGAGAATCATAATCAGAACAAGCAATGCCCCTATAGCACACCCCGCTATTCTGCCCCAACGAGGATAAGTATTTGTATCCCCATACCGATCAGTTGCTGTTTTTACGAAAAATGACATCCATTTTCTCCTTTCTTTTTGATACTTCTTTGAGAACTGTTTCTAAGCCGCTACTAAAAACGGTAGTTGGTAATGATAATAAGCGGAGCCGTGCATAACCCCATGAATACTTAACCCTAATTATCTTGGTTGGCCTACCATATACATTGGCTTAGGAAGAATTCATTGCACTACTTATTATCATTTGGCATGGGGGATTGGGATTCGAACCCATGACGTGTAGCTACAACTAGTTTTGGAGACTAGCCCATTCGACCACTCTGGCACCCCCCCATATATTAAATGCAAGCGATAGGATTCGAACCTATAGCGGGCTTATTTATGTCTTATTTAGCCTCCGGCTAGTCTCTCATAGCCGTGTCTACCATTTCCACCACACTTGCATATAGGATAGAGAAGGCTTCTAGAAAACCCGTGTGCTTAACTGCTCTATCTGTTCAGAATATATCACACTAATGATAGTTTAATGACTTGCCAAGGTCAGTGGTACGGGACAAGGGACTCGAACCCTTACGACCGATGGTCATTTGGGCTTAAACCAAATGTGGCTACCAATTACACCAGTCCCGCATTTTAACTTTCTGTATATATTATACAAAAATTTTCAGCCAAAATCAAATTTTAATCAACTCATTCGCGCGCTTATTCAACTCGTTCAAGAACTCATCATTCTTTTTATTCCACGCAATAATGGGATACTGATGCGTCTTACCTCGCACATCGGCGCCGCACTGCCTACAATAACGTAAATAGTCGGCCCAACTCAATCCAAACAGCCGTGCGGGAAGCACCGCCCAAGATCCCATTATTTTCCAATCTTCACCAAAGTTTTTATAAATAGGAACTATTGTAAATTTCCCATCAGGGTTCTCTCGATACATAAACCAAGTTTTCATATCAAAATCTCCTTCCAAAACATCGGCATTTCAGATTTTTCCGCGTCAGATAACTGAGTTACTTCAAAAATTTCACTCGCGCGCACAAACGGGTTGATTATATTTATAGGTAGCGGCTCTACTACTTTAGCTACAATATTCGCATCCGGAGCTTGAAAATTTGGATCGATATATTTCTTTGCTGTTGACGGGCTAACACCCGCTGCCTTTGCCGCACCACTATATGTGTGGCACGAAAGATAAGCTAAATTGATTTGTTTTATCTGTTCAGGGGTTATACGATTAGCCATTTTCAAGCTCCTCTCTCTCAACTTTCTATATATATTATATAAAAAATCTGAAAGAAAATCAAATTTTCGTAAGCATCATAAACACAATATCTGATGTATAAGGCGGGCAAAAAGGCCCACATTCCCAAATTGAATCAGCCGAAAGATCGCACTTCTCAATGGGATTGAAGAAACCTCGCTTTTGATACCACTGCCCATCGCTATCCATATATTTGAAATGAAAATCAGTGTCGATCAGAGTGCCTTCATAATCATTTTCTTTATAAGAAAGTGCTACCCGATACGCGATAAGACGCTCATTCTCTCGCGGCTGCTCTCCTGCATCAGCTAATCGGAGACGTCCCGCAAATAAATGAAGCATCTCATCAACATCGCGCCAAAGAAGTCTGTCAATAATTTCCCAAAATGCAAGGCCAGCCTCAATATCTTCATTTATACCTTCTTCATATGAATCACGTTCATGATCAGGAACAAATCCATCAAACGTCATCAGCGCGGCCCCACCGCAATTAAAATCAAGCACATCAGTATTATCAAGATTGCGGGTTTTGAGCCGATTTGTATAATCATAATTATCTAAGTTCTTTGCAATTCGCGTAACACTCGCCCCTTTCAGAATTTCAATTCATGGTCTAAGTAAAAATCTCCTATCTGTGTATAATTGACAAGCTCCTCACCATAATCACAAGCAATTTTCTGATGATGCACATATCTATCCATCAAACGAAACAGATTGTCCATCATTGTCATTTCAAGTGTCCAGAACCAACGTGCGCGCAGTGATGCTACCTTGACGAGAAGCCTACGCCTCGCAAGCCCTTTACCGACTTCAAGATCAAACTCATCACCGGCATCTATATTGCACTTAGCCTTGCTACATAGATTATCAAGAGACGTCTTATTATCCTTGCGGAACTTTTCAAATAGTTCAAAAATCTTATTCCAGCGGAAATTTATATTATTCATCTTATCCGAAAGACACATTGTTTCCTTAAGAAGATCGTCCATTATCTCGTCAGGGTTGAACCAAGCCAGCACAACCCCGTTTTCGTAATCGACCAAATACTGTATACGGCTATCCATTAGTAAGACTTCCTTTCTGTATCACAGCAATCGCACTCACAAAAATGTGCATCAGACTTGGACTTCACCTGATTAAACAGAGAAGCCATCATCATCATCTTAAACATATCAGAGTCCTTATCAGTCTTATCACCCATAAACATCATAAGCATCATAGGATTTGACATATCAAACTGAGCGGTACTACCCTGACCCATCATAAACATTAGCGGGAGCATTTCATCCATCTTACCATCGCCCATCATAAGAAGTGGAAGAATATTGCCGAAAGGATGTTCTGCGTCAGCCGTTATAAAGCCACTCTGAAACGGCGTAATAAGCTTAGTGTAAAACGAATAGCCAAAAATAGAACGCACGGGAAGAATGGTTGCAACCTCACGAGTAGCAATCTTTTCAACAACGATGCGCGCGGCATCATCGACATCAATTACACGTGCCCATGCGCCATTATGACGGATATACTCGCCAATACGAAGATTATCAGCAGTGCAAGGCATAGCATAGCAATAAGAGCCTTTTGCGATAATCATCTCATTGGGGACGTCGATATACTCCTGAGTATTTGGATCATATGCGATAGAACGCGCAAGGCCATCAGTGCCAACGGTCTTGAAGGTTGCGCCATAAATGGACATTGCTACATCATCAACTTTACCGAACTGGGTGTCAAAAACTTTCATATTCATTTCATTTTTCTCCTTTTTATTTTGTGTATTTATTATAGATGAATTTTCTTTATAAATCAAATTTTTCAAGTCTTCAAAATTAGACGTCGTGAGAGTATTAGTTAGTGTACAAGTAGTATTAGAGCTGGCAAAAATAGATTGAAGTTTGGAATTCTCCGACTCGCAAGTGTTTGTCATATTAGACATTGAACCATCAAATGAAATCTCGAGCGGTTTATAACCGTCAGGAGTATTAAGATAAAATGTACCATTGCTTGCAGTGGAATCCAAAGAGGCATCAAAGTTATACGATGCAGGTTCGGAAAAATAATTATCATAACGTTCAGGTATATTTATCCCACAAAAACCCCAAACAGGAAAGGAAACCTTCTTTCTGGGTCTTGTTTCGTTATATCCTCTAATTTCGCTTATAACAACAAGTTCTTTTTTATCGCCCTCTTTTATTGTATCAATATCAACCCAAACAACCCAAGCATCTCTATATCCATATCCAGTCTCATTTGTAATTTTAAATGCCGTTGAATTTTGAGTCGAAATGCTTATCATCGCGGCCTTATTTAAATCCGCCCAAACTTTTTTATCTTTTACAATATACCAATATGTTTTATTACCAATATCATCATTTTTATCAAGAAAACGCAATCCTACTTTAACCATTGACATATCTCCTTTCTCATTTTATACATTTATTATATCATCATTTTTTTGAAAAATCAAATTTTTTTCATAAAATCCAATGGATAGGCAATTTTCAAAAACTTGAAAAAATAAAAAAAATGGATTATGCTAAAAGCGTAACCCAAAATATTTTATATAATTATAATAAAAGGTGTGGATAGAAAAAATTGGGAGTAGAAAATTCTACTCCCATTTATCATATCACTTACCGCTAATTCCGCCAACAATCTCAGCGATAGCAGAACTGCCGCTAGACAGTGCAAAACCAGTCAGGATAATACCCGCATTGGAAACTTCCTCAACAAGGCCAACAGCAACAAGCACATCAAGCTTGAAAGCAAAGGCGAGGCAGAAGGATGCAATCAGGCTGACCGCCATAGTGATGTATTTACCGAAAGAAAGCTGATCCCAAATTGCGGACTTGGCTCTATCGATAATATACCACTCAATCATAGAAACGGCAAGCAGAAGAGCTAACATATCCATTATGTCAAACCTCCCAAAATTATTTGAATATCTCTATTCATATAGAAGTAAATTTATAAGACTTACTTTACAAAAAAGAGGGAAACTTGAAATTTTAGCAGTTTTATGCTATACTATATATAGTAAAATAGGAAAAGGAGGTTTCTATTATGTATGATTTCAAAACAGGAGAAGATCGCTCTGATGAATTTGCTGATATAAATGATAAGTATAACTATTATGATTACCTTTGTCAAATTACTTATCTAAATTTTTCGCATTACATACAGAGCGGCGACATACAATTCACCGTAAATATAGACACGGCAGACAATAATTATAAAGCCATAATACATCTTGCACTTAAAACTGTAATTTTCTCAAAAGATAGCAAAATTTATTTACCTGCAAAAAATTGGTTTACATTTGTAAAATTTGTTTGGAGAGAATTTGGGCCTAAATCATTCCATTACTTCCGCTATGCTGGTACGTTTACTAAACCACGCGGTAATGTCAAAATTGACCCTCTTGATTTAATTGCTTTTGAACTTCACTCTAATCGAGTAAGTAATGTAAATATTTTTGCTGACATTTATGATGCATACTTTGCGAAAGGAGCAACAATTTATGATATATGAGCTTTGGGCCGATGGCGCTTGTAGTAAAAATGGCAAGGATGGCGCTATTGGCGGTTGGGGTTTTGTATTAATTCAGAAAGGCAAAGGAATAATCGCTGAACAAAGTGGCGGTGAGATTGGTGCAACTAACAACCAAATGGAGATGCGCGGCATTATTGAAGGGCTGAAATATCTAACAAATCAAACATCTTTTACTGGTTTTGATGAATGTGTAGTATTTACTGACAGCGCCTATATTCATAATTGTTATGAGCAGAAGTGGTATAAGTCGTGGCAGAGATACAATTGGTTGAACTCACAAAAAAAACCTGTTGCAAATAAGAGCCTTTGGTTGGAGCTTATTCCTTACTTTGAAGACACTCACATTCAATGGAAAAAAGTGCGCGGACACATAGGAATAGATTATAATGAGCGAGTCGATAAGCTTGCCGTCAAAGCCCGAAAAAAAATTGAAGGAGAGGTAGTAAATGGAAATAGCTGAAAATCACGTAAATGTGGTTATAGTAAATGGCGCGCCCAGTAGTGGCAAAACTACATTTGAACAAATGTGTAGCTTTATTCTTGGCCCATACTATAGGGCGCGCAGTAGTGTAGATTTGGTAAAGGAGGTTGCCGCGAAAGTTGGTTGGCAAGGTGTAAAAGAGCCACGTGATCGTAAATTCCTGTCAGACTTAAAAGATCTAATGAGTGCATACAACAATGCACCTTTCCGTGATATAATGAAATACGTACGCGAGTTTGAAGATGAATTGCTGTCCTATCAAATCGATCCGCGAAAAGGTTTCATTTTTGTAGATGTGCGCGAACCTGCCGAAATTGACAAGCTCAAGAAGGCCACAAATGGTACGACCTTACTTATACGACGCGATTCAGCAGAAGCTTCAAAGGCATCAAATCATGCTGATGCAAATGTCCTTAACTACAAATATGATTATGTAATAGACAACAATCAAACTTTTGAGGACTTGGAAGTTGAAGCAAAGCGATTCATTAAAAATTTGACTTCTTTCCAAAATTCTGGTATAGTAAACACGTAAGCCAAAGCGTATTATAAAAATATAATATAAAATGTAAGTTATACTTATAGATAAGATATATATGTGTCTTACTTATAAGTAATACTTATAAGTTAAGAAAAGAAAAAATTACTTCAAGAAAAATAAACAAAAAGAATGTTTCTAAAAGAGAAAAGATAGGAGGCCGCAAAATGCTTGGCTATATAGATGGATTTAATTTCAAAGAGATGGAGCCGATGCGTTATTATGCTCATCCAAAGTCCTATAAAGGCGATCCAAAAGAAGAGGCACGTAAGCGTGTATTTTCTGGTGAATGGATGGGTGCTCGAAAAATGGATGGTTACTTCTCTAAATTTGTAAAAGACGAAGATAACAATATGATGCTACTTAGCCGCTCTCGTGGCGTAAGTGGTGATTTTGCTGATAAGCTCGACCACGTTCCGCAACTTCAATCATTTTTTGATGCCTTGCCGATTGGAACTTGTATTCTTGGTGAAATTTATTTTCCGACGCATGAAGGTTCTAGCGAGGTTACTAAAGTAATGGGCGCTCTTACTGACAAGGCAATTGCACGCCAGAAAGATGATAAGCTTCATTTTTATGCTTTTGATGTATTAGCTTGGGATAATACATCTCTTATAAATCAGCCTGCAAAAGTTCGTATGTCTTATTTAGCACATATTGATGATATAGTGAAAGATAATCATTATCTCTATGCAACCGCCGCAAGATTTTATTGGGGGCAGGAATTATGGAATATGATAGCTGATACTCTTGCGACTGGCGGTGAGGGTGGTGTTATTCTAAATGAGAATGGCATCTACCAGCCGGGCAAGCGTTCAACTAAAATTTCTCTCAAAATAAAAAAAGAGCTTGAAGACACAATTGATTGCTTCTTTACTGGACGTTATACAAAACCAACCCGCACTTATATTGGTAAAGAGATTGAAACGTGGGAATACTGGCTTGATACTAAGACCAATGAATTTAAGAAAGGTAATTTTTACAAAGAATTTTCAAAAGGCGCACAATATGAACCTGTTACAAAATCATTCTTTTATGGAATGGCTGGTAGTCTTGAAATTGCAGTGTATAATAATGGCAAGATTCATCCTATTGGTTTTCTTAGTGGTCTTACTGAAGAAATAAAGTCTCATCCTGAATCTTATGCTGGCCATGTTATTGAAGTAAGTGCGATGCAGCTGACAGATGATAAAATGTTGCGACATCCTAAATTTGTGCGTTTCCGCGATGACAAAGATAAATCTGAGTGTTTGTGGCGTCAGATAGAGGAAATATAATGGCTAGTCATTATGAGAATTTTATAAGTGACTTACTTCAAAAATCTCATATTGATTATCAAAAAGAAGTATCTTACACGGATTTACGCGGCGGTCGGTTCCGTTATGATTTTTCAACGCCGCGCGGTCTTATTGAAGTAAATGGTCAGCAACATTACTATGAAGTCTTTGGCGGTCGCAGCGGCTTACTGAAACAACAAGAACATGATCGCCGAAAAATTAGTTATGCACTAGCTAATTGTATTCCCTTATATATTATACCATTTTGGGATATCTATTCGCTTACTAACGCGCATGAACTATTTCAAGATAAATATCGCGCGAAATCTCGTTGGCATAATGATGAAGTTTGGAGAGAGCATCAAAATTCTGTATAATAAATGCTCTAATTGCTACTTCTATAAGACGAGGAGGTGAGCGAATGGAACTTTCACCAGAACTTATCGGTGGCGTAGTTATAGCTATTTACCTTGTCGCTGATGGGTTTGAAAAAATTTGTAAAAAATTTGGCTTCTTTCAAGGCCTTTGGAGTAAAATAAAACAGAGACGAGCAGGAGAAGTCGGAGAAGAAATTGAAAAGAAACTCGCCCCTATACAAAAACAGTTGGGTAATATTGATACTCGGCTTGACGGGATTGATGAACGCTTAGATAGAATTGAAGAAACCAATGCTCGACAAAGCGAACAAATAAATTTACTAGCCGTTAGCCAAAAGAATATCTTGCGCGCGAATATAATGGATATATATCACGCCTATCGAGATGTAAGAATTTTTCCTATGTCTGTAAAAGAACAATTGGATACTCTTTATAAAGACTATAAAAAGCTCAAAGGTAATAGTTATATAGACAAATATTATACAAGAATGTCGTGTTGGCAAGTATTAGAGGATGAACCCAACCCATAAAGTATAAGCTGGAAGCCAAAAATTTGACTTCCAGCCTTTTTTATGCTATACTTATATATAGTAGAAAATATAGGAGGAATTATAATGGGTATAGTCTTAGTGGTCGTTCTAATAATTGCTAATTTTATATACATTCACTATTATAAAAAAAATTTAGTTTTACAAAAAGAAAAAGAAATTATAGACGAAGCGGCGCGCAATGTTTTAGAAGCAAGGGAGAAATATCGACAAGAGCTTGATGAAGTTGAACTTCAATATAACGCTCGAATAGAACAAATAAACCAAGAAGCACAAGATGCGCAATATCAATGTGATATTGTCCAAAAAACTCTTGATGCTTTGCGCGAACGCCGCGAAGTTTTAAATGAAGATATACGCCGTGAAAAGAAAAAGATTGAAGAACAGACCTTCTTCAAAGTCAATTTGTCTCCTGAGGCGTTAAGTGACATACAAGTCTTGCGCGAAATAGCCCCTAAACTTAATCGCCGTATTGATATAGATAAAATGATATATGACACTTATTGTGCTAAACCTGTCCTTGAAATGACACGCCGCGTCCTAAATGGAGAACAACCAAGTGGCATCTATAAAATTACGCGCGAAAAAACAGGCGAGATTTATATAGGTAAATCTACAAATATACGTGACCGTTGGGTTCAACACGCTAAATCTGCCTATCATTGTGGCACTATCAGTCATTCGCGCCTTCATACTATAATGGAAGAAGATGGGATTGAAAATTTTACTTTTGAATTACTGGAAAAAGTTTCAAAAGATAAGCTGACTGAACGCGAAAAATATTGGACTGAATTTTATGACACAAAAAAATTTGGATTAAATGAGAGAGTAGGATAATGGACGAAATAAAAATAACAGAACAGCAACATAGAATAATAACTGCGCCAGAAGACAAGGTTGTCGTAATGTCTAGTGCAGGCACCTCAAAGACTTTTTGCCTTATTGAACGCATAAAGTGGCTTGTATCTCAGGGAACATTGCCCTCACATATTGTGGCTATTACATTTACAAATAATGCGGCGCAAGAAATTATAAATCGTCTTGAGCCTTTACAGATTGGATTTTGCGGCACTGTTCATTCGTTTGCAAACTTTTTACTTCACACTGAACAAATTGCAACTAGAGAAACAATTGAAAGCGAAGACTTTGATGAACTATTCAATTTAGTAAAACAAAACCCACGTTGTGTAAATAACTTTCCTGTCGATCATTTGCTGCTTGATGAAGCACAAGATAGTAATAATCATCAGTTTGAGTTTATTCTAGAAATGGTAAATCCAAAACGATTTACAATATTAGGAGATGAAAAGCAAACAATCTATGCATTTGCGGGTAGTAATCCTGACCTTATTGTAAATTTGAGTCAGACTGATGGAGTAGCAACTTATAAACTATCTGAAAATTTCCGTAATGCGCGTGTTATTCACGAATTCGCAAAATGGGCCATTGAACGGATGAATTGTGGTTATTATGACAATTCTACTCTAATGCGCGATGAAATGGGAAAAAAGATTACAATTCTTTACAATTTGGAAACAGTTGCAAATTATATACTTCAAGATGGCAAATTTGGCGAATGGTTTGTATTGACTCGCACTAATGCGCAGCTTGAAACTGTCAAATCTTATCTTGAAAGTCGCGGCATTTTTTGCGATACTTTCAAGCAAAAAGAAGTAAATCTTGGTCAACTCCAAGAAAAAATGAAGCAGAATACTGTCAAAGTCCTCACAATACATTCATCAAAGGGACTTCAACAAAAGAAAGTTGTAGTAATTGGCGCAACGATTCCTGAGCCGAATTATTATACCCACAGAGCGCCGCTTGATATGGTCGAGGAAGGACGTCTTGCTTATGTCGCTATTACACGTGCTCAGGACTTTCTTTTATGGGTAAAACGCCGTCGCGTCAAAAAAGAACAAGAACAAAAATTTAGGAGTTGGGAATGATAGAAAGAATAGATTGGGAAAGAGAAAACGAAGCAGCACGCCAGTTTATTTATCATAATCTGCGTAATATGAACTTCTGCGGCACTACTTTGGAAGGGCTATATTTGTTTATGCCGCATTTGAATAGATTTGGTATCAATACACTTCTCATTCAGAAAAATGGGGAGAACGATGATTTGTATATTCTGCGAGTCGATCAAAAAACTCTTAACAAATGGAGTTCTGAAGATAAATAAAAAACGCCAGTCTTATTAAAAGACTGGCGCATAATTTATCCCTCTGAAGGGCCTTCTGGTTGAATTGGTGTTTTTTCGGTTTTATTATCAGCAATAATAGCTGCTTCAAGGTTGTCCAACAGAGTTTCTAATACACGATAGTTAATGCGTTTATTCATAACATATGCCATAATTCTATTACGGCACTCAGGGGCTTTTTTGGTATCAGCCATAGATATCATCCCTCCTTTGACTTATATAAGTAGACCAATATAACCGAAACTCTACAAATTTGATTTTGAAAAGAAATTTTGATATAATATAATAAAAGTAAAAGGTGGTGGAATAAATGTTCAAAGCAAAAAATGTAAAGACACAAAAAATTGAACCCATTTTGGATACTTATGTTGACAACACGTGCGGTACTACCTTTTTTCTTGTGTGGCGTGGTAAATGGGTTTGGGATTTTGCGACGAATTTTGTTCCACCAAATTGGGAGGAAGAAAAGCCTTGAAGATAAATTGTCCTAATTGCGCGGCTCCAATCGAACCCGAACTAAATAAGTGCCCATATTGCGGGACTACTTATTTTGATATGAGTTGTATTGATTTTGAAAATGAAAAGCCTTTTTATTTAAAGATAAAGACAAAATATAAAGGTTTTAATTGTTATATTACACAATTTGTAAAACCAAAGTTAACAACAATTGAACAGTCTTATTCGACAAATGATATTACTGGAGGACAAGGTAATTTGACGATACTAAGAGAGGCATTTGAAGAAGGACTAACAACAAATATTTCTTTTAGTGGAATTCCTTTTGGGAATAATAAACTAATGAGAATTGAAATAGAAAATGAATAATAGAATAGATACAGAGGAAGAAATTTGATTTCTTCCTCAATTTTTGTTATAATAAAGAAAAGAAAATGAGATTGGAGATGAAATAGCTATAAATGGGAAGCACTGTAATAAATGAAATAGGCAATCAATATGGCTATTTGGAAGTAATAGGAAGAGCTGAAAATTCTAAAGATGGAAGGGCACGCTGGAGATGCCGCTGTAGATGCGGCAATGAGGTTGTTGTTCTAGGGAAGCACCTTAGAAGTGGCAACACAAAATCTTGCGGGTGTTATCAAAAGCAAAGAGCTGTTGAGTCGAATCTAAAACGCGGTGGTTCTTTAGTTGGCCAAAAAATTGGAAAATTACAAGTACTGTCTGAAGATGGATTTATTGTAAGACCAAATGGAAAAAGAAATCGGATATATAAGTGTCTATGCGATTGTGGAAATTATTGCCGCGTTCAACATACTTATCTTGCTATTGGAGACACTACATCTTGTGATTGTATGCGATCGAAAGGAGAATTTCAAATAGAAATGCTTTTGAAAAAACACGGAGTTTTATATAAAAAAGAATATATTTTTGATGATTTGAAAGATCAGTTGCCGCTTCGCTTTGATTTCGCCATTTTTAATAATAATAGAGAACTAATAAAATTAATTGAATTTCAAGGGGAACAACATACTCAGCCCTCTAATGGATTTTTTAGTGATGAATTGATAAAACACGATAAAATGAAAGAAGAATACTGTAAGAAAAATAATATTCCTCTTTTATGCATTTATTATCAAAGAGGACGAGATGTTATATGGGAAGATTTAGAATTAGAATGATGAGGTAAAAAAATGAGTTATGATGCCAATTCTATCCAAATAAGAGACTTCAGAACAGCCTGCCGCTCAACTCCGGGTATGTACTTAGGTGCAACCGCACAAGATGCGGCGTTCAATTGTTTTCTTGAAGTCTTGAATAATGCTTGCGATGAAGCAATGATGGGCCGAGGAAATAAAATTGAAATTACTCTTTCTGATGATTGCAATACTTTGATGTGCGTAGACAGTGGGGCAGGAGTCCCTAGGGGGCCAAATAAGGACTGCGAGGAAGTTCTTATTGAGCTTTTCAGTTCCGCACACAGCTCAGGTAAGTTTGATACGATAAATTACAAGAAGGTACGCGGTTGCCATGGAATTGGAACATCTGCGGTTTGCGTTTGCTCAAGCACATTTGAAGTATGGAGTCGAAGAGAAGGCGTAGAATATTATTTGAAATTTAATGATGGTATTCCTGCTTCCCCTAGAAGCCAGAAAGTTCGAGATATATCAACCACTGGTTCTACTTTTAGATTTACTCCTAATAAAGAGGTATTGAACATTGAAAAAGACCAACCAGCCTTTCAGTGTGAGCGAATTAGAGAAGAACTTCGACTTACATCTTACTTTATTCCAAAGGTTTATTTTGTTTTTACTTATAAAGGTAAAAGTGAAACTTTTTATTCACTAAATGGGCTGAAAGATTTTGCAAAAGATAATATTAGCAAGCCACTTCATAAGTCTTATATTTATGGATATAAAGAGTTTGATGATGAGGTTGAAGTTGAGGTTTTCGCCCAATGGACGAGTGGAAAAGAAACTGAATATATTTTCTCCAATGGTGCACTTAATATAGATGGAGGAACACCTAGCACGGGTGCAAAAACAGCTTTTACGCGCACTATTAATTCTTTATCTAAAGGTGATTATAATGCCGACATGATACGTAAAGGACTTGTATATATTGTAAATGTGCGGCATCCTCATCCAATTTATCAGAATCAAACTAAATCTCGTATTCAGAATCCCGAACTTCGAGGTTATACACAAATAGTTTTTACCGAAGCAATAAAAGAGTTTGTAAGAAAGCATAAGGACGAATTTGATAAAGTTGTTGAACTTTTGGCTAAAGAAAAGAAAGCTGAAATGATGGCCGAACGTGCGCGGCAGCAGGTTCTAAATGCTTCCAAAGAAGTTGAAAAAAATCAAAAACGGAAAGTTTTTTCGAGTGATAAATTAAAAGACGCGGAATTCTTGGGACAGAACGCAACTTTGCTTCTTGTCGAAGGTCTTTCTGCTGCATCCTCTATTGCAATGGCACGTGATGAAAAGACCTATGGAATTCTTGCTTTGCGTGGTAAGATGATAAATGCTTTTTCTAATGATGAAGAAAAGTTTTATCAAAATGAAGAAGTCAAACTTTTGCTTAGTGCAATGAATATTATCCCCGGAAAATATGATAGTAAAAAACTTCGTTATGGCCGTATTGGAGTATTGACTGACGCCGACAGTGATGGTTTTGCTATTGGACTGTTGATAATGTGTGCGCTTTATAAAATAGCTCCAGAATTTATAGAAGAGGGCCGTTTATGTTGGGTTCGTTCTCCCCTATATATCGTTAAAAAAGGAAATAAATATGATTATTATTTCACTGATGAAGATTTTGACAAGGTTCGTAATACTGTAAGTGGTGAGGTCCAAAGAAACAAGGGATTGGGAAGCCTCAATGCAAAACAAGCTCGTGATTCGATGTTTTCGCCAGAACACCAGCGAATTGATACATTGGTTCCTGATGAAGATAGTCTTGACTTACTTCTTGAACTAATGGGCAAAGACAGCAAGCCTAAGCACGATTTTATTTTTGATAATATAGATTTCTCAACAATAAGAGAATAAAGAAATTTTAACGAGGAGAAATTTGATTTCTCCTCAATTTTTTGTTATACTATATATAGAAAATAAGAAAGGGGCTGTTTGAATGAAGAAGGAATTTAGAGTGGCTATAACCAAGGGAAACGATTGGATTGAAGCTGGTCGAGTTGGTAAAGCGACGTATCCTGCAAATAAGTATGGCAATGTGATGTTCTATCCAACCGATGGAAAAGCTCCTTACTGTATCTGTTTGAGGGAAGGAGATATTGAATGGAGATAAACGGGTTTGATACCTTAGGGGAACTTCAAAAACAATTCCCCATCGGAACTGCTGTAGAGTGGCAAGAACCTAATTCTTATACGGCTTTCTTTTATAACGAAAAAGACTTGCAACTGTGGAGAAAACAAGAGGGCATTGCATCCGTTGAAATTATTGGTGAAAATATGGTAAAAATTACGACTGAAAGACAGCCAACTACAATTATCACTGGTTATATATTTGACGGAGAAAAATGGTGGCCTGCTTATGAAACGTGGGATGGTTGGGTAGAATGGAGGTAAGAAGACTAATGGAAAAAAATCTAACTCCAATTATAAAAGATGCTTTCCTTCAGTTTAGCGGTGCTGTGCTTCAATCTCGTGCCTTACCTGATGCGAAAGATTTGTTGAAGCCTAGTGCAAGACAGATTTTTTATTGCCTTTATACTGATAAATTTGTCCATGAAAAGCCCTTTCAGAAAACCTTAAAAGCAATAGGCTCGTGCTTCCGTCTGTATATTCACGGTGATGCAAGCGCGGAAGGCGTGATTATGCGCGCGGGGCAGCCTTTTGCAATGCGTTATCCATTGATTGATGTAGAAGGTTCATATGGTACACTGCTCGCGTCTGGTTCTTGGGCGGCTCCTCGATATAGCGGTGCGCGTCTATCAGCTCTAGCAAATTATTTATTCGCTGATATCAATAAAGACACAATTGATGAATGGCGCGATAACTATGACAATACAGAAAAGTATCCAATGGTATTACCATCCAAAGGTTTTTATAATATTGTAAATGGGTCATATGGAATAGGAGTTGGGGCATCGTGTTCTGTCCCTACCTATAATTTGCGTGAGGTCAATACGGCACTGATAAAATTGCTTTGGAATCCTAACATATCTTTTGATGAGATTTATTGCGTTCCCGACTTCCCGACTGGCGCAATTTTAATAAATCCTGATGATGTAAAGGAAAGCCACAGGTACGGCAATGGCGCAGCCTGTAAGCTGCGTTCTGTGATTGAATGGGATGCAAAAGAAAGATGCCTTGTTGTATCAGAAATTCCTTATATGCTTTACACCGAGACTCTTTGTAAAGAATTTGAGGAAATTTTGAATAGCGATGAGAACCCCGGAATTGAGCGTTTCAATGACTTGACTGGTGAAAAGCCGCTTATCAAGATTTATTTAGCAAAATCAGCGAATCCTGATAAGGTTATCAAGTATCTATATAAAAATACTTCACTTCAAACACATTATGGTGTGAATTTTACGATGCTTGAGAATAGTCGCTATCCTCGCGTCTTTACGTGGAAGGAGCTGTTGCAGGCACACATCAATCACGAGATTTCGGTTTATACTCGCGGATTCCAGTTCGATCTCAAGAAAATTATTGATCGCTTGTCTATAATTGATGGTCTTATCCGTGCATATAACCAAATTGAGGAAGTCATTCAGACGATCAAAAAGTCGGCTGATTCAAAGAGTGCATCAGTCGCCCTTCAGAAGCTCTTATCTATCAACGAGCGTCAAGCTAAAGCAATTCTTGACCTCAAGCTTGCGCGGCTATCTCATTTGGATATCGACAAGCTTCTCAAAGAGCAGGCTGATCTTGAGACTGAGAAGGCTCGTATTCAGGCCATTCTTGCGGATGAGTCTTTGCTTAAAAAAGAAATTGAAAAGGGCTTACGCGAGGTAATGGACAAGTTTGGAGACGACCGCCGCACGCAGGTTTTAAATCTGTCGGCTGACGAGAATGATGAACCCGTTGAAGTAAAAAAGTATCAGGTAAGTTTGACAAATCAAAATGAAATTTATGTAAATGAAATTTCTTCGCTCTACTCACAAAGTCGCAATACGGTTGGTAGTAAAATGAAACTTGCGGATGGCGAGTATATTACTTATTCGGCATCTTGTATGACAGGCGACGTGCTTCTGTTTTTTACCCAGAAAGGACAGATGTATGCACGGCCTTTGTCTTCATTTGAAAATGAAAAGAAAACTTATCTTGATTTCGCGGGTGATGATAAAGTTCTTGCACTTACATCTTACAATAAGGCTACAAGCGCGCGCTATGTTATGTTCATCACAAAGCAAGGTTTTGTCAAAAAAACAGAACTCAAAGAATATAATACCAACCGCTCTGGCGGCATCAAGGCAATTGAGTTGTCAAGTGGTGATGAAATGGTAGATGTCTTGCTGATGAATGAAGAAAATCTTGCGCTTTCTACCAAGAAAGGCCAGTTCCTTATAATTGAGACTAGCTCAATAAATGCAATTGGACGTGCTACAAAGGGTGTGCGCGGTATTAAATTGGGTCTTGGCGACGAAGTATCGAGTGCCCATGTTATCACGTCTGAGAAAGAAGTAGTTGTTGTGTCAAAAGATGGGCTTGCTAAGCGACTTTCTGCTGATGAGTTGCCTATTCAGGGGCGTTATACGAAAGGTATCAAAGCAATGCCCGAAGGAATTATAGATTTTGTTGCCTTACAGAATGAGCGTGAACTTGTTGTCATATCTACAAGCGCGCGGCTCCGTATAAAGGTAGATGATCTGCCGCTTCAAGGTCGAGCAGCACAAGGTGTCAAGACATTGAAGTTGTCCGGTAAAAATGAAGTAATTGGTCTGGTCAAAATTTGACTTTTTTCAAAATCTGCGGTATAATATATATACAAGATAAGGAAAGAAAGAAATTATTCTTTTCCAAAATTGAATATTGAAAATTTGACTTTGAGTGAAATTTTTGATATAATATTTATGATAGGTAGCAATGGAGTAATTACCCATTGAGTAATATGCCCGAACATAAGCTATCATAAAAATTCTTTTCGGGAGGAATTAGAAGTGTCAAAAGTAAAAGATGAAACAGGTAATATTTATGGAAAATTGACTGTTTTAGAACGTGCTGGTAGTAACTCTTGTGGTAAGGCAACTTGGCTTTGTCAATGTGAATGTGGTAAAACTACTATTGTGGCTGGGGACGCTTTACGGAAAGGAATGGCTTCTACTTGCGGTGATAGAATTCATGCGCAAGAACGAATGAGGCAAGTTGGTAAATCAAATCTTATAGATTTGGCAGGCCAAACTTTTGGATTGCTAACGGCAATAGAAAGAGTCCCACGTCCAGAGAATGTAAAGAATGGGACTTATTGGAAATGCCAATGTAAGTGTGGTAATTATCATATAGCTGAAGCCGCGAACTTGAAGAAAGGAACAGTTGCTTCGTGCGGTTGCTTGACCTCTAAAGGCGAGGCAAAAATTACTTCAATTTTGCAATCTAAAAATATCAATTTTCAAACTCAATATTATCGTTCAGATTTTATTTTTCAAGATACTGGTAAGCATCCTTATTTCGATTTTGCTATTTTTGATAAAAAAATAACCTCAAATGCTTGATAGAATATAATGGCGAACAACATTATCGAGCATATAATCGTACAAATACTTGGAATACACCAGAAAATCTTCAAAAGGTTCAAAAAAGAGACGAAGAGAAAAGAAGAATTTGTAAGCATTTTAAAATTTCTCTTTATGAAATTTCTTATCAAAAATTTGACTTTTTAGAAGAAATTGTATATAATATACTTGTAGAAATAAATGAGATATAATCTCATCTATTTTATATAAAATAAACATTTATAAAACAAAAAGGAGAAAATACTGTGAAACTTACACCTAAATCTACTGAAACTTTTAATTACATTCGCGACAACGGTGGCCACATTTCTATTGATGAGCTGGTTTCCGCTCTTGGCCGTGGCGCTCGCTCTATTGGCGCAAACGTAACTGACCTTCAGAAGAAGGGTCTTGTCGTTCGTGAGAAGGTTGTTGGTGAAGGCGAAGACGCCAAGGATATCACTTATGTCAATCTGACTGATGAAGGCAAGGTTTTTGTTCCGTCCACTGACGAAGAGTAATTTTGAATATATCGGAGCCTGATGAATAGTCAGGCTCCTTATGTTCAAAAGAGTCAAAATAAAAAATAAGGAGTAAGAAAATGAGAGAAGCAACTAATAAAGTATATATTGAAGGAATATTGAGTGAAACTGACCTGAAGAATGGCTCTTTTGAAAAGGACGGCCGCACCACTGAGTATCTTAGTGGTTCTATAAAGATAAGAGTCAATAGCAAAGAGGGACTTCTTGAAATCCCTGTAAAGCTGTTTGCGAATAAGACCAAACGCGATGGTAATGCTAATCCTGCATATGCATCTATTCAGCGTATTCTTGATGAAATGCATAGTATTGCGCAGGTTGGTGAGGCTGATGCAACTCGTGTCCGTCTGACTGGCAAGATTTCTATGAATGAATATCCGTCTCAGGATGGCTCTTCTATGATTTCTTATCCTCAGATTCAAGCATCTTTTGTTAATGTTGTGCGTAAGGACGAGATGAAGCCCAAGGCTGATTTCTCTATTGAGATGATGTTGGCTAATATGTCTCCTGAACTTGATAAGGAAGGCATTGAAACTGGTAATATGATAATCCGGGGTGTCGTTCCCGGCTGGGGCGATACTGTTGATGTTATTCCGTTTATTGTCAAAAGTGAGAATGTTCGTGCGGCAATAAGTGAATATTGGCAGGAGAATGATTGTGTTGCGGCTGAGGGTCGTTTGAACTTTACTTCTACTGTGCGTACTGAGATAGTTAATCCGGGCTTTGGCGAACCGCACGAAGAAACCCGCACTTTGAATCTGAGTGAGCTTGTCATCACTGGTGGTTGCCCAACTCCTCTTGAGGGTGATAAGGCTTGGACTCTTGAGGAGATAAGCGCGGGTCTTAGTCGTAGAAAGGAGCGTCAGGAGCAGCAGAAGGCGAATGGCCGTGCTCACGCTGCACAGCGCAAAGCACCAGCTCAGAATTCTTCAACTGCATCTATGGGTCTTGATCTTGGTTTCTAAGGAGGTCTTGACCTATGGCTATTGATTTGATGGCGATACAGCCTAGTGTTATTCCGAGAAATCTGTCTGGTAAATATATTCTGCTTTCCGGTGAGCCTAAAGTCTTGGGCCAGAATTTAGAAATAAATTCTTGAAAAGTGCGGAAAAAATCTGGAAGCCTGAAATTGGTAATCAGAGGTGAAGGCAAAAGCCAGCCGCAACGCATAGGAGACGAAATAATTCTCCCACGAGGCCGCACCACCTAAACGTAAAGTCGTAGGTGAAAAGATATGCTAATCTTACGCAAATAAAAAGTGTAAGAACTATCGGATAAAAAGCCGATAGGGTAATACTATGAAGATCGGAAAGACGGAATTTTGCACAACGGCCAAAGATTCTCTGATTCTTGCTTTTGAGATGGGCACTAATGCCCGTCCCGGAGCGATGATTCAGCCAGTAGAAAAGTGGAGCGATGTAAAGCTCATCGTAAGGCAGCTCGAAAAGCCCGAAATAAAGCAAAAGTTCAAGGTTATTTGCTTTGATACTGTTGCTATCGCTTGGGATTTGTGTGAGCAATATATTTGTGCGCAAGCTGGCGTTCAGAAGATCGGTGACATCCCTTATGGTGCAGGCTATAAGTCCTTGTCTCAGGAATTTGAGCGCACTCTTCGTAAGATTACAATGCTTGGCTACGGTGAAATTTTGACCTCTCACTTGAAAGAGGAGCTTGACGATAAGGGCGCGGTGATTGGTTATAAGCCTGACCTCAATCCTCGTTGTCTCAAGGTCGTCAATAGTCTCGTTGACGTCATAGGAGTCATCACTAAGAAGTGGAACGATAAGGGTGAATGTGAGAGATATCTTGTTACGAGAGCTACTCCTACTATCACTGCGGGTAGTCGTTTCCGTTTCCTTGATCCTATCCTTCCCTTCGGTTATTCTTATCTTGAAGACGCGGTAGGCCGCGCAATAGATAAGGAAATCGAGGTAAGTGGTGGTTCTGCTGTGGATAACGTTGTAATCAAGGATGAAGAAGCACTTGACTATATAACCGTCCGCAACCACGCGCAAGACCTTTGGGTCAAGCTTGTCGGCACAGGTGAAAATGCTGATGCTGATATGGCTCGTCGCATTTCTAAGAAGATCGAAATGATTTTCGGTCATCCAATGAAGCTCAGTGAAGCCACTGAAGACCAAGTTGATTTGCTCAATCTTGTCAATCTTGAAATGGAAGATCTTCTCAAGGAGAAGAGCAACTAAATATTGTATAACTGCTCACGGGCGACTACTTTATATTGTAGTCGCCTTTTCTAATTTGACTTTTTAGAAAAATTGTGATATAATATTTATATATGAAAGGAGTGAGAAAGTGGCAAAAACACAGTTGAAATATCCAAAAAGAGAAGTCGAGTGCCGCTATTGCCACAAAAAGTTTGACCGAAATATCGTGCCAGAGGGCACATGGATTGAAAGTCCGACAAAGTGGTTTTATCACACCGAATGTTATCCAAAAGCAATGGAGCTTAGGAAGACAAAAAAGATAACAGACACAGCATCTGAAAATGAATGGAAAGATAGCACATATTATTTCTTGAAAAATCATTTAAAGATAGCTGTCAATTATTCGTTATTTGATAAGCAATGGCAATCGAATCTCAAAAAGAAACGCACTCCAAAAGGTATTTATTTTGCGCTGGTTTATTTTTATGACGTAAAGAAAAACTCAATTGAGCGTTCTAATGGTGCAATTGGAATCGTAGATTATGTCTATGATGATTCACGCGAATATTGGAAACAACAGAATCAACGCGATAGTGATATTATCAAGCGAATTGAAGAGCAAGCAAAAAAACAAGCTGAAACACAGAAACAGATTGTACGGCAAACCACTTCTAAAAAGAAAAATAATCGCAAAACTTATTCAATGGAGGATGATGAAGATTGATTGACCGCACTTCTATAAATCAGGTTCTTGGCGGTTTGATTCTTCGGCCCAAACTCCTAAATGAAACAGACAAATATTCATTGACACCGCTAGACTTTGAAGACAAGTTTGATAGACGAGTCTTCAAAGCTATTTATATGTTATATACGAGCGGTGCCCCTAAAATAAGGCCAATTGACATTGAAGGAGTTTTTGGACAAGACCCAATGTCAAAGTCTTTATTTGAACAGTCAAATGGGCTTGAAAGAGTTCAGGATTTGATTGAGTTGGCAGAAGTTGAAAATTTTGGCTTTTATTATAACCAACTCAAAAAGTTCAACTTGATGACAGACCTTGAAAAGCAAGGATATAGTGTCAAATCGTTTTATGAGAAAGATTTAACAGCCCCACGTGCAAGTGAGATAAATGAGAGATTCAAAGAGCTGACACCGCAAGATATCATCAAAGGTCTAAAAAAACAACTTGTCCATTTAGAAAGTGAATATGCGGCTGGTGAAGAAGTTGAAATTGAAAGTCTCGCGGATGGTATTGAGGAATTAGTTGAAAGTTTTGGTTCCACAGAAGAAATTGGTTATCCAATACAGGGCGCGATTTGTAATGAAATAATGAATGGCGCGCTAAAAGGAACTTTAACAGTTCGTTCAGCTAGCAGTGGCCTTGGTAAGACGCGTACTGCAGTAATGGATGCTTGCTATCTTGCTTATCCCATTCGTTATAATACAGAGAATGGCAAATGGATTCAGTGCGGTAATACGCAAAAAGTTCTATTTATTATAACGGAGCAGCAGAAAAAAGAGATCCAAAAAATGGTTCTAGCTTATCTCACTGACATCAATGAAGATAGATTTCGCTATGCAAATTTTGATAAGACAGAGCAACGTATTATCAAACAAGCTCTTGAAATAATGAAGCAATATGAAAAAAGCTTTATTGTTATACGTATGCCAGAGCCGACAATTGAACTCATAAATGCAGTTGTGCGCGATCAGTGTATTGTAAATGAAGTTGATGTTGTATTTTACGACTATATCTTCATAAGTCCTTCGTTAGTAAATGAATTCAAAGGAACTGCACTTAGAAATGATGAATTGCTTTTATTTATGACAACTGCACTGAAAAATTTAGCAGTTGAGTTAAATGTCGCGGTTTTCACTTCAACACAGGTAAATGCAAAAGCTGATGATAATAAAGACATAAGAAATGAATCTTCTCTTGCGGGTAGCCGTGCGATTATCAATAAGGCAGATAATGGTTTGATTATGTCGCGCCCAACAAATGATGAATTATTAATTCTAAAGGATAATTTTATCAGTATGTATGGAACACCCAATCAGGTTGCAGATGTTTATAAATTAAGAAGTGGACGATGGACGCAAACGCGCATTTGGTCATATGTTGATTTGGGGCGCTTAAAAAAGAAAGATTTATTTATTACGAACTCTTTGCTAGAACCGCTTGATGATTTTGTTGTCAATGAAATTGAAGTGTATAACTGGGATGATAGTGAAGCAAACGAAATAAAAGAACTGATAGAAAGGTTGAATAAGATTGATTGATTACGAAAGTATTGTGAAGGGACTGACGCCAGATGGGGTAGAGAATCTACTCCGTCAGCTTGGCGGAGAAGTCCAAAGAAAAGATAATTGTTTAGTTTGCACAACAATTTGCCATAATACATATGAAGGAAGTCCAAAATTATATTATTATTTTGACACTCATTTGTTTGTCTGTTATAGTGAGTGCGGCGTTATGTCAATTTTTAGTTTTTTGAAACATTATTATGACACAAGAAACATCTTGTATGATTGGCATAATGATATTTTACTTCCCGCATTGAATTGTTCTACTTACACAGCGACTGAACATTCATCTTTGATTCAGCCATATGTAAGTGAGAAAGACAAATATAAACCACAAAAACCAAAAGAATTGAAAATCTATGATAAACGTGTTTTAGACGTATTTACGAAGTTTTATCCGCCCGAATGGTTGAATGATGGAATTACAAAAGAAGCAATGGATAAGTTTGACATTCGTTATTCGATAAGCCAGAACAAAATTATAATTCCTCATTATAATATAAAAGGAGAGCTAGTTGGGATAAGAGGACGTGCGCTAAATCCATGGGAAGTTGAAAATGTAGGTAAATATATGCCAGTTCAGGTTGAAGGAATTTGGTATAGTCATCCACTTTCACTTAACCCGTATGGACTTTATCAGAATAAACAGAAAATAAGACAAGATCATATCTGTTATATCTACGAGGGTGGATTTTCGCCCCTATCTATTTTTCCGTTTATCGACGGGGTCATTATTGGCTAACGGTCAACTAAGCTGAAAAGGCTAAGGTGGTAAGAGAGCCTAAGTCCTAATAAGGATATGGTAATACCGTGGGAAGATTTACAAAATGGATTCTATAGAAATGAGTTCTACAAATTTTATGATAAAATGGAGGAATTTGTGGAAGAACACATTATCTATAAATATATAAAATTAGATACTAATGAAGTAGTTTATGTCGGTCGAACAAATAATTTAGAAAGGCGGCGAAAAGAACATGAGGTTTATGAACCAAGAGAGAAAGGTCGCCCACACTACAATTATCCTCTAAGTAAAGGTATTAGAAAATATGGCCGAAAAAATTACAAATGTGAAATCATTGAAATTGTTGACACTTATGAAGAGTCTCTAGAACGAGAAAAATATTGGATAAAATGTTATAATACTTTTCTTGACAAAGAAAAATATAATTATACTCCGGGTGGAGAAATAGGATATCTTACTCAAAAATTCGATAATGTCATTATTGATGAAGTAAAAAGTTTATTAGAAGCACAAGTTAGTTTCAAGGAGATTCAGGATAGGACCGGAGTGTCTCCGTCTCATATCTCTGAAATCAATACTGGAAAAAGGCGAAAAGATAAAAATCGTGAGTATCCTATCAATAAAATGACTTGTGGACGAAAACTAGATGAGGCAAAAGTTCAAGAAATTATTTCTTTACTTCATCAATCACAAAAAACCCATCAAGAAATTGCTGCGATATATAATGTTTCAGAAGCTACAATTAGAGGTATAAATGTAGGGAAAAGATATTATCAAAAAGATATCCAATATCCAATTAGAGGATCACTAAAATCAACTCAATATAAAAGACTATTACAAGAAGAAGTTGAACTTATAACCAATGATATTATAAATACTAGAATTCCTTTTTCACAATTGGCAATAAAATATAATGTAGGGACAACAACTATTTATAATATCAATAATGGGAGAACTCATTTCAATGAAAAATATAGCTATCCATTACGTAAATAACCTGTATCGACTATCCGCGTTGTTGCGGAGTAAAATAACTATTGATACGTTATTTGAAAAAGTAGACTAAGAATAAACCATTCTTAGAAAATATAGTCAGGGCCATTAGAAATAATGGAATTACCGGAGAAGTCCGTCCTTCAGCAAGAGAACTTCAATATGAACAATTGCTCTGTTGCAGTATGTGGTTCTCATTTGAACAAATGGACAATGCGTGAAATTATTAAAGTTGGACGTCCAGATGAAGTTGTCCTTTGCTTTGATAACGAAGAAAAGCCCGGTGAAGATATATATTTCAACAAGCTCTACGCAATGTGTAAAAGATATAGTAAACTTACTAATTTTTCTTTTATTTATGATAGAGATGGACTTACTGAACCAAAGGATAGTCCCACTGATAAAGGCGAAAAGATTTTTCGTGAACTGCTACGTAGGAGGGTAAAAGTGCAGTGAAATATAAATTGACAAATGATGGAATATATGATAATTATGGAGAACAAATTTTACGGCTGAGAGGAATTGAAAATGTTGAGCTGTTCTTAAATCCTGATGAGTCGTGTTTACAGAGCTATCGCGCACTGGATAATGTAGATAAAGGTATCGAGTTTATCAAGCAAAACATTGACGATGAGAACCCGCTAGCTATTATTTGTGATTGTGACGCTGATGGCTTAACATCAAGTGGCATTATTTATCAATATATAAAGCGACTCAATCCTGTAAAACATATTATACAGATAATACATAGTGGTAAGCAGCACGGTTGTAGTGATGTGATGGAACAATTACTTGAACATAGTTGGAGCGGTGTTCTAATTCCAGATGCCGGGACTAATGATGGCGAGTATATTAAACAATTAGATTGCCCCGTATTGGTTATTGATCACCACGAATTAGAGCCTACAAGTGAAATCCCACCCAATATGATTCTTATAAATAACCAAACAAGTTCTGTCTATCAGAATAAAGATCTATGCGGCGCTGGTGTTGTGTGGCAATTCTGTCATGCGCTTGATGCTGCATTCGGCCATAATTGGGCTTGGGAATATACTGATTTGGCGGCATTAGGCAGCATTAGCGATATGATGAGTATGTTATCTTATGAAAATCAATTTATTGTTCAGTGTGGTTGTTCTAACATACGAAACTTTTTTCTCAAAACCCTTATTGAAAAACAGTCCTACTCAATGGGTGGCGAGATCAATCCGACAACTGTTGCATTTTACATAACGCCACTGATAAACGCAATGATTCGTGTAGGCTCTCAAGAGGAGAAAGAACGCCTTTATCGTGCGGTTGTTATGGGTGAAACACTTGTGCCAAGTGGCAAGCGCGGAGCAAAAGGAATACTTGAAAAACTTGCGATTGAAAGTGCGCGTGAATGTACAAATGCAAAGTCACATCAAGATAGAGCAAAAGAAAAAGCAACCGAACAACTTGAGTATAAGATACATAAGTATGATTTGCTTGAAAACAAAATTTTATTTGTAAAGCTTGATGAGGATGATAATTTTCCACCTGAACTAAATGGTTTGATCGCTACACAGCTTAGCGCGCGATATCATAAGCCTACAATGATAGGCCGCGAAGGCCCTGATGGAATGATAAAGGGAAGTATTAGAGGACTTTCACAGAGCACGCTTACGTCGTTTAAGGATTATTTGTTAGATACATCATTGCTTGATTATGTGCAGGGTTGAGAAATTGGCCCGTTATACCTTTTCCACTTACCAGTGGGGTCGCATTTGCGGCTAACGAGGAAGGCTAAGTCGAAAGATATGCTAATCTCGTGGGAAGACTTGCTTAGGCAAGGAACCTGTATCGACTATCTCCACTTCGGGGAGTAGGACGGCTATTGGTACGCCGCCCGAAATGGGTATTCATATGTTTTACATATGTAAGAAATAGTCAGTGCTCTTGGAAACAAGGGATTACACGCACGCTAACGCGGCAGGATTTGCTATTCCAGCCGACAGCTACAATGAACTTCTTGTTCTTTCTAACACTCAACTCGCGGCCTACGACTTCGGCGATAACAACTACGACGTCGATTTCGTTCGTAAGGCAAGCGATAACGACATATCCAACATCATATTTGACCTTGCGCGATATGAGAGAGTTTGGGGTCAAAACAATCCTCAGAGTCTTATGGCGATAACGAACCTTTATATTACACCCGCAGATGTCAAAGTAATTGGCAAGAATCAAGACACAATACGAATTGAAAAAAATGGAATTACATACATAAAGTTTCGTGCAAAAGACTTGATTGAGAAGTTTCACAAGTGGCCTGAAATGTGTTTAACAATTGTGGGCAAGCCCAACGTTAATGAGTGGATGGGAAACTATACCCCTCAGCTACAAATCATAGATGTTGAGGTTGAAAATGCGGAGTGGAGCTTTTAAGTTTGACTTTTAGGCTAATTTTTGATATAATATATACAGAAAATAAAGAAAAGGGGTGATAAATTGAATATTCCGTATCCGGGGTCATTACACAACCACTCGGATTATTCTAATGAAAGGCTTCGAGACTGTATAATAAAAGTCTCAGACCTAATTGATCGCGCCATCGAATTGGGTCATAAAGTCGTCGCTCTTACAGACCATGAGTCAATATCTGGTGCGATTAAGGCAGAAAAGTATTATAAAAAAGTAAAAGAAAAATATCCCGATTTCAAATTTATTCAAGGAAATGAAATTTATCTTTGTCGAAATGGGTTAAATGCATCGAATTTTATTACAGGACAAGATAAATATTATCACTTTATTTTGTTAGCAAAAGACGCGATTGGGCATAAACAAATTAGAGAATTATCTACTCGTGCAGGATTACGTAGTTATATGGCGCGTGGTATGCGTCGTATGCCAACTTATTATAGTGATTTGTTTGAAATCGTAGGGGCTAATCCGGGACACATTGTGGGAATGACAGCTTGCCTCGGTGGCTGTCTTCCTACTCAGCTTCTCAAAGCACGAAATGATAGCTCGCTCAATAGCAAAATTGAAAATTGGATTTTATCTTTGGATAAACTTTTTGGGCACGGTAATTTCTTTTTTGAAATGCAACCAAGTCATAACAAAGAACAAATTTATGTAAATAAAAAGTTGCTTGAATTATCAGCTAAATACGACATTTCTTATGTTATAACAACTGATAGCCATTATCTCAAAAAAGAAGATCGCGCGATTCATAAGGCATATCTCAATGCACAGAATGGTGAACGAGAAGTAGATGATTTCTATGCTACTACGTATCTTATGAATACGAAAGAAATAGAAGAGTATTTCGATTATTTCACCGAAGAACAACTTCAAGTTGCATATTATAATATTCTCAAGATAGGTGAAATGTGTGAGGATTTTTCACTAATGCGCCCCTTAAAAATTCCAGAACTTTATTGGAAAACATTTCCTGAAGATGAGGCAGCATATGATATTCTCAAACATGAAATTCCTTATTTAGAAACTTTCTATAACTCTGATTATTGGGGTGATAGAAAACTGGTTTGGGCGATTATTGACGGCATCCAACGGAAGCCGGGTTTGCAGAACAAACGAGCGTATGATGAGATAAATATTTGTCTTGATGATACATGGCGTTCGTCGATAACAAATCACACACATTGGTCGACTTATTTTCTGAATCTGCAGAAAAATATTGATTTATGTTGGGAAGCTGGCTCTCTTGTTGGGCCGGGGCGTGGTTCAGGTGCAGGATTTATTTTGTTATATGCATTAGATATAACACAGATAAATCCAATTCAAGAAGAAACTCAAGTATTTCATTGGCGTTTTCTTAATCCCGAACGCGCATCGGTATTGGACGTTGACACTGATATTGAAGGCGGACGTCGTGCACAAGTTTTACAGAAATTCCGTGAGTTTTATGGGGAAGACAGAGTTGCGAATGTTATTACATTCAAAACAGAAAAATCTAAATCAGCAATTCTAACGGCCTGCCGTGGTTTGGGAATTGATGTTGATGTAGCATCCTATTTGGCATCTCTGATTCCAGCTGATCGCGGGCAACTTCGCTCACTTACCCAATGTATAGAGGGTGATGAAGACAAAGGTTTTAAGCCAGTAAAACAATTTGTTGAAGCAATGAAAACCTACAATGATGTTTGGGAAGTTGCTTCAAAAATTGAGGGATTAATTTGTGGCATTGGTGTCCACGCTGGCGGAGTGATCTTCGTTGACGAACCTTTTACGGAATCGACAGCGCTAACACGCGCGCCTGATGGCACGGTCATTACGGCTTTTGAACTCCATGATGCGGAGGATGCATCGCTGATCAAAATTGATATGTTGTCAATTGAAGCTCTTGATAAAATACACAATGAGCTAGATTTGTTATGTGATTATGGTTATATAGAGCGAAAGCCAACATTACGTGAAACTTATGAAAGTGTAATTGGCATATATAATCTTGAACGAACCGCACCAGAAATGTGGGAGATGGTTTGGAGTCATAAGATATTCAGTTTGTTTCAAATGGAACAACCGAGCGGCATTTCTGGCATAGCGCTAACTCATCCTAAAAACGTTAGTGAATTAGCTGTTTTGAATTCAGTAATTCGTCTAATGGCTCCTGAAAAAGGAGCCGAACAGCCGCTTGATATGTGGGCAAGATATCGTTTGAATATCAATGAATGGCGAGACGAAATGATTCAATATGGATTAAAAAATGAAGATATAAAATGGTTAATTGGACATAATGCGATAACGAGTGGCATATGTGAGAGTCAAGAAGGAATGATGCAGCTTCTGCAGGAAGAAAGACTTGGAGGAAATAATCTGACTTTTGCGGATAAATGTCGAAAGGCAATTGCAAAAAAACAAGGTAAACTCTTTGATGAATGTGAAAAAGCTTATTTTGAAAATGCAAAAGAAAAAGGTTGTGATATGACTCTTGCCCATTATGTATGGGACGTTTTGTTCAGAGTCCAGAGAGGGTAAACGGAAACTTGCCCTATCAAATATCTTTTCCGATTCATCATCGGGGTCTCGAATTTATAGAGGCTAACGGAAAAATCTTCACTTGTATATATAAGAAAGACAATTCCGTGGGAATGAATTAGGAGGATAAAATGAATTATATTTACTGTTATACAAATAGGATAAATGGCCATAAATATGTTGGTAAAACTAATAATTTAGAGCGGAGAAAAATAGAGCATAGAAGTAATGCTAATAATCCGTTAAGTAAAGAGTATAATTATTTATTCCATAGAAAATTGAGAGAATATGGAGAAGAAAATTTTATATTCTCTGTATTACAAAAATTAGAAGATTCAGAAGATATTGATAAAGCAGAACGTTTTTGGATAGAGCAGTTAAAACTTTCGTAGGAGATAATCAAGGTGGTTATAATCTTACAAGAGGCGGCGAAGAGATTTCTTCTATATGTTTATATGATGAAAATATCCAAGAAATAAAAACTGCTATAAAAAATAAAATACCTTTTGATGAAATAAAACAAAAATATGGAATAAGCATATCATATATTAGTGCCATAAATCATGGAATGTATTATCGAGAAGATAATGAAACTTATCCTTTGTGTAAATATTATAAAGATAAGAATGAAGTAAGTTATATAAAAAAATTACTTATAAATTCTTCTGTCTCGATGAAAGAATTAGCAAAACAATTAGGTATTAGTTATTCAACAATAAAGAAAATAAATTCTGGCTCTTTATGGAAAGATGATAAAACAGATTATCCTCTTAGAAAAATATCTTCTGGAAAGCAAAGAGCTATCGAAATTCAGAAAATGTTGTTGAACGGTGCAAGCAATGAAGAAATCATTGCTAAGACCAATGTTTCTGCTATAACAGTTCGTCGTATAAATAGCGGTGAATCATATAAAGATAATTCATTACATTATCCTTTACGTTCAAGCCTGTAACGACTATTTCGGGTCAAGCCGAAAGTAGGGCCACTATTGATACGTGGTTCGAAACAGATATTGACGTATTTATATACGGGTTAAAATATAGTCTATGCCATTAGAAATAATGGATTAACATGATAGTTTTTGTCGCGCACATACTCTTTCCTACTCGCTTGTAGCTCTACAGGAAATGAATCTTGCATATCGTTTTCCAACAATTTTTTGGAATTGCGCGTGTTTGATTAGCGATAGCGGCGGCAATGAATCAAATGATAATGAAGACGAAATATCAGAAGATATTGTTGAGTATAGTTATAACAACTGTATTGAAGAATTTGTTGATGATACCGAAGATGACGACGAGGACGATGATGAAGAAGAAAAAGTTGATATAAAGAAGAAAAAGAAAAAAGTCAAAACAACCAACTATGGTAAAATTGCATCAGCTATTGGCAAAATGCGAATGGCCGGTATTTTTGTTTCTCCTCCTGATATCAATAAATCCACTTTTACCTTTTCTCCTGATGTTGAAAACTCAACAATTCGCTATGGTATGAGCGGCATCGTCAAGGTCGGTGAAGATATTGTCAAATCTATAATTGCCAATCGTCCTTACACATCAATTCCAGACTTTCTCTCTAAAGTCAAAATTAACAAGCCACAAATGATAAACCTTATAAAATGCGGCGCTTTTGATGCCTTTGGCGATAGAGTAAATCTAATGCGTGAATATGTTGGCCTAATTAGTGATACAAAAAAACGCATTACTCTTCAAAATATGGCAATGTTGATAAATTTTGGGATGCTACCAGAAGAACTTGACTTTGAGCGTCGTATTTATAATTTCACGAAATACCTCAAAAAAATGAAGTTAGATTCCTCGTTCTATGGACTAGATAATATCGCGTTAAATTTTCTCGATAAAAACTTTTCACTCGACTATTTGAGTGCAAGTGATGAAACCGAAAGCGGTTTTAAAATTAGTATTACAGCTTGGGATAAAATCTATAAGAAATATATGGATAATGTTCGCAAGTGGATAAAGGAAAATCACGACGAGTTATTAAATATCGTGAATGAGCGATTGATGCGAGATGTATGGAATAAGTATTGTCTTGGCTCGATAAGCAAGTGGGAAATGGATAGCGTTTCATGTTATTTCCACGAGCACGAATTACAAAACATTGATGAACACGCTCAAGGTTTTTCAAATTTCTTCAAGTTAAAAGAGCAGCCTGATGTTGAGACTTATTTCAAACCACGCGGCAAAGATAGTGACAGTGCGCCGATTCCGATTTATAGAATACATCGCATTTGTGGAACTGTGTTAGATAGAGATAAAGCAAAAAAAATTGTTTCATTGCTGACAAAAGATGGCGTCGTTCAAGTCAAAATTTTTGGCGAGGCATTTGCTAATTATGATAAACAAATTTCAGAAAGAGGACTTGATGGAAAGAAGCACGTTATCGAAAAATCAGTCTTTAGTAGAGGAAATAAAATAATTGTGTGCGGCATTAGAAGGGATGATGGTTTTTTGGCAAAAAAGTATTCCCGAACCCCATACCATCTGGTTGAAGAAATAACAGATATTGATGAATATGGCCGTATAACAACTCATGTAAGGGGTGAGTAAATGGCTGCAATTGGATTTTATGATGAAGATATGAAGCACTTTACTCACACAGCTTTCAATCTTGAAATAATGAAAATGGCTACATATTACCGCCGAAAGAGGGATATCATTTCTTTAACTCCCTCTTTTGCGCCAGAATATTATACCAAGTTATATTATTACAAGGATTACAATGACGGTGACTTCATCCCCAATTTCCGAGCTTATAAGAATGTTGAAACTGGTGGACTTGCTTTTTCAGACAATCAATACCTGCAATTACCACCAGAAATTGAAAATTTGCCGCCTGATACATCTATCTATCAGACACAACGACGATTGTTTGAGACAAGTGAGGTAATGGCACTAACGTTCCAATCGCTTACGAAAGCACAACATCTACGACTTTCTCTTGATGGGACGACAATAAACCCGCAGTTCTCGCGACAGCTTGCCTCTTCATTTAACTCAAAAACAAATTTGTTCTTACACGATTTCACGCCCGGTCAGATAGATGGGGCATTTGAAGTCATTCAAGACTTGTTGAAGCAAATGAAAAACTATGGAATTTTTCATCCATATATTTCAAGTAAATTTCCTGTTTATGCGGAGAACACGAACTCGCTTCTCCAATGGATGAGCCTGCCGACTTCATCTCAATATTTTACTTTTCTTTATGATGGGCTTATTCCAAATGATATGTTGGAAAATGTCTATATAACAGGGGATAAAAAGAAAAGTAAACTTGAATGTGACATTACACGTGAATGTAATTCACAAGATGATTTTTATGAGCGCGTTTTGCCGCTAATTCATAAGCAAATTATATATTTTCGTCACACATTTTCTCGAATCAAATTCCGCTATGACCAAGAATATTTTGAGAAAATGGGATGGGACAAAACAATTGACCTAATGAATTGCTATGCAGTATCACTAATGTCTCCACGCCATCGAGATATCTTTGAGGAATATCTTGGTAGTGACAGTGTTTATGCATTTTGTCGGTCATTACCAGACGAAAAAACAAAAAGGCCGCACGTCCCCACTAAGATTGATGCGCGCCTTTCTCTTACAAAAATCCGTGTAAAAAACTATGATTTATTCAGGGCCTTCTATGAGGCCCGCAATGTAGAACTAAAAGGAGGAAAGCTGGAATATGTCTAACCAAGAAATACACGAAAAAATTGAGGCAAACAATGATATAATTCAGTCCATTATGTCCCCGAATGTTTATACTCTAAACAATACAGTAGCTGCGCTGATAAAAGAAAATCGTGAATTACAGAAGCAATGTACTCATGAATTTATTGATGGCTACTGTCGTTTTTGTTATTTAGAGGAACCGGGGAGGGATTGATTTGAATGTCGTAAAAAGAGATGGGACAATTGTCCCGTTTGATAAAGAGAAAATTAAAGTTGCTATTCTAAAAGCCTTTTTGGAAGTTGATGGGCGAGAAACGTCTTATGCTAAAAATAAGGCTAGAATGGTAGCTAATCAGATAGAAAAGCTCAATAAAGACATAAGTGTTGAAGAGATACAAGACTTAGTTGTTGAGCGACTTATGGCTAGTTCAAGGAAAGATGTGGCGGAACGGTATATTGAGTATCGTTATAAGCATAGGCTGGCGCGTGATAATTATAAAGAGATGATGGATGTTATTAGTGAAAAACTTATGGCTAAAAATGTCCAAAACCAAAATGCCAATGTTGATGAGAAATCATTCGGCGGTCGTATCGGTGAAGCTAGTAATGCTATGACTCGTCAATATGCAATTGATTTTCTCCTTTCCCCAATGGCAAAAACAAATCACGAAAATAATGAAATTTATATACACGACCTCGACCACTATGCAGTTGGCGATCATAACTGTCTTTCAATCCCTTTTGACGATTTACTTGCTAAGGGTTTTTCAACTCGACAAACAGACGTCCGTCCTGCACAGTCTGTCAATACGGCTTTTCAGCTTATAGCTGTTATTTTTCAACTTCAATCTCTTCAGCAATTTGGTAGATAATACTGCCTGTTAAACCTTTTCCGTTTATCAGCGGGGTCGCTTTCGCGGCTAACGGGGGAGCCTAAACTGAAAGGTATGGTAATCCCGTGGGAAAATAATTGTTTAAAATCAATAATCTCTTAATCGGAGATGAATTGATTGATAGTTTATAAAATTTCAAATAATATAAATAATAAGGTATATATTGGAATTACGACCCACTCACTAGAATATAGATGGTCTAGGCATCTTACAGAAGGGCGTAATAAAAATAATACAAAGCATTTATATAGAGCCATGAGAAAATATGGATTAGATAATTTCTCAATAGAGCAAATCGATTCAACAGATGATTTTGAGGAACTTGGAAAATTAGAAAGGTATTATATCAAAAAATATAATTCTCAAAATCCAGATAAAGGATATAATCTTACGGCCGGTGGAGAATCAAACCGGTGGGATGCAAATCCTGCAGCAAAATTATCTTATGACGATGTTGTTCAAATTAGAGAAATATATGCCATGTGTGAACTAAGACTTGAAGAATGTTGGCAGCTTTTTAGAGATAAAATATCTTATTCAGGCTTTCAAAAAATATGGGATGGCACAACATGGCAAGGAATTATGAGCGAAGTATATACAAAAGAAAATATATGCGCTCATAATGCGCAAAAAGCTAATTCAGGGAGTAAAAATGGTAATGCAAAAATGACTGATGAAGATGTTATCAATGTTAGAAAATATTATGTTAGTCATACATTACAAGAAACATATGATAAATATGGGCAAGGGTATTCTAAAGATGGTTTTAGAGGAATAATAAATAGAACATATTCTTATTTGCCAATTTATCATAAAATGAAAAAATATTGGACACTAAATGGCGAGATTATTGATATAAACAATTATAATCCTGTATCGACTATCCTCGAATCGGAGGAGTAGGGCCGTTATTGATACACGGTCCGAAATGGGTTTTGCGAGCAATATGCTCGTTAAGATATAGTCAGTCCTCATAGAAATATGAGATGAGACGGGGGTCTCGGCAACTCATCTTGACTGGACGATGGTTCCTTATGTTAGAAAAAGCTTTAGAAAACATTATATTGATGGATTGAAATATATCCACAATATTGATGATAAAGAATTGTTTGACCATATCCCAGATAATGCTGGTATTAAAGATGGCGAATATATGATATATAATAAAGCATATGAATATGCAATGGATATGACTAAAAAAGAAATCTATCAAGCCGTCGAAGCAATGTTCCATAATCTCAATACCCTTCAAAGTCGTAGTGGGAATCAATTGCCATTCACATCAATCAACTACGGCACTTGTGCTCTCCCTGAAGGTCGTATGATTACTCGTGCAATCCTTGAGACATCTATCAAAGGTATAGGTAGTTTACATAGAACTAGTGTATTCCCTTGTCAAATTTTTCAATGTATGAAAGGAATAAACCGTGCACTGGGCGACCCAAACTATGATTTATTCCAACTGGCCCTTAAATCAACAGCTTTGAGGCTTTATCCTAATTATGCTAATGTTGATTGGTCTGGTAATGCGGGATATGATAGAAATGACCCACGAACATTCTTTAGCACTATGGGTAAGTGAAAACTGTAGCTCATATAAAATCTTTTGAACCGCGCCCGCGGGTGTCGCAAATGCGGCTAACGGCTAGGTCTAGAACAGATGAGGCCGTGAGAAGCTCTGTAAAGAGAACTTGTATCGACTATCCCTGATGAATGTAAGGGAGTAGGGTGAGAGATAGGCACTCACTCGAAGCGGAAGACAACTCCACTTTTTAGTGGAATGAAGATATAGTCAGTCCCCATAGGGATATGGGATAATACGTGCAGAACAGCCAATGGCTATGACATAAATGGTCTTGGCCAACAAAAAGATGGACGTGGTAATATTTGTCCAACAACCATTATAATGCCCACACTAGCAATGAAGGCAAAAGAAGCAGCAGGAGACTATGATCCAGCGATTTTAGTTGATATTTTTCTTGAACTTCTTGATAAAAAAATTCACGAAGCCAAAGATATGCTTCTTGAACGTTTTGAGTGGATTTGCAGTCAACCCGCTAGTTCCGCCAGCTTTATGTATGAGAATAATGTAATGGCAGGCTATATCCCCGAAGAGGGAATTAGAAGTGCGCTCAAACACGGCACTTTGGCAATTGGCCAGCTCGGTCTTGCTGAAACACTTCAAATTCTTGCCGGCTGCGACCATACTACTGAAAAAGGTATGCAGATTGCAAAACGTATTGAGCAGCTTTTCAAAGATAGATGCGCGGAATTCAAAGAGCAATATCATCTGAACTTTGGCGTCTATTACACTCCCGCGGAAAATCTTTGTTATACAGCAATGAAAAAGTTCAAAGCCAAATATGGTGTTATCAAAAATGTAAGTGATAAAGATTACTTTACAAACTCAATTCATGTCCCGGTCTGGAAATCAATATCTCCTTTTGAGAAAATTGATATTGAAAGTCAGCTTACGGGATACTCATCGGCAGGCTGCATCGTTTATACAGAATTGGAGAGCAGCTGTAAGAACAATATCGAGGCAATCGAAACCATTGTAAATTATGCGATGGATAAAGATATCCCTTATTTTGCTATCAATGTGCCGAACGACCAGTGTATGGATTGCGGTTATTGCGATGAAATGACAGATACTTGCCCCGAATGTGATGGAGATAATATCCGTCGTTTACGTCGGGTAACAGGATATTTAACCAATGATTATAAAACAGCTTTTAATCTCGGCAAGCAGCAAGAAACAGAGATGCGAGTTAAGCACACTGGTAAAATTGAGAGGGCTGAAGATATATGAACTACTTTGGTATAACAAAATGCGACATCGCAAATGGTCTTGGCGTGCGTGTTGTTCTTTGGGTTTCAGGATGCACTATGCACTGTCCCGGATGTCACAATCCTGAAACGTGGGAATTCACTGGCGGAAAAATTTTTGACGACACCGCAAAACAAGAATTGTTTGAAGCTCTTTCTAAGCCTTGGGTAAAGGGAATTACAATATCAGGTGGCCACCCTTTAGAACCAGAAAATCGAGGCGCGGTTTATGACCTGTTGCAAAAGATTAAAAAAGAATTCCCCGATAAGGATATTTGGCTCTATACGGGTTATAATTTAGATAGTGACGACTTTCAAGACCCAAACATCGTTATAAACCAAATTCTTACAATGTGCGATGTTGTTGTGGATGGTCCATTTATTCTTGAACAGCGCGACTTAACTTTACCATTTCGTGGCTCACGTAATCAGCGACTTATAGACGTTCACCAAACTTTGGAAAAGAATCAAATCTGTGAATTAAAAATTTGATTTTTCAACGAATTTTTAGTATAATATAAATATGATAAAGAAAGATAGCTATAATCTAATTCCTGCTTTCTTCGCAGGTATGCTAATTGGGGTTGGCGGATATGCCAACCTCATTAGCCAGAATAAGATATTGGGCGCATTATTATTTAGCTTCGGGCTTATTTCAATTTTGGAATTGAAACTTCCTCTCTATACTGGCCGCATTGCTTATGTGGGCGAGGATGTAGGACTAGTAGATTTGGGTGCAATGCTAATTGCAAACTTTGCTGGCGCCGCACTATTAGGTTTATTCGTGTGGTGGGTAAATCCGTTTCTGGCGGATTCAATTACAAGCATAAAGTCTGAAGCCACATATTCCGACTTACTCTTTAGCTCCTATTTGTGCGGCATATGCGTCTATTGTGCTGTTGAAGGATTCAAACGAACAAAGTCCGTTCTTGCCATAATGCTACCTGTATTCTTATTTGTTTATTGTGGTTTTGACCACTGCATTGCTAATATGTTTTATTCTGCGGCCAGTTCTACACCAATTTCTTTCAGAAAGATTTTAGTCGCCGCGCTGGGTAATTCATTTGGCGCTCTAGCCTTACATTATGGAAAGGAGACGTTATGGACGAAAATATAGATAAAGTTCAATTTACGCATATTAAGCGCGTTATTGAACAAGTTGAAAAAACCTATAATGGAAACACCGATAGCCTTGAACTTTCTTTTGAATTTGTAATAGCAAGTCTATTCCCACAAGTTTATAAGAGAATTCAAGAAAGACTGAATAAGGAACATACGCTGGGCTACATTGAGGGCTACAAAGCAGCTAGCGCGGCAATGGGAATCGAGGATGAATGTGGGACAACAAATAACTAACAAAATTCTTGTGCGGAATTGTCAAAATGAATTCCCTGTCATTACGTTGTGTGGCAGCACCAAGTTCCTTCCCCTGTTTCAGCAATATCGCAAAGAATTCACAATCGCGGGCTGTATCGTTCTAAGCCCTGAAATTTATGGACATTATGGTGACACAATGACAGAGGAAGAAAAACAGCGGCTCGACCGTATGCATCTAGCTAAAATTTCAATGTCTGATATGATTTTTGTAATAAACAAGAATGGCTATATTGGTGAATCCACAAAACGTGAAATTGAATGGGCAAAGCAATTAGAGAAAAAAATAATTTATTTGGAGGATATAGACGAATGAATGTTTATTTGGCGGGGCCAATCTTTTGTGAAGGAGATAGAATGAGAAATGAGAAATGGAGCGCACAAATTCGTGATGCTATTCCCGGAATCAACCTCTATAATCCTCTGGAAAATAAAGAAATAAATGATAAAACAAAATGTGCAAGCTCTTGGCAGATTGCGGATGGAGATAATGCGTGCTTGGATGAAACTGATATTCTTATTGCTTGCATTGATGGCGATGTGATTCCTTCTGGAACAAGTGCAGAAATTGGTAAATTTCACGAAAAGATTGCGCGCGGAGACAAGAAAATGATTATCGGTATTTGTACTGATAGTCGTATGGCAAGTCGCACATACAATGATGCTAAAGCTGAAATAATGCGTCTTGATATTGGTGAGAGTCAGTTCTGTTATCAGAATCTTTATACGGTTGGTCTTATTAAGCAAGGCGGCGTTTTGGTAGATAACATTGAAGACGTAATAAAGTGGCTTCAGGATTGGGAGGCGACCCACGAATGAAATATTCTTTAGATGATAGAATTCCATTTGGGCAGCTTTTATTATTCTCAATACAAATGATGCTATCGGTGATAGTTGCTACAACACTTATCGCCAATATTTGTGGTGTAGCTGTATCTGGCGCGCTGATAGGCGCTGGTTGTGGCACTCTTGCCTATATTCTTATCACAAAGGGCAAGTCTCCAATGTTCATCTCAAATTCTGGAGCATTTGTTGCCCCCATCATAATCGCACTTACTTCTTGTGGTTATGAAGGTGCGATTATTGGCTGCTTTGTAATTTGGATTATTTATACAATTTTTGGTCTTATCTTTACACGAATTCCTGTTGAAAGCATCTACAAAATTTTTCCCAAGTCGCTGATAGGTGCCGTTACGGTTGTCATAGGCATCAATCTTATGCCTTTCATTTTGACTTATGTTCAGATAAATGGCGAGACTAATATGTGGGGCGTTAGCGTGGCAGTTATCACCATGATAGCAATTGCACTGTTTTCACATTATGCAAAAGGAATTGTGAAAATTCTCCCGTTCCTGCTCGGCACTTTAGTTGGTTATGTGTATGCAATTATCCTCACAATCACTAACATTTTCCCTGTTGTCGATTTTAGTGCGTTTGGAAATATGAGGCTCTTCGCCTTGCCCGACCTCGCTATTTCTCACGTCAATTGGTACAAATTTATTGAACTGCCACAGCTTATTCCCCTAATAATTTTATTCGTTGCCTACACAATAAGCGCGATGATGGAGGCTCTTAGTGATCACGCTGCTCTTAGTAATATAATTGGTATTGATCTTTATAAAAAGCCCGGTCTTGGCCGTATTTTTTCGGGTGAGGGACTTGCTAATGCTGTAAGCGGTTTGCTCGGTGGTCTTGGTGCTTGCTCTTATGGCGAAGGTGTCGCTTGTGTTGGTTTTAGTAAAGTAGCTTCTGCAAAAGTGAGTGGAGCTGCAGCGCTTATTCTGATACTTATGGGATTCTTTGTCCCAGTTCAAGCTTTTATAAGTTCAATTCCGGCTTGCGTCTTTGCTGGCGCAGCAATTATTCTTTATGGATTTATTGCTTGTAGTGGTGTAAAGATGCTTCAGCAAGTGGATTTAAATGAGCAAAAGAATCTTATAATCGTTTCTGCTGTGCTTTCTCTTGGCATAAGTGGCCTCGCAATTGGTGGTGCTGACTTCTCAATTTCCACTACGGCTCTTGCACTTATTGCTGGTATTATTCTCAATCTGATTTTGAAAAATAAAGATTGAAAATTTGACTTCCTTATCTTTTTGTGGTATAATTATATTATAAAAAGGAAAGGAAGTCCTTTCTATATGTATTGGATAAAAGGAGAAATAAAATGATACTGCTCAAAGAGACTAAAGAATATAGAGTTGAAAGTGAAAATGAAGCAAAGGATTTGATGGAAAAGTTTCGCACTGAAGCACATGAGAAAGGTTATCAGATAACCAAATGTGGTTATACTCACAAGGACAAGAAGTCTAAGGGTGAGGTAATTGACAGCTGTGAAGTTGTTTCTTGCACTATGGTATATAGCACTATATGGGAGGGGCTTGAATGAGTGAAATAATAGATATTTCAGGTAAGCCGATTGAAATGCCTGAAGAAGATGTCGAACAGACATTACGCGACGCCTTTTCATTTTTCTTCGGTAATTTAATAGATGAAGACGAGGCTGATGAGTATGTCAAGGCGTTCTCTAGTTTGATGAGCCTTGATGACGAGCGATTTATGGTAGTTGCCGCTGGTGTTTTGGAGAACTTTTATAGTGCCTTTAAAGATCCGCAGATTCAACTTGGTATTGCGCAGAATCTTTCAATTCAAGGCATTGCCGCTGAAGATATGATGGATGAGCTAAATGATATTGCGGAAAGACTACAGACAAATCTGGACGGTAAGATTTCTCAAGTAAAGATAGATTTCTTCAAATCCATTCTTGGAATAGTTGCTAATGCGCTCGGCGAAAATGAGCGAATCGCGCGCCGTGTTGTGAGCGTGCCTGTTCAGCGGTTGTTTAGTGAGGTTAGACTTCCCGAATATGCCCATACAACTGACAGTGGCCTTGATGTATTTGCACTTGATGATTATATAATTGACCCCGGCGAAATCAAGATAATTCCGACCGGTATTAGAGTTGCTTTACCGAAAGGTTATGAAATACAGGTGCGCGCGAAGTCAGGTTTGTCATCTCGCACACATATGCGTGTTGCGAATGGAATAGGCACAGTTGATGAAGGATTCCATGATGAGATTGGTATAATCCTCGAAAACAATGAACCCGCAATCAAAAATATAACCTATGACTTTGATGATGAAACTCATCACCCTATCATCACATCAATTCTCCACGGTTCACCCGTCTATATAACAAAAGGTCAAAAAATCGCCCAGTTAGTTCTTGCCGAAATTCCTAAAATAAGCTGGCAAGAAGTAAATGATATAACTCTTTATGGAGCGGAAGACCGTCAGGGCGGTTTCGGTTCTACCGGAAAGTTCTAATGGCAAAAATTTCATTAGATTCAATTAAAGAAGAATTAGAGCAAGACGGCTGGAAAGTTATAAGCGATACATATACCAATCTTGAAACAGAAATGCGGTTTGAGTGCCCTGAAGGACACGCCGTATTCGCTCCGTGGAAAAAACTTCGTGCAAAACGTATATGTCCAACGTGTGAAGCTAATGTATATAAAACAGAGGCCGCAACATCTAAAATTGTTCCAAAAAAGAAAAATATTTTTCGTGTACTCGCTCTCGATCAAGCGACACATATTACCGGATTTTCAATTTTTGACGACAAAGAGCTTATCAAATATGGAACTTATCAAACACAATTACCCGATACAATTGCGCGCAGCAATGCTGTAAAAGTTTGGCTCGTCAATATGCTTCATAATTGGCAACCAGATTTAGTAGCTTTGGAGAATATTCAGCTCCAGAACGAAAGTGAAGGTAAGCGTATGATGGGTGTTGATGTGTTTCAACAACTTGCATGGCTTCAAGGAATTTTGATTGAATGCTGCTTTGAGTTAGGAATTGCCTACACTTTATGTCATACAGGGGTTTGGCGCCAAGAGTGCGGAGTCAAAGGGCGTACGAGAAGCGACCGAAAAAGCTCTATGCGTTTATTAGCAAAACAATGGTACGATGTTTCCGTTAGTGAAGATGAAGCTGATGCAATAGGAATTGGCACCTATGCCGTCCGACAGTGTGCACCAAACCGAAAAATGATTTCTTGGGAATAAAAAGAGAGGAGCATTATGCTCCTCCCTCAAAATTAGAATTTTTCTATTTTTTGTTTGATGGAACCATACCAGTCCATCATCATTTCGTGGGTTATATCCCACATACAATAAGCTACTGATTCAGCATTGGCTTGCGGCTCTTTTGACGCTTCATTTTCGAACAACTTATGAAACTCCATAAAGTGATTTAGCCTATATTGTGCATATTTGGCTATAACATCGGCCAAAGCCGCATCTTCTTTATTTTCACGAATTTCATTAGCATAACAAATCATCATTTCACTATCTTTCAAGTCATCATACATTGCTTTATAAAGCGCTTTATATTTTACCATATTGCCTCCTTATGCCAATTTGGTAATTACCACGTTAGCATTGGTATAAATCGCACCAAGTCCTATATTTACAAATGTCAGATTAGCTTGATTATTAACCGCACAGCAAGATGGATTGACTCGAATTACTTTTGTGAAAGAAAGATTGCGAACGTCAGTTGTTGATGCAGATGTATCTGAGCTAAGCGCGCCCGGAACTGCTGTGCCATTATTCTGGAGTTGAACGGTTATTGCGCCAGCGGTAGCACCAGATATAGTGCCAACTGCATTAAAGGAGACAAAATAAAGTCCGGGCTTATTGAGTGAGAATGTTGTACTACCTGCTGTATGGCTAACAGTGCAACCTGTCAATATAGAATTGATAGGAAATGTAAGTAAGTCATTTACATCAACGGTTTGAGATTGAATATTATAACTATCTACCATTTAATTTCACCCCTGATACGGATATGTACTCACGGTGAGTTGGCTCAAATGCCATAGCCACAGCCGCAGCTAGATGTACCACAAGAGTTAACAGATTGATATGGACTACAGGTAATATATGCAGGTCTACTAACAGGACGCAAAGTATCAACTAAATATGCGTTCTGGAGCTGCTGAGAGTTCTGGAAGTTTGCATAAAGCAAATCTCTGTCGCGATCAGCTAGTTTATCGCGGAGTTCTTGCATTGTATTCGCGGTTATAAGCGCGCGAGTTGCTTCGCCTTCGTTATGAATTGCAGTGGTAATTTCGCAAGTGTTCTTATAGGCTTCGGAGCGAACGTTGTCAATATTGCGATTCGTCTCACAGCAGCATTGCTGCTGAGCAAATCTGTTTTCAGCAAGCGCTGCTTGAGTGGAATAAAAGCCATCTTTGATTGCGGCTTGATTGCCATAGAAGCTGTCTTTCATTTCGCTATTGATAGCATAGAAGCCATCACATATACCATTAGTAATACCGCGAAGTTGGCCATTTACATCTTGATTGTTGAAACCTTCGAACAAGTCGGAACGAGTTATCGCACCTTGCGTTGCACAGTCGTCACGACGGCCAAAGAGTCCGCCATTACCACCTAACAATGCCAGCCAAACAAGATAAATAAAAGGGTTATTCCAAGCATTATTCATACCATCATCATTATCGCGTGTCAAAGCGAGAATATCGCTAGCACTAAGTCCTTCATTCATTACAAAAAACCTCCTAAAAAATTATAATATAAATTGACTTACCCCGGACGCAAATCAATTTAATTGTAAAAGAAAATTGAGTCCCGACTCAATGTCTTGCTCACTAATTCCTTGTGCGCGGGCCTGAGAAACCAATTGCGCATAATTTTCTTTAGTGAGTTGCGGGAGTGCTTGTTTCAATTGTTGTATATTTATCGGTGGATTTTGAGCTGGTTTTTGTATATTGGGAAGAGCGTTCATTATTGGGCCTCTTCCCATCTGCATAAGTGCCTGTAAGGGGTTAGAGAAGGTCATTTATTTTTTCCTCCTTTTTAGGTAAAAGAGATTTTTCAATTTTGTCAAGTCTATCAGTTATGTTTTGTAGAACTTTGTCTAAATTACTATTGCCAGTTGGCTGTTCATAGGGAGCGAGTTTATAAGCCGTAATTGATGGCGCACCATTTTGATACATCTTGAGATACATAAGACTTTCATTAGGACAAATTGCGACAGATAAACCCGTCCCCATAGGAACATTGGCTACTTCAAGTGGACTATCAATGACATAAACATTACCTTGCGGCGTCATAAACATAGATGGCGTAAATCTATTTTGTGACTGCACGGTATTAGTTTGAAAAGGATTCATTTTTACTACCTCCTTTATTTCTTCATATGGAAGTAGCGCTAGTGAACTTATTAGATACTTTATTGGTAAGTATAAAGAAAATTCAGCAATTTACTCAATTATCTTAGAATAAATTGAATAAAATGCACAAATCCCGAAGAAGCATTATGCCTCTTCGGGACTTTTTGTTATTCTATGAAATTCATCAAAATTGCAACCTCGCGCACAGTTAGTTCAGCATCTATTGCTGAAAGATCATCCATTGTAAGTTTTGGAGATTTCAGTTCTACATCAACTTGCGCGAGTTCTTGAACCTTTGCTTGACACTCACTTTCACGGCCCTCCTGTATTTTTATTGCAAGGCCATCAGTGGTATGAATGAAATTGCCACTCTCGTCTCTCATTCCATATTCATTCAAGATTGAATTAAATTCTTTATTGTACCACTCAGCTTCTTTTTGAGCTTCTTCGTATAACTTGTTCAGTTTATAAGCCACCTTGAATGGAAACTTTGCTTCAGCAAGTGTGCTATATACAGTTTGAAATTGTATTACTTCGGCTAGTTGCATACTAATCCTCCTTTACTTTATATATAAATAGTATAACATAAATTGGAGGAAAAATCAAATTTTAGTAAGTTCACGCGCATTAAATATAAGTGCCATTACAAATCTGGTCAATTTCATCTTGTGTTGCCATAAAATTAGTAGAAATTATTTTTCCATTACATAGGTCAAATATGATAGAATGGATTATTGTAGGGTCAGCTACATTATAGCCTTCAAGCGTTACAAGATAATTGTCTTGAGTTATCGACACTTTGAAAGCGGTATTAACATCAGGGATACCATTTACACCAACTTGATTTTGACGATAACTTACAGTTGGAGCTTCACTAAAAAATATCTTAGGAGTTGAATAAAGTGTAATTTGATTAGCAACAATACTGCCACTTGAATCGAGCTTTAAACCAGTATTATAAATAACGCCAATACGAACAAAGCAATTGCCAGTCAAGCCACTCAGAGTTTTTGAAAATTCATTTGCTTCCAGTTTATAGGTTTTATTAGTGCTTGAGTAACTAGCCAATGGAAGTTCAAAAGATGAACTAAAATCATTATTTTCACTTATTTGTAAAAATAAATTACAAAGCGGGCTATAAGATATGTCGTCATATACCATAGTACGTAAATAGGAATTATATTTTGCTTGAATTCCGCTCCAACTCAAAAAAGCCGTCTTCTTGGTAACGGTTATGTTCATTGAACCACCACTTACAGATAGTTCCGGCATTTCAAAATTGATTATTGGTTGTTCTAATGAGCCGCCACATAATGAGTTACTTCCATCGCTTTCGATACTAATGTTATCATTATAAGATTGACCATCTTGCTGACGAATTGTTGCATAAAAAGTAGTTGCTGTACTGAGAAAATCAGCCGCAGGAATTACTACGCAGTTTAGTGATGACTCACCATATATTGAAGCTGAAATGATATTAGCTGTTCTATATGTATAAATTGCATTATGCTCACTATTATAAAGTGTAAATATATATTGCCCGATTGTTTGCGCTTCATAGCTTAGGGCTGGCTTCTGAAAAGCAATTATTAAATGTTCACCGACTAAAATTGATTTTTCAGCGTCAATAGAACTAGTCGGAAAAATTACAGTATTAGCGCTTCGTTTTGCAGCTACCGCGGCATAGTTATTTGACAGAACGCCGTCACGACCTATTTTTAAAGTTTCAATTTTTTTTGGTTTCTCACGAAAGTCTAAAACAAAACTCATTTTAGGCGTATCAATTGATTCTTCAAAAGCATCAAAAAATCGCACCATAATGGACATATTATAAGGGCCAATCCATTTTGTTTTATCACTATCAAAAAAAGTTGAATAAAGATTTGTTAACTCGCTGTAAGCAACATTAAGTTTTAGTGGGCCAGTCTCTGTTGCAGCACCATCGCCTATCGTAATTTTTTGCTTGCTTTGAACTTCAGCACTTACATCTTTACCATCTTGATAAAGATATATTGCATATTGTAAGTCAGCTTTATTAGTTTGAAGTAGTGTATTAATCGTACTCGGATAAGGAACAGATAAAGTAAGCGCATTGGTTCCTTTTGAACTATAATTTGGACGGACACAAGTGCGGTTATCGTCCGCTTCTATTGTATAGGCCAACGTTGGGGTTGAACCAGCCATCCATTGCGGATCTGGTGAATAATACAATTTGTTTGACATAGAAGTCTCAAGTTGCTGGTTGCTGCCATCTTTTTTATCATACAAAACAATTTTTGCTAAAAAGTCACCACGGCCTACACTTGAAAAATCAATTGTTGGAGTATAAGTCGTATTAGTAGCAAGTGATTGGATACCACTATTCCATTGTTTCCAAGAATTACCTGCATCTATTGAATAGAAAATTGAATACCATAAAGATGAAAGACCAGTTGGAAAAGTAGTAGGCGATTTCCAGCTTAAATTTATTTTTGGCATACGATAATAAGATGCATAAGCCGCCGACATTCCTGTTTCAAAATGAGTAGCGGTTATAGAATTCAAAGTAAGTGAAAGCTGACCATAAATTTGCTTTATATTACTTGACCAAGCAATATCACTATACTCATACTCATCTTTGAGTTGAACGCCAATCTGATAGTAGTAGCCGGGATTAACAATTGGAGTAGAAGCTAATGGATTGATAATCAAAGTACAACTTGAGCTATCATCGCTTGACGAGTTTGTAATTATACCAGTTGTAATTTGTCTCGCGGTTGCGCTTGAAATTCCAGCAGAAGTAGCCGCTGAACGTATATACCATTGCGCCGCAGTTAGCTTTTTTGAATCTGCGTTTTTGAGTTGAGCTGTTGAAAAAGTCTTATCATTTGTATTTATTGATGCTGAGAAAGTCGTATTTATTGAGCCAACTTCAGGTTTAGAGTTACGAATGATAGTAATAGAAGTTCCAGTAGCTGAATTTTCTAATCCATCAAAAGAGTAAAATGTAAAAGTGCCAGCACCATTAAAAGAGAACTGCGTTCCACTTGCCTGCACTTCGCCATCGTATCCTTGTCTTACTTGAATAGTTTGTGATAGATCATTATCCTTACCAGCCACAACTTTTACCTTATAAGCGCCCGCTGTTGACGGCAATGTTGCATTTGTTGCCGAAAGGGTCGGCGCGGCTGGCCGTGAGTTTATTTTAACGGAAGGACCAGCCAATAAGTCAGAATCATAATTGACCCCCATCTCACCATAAGTCTGAATTGCTGTATAGACCGTTTGCCCTCGTTGATTATCTCCCAAGTCTAGTTTGATAGTATAAGATGCACTTGAAACATCAATTTTATCTGTATATGAACTAGCTGTTGGTGCGCTGCCGACTTTCCAGAAAAGGTGATAGCCTTTTATTGCATTATTTATACCAGCCGTTGCACCCGACCAGCTCAAAGGAATTGAGCCAGTTGGAATGATTATTGATTGTGCAGAGGTCGTAAAACTAGTCGGCACGCTGACTGGAGATGCTGGTAAAGCAACTGCTTCAGAATAAGTACCAGTGCCAGTTGATTGAACACCTTTTTTCAAATATACCTTTATTGCAGTCGAAGTTTCAATAATGATACTTTTTGCGCTGATTGCATTTGAGTGCTTTACAACAATATTACTTGGTGTTGCATTGAATTGTTTTGTTCCACCATCAGTATATCCGTAAGTATAAAACCAGCCAGTTTTTTTATCACCTGTGTTATCAGTTGCATAAATTGTGATATTAGTGGTAGCTTCAGTACCCCATCCATTAATACCAAAATACTTATGATAACATTCATTGGCGGTAAAAATTACAGTGGTTTCATTTGTATTTTTATTATAAGAAAGCTCAAAACCTATATTTACTTGCCCATTCCATTGATCTACTGTCCAGCCCGGAACGAGACAATTATAATGTATTTGTGCCATATTTGCCTCCTTTACCCAACCTCTATTTTAGAAATATAAAGGTCTAATCCAATTAGATAATTCTTCCCATTAGAATCTGCTTCAGCAACTTTACGATACTGCGCAGTGTATTCTTCTTTATCAATATTGCCAAAAGAAAGATTATCTTGTATATCCAATCCAGAATAGATGCTCGTTTTATCCTTATCAAAATTTACTCGCTTTTCAGTGTCATAAATTGCAAGACCATCAGAGCCAACTTGCAAATGATAATCTCCGTGAGTATAATCATTAGCCAGCGCACTATCACTCTTATATTGATTATAAAAGTCAAGTGAAAGTGGATTTATGACAATCGTGCCAGACTGATTTTGATTATCTACAATTATCAGTCTATCCATCGACGCACGAGCGTTTATAATATTGAAGCCTGTTGTTCCTGTAAAAGTTAAAGGAACAGATGACTCAATTCCATTATTTGTTAAAGAAAAAATATTTTGTCCGATACCATTTTTTGTTCCTGTAAAAACAATACCCGTCTGGCAATCACTAATTGATAGTGCGGGACCTGTTCCTGCACCTTCAATTTTAACTGTGCGAAGCGTTGAAGCTTCAATTGTTGCTTTACTCAGAATAGAGCCTTCAAAGTAGCCCTGACTTGCATAGAGCGTACCGTTTTCAGAAACTTGAAAAACTGAATTTTGAATCGCCGCGTCTGTCAAACCATTTGATCCAGCCCAAAATACAATACGACTATTGTCATCTTTCAGTCCAGAAACTTTTTTATTAAAGCGTGCGCCATTTAGTGTATTAACACCAGCATAACCGACTCCACTATCTGCTGAATATTGTGTAGTAAGTGTGCCAGTAAGATAGACGCTTTCAGCATAAAGTCCATAAGTATCTTGTTGAATTGTTGTAGAAATTGTTCGTGCAGGAATCTTGCCTAAAATTATTTTAGGAACAATTTTATAAGATTCATTATCAGCCTCAAGACAAGACAAACTCACACTATTCTGTGGTAATCCTGATGCCGTTAAGTCAGTAGCCGTTGAATTTATTGCAATAAGCCAGTCATCAGTTTTCCCATTATTTATAGCTCCTAAATTAAGAACTAAATTATAAATACCATATTGAGCACTGCCATAAATAGTCCAAACTCCATTCTCAGCTGGACTAGCATAAAATTGCGCAGATCGATTCTCATTTGTAACCATGTATAGATTGGTAGAGTTGGGTTGAATTGAATCGCGGAAAACAGGAATAAATGAAGTTGCTCCTATTTGAACCTCAACATCATTAATTCGGTAGGCATCTTTAAATAAGAAAGTACCACCACACAACTGAAGCTTTTGTTGTTCAAAAATCGCTGTTGTAATTTTACCAGCGGCTGTTATATTATTAAATACAGCATCAGTTGAATTAATATACCAAGAATCACCACCACGAATTGTGGAATTATTGAACGTCAAATCACCTATGCAACCTTCATCAAGAGTTATACGTTTTGCAATTACAGAACCGTCAAGAGAAATTGAAAAATTGCTAATGTTTTCATTTCCTGCATCGTGATGAATGATTCCATCTGTATCACTTAATAAAATATAATTACTATTTTCATTACCAATTATAGCCTTCTGAATGTAGCCTTCTTTGAAAGTGCCAGTTACAGCTGCCAAAGTACCAGAAAATGTACCACCTGCCGCATCAAGATTACCAGAAAAAGAACCAGTCGCTGCTTTCAGTTCACCCGAAAATGAGCCAGTTGCTGCAGTGAGTTCACCTGCAAAAGTGCCAGTTGCCGCTTCTAAACGACCTTTGATATGCAAATCACCATCATCATTGTCGTCTACCCAGAAAACTTTTTCTGACTCACGGCCGTCCTCATAAACTCTTGTAATATCAAAACCACCATTTACAACGTGTAACCCATTGCTATCGAAACGAAGCTTTGTGTTATCTACAGCCATATTGATACTATCTGCATTGAGCGCGAAAGATGCAAGGCTTTCAGTAGTTGCCCATTGCTGTATTAGAGGAAATGTACCCCATTCTTGCGGTGTCGTTTCGGGGCTTTTCAGCTTAAAAATATAAATTGCATCATCTTGTCCCATTATGCGGCCAAGTTTTTGAAGAAGCTGCTTAATACCACTACTTATTGTATCAGTTGGATCATCTTGCCCAGCCGTTTTATTCCCAAGTAAATACCAATGATAATCAGATGCACTAGATGGAGTAGAATATTGAGTTTCGCCTCCATCTAAAATCTTCTGTGGGAAATAAACGCCTGCATAAATCGGGCCAGAACTAATGGCACTCCAATCTTGTGGTGTCCCGCCATTTGTTGTAGCATATTTTACAATTATTTTGTAATCAGAGTCATTAGAACTCAGAATATATATATCCCAGAATTGTTGTATTTCAAAAATCCAGTTCGCAGGAACTGAAGAATCATCATTATCATAGAAAAGGAAGGGCTTAAAAGCTTGAAAATAGGGGCTTGTTTTATCTAATTCTTCCAAAGAACTAGTGTCGTCAGAACCGAGCATATCAAGCATTGCAAAAGTAAAATCATAATCATCATCGCTCAATTTCGCGGGCGTATTATTACCATCTCGTTTTGTGGCATAAAAAATCAGGCGAGAGGGAGCAAAACGTGTAAAATAGTTATTGCTCCCATCTTTTACCTTATATTTTATAACTTTCTGCTTATTGAAAACAAGATTGTAAGAATTGCCATCTGCACCCGGTTGCCCATCAAATATTTTTGACAGTGTAATTGAGCCGGAATAGTTTGGCATCTCTTTACCTCCTTATGTAATGTTTACAACACAGGTATAGATTGCTGTTATTGTAACATCTTCATCCTTTACCTCATAAGTCATTTGATTTGCGTCTAATATATCAACGTGATTTTTTTGCCATTGATATGTAATAGTATGTGCGGGAGAATTGTTAATTTTTTCTCCACCTTTATATACTTCACAGGTAAGATTTATTACTTCTGGATAATCATTTTTAAAAACAGTGCCTTTGTCGCTGGTAATTAAAATAGTATAGCCTGAATTTTCAAGCTCTTCTATTGTTAAGTTACCAATTTTCCCGCCTGTCGCATTTATAGTTCCAGTAAATTCACCGCTCTTTGCTAATAAGTGTCCATCCTCATAAACAATAAAATTATCTGTCGTATTAATGACCTGATGCCCGTGTTTTTCATCAATATCATTAAGATATCCAATCTGAACGGTTTTTCCTTCAAGAGAGGTTGAAACAGAAAGTTTGTTTTTTAGCCATAAAGAGCCGTCGCTTTCTGTTGCTAGTACCTGCGCGCCAGTTGCATCATTTATTGATAAGCCATAATTTTCATCACCAATCTTACCAATCTTTATGCGATCATATCCACCAGCGCTAACTGTGATATCTTTATCGCTACTAATTTCAATTTGACCAGAATCATTTCCATTCTTGAGAAAGAAGCCATCCCAAGTCAAACCAAATTTAGCTTTAGTTTTTACATCATTCAAATTCGCGGCAATCCAGTTTTCATCATTGGCCAACATACCGTAAATGCCATATTGATCAAATCGTACAAACTTGCCATAATTAATTGAACCAATTGAGCCATCAGAATTCTGAGAAAACCAATATGCACTTAACCCGTTTCCGTCCCACTTATAAGTTGGAAATGCACCATTCATTATACGAATAACATTAGTATCAATCTGTCCAGCATTTATATAAGATGCATTAATTCCTGCCCCTGTAATCGCCGCACTCCAAGTTGTACCACTATCTTTGGTTAAGTAAATACCACCATTTATAATACGAACAATTTGATTTGGTGTACGTGGGCTTGAAATTGTAATACCATTTTCATTCCACAAAACAGTCTGATCACCCGCATTAGCAAGTGTAAAAGCGTTATTAGCAAAACTTTGCTGAAGTGTTTCCGCTTTTATTTCGCCAGTTTTTGTAACAGCATTGGCCGCACGAGCATAGCTGCCAGACTGATATTGAAGAGAAGTCGTTGTCGCACTAATGCGCTGGAACATATCTTCAAAACGAGTTTTATAATTTTGAACGGTTATTGTGTCTTGTGATGGGTCATTTAAAACAACATCAATTTCACTTACGACAATTTCTTCTTGAACAGGAGTCTTTACACCATCAATATAAACATAACCGAAGAATTCCGTATCTTCAATGTAAGTCTTATCGCCCGGATTGAAAGTGTAGCCCTCAAACCTATCAAGAGAGCCAATGTCAATTACGCTAATTGAATAAGTAATTTGCGGATTTGCTGATTCAGCAAGTGTAGCTGCCGCATCGTAGTAGTAAAGATTATCATCAAGATAGTCTTCGCTTGTCCAAGAGCCTTCTTGGATAAAGCGTGAATACTTCTCATAGAATTTTTTGTTAAGAGTCTCTTTTTGAGCCTTTGAGGATTCAAGGCTTTCCTGAATCTCTTTATAACGAGCTTGAGCCGCATCATAAGCTTCCTTATAAGTATCATAAAATTTTTTATTCTGTTCAACTTGCCGCTCAAGAACTGCGATTGTCGTTATAATTCCTATAATCTCAGGGTCATGTTCTATTAAGGAAATAACATATTTATCTGTTACTGGATTTTTGATAAAATCCTCATATTTATACCCTTTTGCAGGAGGATAATTAGCAAGCTCTTGCTTTTTGTCATTCAACTGAGTGCTTGCTTCTGTATATATTAAATAATAAGTCTGGCTTGATGCCGACAAATTATTCATTGAGTTCGCAATCGCAGACGCTTCCTCAAGAAGTGCTTGGCGGTTCTGATTAATGTGCTTCATCTTGACATAGTAACCAAGCCACGGATCAACTTCAAGATAAAGATCATTCATCAGTTCGCTGTAATTCAGCAAGCCTTGAGTGTAATAGTGACGAAAATCATAGAAGAAAAGCTCACCAGTTGGATTATCAACTGCACGCGAAATTGAACAGTAGCCATCAGTGGCGAACTCATTATCGTTGTCTTCGACAACAATCTTAGAACAAATTTGGTCGCTATCAACTGTGCGCTCAATTGATTGGAGATTGATGCCATAGCGGAAACCCGCAAAGTTTTCAACACCAATATAGTTGCGAAAAATTACATACTTCTGTGGCACTCCATTAGCATCTTTTTTAACAGAACCATCCTCATTGTGCTCTATAATGAAATCAGCCCAGCACTCAAACAATTCCGCGAGATCTTGTAGGATATTAAAACGATTTGTTTTTTCCGTCTCATAAGAGCGTCGTTTTTCGCAATTTTCGTCATATTTGACAACATAGTTAATGCAAGGTGATGCACCGACATATTCATATTTAATTTCATCGGATGATGTTGCATTTATGTTTTTGCTAGGGCTATAGTAATAATAAACGGTTTGTGCTTCAGCACTTGGCACACTTTCGGGATAAAGAATTTTTCCATCCTGACTATAATATTTAAAGAAATCAATCTGTTCAAATATGTAAGTGCCTGCGATATCAGTTTGAAAGAATAAACCCAAAGTACCTGTCAACATTTGTTGATAAGTCACACTTTGATTCGCGCTAGCACTTTGTATATAATACCCATCAGAATCGACTGTACTTCCTATGAAAGAAAAATCAAAAATGTGAAGTTCGGTCGAACCGTTCTTTTGTATATTATACTTCCCATCTGTCGTCATCCCATCATAGAAAGCAATGAAACCTTTCAAATGAGAAATTGCTGTTGAATCTTCGCTAAGTTTTATACGTAAGACATATCGTTCATCGCGGGCTATGCCATTTTTAACAAATAATTTTCTATTATCAACTAAACCACTATTGTGAAAGCGCTCGCTGCCCTGTAAGTCAAACTGTAAAGTAAGTTTTGAAGTAGCCAACGCGTTGATAAGATCTTGGCCCTTCAGATCATTTCCATCTGAATCAACGAGCGGTGGATGAAACAAAGAGCGGACGTAAGATGAACCTTCTTTATCCCAACCAGTTGTACTTTCAAAATTAGAAGAATTTGTCACCAAATTTTGAGTAAAAGTCGGAGACAAATATTCTGTTTTCGTAAAACCACGAATTTCTTCTCCAGCGGCGTCCTCATAAACAGTTATATATTCATCAACTTTAGAGTCATAAAAATTAGTAGTAGAGCGAATATATTTCTTGCCACGATAGTCAATGCTGATTGCTTTTTCATTTTTACAGAAAGAAGGCGTGCTCTCACTGTTCGAGTAAGATACATTATCTATATACCAGTTTGTACTATTTGTTATCGCGCCAGTATCCGTGTCGATTGTGTAAGCGCCATCATCTCGATAGAGAAACTGAAAAAATGGATCTTTATTTATTACACAAGAGTAGAATCCATAAATAATTGAACCCGCAGGAATGGAAATACTAGATGCGTTTCGATTTAAAAGATTTTTCGCAGTAATAACTGATGTGGTTGTCAACACATACAATGGCTCAATTATAGTTTGACGTAATAAATCAGACTCATCAGAGACTTTCCAATCTGTGCCTTTCAAAGCCTCAGCTGCGAGTGTAGTTATATTACCAATTGAATTTTCTTTCTCAATACTGAAAACAATATCAAGGCCATTTTTAGACAGCTCATTGATAAACAAAGCTTGTGCTGTATAAGTATAGCTTTTACCATCAGAATCTTCGACAATATTCTTTATAACAAAGTCATACCACTGGTCTTTATAGTGAAGTTTAACCTTTCGTTCGTTGACAAGTAATTTGATAAAAGGATTATCAACAAAAGTGCCTTCGGTTTTGTCAAAATATTGCGTATATAAAATGAAACTAAGAGTATATTCGCCTGTCGTCTTTTTATTGAAATGAGCGTCTTGCGCGGCGCAATCACTAGTCATTGTATTAGATCCAATGACTGCAATCGGATATTCATTATATGTTGTTTTATCGTCTGAGAGTATATCCTCCCAAACACTAATCTCATATTCTCGTAAAAGCATAGGAACCTCCTTAATAGAAGAGGTAATCATAATTTATACCCACTTGCGCGGCATTGGTTATGCCAGTTAAGGCCATATAAGATTGGCCAGTAGGTATCTTGAAAAAAGTGCCTTTTGTTTTGTGTTTGTTATACAAGTTGCCAGTGCGTTTGCCATCTTTGTAACCCTCAAGCAAGTTAGTTGCTGAATTGATGCGGACTTCATCGTCAGAACCAATTCGTGAAATTTGGGACAAATAAAGCTGTGCGTCTGCATTATCTGTAAGATAGATATGTATGCCATCAGATGTGCCGAGCTTGCCCGGAGTTGTAATACCAGAATCACTCACAACATCTGCTGAAAAGCCTTTCAAGCTAAGCGTCCAGTCCGTCTCAATCTCACCAGCGTTCCACAGTTCAGCCATTAAAGGACTGCCGCCGAAAGTATCAATTCCATCAAGCGTTTGCTTGAGCGCGATTACATCTGACCATTCAGCTACATTTTCATCATCATACTCAACAAGCGTTTTCTTGGTAGAATGTGCATATACGTCATAAGAGACGAGTGAAACCGTGCACTCTCCTTTATAAACACGTAATTCATCGCCTTCCTCAAAACAGATATAATTGAATTGAGGAGCGGCTGCTGGCTTGGCCCAATAGAACTTATAAGGCGTCTCATCAAAAATAAGTTGCTGCGGCACTTTAGTTGAAAAAATCATTCTCAATAAATACAACTGTGCTTCTGTAATAGAATCAAAAGCCATTGATAAGTCAAACGTCTTTTGCGTAAAGAAAGAACCGAAAAAATAAGTTCCATCATTACCTGGCTTTTCAATAATTTTATCATTGATAGTGGGTGCTAATTCCTCTGTATAACGGCTGCCATCACTCACGCGAGTTATCCCCAATTGTGAAGAATGATAACCGCCATACTGAAAGCCCATAAAATCTCCTTTGCCAACTCCCATTTGGTAGCCTCCTTTACCCATTATTCTAAAAATAAGTAAAATTTTTTGTCTTGAAATACAGAAAAGAGGGAGGATAAACCTCCCTCATATTATCTGATTTTTCTAATTACATTTACGCCACGGTAAGAGCCATCTTTGTAAATTTCATCTTTGATTTTTTTGGTAAGCCTATCGACATCATAATCGTTCGCAATTTCTGCTTGAACCGTGATGCTGAAATAGTTATCACCGGATGTGGTTATGTTGCTTGTTGTGGAGCCACCACGCAACAGGTCGGACAATACATCTTTAAGTTGAATAAAGTTTTCAGTATCGCGCGCATTGAGGACAAGCTCAGGACGAGACTTGGTGCCATCGAGCCAAGCAAGGCCGGTTTGAGTTGCGAGGCCACCGGTTTTGTAGGCTGAAAGTTTTTTAGAAGAAATAGCTGTATATTTTGCTCTATCTAAAGCCGCCTGAAGTTGCTTTTTTCTATCAGAGTTCATTTCCTTTTGCACTTGGGAAGAGTAACTAGCAATTAGCTTCTCTTGATACTTTCTCGCGGCTGCGAGAGCCTCGCCTTGAGATGAATAAGTTCCGCTAAGAGGAACCTTACCATAATAAGCAATCCAAGTCTCTTTAGTCTGATTCTCATTTAGATTTGTTTTTCCACCAGTTCCGCCAGAGCCTCCGCCACCGCCACTTGAACCACTCGAATTCTTATCGGCGGCTTGCGAATGGCTCGGCACTAAGTGATTGACAAGTTCCTCAAGTAGCTTGTTAGTCTCATCTTGCTTAATTTTTGTCTCATCAATATTTTGCGACAATATATACGCATACGCAACATTAAAGTCCTTGATGAGGTCATCTTGCCACATCTTTTTCTGGACTTCGCTCAAACTCTCCCAACTTTCGCTCTTCTGAAGTAAAGCGACGAGCGCACTATCATTTAAAAGCTTACCATCCTCGCCCACAGAGTTATTCAACAAATCGTGAATCTGCCCCCAGAGTTGACCAGTTTCTTGGTCAAATTCAAGATTGCTCTCCATTAGTTTAATTTGGCGTTCACGTTGCTCAGCAGCGAAATCAGCTTGGTCTTGGAGAAGACTCAGCTTTTGGTCAAGTAATTCATCAGTGTAGTCCTGTTTGAGTTCGCCAAGTTCTTTCTCAAGCTCTTTGATCGCAATGCTATTGTCGGTTGAGGTGTCTTGTCTCAGGAAAGACAGGCGACGTTCCTTCTTAGCAATTTCGTCTTCAGTCTTCTGATTATCGCGGTCTTGACGCTGTTTGTCAATTGACTTTTGAATTGCATCAAACAGATTGGAATTAGTATCTTTGATACTATCATTTATATCGCTAAGCTCATCAATTTGTTTTTGACGCTCATCAACCAACGCTTCTAAAATGCGCTTTTCAAAACTGACATATTCTTCAATGAAACGTTCACGGAGGTCTTGAATATCATTCTCAATGTCTTGAAGTTCATCATCCGCTTTGTCAATGCGATCTTGAACTTCCTCTAAGCCATCAACGTAATCCTTTACGTTGTTGTACAGGTCTTCATCGAGGATGGCTTCAATTTTATCCCAGTCAATTTCAATCGTCTGGTCATCAAAGTTATAAGTGCCATACTCAGCGTATTGTGCGTTGACTTCGAGATATTCATGCATCTCTTTGAGACGTTTCTCGTAGGCAAGCTCTTGACGAACTTGTTGCGCGTAGAGATTGCGATATTGCTCCGCTGTTACACGAACGAGGTCGCCCGCGGTTTTGGAAATATCTGCAAGATAATCTTCATATTTCTCGTCGAGCTTCTCTTGGTCGCGGCCAAGTTCGATGAGGTCTTCCATCAGGTTGTAGAGCCAGTCAAATTCGTTGCGCCATTTGTCGCCATCATCAGATTTGGAGCTGGAACCTGAGCTGGAGCCATCGTTCAACCAACCCTTATTGTCTTTCCTATTGTAAGAGCCAGAGTGATCATATGGGTCAGGAATACTACCGCCACCGCTAAATGCCGGAGTCGCTCCACAGTCAGAATTACTCAAAATCTTGCGGGTTTGTGGCGCTGTGAAAACTCTATCTCCCGGCTGAAGGTTAGTATATTGTGGGCCTTTCGCACCAATAATATAAGCATAACCTTTTTCTTTATTCCAGACAATCTCAGCGCCTTCTTCGCCACCGAGCGCGGGGCCAGCTTTTGCACGACGAGTACCGCCTGCGTAAGAGGGAACATAGGCGCCATTTGCGAAACTTGGTGTTTTCTTTGGTCGACTGAAAGTATTTTTTGTTGTTGTCGAATCACCAAGAGATTTTGGTAATTCAACATCTCCATAAACCTTGACAGTATATGTTTTTTTATTGACGGCCCCATTGATAGCTGTTGTAACCTGTGTAGTAATTGACTTGCCATCTACTGTAATTTCAAGGTTGCCATCAAATTTAGCTAAACCTTCAGCAATAGCATTTGAAAGTGTCTCAGAATAATCCGCGGCAGCAATGCTATCAAGCTCATCATTGACATAAGATGATAAATCGCCCTTATACTGTTCAATCAGAATATTGGGGTCAATATCAATAGTTTGATCCTGCCAAACAAGCCTATACGCCTCATCAGCATTTTTTTGGATTTCTTCTGAAAGCCCCGCGAAAAGAGTATCAGCATCTTGCCCAGTAAGTTGAAACATCTCATCAACGTCCCAAGTAGTACGTTGAATCTCAACTTCCTTCGTTGCGGCCTCATAGAAGGCTTCAATAGCTTTTCTACCTGCATCCGCCTCGTCCTTCTCGCTCATGCCCTCAAAATAGTTAAGAAAATCCTTTTTGTCGGTAGCCCCTTTAAGTGCCGCCTGAAGATCTTCTTCTGTACCATTGAAATACTCAAGTGCGGCCTCTTTGTATTCATCAATCGGAGCTTTTATCGAATCGACAAATGCTGTTTCAGCAATCCCCTGAACATATTCGCCCTCGCCAGAAACATCTTTCTGATTATGACCAGCCTGAATACCAGACATAAGAGTTTGTCCAGTCCAAGTATCAGTTTTGCGATTATTTTTAGCGAGATATTCATCCGCAATTCTTTGAGCTTCAACAGGGTCAGCAGCCTGATTTATAATCGTATCAATTAGTGATTGATCAATTATACCTTTCGTATTCTCGATAAGATATTTGAGAGCTTCTTCAACGCCATTAGCATCAACAATCCGCGCCAAATCAATTGAGAAATTCGCGGCATCGCCTATCAAAAGCTTTATTAGAGTATCAGATAAACCCTTACCAGCGAGAGAATCGTAAATGTCTTGATAGGTTGCGTCTGTAATTTCCCAGTCTATGCGGCCTAACTCATCATTCCATTTAGCATTGAAACCTTTACCAGTAAGAACATCAGAGCCAAGGACAGTTTCCCAAATGGGAGACAGATCACCTGTATTGACAACATCATTAAGCAAGTCAAATAGCCGCTGGCCTTCCTGTTTGACCATTGCCTCGCCTTGCTGAGTAACTTTCCGCCAAGACCCTGCGCCAAAGAACAAATCATAAATACCGGACGCTTGAGCATTACCAAACTCACCGTTATTCATCATTTCTTTCCACGGATCAAGCAAGTCAGCCACAAAATCAGTCATCTGACCATAATCTGTGCCAAGATCAATATCATCAAGTTCTCTTATAGTGCCTTCAATTCCATTTGTAAAGGAATTAAGTTTAGACATTGCTGTCAAGAACTCACCGCTTATAAGATTAGGGTTGAGACCATTCTTATTGATACGATTGAGTGTAGTTGCTAAAGCTGCGGCACTAATGCCACTTTCTTTCAAGAAAGTTTTAAGGTCAGAAAAGCTGTCAGCTAAATCGTAGATGTCATCAGCGTCAAGTTTACCAAATTCGTCAAGCAGGTCTTCCAGATTTTCATCAGAAGAAAGAATATTCTCATAGAGATATTCAAACTGATTTGACAGACTTAGCGCACTAGTATTATCAGACAGAGACTTGAGTCCTTGCTGGCCAAGAGCTTGAATCTCTTTATTTGTGCTCTGTGCCATCTTGCGCAATTGAGACATAGCGCGAATTGGGCTTGAAAAATCAATTGAATTATAGGCTTGGGTCAGACGGTCAGCGTCAAGTTCGCCTTGATTTGAAAGAGTCGTAAGTTGGTCTTGAAACTCATTTGCACCTTTGCGTCCAAAATATTTGGACGAATTAGAAAGCATTGAGCCAAATTGTTTTTGAGTTTCAGAAGAAAGCGAATCAAACTTGCCCCCAAGAACAGTCCGCGCACGAACTTCATTTAGAGCCGTGGTCTTTACAGCATCTACAAAATTCGTAAGAAATTGAGTATAAGCTGTATCATAAGCTTCTGTGCCATATTCATACCCTAAACTAGTAAGAATATCGTGCATATTCTTGCCGACACCTTCAAGTTTAGAAATATCAACATCCTCAACGCCATTGAGAACATCAAGGAAAGTCTGAGCCGACTCAGAATTGTCAAAAGCCTCGGAGAAAGCAGTGGCCATACCTTCGACCTCGGTAGCCAACTTATTAGCTACGTCATCTAAACCCAGCGCATTGTGCGCAAGTTCGGCATCAAGCTTTTCACCATTGCCGTATGTTGAAAGAACTTGTTCTCGTGTCAAACCGAAACGAGACATCAAGTCTTCAGTCATATCCCCAGTAGTATGCCAGATGTATTTTGCAGCTTCTTTACCAGCATCCTTTAGATATTTCTCATCAAGCAAATCATTACTAATTGCTGAGCCAAAACCATCAAAGCTATCAACAATATTGGATAGACCGCTATCGAGTAAGCTGTTTGCCGTATTGAGTGAAGCTTGAGCTTTATTTTCATACCCTTGATATTCTTCAAGAGAAGTTGATTTTATCAACTTTTGACGATTATAATCACGTCCTTGAACTGCATTAGCATATGCTTGCGTAAAAGCAGCCTTGAAAGCTGACTCATTTGTAGCAGATGCTAACTTGTCCTCAACTTTCTTTTGTGAAGTCTTATCAAGCTGAAGCGCGCCAGTTTCATTGTCAACTGAATAGGTAAGCCCCAAATCCCCCCAATTTTTCGCCATTTCAAGGACATTTTCATTTGCAGCGACAAGGGCTTCATTCCACGCATCAGTACCTTTTATAGTTTCTTTGAGCGTGGTTTGGAGTTGGCGATAGGTTGAGATTTGTTCTTTGAAAGAACTTTGATTTTGACGGGCTTGAGATTGAGCAGATTTTTGGGCTTCAGCCGCAGCTTGAGCTTCTTTAGTGTCGATTGTGTGGAGGTCAATTAGTTTGATTGCAGTAAAAGCGGCCAAAGCAATTCCACCAAAAACGCCCAAAATTTTGACAAGCTTTGCAAGTGCGCCTGCAGCTTTGGCCCCCTCAGCGCCCACTAGTCCAAGAGTATTTTGAATTTTATTAGCCGTATCTTTACCAATGCTATTTGCTCCAAACCCTTTCTTAGAAGCCCAAAGGCCAAAGCGCCCTGCTAGAGTACTGCTATTTCTTGCCTGAGCGAATTGTTCAAGATATTTTTTGCGCTCTGAGTCCCCTCCAACTCTTGTCATTAACTTATTATATCGCTCTGATGCAGTAGTATTTTTAGCAAGCTGATGTTTCACCGCCTTTGGCCGATTTATTAACCAAGCCCAAGGTCCAACAAAAGCATTACCCAATGCGCCGCCAAAGTTTTTGCCGTATTGCGTCTGAGTATATGCATTGGCCGCCGCGCCAAAACTCGGAATCTTCTGTCCCTTATCAATTGCGCCTTTCGCCTGCGTAATCCACGACATACCGCTGCCGAAAGCCACACCGCCAGCCTTTATAAGTGACATTGCGGTCATAAATTTCAGAACAGCGCCAGCTCCATTACCAAATGCGCCTGTTATTTTATTTATAATAGTAAGAATTCCAGTAAGAGCATCAACGACGCCTTTTATAATAACATTGTTGGCCAAGCCCATTGTGAATGTATCCCACGCATTGGTAAGCTGATTGATTTTGGCCTGAAGACTATCAAGAGTCTTTTCAAACTGTTTTTGTGATGCGCCTGTGCTATTATAAGCTGCCTCAACAAGCTCTTGTGTACGGGAATAGTTTGAAATCATCGCGAGGAAACGGCTTTGCTGTCTACTACCAGCCGCTTGGGTCGCAATATATCTCTGCGTCGCTAAATCTAACGTACCCCAACGAGAAGAAAGCTGAAGCAAAACATCATCCAACCCTTCCTCGCCAAGTAGAAACTTCTTCAAATCAATACCAACGGTTTGAAGCGCAGTATCAATTTTGTTTATATTGATGACTTGACCTTCACTGTCAGTGCCCATTAGTTGGTCTTTTGTAAATAGTTCTTTTACTTCTGTAAAACGAGCTATAACTGTTTTAAGGCTAGTACCGATAGTTTCAGGCGCTTCTCGTGTTGCCTCAACACCTTGTGCTAGTAAGGCTGCCGTTGTCTCAAATTCCATATTAGCGGAATGAGCCAAGGACGCGGTCTTACTCATTGCGACGCCAAGCTCTTCAACATCAGACGCAGTTATAGCTGCTAATTCAGAATAAACATCATTGACCCGCTGTGAAGATACTTGGTTCAGCTCCATATTAAAGCCACGTAAAGCGCTTGTCATTAGGTCAGTTGCATTAGCATAATCCAACCCCGCTATACGGGCCATCTTCATTGTTTCAATACCTAAATCCCAAGCTTGATTTTGGTTCAAGCCCTGTTGGTAAAACAACGTCAATGTTTCATATGCGCCCTTAACGGTTGCACCAAGTTTATTAGCTTCATCAGTATATTTCGGCAGCTGTTTCCACATATCACCAACACTAAAGTCGGTGACAACCGCGGTTTCAGTCATTACTGCGTCGAGGTCTTTTACAGTGTCGATTGCATCGCGCACTGCGCGCTTCAATAGTTGAACACTATTGTTAAAACCAAAGAAATACTCAACGCGAGATTGGAATTGTTGGAGTTCACGTTCTTGATTATTGAGCTGACGAACAGCATCTCGCGCACGATTAGCACCATCCGCATAACCATCGAAGGCTCTAGTCCCATTATTAGTAGCTGAAATAACACCACTTATTTGAGATTGAATCTTAGTCAGCTCTCCACTTGTAAATTGTGCAATCGTCGCTTTTGCCTCGTTAACATCTTGCGGTAACTGAGACATATCAATTCCAAGTTTTTCAAGCTCTGTGCGCAATGTTGAGAAATCAGCAGAGCTACTATTCTGCGTCTGAAAATCTTGTAAAGCTTTTTGGGCATCTTTGATTTTTGTTTGAGCTTCAGCTATTTGATTGACAAAACGTGTTATAGCCGAAGAATCTTGAACAGCAGTCTGTGCATTTATAAATTCTTGAAGTTTTTTCTTTGCAGCATCCAATTCATCAGCTATTTGCCGATAAGTGCTAGATTTTCGTTTTTGCCCCTCAGAGAGATTCTCTCGCCCAGCCTTGGCATTGTACCACTGCTGCATCTTTTTTTGGGCTTCATCTATCTCTTTCTGAGTGGCACTAGCTTGATCGCGCAATTCTTTCGCAGTGTAAACTTGGCCATTGACAGTGGCATTTGTGGGTTTGGCTTGCTCCGCGGCAAGTTTACTTTGAGCTTCGGCTTCACGATTTTGCCATTTTGTTATATTCCCCTTTCGAGTAGCTGTGCCTTTATTGTATTTTTCTAAGTTAGAATTATATTTTTCAAGTGCTCTATTAGCCTTTTCAATATTTTCAGCGACAGATTCAGGGAAAAGCTTTTTAAGCTGGCTATCCGACAAATTTGCGGCTTGCGCAACTGCGACTTTGATATCAGCATAAGCCTTTAGAATTTTTTGTGCAGCACTAAGTGCCTCTTTAGAGCTATTAGCTGTAACATCGCCCGCAAGAATTTGGTCAAGACGCGTCATTTCTAACTTCATTTTTTCCAAATTCTTTGTTAAAGCATTGTCAATATTTTTCGGGAGCGTAATCCCACTCAATGCACTTTCAATGTCACCCGCTGCTTTTCTAATCTGGCTAACATCTAAAAGTGCCTTTAGATTAATTGTCCCAGATGTTGTCCTATTTGTAGGCATCCTTTACTCCTCCTTTAGAAATCTGCATCTATGTCTTCATCAAGAAGCCATAAATCAACAATTCTAACATTACCTCGCGGCCCTACAGGATATGCAATCGCATCGAATGAACCATTGACCGGCATAGCATTTTCACCGAGCTGGAAAGTAAACTTAGATACGATTTTCAGTTTTGGAATTTGGATTATGCCAGTATGATTGGCTCCTGTTTTATCATCTTTAAATCTTGTGCGTCCCTCTAAAGACAAAAAACCATTTATAAAGCGTTCGCCAACAACAAGATTTGTCCTTGGATTTTTATATTCAAAGCAATAAGATACAATACAATTGCAATAATTTCTATTTAATGTAAGCACATTTTCATCCTGCGTATAAATTATGCCCTTACCATCAATAGCACGCACGTGCAAGTTAGATGCTGGCGTATGACGCAAAACAATAATTCCATTTTCATTGCTTTCACACTGTTCAGTTTGTGTCAGTATCAGCGTCGAATTCTCCTGTGACACAATCCGTAAATTATTCATAATTGCCATTTGCTCACGAGAAAAAACCCCTTGAGTAAATGTTAATGGAACTTCTTGAACAGTATCCCAAATTACTTGAGCGCGATTATCAAATCCACCACGGGCGGCAACGAATTGACGTATTTCTCCAAAATTAGCAAGTTGAATATGATCAAAAGTTGTAATAACATCTCCGGGGTAGAACTTTTGACCGTTGATTTCCAACTCATAGTTAGCCTTTAAAGAAACTTGATAAAGTTCCTTCAAGGAAAATTGTTGGTAATCCATCTCCTGTCCTCCTAAATAAAAAAAATGAGTAGGTGGTAAGACACCACCTACTCAGGGGTTTATAAAATTAGCCATCGCTGCCAGCAGCGGCAGCATCAGTAAAGTCATACTTAACAAGTTTGAGCATCTTACCGTCCGCTGGGCGAAGAACCTTAAGGTTCATATCGAAGACAGCGGGATCGCCTTCAGCTTCCATGGTAAGAGTGACCTCAGACAGCATCTTAGCTTTCTGAACGATGAACTGAAGGTATTCATCTTCACCAGTAGCTTGGCTACGTGCATAGGTATCACCAGTGACATAATAAGTGTCAGGGAACTTTTGTGCATCGATAGAGAACTCGTAGCCAGTGATGTCGACATCACCCGTCACAAAAACAGCATCGGTATGATCAGTAGTAGTATCTTCCTCACCAGTTGCTTTATACCAATGCGGCTGCTTGAGTTCAACTTTCTTGCCATTCATATCGATAAAGTAATACTTTGTACTTTCAACAGTTACCTCATCCTTTGCTAAGGTCTTGACCAAATGAGTAGCATTTACTGCTTCAGAGCCAAACATCATAGCAAGAGACTTAGCTGAGAACAAAGCATCCTGCAGAGTAAGGGTTATTTCTTTATTGAAGTCCCAGATTATGAGTTCAGGATTACCCTTACCACCACGAGCCGCGACGTTTTCTGCGGTCTGCTCAATGGTGCTAACCTTGAGGGTGTCCAAATAAAGGACAGGTGCGCCACGGCTACCGTCAGGATTTATTTTATAGAAAACTACGTCAGCGACCTCTTTGATGCCATATTTATCTAACAGATTAGCCATCAAAAATAGCCTCCTATTTATTCAAAATTTTTTATCCAATATTCAATTTTTACCTTATTTTTATCCGCTCCGGCAAGTAAACTTCGAGCGTCTAAGTCAAATTTTTCTTTGGCTTGATAACTCTGAAGTAATGCCGAAATTGCGCATTTGCTCAACTCTCCAATATTAAGTGGAGTTATCCCAATTCCCATACAACAAATAGATGTCATTAGATCAGAAAATTTTAAACCTTTCTTGGCGGCCAGTTTATCTCTCTTTCGACCTAATCTTTTGATGCGTGCAATGCGTGGGTCAAGATCAGGCGGGTCAGGTGGACCAACTGGTGAATCACCAAACGATTCGCGCAAGAGATTTTGAAAATCAAAATAATCTTCTTCCTTCAAAAACCGCAATTCATCGACGGAATCAATTTTTTTGAGTTCTTCTTTCAAATCTCCAATGACAATCATATTCATATCAAACAAGAAAGAAACCGGCTCGTGAATGAAAAACTGAAAAGCGCGACTTACCATTTCTTCGCGGCCTTCACCAGCTCGCGCATAATTTAATACGAACTGAAATGGCGTAAAGGGTTCACCTTCAATTTTCTCTTCAAGCCATTTGTCTCGCAACTCATCTTGCGTTATGAATAGGAGTTGTTGATATAAACCTAGCTCTTCATTTGTTATAACTTCTCTAACTTTTGCGGGATAAATTTTACATAAGTTTTTGAAATGAATAGGTTCACCAATAAAAAAATTTTCATTAGTCATATGCTATAACCTCAAAATTTTGAAAATAACAAGTCATTTCTTCACTTGAGAAGTTATATTGAAAATCACCACCAGTTAGCTTACCAAGTCCATTAATAAGCTTTCCATCAAGAGACTTTTGAATTTCTCCCATTATAGCGAAAGGCCGCAAATTCTGTCCTTTGATGAGCCACTGAGTATCAGGAACATAAATTTCAACAATGAAATTTATCAACTTGAATTCACTGTTCGCGCCTAACCGACTTCCTTGACTACACCGTACAAGTATCAATGACTGTGCAGTCTCTTTAGAGCCAATACGGGGTGTTACTTTAATGATTTTTTCAAAAATTTCCTTTTTGATTTGTTCATCAGTCAAATCAGGATTGGATAAGGGGTCTTTATCAGAATAGTACAAATATTTCAACAAATTCTGATTATCCATCAAGCGACTTATAATCTTTTGAAGGTTCTCTCCAATATCAGCGCAATTTCTAACTCCCATTACTCCTTACCTCCATTCAACCAGAAGAAATCATCCTCACTGTCTTCTTCGGTTTTTTCCGGAGCAGGTGTTAGATCAAACAAATATACAGGATCAACAGTGACGAATTCAACTCCAAGGTCAGACTGTATATCATAACCTGTCACGCGATAGCCTTCTTTAAGGTCGCCCTCACCTGTCTCAAAATAGTCATCTTTTCGTAAATCTGCATTTGTTGGCATTACGAAGAAACTCATTTTAAGATTTTCGGTATATAGACCAGCGGAGCGGCTTCTAGACTTGAGTTCGTCTTTGAGCATATTATCCTCTTGTCCATACATATAAGCCCAAGTAGAGCATTGCTTTCCAGCACGGGATACCCACTGAATGTAATGAGACATTCGTAATACGATATATTTGTTATACCCACTGGCTGAAATTTCCTCCATCCAATAAATCATCCAAGGTTTTAGAACCCCATCTTTGTTTTCTATCATAAGGATAGTACCATTTGGAATGTTTAGTTTTCTTCGAGTCAGTAAATATTGCAAAGTTTGAGTTTCATCTTGTTTATACTTTTCAAGGATTCCGGGATGTATAGTATCCTCATATTCAAAATCAACACGATAAACGGACTTGAGCAAATAATCTTCAAACTCCTTTTCGCGCTTATTCTGAACACGGGATTGATAATCTATCCCATAGCGGTTCAGACGTTTGAGATATACGTCCTCAAAATAATCCATCACAAACCGCCTCCTATGAGAGACATACAATCAAAAATTGTTGTCCGAAAGTATTTGTAGCTAAGATATTTCAAGCTAGAAAGTTTTTTGAATAAAATATAATAATTGATTGAGCGCTCACTTTCATCAACGCCCATCAGTTCAATTAGAATACTATCTAAAAACTTTTCCCATTCTCCATTCTCCTCATACTCGCAAAGCAAATGGAAAATCTTATTTTTTAGCTTGTTATCATACCCCTCTTTCATTTCCTCAGCATATTCCATATTAGCCACCTGCCAATTTAGAATAGTCAAAGGATTTCTTATCTCTTGAGCGATAATAAGTGCTTTCCAAACGGTTTGCCCTCTTTTCTTCTTTCTCAAGAGCTGAACAAAGTTTATCTAACATATTAGCCTGAGAGAAATCTCTTTCCTCATAAAGGGGTTTGATATTTTCCCAAGTCATAATTGAGCGGTTCAGCCACTCAACTTTCATACGCACAGCTAAAATTTGGATTTCTGAGTTATCAATGTCGCCCGCTATATGAGTATCATCAGCTAAACTAATATCATTGCGAGGGAACTTAAACCAAGCCGCGGCACTAAGATAAAGTTCTTTCAAATCCTGATGAACTTCCTCCCAAAGCCACTGTGCCCATTCATCATCTAAAATTTTAACAAGAAACGCATTATATACTTTTTTGATAGGAGTCATATATAACCTCCTTATTCAGCCTTAGCCTGCCTATTCAACTGAATTGCGCTTATAACATTAATGCCAATGGCCTTTTGAATTATTTCACTCTTGTTAAAGTCAGTACATTCGTGAGTAATAGCATAGTCGGCAACTTGATGCTTCTGTTCAGTTGTAAGCGGCTCAAAGAACTTCCTAAATTCACTAACCGGCATAGGGCCAAGTGCACGAGCAAGCTTTGCATCATCAATCTTGACGATATTGACAGGCTCTTTCGCATCATTAGGCTCCAAACCGACTTCTTTCTTGAAGTCCATATCCTCTATATACAAAATGCCCTGACGGAACATATACTCAACGCCGGGGTCATAAAAAATCTCTTCCAGTATCTCTGCGTCTACAAGAACCTTTTGACCTTTCTTTTCCCAAGTTTTCTTGAAGCGCATCTCAGGCACATTGATGCCAACACGGCCATTGACCTGACTTGTAATAGCAATCTTTTTCTTATCCATAATAAAAACTCCTTTACTCCTAAAAATAAAAAATAGAGGAAGGGAGAAACTCCCTCCCTCTTTATAACTCAATTATATATCGTAAGGGGAATCAACAGTCTCGGCGATACCAGTGTTCTGATAAATCGCCCAGTTGTGATGTGCCAGAATAGCAACGCCTATCAGACGATAGGTGTGAAGTTCCATAGAAGCGTCGCGGTTCTGGAAGTCGTACATTTGCTGGCCGCCCTCAAGAACAACCTTGACAACCTTTTCCTTACCAGCAGGAAGAATGTAAGCAAACTGTGGATCAATCCAAGTCTTGGTATTGCTCTCATCAATAAAGGACTGAGGGATCTGAACAATGGGAGTACCACGGAACAGATTGACGTAGCCAGTGTTATGAATTGCATCGATGTCCTGAGGATGATAAACACCTTGATAGTTAGTGCCGACAGGGACGATAGCATCCGGACCCATAGCGGCAACGAACTCAGGAGGAGCAAAGATAACAGCGCTAGAGCCGTAAGCTTTGACAACAGAAATAAGCTTCATCATCTCGGTACCATCGAAGGAGTTGCCGGAATACTTGTTAGCCGCAGGACGACCAGCTGCATTGATAGCATCCTTCAGCGCACGCTGAACTTCACCATAGATAACGTCAACCATACCCTCGGTCACGATATCCATAAGCTCGGACATGGTCTCAGCGCCATCAAGGAAACGCTGGAAGTCGATAGTGGTCGCACCGCCGATCGCATAAGTCTCAACGGTAAAATCGGTGTGATCAAGACGGAAAGTCTCATAAACACCAGCCGCAGCCGCACGGGTAAGGAACAGCTTAGCGCGGTTCTGACCAACACGACGACGGAAGACGGCCTTCTGCTTGAAGGCAACTTGCTGAACTTCAGCAAATGGAGCCATACCGGAAATAACCTTATTAGGAACGATTTCATCGGCGGCACTCATTATAATCTCAAAAATATCGTACTTATTACGATTGAACTCGTTCAAAGAAGAAGCGAGCTTACCCATCTCACCACGGAAAGCATCCTCAACATTTTCTTGAGTGAAGTTTGCGGGAGCAGTACCCTTAGCGGCGTGGAGAGCGAGGTCTTTCAGTTCTTTTATAGTAGCCATATTCAAAATACCTCCTCAATTAGCAACCAAGAATCTGGAGCTTGACGCCGAACTGGCCATCAGGCATAGTGTAAGCCTTAGCAACCTTAGCAACGACACCAGCAGTCGGCTTAGTAGCAGAAACCTTCCAAGCACCATTAGTAGAAGCACCAGCATAAACAACAGCGGTATTGCAAGCCTTGAGTGCCGTCAAAAGAGCGTCCTCACTTGTATATTCGGTATCGTCATAGCACAGGGTGTTAGTAGTGAAAAGATCGCCAACCGCGGGATAACCCATACGAGGATAAAGCTGACCGGGCTTGAGACTAAAGTCTCTCAGGGCGTTGGCGCGCTCATCATAAAGGTGTTCAGAACTATAATTTATTGCCAGAGGAAGATCCTCAGAAGCATTATAAAATTTTATGCAGCGATTAGCCTTATCAACGGCTAAAAGCATACCATTTTCCGCAGGAACGCTAGCGAAGTCCTCGGCGTCAAGGGCGCACTGGGCTTCAACGCGACCGTCTCTACGGAAAGCCACATTGTTTAACTCAATCTGGCCAAAACCATCAATAACGAGTCTTTTGATAGCCATATGTATTAGTCCTCCATTTTATTAGTATATTTGGATAAGATATCCTCAATACCGCCCGTATGAACTTCTTTCGGGACGTACTGAGCGGGAGTTTCCAAATTGAATAAATTTGGATTATGCTCCACCATTTCAAAGGCCAATTCTTTCTTCAAATCAGCAATCGCAAACTTCTCAAGACTCTCGCTATATTTCTTGAGAGTTTCTTCAGGAAGAGACTTAGAATACTTTTGGAGAATTGATTCTTTTTCAGCCGTTTCGGCGTTGAGCCTAAATGCGCGAAGCTGTTCAACTTCTTCCTTCAAAGTAGAGAGTTCTGCGACAGAATTTTCATTCTCTGTTTGTAAAGTAGCGTTTGCGTTATTCAGCTCTACAATTTGCTGTTCAAAATTTTCCTTTTCAGAATTGAAAGTTTCAACTTGAGTCTGGAACTCAGAAACTTGACCCTCAAGAGTAGAAACCTGATTGGTTAGTTCTTCATTCTTGGAATAAATTTCGTCAGCCTTCTCAAAGCTGCCGCCATTTATTGCCTGAATAGTATCGAGAGTCTTTTTTTCACTTTCAGTTACATCAACAATATAAACTTCGACAACCTCGCCAAGAGAAATTGAATCGTCCTCATCATTCTTGGTGTAATAAACCCGCACGTAGCGATTATTTTCATAATCATATGCGATAGCATATTCGTCATAGACGGAGCAAATAGAGTAAGCAACACTCCAATTGCCTTCCTCATTATACTCAGGATTTAGTGCAGAGAAGAGCATATCGTACTTCTGACTATCGCTGAGTTTGAAATTGAGTTTATCCATTTCTTGTCCTCCATTATTGACAGTTGAATTATCCAAAGCAAATTGCTCAAGCTTATCAACCGCCTCTTGTAAGTTAGAATATAAAGTAAAAAATGCCGCCCCTTCAAAACAAGGTTCTATATTATCTCCTAAGGCTTGAAGCCCCAAGAAACAAGCATCAGTATAAACAAACAAGCGCTGACCATGAATTGTTTTCCAACCACCCTTTATTGAAGGAGCAAAAAGCTCCATTGATTGACCTTTAGAAACAATTTCTCTAGCCTCCTGATAAAGAGCCGTAAAGACAAGGACATCGCAGCACGCATAAATACGTTCAACGCCATCACTATCAATGTGTGGCTCCCACGCAAAGTTATATGATTCAGGCACAATACCATAAATACGACCTTCATCACGATTCTTACCGTGGTCAGTATAATCGTCATTGAACTTGTCGTAAATACCTTTTACAGGGACATAGGGCAAAGTTGCAACGAGCTTATCAGCAAACTCATCTGTAATAAAACCGCCATTTCGGTTTTCATACTTATAAAAAATGCGGCAACGGCACTTTGAGAGGACTTGGTTGTACGGTTGTAAATCACCATATAGCTGTACTTCGAACTGAGTAATCTTTTTACTCATTAGCTAACCGAACCTCCCGCTGTATTATCTAATGATTTTTCATTTTTGATTGTTTGTTCGGCTTTTTCCTCTTCTTGCTTCTTTGGCGCACCAACCTCACCTGTAATTGCATTATAGGCAGATTGAAGTGGAATCAAGGCTTCTGGGAGCTTCAAAACATCGTTCTCAAGCTGTTTGATATCACTGAGATCGCGCTGAGAAATACCTTGCGCAATAGACGGCACAAGCCAACTATAGCCAAGAGAAGCGAGTTCTTTTGCAGATTTGATGTAGTCATCCCAGTTTTGCTCTCCAACAGGAAGAATTTCATATTTAAAACTTATATTAGAATTGCCGAACAATTTATTTAAAATGCCGGTCAGAAAAGTAGCATATTTGTTAGCCATTGTCATCATAAAAGCAATATCTTTTCTGATGGACATTTTTAGGGTAGTGCTGCCAGTAGATGCAAATAATTGCGGGCTTACGCCAGATTTGTTAAATACATTCTGCAGCATTTTTTCGATTGAATTAGACGAAGCTTCAGATGAAGTTTTAGAAACAATTGCATCAACATCCGCATAGGTTGTAAGAACACTAACATTCTTATTACCGCCCATCATAGCAACAGTACCCTCATGCATTTCAAGGGCCTCATCAGGCTCGAATAAAAGCTCATTAGTGGATGTATTGTGCGGAATTTTCTGGACAATTATCTTCCTAATTTCTTCAAGATCCCGTTCACGTTCAATTTCGACAGTATCTTCATACTGTAAAATTGACGGCAAAATTGGCAAAAAGAAAGGTAAACTACTACTCAACATTGGAAAACAAATACCAATGTCAGCCGGAATCATTACCCACTTATTTGACACACTCTTGCGGCGACTCCACGCACGATAGTGATTTGCTATCAGTTGTGGATAAGTGTCAAGCGCAATTTCACGAGAATCCTCATCAGCAATCGTGTCAAAATATGACACGTCAAATTCAATCAAATCATTTCCATTTGGATCTTTGAAGCGGCTCACGCAGTAGCGCATCGGCAAATCAAGAATTGAAATACTATCTTTTGTAATGTCTTGAATAACGCCATAATAACAGCCATCCACAAGAGCTTTTTCTGACCATTCAAAGCCATATTTAGGTAAATTGAAGTGTTCCACAAACTCTAAACCACGCTCATATCTCTTCTTTATGTTAGGAGTGGAGAGAGAGCCGCTTTTACTGTGCGGAATAAGAATCCCAACATATTTCAAAATAGATGCGTAATGTATAATTTGTTGGCGATACAGCGGGCTACGCTCATAAAAATAACGAGAAAGTTTTTGCTGAGCAAGGACATCACCATTTTCGATAATGTCCTTGATATCTTTTTCGTCATAACGATCGCGCCCAAAATAACCATAACGCCGCGGAATACCGTATGAAAGTTGCGTCCAACTGGTTTCACTAGTCGGTACAACTGGAACTTTGGCGCCCTCAAGAGTAGTCAAGTTGAAATTTCGTTTCTTCGCCTGACGTGCGCCAATCGTATCCTTTACTTCATTCGCCATTCATTAGCGACCTCCTGAAAAAAAGGTTAGTTGGCGCTTTACACCGGGTGTGCGGCGCCGACGCTTTTTAGTTGCTTCATCCTCTAATTGTTTGATACGCCAAACACCATAGGAAAAAGCAGAGTATTTATCTTTAGGGAATCGAGTATTGATTTGTTCGAGCACTATGTCAGTACCAGAGCCTGTTCTTTTCAAACGAAGATTTGCCATTTCTTCAAAAAGGCTCGACGTCATTTCATGCGGCATAAGTCGCTTGACGCGCTGTTCAATACTCATCTTCTGTCCTACCTTTGTAGCGAGCAAAGCAATTTTCGCATCCTGTTCTTTTATTAGAAACTGAATCATACCGCCATTTATGCGAGCATATGTTGTCCCATGTATTTCACTATTCAATGGGCCGTTGGCTTTCATTGAATATAAGATACAAATAGCATCTTTTGGCTGTACTTTTTTATAAGAGTCATCATTGAAGAAACCATATGCTGGAAGCATTTCACCGTGTTCATCATAATGGACTTTTATCATTTCATCGGCAAGGCCAACGCCTAAACCATTTGTATCTATAAGGCACTCTTTTGGTTTATAGTCCCTAATAAGTTTTTTGAGGTCAATTGCTTGTTGAGTAAATGTTTTTAGTTCCATTTGCTTACCAAGCACAATAACATTTACAAGCGTTGCATAATATCTATCATTTCTAATATTTACACGAAAAACGCACGCAACAGTTTGACAACCGGCCAATCTTGCTACGTCTACCGAAATAAAGTAGAATTGATTGACTCCGGCTCTAAAATTCGCATGAAATTCTGGATTTTTTATTTTGCGATGCTTTTCCATTTTGCTAAAATTGAACCAACTTTCGTCAGAAGCCCCGCTCCACAAGGACATATATTCACGGGCGAAGCTTTCTTCATTGAAAGATGGGTCCATTTTTAGATTGTTGATGTATTTCCTATCTACAAGCCCGTGCATCATGGGTACACGGTAATCGCAACCGAATGTAAATGACTGACTCGGCAGAATAATCGAATTTTCAAAAACTGAGATAAGTTTATCATAAGCAAATGACATCTTAGTGCCCGCACTTGTAGCAAAAATTGTTTGTTGGTTTGGTTCACGTGGATTTACAGTGTTATCAGGAAGACGGCGTGAGACATTGAGAAGAGGAAGGACAATTTCACTTATCGGTTGTTCCTCATGATCACGAATCTCGTCTATCAAACCACCATATTTACGCAATCCACGGGTGCTTTCCAACGCGCCACAAACTTCAAATGTAGAGCCGTTACGAAATGTCAAGCTGACATAATCTGAACCAAAATTTCCCGGCATTGGATCAATATCGCCTCTTACCACTTCTCGCCTTATAAGAGGCCACTTGTCATAAATTTCATTTATCTTTTCTTTAGCTATTTGTGCGCCTTGTTTTTTGTTAGGGGCGCAGATAAATCTGCGAGTTCCCGGAATAAAAATACATTCCAACATCATTGCCAAAATTGAGATAAAGCTCTTCGAGTATGCGCGGCAGGCACAGATATATATCTCCTTAAATCTCATAATGGCACGCAAGGTAATGCGCTGATAGAAAAATAAAGAAGGTGAATTCTCTGTCGCTATCGTATCAAGATAAATGTCAGGATACGCAACAAACGTACCCATTACATTTTCAATATTCTCTAAATGTTCCTCCAAATATTGCTCTGAAAGGGCGACTCCCTTCTCAAGCTCAATGCCATCACGCACGGGTCGATCGGGCGCTTGGAACATATTTTCTTTTTTCTCTAACAAAAGAGGAATTTTCTTAGGAGTCATAACCTTCAACCTCTGCTTCAAAATCGTCGCCGTCCATTGAAAGAAGCTCCTTGTAGCCTTCGGTTTCATAGAGGTCAGCTTCATTATCGCTAACATCCGTACTCTCACCATAATAACGCTCTTCGAAAGACTGCTCCGCACCCTCAAGTTTTTTCGCACGTTCAAGGGCTTCAATGCGACGAGTTATTTCCTCACCAAGGCCGCTTTCATTTGTATAAAGACGCTGGTTGTAGGCTTGAATGTTTTTGATTGTTTCATCAACAATATCTCTTGTAACGCCATCATAATATTTACAACGCCAGCCTTTTTTCTCTAAGAACTTAATCAATTCCCCTGTGGTATCAAAGTCAGCCGCATTTTTCGCATTTTTCGGTGTAAATTCGGCTGTCTTGACAAGTTTATCATAAGAGCCTAACAGCTTATCAAAATCAACGCCTTCTCTAATGCGGCAGTCAATCTCATAAGAAATTTTACAAATTTTATAGGCTTGGTCGCTTTGGAGAGCACCTGCAATATTCTGTGTGGCCTGTAAACCTTGATAAAGTTGTTCAAGGTATGTCAAAGCTTCATCATCATAATTAGCGCCCCACCGGTCGATCAACTTCGCGCGCTTGTCTTCTGCTAGCAATGGAAGCTCATCAATCAATTGGCCATTATCGCGCAATTGTTTATAAGCCTTGTAATAATTATCCCATCCAAGCCCCTCATATTCAGAGGTCGCAAAAAGTGCCGCGTAGATGGAAAAACAATCATCACCTTTCTCATTGTGAACTCGCTCAAATTCTCGTGGGACGAACGGAATGTCGGCGCACTGGCAAATGCGATCAATAGCATCCCATTGAAAATCTTTTTCAACCAAATACTGTTTGATGCACGAATTACACATCGGAAGGCGCTTTTTAGGATAGAAAGGAGAATTTGTATAAGCAAATTCATCGCTTCCCAAAAGCGACCCGCACCATGAACAAGTCTGTGTCTCAATTCGTGGGCGAATCATCTGTGGTCCGAGTCCGGGCATTAGGTATCACCTTCACTTGTTTTTGAGGCAACGCCGCACGTGTGGGTAGAACAAGTCTGTAAAGCAGGTTTGCCATCAACACATTCAACTGAATCGTTCGATGGAGTAGCTAACCTGCCTGATTTCGCGGCTGCCATTTTTGTGAATTCTTTGGGTTCAGGCGATGGATTTTTAACAGCAATGCGCATTACCTTCAACAGGTCTTTGCGGCTTGTCCTCGGAAGCGCTAGAAACTTATCCATTACTTCCTCCAAAATGTCAGCTAATTCACGTGGGCGTGCGCGTTCTTCCCCTTCTTGTTTTTCATAACCCATCGGAGTGCTCATAATCTGACACAGCGCGATTAGGTCATAAATTTGAAGTTGTGAGAACAAGTCCAAGAATTCTTGAAACTGTTTCACAGAAACTTTATTTTCTTTTTCTTTCATTTACTTTCTCCTTTGCCGATAGTCATGATCACACTGTTTACAGCGAGCTGAAAAACCTGATTTTGCGCGGCTCTTGTGTATAAAATAGGTTTTGCTCTCTACTAACAGGCGGCCACAGACCGAGCAGCATTTGAAACGTTCTGGCCCTTCAGCGATAGCGCGCACAATTTCCAAATGACGAGTTGCAGCATCCGCAATTGCGGGGGCTACGTATTGCCGATAAATGGTGGAAATGTAATTTGCCTGATAAGAGCGATCAAATTCTTTATTGACAATTTCTTTGATATCCATATTTTGCTTACCGGCCAGTTTGAGTTCAAGCACTTTTTGTTGAATGGGGGTCAAATTGGCCTGCCGCATATAAAAATCAAGGGTATCGCGCACTCGTGAAAGAGAGGGGTCAGTTATTAGTAGCTTTTGGCTATCCAACAATCTACAAATGTGGGCCGGATTGCGGAAGTCAATTGTAAGAAAGCCGAATGGCATGGCCGATTTTTGAGACGCGTTTCCCTGGGGTTCTTGCGTCTTTTTGGTTGCCTTACGCGGCTGACAAATTCCTCGCTCGATTAGTCGATTCTCCAACTTGCGGGCTTGCGTCTGATAGGCCGGGTCGTCTTTTTTCGCGGCGAGTTCCTCAAATTCCAAAAACCAGTTGGCCGACTTGCTCTTGCCTTGCGTTTGTCTTGCAGAGTCAGACAAGCCAATGGGGAGAACCAAAAATCCGTCCTCCGCTGATTCTGGCCCGCAAAATGTCGGTGAAACCTCCTCCACAAACTTATTTGTGGGTCGTGCCATTAGACTATTAGAAAAACTGTCCTTTATGGTATATTGTTCGCGTCTCAGCTCCACCAAAAGATGCTTCTTCTTGAGATATTGGCCATTTGTCCAACTAAGCGCGCGTTCTTCTAAATCAAACAGTTCTTCGGGTGAAAACTTGCGTGTTAAGCGCTCGGGCAAGTCTGTCTTGCGTTTGCCGTGCGCCCTATCATAAAATCCAATTGATAGTTCAACACGGTCAATGCGCCCAAACAAATCCCGCAGCATTGGAATAAATTCAGGCGGGGCTTTGCGTAGGCATTCTTCACGTGAAAAGTTTGGTTTGGGGGTTTTATAAGTTGTGTCGGTCAGTGAGTGAAATTGTGCTTCATCAAAAGTTGGGTTTTCTGTTAGTTCTTCAATTGAGGACACTTGGCGGGTGTTCGTGCTAGAGGCCCATGTAGAGTTGCGGCGCTCTAATTGAACGTAGCCTTCTTGTTCAGCATTTAGGCCGTTTGAGCCACGTCCCCAAAGTAGATAGTTTCCACACATTTCGAGGTCAGACTCGGAGAGAGGGACGGTTCGATTGGCCAAATAGGTTTCTAAAAAATCTGTGCGCTCGACTGCTGTTTCAAGCGTCCAGTCGAGCGATAATGTTGATTTTCGACGCGGTTGAGCGTCTAAGTTAGATGTATGTATATACATATAAGTCTCCTTTAGTATGGGAAAATTTACTAAATTCTTTCCCTACTTATCTCTTCTACTTATAATTATAGCATAAGAGGGGGAGAAAGTCAAATTTTGAAATTTTTGCAAATTTGAATTTTGAAATTTTTGCAAATTTGAATTTTG